>Ga0209295_1000010_pt1 | contig 601823 bp, 559 predicted proteins | sample Porto_5metaG_FD_187428 | JGI IMG/M metagenome (GOLD analysis project Ga0209295, IMG submission 187428) | Marine algal microbial communities from Porto, Portugal - Porto_5 metaG (SPAdes) (version 2) | ecosystem: Host-associated > Algae > Red algae > Unclassified | place: Portugal: Porto... | reverse complement strand
TTTAGATTCACCGGCATCCCTAAGGTTCTTCTTGTCGCTCCATAGCATCGCTTGTTATACGGGATCTTACGTCCCAACCAGCTTCAATCATGGTCATGACAAGTAGGGCGAACACTATAGCACTCGGGATCAAGTCCCACGGGCAGGTACGTTCGACCGGGCTATCTTAATCCTCTATGCAAATGAAAAAAGGATCAACCAGAAAGAACTGGTTGATCTCATAATACGAACGGGCAGGATAGTGTACTAGCAGTGGAGAAGCTTGATGCAAAGCGGCAAGAACGTATATGGAGGCGACATAAGAATGAACAAAGAAAAGGTAATACAACAGCTCAATGAAGTAGGTCTAGGAGAATATGGTGATGACATTGCCAAATGGGTTTTTCCGACCGCACAACTAGTTCTTGAATCTGTACCCGATTCCGTGATTACTACAGGAGCAAGTAAAGTAGGAGGCAATCCAGATCTTCCTGAAGATCTAGAATGGCCGAAATGGAATGAATATGATATGACTTTTATCGCGCAAATCAACTTAGCAGACTGCCCACAAAATATGCCTCTTCCAATGAGTGGACTACTATCTTTTTTTATGCTGTAAAACCCATGTATGAAGACATGGAATTTTATAATGATCCTTCCACATGCCGAGTATTCTATTTTGACTCTGAACGTCTCCAAAAATTAGCGCGAAGAAACACACCTGATAATTTAAATGACTTAGAGAAATTGAAATCGAACCAGATTTTGTTTAAACCGAATTTTTCAGTACCAGCCTCGGAGTCAGCTTATCTGGAAAGTTTGGGACTCGGCTGGAATGGAAACATCGAGTATTTTGAGAAGTACTGGAGCTTATTTTTACCGAATTGGAGTTCAAAAGGATATATTAACCGACTCATGGGTCATCCTGATCAAATTCAGGGAGATATGCAGGTTGGTTGTGAGTTAGCTTATGGACCATATAAGTGGATTGAAAAGAATAGACCAGAGATTCGAGAAAAGGTTATGACATCTGCATTAAAGTGGCGATTACTTCTCCAAATTGATTCAGAAGAAGAAAAGACAGGGATAATGTGGGGAGATGTTGGCAGAATTTATTATTGGATACATGAGGAAGATCTGGCGAATCTATGTTTTGAAAGAGTAGTCTGTGTGATGCAATGTACGTAATGTAGAACTAGTAAATAGCCTTAATATTGCCAAGGAGTTACGTGATGTTTTATTCAAATAACGGGACAGGTTAGTTCAATAACGTCTATGTACATATTAAGAAATGGAGTGAAACTCGATGGTACAATCAATTATTTTTGATATGGATGGAACGATTTTTCAAACTGATAAGATTTTAGGAATATCACTCGAAGATGCCTTTGATCACTTGAGGTCACTAAATGAATGGGATACAGAGACACCTATAGATAAATACCATGAAATTATGGGTGTACCGTTGCCTAAAGTTTGGGAAGCTTTGTTACCCAACCATTCTATTGAAGCACGAGAACGAACAAATGCTTATTTTTTGGAAAGATTAATTGAGAATATAAGAATTGGGAAAGGTGCTTTATATCCAAATGTAGAGAATGTTTTCAGTTATTTAACAGAGAATAATTGTTCAATTTACATAGCAAGTAATGGCTTAACGGAATATTTAAAAGCTATTGTTAGTTATTATAAACTAGATTATTGGGTTACTGAAACTTTCAGTATCCAGCAGATTGAATCGTTGAATAAATCTGATTTAGTTAAGACTATTGTTGAAAAGTATGGTATTACTGATGGGGCAGTAGTAGGGGATCGGCTCTCTGATATAAATGCGGCTAAAGATAATGGTTTAGTTGCAGTAGGCTGTAAATTTCATTTTGCACAAGAAGATGAACTTTCTTATGCTGATATTGTTATAAATGATTTAATTGAGTTAAAAACAATAGCTTCTTCGTTAAAAGATTAAGCTAACGGGAACGTTAGCCCTATAAAACCAAAGAAGCAGCCGACTATAGTAATCGGCTGCTTTTGTTCAAAATTCATTCTTAATGCAACATAATAATATTTATTGTTTGGTATGAAGTGAATTTTTCAATAATAACAAAAGCTAAACCTATAGCAAATAATATAGTTCCAAGAAACATAAGCCTTTTTTATAGATGATCTACCCATAATTTTTATCGCCTCCTTGTTATGATATATTGCTTTTATAACCTTTAATGGAATTTATATAAATTATAACCTATGATTGGTACACATAGAGTTGACATGAGGTAATGCTATATCCTGAAATGAATTGTTTGCTGTTTTTACATTACAATATTGTATATGGAGGATATCTTTTTGAAAAAAAAATTCATAGTTACAATGGTAGGAACCCTGTTGTTGTCTGGATGTGGGGTTAATAATCAGTCTACAAGTCCAGCAAAGGTTCATGAGAACAAGTCCAAAGAGAGTGTATCAACATCAGTTGAATCTACTCCCAAAACACTATTATCCGAGACTTCAGATAAGAAAATTGCTGTTTATGGTGTTCAGGAGAAAGGGGATTTCTTCTCGTCGCTTGATGTAGCTATAAATGGAGAAACGAAAACATTTGATTGGAGTAATGTAACAAATTCCGCTTTTTATCCTCAAATTTCTGTCATTGATTTAAATGAAGATGGAGAAAATGAGATTGTTATTATTCTGACCAAAGGTACAGGGACTGGAATACATGATTCAGAAGTGCATGTCCTTAAAACAGACTTCACAGAAATCCCTGTTACGGATCCGAAAGATTTCGTTAAAAACAATATTAAAGTTGACCTAAAAACTGATAAAGATATTTGGCAGTACACTGTTTCCGCTGATGGACACAAATATTCATTTGAATTTAGTGAAAGTGACTCAAGCGAATGGTTTGAACAACCAACGGTCCAAAATATATTACGATACGTAACTAAGGATAATGAGCTTATTTCAGAGCTGCCTATTCAGATTTCTGTAGGAAACTATTTAGGAGATGCAATCGTTACATATGCAATGGTTAATGGAAAGTTGGAACCATCCCAAATAGAGGTTTTAAAAGAAAGCAGCTGATCTTGTGATCGGCTGCTTTTGTTAGCTTACGGGCAGAATAGTTGATTAATAGGAAGTGCAGGATAGAATCAGGATCTTATCTAAATTTCTATACCGATCTTTAATGATTGGGCTGCAGGTATATTGAAGAGAGATTGTGTTCTTTATGCGATACAATCTTGCTATTTTGTTTATTTGAACAAACTCCTATTGGGACTGTGAAGAATTTGCTCAGATTAAACGTGGGCTAAATCAAAATATCTTATATTCACTGTTTCCGGATAAACGGAATTCATGAGTTTTTAGGGCCGTAACGCAAGTCTATAAAAATCTGCCCAACCATAAGCGTTGGTTTGCATTCCTAATAAACGATTGTCGTAGTACGTGGTCTGTTTTAGATGGTACAAAAAGAATACAGCTCGTTTATTTCTAAGCCATTGTTCCGTTTCTCGGGTCATTCGAATCCGTTTGTTTAGTTCGGGCTCATTTTCGATCTTACGCAATCGAGTGTTTAGATGCTCATAAATCTCAGGGGAAAGATGCCTGCGTACAACATGACGATCATCAAACATAAGACGTAAAAAAGAAATAACCGAATTATCATCAACAACAGCATTAGCTAGTACTAGATCCGCGGCATCGATTATCTCCGGACGTATAAACTCTTCATAGTCTCGAATCTCTACATTGATTATTATCCCATGTTTAGCGCATTGTTCACTAAACCAGCGTGCATTTTTCTCCAAGGAATCATCCAATATATGATAGGTCAAAAGCGATAGTGATCGTTCTGGATGAAAGGGAGGCGGCACTAGAAAGGCAGATTCCGTTTGTAAGTAACTACGGTCATCATGAGTATATTCATGCTCTAGCATTCGGTCGGCTATAATGCTCCATTCGGGAAAAAAACTGTATGCTTCGCTATAGGTATGATCGTTGGAACCAGCATTCATGTATAGCGGATTAGCCGTATGACAAAGCCAACGACGAAAATCGCTAGATTGAAGAGGTCCTGGCCTGTTTAGCTGAAATGTCATATATGTGCATCCCGCTTCAACTCTCTCGATGTCAGGGGGTCGACTGTTTCGTGTGTGGAGTTGAAAAGGATGAATATAAGGGAGTGAATCCCCTGCCATTTCATGTATTGTTAATGGACGATAACGAGTTTCCGGTATGATCCACAGTTCCACCCGGTCGAGTTGAGCTCGCCCCCAAAAATATGCAGGGAAGGACTCAAGAACAATTTGGACGTTATCGTTCTCAATCACACGGAACGGGCCACTTCCAATAGGAAAACGTGCAAATTCCCCAAGCGAGAGTAATGAGGAAGAAAGGGGAAGGATTGAAGCACGTGGAGAAGCAAGCAGTTGAGGAAGAAGATGATATGGTCGTCTAAGTTTAATCACAACACAGTAAAGACCTAATGCTTGAATGCTATCCAATGGAAGCTCGGTCCATTCCGTCCGTCCAAAATCGGTAGACGTTAAACGTTTAAGAGTATAGACAACGTCTTTGGCATGCAATTCAGTATTATCGTGAAAGAGTATCCCTTTTCGCATGTAAAAAGTCCAAGTGGTTTCCATGTTATCCGTTTCCCAATAATAAGCCACATGAGGAATGATTTCGTCGTCCTCATCACTAGTAGTCACAAGCGTGTCAAAGAGTTGGCGAGCCAAATGCCACTCCGTGCGCCGCAGAGTAAATGCAGGATCTAAATTAGGCATACTTCGGTAAAAAGGCAGGCGCAGTGTGTCACGTTGATAATTCTCATTCTTATCGACTCGGTAACCATACTGTCCCTCTAGCCAGTTTGCAAAACGACCACGTGTTACATCATCCACGTCATGCTCTTCAAGTAATCGTATTCCATCATGAAACCTTCCTTTAATCGTTGCTTCCTGAGCGAGTGTAAGCACGACCTCTGCTTCTGAAGCTAATATCGTCAGCGTTGAACGATTTCCTCGCCCAAGTCCTGGGGACCAAGTGATCCACCCAGCCGTACACAAACGACGTATGATCCACTTCACATTACGTGGTGTTCAGTTCCAAACCGTGCCCAACTCTTGTAAAGTCGTCTTCTGTGAAATCTGCGATTCCAGCTTGCCAAATAATTTTTTGAGATTGAAGAAATGTTCTGATAACTGCAGAATATTCACCTCCAAAATAAAAGGGGAAGTTTCAAATCGGAAAGTATACTCTTTTTATATCCCTTTTTTCAACTACAATCATAACATACGAACCATAAGCGTAGCTGAAAAGAAGGAGCTTATTATGGAAATTGTTTTAGCCACTTGGAATCCAAGGAAAGCCCAATGGATAAACGAAGGACTGCTTAAAATACCGATCCAATGCGGGCGTTATTTGAAAATGAAGTGCACGAAGTTGATGATAGTGGAAATACCTTCGAGGAAAACGCGCTTTTGAAAGCCGACGCAGTTCAGATTACATCAAATAGGATAATCGTTGCGGAAGACTCAGGGTTATGTGTAAATGTGTTAAACGGAAATCCAAGTGTTCGTACTGCCCGGTGGGCTCCATGTACAGATGACGATCGTAGTATGAGGTGAATATCTTGACTAAGAATAATACAAGCCGTTTTAGTAACAAAGATTATTATTTCCTCGCCATTGGTGCAGCTCTATTAGTCACCTTACTTTGGTCGACCTCTTACATTTTAAACAAAATGGCGTTTCAACATCATATTGGGCCTTTTACACTAGCTGGATTACGTTACAGCGTTTCAGCAATTACATTAGTGCTCGTTCGGTTGATTTTGGTAAATCGAAATAATGTAGCACCAAAAAGGCGTGTTCAGAAGGGAACAGTACGTATCCAATTACGACCATATTATATCGTTATTCTTGGTGTAACTGGGTATCTAATGGCACAGGGACTGCAGTATTCGGGACAGATGCTGATTACACCAACACAAACGAGCATGATCCTATCTGTTGGAAACACTGTAGCTTTAATTGTACTAGACGTTTGTTGGCTCAAAGAGTTACGTGGTCGCTCATCATTTTTAGGGATCGTGGCAGCAATGGCTGGAGCTGTCGTTTTCTATTTCCCTTGGGATTTTGAGAGGACCCATTTTGGTGGGATTGTTCTTATACTCACTTCTTGTGCTGGATATGCTATCCATCTGGCACTAACGAGGCATTTACTTAAAAACGGAAAAGCAAATCCAGATGATCTAGTTCTCATGCCCATGGGAATTGGTGCCATTGGGATGTTAGTGATTGGGCTGATTTTTGAAGGTTTACCAAGCTTCTCTTGGCCACTTGTGGGGATCATACTTTGGTTAGGGATCATTAATGGTTCGATTGCGTTCTCTTTATGGACTTGGAGTCAAAAGCACTTACGAGCTTATGAAAACAGTCTCATCAACAATTTGATGTTATTAGAGGTGGCTGTATTGGATGTTATCATCTTACACCGTAATTTATCGATTGTTGAAGTGGTGGGACTACTGATCGTAGGATTAGCTGTTGTATTCGTACAAATTTACTCTCATTTAAAAAGGCCTACCTAGGAGACTGGGTTTCTTCTAACAGTGCAAGTGTTTTCCCTACCCGTATATCTGCAAAAAAACAGATAGAGATGATCAAGTAAGGCACTTCTAAAATGCTATGTTGATAGGGTAGGTTAGCGTAACTAAACTGGTTTATTGCTCGTTTATCAAGATATAGGGCAACCGTATTCAAGGAGGTATATAATGAAAAGATTTGTATTGATGTTTATTTTAGCTTTCGCAGTGGCTGCTTGTGATAATTCTGTTGAAGATCTACCTGTTACCCAAGATGATCAGGAAATTCAGGATCTTCAAGCTGAAAACAAGCAACTTAAGGCTGAATTAGAAGCGGCTCAGAATACTTTGAATGAAATGGATATGAGTACAGTTAGAGGCCCTATGAATGCAGCATTCAGAATAATTAAAGCTATGAATAATAAAGATTACGAAGCCTTAGCAACATTATCTGTCCCTGAAGTGGCGTGGGATGATCAGAATGATACGTATACTTTACAAGATGATGAATCCAAGCAAAAGGTTTCTCTCTTATCATCCATTGAGTTAGGGAACCTAGAGTATCGCGGATTTGATCCAGTGAGTGAGAATGAGGTTCAATTATTTTTGGCAAAAGTAGATGATGGAAATGTTGCCATTTATATTGATTTTGTGAAAACTGGGGATCAATGGCTGTATAAAGGCCATTTAACCAATTAAACAAGTGAAACATATCATAATTAAAAGCTATCGTTCAACTAACGGGCAGGATAGCGTAACTTGGATGATTTGAAGAGTGTTTTCTTTAATGGATGCTTATAGATGGAGCTGTATGAAGGGTGGTAGTGGTCAAGACCCCATTTAGTAAACATTATAAAAGATCCTAGGTGGCAAACTGGCGTCGGTATTCTACCGGCGTCAGTTTTTTAGTTTCCGTTGTGGCCGTTTCGGCTGTTAAAACGCGGTACTGGATTTAGTCGATATTTCTTCATTTGCATAGTTAGGCATAGCAGTGAAGTATCGCGTGACAAGAACATAGTAGCGTTGATTGAAAAGGACAAGAACAATGTGCCATTGCCGATTAGATTAATATCTAAACATTTAGGTTGTCGGAAATCATAACTCGTGAAAAAAACGATTTACTATAATGATCGCAAAATTGATGTTTATAAACTCTTTTTGAGCGAAGCATAAGAACAACATACCAATAATCAGTCAAACAACTAATTTACCGAATTATCATTAAGCTAAAGAAAGTATGTGAGCTACTGGTGTATTGATCGACTACCTTAAGATGGATATCTTGCGAATATACCAAATCATTTAATTCAATATTTTTATATTTTATGGAAACTTTCACCAAGTGAGTACGTATGTAAAGTCATATCTTACGCTTAGGCAGCCTTTGACGGAACGAAAATACAATTTAGTAGGACAAGCTTTCTGAAAGAAAGCAGCATCATGACCGAGGAGGGAATAAACCGGTGAGTATAGTCGTCAACTTGATGCGGAGATTCAAAGACCGCGATACCCGGCAACAGTTAAAAGGCTATCGAGACAAGGTGGAACTCATCAGAAAACGGAATTTGGAGACTTGGGGCGATCAGCGGCTCCAAGAGGAATCTCTCCGCTTGAAAAAGGAAGCAAAGTGGGGAACACCTTTAGATGAACTACTTGTCGACGCCTATGCGCTGGTCTGCGAGGTAGCGAAGAGAAAGCTCGGATTACAGCCTTACAATGTGCAGATCATGGCTGCCATCGCCTTGCACGAGAGATTTTTAATCGAGCAGCATACGGGCGAAGGAAAAACACTCTCTGCTGTTATGCCTGCTTACCTAAATGCGCTGACTGGCCAAGGCGTTCATGTGCTGACGTTTAACGATTATTTGGCAAGTCGAGATGCGGAGTGGATGGGCCCGATCTATCGTTTTCTCGGATTAAGTGTAAACTCGGTTCAAGCTGGTATGAGCCTTTTCGAGAAACAAGAAGCGTACGCCAACGATATAACCTATGTGACGGCTAAAGAAGCGGGATTTGATTATTTGCGCGACATGATCGCCCTAAACGAAGCTGATACGGTGCATCGTCCATTCCACTACGTCATCGTCGACGAAGCGGATTCATTACTTCTCGATGAAGCGCGGGTGCCGCTAGTCATCAGCGGCGAGTCGAGCTCTTCCAAGAGCGGCGACCTTCGTTTCGCAGAAGTGGCTCGGCAGCTTGACGAAGTAGAGCATTACGAATTCGACGAGTTTCAGCGGAACGTTTATTTGAATGAAGCTGGCGCTGCGAAGGCGGAGTCACTGCTCGGATGCGGCAATTTGTACGATAGCCATAATAGTTATTTTTTAACATCCTTGAATTGTGCGCTACATGTGGAAACGTTATTAAAGAAAGATGTCAATTATATCGTGAGAGATGGTCAAATTGAATTAATTGATGAATATACTGGTCGTGTGGCGGATAATAGGTATTTGCCGGATGGACTGCAAGCTGCGCTTGTGGCCAAAGAAGGACTAGAGTGGAAGGCAGGAGGGAAAATTCTCGGGACGATTACCATTCAACATTTCATTTGTTTGTATCCAGGAATTTGCGGAATGACGGCTACGGCGCAGGCTTCAGTAATGGAATTTGAAAATATTTATGCGTTACAGGTCGTGAAAATTCCGCCGAATCAGCCAAACATACGGATCGATCACCCGCACCGCATTTACACTCATAAAGAAGCCAAACTAAAGGCGCTTGTACAAGAAATTTCGTCTATTCATGCGATGGGACGTCCGATTCTCATTGGTACGTCTAGCGTTGAGGAGTCTGACAAGCTGGCGGAGGCGCTGGTGAGCGCCAATGTACAATGCCATGTTCTGAATGCAAAAAACGACGCAATAGAAGCCAAAATCATAGCTAAAGCAGGAGAAATTGGCGCCGTAACGGTGTCTACAAATATGGCAGGACGCGGCGTCGACATTAGGCTCGGCGGCGGCAACCCGGAGAAGGCAGAAGTTGTCGCTAAGCTGGGAGGATTATACGTGATAGGTACATATGTGAACGAAAGCGTGCGGATTGACGATCAGCTACGCGGGCGTTCCGGACGCCAGGGCGACCCGGGAGCTTCCGTATTTTTCATCAGCTTAGAGGACGAGTTAATGCTTCAGTTCGGAATCCACAAAGTGGTTCGCGCCCCTCGGCAGGAGGAGGCTCTCGAGGAGTCGATGCTCCGCAGTAAAATCGAGCATGTTCAGCGCGTTATTATGGGCCAAAACTTCGATATCCATCAGGAACTGAACAGTTATTCCGATATGGTGGAGGATCAGAGGCGAATTCTATACGCTGAGCGACTCAGAATTTTAAAAGGCGAGCTGCCAATGAGCCCTTCGGAGCAGCGGGTCCGGCTTTTTTATATCGATGAGTTCTGGGCTGAACATCTGGCATACGGTTCTTACCTTCGCGAAAGTATCCATTTGGAGAGCATTGCTAGCCGCAATCCAATCGACGAATTCCATGCGAAAATCACCCAGGCCTACGAGCAAATTCCGGCTAAAATTAATAAGGAGTCTACAAATATGCTTCTAAAGCTTGGAGGTTCAAATGATCCTGCGGAGTGGGAAAAGCTCGGTCTGAAAAGCCCTACTTCCACCCGGACCTATATTATCAATGACCAGTACAGCCAGAATAAGCGGAGTTCATGGACAGGTACGACTGTTTTAGCTTTTTGGGGCAGCAAAATTTTGAAGTTGGCACTGTGGCCTGTATACAGGCTGTCAAAATAGTGATGAAGAGTAGCTTTTAAGGGTAATTGCGGCAAACAAATCTAGGCCAGAGAAGGAATGGTTGGGTAAACGATCATAAGCGCTATCCAAATCAGATCATTTGGTACTTCGGGGAACGAAGTTATCTCAGATGTAACGAATTTAGGTTTGAGATAAAACTGTTGCTACTCTATTACATCCACAACGAGGAATTGACAATAAAAATTCAAGAGTTGTTTGGAAACGTGGTCTCCCAAAATGATTAATAGGAACCACACCAAGGCGACATTATTAAGCTAACGGGAAATGATAGCTTAATAAAACCAAGAAAGCAGCTGACCAACGTGATCGGCTGCTTTTGGTTTGAAGTGGTGGCCCCACATCTGCACGCAAAAAGCTAGGTTCCTGTAGCGAGGTGTTCGTGGGGTTAGCTAGTTTTGTTGTGATTACAGGTTGTAATCGATGCCTTCGCCAGCGCCTGTGAGGGCATTTACGTATACATGAGAAACGCCTTCGATCCCAGTGACGGAAAATGCGTATACAAGCTTGCTGTTGTGGATCTCCAACTTTGGCTTACCCGAGACTTTTACTATTGAGCCGAGCTTCTCAGAGGCTTGCTCCGCTGTCAGTTTCGGGTGAAGTGGGAAGGTTTTATTGTAATTGTAATAATAACTATACGCATCAAAATTCTTCAACGCACCGTTACGGCGATCAAATTGCCATACGACTTGCATCTGCGGAATGGAAACTTGTTCCCGAACCGGAATATACGTGAGATAAATTGAGGTGTTTTTTATTTCTTTTGCTACTATTGTCAGACGTTCGTCAGACCAACGCGCCATCCAGGTGTCCGCAACCGCGATAGCCTGCTTTAAGTCCATAGACCGCTCTACAGCTACTTCTTCGGAGATCGAGATGTCGCGTGTCACTTGGAGTACGTGTCCGCTTTTACTCAGTGTTGCAATATAGGGGCTGTTTGGTTTTCCAGTGGTGTCCGATAACTTGAAATCCATGACTTCTCCTAATTGGGAGCTTCTCCCGCCGGAGACCATGTTGACGATTTGTTTACCTGCTCCTGTATTCCAGGCTTCGCCCATGAAGGTTTTCGCTTTTGCCGCAAGCTCCGTAGTCTTATAAGTGGTTTCACCGGCGAAAACGGTTCCTGGCTTCGGAGGTATATAAGGATTCTGATTGTACAGGAACTCGTTAAAGGCTTTATTTCCTTTTGTTGAGACCGAATCGAGTGTAGACAAGGCCTCTTCCATTTCGGCCGAGATCCGTTCTATATCTGTTAAAGAGGTACGATCACCTTTCTCTCTCATCAGATCAAGATACGGTAGGGCGGTCCTCGCGAAATTTCTTAGACGCTGAATTTGTTCTAATTGATTCGGGTTGAGCGAAATTTCCTTCTCACTGGCGGGATAGGCCAAGTAGCGGCTCCCGTTCGTGATAAACGATTCGTACACTGGCCAAGATTGAGAGTTTGTTGTAGCGGATGCACTGCTTACAAATTGCACTATAAGATTGGCATTTTCAATCGCAGATTGAAGTGCTGCTTGCCGATCTGAAACCGTAGGCGCCGCAAGGGACTCCGCAAGTGCATAGTCGAAATTACGCAAGTAGATCGATTGTATATGCGACCAGTATTGCGTATTGCGCTGTTGCTGCTGCTCCCATTGTCGATTATTTTGATGCTCCGTATAACTGAAATACGCGCCCGCGAATGTCGTCGTGCAAAGCAGGCCAATGATGGATTTGGTGAGAACGTTCATGTCTGCTAAAGCTCCTGTCTTTGTCTTCATAATGCTTATCCACTTTAACAAAGATGAGAACACAGTTTAATGAGTAAATATTTCCAATGTAAATCCCTGGTCCGTTGACCAATTCTGCACGCATGAGGCTGAAGAAAAGTACATTAGAGGTGGGGAATAAGAACATTAGGGTATTGAACTAACGGGAAAAGCTAGCTCAATCAGAGATTACTTAAGTCGCCAACATATTAATTATTTGTTGGTCTTTTTCTGTTGCATCCGGACAACACTGTGCAATGCGCATCTTTTTAAACTGATGGACAGTAGAGTTTGTTTATAATCAATCTTGGTCTTCATAACATAAATATTCCTGATATAATCATTTTATAAAAATGGAAACAACTGGGGTGGATGTTATGTTTTCTGAAGAGGATTATACAAAGGTAGCGAAAGAAGCCTTAATTCAATACCCGATAATTTGTAGTGAAATTGCATACCTCGGGGAAAGTGATAATGTTACATTCCGAGTTCATACTAAAGACGATAATCCGAAGTTTCTTATCAAAATCCATATCTCGAAGAGTTCCAATTACTCAAAGGAAAATATCGAATCAGAACTCATGTGGCTTGAAGCCTTGAATGAAGATACAGGTCTTGTTGTACCTAATCCTATAAGGAATCTCGAAGGTGATCTGGTCACAGTTATATCAACTGATTATAATGACAATAAATTCCTTGTGACTGTTCACCAGTGGGTTAATGGTAAGGTGCTTAACAGAGAGCCAACAAGTAATGAAACTGCCAATTTGGCTCTTTTAATGGCGACTTTACATAAACATTCTATGAAGTGGAATGCACCTGATGGCTTTAATAGACCAATATACAATTCCGATCATTTATATTCTTCACTTAATCTATTAAAACAGTTGGTAAATTTAGAACTTGTGTCAAGTGAAGCATTTTCTTATGTGGAGGAGTCAGCACATAAAATAGCAAAAATGATAGAAAGACATAAGGGAGAACAGTGTAACTGGGGAATCATTCATTCCGACCTTCACGAGAGTAATTATGTGTTTTATGAAGATATTCCTCGACCCATAGATTTTTCGAATTGTGGTTATGGCTTTTATTTATTTGATATGGCTGAAACATTTCTGCATCTTTCAGTTGAAAATAGGAAAATATTCATTAAATCATATAGTAAAGTAAATCAACTACAAGGAAATTATATAGAGTTGTTAGAAGCTTTCTTTATATGGTCAATAATAAGGACTTTTGCATTTCATTCTTTAAATCCAAACGAACAACAATCTTTGACAGCTAGTCTTCCATCAGTTATTCAACATTATTTTATGAAATATTCTAAAGGAGAAAATTTCTTATTCAACTAATGGACGTTTTACCTGAATAGTGACAAAGCATTGAAATTAGCAACCTATTCAAGAATGTGTTCGTCTAATTATTCGGAGATGATACTAATGACGAAAATGAATAGCTCCATCATAATGTTAGTTTTAGTAGTGTGCATGATTTTGGCAGGCTGTACAAAGGAAAATACGGAGTCAGAACCAATACACACTGAACCAGTAGCCACAAATATTTTAAAAAAGGAGCCATTAGGTCCAAACATTAATACAAATCAATCTAATTTAGTCGGTTCCCTTAAGGTAGAAAACGTAGGATCAGATACTAAAATAATGTATACTTTCAAAAATCAAAGCGAAAAAATAGTGAATGTTATTGGCGGAGCAAGGTATAGGTTGATAAAAAACAACAAAGTAGTAGACGAAGGTGTTGTACCAACAAAAGACTATATTGATTTGGAGCCTGGTCAGGACTATACAGATATCAAGACATTTTCGAAACTGGAGCCCGGCTCATACACCATCCATGTGGAATGGAATACAACTGTTGTATCTGCTGAATTCGTTCGAAACTAAAATTAGGTAAGCTAAAAGGAAACGATAGCTCGATAATACGAAGAAAGCAGCTGATCAATGTGATCCGCTGCTTTTGTTCAAGTAACGGGCAGGTTAACTCAATGCCATATTGCGAATTACAGGTGTAACTTTTATAAATTGATAGCGTTGTTAATAACGAGGAACTTCTTATAGGTTTTCAGAATAACTAATAAATGAATACGAGGGATGAAGTATTGAAGAAAAAGAGATTATTTTTTACTGTTGTATCATTAGCTTTAATAACAGCGACCGCAACTGCCTGTGATTCAACAAGTCCAACTCAAGAGAATTTGTCTACTCCAAAATCTGGTGTATTATCAAGCAAGTCGGAAAGTACAACCCTTTCTAATTCTTTAAGCGAACAAGAGAACAGACCCTCGCACTATATTGCTTCTGGAGGCGCAACGGTACAGCAACACTTTTCCGTAAATCCTGAATTTGTACATATAAAACTGCTTATGAAGAACAATAGTAGCCATGAAGTCAATGTTAGTTTAACGCACTTAGCTACTAGTGAAGTGTACTTCGCTAGAACGATTGTTGCCGGGGAATCTTTAGATTGGATAAATAGTAAAGAAGGTTTCACACAAGGTATGAGTACTGGAGGCTACTTGCTTCAATGGAGTGGTGGCGGTTATCGCGTTGATGGGGAAGTGTGGGGATATGCTGGTTCAGACCCGGACGATACTGTTCATCTATCTTATTGAACTAACGGGCAGGGTAGTTTCGGTATGTGGTATTATTTGATTGATGGAGTAAACTAAAGGGAGTGAACTAGATTGAATGTACAGCATTCCTATTTACGACAAATTCAGCTCAAGAGGCACCAAGTACCCACTTATAATCGTTACCCCTTTAATTTGGCAGTCATTCGAAGCCTACATACTCTTGATTTCCACCCCCAGGTAACCTATATCGTAGGTGAAAATGGGATGGGCAAATCAACACTGATGGAGTCCATTGCTGTCGCATGGGGATTTAACCCGGAGGGTGGGACGATCAACTTTTCCTTCTCAACCCAGGCTACCCACTCGAGCTTATATGAATATATACAATTGATCAGAGGCCCGCGACGCCCGAGGGATGGCTTCTTCTTCCGGGCAGAAAGTTATTATAATTTAGCCACGACGATCGATGAGTTGGACAGCCAACCTTCATTCGGTCGCCCGATTCGCCCTATTAAAGATTCGTACGGTGGCAAGTCCTTGCATGAGCAATCGCACGGAGAGTCGTTCTTTTCCACGTTCATTCATCGGTTCGGGGAGAATGGATTATATATACTGGATGAGCCTGAGGCCGCATTGTCTCCTCTTCGCCAAATGGCGATGCTAACACGAATCCATGAACTTGTTTTGCAAAACTCTCAATTTATTATTGCGACCCATTCCCCAATCCTTATGGCATATCCAGATTCGATTATTTACAATCTAAAGCCGGATGGTATCGAGGTCCAAGTATTGGAAGAAACCGACCATTTTATGATTATGAAAGAGTTTGTGAATAATAAGGATAGGATGCTCAGAGAGTTATTCGAAGAAGTTCAAGACTAAGCTAACGGGCAGTACACTTCTAATATGTGGTGTAATTTCGGACTAAGGTATGACTCATCATGCTTGAAAAACTATTGTGTTTCAGGAGGGTCATATGTATGGGAAAGACATTCAGCAAGAGAGCTAAAAAGATAATGGTAATATGTTAAACTTGCTTGTTGAATTTCATATAAACGTTAACCGCCCACCGTAAGGCGGTTAACTTAATCCAATGGTTATTCATCTATAAATGCTTTTCATAAAATACCATTGTCATTTTGTCGCTGATCACTTTTGTTGCACCCGTCTTTTTATAGCCTATCTTTTCATACAAATAACAGTTTCCTTTCTCTTGTAAGATGGTACCCAATCTCCATGACTTCGCCTCATCATAGATCTGTTCAACCAATATAAAGGCTTTTTGAGCAATTCCTTTTCCTTGATGTTCTGGCAGTATAAAAATTGGGCTAACACTATAGATTTGATTATCTTTTTTCACGACTCTAATTCCACCAACAACAACCTCAAGATGAAGAATTATAAAATAATCTGTACAAGATTGATTGATTTGAGTAATAATTCTTTCTACGGTTTCATTGGCGGGGCTCGTTTCAAAATCCTGATATTTTTCCAACAAAGGCATAAATGCTTTGACTTTCATTTCATGAATAGTCGCTGCATCTTTTAAATCTGCTTTACATAATGAAACCTCCATTAAATATATCCCTCCTATTGAAACGCTTGTTAAAATAAGTATAAAATTTATTTTGAAAAATTTCCATTTAACGGAGTATACATGCACAATTTACGCTGGAAGGAAAAACAAGTGATTCCCATGTATACCCATAGCATGTTGAGACATGGTAGACTATATAAGAATCCGATGGGGGAATAAGATTCATTTGACATTGTTTTTACTTGATTTATAATACGTTGGAGATACGATAGGATTCGGTGTGGTTGATTTAATCGAATCTATTCAATAGGAGGTTTGAGTGAATGGAAACTATAACAGAACTCTTAAAGAGATTGGAAAAAGAAAGAGAAGAGGGATTAAAGGTAAACCCTAGATACGATATCGATAAACTTGCAGATGAAAACGGCGAAGTACCTATCTACTTTCATTCAAATATAGAGTACCAAATGTACTTGGATGGTAAAAGTGTAATTGGCTCAACCGAGCGTTTTCTCCATTCAGATTTATTACGTAATGTACAGAAAGATAGAATTGAAAAATTGACCGATGGGAGGACCTTAGCACATATTTCAGCTTTATCAACGACAGCAATCGATTAAGGAGGGATTGAAGATATTAAAAAGACATTGGGGCAAATATTTAATTCTACTTGCCATTATTTTACCGATCTCCATTGTTACTATCTTTACGCTCCCTCATGATAAACGCTATATTGCAGTAGCCATATTTCCGATACTATTCTGGGTATCATATTATTCGTGGATTGCATTCGAGAAGAAAAAAGAAGGTACATAAAACACGGGCTGGAATCAATGATGTGAAGCTTATCGATCGAGTTGACCTAATGCATGTAATCGAAATCTTTATAAAGGATGATATCGTTAGGACTCGCTATATTATTGAAGGAGAGCCAAAAATAATATAGCGAGTCATGGAACGAAGTGAATGTGGAGCACCGCATGACATCCTTAAGGATTATAAGGTTGAGAAGTATCTAAAAAGATCTTTGTGAAAAACAGAAGTTGTTAATTAACGGTCAGGTGAAATATTACATAGTAACTCTTATGGGGTGATAGATACGTGTATTTACTAACAAAAACAGCAACCATTCTGACGTGGATTTTTGATCACCTTGGACTTGTTGTCGGGATTTTGTTTGGAATCGTAGCTTTAATAGGCTTACTTAGTGGGATATTTTCAAGCCGTACCCCCATGAATCATTCGCTTGCCCATGAAGAACAGGAAAGAAGCATAGACCGGAGTTTAGGAAAGAAAGAGGAATGGGAAGGCGAGCAAAGTAGCTCATTTGTAGATACGCCAGTAGTCCTTTTCGATAAGGGGCAACAGGGAGAAGCCATGGTGCTTGATGCTGTCCGAAAAAGTCACCCCGATATCAAATGTCTTTCATCTCTTTATGTACCAACAAGCAGTGGACAATACACTGAAGTGGACTTAGTTGCCATCCATAGTACTGGAATCTATGTAATTGAATCCAAAAACTATCGGGGAGTGATTGTTGGGAATGAAGATGAACGTATATGGAATCAAGCGTTTATTGAGAATCGAAATGAATTTTACAATCCAATTATGCAGAATGCAGGACATATTCGTGCTATTAAGCTTTTTTTGGGTGAATGCTATACAGACATACCGTTCCATTCCATTATCGTATTTAATAACGATTCAAATATCGATACGATCAAAGTTAAATCAAAAGGCATCGTTATTACGAAACATATGAATCTAACAAGCCAATTACAGGGACTATTTCACATCCTTCCTGATGTTTTAAATGAGGAAAGTACGACAGTGGTTTATGAATCTCTGCTACCACAAACAGAGGTATCGGAGGACATAAAAAGTAAGCACTTGGAATTCGTTCGAGATCGTAAAGATGCGTAGTGTAAATTTGAATCAGCTTGAATCCAGATAGAATAGGCGCAGTAAAGAGTACTTTCCTTAAATGAAATCGAAAAATAGATAAACGATGAGCAAAGTGAGTTGCCATAGGTAGCTTTTTCTTCTTGTATGAATCTATGAAAATCGCGGTTAAAATAAGAACAACTCCACATACGGCGAAATAGACTACATTGAGAATCTTCACTTCCTAGCACATGTAACCTAAAAATCCCTCAAACGATCAAATACCTCATATAATTCCTCATGATTAACCTTAATAGAATCATCTTGACTCAGTTCCAATTGCTCATTCAACTGATCCAGCAACCCCTCAAGAACAACATAAATCTCTTCGCGCTCAACAGTTTCAATAAAGCGGGTCTTGGCATCCAGCTTGTTGAAGGTTTGTGTGTAGTTCTCAACTATGGAGACGAGCTGTTTGTTTATAGACTCCTGTTCCATGGAAACTTGACTTAATTGACGGATTTCTTTCAAGCACTGCTTGAACAATTGAGCTGCTTTTTTTGCGTGTGCTGCCTTGATGTGGTCCCGTCCATCCCAATCCCGAAACGGATTGTTCAGGTTCTCCGCAAGCCATTCCGGTTTGCGTCCTTTGGTGATCTCCACATCAAGTCCGGTAGCAACGGATTTTTTATATTTTGTTTTAATCGATTTGGCTGCATCGGCAGGCAGACTGGTTAGCCATAGTGTAGTCAATTCTGGAAGTTGCTCTGGATCAGGGAATTGTTCACCATTGAAGCCGAACAGATCATATGTAGTGAAGGTTTGCAAATTAGGCCAATGCTGAATCGTTTCTATATGGGATACATTGCCGGGTTTACCCCACAATCGCAATTCTGAAAGCTCTGGGTAGTACTCCACAAGTGGCTTCAGATTGAGTTCCGTGATATCTCTGATGTACAGACCTTCGAGTCGTGAGATACCAGTAATCTGTGGTAAGTCCACTGGGACATTCAGAGTGATGCATTTACCAACTTCATGAGCCATGATACGAAGATCAGGAGACAACTCTCCTGTGAAATTCAGACTCTTCATCTTGGTGTTCAAAATTAACTCCCTCAAACCGCTGACATCCACAACAAGTTTGGTCAGGTGGCTCTTGCTGATATCCAGCATCGTTTGACCATGATCTATGATATGAAGTTCATTAATGAACGGGTTGTCCTCTATAAATGAAAAGAGCGATTCCGTATGTCCATCCACTTCAATATGTGTCAGACAAGGTAGCTTCGTAAGTTCGGCTACATCTTCCGAAGATTTAAGGCTGAAATCGCGGAGTGTACTCGTACTGCGCCGCATTAAACGATCACCAATCATGACTTCTTCGTCATCATCCACAGCTTGTTTGAACTGCGCTCTTCGGATCGCATCAATACCTTCCCATTCACGCTGGAGATAGAGCTTTTCTCCGATCGGCCAGCCTCCGCCATACGTATTTGTTTCCTCGGTGTAGAGAGGAGCGATGTTGCCTGCAAGCACATACTGTGAAGGAACAATAGCACTCACGAAACTATGGTCAACTCGATCATTCCAGAAGTAAAAATTACAGATCAGTGGTTTCATCTGATGAAGTTGCATTTCATTAGGCAAGTGATCACCTGTCCAATCCAATTGAAGAACTGAGGCAAGCGTGCCGGAAGGTTTACTCTCCGTTTCTTTCAGTCCAGTTACCTGGCAGGCGGCATATTGTTGTAATTTTTCAACGTACACGCAGTATATATCTCCAACATTAGGGATCAATGTATGCTCCTTTCGTTCTAAAGCAATCGATGCTAAGCTACTTGTAAACTAAGTATCTGGAGAACTAATAATAGATGAATTATATCAAAGCCGTTCAGAGACTTCCATTTTTGTGATAATAGAGCATGACTTGCTTGAATACTTTTATTAAAATGAACAATGTCTATGGACACAGGTATGAGCCGCATTTCCTCGGCATACAGTACAACAATGAGATGTATGCCCGAGGAGGAGAAGTAATCGTATGATTGATCCGATTTTGCAAGCTCCGAATGTTCCGTTAGCTGCCGACTCTAATGCAGTTGTCAATTATCAGAGGGATTCACGCAATTATATAACACAGCTGTTTGGAGCACAGCTACCGACCATTGCAAATGGTTTCTTCAACGTGTACTTAAGCAAAGGAATTATTGTACAGCCGCACTGGCACACCAATGTCACGGAGATGGTTGTGGTCATCACCGGTGAAGTTACAGCGTCAGTCTTCAATCCGTTTACGCGTGAACGATTGACATATCGACTGAAACCAGGTCAGGTTGTTGTATTTCCGAAAGGCTGGTTTCACTGGTTTGTCGCTGAGACAGATGATGTATATGTATTAACTATCTTTGATCAACCAACGCCTGATATTGTGTTTGGAGCGGATTTCTTGGCAGCTACACCGCCGGAGGTGGCTCACCGCGCGTACTGTTTGGATGAAGAGGCGTATGCCAGAGCTGTAGCATCCATTAAAAATGATGCTATCCTGGGCCCACCTATAGGGTGCGATACTGCTGTTTCTGACCTGTCTACCCAACCATCCAATGCACTCAAACCAACAAAAGGATCTAAAGATTAGGAGCAATTCCTCTCTAATAAAATAGAACCATTCAAGCCTGCAACTGGAACTTATCCGGTTGTGGGCTTATTCTATGCGTTAACACCTATACGATTCTCTGTTAATATAGTTTTAACATCGATGAAAATGGGGGATACCATCCATGACAATTTCCGAAACGGAAATGCTTGAAGCTGCAATGAGTTATGCACCTGTATTGATGTTTGACCGTAACGAACCCTTCTATCCGGATTTTGTTGGCGTTTCTGTGCTGGATCATTCAGGACCATCGCCTTCGTTCAAGAGGGATATTCAATTCCCGGCTGAAGCAGTTCATTATGTAATTGAATTTGCGATCTGGTGGGATTATGAAATTGGACATCTCTATGAGATGGAACATGTGTGGATATATGTGGGTCATGACGGTGAAGTTGTGGACTGTGAAGCCAGCTTTCATGGTAAAGTGCTGCGGGGGTTGCTGAAGGATCGAGTTAATGTGGTTGGACGTCATGTATGTCTGTATTCACAGCCTGGCAAGCACGCTTTCTCACCGCTACCAGTTGTTTTCGAATTATTACCAGACTTATACAGTGCCGCAGGTACCAAAGCCGGATGTGATGGGTTACTTGTGAATGATTTATTCCGTGGGTATTTTGAAACGAATGAACAGATTGACGCCCAGGTAACGAGTTATCTGCAGACCAGGGCGTTCGTGCCTTCCATGGAGTTCGAAGAGTATCTGTTGAAACCGGAGATGTTCATGACTTGGGGCCAGTTGTTTGACATTATTCCACACCGGATTAAAGACCGCCTAGTCGAACTGGAGCAGTTGTACGGCACGTAGTTTTATTCATATAATCATAGAATGGATATGTATTTTATCAAACTCACCTTAGGTGGGTTTGATTTTTTTGTGTGTCAAAGGAATTAGTTGAAGTTGCAAAATATTAGACTTAAGTCATGGGTTAAACGGTGATTATGTGAAAGTAAGGCATGAATTATAAACGAATTATAATTTTCGTTAGCCTGAAGAACTACAACATTGTATCTTACCAAATCATAAAAATGAAGTTGTACATTTTGCTAGTGTTATGTCTAATAAATCATATGTAATATGATTGAAGAATATCTGAATTTCGTATATATGAAAATGTTGATTTTAAATAAACAGGTAATTAGTTAGTTACTTAATAAAATAGTAGAAACTTAATATCTAAAGTTGAAATTCGCAATAGTGCAAATTTATAGAATTAAAAATTTCCTATTCAGTTTTGATATATTTCTGTCGAAATAAATCGTAAGTTGTCTGGAGCGCGACCTAGAGAAGGGTTTACCAAGCGTTATATACATAACTGGACACTACGATGCCTAGGAGGAGATTACATGAAGTGGTTTGGAAATTTGAAAACAGCAACAAAGATTATCTCAGCGTTTTTAATTGTGTCGATGATCCTTGCGGCCCTTGGAATCTACTCAGTGGTGACATTAAGAAGTACGAACGAACGGATGCAAGAGATGTACAACAACAATCTGATCTCGGTTCGAGAGCTCTCTTCTGCTCAGGTTGAATATCAGAGATTGCGCGTTAACGTACGTGATTTGAATTACGAAACTGTAGCAGCAGAACAGACCAGAGTTACAGAAAGTATTGCCACGATTCGTCAATCCATGGAGGAGCGACTTGCTACGTACCGTCCTCTTGCCACTACCCCGGAAGAAACGGAATTGCTTCGTAGATTAGATACCCAATATACCAGCTATATGAAACTTTATGATCAAGGCGTCACTATGGCGATATCAAATGATGATGCGGCGTTTATTACATTCCTGAAAGGAACATTGAAACCTCCTGGTGATGAGGTTGTAAAAACGCTCGCAGACCTGGTGAACCTCAATGTAACGTTGGCAGATCAGGCCAACACGAAATCTGAAGAAGCTTATACAACTGCTTTTGCAGTAACAATTGTTATGGTAGTTGCATCCGTACTCTTCAGTATCCTCATTGGGTATATCATCTCTCGCTCCATTTCGAAACCACTCATGGCTATGCTGGGTCTGGCTACGGAAGTTGCAGGTGGAAATCTGACCCTCAAGTCAGACATCTCCAGTAAAGATGAAGTAGGTCAACTGGCTGCGGCATTGAATCTTATGGTCGACAACTTGAAAGAGTTAATCAACAATATCGTGATGAACTCCCAAAGTGTTGCCGCTTCTTCGGAACAGATCTCAGCCAGCACACAGGAAATTGCAAGTACCAGCACAAGCCAATCCAGCGAGGCAGGTAACATCTCCGAATTGTTCAAGGAGCTTTCACTGGCTATTAACTCCGTTGCTGCAAGTGCGGAAGAAGCGGCCGAATTGTCCAATGATACCGTGAAGACTGCTCGTGAAGGTGGACTTGTTGTACAGACTTCATTGGAAGGCATGCAAGCTGTTAATACGAAAATGACCAAACTTGAAGATGATTCCCGGAAAATCGGTGACATCATTGAAGTGATTGACGATATCGCTGAACAGACCAATCTGCTCGCACTGAATGCAGCCATTGAAGCAGCACGTGCGGGAGAACAAGGGCGAGGATTCGCCGTAGTAGCAGATGAAGTCCGGAAGCTTGCAGAGCGAAGCGGTGAGGCGACCAAAGAAATTACAGCCATCATCAAAGCGATGCAGGAAAACACGAGACAAAGCGTACAGGCCGTAGCCGCCAGTGTTGAGCAGTCTTCCATGACAGGACAAGCGTTTGATCAGATCATTGATATGGTCAATAACTCCTCACAGAAAGTAAATGAAATTGCAGCTGCATGTGAAGAAGAAGCTGCTCAAGCTGCCGAGGTCATGAGTTCAGTTGAATCCATCTCGGCTTCCAGTGAGGAATCCGCAGCAGCGTCAGAGGAGACAGCCGCAACATGCCAGTCTCTGGCACATTTGGCGGAAGAGCTGGCGAATTCGGCAGCTGCCTTCAAAACAAATTAATTAAATTGAATTGAGGGTGAATCGATGTCTTCACTTCAGAAGGAACAATATATTGAACTGTCTGTAGGTGCAGAGACTTGCGCCATTCGAATCGAAGAAATTCACGAAATTATTAAAATGCTGAGCATCACAGATATCCCATTTAGCCGTCCTGAGATCAAAGGGGTAGTCAATCTGCGTGGCAAGGTTGTATGTGTGATGAGCTTGCGGAATCTGCTGGGTATGCCGGATGAACCGGACACCAGAGCGACTCGTATTATCGTAGTTCGACATCAGGATGAATATATTGGTTTGATCGTGGATCGCGTGAACAAGGTAACCACATATTCGGAAATACATCCGCCAACCGGAGGTTATGGTCGTAACCGTGAAGGATTTTTCCATGGTGTCGGTCAACAGGAAGACAAGCTTGTGGGCATTTTGAAACTGGACGAAATATTGGGCGGTTAGGGAGGGATACACGAATGATGGATTTGTCTGCCTACCGTGACATCTTTATCGAAGAACTGAATGATCAACTGGAACGTATGGATCAGTCTTTGCTGGCATTGGAGCTTTCTCCTTCTGTAGAGCTGGTTCAGACGCTGTTTCGCGCAGCCCATACCATCAAAGGATCGGCATCCACAATGGATTTCCGTGAATTAAGCGACCTCACGCATGAAGTGGAGTATGCTCTAGAATGGGTCCGGGAGAGAAAGCCAGAGATGACTTCGGAGCTAATTGATACATTGTTCCGCTCTTTGGACGCCATGAAGGTGCTTCGGGATCAGTACATCCGTGGGGAAGCCTATGCAGACTTTCGGGCGGTAGTTCGAGAAATAAAGGATTTAATTCAGACACCGGCAGTAGTCGGGAAACTTAAAGCACCTCATTTGCAACCAGCAGAATCGATTGTGGCACAGGTAGCTGTCGTGTCAGGCAAGCATTTATTGTCCATTCACATTGTGCTGGAGCAGAAGTGCATGATGAAAGCGGCCAGATATCATATTTTGCGACAACGCATTGAGGACATCTGTGGTACGGTTGTCGCTACTTCGCTCATGGAGAGCCAACCGGGCGCGGAGAATGAAGACGATCATTATGGTCAGTTCATCATCATCGCGGCTACTTCTAAGGACCCACAGCAGCTTAAGACAGAGTTGTCATCAGACTCGGATATTCATGTGCTGGAGATTGATCCATATATGCTGGAATCCAATGAGGTTGCTGCGACTTCTGCACCACTTGAATTAATCTCTGAAACAGAGCAAACGAAACCAAGCGTGACTACTGTGGCTACATCTGGTCCGGAAGAGAAAGTGAAAACGGCTCAACCTACGGTTCGTGTGAGTGTTGAACGTTTAGATCATTTGATGAACCTGGTTGGAGAGCTTTTAATTGATCAGACATCTCTTGCAGATCTTAGTGGATCTGGTGCACGTAAGGAACCTTCCTCACTCATCCAGAGTATAAGTGGTGTATCTGATCATATGGGCAGGGTGATCAAAGAACTTCAAGAAGGTGTAATGAAGACACGTATGTTACCCATTGATCAACTATTCAGCCGTTTCCCGAGATTGGTTCGTGACCTTTCGCAGAAACTGGGTAAAGATCTGGAACTGGTCATTCAAGGTGGAGAGACTGAGCTTGACCGGATGATTATTGAAGAATTAAGTGACCCACTGATCCATCTCATCCGCAACAGTGCAGATCATGGCATTGAAAGTGTAGAGGTTCGAGCGGAGCACGGCAAGCCGTCTAAAGGACGAATTACCTTAACTTCATTTCATGAAGAAAATCATGTCGTCATACGTTATTCGGATGATGGCAAAGGCATCGATGGTGAGAAGATCAAGGCTTCCGCTTTGGGGAAAGGCATTATTAGTGAGGAACAGGCTGCCCGCCTGACAACACAGGAAGCTGTGCATCTCATATTTGAGCCTGGCTTCTCAACAGCTTCTTCTGTCAGTGAAGTATCAGGACGCGGCGTTGGAATGGACATCGTACGTAGTCAGATCGGGAGACTCAACGGTATCATTGATATTGATACGGAGGTTGGTGTTGGAACTACGTTTACGATTCGTCTACCTCTCACTTTGGCGATTATTAAAGGTCTGTTGGTCAAAGTATCGGGTCGTGTTCTGATCTTGCCGATGTACAACGTCGCAGAGATTGTTCGGATTTCACCTGAAGATATTCAGATGATCCAAGGGCAACAAGCGATTCTGAATCATGGTCGAATTGTACCCTTTCATAGACTGTGCGATAAATTGAACTATCCACGAACGGATCGCAAAACCAAAACCATTCCACTGGTAATCGTGCGTTCCGTGGACAAAATTGCAGCATACGCAGTAGATGAGATCATTGGAAATCAGGAAGTTGTGATCAAAACGTTGGGCACGTATCTGGGTGCGATGAATCATCTGTCTGGCGCAACAATTCTGGGTAATGGCAAGGTTGCCCTCATATTGGATGCTTCCTATCTGGTGAGTCATTAATCGTTAGATAAGCACTTTGCAGGCCAAAGAGCCTCATCATCCATAACTGGATGGTGGGGCTCTTCGTTGTACCTTTTGACATGGTCGCCACTTAGGCTTTGAAAATGAGATCCATAAAACGGTTGGCTGCCAGAGAAATCGGCATATTGCGTTTGGTCATAATCCCCACATGGGAAGGGGGGAGTGGGACATCAAGCTGAATCTCGAAGAGAGAACCTTCCTCCAGCTCTTTAGAGATAAATTCACGTGTAACATAGGAAATGCCCAGTCCTCGACGTGCAAATTCAATCAGCAGATCAACGCTACCGACCTCAATCTCCGGTTTCAACGTGTAATTATAGCTATTAAACAACTCGGTTATGGCCATCCGAACCCGGCTGTTCCTGGAGAAGAGGATCAGTTGATGCTCAAGAAGCATCTCAAGCGTCATGACCTTACCTTTTAACTGAGCATAACGTTCCCCAGCTACAAAGCAGTCTTTCAACTGAATGCTTTCTCTGACTTCCAGCTGTGGATCAACAATGGGCATGCGAACAACGCCAAGATCGATCTTGCCTTCCTTAAGAAACGTAATGACTTCCGGCGTGGTTCCATGACTCAGATGTAGCTTGATATTAGGGTATAAGGTGTGGAATTCCTCCAGATACGCCAACATGTAATGCTTAAATAAGGAGTCACTTCCACCAATTCTCAGTTCACCATTGTCGAGATTCTTCAGTGCGGCCATTTTTTCTTCCGCAAGTGAGATCAGAATCTGGGATTGTTCAATATAGGAGTACAGACTGGCACCTTCCTGTGTCAACGCTACCCCCTTGGAATTTCGATAAAACAAAGTAAGACCAAAGCTATCTTCCAACTGCTTGATGGCATGACTGACGCTGGGTTGAGTGATATACAATGCTTTGGCAGCCTGTGTTAAACTGCCCGTTTTGGCGGCCCAGTAAAAGACTTTATATAGTTCGTAATTTGTTGTCATAGATGTGGTCTATAGCTCCTGTGAAATATATTAATTACTTGTATGGCTATAAAACGTATTATAGTGTAACTACAACAAAGAAACCAGAGTTACTTGGAAGGAGAACGGTGAGATGGAACCAACTACCATTGTTTTATTTGGTGCTACTGGCGATTTAGCCAAAAGAAAAATATATCCTGCCTTATATAACTTATATCTTGAGCAGAAGCTTCCTGAAACCTTCTCATTGATTGGTCTGGGGCGTAGAGAGTGGTCTGATGAATTCTTTCAGGCACAAGTGGAAAAATCATTAAATGAATTTTCCAGACGCCAGGCTGATCCTGAAGTTGTGAAGTCATTTGTGAAAGCTTTCCGCTACAGTGTATTGAATATAAGCCATAAGGAAGATTATATAAAGCTGTTGGGATTAGTTGAACAAAGAGAAGCTGAGCTTGGCATTCCGTCCAATCGCTTGTTCTATCTCTCGGTTGGTCCGGAATTCTTCGAACCGATTGCCGAGAATATTCAAGAAAGTGGGCTGGGTTCCACAGAAGGCTGGAAACGTCTTGTTATCGAGAAGCCATTTGGTCATGATCTGCAGTCCGCAAGAGACCTTAATCGCAAATTAAGCGAATCCTTCACGGAAGAAGAGATTTACCGGATCGACCACTACTTGGGCAAACCGATGGTACAACGTCTGGAGACGTTGCATCAAAGTAACCCGATCATGAAGGCATTATGGAACAACCGTTACATCTCTAATGTGCAAATTACGGCTAACGAGACTGTGGGTGTCGAAGAACGTGCATCCTATTATGATCATGTAGGCGCTGTGCGAGACATGTTCCAGAATCATATGCTGCAATTGCTCATGATGATGGCGATTCAGCTTCCATACAACAGTTCTTCCGAAAAGGTTGGATTGAAGAAAAAGCACATTATGGAATCGATCCAGCCGTTACAAAAGCAAACTGTGGGCGCAAACATCATCCGTGGACAGTATGCAGCAGGTAACATTCAAGGTAAACCGGTAAATGCTTATGCTGCTGAACCGGGTGTAGCCGAGAATACGATGAATGACACATTCATTGCTGCCAAATTGCAAATTGATGATTTCTTCTGGCGTGGTGTTCCGTTTTACATTCGTACGGGTAAAAGAATGAAGGAGAAATCAACACGTATCGTGATTGAATTCAAAGAACCTTCTGGACAGACAAATGTGCTGAAAAACAAGGGTTCCAAACCAAACCTGCTCGTCATTGAGATGAGTCCGGATCAGAGCATGACATTGCAACTGAATGCAAGTGATCCTGAGAATAAAGGTGAATTCAAACCGGTTCATATCGATCTTTCTCCGGATAAAGGTGACCTCGCAGAAGCTTACGAGAATCTGATTCGTGATGCTTTGCTGGGTGATCCAACATTCTTTGCTCACTGGGATGAAGTAGAATTGTCCTGGGCTTGGGTGCAACCAATTCTGGACGCATTCCAGGAAAATCTGTTGCCACTTCACCTGTATCCTGCGGGCAGCTATGGACCTGCTGAATCGGATGCTATGCTTGAAGCAGAAGGCCACCACTGGTGGTTTGATGAGCCGGCGGATCAGCAGTCTGTTGTTGCAAGTAGCACACCCTTGGCGGTTAATGCCAATCTCTAAACCATAATAAAAATATCTGGAGGTAATTCAATCATGAAATTTTTTATCGATACAGCTAACGTGGAAGATATCCAAAAAGCATACAAAATCGGCGTATTGTCTGGCGTAACGACGAACCCTTCTTTGGTAGCCAAAGAAGGTGTGAAATTCGAAGATCGTATCGAAGAAATCTTGCGTTTGGTACCTGAAGTGGAGTCCGTTTCTGCGGAAGTGACACCAGATGCCCTTACTGCTGAAGAAATGATCGCGCAAGCAGAAGAATTGATCAAAATTAACAACAGTGACAAAAACATCACGATCAAATTGCCAATGACACTTGCAGGACTTGAAGCTTGCCGGTACTTGACCAAAAAAGGCGTGAAAACCAATGTAACGTTGATCTTCACTGTGAACCAGGCGCTTCTGGCTGCTCGTGCTGGTGCAACATATGTATCTCCATTCCTGGGACGTCTTGATGATATCTCCGAAGATGGCGTACAATTGGTTACCAAAATTGCTGAATTGTTCCGTACACATAACCTGGATGCACAGATTATTGCGGCTTCTGTAAGACATCCGGATCACGTTACACGTGTAGCAATGGCGGGAGCACATATCGCTACTGTTCCATTCTCCGTCATCGAGCAGATCTCCAAACACCCGCTGACAGATCAAGGTATGGACAAATTTGCAGCGGACTGGAAAAAAACAGTACAATAATCTATAACCATTTATTCGTTTCAACTTACTATATAAATAATGGAGCATTGGGAGGACATAATGAGTAAACAACAGATTGGTGTTATTGGATTGGCAGTAATGGGTAAAAACCTGGCTTTGAATATTGAAAGCAAAGGTTTCTCGGTAGCAGTATTTAACCGTTCCCCGGAGAAAACAAACGATCTTCTGAAAGAAGCAGAAGGTAAAAACCTGACAGGTGCGTTCACAATTGAAGAATTCGTAGAGTCTCTGGAGTCTCCGCGTAAAATTCTGATTATGGTACAAGCAGGTAAAGCGACAGATGCAACCATCGAGCAACTGCTTCCTCATCTGGATCAGGGCGACATCATTATCGACGGAGGTAATGCTTACTTCCCTGACACACAACGTCGTAGTAAAGATCTGGAAGAAAAAGGTTTCCGCTTCATCGGTGCAGGTGTATCCGGTGGTGAAGAAGGCGCACTGAAAGGTCCGGCAATTATGCCAGGCGGTCAGGAAAGTGCTTATCAACTGGTAGAACCGATCCTGACAGCAATCTCGGCCAAAGTGGGCGATGATGCATGCAGCACATATATCGGACCAGACGGTGCCGGACACTATGTAAAAATGGTGCATAACGGTATCGAATACGGAGATATGCAGTTGATTGGTGAAGCTTACCACCTGCTCAAATCTGTATTGAACGTTTCTGTTGAAGAGTTGCATGAGATCTTTACGGAATGGAACCAAGGGGAGCTGGACAGCTACCTGATCGAAATCACAGCAGATATCTTCTCCAAATACGATCCTGAAACGGGCAAACCAATGGTTGACGTTATTCTGGACGCTGCTGGACAAAAAGGAACAGGTAAATGGACAAGCCAAAGCGCGCTGGATCTCGGCGTACCATTGTCCATGATTACGGAATCCGTATTCTCCCGTTTCCTTTCTGCCATGAAGGACGAGCGTGTAGCAGCTAGCAAAATCCTGAATGGACCAGCAACTGAAGCATTCTCTGGCGACAAAAAAGCGTTCATCGAGAACGTTCGTAAAGCGCTGTTTGCAAGTAAAATCGTATCCTACGCTCAAGGATTTGCACAAATGCGTGCAGCTTCCGATGAGTATGGTTGGGACCTGAAATACGGCAACATTGCCATGATCTTCCGCGGCGGCTGCATCATCCGTTCGCAGTTCCTGCAAAACATCAAAGAAGCGTATGATAAGGACGCAGCTCTGAAAAACTTGCTCTTGGATCCATACTTCCAAAACATCGTTGAGTCTTATCAAGGTGCATGGCGTGAAGTTGTAGCGGCTGCTGTAAAACAAGGTATTCCGGTACCTGGATTCTCCAGCGCACTGTCTTACTACGACAGCTACCGTACAGAGCGTTTGCCAGCGAACTTGCTGCAAGCACAACGTGACTACTTCGGTGCTCACACATTCAAACGTGTGGACAAAGAAGGTTCATTCCACTTCCAGTGGATGGACACGAACGAGTAATATCAGTTCCGAATATATAGCATTCTTGCAGTCATTCATGAATTTAACTTCATGGTACCTGCAAGGGTGCTTTTTCTCGTTAATGGTTCGAATTTGAATATTATCAAATTGTAATAAAATGTACGAATCTGGGTTTGGCAAACAGATGATCTAACCCTTCAACTACGTTATACTTGTTCAGACGGACCTACATCCGTGATGAAAATTCAGAATACAACTTATTGACGTGGAGGTTAGACCGGGCATGTTTGTATTAGCGGGTATATTGTTTTTGGTCGTATACGGTTTATTAGTGTTCTACATAGGCTGGAGCGGGTGGAGTTGGATGAAACCAGTTGTGTCCGCCAGATTTAGAGGGTTTTATATTATAGCGCTTGTATTCCTTGCCGTTTCCTTCATTTTGGCACGTGTGTTTGGAAGTATCTCGTTTCTCAGTATCATCGGTTCTTACTGGCTGGCGATCTTCTCGTTGTTATTGCTGATCCTACCAGTCATTCACCTTACGATGTGGTTGCTGAGATTAACCCGTATTCCTAGACATCACACACAGAAATGGGCAGGTGTTGTTACATTGGTGTTGTTAGTGTCCACAATGGGTTATGGAATTTTTAACGCTTACAGCCCGGTAGTGAGAACGTATAACATCCAGATTGATAAAAATGTAGAAGGTGTAGACAAGCTCAACATTGTTATGGCTGCCGATATGCACTTCGGATTATTGTCCGGTCCTGCTCATGCCAAACGCATGGTGGAGGAGATTAATGCGCTGAAGCCGGATCTAGTGCTGTATCCTGGAGATATTATAGATGACAATCTGGATATGTATCTTAATAGCGGAATTGCCGACATTATCAGCGATATTCAGGCTCCGTACGGCGTTTATGCTTCTCTCGGGAATCACGACAAGTTCGATGGTCCGATTGAAGATCTAATCGCTGCGCTGGAGAAGAGCAACATGCAAGTTTTGTACGATGACAAGATCGTCTTGGATGACAAGATCACCCTAATTGGACGGAAAGACCGGACAGAGAAGGATCGTGCAGAAGTAGCCACATTAATGCAAGGTACTGACTTGAGCCAACCGGTACTTATGATGGATCACCAGCCGTATGATCTGGATATTGCGGAGCAAAACAATGTAGATCTGGTCGTATCTGGTCACACCCACCGTGGTCAGATCGCACCGGCACAGTTCATCACACAGGCTATTTACGAGAATGATTGGGGTTATCTGCAAAAAGGCACCATGCACTCCATCGTAACGTCAGGATTTGGATTCTGGGGACCTCCGATTCGCACAAGTAGTCGTTCGGAGATTGTACAGATTAATGTGACGTTCCAGCAATGATGAAAGGCCCTTCGAAAGAAGGGCCTTTTAATAACTATAGTTTTACCATTTTCTTGGATTTGAAGTTCCATTCGTAAACTTCCCCTGTGTACATGTGTATGTAGTAAAGGCCATAAGTTACTTCATATGTTTCTCTGTCTGAGTATGAACGCATTACATAATAATTTCCGTCTTTTGGTTCCTCATCAACAGTTAGACTATACATTTCGATTTCTTTTTTTATTTTTTTATATAACAGTTCAAACGCTTGATTCCCTGTTAATTTAGTTAATGGTTGTTTGCCGATGTACAGATTGTTTGACTTTAAAGCTACGTTCTCACCGAGTGCAGTACTTATACTTCTAACTGGTACATATGTAGTGTTGTTATAGGTTATTGCATTAGCTGTTAACTTCTTTGTTCCGTCTACATAAATATTTACTTTCTGTAGTAAAGCTTTTATTGGCGTTCCTGATGCTGCATAAGCTGTAACTCCTGTAAGCATCGATCCAATTGTGATACCAATGAGTAATCCTTTTACTTTGTCCCTCACGAATAAATCCCCTTTATCAAAATTACTTCCTACAATTAAATCATTTCTCTATTTAAGGTGAAAAATCCTTCAAAACATTTACTTTAGTTATAATCTCATTCAATTCAAGCGATGAGTCGTTGGGAATATTTCGTTTGAAACTGCATCAACATGTGAATACTTAAACATATGTGCCCTTAAACGTGGAAGCATAGGGAAATGACTCAAGTAAGGGAATGAAGTGGAATAGCAGTAGCAGTAATTTTGGTTGACACCGTTTTCAGGTTATGATAAATTAGATCCGAGGCTTGTTACCGGTAATGCGGGCAAAACCACTATGGAAATGATTTTATTATTTCTGTTTTGGTTTTGCCCTTTTTTAATCCTCAAAAAAAACCAGGTGGGTCCGTAATGATTATTAAACAGATATTTAATAACAATATTGTCAGTACCGTGGATGACAAAAATCAGGAACTACTGATCCTCGGCCGGGGTATCGGATTTAAGTTCAAAGCAGGCGATGAGATAGATGAAGAGCGGATTGAGAAGGTATTTCGTCTTCAGGATGCATCGATCTATGAGAAATTTAAATCCATCGTAGCTGAAGTGCCTATTGAGATTCTGCAGGCAACAGATGATATTGTGACACTTGCACGAACGCAACTGAACAAGACCATCAGTGACGGGATCTATGTCTCGCTGTCGGATCACATTCACTTTGCAGTTCAACGCTTGGAAAAAGGAATGATTACTCGTAATCCACTTTCTTGGGAAGTTCAACACTTCTATAAGGCGGAGTACGATGTGGCCAGAGAAGCACTGACCTTGCTGAAGGAAAGACTGGATATTGAGTTCCCCAAAGATGAAATCTGTAATATTGCTTTGCATTTCATCAATGCGGAAGTGAATGATTCCATGAACGATGTCACTCATCTGATGCAGCTGTTGCAGGAGATTATGAATATTATCAAATATCACTTCAACGTCGAATTGGATGAAGATAGCGTCAACTATTTCCGCTTCATTACCCATTTGAAATATTTCTGTCAGCGTGTCATTACCCATTCTTCACATGATGATGCCGAGGAGTATTTATTTGAAGTGGTTCGGAAAAACTATCCGGAGACATTCAAATGTATTGGCAAGATCGAGACTTTTATCCATAAGAACTATCAGTATGACATGACTCACTCTGAGCAGTTATATCTAACGCTCCATCTGGAACGTCTGATGAAAACCAAGCGGGACGTATAAAGTCCACGCAATAGAATGAAATCACAACTGGATATCCTATGGGCTTGTTACTGTTCAATCAGGCAATACCCGAATGAGATGGCGCCATCAATGTGCGCTATATTCGTTCGGGTATTTTTTATTGGAAAAATGAGGAGGAAAACATCATGAAACATCAGGAAACGGCACAGGAAATCATCAAAGCCGTTGGGGGAACAAACAATATTAACTCGGTGTATCACTGCGTTACTCGACTACGCTTTGATTTGAAGAATAACGATAAAGTCGATAATGGCTCACTCAAGAAATTGGATAAGGTCATGGGAACAAATATTTCCGGCGATCAATTCCAAGTCATTATCGGAAATGATGTGGCAAAAGTATTCGATGCCATGGTGAAGGAACATCCGGCAATCCAGCAAAGTACAGAAAACAAAGAGCCAAAGTCGGATAAAAAACAAAATGTAGTGCTGAAGATTTTTGAAACAATCGCAGGCGTCTTTGCTCCGATGCTCCCAGCGATTACAGCGGCAGGTATGCTCAAAGGATTACTGGCCCTTTTCGTGTCCTTGGGTTTGATGTCTGCTGGAACGGATACGTATCGTATTCTTTCAGCCATCGGTGACGGTGTTTTCCACTACCTGCCTTTACTGATTGCAGTCAGCGCTGCTCGTAAATTCGGCAGTAACCCGTTTGTTGCGATTGCACTAGGTACGGCACTGATGTATCCAGACATGACAGCATTGCTATCTAGCGGTGAATCGGTTGGATTTTTGGGAATCCCGGTTACGGCTGTAAGTTATGCTTCATCGGTTATCCCGATTCTTCTTGCAGTATGGTTGATGTCCTATGTTGAGAAATGGGTTGACCGCGTTATCCCTGCTGCACTCAAGCTCTTGCTTGTGCCACTGATTACCTTGCTTGTTATGGTTCCGGTAACGCTGATTGCGATCGGTCCATTGGGTACATTTGTTGGTAGCGGATTGTCCGGCGGCATCAACTGGCTGCTGAATGAAGGCGGATTGATTGCAGGTATTGTTCTTGGCGGCGCGATGGCGCTCATTATTATGACAGGAATGCACTATGCACTTGTGCCAATCATCCTGAGTAATATTGCTACACTGGGCTTTGATAAATTCTTGCCATTAACCTTTATCTCCAATATGGGTCAGGCTGGTGCAACACTCGGCGTATTCTTCCGGGCAAAAGATAAAAAACTCAAAACCGTTGCATTGTCCACGAGCTTTACAGCTCTGATGGGTGTAACGGAGCCAGCTATGTACGGCGTAAACATGAAATACAAAAAACCATTTGCTGCAGCGATGATTGGTAGTGCAGTAGGTGGCGGATTCGCCCTTGCTTTTGGCGCGAAAGCATATGTGCTTGCGGGTAACGGTGGTCTCCCTGGACTTCCTTCCCTGATCGGACAAACCTTCTGGTATTCCTTTGGTGGTATGATTTTGGCCTTTATCGTGGGTGCGATTATGTCTACGATATTCGGTATTAAGGAAGAAGAAGGAGACGCTGAGGCGTTGGCTCAATTCTCACCAAGCGCTTCTTCTGCACCAGCGAAAGTAGCTTCCAGCGACGCTACAAGCGTGAACGTGGACGACATGGGCGCTCCAGAACCAACGAGTGATGCAGTAGCCGTTGCACCGTTGACAGGTAAATCGATCCCACTCAAGGAAGTCAACGATCCAACATTCGGTGATGAATTGATGGGTAAAGGTGTAGCATTTGTTCCAACGGTAGGCGAATTGGTTTCTCCAGTAACAGGTACCATCATGAATGTGTTCAAAACGAAACATGCGATCGTTGTCCGCAGTGATAACGGAATGGAATTGCTGATTCATGTTGGAATTAACACGGTGAAGCTGCGTGGACAGTATTTCGATGCACATGTTGCTACAGGAGCACGTGTACAGGCTGGAGACAAGTTACTTACTTTTGAACTGGCCGAGATTGCAAAAGAATACGACATTACAACTGCTATGGTTGTTACCAATACGGCTGATTATAAAGAAGTTGTACCTGTGAAATTGGGCGAAATCACGATGGGTGAAAACGTATTGAAAGCTGAAATCTAAACGGTCTGTCTTAGGACTAACAATATCAACAAAAGAAGGAGAGATTCGAATGATTAATCGACAAGGGTTCCCGGAAGGTTTTCTATGGGGCGGCGCTATTGCCGCTAACCAGGCTGAAGGTGGATTTGACGCTGGCGGCAAAGGATGGTCGACAGCCGACATGGTTCCTTATTTTGAGAAAAAGGACTACACCAACCTTAGAGAACTGATGCATGTCACCAGTGCAACGGTTGAGAAAGCCATGGCACATCATAGTGCAGAAGGTTATCCGAAGCGTTACGGGATTGATTTTTACCACCGTTTCAAAGAGGATATTGCGCTCTTCGCAGAGCTGGGCTTCAAGACATTCCGTCTGTCCATCAACTGGCCGCGTATTTTCCCGAATGGTTATGATGCCGAGCCAAATGAAGAGGGACTGCGTTTCTATGACGAAGTGTTCGATGAACTCCGGAAATACGATATCGAACCACTGGTAACCCTATCGCATTACGAGATGCCTATGGCACTTGTTCTGAAATATAACGGCTGGGCTGGCCGTGAAGTGATTGGACATTTTGTAAGATATGCGGAAACGGTGATGACTCGGTACAAGGACAAGGTTAAATACTGGTTGACGTTCAATGAGATTAACACAACCATTATTGAACCGTTCACAGGTGGCGGTATTATTGAAGACCGAGTTGAGAACACGATGCAGGCTTCTTATCAAGCACTTCATCATCAATTTGTAGCCAGCAGCCTGGTAACAGAAAAAGCACGTCAGATTAACCCGAACTTCCAGATCGGATGTATGCTTGCACGCATGATTCACTACCCGGCGACGTCGAAACCAGAGGATGTGCTGCAAGCACAGATCGATAACCAGTTGAACCTGCTGCATACGGATGTACAAGTTCGTGGTAGTTATCCAACGTTCATGGCTCGGTACTGGGCAGAGAACGGAATTACCATTGCCATGGAACCGGGGGACGAGCAGATCCTGCGTGAGCACACGGTTGATTTCATCTCGTTCAGTTATTACACATCCTTGGTGTCCGCAGTGAACCCAGAGGAATATGGAGTAACTGGAGGCAACTTGTACAGTACGATCAAGAACCCGAACCTGGAGCGTACGGAATGGGGCTGGCAGCTTGATCCGATCGGTCTGCGCGTTGCACTGAAAGAGCTGTATGACCGTTATCAATTGCCGCTGTTTGTGGTGGAGAATGGCCTTGGTGCCAAAGATACGGTTGAAGCAGACGGTTCCATCAACGATGATTACCGTATTGATTATCTGAGAAAACATATTGCACAAATGAAAGAAGCTGTTATGGATGGTGTGGACCTGATGGGATATACCAACTGGGGAGCAATTGATATCATCAGTGCATCCACTTCGGAAATGTCCAAGCGTTATGGCGTGATCTACGTGGATCAGGATGACAACGGACAAGGCACATTGAATCGTTATAAGAAAAAAAGCTTTGGCTGGTACCAAAAAGTCATTGCCTCAAATGGTGAGAACTTGGAATAGATCAACTATATAGGCACCCCGGGCGCAACTAGTATTGAGGCGCCGGGGCGCCTTTTTACTATAATCTCGCTGGAATTCATCAATACTCTTGCACTGTAATGTAAAAAGGATGACTTCATAACATTCTGGATGGTATACTGTGATCGTATTGGGGGAGGGATAACCATGAAGAAGCCTATTATTGCTGTTGATATGGATGACACGATATGTCATCTGGTCAAGCGGGCTATTTATCACAACAACCTCAACTTCCCGACCCATCCGTTGCGCTATGAGGATATGATTCATTGGGATACATCCCATTTGCGTCATCCGGAGAGCACGCATGATGTATTTTATGGTCGGCCGGGTCTGTTCGAGGAATTGGAGTTATACGACGAGTATGTTGTAGATGAGATGCGAAAGCTGAACGATGCTTATGATGTCATTGTTGTTACGGCAGCAGAACCCAAAACAGTCGTTGAGAAGTGGAACTGGCTTCAACAGCATATGCCTTTTATAACCGCAGAACAGTTTATTACATGTAAAAGAAAAAACTTGCTTGGTTTCGATCTGCTCATTGATGATGGAGCACATAATTTGATTCCCGCACATGAGGACGGCAAAAAGGTCATCTGTATCCCGCATCCGTGGAATATACAAGAGCGTGAACGATATAACTTTCCGTTGATGTCTTCATGGAAAGAGGCCAAGACTTACATAGATGAAGTGTTACAGGTTGTCGGTGTCTGAATGTAAATCTTATTGTCCAGAGTGCTGTGCTCTGGATTTTTTGCGATAGGCGAGAGGTGTTTCACCTGTTATTTTTTTGAATGCAGCATAAAATGAATCCATATCCCGATATCCGACTAGCTCTGCAATCAGGCTGATTTTGTGCTGTGAACTCTTTAGAAGTTCGCAGCTTTTTTGTATACGCAGGTGTTGCAGGTGGCCGCTAAAGGTCTGTCCGGTATGCCGCAGAAACATTCGCCCAATCTGTTTTTCGCTCCAGCCTGATACACGTACCAGATCAGACATTCGGATTCGGTCGCTTACGTGTTGTTTGAGATAGTGAAGAATGTACTCAAAATCGGTGGAATGAATCGCTTCATCATGAACCTTTTGATAAAGTTGTCTGTAGGTCATCAATACCAACTGGCTCACCAGGGTGTATAACATGGTAGACGAACCGATTCCCGGAACGGAAGATTCACGGTACAGCTTCACCATTAGTTCTTCAATCCGGTCGTTGTGATCCACTACGGATATATAAGGAACTTGATTTTGTGCCAGATCCAACAGATGATGAATGATTTCTTTTTCCTGAATGACGGATGTCAGGGTGTGGATCAATTTAGCATTAAATAGGCAGTTATATAGAATTAACGGATGCTCGGTTACGTTGGTGCTCACAGGACGGAAAACATGAGGTACGCCGACGGGAATGACAAACAGCATGCCCTTCGTCACCGGAATGACATCTTCACCGACATGATGAAAGCCCTTTCCTTCGGCAACATAGCTATACTCAATAAAATCATGTGCGTGAAATGGAAGCACAAAATCTTCAGAGCAACGATTGACGAAAAGTTGCAAATGATTATGCAGGAAGTATTCACTTTTCATGAGCTGAACAGATGAATTCACAAGCAACCTCCTCGTACAGATGGCTGAATTACCGGATGAAATAGTCCTGATTACCGGGTATTTACGGCAACAGGCTCGATATAATTATATCGTAACCCCGAATGGGAAGCCAAGATGGAAAGGACGATTTGCTAATGTTCAACGTTAGTCACCTTCGCTGTGAGTATAAAATTAATCCGATTGGCCTCGATGTAAAATCACCGAGAATAAGCTGGCAGTTGCAGTCCGATCGTCGGAACTGCATGCAATCCGCATACCAGATCCAGCTGTCATTGACGGAAGATTTTGATGAAATTGCATGGGATTCTGGCAAGATAAACACGGATCAATCCATACATGTGGAATTAAGCCAATTTCATCCTTCTCCGAGAACGAGATATTACTATCGGATTCGGGCATGGGATGATGCAGGAAGTGATTCGGGTTGGTCCGAATCGGCTTATTTCGAGATGGGACTTATGGATAGTCATAACAAGTGGCAAGCAGAATGGATCACAGCTCAACCATCAGCTGATGGAAATACGTCATGCCCGCGTATGCGCAAGCAATTTAATGTGAAACAACCTGTTACTTCTGCCCGCATATATGTGACAGCACTTGGATTATACGAGTTGCATATGAACAACACAAGAGTAGGAGAAGATTATTTTACACCTGGCTGGACCTCTTATCGTAAGCGATTACAATATCAAACCTATGATGTTACTCATCTGCTTCAGGATGGACAGAATATATTGGGTGCGTATCTGGGGGATGGCTGGTACCGGGGATATCTTGGCTGGAACAAAGAACGGGAGATATTCGGTTCAACATCCGCATTGCTGCTGGAATTGCATATAAAATACGCAGATGGTTCGGAGGATTTTATTTTATCTAACGGGGATTGGACGGCAACTCCAAGTGCCATTCGCATGTCGGACATCTATATGGGGGAGACGTATGATGCGCGAATGGAGTCCGATTGGTCGGATTCATCTGAAGTGAATTGGTTACCCGTAAACGTATTGGAGCACTCGAAAGATATCATCGTTGCACAGGAGAACGTACCCGTCACCCAAGTAGAACAGCTACAGCCAATTGCCTTGCTGACAACTCCACAGGGAGATCGTGTAATAGACATGGGGCAGAATATGGTGGGATGGGTGAAATTCAGCATTCAAGGAAAGGAGGGTCAGATGGTTGAGCTTCACCATGCTGAAATCTTGGATCATGAAGGCAACTTCTACACCGATAATCTTCGCGCCGCCAAGCAGTGTATTCGCTACACGTGCAAGGGGGATGGCGTGGAAACATTTGAACCGCATTTTACATTCCAAGGGTTTCGCTATATAAAGCTGGTTGGCTTCCCGGAACACGTTCGTCTGGATGAATTCACCGGAATAGTACTTCACTCGAATATGGAGCCAACAGGTCAGTTCTCATGCTCCAGTCCACTGGTGAACCAACTGCATCACAATATATTGTGGGGGCAAAAGGGGAATTTCCTGGATGTGCCGACAGACTGTCCACAGAGGGATGAACGGCTCGGATGGACGGGTGATGCACAGATGTTTGTCCGCACATCTTCCTACCTGATGAATACGGCTCCCTTCTTCACCAAATGGCTACGGGATCTGGAAGCGGATCAGGGAGAAGATGGAGGTATTCCGTTCTTCGTTCCGGATCTGAGAAGTTCCACGTCAGAAGGATGGGGTGACACTAGTCATTCCTCCGCCGCTTGGGGTGATGCAGCCGTCATCTGTCCATGGACCATCTATGAGATGTATGGGGATACCAGATTGCTGGCTGAGCAATATGGGAGCATGCAACGGTGGATTAAATACATTCACGTGCAGGGTGACAATCCGTATCTGTGGAACACGGGATTCCAATTTGGTGATTGGCTGGGACTGGATTCCAAGCCTGATAGTTATGTTGGCGCAACGGACACGGACTATGTGGCGACTGCATTCTATGCCTATTCGGTTTCGTTAACTCAAAAAGCGGCGGAAGTACTTGGAAAGACAGACGATGCTGAATATTACAAGCAGTTGCATACGAACATTGTTCATGCGTTTCGAAATGAATTCGTGACTCCAGCTGGGAAAATCGCTGTTCCAACGCAAACAGCGCATATTCTTGCACTCCAGTTTGACCTGCTGGACGCCACTGCCCAAACTCGTGCAGTTGAACAATTGGAGAAACTTGTGAGAGAGGCAGGGAATCATCTTACCACAGGCTTCGTGGGCACACCTTATCTGAATCCGGTACTGAGTGATGCGGGACTTCACGACCTGGCTTATACATTGCTTTTTCAAGAGGATTACCCGTCCTGGTTATATCAGGTGACTCAAGGCGCAACGACCGTCTGGGAACATTGGGATGGGATCAAAGAGGATGGCAGTCTCTGGAGTGCTGACATGAACTCATTTAACCACTATGCGTACGGTGCGATTGGGGAATGGTTGTATCGTTATGTTGCTGGCATTCGGTCCGATGAACGTCAGCCAGGATTCCGATTGGTGCATATCGAGCCACAACCTGGACCAGGACTGGATTGGGTGGAAGCGAGTTTGGAGACGATGTATGGTCAAGTTGCTTCTAGCTGGCACCGGCTGGCGGCGGGGGAAATGGAGATACGGGTGCATATTCCTGCCAATACTAGAGGTACGGTGCGTCTTCCTGGAGCAGGTGCACAGATCGTTCTGGAGCAAGGGAAACCGTTGGATCAGGTAAGTGAAGTTCAGGTTATTCGCATCATTGGAGACGATGTTGAAGTCACACTGGGATCTGGAAGTTACCAATTCACGTACAAGGACACGGTTGCGAAGAGGGAACAAGATGTTCAGGAGGCTACATTGACAGAGTCCGTATAATAATAAAATAAGCGGTAAGATGTACACTTGAAGAGGATCTGCACACACGCAGGTCCTTTTTCGAACTTGTTTGATCGAAGATCTAGAACGGCGTGTTCAGGAGGAAAGAACGTGGCAGTATCAATATCTGTTGAGAGGATGTAGTGATCATGGGGAAAGAACACGTTAGATTAATTAAACCATCACGAGCATATAAGGAAGCATATCTGGCATTTTATGAGGACTGGGTAAGAAGTGGAGAATTGATGGTACCTTGGGTCATTTCCAAAGAACCCTATGCGTTTGACGAGATGTTGGCATTTTTGCAGCGTAATGAACAAGGCATCGACATCCCGGAAGGCTGGGTTAAAGACAGTACATACTGGCTGGTCACGGAGAGTCAACAAATCGCGGGTGCCGTGAATATAAGGCATGAGCTTAACGACAGACTATACAATAGCGGAGGGCATATTGGTTATGGCATTCGTCCGGGGGAGCGGCATAATGGCTATGGTTCTGAAATTCTCAGGTTGTCTTTGGAGAAAACGAGAGAACTCGGAATCACCAAAGTATTAGTCGTATGCGATGCGATTAATGAGCCTTCCAGAAGGGTTATCCTTCGTAATGGTGGCATCCAAGATGAAGACTATGTCGAGTCCAATGGTAACGTTGTTGAACGATTCTGGATAGAGAATGTCGAATAATGCAGAATAATGATGTAATATGACGAAAATAATATAGATTATGATTGTATTACCCTCGCGTGCTGATTAAAATGAAGCTAGAATCTGGATTGCGGCCGGAAACTATCATCCCATATCAGGCACAAGTGAGGTTATCTTTATGAATCAACCGGTTAATCGGCCCCGGCGTATTGAGTATCTGGATCTCTATCGTGCTTTTGCGATCATGGCAGTTGTAGCTATCCACGCTACTTCAACAGCAGTTGCGCATTACCCCAAGCACACGTTAGATCATGATGTGTATTACTTCTGGAACACGTTTTTACAATTTGCCGTTCCAGCGTTCCTGTTCCTGTCATCTCTGGTCTTGTTCTACAACTACAGTTCCAAGGTGAATGAGAAGGGTTGGATGCTTGCTTTTTATAAGAAGCGTTTATTTAATGTATTTGTACCCTATGTGGCATGGTCCCTTATCTATTTTGCCATTAAACAGCTACTTGCGGGCAAAGAACCTTTGACTCATGGTGTTCAATTTGCCAAACAATTAGTGATGGGAACTGCCCATACGCACTTGTACTTTTTTCTGATTATTCTTCAGTTTTATATCGTGTTTCCATGGCTTCTGTCGCTTACACGCTATCGTCTGTTTAAACGGTACTTGCCATTATTCTTTATTGCTGCCCAGGCCATATTCTATGCATTGCATTTACAGTTTCACTTTGAACGAACAGGCAGTTTGCTACCGAGTTATCTGATCGTGATCGGATTTGGTGCATGGATTGGGTTGAACTTTGAGTGGGCATTAAAGAAACTGTATACACACCGTTATGTGCTTATAGCTGCATTGTTGAGCGGAGGTGCCATTTTTATCTATGGTAATGCTTATATCAAGACCGCTTTCGCTGCATACCCGGTGGTTACCTATACCGTGCTGTTCCTGTTCCCAAATCTGTTTACGCTGTCTGCCTGCTTGCTCCTGCTGATCTTTAGTGAACGAATCGGCACTGGACAACATACCGAGGTTCGTAAAGCTACACGTGTTCTGGATTCTTTGGGTACAGTGGCGTTCGGTATATTTTTAATGCATCCACTCGTACTGCTCTTCTGGAGACGTGAATTCACAGATGACCTGGCTCGGCACTTCAGCGTAGGCATCATTCTATCTTATGTTGTGGCGCTTCTGATCTCATGGATCTGTGCGATGGGATTACGCCGGATGAAGTGGGGATGGGTACTGATCGGACGGTAAGTATAAATAAACATATGTAATTTAAGATAAGAGAATTCAAGCCCTCACGCGTTGAGGGAATCACTTGAAATCTCTTTTTTATTTGCCCTAAAGAAGGTATTATAGAGTTTGATGTCCATAAAATTGAATTAATGGAATGTAATAAAGGAGGCATCGGATGCATTTATTTCGAACAGTTAATAGTCATAAATTAAGTGAGTCTGTCGTTCCGAAAATCCAGACACCATTTGGTCAGTTAATAACAAACATTCAATGGAGGCAAGAGAATATCCAGGAATTTGCTGTGAATACAAGATTGTTGAAGAACGATTCATATATTATCCTGTACGAGACACGGGATATCACAGCAGAGCTACTGGTTACAAAACCTGAGCCGAACCTGCCGGATGGAGCTACAATTGACGATTGTCGTTCGTTGATATGGCGGTGCCAAACTAAGAAATCTTTGGAGCAAATCCTCTTTACGCTAAAATGGGAAATACCTTTCAATTGGACTCAAAGCGCACCCGATAGTGGGGAGAACCTCGACGCCATTAGTTTCTACGATGATTCTTATGTCCTCACGGTAGGTACGGAAGATGGGGAGACCCTGGTCCGCAGAGCAAAACAGAATCATTGGATGACAAAAAGCATAGCCGATCTAGAAGCTTGTCATTTAATTCAATATCTTGAGGATGGTTTACAAGTTGAAATTCCGAAGATACAAGTGGGAGAGCAGCTACAGATCCATTTTAATGTGGCCTGGGGTGAGTCAACTGATTACAATGTAGGCCCATGGTTTGCAGTGGATATGCTTCCTGAACAAATTATGGCGAAGTCAGGAGTGATCGAATGAAATTTGTGATTATTTTTGGTCCGCAGGCTGTGGGCAAAATGACGGTTGGGCAAGAACTGGAGAAGATAACGAAGCTAAAATTATTTCATAACCATATGACCATTGAACTGGTGACTCCTTATTTCAGTTATGGTACACCACAAGGCAAAAGACTGGTGAATCTGTTCCGTCAGGAGATTTTTGAAGAAGTCGCGAAGAGTGACCTGCCGGGTCTGATTTTCACATTTGTATGGGCTTTTGACCTGAAGCAAGACGGAGAGTACATTCGTCAAATCAGCGAATTGTTTGCATCTCATGGAGGTCAGGTCTGTTATGTGGAACTGGAGGCTGATGCATCAGAAAGACTAGAGCGCAATAAAAGTCCGCATCGCCTGTTACATAAGCCAACCAAGCGTGACATCGCGTGGTCTGAGCGAGATTTACTTGATACGATGAAGAAATATCGATTGAACTCGGAACCAGGAGAAATCACGCATGAGCACTACATAAGGATTGATAACACGCACAAGAGCCCGGCTGAAGTGGCACAGTTAATCCAGGAACGCTTTAATTTGTAATCTGAGAAACGTTTAACTTAGCAGATTAGTTACTTTATATGAGAGGGGCACTGCACATGTATTTTATTATATTTTTGCTCATAGGACTTGTATTATGTTATCTGATCCCATTCGGTCCGATTTTGGCTGGGGGCATTGTTTTCGCACTTGTGATAGATCATTACCGTCAGACGATGCATATGCGTGAAGATATCCGGGACATCAAGAATCATCTGGGGCTAATGAATACAGGTGAGGCGAAAGAGTACGAGATGGATAAGCAATTTAAAGATGTCGATCGTTTGAGTTCAGAAGAAATGGACATTATTAATCGAAGAATTGAAGCGGAGCTGGAGAAAGACAACAAAAACAATAAACCTTGAATCCCATCTACATGTTAGGAGAAATGAATGACAAACCACATCAATAATGTTGAAGAATATGAACATCCGGATGTATACGATCAAGAGAATAACGGATTCACCGATGACGTAAGATTCCTATCCCAATGGGCTGCAAACATCGATGGCGTTATTATAGATATTGCTTGCGGGACGGGAAGAGCGACGATACCACTAGCGATGGAAGGCCATCAACTGATAGGGGTAGATCTGCATCGTGGAATGTTAGATAAGGCTAGAACCAAATCATCTCATCTATTCTTACCCATTGATTGGGTAGAGCAGGATTGTTCCAATTTACAATTAGATATGAAGAGTAAGTTTATCTACTCCACTGGTAATTCCTTTCAACATTTTTTGACCAATGAAGATCAGGACGGATTATTATCCTCTGTGAACAGACATCTGGAAGTGGGAGGTACGTTTATTTTTGGAACCCGATTTCCGAGTGCTGAAGAGTTACTGCAGCCTCCCACGGAAGAATATTGGAGTACGTATACCGATCAGGATACGCAACACCAGGTGGATGTGTACACGATCAGTCGATATGACTCTCTCCAACAGATACAACACTACACGACCACGCGGAGGATGAAGGATCTACAAGGATGCCTTATACATGAGAGCAGTACTAATATCCGTCTTCGATATGTTTATCCCGAGGAAATGAAGCGTATATTATCGTCGAATGGATTTGAGATTGTACATTTGTATAAGGATTGGAAGGGGACGCCACTGACCGAAGAAAGTTATGAAATGATATACGTGTGTGAAAAAGTGAACGAATCGGTATAACTCCACCAAACCTCTGTAAAATAATTCTTGTTTTGATCACTCCTGTGAGTATATCTACCTAGATCGGGAGTCATGCTAATTCGATATTAACTTTTTGTTGCACTGTGTAGAATTTTGTAATATTATGAGGGAAGCGCGTACAACATATCGGGTTGTAACTGTTGAATCAGGCAAAGCCGTATACCTTGAGAAAAGGGATTGGTTTGTCTTTTTCTGTATATTGGAGTGATAAAGTGAAAATCGAGAAGGTGCTGAACAATAATGCTGTAGTTGCAATGAATGACGAGCAGGAAGTTATTATCATTGGCCGGGGGATTGCTTATCAGAAGCGGGCGGGTGATATGGTTTCCGAGCAGCATATCGACAAGATATTTACTTTACAGAATGAAGATATTCAGGAAAACTTCAAGGCATTAATCTCAAGCATTCCGCTGGAATACATGAAAGTATCTGAGGAAATCATCGCTTACGCCAAATTAAAACTTGGCAAAAAACTGAATGAGAGCATCTACTTGCATCTCACAGATCATATTCACTTTGCTATTGAGCGGTATCGCAAGAATCTGCCCATACGTAACGGTTTGATCTGGGAGACAAAGCAGTTATACAAAGAGGAATACGAAGTCGGAATGGAAGCGCTCAATATGATCTGTGATCAGTTTGGTGTGATCTTGCCCGAGGACGAAGCCGGTTTTATGGCACTTCACTTTGTGAATGCAGCTTTGAACGAGGAAATGCCCAACATCAAGAGTATGACGCAGGTCATGCAGGAAATCTTGACGATCATCAAGTATCATTTCAAGATTGATTTTGATGAGAACTCACTGACATTCTATCGCTTTGTGACGCATTTGAAGTTTTTCGCCCAACGTTTGGTGAAGGGAAAACATTACAAGAGCAACAACGATGATGAATTGTTCCTGATGATTCAGAAGAAATATCCGGCAGCACACAAGTGCTCGGAGAAAATCAAGAAATTCATTGAAAGCAACTACACGTATCAACTAACTGACGAAGAAATGATGTACTTAACGATTCATATTGAGAGAGTTGTGAATGCAACTTCTGAATAATCCCATAGATCAGCTTGCAGGGTTGCAACCACTAGGGCAAAACCTGAACGATTGAATGACAGAACATACCGTTAACCGGATGTTTCTTACATTCAGATGTTCAGGTTTTTTTTATTCTCTCCAATATGTTTCAAATCCGTGTTTAATCAGAAAGGAAGAAAACAACTTCATGAAACACGAACAATTAGCTAAAGACATTCTGTCTGGCGTTGGTGGTAAACAGAACATTAACAGTGTGGTGCACTGTGCGACCAGACTTCGTTTCAAATTAAAAAATGACAGTAATGCCAAAACAGACGATCTCAAAAATCTGCCCGGAGTCATAACGGTAATGCAAAGCGGGGGACAATACCAGGTTGTCGTGGGTAACGAAGTGTCTGATGTGTATAAAGCCTTGCTACAGGTTGGTAATATGAATGCGGATGAACCGGTCTCAAGTGATGAGTCTGAATCTTCCGGTAAAAAAGAAAGTCTTCTGGGTCGGTTTATCGACTTGATCTCAGGTGTGTTTACACCAATTCTCGGCTTGCTAGCTGCAACAGGGATGATCAAAGGTTTCCTGTCCATGTTTACTTCTCTCGAATTGTTGGACCCGGCTTCAGGGACATATCAGTTGTTGAATGCGGCAGGTGACTGTCTGTTCTACTTCTTCCCAATCTTCCTGGGTTACACAGCAATGAAAAAATTCGGTGGATCTCCGTTCCTCGGGATGGCCATCGGAGCATCACTTGTATATCCGACCTTATCCGGTCTTAGCGGTGGAGAACCGTTGTATACGCTATTTACAGGCACATTGTTTGAATCACCGATTCATATCACGTTCCTGGGCATTCCCGTTATCTTGATGAGCTATTCCTCATCGGTAATTCCGATTATTATTGCTGCTTATTTTGGAGCAAAAGTAGAAGCGTTCTTCAAAAAGATCATTCCATCTGTTGTGAGAACGTTTCTTACGCCATTCTTTACGATTCTGATTGTTGTTCCAGTAACATTCCTCCTGATTGGTCCAATCGCAACATGGGCAAGTCAGCTGATCGGTGCGGGCGTATCGGGCATCTATGACTTGAGTCCGTTGGTAACAGGTATTGTTGTTGGTGGATTGTGGCAAGTATTGGTTATCTTCGGATTACACTGGGGTATCGTACCAATCATGCTACTCAATCTGTCCACACTGAAAGCAGATCCAATTCTGGCGATGATGTTTGCTGCTTCCTTTGCTCAGATTGGTGCTGTTCTTGGCGTCATGCTTAAAACGAAAAATACAAAACTCAAATCACTGGGTGTTCCTGCCTTTGTGTCCGGGATTTTCGGTGTAACTGAGCCTGCTATCTATGGTCTTACTTTGCCACTGAAAAAACCATTTATTATGAGTTGTATTTCTTCTGCAGTAGCTGGTGGTATTATTGGATTCGCAGGTTCCAAAATGTTTGTGTTCGCTTCAGGCATCTTCGGTGTTCCGGCGCTGATTAGTCCGACAGCAGGGATTAACTATGAATTCTGGATGGCTATGATTGCCACAGTTATTGCTTTTGTACTAAGCTTTGTTCTCGTTTATTTCGTAGGATTCAAAGATCCTGCTAATCCGGAAACTGCCAAACAGACTCCAGATCCGGTAAAAGAAGAGAAGGCTGCACTTGAGCCTAATCCAAATAATCGTTATGAAATTTCCAGCCCGATGACGGGTGATGTGGTTCCTTTGCAAGAAATTAATGATGCTACATTTGCTGGTGAGCATATGGGTAAAGGTATTGCTATTCGCCCAACCAGTGGGAGAGTTGTATCCCCGATTAATGGTGTTGTACAGACGATTTACCGTACCAAACATGCGATCGGTCTTGTAGATGATCAAGGTGTAGAGATTCTAATCCATATCGGTCAGGATACAGTACAGCTCAAAGGTCAGCATTTCACTGCACATGTGAAAGATGGGGATCGTGTGAGCGTAGGTGACTTGATCGTTGAATTCGATCTGCAGGCCATTATTGACGCGGGATATGAGACGGTAACCCCGATTATTGTAACCAATACGGCTGATTATTTGGACGTGGTTGGTACGACAGATCGTACAGTACAAGAGAAGGATAAATTAGTTACAGTTATCGGTTAATTCTGCTTCAGTACGCACTTATATATGAGAATAGAATGTAATACAGGGACAACTTCGATGCTTTTGAAGTTGTCCTTTTTCTCGTTTTCAACGGCTTGAATTTATTTTGTAATATCTTTAAAAATAAGTGTTGCAAATGTAGTTCAGATGTACTATGATGAGTTCAAGAAGTAAGCGCATACATCAATCGGGTTGTAACTGTTCAATCAGGCAATTCCGACCACCATGGTCTCAAGATTGATTGCAACTTACTTTAGTTAATGAAGTAACTGAATACCAATGTGTACAGCCTTACAGGGTTGCAACCGTTAAGGGCAAAACCTGAATTGCTGAATAACACGACTGATTTCCGGATGTTCCGGTACGTTGTGTATGTTCAGTAGTTCAGGTTTTCTTTGTTTCAAAAGCATGGGGAGTTTACTTAGAGAGGGAGAATTACAATGAGCAACTACGATCAATTGGCTAAGGATATTCTGACACGTGTAGGTGGTCGTGAGAATGTAAACAGTGTATTCCATTGTGTAACAAGACTGCGGTTTAAACTGAAAAATGAAAGCGTAGCCAAAACAGAAGAACTTAAAAATCTGCCAGGTGTTATTACCGTCATGCAAAGTGGTGGGCAATATCAAGTCGTTATCGGCAATGAAGTGCCGGATGTATATAAAGCAGTCGTTAAAGCGGGTAATTTCCCGACTGAAGGTCAGTTTGAGGAGGAAGCAGACAACTCAGGCAAGAAAGTTGGGTTGTTCAGTCGATTTATCGACATGATCTCCGGTGTGTTTACACCACTACTAGGTTTACTGGCTGCAACAGGTATGATCAAAGGTTTCACAGCCATGTTTTTATCCTTTGGATGGATTACAGACACTTCCGGAACGTACCAACTGTTGAATGCAACGGGTGACTGTCTGTTCTACTTCTTCCCAATCTTCCTGGGTTACACCGCAATCAAGAAATTTGGCGGTTCACCGTTCCTGGGTATGGCGATAGGTGCTTCGTTAGTTTATCCTACGCTGTCCGGTCTGACTGCCGGAGATCCATTGTACACCCTATTTGCAGGGACATTGTTTGAATCACCAATTCACATCACGTTCCTGGGTATTCCAGTTATTCTGATGAGCTATTCAACATCGGTTATTCCGATCATTATCGCTACATTCTTCGCTGTGAAAATTGAAAGATTCTTCAAAAATGTAATTCCTAAAGTCGTTAGCACGTTCCTTGTTCCATTCTTTACTTTGCTCGTTATCGTTCCGGCAACATTCATTCTGATTGGTCCAGTCTCCACTTGGGCAGGCCAGTTGATTGGTGCAGGAGCAACAGGCATCTACGACTTAAGTCCAGTTGCAACAGGTTTGATTATCGGTGGTTTGTGGCAAGTGTTTGTACTGTTTGGACTTCACTGGGGACTCGTGCCGGTTATGCTTCTCAACCTGAGCACATCCGGTGCTGACCCGGTGGTTGCGATGTCATTTGCTGCTTCCTTTGCTCAAACGGGTGCAGTACTTGCAGTAATGTTGAAAACCAAAAATACGAAGTTGAAATCATTAGGTATTCCTGCATTCATATCGGGTATCTTCGGTGTAACTGAGCCAGCGATCTATGGTTTGACACTTCCACTGAAAAAACCGTTTATCATGAGCTGTATTGCAGGTGGTATCGGTGGCGGTATCTTGGGATTGGCCGGTTCGAAATTATACATCTTTGGTGGACTGGGTGTGTTCGGTTTCCCAAGCTTCATTAATAAAGCAACAGGCGTTGATTCCGGATTCTATATGGCTCTGGTTGCATGTGGTATCGCGTTCATCCTTGGTTTTATTCTGACGTACGTGGTTGGATTCAAAGACAAAGTAGAAGCTACACCAGCTCCAGCACCTGTACTTGACCCTAATCCGAACAGCAGATACGAAATCGTAAGCCCAATGACTGGTGAAGTCGTTGCACTGAAAGAAATCAATGACGTGACATTTGCAGGAGAGCACATGGGTAAAGGGATTGCGATTCGTCCAACCAGTGGCAGAGTGGTATCTCCAATCACAGGTGTTGTTCAAACCGTATATCGTACCAAACATGCCATTGGTCTTGTAAGCGATGATGGTGTGGAGATGCTGATCCATATTGGACAGGATACGGTAAAACTGAAAGGTCAACATTTTACAACACATGTGAAAGACGGAGACCGTGTTAACGCAGGTGACCTGATTGTTGAGTTTGATCTGCAAGCGATTAAGGATGCAGGGTATGAAACCGTTACACCGATCATTGTCACTAATACTTCAAAATATCTGGACGTTGTAGGAACCAAAGATGCATCCGTTCATGAGAAAGATAAATTGATCACGGTATTAAGCTAATTGAAATTACAGATGGTTTAGGAGGAACTCCTCAATGAATGAAAAGATTACAGCCTTCCCGGAGAATTTTCTCTGGGGAGGAGCAACCGCAGCGAATCAATTGGAAGGCGCCTATCTGGAAGGCGGCAAAGGTTTAACAACCGTAGATCTGATTCCGATTGGTGCCAATCGATGGAATATTGCTCTGGGTAACCTGGATTCGTATGAACCCAAAGCAGGGGAATTCTACCCTTCCCATGAAGCCATTGACTTCTATCATCGATATAAGGAAGATATTGCGTTATTTGCAGAAATGGGATTCAAGTGCCTTAGGCTTTCCATTGCCTGGGCACGGATTTTTCCTAATGGAGATGAAGCGGAGCCGAACGAAGCGGGCTTACAATTTTATGATGAAGTCTTCGATGAATTATTGAAATACAATATTGAACCTGTCGTGACGATCTGTCATTTCGATGTACCTGTGCATCTGGTCGAGACTTACGGTGGCTGGAAGAATCGCAAGATGATCGGTTTCTTTGAGAAATATGCGACGACGCTATTCAATCGATACAAGAATAAAGTGAAGTACTGGATGACGTTTAATGAGATCAACATGCTGCTGCATCTTCCGTACATCGGAGCGGGAATTGTTCTGCAGGATGGTGAAGACAAAGAACACGTCCTGTATCAGGCGGCGCACCATGAATTGGTAGCGAGTGCACTTGCTGTTAAGGCTTGTCATGAAATTATTCCTGGTGCACAAATCGGGTGTATGTTAGCTGCTGGAATGGTCTACCCATACAGCTCTAACCCGGATGATGTGTGGAAAGCCATGGAGAAAGATCGCGAGTCATTCTTCTTCATCGACGTGCAGTCGAAGGGAGCATATCCGGGATATACGAAAAGATTTTTCAGGGAAAATGACATTCGGATCGAAATGCAACCGGAAGATGCAGATATCTTGATGCAGAACACGGTCGACTATATCGGTTTTAGCTACTATGCGAGCCGGTGTACAAGTACGGACCCTGAGATTTTGAAGGATTCGACTGAAGGCAATGTATTTGGTTCGGTGAAGAACCCTTATCTGCTAGCTTCCGAGTGGGGATGGACCATTGATCCCAAAGGACTCCGTATTACATGTAATCAGCTTCATGACCGCTATGGCAAACCGTTGTTTATCGTAGAAAATGGACTTGGGGCAACGGATGTGTTGTTAGACAATGACTCCGTTGAAGATGACTATCGCATCGAATATTTGAATAGTCATTTTGCCGAAATGGCTGAAGCGATTCAAGACGGTGTAGAGCTCATAGGTTACACAAGCTGGGGACCGATTGACCTGGTCAGTGCGGGTACCGGAGAGATGAAGAAACGTTATGGCTATATCTATGTAGACCGAAATAATGATGGTACGGGCACACTTCGCAGAGTGAAAAAGAAGAGTTTTCACTGGTACAAAGATGTCATTGCGAGTAATGGCGCACAATATTTCTGATACAAGATGTCCGACGCTATAGAATAAACAAAGAGCAGTCTCGTTATTATGGGATTGCTCTTTGTTTATGAGGGGATGAATTTGACCCTTGATGCGGCTTTCAGATATAATAAAGAAATGAAGAGAATCTTGTCACTTAAGAAGGGAGGAGCATCCACTCATGAAGAAAAAATCACTTGCGTTTATATCTTCGGGATATGGATACTCCACTGCTGTCTTTTTCTAGAATCTATTCCAAGGGTGAAGTCTGCCCAAAATCGGAAGAAAACTAGGAAATAACGCAGAAAAATCTTAAGAATGATGAGGTAATCCAAATGAATATGGACAAAATTACTAGAACAAATCCAGAAAATATGCCAGCTCCTGTAGGTCAGTACACGCATATTACAAGAATTCCGAGGAATGCAGAGTTATTTGTGACTTCGGGTCAAATTGGAGCAGATCATAATGGACTCTTTCCAGAGAGTCTGAATGAGCAAGTCACTAATACATTTAATAATATTAAAACAGTGCTCGAATCTGAGCGCTTAGATGCTGAACATATTATCAAAGTGAACGTATGGGCAACCGAGGAAATCGATTGGGATTTCTTATATGCCGAGTGGGGACAATTATTTAGTACGGATTATCCTGCAATGACGATTGGATATATTACGGCGTTAGGTCTCCCAGAGATTAAAATTGAAATAGAGCTTTGGGCAGCAAAAGTGTAACATCGAATACTTTTTAACCAAACGAAGGAGCATCTTACTTACAGATGCCCCTTCGTTTTTTTATTTTTGTAAAAATGGAAAGGATATGCCCTGTGTGCAATCATGAGCGATAGTAGGTGGGTATATTATGGCACCTGCAAGCTCTGATAAGCATTGAGTCGACCATATGTCCAGTAGATCCCGGAGCCTGATACCGGATCAGAAGCGAAACACAGCGCATCCCGAATTTGAGCATTTGTTTTCCCACGTGCAGCAAGAAGGGCAGCCACTCCAGCGACATGAGGAGCAGCCATGGACGTCCCGCTAAGGTAGGCATAGGAACCTCCCAGGTATGTGGATAGAATGGTATCCCCCGGGGCAGCCATATCAACCCAGGAACCATAGTTGGAGAAATTGGATTTGAGATCGGAGGGGTTGGTTGAAGCAACAGCAATCACGTTGGGATACGATGCAGGTACAATCGGGAATGAAGTGTTGTCGTTACCGGCTGCAGCAATAATCACAGCTCCCCGATCCCAAGCATACTGTACCGCAGCTTGAAGGAAAGCATCTCCCATCGGACCACCGAGGCTCAGGTTAACAACTTGTACACCGTTATTGGCAGCATAGACAAGCCCGTTACCGACATTCCCTACCGTTCCTTGCCCGTTGTTATCCAGTACCCGGAGCGGAACGATGGATGCGAGTGGTGCAACACCTGCGATACCCACACCATTGTTGGTAACGGAGGCAGCGATCCCAGCTACATGGGTGCCGTGACCGTTCCCGTCCTCAGGGATGTTATCATAATCAACATAATCATAACCCGGGAGAAGCTTGGAGGCCAATTCTGGGTGATTCAGCTGTACACCGGTATCGATAATGGCGATTTTGACAGAGCTGTTACTTTGAGTAATGTCCCATGCGGCGGGAGCATTAATTTTAGACAGGTTATACTGGTAAGGAAAGAACGGATCATTAGGGGTGAAGGATGCCTCAACAAGGTAATTCGGCTCAGCATGTTCAATCAGCTCATGATCTTTGTAATGTTTAAGCATCCGGTGCATTTTTTTGCGGGATTCCACACGGTACCATCCTAAATCTTCATAGGTCTCAGCGACCTTACATCTCCCTTTTTTATGAAGAGTGTGCATCTCATCCTCGGTTGTACCTTTCTTGAATTTGACTAAGAGCTGCTTGGGAGCATGAGGGTGAAACTTGCTCTCGGCACGTTGGTCCAGATAACGATACACGAACACGATTATTGCTAGCAAAATGAAACCAAAAGCACCTAACCATAACCACATGAGCGTTTCTCCCTCCAATATGGATTGTGACACGCCTTATCGTATGCGAACTCTATCAGACTGCGTGGGCACTTTTTCAATTTGGTTAGTAGTGTAGATAGATTGATAGGGCGGGATAAATTCGGTAAGATGAGATGAAGAGAGCCGATCTGGCATGAATATGATTCAAGGAAGGGCCAGAGGTAGCTTCTAATACAGAGGATAAGGAATGTGGATTTATTGACACAACTTCAGAATATACCGACAGTAACACCAGTTCAGGCACACCAGATTGAGGATGCCATTGATTTTGCCATGCGTGTACGCAGAGAAGTGTTTCCCATGATGGATCATACAAGATTGCCTGTGGACTTCGAGCAGTTCAAAGAACATTATCTGGACTCAGATGATGCGATCTTTCTGGTTGCAAAGATGGGGGATGGGAACATCGTCGGCACTATTGGAATTTTGCCATATGATGGACGTATTGAAGCTGTGGAAGGTCGATATGCAACTCAGTCCGCAGCCGAGATTGTGAAATGTTATGTGGATCCTGCATATCGCAGATATGGCATTGGTTCGATGCTGGTAAAGGAACTGGAGAATACAGTAAAGGATATGCACTATACGACACTGTATCTACATACACATCGCTTCTTACCAGGAGCCGTAGATTTTTGGAAACGCCAAGGGTTTACGGTTATTGCTGAGCAGGATGATGACTGGCAAACCGTACATATGGACAAGTTGGCATGTAGGTGACCATTGGTATTATTGGAGTAAAATTACATTTGATGGTAATGGGGGGCTATCCATGTATTCAAGTCTGATTGAGAAACTGGAGCATACCGAGGTTATACGCTGGTTCCCGAATCATCAAGTTCAAGAGAGCTGGATTGTAGAAGTGGAACAGGAGTTGGGCTTTCCGTTACCTCCGTCCTATCGCTGGTGGCTTTTGAATTACGGTGAAGCGATGTTAAGCGGAACAGAAATTCTGACGATTACGTCTTCAGAACACCGAGAGTATACAGATGTTGACATTTTGTATAGATACCGACTTGCCGATAAAGACGCAAAGAAGGAAGGGAAACTGGAACTGTTTATACCCGACGAGGATGAATATTACTATTTTGATACGCGGACGGCTGATCACCTTGGGGAGTACAAAGTGATGCGTTTGGATTATTTTAATGGGGAACCTGAAGTATACGCGGATTCTTTTGCCGGATTTTTGGAGAAATTGATTGATCAGCGAACACCACGGAATAGGTGATTTTGTATAAGGAAAATGCCTGTCGACACTCGCTCGATTAGACATAGACAACATACATGATGGGGGATAAGTAGATGAACGAAACGAAGCGAAAAATTGTTTTTATTGATATTGATGGCACATTGGTTGACGATGACGGAAGTATTCCGTTGTCAGCACAGAAGGCTTGTAAACAGGCTCGTGAGAATGGGCATCTGCTCTATTTATGTACAGGCCGATCCAAAGCGGAAATCTATGATTCCATCTGGGATGTTGGATTCGACGGTCTGATTGGTGCAGGTGGGGGCTACGTGGAATTTGGGAAGGATGTGCTTTATCACAAAAGGGTGACAGCGGAAGATGTTCGACACATGGTCGATTTCTTCAATGAACACGGCATTGACTTCTACCTTGAATCCAATTCGGCTCTGTATGCGAGTAGCAATCTTCAACCTCACCTGGAACGCCGAATCTATGGCGATGTGGAGAACGACCCTGTAGCCAGAGAGAAGAAGGAGCTGAAACCGCACCCGTTTATTGCCGGATTGACGTATGGAGAAGCCGATCTGTATAAAGATGATGTGAACAAGGTGTGTTTTCTGGAGAGCTCGGTGATCCCGTTTGAACGAATCAAGCAGGAGTTTGAAGGGAAATTTGAAGTCATTCAGTGCACCGTGCCAATCTTTGGTGAAGGAAGTGGTGAGCTGATGATCCCTGGCATTCACAAAGCGATTGCGATCGCCGATCTGTTGGAGCATCTGGGCATGTCACAGCAAGATACATTCGCCATTGGCGATGGCATGAATGATGCTGAGATGCTGGAATTTTGTAATGTCGGAATTGCCATGGGCAATGCGAAGCCTGGTCTGAAAGCCATTGCAGATGATATTACTGGAACAGTTGAGGAAGATGGATTGTATCACAGTTTTGTGAAGTATGGATTGATCTAGCCTTTTTAGTGTTTCCTTAATGCGTTTTTTCGTTGTAATAATCGATGTATTTGGATAGTTCTTGTTTAAAATATAGATGTTTTCAAATTCCTTTAAATACAAGAACTCGGATTTCAAGATGCCAAAGAAGTTCTCCATGACGGCGTTATCGTAGCAGTTACCTTTACGGGACATACTTTGCGTGATACCACGTTATTTAAGGCATATTTTCTAAGTCTGAGAATTAACAACTTAACTAATAAATTGGACAAATTAGACATATAGTTATGGGATAATATACCTATATACTCTGATCATTTGGTGGTAAAATATTCTTGTTATTAGCAAGTTTGATAGGTATTTCGAAACTGATATATGTATGAAAATTACATAACAAGATTCTTGGGAGTACGTCAAATGAGTGCTACGGTGACGCTTGCAGAGTGTGCATCATTGTTGGCTTAAGGGAGCGCCAGAAACAGAACAAGCAAATGTCTTTATGGATTTGACTGACCATTAGAGTGAGGAAGAAGTGAATTGTGTATTATCATTTGTTTTTTTTGAACTCTTCGGATTATCTGATTCGGTTTAAACCAAGCACGATGTTGACACGTGAGGTAAGGGCGAAGTGGCTCATTTCAGGACTTGCAACAAAAGATGAAGAGTACAAGGAGGATAAAGATAGAGAAAACGCATTGGTCCCTGTGGAAGAATACTACAATGGCGTATTGAAAAATCGGCATATCCCTATGGGTCCATAGATTTGGGACCGGATTGATGAGTGGATATGCAAATGGTACCTTTGGTCAGGGCAAAAGGAATACCCGTAAGTAGGTAACGGTTATTTTGCACGTTATGAGTAGATACAGGATAACAAAGCATGCAATTTCAGGATTTGAATGTAGTGTGCGAAGTAGGTCTGAAAGGACCAAATTTAACATCCGTCAAGCCGTATATGTATAAAGTATGGAACAAACATGGTTACTAGTTTTGATAAGTTGACAGGAATGAAAATTTAGCCTCATCTCATCTACCATGTGATTCAAAAAATTGTAATATTGAATTTATTTTTATCAAATTATCGATTAAGGGGACCCTATGAAAAAACTTTATTTATGCTTTCTTTTTGTTATATTGCTCTTATTAATGGCTAATCCTATATCAGCAGCATCTACATCCTATGGTTCTCTGCCTGCGCCAGATTGGAGCATTACACATAAGGATAGCTCTGACCTTACAAGAAAAGTGACACACTTTGCAAGAACAAAGGATTATCTTTATTTTATGGATTCGACAGGAAAGGTCACCGTGTATAAAGAAAAAACTAGAGCTAAAGTTGGGACAGTTGATGTCATTTCATCTTCACGTGTAATTTTTTCTCAATTTGGTTATAAAAATGAAATTTTCGCTAATGGGAATATGTCATTTATCACTGCATACATGGATGAAAAAAAGAATCGAGAATTCTTCCAACTCCGTGTATATTCTCCAAATGGTAAAAAACTATGGGGTTATACATTTACAGAGAAATCCTCGGACGAAGTAGGGTCCTACATCATGAATGATGGTACACTGCTTGTTCATTTAAAACTAAATACCTCGAAGTATGTGACATATCGTTTCAGTGCCGATGGTAAACTACTCAATAAGAAATCAATTAACGAATTTATGTACTACAAACAAAATGGCTTTATTACAACTCTTTCTAATTGGTCCTCAGTAGGTGAATACAAGTCTACGCTTTCCTTTTATGACGATCACTTGAATAAGTCATTTAGTTACCGGAATATTGGTTTGTCTTTTATGGGGATCTTAAAAGATAAAACAATGTTATTCACAAAATTTGATCAAGGAGAGACAACGGCAGTTATTGCTAAAAACTCACAAGGAAAAACACTCTGGACCAAAACACTCCCAGAGTCAGCTGGTCCATATATTGGAAAGACTAAAATTTCAACTAACTCATTTTTAATGAAAAGCAAAACTTCGATTTACGCTTTTGACTCAAAAGGATTTATAAACAAAACCAAAATTTCATCAAATTCATTTGAGCTATTTGAATCGGATGAAGGTTCAACCATTCTTGTTCAAGATCAAAATCAACTTGGAATTCTGGATCGGAAATCACTAAAAATTAAAGCTTTGTACAAATTCAACATGGATGTAGGAGACGGACAAATATACTATGGAGGTAACGGGATAGTTTACGTCATGGATTATGCTTCAAGTAATGTAAGTAAATTTACTCTTTCATATTAGATTGAATGACGACCTCTCAAAAGGAGGCCGTCGTTTCTATTTCTGAAATCTTTAGAAAGAAAGGAGAGCTTCTTCAGGATCTAATTCAACGTTCTAGTTCAACGTTCTAGTTAACTCAAGACTTTCTTGCAATGATCGCTTTCCTCATCCTATAAGTCGTTTCGTAATACGTGCCGTAATTATTTAAGCCCATACAAGAACTGCTTTCCAAACAGGATTCATGTCCTTACGAAAACATCATATGTTGACGTGAAGGTGCCTATCCTACTCTCAGTTATGATTGACCACCACCTTTGCTCCATAGCAATCCATTTCGCCTCGTTCCCATGTCTGTTTGCAATGCAGAATTTATGTAAGTCTAGGCATTTCTTCTTGTTTACTCAATATTAGCTTTCTTTTGATCTATGGAAGAAGGTATCGAAAAGATTGATAATGAATACTTGAATTGTAATGATGATATACCTAAAATAAATTGATTTGGATCGGAGAGTACTAATGAAAAAGATACATAATATAGCGGTTATAATCGTGTTGTTACTTGTTTTAGAGTGGACTGTTCCTGGAAAATTAGCTATGGCTAATGAGATTCCAACCGATAGTAGAGATAAGATCTATTTTGAATGGATGCAAGATTCGAACTTTCGTAATAGAACAGGAGACGCCATTATTCGGAAAACTACAGTAGACTATCATACAGGTTTATTTACCAGTGAAGACACAGTGGTAGATTATGTAGATAAATCTTCGGAGTACAACTTCAGAAAGATTAAAGGCATGAATACAAAAAATCCATTGATAAGCTATTCGATCCTACAGAGTGGTTCCACCGAAAAAATTGTGAAGTATGATAGCCGCACTAAGGTATTTTCCATTATTACTAACCGAAATACAGCGAATGGAAGGATAGACGGCGTTTATCCAGATGCAAACATGTATGTAGTAGAGAAAGGAAGTCGCGAATACCTGGTGTACTCTATATCGACCAATAAGCTTATACATACAGCCAAAGAACGACCTACCGAGCATAACGATATATTTGTGACGAATGTATTGTATCGTAATTATTTTGATCCAGCACCTAAAGTAGGCGCATTATATGTCGAGGCAGGATTATATTTCGATTCAAAAAACTATAGTTATGTTACATATCCTGGTGAATTCCCCTACGAGATCAGGCCTGATGGAAGTAAACTGAAACTTAAATCTTATCAAAAAAACAACTCAGATGACTTTGTGTACAAAAGAACATTAAGTTCTTCTGTTGTATATAAGCAAACGAAGAAAAAAAGGTCATACAAGCATGAGCTTATTATTCATGGTAAGTCACATACTTTGTTAGAGTCCGATACGAGCAAATCAAATTATGCATTTGGTATCGCTCAATTTAGCCCTCATGGGAAATATGTTGTGCTGTGGGTCAACTACACAGAGAACGGTAGAAGAGTCAAAGGTAAAGAGGAGTACCGTATATTTGATACCTCTAATGGGAAGTTAATTCAAACCATACCGATTAATTCGACAGGTTCATCTTCTGCCATCGACTATGGCATGAGTTGGATGGGTGGCACCGATCATATTATTCAATCTGGCTTGCTAAATTTTGGAGCGTATCGAATTGTAGGCTCTGATCTGATGACACCTCGAAGATACGGCAATGTCGTTGATTACTCACACGCAGATTCCTATTTCTATACGTTTGGCATGGATAATTATTTAACTATTAATGACCCTATACCAGTTAAATTCAAAGGCAAGTACATGCAATATGGGGGACAAGGATCGTTTCGAACGACGGACCTGACAATATATTCTCCAGTAGATGAACTTGTAAAACTGCTGGGCGGTAACCTAGATAACAGCAATGGCAAGATCAATGTGACCTACCAGGAGAGTTCTTTTACTCTAAATCGCAGTAAGCAAATTGTTTGGAAGAATAGAACGTATTATCCGTTACGGGAATTATTAACCGGGCTATCCCTGAAGCTCCTGGTTGACACTAACTATCAAACGTCGAATGACTGGAGAGAACTGCAGATAATAGAATAACGTTCCACAATGAAGTTACAAGATCGAATTCATTTTTAAAAATCAACAATTTTGGAGCTACTGATGAGAAAAACACTACTTATGCTGTGGTCAATATCTCATCTAGTAGACATTATAAAAAGACCCTAGGCTGTAAACTGGCGTCGGTACTCTACCGAAGTCAGTTTTTAAGTTTTCGTTGAGGCTGTTTTGGGTTGTGAGGACGGATATATTTTTGATTTTGCTTTGTGTTTCTGTAAGTGTTTGGATGCTCTAAGGAGAGATCCTTCCGATTTGAGAGGCGAGAAGAAACTCACCATAGAGGCATTGTCATATCAATTTCCTCGTCGAGACATGATGGTTCGCCAGCCTTGGGCAGCATGTCGTGGAAGCATGAGACGTGGCCGATTACCAGTATTCTAAGAGTAAACGCTTATTTAGCTTCTTCTGAAATTCTTCCTCCTTGTCGAAGTGGACAAGAAACGGTTCAGAATTTTTCTTATTGTGAGGAAATTAGGCGCCGTTATTAGTCGGTTGTTAAAACACATTGATCAAAAAAGATAATCGTAGCTTCCGAATCCGAAAGCATTAATTTTATCCTAGTCATTGTATTGAGGGATATTATTTTGTCTATTTTGCATGTGTTTAGTTCATGATCCCGGACAAGACCAAGTAGATAAATGTACCGAATGCCCCAATGCAAACGCAGCATAGTAGCGTGAAAACAACAACAAACTTTTTTCCATTCATGATCATCTCTCCCAAATGAGTTTAACATATCAACTTGAATCAATGAAGTTTGCGTACAAATTAGCAGAGTTGTGTAATTCCTTCAACATTTACTCCTCACTATCCGATATATAATAAGTACATCTATGTGATCAGACAGCGAAAGGAGTGCAGAACATGGATATTGCAGCTTTATCAATGGCAATGAGCCAAGCTTCAGTAGTACAATCGGCAAGCTTGCAAGTAATGTCGATTACGAAAGACATGGCGCAACAGCAAGGTCAGCAGATGGCGGAAATGTTGAAGTCAGTACCTGCTCCTCACCCTAATCTGGGTAGCAGTCTGGATATTTCAGTATAGGCAGATTAGAATGATGTGTTTTTGTGAAAACATTGCAGCAAGCAAAGCCCAAACAGCTCCAATTCTAACGAATTGAGGCCGTTTGGGTTGTTTATTTTTCAATTCGGAGCAGATCCTAAGAAGCCTGTACGAAAAATAGTCCATCCAATGGTGCTTCAGCAGAGGCAGGACCTTTTCGCAAAAATAAATAACCGTTGGCATCAGAGAGTCCCAATATGTCCTGATAGGGCTCGGGGAAATCTGCGGAATAAACCTGGCATACTAGTTGATAATGAGTTAATAGATGATCGACTCCATTGATTCCGTTGGGTAAAGTTGAGGTGAAGAACGAAAAGGCAGGGAAATCCTGCTCCGCTAATGACGTTTCCGAGAAACGCACTCCACTTAAAGGGATGCACTCTGCGGGACCTACAGTAGTATGCGGTTGTGAAGTTACCGATACATAGGTACATCCAGCCAGTATATTTTCGTTCCATTCAAGCTCATCTCCTGTGTATGTCACCTGATCCAGAAAGTATTCTGTAGCCGAATACGTAGAGAAGACCGAGATGTACATGTCAGCTGGCAAAGAAGGGATATGAACATGCTGCAAGAGTTTCTTGCAATCAATGGAGAATAGATGTAACAAGGGCTGTCCTTCCGGATTGAGGGGCCATTTCTGAATGTATGCCTGTTCTCCGCCAATCCACATACCAGAGTTCTGGTTCGGATGATCAGGATGAACTGTAATTTGAGTCACGTTGTACATGGAAAACTCCTTCTTTTCTCGTAATGTCGCGCTTCGTGTCATAGTAACAATAGAGTGTAGAACGTACTTTTTTGGGGTTGCTCAATATCTTTTTGGCTTATTGATGTACTTTTGGATAACAATCCATTGCTTCGTTACATTATAAGTGAGATGATGTGGAATGAAAATCAGTACAAGGTACTAACTCACTAGACGAAGTGAATGAACGTACTAGCATTCAATGAACCAGTGGCTATACTATAGATGAGAAGCGGTGACACATGTTAATTAACAAATACATAAGTGAAACGGGATTCTGCTCCCGCAGGGAAACGAACCGATTAATTGCAGCTGGACGCATCACGATCAATGGCAGGGTATGTGAAAAAGGGGCAGAAGTTGAACCTCACGATGTGGTCCTCATTGATGGCGAGGAGATTCCTCGTGATGACAGCGAACCTGTCTACATTGCTCTGAATAAACCCATTGGTATTGTCTGCACAGCAGCAGAACATGTGGAGGGGAACATCATTCAATATATGAATTATCCTTCTCGCATATTTGCGATAGGCAGGCTGGATAAGGCATCTGAAGGGTTGATTTTGCTTACGAATGACGGGGGTATTGTGAACAAGATGATGCGTTCGGAGCATAATCATGATAAAGAATATGTAGTGACCGTAGACAAACCCGTAACAGACGAATTTATAAAGTCCATGTCCGAAGGGGTTGAAATTCTGGACGTGGTGACCAAGCCCTGCGAAGTGTATAGGCAAAGTGAAGACGTATTTCGTATTATTTTGACACAGGGTCTCAACCTGCAGATTCGCAGAATGTGCAAAGCCTTGGGGTACCGAGTGTTAAAGCTGGAGCGCGTGCGAATTATGAATATTACGCTGGATCAACTAGAGCGGGGGCAATGGCGTCATCTGGAGCAAGAGGAGTTGGGAATTCTGCTGTCTCAATTAAATGAGATAAAATGAATGAGTTTTGCTGCATGTCAACGGTGGTCAGCCACGATTTTCAGTTATATCAGTAAAAATGAAGCAAACACTAACCGCTACGCGGATTAGTGTTTTTGTTGTTGAGCTTATTTGCTGTTCGCTCTGAAATGTAAGAACCGAATAAGGTTAAGAACGCCCCGAGCAGGATGACCCAGGTTATCTGTTCCCGAAGAATGATCGCAGATGATACCACTGTAATAACAGGTACCAGATAGATATATACACTCGCTTTAATAGCTCCAAGAAGACTCACGGTCCGGTTCCAGGTTACGAAACACAACGCAGAGGCACCCAGACCGAGGTAGAGGAAATTGGAGAGATTGGTCATATTCTTAAAACGACCAAGATCCAAATGGAAGTCAGACAAGAACAGTGCTGGTAGCATCAAGACTAAGCCATAGAAGAACACTTTGCGCGTGGCACCGATGGAGTGATAGGGAAGCTCGCCAATTTTGCGCATCAATACAGAATATATCGCCCATACCGCGGGTGCTATGAAAGCAAGCAGATCACCTACCGGATTCAGTTGCAGAACGAAACTGCCGTTCAGGCCGATGAGTATGATGCCGCTCAAGGCAATCCCGAATCCGATGAGAAAGCGGCGCGTTAACTTCTCACCATCCAGGAAAAAATGTGCGAGTACGGCAGTGAAGAATGGGGCAATGGAGACAATAACACCTACATTGGAAGCCGTTGTGTACACGAGTGCTACATTTTCAATGAGAAAATATAACGTCACCCCGCATAGACCTGCTAAGATAAATAACCATTCTTCTCTGAATGAGACGATCCGCAGTGAACGTGGATAGACCACCAACAATACCAAATACCCGATCAGAAAGCGGAAAAATAGAATTTCCACTGGAGTAAAGTCAATCAACAGAACCTTCGTCGAGACAAAAGTAGTTCCCCAGATCAAGATGGTAAACAAAGCGAGTAAATGTCCGGTAGAAACCTTGGTGTTATGACGACTCATCATCCGATATGATCGGTGGTTCGTTTCGGTTCCGTATCATGATTGAAGATACGTCTGTATTGCTTGGGCGTCAGGCCAATCAGTTTTTTGAAAAAATTCGTGAAGTGGCTCTGGTCGCTGAATCCGGTCTGTGCGGCCACTTCAATCGGAAGCTGACCTTGTTCCAGCAGTCGTTTGGCTTGATTAATGCGAATCGTCTCCAGATAACGGTAAGGTGATATCCCTTTCTGGCGAGTGAATAAACGCAGCAGGTGATACTTGCTCATCTCCGTCAAGTCGGCTAACTCGTTTAATGAGATGCTCTCCATGTAATGAGATTCTATGTACTCACATATGCGTCTGATCTCTATGGTAACATCCTGAGTGGAAACAGGGGGTTCAGTATCCGAATAATCTCGCAGCAATTGCTCCAACAAAAAGAGTAATAATTCTTCCTTGTAGAAATCCGATTGCTCCTCCAGAATCATCTGATGCAGCTCATGCAGGGAACTAACAAGTTCACTTTGGTAGAGAACGGGGGATGTAAACCTGGGCAAGTAAGCTTGTCCGGTAATTTCTCTCGCATACTCTCGCATAACCTCGGGCTGGACGTTAATACAGCGATAATCGAGCGTTCTGCCATCGACCTGTTCGCACGCATGAGGATCATGTGGATTAAAGACAATCATGTCTCCGCTATTCAAAATATATTCTTCGTTGTTGCAGACGAGGTGTCGCTTGCCTTGCTCAATAAATCCAATGACATAATAGTCATGAAAATGATTGGGGAATTTCTGCATGATGCCTTCAAATTGATAAGCTTCTAGCTGTAAGTCGGTATCAAAAACGACAGTTCGAACTTCCCGAGTCATGATGCACCTTCTTTCTTGTATGTTAACGTCATTATAGGATGCAAAGAAGGCATTTTCTTGAACGATATTGCTATTGCTCGAAGTGTCTGATCGGAAAGGGGTACTCCAAAACAAAATACCCGCATTCCCGGAGGGAAAGCGAGCCCTTTGCTTAGTATAGTTGATTCATGAGTTCAAACCTATATATATGGGACAAAAAAATGTCGGGAACAATAATTAATTGTTCTTAGTGTAACGTAGCCAGTGCCTCAGGTGTAAAAGGCTGAATCTCAGATACGCGACCTTCGCGCATTTTGGCAGACCATGCCGGGTCACCAAGGAGCGCACGTCCCACAGCCACCAGATCAAATTCTTGTTGCTCTAATCGCTTCATTTAATGAGCTTACCAAATGAATCAATCAAAGGCATGAGAAAAAGAGCAGATGATCTGCTCTTTTTTGGTATCCGCATATACCGAATCTACTTATGCAGCTTCATCGGAAGGTTTGTTAAGGACTGCCCAGCGGCAGATGAAGTCAGGTTTTCTTCCAAGATGAACCCTTGAACAGGTTCAATTTTGGTGAATGATTTTAGGAATGCGGTTAACACAATCTTCGCTTCCAAGCGCGCCAGAGGAGCCCCCAGACAGAAATGCGTACCGAAACCAAACGCAAGCTGTTTATTATTGTTCGAACGATGAATATTCAGTGTGAATGGATCTTCGAACATGTTCTTATCCATATTGGCTGCACTCATCCACGCCACGATGGCGTCTCCTTTTTTCAACTTAACCCCAAGAAGGTCGTTATCCTCTTTGACCATGCGGTCCATTTTGCTGATGTGAAAACGATATCTCAGCATTTCTTCTACCGCGGCAGGAACAAGTTCAGGGTGATCTCTGAGTTCGGCATACAATTCCGGTTGGTCATATAAAAGGGCGTAGAACGAGTTGGCCAGCAGATTACTGGTCGTTTCGATGCCAGCTCCCAAAATAAACATGGTGGTTCGCACAATCTCTTCGTCCGTAAAGTGCTCGCCATCCATCTCAACCTGAATCAGGTCTGATATGATATCTTCTCCCAGATTGGATCGTTTGGACACAACGAAGGGATACAAGTACTTGAAGTATTCTTCACCGGCAATCTTTTTCAATTGATTAATCTGATCAAAGGTGGCATCGGTAGTCGGCATAAACATGGTGTCCACCCAATCCTTGAATAGATGACGATCTTTGGAAGGAATACCGAGCAGGTCAGACATGATAATGACAGGAAACATACTCGTATAAGCTTTAACAATATCCACTTCCGGCTGATGTTCAAATGCGCTGATTAATTCTTCGGCCACGGCCTCAATTCTCGGTTCCCAGAGCTTGAGACTTCTTGGCGTAAATGCACTGGCGAGTAAGGATCTCCGCTTGCGATGTTCCGGGGGATCTACGTTGTGAATATCCAGCTTGTCCGGCATATGGTGCTCGTTCTCCGAACCTTCTTTTTCATTCGAATATCCTACGTTAACAATGGATCTTTTTCTCACACTGGAGAAGTGCTCGTGATCATTAAGCACCGTTTTGACAAGATCATACCTGAACACATGCCAAGAATCGGTTTCTTCGTTGTAGATGACAGGTTCCTGATTCAACATGCTGCGATACCAACGGTAAGGACTGAATTCTTCTTCTTTCGATTGAAAATTCGTGATTTCAGACAGAGAAATAATAGAGCTCTTCTTCATTCGTTTCGCCTCCTTGGTTGGTCTCATTGACAAATATACCAAACAAGAGTACTTTAATTCAAGTAGTTTAAATTATAATAAACAAGGTGGAGTAGACAGTGAAGAACATACTGAAGCACGGCGGAGTCAAAGCAGGCATATTCATGATTGTTTTTTATCAGATCGTAATGTTGACTGTTTTTATGTCAGGGTACAGTGCTATCCCGAAAAATGTAACGAATCTTAACGTGGCTATTGTCAACGAAGACCAGCAATCCGGTACAGAATTTGTACAAAAATTGCAAGAGCAATTGCCGTTTAACGTGGTAACGGATGAATCGTTGCAACAGGCGAAGACAGGACTTGAAGACCGGGATATTCATATGATCATTCGTATACCGGGTGATTTTACGGAGAAACTGTCTGAACAGGGCGGGAAAGCGCAGCTCCAGTACCTGATTAATGAATCGAACCCAACAACAATTACGAGCACCATGAAAAATGTAGCTGCTGAAATTACTGCGCAGATGGGGACTCAGATTCAGGCACAGAGCTTCGAGGGCGTGCTGAGCAGTATGCAGGTTCCTGCGGAGCAATCGAAGCAGATTGTGGAATCCACTATGGGCAAAGTGTCATCTGACATCGTTCTGAGTAACCCGCAACCAGCAGGCATGCAGAATCAGATGGCACCGATGTTCATCACCATGGCGCTGTATGTCGGGGCTATGATCTATGCGATGCAAAGCATTGGCGGTATGAAGCAGCTGCAAGGACAGATGGGGAAATGGAAAGCATTCTTTGCAATGCGAGGAGCCAACCTGCTTGTTTCCATCCTTGCTCCACTTGTAGGGATCGGCATTTATTTTATGGTGCAGGGGTATGGGGTGGAAGTGTTTATGAAAATGTGGATGGTACACAGCTTGCAGCTGTTTGTGTCGATTGAGTTCACAAGTATCTTTATCATGCTTCTCGGTCAAGGTGGAATGCTGATCAATATGATCTTTGTACTCAGCCAGTCCATTGCGAACGGGACGTCCATGTCACCGGAGATGATGCCAGGATATTTCAAATTCGTAAGTCAGATCACACCGATGTTCTATTCAACACATCTGGATTACAATATTCTCTTCGGCGGAGGTAAGACAACAGAATATGCGGTCGGACTGGCACTGGTGGGCGTGGGAGCATTTGTTATCAATACGGCCATCCATCATTTCAAAAAAGCCAAACAGACTGATACAACACAGGAGCCTGTACAACAGCCCGTTATGATATAAAATAGAAGGTATGAGGGTAGGCAATTAGGAGCAAGCTGTACCCTTGGATGAGCAGAATGGGGGCAGTCACAATGTCGATTCAAATATTTATACTTGGTGCACTAAGTGAAGGGAATTATTACCCTTATGATATTAAGAAGCGTATTGGTAAACATCTGGATCAAACCGATGCCAAAATTACTGAAGGCACGATCTACTATAATTTTGAAGTGTTGCTGAAGAAGGGCCTGATCGAGAAGGTAGAAACGATCCAGACGGAAAATCGACCGGACAAAACGACATATGGAATTACCGAAAAAGGTCGACAGTCGCTCGAAGAAAGCATATATAAGGTTTTCCAGAAGTTTACGAATGTGCAGTCATTGTACGCTGCGTTGGTCAACCTGGATAAGGTGGACAATCAGAAGATTGCTTACCTGATTGAGGATATTATCGAAAAGATGAAAAAGAAAATAGAGTATATTGAGCTTCATACCCCAGAACAGATGGATACTAAAGGAGATCTGAAAGATGCTCTGTTATTAATGAGAGATCATGCTTATCAGAGCATTCAAAGCGATATCAACTGGTTGGAGAAATTGCGAAAACATGTTCAAAATAGAGTAACTAAGGATTAACAGAGGAGGAATATGAAGATGTTTGAACATTTGGTTGTTTTCAAATTTAACGATAAAATCACATTAGCCAAGCAGCAGGAATTGGTGGCTCAATTAATTGCACTAAAGGAACAGATACCAGGCATTGTCGCGTTGACCGCAGGAATCAATGCAACGGAAGAAACGGACCGTATTCAAGGTTATACGATTGGATTACGAGTGACGTTTGAAGATCAGGACGCGTTGCGCGCCTATGGTCCACATCCTGCTCATCAGGCATTCGTAGCTTCCCTGGATGGTTGGATAGAAGATGTAATCGTGGTTGATTATGCTATATAAAGCCCCGATATCAGAGCTTTAACGAACATAGGAGTTGAATTTTTTCATGTGTTTAATTTTATTTGCCTACAAAATGCATCCAAAGTATCCGCTTGTTCTGGGATCAAATAGGGATGAATTCTATCACAGACCTACCGCTCAAGCACATTATTGGGAAGATCACCCTCAAATATTGGCTGGCCGGGATTTGTCGAAAATGGGAACTTGGATGGGCGTAACCAAAGGTGGGCGTCTGGCTGCTGTTACGAATTATCGTGATCCAAATGAAGATATACATGCCAAGGGCTCAAGAGGAGAACTGGTTGCTGATTTTTTAAAGGGAACGTCCACACCTGAGCAATATATACAACACGCGGAGAGAAGTCGCAATGATTATCCTGGCTACAATTTGTTAGTAGGTGATCCTGACGACCTCTATTATTATTCTAATGTGGGTAATGTTGTGATGAAGTTGAAACCGGGAATATACGGGATTAGTAATCACTTGATTAATACGGATTGGCCCAAGGTGAAGCGTGGAAAAGAAGGGCTGGAGAAAATCATCCAAGGGGAGGACGAAGCTACCCTGACAGAGCAAATATTAGGGTTGCTGCAAATGGCAGACCCTTCAGTGGATGAGCTTCTCCCCCATACAGGTGTTCCATTGGAATGGGAACGTTTGCTTTCTCCCATCTTCGTAAAAAGTGAGAAATTCGACTATGGGACCAGAGCTTCATCCGTTGTTCTGATGAACAGAGAAGAAGTGTTTTTTACGGAGAGGGTTCACCAGAACGGAGAGGTAATGGAGCAACGTTTTAACATCAAGCCTCTTAACATGACAAGCTGAGAATATGAAAGAAATGATGTTCTGACATTATGCATTAACATGAATTTACATGAATCACTGAAGTTAAATCCAAAGTTCATGTTTCATTGCTTCTGAGTGTGAAGAATTATTTAAATTTTCCGCGTCAACTAATATAACACGATATAAACGGTCTGAGAGTACCTTTTGTATAACACGCCCAATTTTAGTTGGGCTCTTTATCTCTTATCACAATTCTATGTTATGAATCATGGAACTTCCCTGAATAGTTTATATAATGTGAATCAACATAACATGATTTTGCAGCGGTTCGGTTGATTCTAATTTCAGGGGGGCAACGTGGGATGAAAGAAACCAAAAAGATGAGAATTTTTTCACTGGGGATTCAGCACGTACTCGCGATGTATGCGGGAGCAATTCTGGTACCTTTGCTTGTGGGCAGAGCACTAAATTTGACTGCAGAGCAGTTGGCGTATCTGGTATCCATTGACCTGTTAACGTGCGGGATTGCAACATGGCTTCAGGCGCGAAAAGGGAAGTATCTGGGTATAGGTTTGCCAGCGGTGCTCGGAAGCTCTTTTGTAGCGGTCACACCCATGATTGCCATTGGATCGCAATACGGAATTCCCGCCATATATGGGTCGATCATTGCAGCCGGATTATTTATCGTCATCTTTGCCGTATTTTTCAGCAAAATTGTCAAATTGTTTCCACCAGTCGTGATAGGTACAGTGGTAACCATCATCGGTCTTGCGCTCATCCCAACCGGTATTAAAAACATGGCGGGTGGAGCAAACAGCGAGAATTTCGGAAGCTTGGATAATTTGGCTCTTTCCTTTGGCGTATTACTTTTCATTCTTATTCTGAATCGATATGCTCGTGGTTTTGTTAAATCCCTGGCAGTTCTCCTGGGTATTATCGTGGGGACCCTCATCGCAGCCTTCATGGGAAAAGTGAACTTTGCCGCTGTACAGGAAGCCTCCTGGTTCCATTTGCCCCAACCCTTCTACTTTGGATGGCCAACCTTCGAAATCGGCCCCATTATTACAATGATCATTGTAGGTACGGTAGTTATTATCGAATCAACAGGTGTGTTTATGGCTTTGAGTAAAATCTGTGATCAACCGATCAACGAAAAAGATTTGGCACGGGGATATCGCGCAGAAGGTCTTGCGTTTGTTCTAGGTGGCATATTCAATGCCTTTCCATACAATACATTTGCTCAGAATGTCGGTTTGGTTCAGCTCTCCAAGGTAAAAACGACTAATGTAGTGGTTGCAGCCGGGGGTATTCTGATCTTTCTCGGACTTATTCCCAAGGTTGCTGCTTTTGCAACGATTATTCCGAGTGCTGTATTAGGTGGAGCGACTGTCGTATTGTTCGGAATGGTCGTCTCATCCGGGATCAAAATGCTGCAAAACGTCGATTTCGCCAAACAATTCAATCTGTTGATCGTGGCTTGCTCCGTTTCGCTTGGGCTCGGTGTTACCGCTGTACCAGATCTGTTTGCTCAACTTCCCCAAAGCATTCGTATTATTGTGAGCGATGGTATTATTACCGGGAGTTTATCAGCCATCCTGCTTAATGTCTTCTTTAACCTGGGTTTCAAAAATAAGAGCTTGCCAGTACAGCCTGTACAGGCACAGGAAGCGCACACGTAATTCTTGTATTATCAGGCATTGCATAGGTAAAGGCAACAGATCCAAGAGGGTTTTTCTGGGCAGTGGAATGAGAGGCAATGACTCCACTTGCAAAGAACCTCTTGGATTTTTTTGTGCGGAAAGAACGATATGTGGGCAGTTTATCAAAGTTACTACTTAAGAGGAATGCAAAAGGAATGCAAATATGCTAAAGTTTCATCAAGAACATTTTATATGTTCTCTACATTGAATTTCCATGCGACTACATAAATGAGCATTGGTTCACAAGGCTAAAATAAACCCAAGGGATATCCCTTGGGTACAGAAAAGGAGTTGTGATCACCATGCAACAAGAAACGTTGAACAAGGGCTGGAATTTGGACAATAGTTATGCGCAGCTACCGCAACCCTTTTTTACAAGTCAGAGTGCGGTTCCTGTTGAATCACCGAAGCTGATCATTTTCAATAGACTGCTTGCATCTAGCTTAGGACTGGATGTGGAGTCTCTTGACAGTGATGAAGGAGCAAAAATTTTTGCAGGTAATTCGATTCCGGAAGGAGCCGAGCCTCTGGCGCAGGCTTATGCAGGACATCAATTCGGCAATTTTAACATGCTTGGTGATGGACGGGCTTTACTGCTGGGAGAACAGATTACGCCACAAGGCGAGCGAGTGGATATCCAGCTGAAAGGTTCAGGTAGAACACCATACTCCCGTGGAGGGGATGGACGAGCTGCTGTTGGACCCATGTTGCGTGAGTACATCATTAGTGAGGCAATGTATGCACTAGGTATCCCAACGACTCGCAGCCTGGCAGTGGTTTCTACAGGAGAAAACATTATTCGCGAAACAGAGCGGCCTGGGGCTATCTTGACCCGGGTGGCTTCCAGTCACATCCGAGTAGCAACCTTTCAGTACGCAGCAAGATGGGGGTCGATTGATGATCTTCGGGCGTTGGCTGATTACACGTTGCATCGACATTTTCCTGAGGTTGCTCAAGCCGAGAATCGTTATCTTCTGCTCCTTCAGGAAGTAATTAAGCGGCAGGCGGCACTCGTTGCTCAGTGGCAGCGTGTTGGTTTCATTCATGGCGTGATGAACACGGATAACATGGCAATCAGTGGAGAGACCATCGATTATGGTCCATGTGCCTTTATGGATGCCTATAATCCGAGTACGGTGTTTAGTTCAATTGACAAGCAAGGTCGCTATGCTTTTGGCAATCAACCGTATATTGCGGGGTGGAATTTGGCTCGATTTGCTGAGACGCTTCTTCCGTTGTTGCATGAAGACGAAGAACAGGCCGTGCAACTCGCTCAGGATACCATCGCACAATTTTCTGAATTGTATCATTATCATTGGCTCAAGGGAATGCGTTCCAAACTGGGCTTGTTGGATGAAGAGGCCGAAGATGAAGCCTTGATCAAGGACCTTCTTGAACTCATGGAGAAGCATAGTGCGGATTATACAAATACGTTTCTGGCATTGACCTTTGATACGTTGGAAGAGACAACGTTGTATGGCACGACAGAATTTGCTGAATGGCATGCGCGTTGGCAAGCAAGGTTGAACAGACAGCAAGGGGCGAAGGAAGTCTCTAAGCAGTTGATGAAAACAAGCAATCCAGCTGTCATTCCCCGTAATCATCGGGTCGAAGAAGCGCTTGAGCGGGCAGAGAATCATGGAGATCTTAGCGTGATGGAGAAGCTTTTGGATGTTCTTTCAGATCCATTCGCGCATTCACCTGAACAGGCTGAATATGCTGCACTACCTGCACAATGCAATACTTCGTATCAGACTTTTTGTGGGACCTGATTGAACAGTATGGAAGAAGAGGCTGCCTTGGGCAGCTTTTTCATTTTTTCACACTGTCATCGACGTTAAAATCCAATGTTGGCACTGAATTCGGAGAATATCATGCAACAATTAGAGAGTGATTTACGGGGAAACGTCAGGAGCTTGAGAACATGGAACCAAGAAAAGTGAGGTGAGTTACGTGAGCGAGCAAGATATCAATGAGTTATGGTATGAGTATGCGTTAACCTTTGTCGGAAAAAAGAATGAATCTGAACAAGGGTGGGTAGCCTTAACTTCGAATGAGCAGGAGATTGTTGCTTTATGGCTGTTAGAGGTGGATGTCTTTAATGGTGGCTTTATACAGTTTTTCTGTAACTGGGGGGAAGAGGCGTATCTTTACGCGTTACGGGCATTACTTACCATTGGTGCGACTCAAGTTTTGGAGATTATAACGTCAGCATACGGCTGTATTAAGCACCTGGAAGAGGATGAACGGTTTTCTGAACTGTGGGATATTCTTAAATTTCTGACAAAGGAACAGGAGCAGCGATTAGATACGTTGGATCAGCAATTTTGGAACAATGAGGATCAGATTGCGGAGAAGGCCTATGGTTATTATCACGGGAAATTGAACATGAGATGACTATATAAGCTGGATTTAATTATGCATCCATAGTTCTGTTGAAAGATTGCATACTTGGCCTTGCAATGACTGAAACGTTCGGCTATACTTGCTATAAATTGAATACATGAATCACGTTGATAGAGCGCAGTAGCGGCTTTGTCCCTGTTACAGAAAGTCAGGGGTTGATGGAACCTGATACATACAAGGGCTGCGAATTACACTCTGGAGTACTTGGGTAATGCCAAGCGGAAGGGCAAACGATATATTGCCGAAAGTGGTATGGATAGCGTGTTAAGGTCACGTGTTGTCCATGCAATTTGGGTGGTACCACGGTTATGATAATCGTCCCTGTGTCTAATGAAGACAAGGAGGCGATTTTTTTGTGTCCAAAAAAGCCATTCCAGCGTGTTATTTCGTAATTGGACGTAGATCATGACTTAATACTGAGGATAGAAAAGGGGTTATAGGAATGAATATTATTGATGAACTAGAGTGGCGTGACGCCATTAACCAGCAGACGGATGCAGAGGGACTGCGTGAGTTGACTGAAACGAAATCCGTTTCCTTGTACTGTGGTGTTGACCCGACGGGAGATAGCATGCATATCGGACATTTAATTCCCTTCATGATGCTGAAACGTTTTCAACTGGCAGGACATCGTCCAGTCATTCTGATTGGTGGAGCTACAGGTACGATTGGTGATCCAAGTGGACGTCAGGCAGAGCGTTCTTTGCAAACGATGGAGCAGGTGCAGGAGAATGTGGATGCACTGACAGCGCAGATGAAGAAGTTGTTCGTGACCGACGGTGATAATCAGGTTCGGATGGTGAACAACTACGATTGGACACATAAAATCAATGTGATTGAATTCTTGCGTGACTACGGCAAAAACTTTAACCTCAACACAATGCTGGCTAAGGATGTCGTTGCGAGCAGACTGGAAGGCGGAATCTCGTTCACTGAGTTTTCTTACCAGATTCTTCAATCACTCGACTACTTGCACCTGTTCCAGAATGAAGATGTACAGTTGCAAATCGGCGGTTCTGACCAATGGGGTAACATCACGAGCGGTCTCGACTTGATTCGCAAAAAAGAAGGATCTGAAGCGAAAGCGTACGGTCTGACCATTCCGCTTATGCTCAAATCCGACGGAACCAAATTCGGTAAAACAGCTGGCGGCTCAATTTGGCTTGATCCGAACAAAACGACACCATTTGAGTTCTACCAGTTCTGGGCGAATACAGATGACCGTGATGTAATTAAATATTTGAAATACTTTACCTTCCTGAGCAAAGAAGAAATTGAAGCTTTGGCTGAAAAGGTAGAGACGGAGCCGCACAAACGTGAAGCACAGAAGACACTCGCGGAAGAAATGACGAAATTCGTTCACGGCGAAGACATGCTGGAACAGGCTAAGCGCATTACAGCGGCACTATTTAGTGGAGATATCCGTTCCCTGACAGCCGACGAAATTGAGCAGGGTTTCAAGGAAATGCCAACATTTGAAACGGACGGCGAAGCGAAAAATATCGTGGACTGGCTCGTGGATCTGGGTCTGGAGCCATCGAAGCGCCAGGCACGTGAGGATGTCACCAAAGGTGCGATTTCCATGAACGGTGAGAAAATCACGGAGCTTGAATTCACGGTGTCAGCAGAGCATGCGATTGGCGGTAAATTTATCATTATCCGTAAAGGTAAAAAGAACTACAGCCTGGTTAAACTCCAATCATAGTGTCTAAGTATTAGAAGTTTTAGAACGAAATGCGAAAACGTATCAGACTACACCACAACATTTATATAGAAACAAAAAGACCGTCTTCCATCTCTGTCAAGCGACAGAGCGGAGACGGTCTTTTGTATAACAGGTCATTGCTTGACCTATATTATTATTGATTAACGATCGCTGTGATCTCTTCATCCAGATCAAGTCGTACGTTCTCACGGTACGCCCGGATGTTGTATTCACTGTGCAGGTAGCGAAGAATCGCTTCAATCATATTGGACTCCACCAGATATTGACTGCGGCCTTGAATCCAAACTTCAGCGGAATAACCTGTATCTTCTTCCCAGCTCAGTTCTACGTTCACATCGGTTGGACGTACACCCTTACGTTCTGCCATATGAATACAGATTGCATTCACAATTTCATCCATGCTCAGAACCATAGAGATTAGTACCGTCCGTTTCTGTTACGGTCATCATCACGATCATCATTGCGGCGGTCATAACGACCATCCGCTGCAGGTTTACGACGGTTGGAGATGGCTCTGAAGAGTGCCATAGCCAGCATAACAATCAACATGATTGCGGCAACGTTCACGAGCAATCCAAGGATGTTACCGAGGGCGCCCATGCCACCGAACAATCCACCGAACATCATACCAGCAAGACCACCAAGCATCATGCCTTTCATGAATCCGCCACCACCGCCGAAGAATCCACCACCACGGGTTGCAGCTGCACCAGTACCGGAGTTATTACCGGAATTGGATTGATTCACGTTGCTGTTGGAATCAGATTTCTTAGGTGTGTTAGTATAACTTTTCGTACCGGATTTGAATCCGCCACCACGTCTTGCATCGGCAGAATCCGGATTCGCTACTCCCACTGTTGCGAACAATAATGTAAAGGCCATAAATACCATCATTAAATGTTTAACTCCAAATTTTTTCTTCATTGTAAAGATCGTAACCCCCCGATTAATTTGTTTGAATCGCCCAAAGATGGGCCTTACTCATGTAATACGGTCAACTTGCAGGAACGTTTCAAATTTTATTAAATTTCTGAAACGCTTGGACTTGGGTCTTGAATTGCAGCTTGGCCATCAAGCAATTGGGTAACCCAATGACACCATTCTAGGCCTGTTTGCGCATGCATTAACCCTTTTTGTACCAGGATGTAGCTTCCAAAGTCTCGGTTGCCTACACGAAGATTATCCAGAGGTATACGTGATTTCAGTTCCTCGAAATAACGTATGCGTTCCATAAACCAGCTTTTACGCTCATTTAGAATGCGTCTCATGCTTCCGTCTTCCGCAATGCCAACACACAAGATACGCAAATTAAATTCATCGCGCGTAACCGGTGCGGTAACAGGAGTAATCATCCATTCCAAGAGCTTTTCAATGCCTTTTTCCGTAACTGCGTACATTTTCTTGTCCGGTTTGTCAGACTGCTGTACCCAGCGGGAGGCCAATAACTCATCGTTTTCCATCTTGGACAGGAGCGGGTAGATTTGGCTGTGCTTCGCCTGCCAATGCGGCTGAATCTTCAGCATCAGATCATAGCCCGATGACTCCTCGCGGGTAAGCAGCCCGAGCAATCCGTAGGAAAGTATGTTCATGCACATGTCTCCTTAATATTAGGGCTGGGTCAGAGAAAATAAACAAATTTGCTTTCTTTGACCGCTTTCATAAAAGTGTACACTGAAACTGTATGGTTTGACAACCTGACAGAACAACTGCCTCAATTTAGACAAAAAAAGTGCGAACCATAAGGTCCGCACTCCAAACCATTTAGAGAGATGCCTGTTGTCCATACCCCTCAGCGACAAGATCAAGCTCACCTGTTGCAGAATCGATAACCATGCCGTGGACGGGTACATTGGGAGGAAGTAGAGGATGCTTCTTGATCACTTCCACAGTATGTTTTACCCCTTCTTCGACGCTGTCAAACCCGCGCAACCACTTTTGCAAACGAATTCCTGAATTTTCCAGCGTTGTCATAACTTCTTCCGATACACCACGTTCAACCATATGTCCAATCATCGTCTCTGCGTGAAGGGAAGCCATACCGCATTCCGTATGTCCGACAACCAGAACTTCATCTGCACCCAGTTCATAGATGGCGACAAGCACACTACGCATTACACTGCCGAAAGGCTGAGAGATAATCGCGCCTGCGTTTTTGATGATTTTCACATCACCGTTCTTCAGATTCATGGCCTTGGGCAGCATTTCCACCAGACGTGTATCCATACAAGTGATGATAACCATCTTTTTGGTTGGAAACTTTCCAGCCGTATACTTTTCGTATTCTTTAGTCTCGACAAATGATTTGTTGTAAGCCAAAATCTCTTGAATGTTGTTCATGTCCATTGCCTCCTGTTATCCAATACGACGAGCACGGCCACTTGCATTTGATGCAGCTTGTCCTACGCGCCTTTGCGTTATTAGTATATCACGGTAAGCAGATCACATTACTCCAACCTTTTTAGAGGTTGTTCAAAAAGTCCGCTTTTGATTTCGAATGATGCCTAAGAGCATCATCAGCATCGAAGTTGAAATTTAGCCGAAATAAGCAGACGCTTACGAAGATTGTTTCTTTCGGAAACATGTAGTTGCACACGTAGTTTTCCTACGCTCCGCTACACCATTTCTACCTGCATTCCATCTTCGCGGTAATGAAAACCAGACTTTTTGAACACGTATCTTCAGGAGGATAATGCAATTTGCCTCTGTTAAAAGTTGATTATACGCAATGGGAAAAGTATCATCAATAGGGTATAACATTTTTTTTGAAGAGGTGAACGATAACAATGGATAAACAAACACAGGAACATTTGGAATCCTTCCGTAATTTGGCTCGTAAAATTAAGAGCTATCATGAAGCCATTGGTTTGCTTCACTGGGATCTGCGCACAGGTGCGCCAAAAAAAGGCGTTCCGACTCGTTCGGAGACACTAGGTATGTTGTCCACTGAAGCATTCAAGCTGCAAACTTCTGCTGACATGAGGACCTACCTGGATGCATTAACTACTCCATCGGTATTGGAACAACTCGAAGATATAGATCGTCGTCTGGTTGAGGATTGCAAGAAAGAATATGATCGCAGTCAGTCTGTACCTCCTGAGAAAGTACAAGCTTATACCGTGCTCACGGCCAAGTCTGAAACGGCATGGGAAGATGCCAAGCATAACAGTGATTTCGCAGGGTTCTCACCTTATCTGACAGATATCGTTAAGCTCAAACAGGAGTTTATTGATTATTGGGGTGTGAAGGATACACGTTATGATACGTTGCTTGATATGTATGAGCCGGATCTGACCGTTGAGAAAGTGGATGCTGTATTTGCCCGCCTCAAAGCACGTTTGGTGCCTCTACAAGAGAAGATTAATGCTTCAGAAAACAAGCCAAATACAGAGTTCCTGAACCAGTTGTTTGACACTGAACAGCAAGAAAAGTTCAGTCTGTTCATCCTGGAACAGATGGGCTATGACTTTGAAGCTGGACGATTGGACGAGAGTGTTCATCCTTTTGCAACAGGCCTCAACCCGGGTGATGTGCGAATCACCACACATTATTTGCAGGATGATGTAGCAAGCGCAGTCTTCAGTTCACTGCATGAGGGCGGACATGCTTTGTATGAGCAAAATATTGATGACAGTCTAGCGGGTACCCTTCTTGCTGAAGGAACTTCCATGGGGATTCATGAATCCCAATCCCGTCTTTGGGAAAACATGATTGGACGCAGCCTGCCATTCTGGACACGTTATTACAAAGATTTGCAGCAGCATTTCCCGCAACTGAGCAAGGTTGAACTAGAAGATTTCTATCGTGCAATTAACCGAGTGGAGAGTTCACTTATTCGGATTGAAGCCGATGAACTGACCTATAACCTGCACATCATTATCCGCTATGAGATCGAGAAGATGCTATTCAACGATGGCCTTGAAGTGAAGGACCTGCCAGAGACCTGGAATGCAAAGTACAAAGAATACCTCGGTATTATGCCAACGAATGATGGAGACGGTGTTCTTCAGGATGTTCATTGGTCTGGTGGTGACTTTGGTTACTTTGCATCGTATTCTCTGGGTAATATGTATGCAGCTCAAATTCTACATACATTACGCAAGGAAATGCCGGATTTTGATACCCATATTGCAGAAGGTAATCTAATTCCAATTAAGGAATGGCTTACAGACAAAATCTATCGATATGGCAAAAGTCGCACACCTTCGGAATTGATTGTTGCCGTAACGGGTGAAGAATTGAATCCGGATTATCTAGCCGATTATCTGGAAGCTAAATATGCGGAGATTTACAAGCTGTAATATCGCTTAAACAGCATATTACAATAGCATTTTGAAGAGCGGAAGAGTCGGGCATTATTGCCCGGCTCTTTTTTGCATTCAAGTTCTTAACCTTTTGTTGGGCATCAGCATATCCATAATAGAGAGAAACTGCTGAAACCAGTGAAGGAGGGAAACAACATGAAATACACGCCATGGTTCGTACGGGGCATCGTTATTCTGCTGATTATCATTGTGGCACTCACCAGCTGTAATAAGGAAGACAATGAAGCCAAGATTACGATTGGCGAAGTGACTCGTTCGGTATTTTACGCACCGGAGTATGTGGCCGTGGCTCAAGGCTTTTTTGAGGAGCAGGGACTTGAAGTGGAGATTCAGACGACTGCTGGCGGTGACAAAACGATGGCGGCATTGCTCGCCGGTTCAGTGGACATTGCGCTGGTAGGTGCAGAGACGTCCATATACGTCTATCAGCAGGGAGCGGAAGATCCAGTCATTAACTTTGCTCAGCTCACCCAGACGGATGGTACTTTCCTGTTCGCACGTAACCCGGAAGGCAGCTTCGATTGGGAGCAACTGAGGGATTCCACATTTCTCGGACAGCGTAAAGGCGGCATGCCACAAATGGCAGGGGAGTTCGCACTGAACAAACATAGTATTGATCCGCAAAGTGATCTGGAGCTGATTCAGAATGTGGACTTTGCTAACATTGCGTCTGCTTTCGCCTCAGGCACGGGAGATTATGTTCAATTGTTTGAACCCCAGGCATCCATCTTTGAACAAGAAGGTAGAGGCAAGGTTGTTGCATCTTTTGGAACAGAAAGTGGTCTTCTGCCTTACACCGTCTTCATGACGAAACAAAGCTATCTTAACGACAACAAGGATATCGTGCAGAAGTTTACGAATGGTCTGCACAAAGCGCAGGCATGGGTAGATTCCCATACGGCTGAAGAGATTGCAGAAGTCATTACTCCTTTTTTCAAAGACATCGATCCAGCCATTTTGGTCAGCAGTGTGAACCGTTATAAGGAACAGGGCAGCTATGCAACGGACCCGATCATTGATGAGGAAGAGTGGAACAATCTGCTTGATGTCATGAGTGCTGCCGGAGAATTGAAAGAACGCGTGGATTTGAATGTCATTGTGGATAACGCCTATGCGGAAGAAGCTACAATATCGAAGTAATGGGGTATTCAGGAAAGGAAGTGAGCAGAATGCCTGAATCCGAAAGTGTGATCCGACTGGAAGGGATCTCTCAAGTCTACGTCAGCGAGCGGGAAGCTTCATTGGTGATTGAAGACTTGAGTCTTGAGATCCAAAAAGGGGAGTTCGTCAGTCTGGTCGGACCGAGCGGATGCGGTAAAACGACATTGTTGTCGATCATCGCCGGGCTGCTCACACCTACTCAAGGAGAGGTTAAGATTAAAGGCAAGCTCGTAGGCGGCCCCTCCGCACAGATTGGTTATATGCTTCAACAGGACTATCTGTTTCCGTGGCGGACCATTCTGGATAATGCATTGATCGGACTTGAATTGACAGGCAGACTGGATGAGCGTAGCCGTGAGCGTGTACGTGAACTTCTGGTAAGTATGGGTCTGGCAGGAACAGAGAATCAGTACCCTTCAGAGCTTTCAGGGGGCATGAGACAGCGGGTGGCCCTGGTGCGTACGCTGGCAACCGACCCGGGAATTTTATTGTTGGATGAACCATTTTCGGCACTCGATTATCAAACCAAGCTGCAACTGGAGGACCTGGTTTCGGATACGTTAAAACAATTTGGAAAAACCTCTATACTCGTCACCCATGACCTGTCTGAAGCCATTGCGGTCAGTGACCGCGTCATTGTACTGGATCGCAATCCGGGCCGCATCCGTCGTGAATTTATCATTCCCGATGGAATTCGCAAATCTCAGCCGTTTCATGCCAGGGAGCAAGAAGGATTCAATGAGCTATTTCAGGCGTTATGGAGCGAACTGGACCAGTCCGGGGGAGGTGAGAAAGACGCGTGAATCAAACGAATCCGAAGCAGGAAAAGCGTGACGAATGGATGGGGCAACTGCATCGTAATCATATTCAGCAGGTGGCCAGATGGCGACATCAAGTGCTTGCTGTACAGTTATCCATGTTAGTATCTATGTTTTTGTTGTGGGAACTGGCAGGCAGACTCCGTTGGATTGATGTGCTGCTGTTCAGTTACCCAAGTAAAATTTTTGCTCAGATCGGCAAGGACATTGCCAGCGGCGAGTTGTGGGCGCATGTTGGGGTAACCGTAGGGGAAACGGCGGTTGGTTTTTTGCTGGGAACACTGGTGGGAACCTTGCTTGCGGTTTTAATATGGTGGTCTCCTTTTTTGTCCAAAGTGCTGGACCCCTATATGGTTGTATTCAACAGTATGCCTAAGGTAGCACTCGGCCCGATCTTTATCGTTATGTTCGGCGCGGGTTTTACAGCGATTGTCATGACCACATTGTCCATCACGGTCATTATCACGACGTTGGTCGTGTATAACAGCTTCAATGAAGTCGATCCCAATTATATTAAAGTCATTCGTACATTTGGTGGAGACCGTTCCGAGATTTTTACGAAAGTCGTATTGCCTGCTTCTTTTCCGGCGATTGTATCGACCTTGAAAGTTAACGTAGGCATGGCCTGGGTCGGTGTAATCGTGGGTGAGTTTCTGGTCGCCAAACAGGGGCTTGGTTATCTCATTATCTACGGATTCCAGGTATTCAACTTCACGCTCGTATTATCGAGTCTGTTAATTATTGCGGCAGTTGCAACAGCCATGTATCAACTTGTCGTCTACGCAGAACGCAAATTGCTGGCCGGGCGCAGGTGATTTGGTCGTGTTTTATTCGTATTATGAACGTTTATAATATGTATACAATTTCACAAGGGGTGTCACGTTGCCCGATACCGTAAAATCAAGTACCATATTTAGTATGAATATTCCGCGCAGATCCGGGATGAATGCGATGATTGGAGAAGAGGGCCTTGAGGTTCTGTCGCAACGATCTAACTTGCCAGCGTCCCTCATTCGGGGCGTGTTGCTGTGACCGGCATGCATGCGCATGTCGGTTGATGTCGTCTAGTTTACAGTTGGATGAGTCATACTAGTTATGATAAATGAATGAGGCGACGGGCTGGCTAAGAATTTTTTTACAGCTTAGAGGAGATGGAATGTTAAATGGGTTTTAGGGTAATTAAAACCGCAATCGCCGCATTAATGGCCGTATTGATTGCGGACTGGTGCCGCTTGCCGGGACCAACATCGGCGGGATTGCTTGCCATTCTTGGCGTGGATGTGACGAGAAAACGAAGTATTCGCACCATATCGGCGCGTTTTTTTGCTTCAGTAGTTGGACTTTTATTTGCAAGTGTACTTTTTCACTTTCTAGGCTTCCATTACTGGGTGCTGGCCGTATACATATTGATCGCATTCCCGGTTATTGTTCGGGTCGGCTTCAAGGAAGGCATTGTGACAGGTTCAGTCGTGGTGTTTCGGGTGTTTGGTGGTGGGGAGATGGACATGCATGTCATCCTCGTGCAAATTGCTCTGCTGTTGATTGGTCTTGGATCGGCAATGGCGGTTAACCTGGCCTATATGCCGGCAGCGGATCCACAGATGCTACGTATCCGCAAACGAATCGATGAACTCTTCTCGAAGATTTTCAAGGAATTCGCATCAACGCTACGTAATCCTAATGAAGCTTGGGCAGGGAGAGAACTGATTGAAGCAGATAAAGCGATTTTGGGCGGCATCGAAGCAGCCAAGCGATCTCTGGAGAATCAGGTGATTCATCCGAATGAGGAATGGAGTGTCTACTTCTATATGCGCAAAACGCAACTGGATTCCATCCAGCACATGATGCATCTTGTGTCCCAGATCTATGAGAAGATGCCACATGCGGAAATGGTATCGGAGCTGTTCGATCAGCTCAGTCAGGATGTGCTTACTGAATCCTACACTGGACGAACTGAAAAACTTCTTGCGGATGTGCAAGAAGAATTCAGACGTATGGAGTTGCCGGATACAAGGGAAGAATTCGAGATTCGTTCAGCAATTCTCCAGCTGTGCCGCGAACTCGCGCTGTATCTGAAAGTCGCGAAGAAGGACAAAGCACCGTCCCCAATCTCGGACCGGTCCCAATCTACAAACGAATAATAGAAAATAGTTGTCACCCTAGACGAATGCCCTGCATACACTTGTAGTGAATGATTGTATGGAGGAGGTTTAAAGATGTCATTGAGTCATAAACATCAATGTAGAGAGATTATCACGAAGGCGATCTGCGGCAAAGGTCGTAAGTTCTCTACCGTAACACATACCGTGACTCCGCCAAATGGTCCGACAAGTATTTTGGGGGCTTGGATTATCAACCACCAATATGAAGCCGTATCAGCGGGTGACGGAATTGAAGTTATTGGTACTTACGATATCAACATTTGGTATTCCTATGACAAGAATTCGCAGACGGATGTAGCCAAAGAAACGGTGTCGTATGTAGAACATGTGCCATTGTCCTATTTGGACCCGAAACACCGGACTTCCACAGTAGAGGTGTCTGCGGATGCAACGCAGGAACCTAGCTGTGTGGAAGCCACAGTATCAGCAGGTGGTAGCAGTGTAATTATCCGAGTAGAACGGGAATTCGCTGTGGAACTCGTTGCCGAGACTAAAGTTTGTGTGAAGGTGTGCACAGATGGTTGCGGTGATTACGAAGACAAGGACTATGACTTTGGCAGTGGCGATGGAGATTATGACGATCTCGATCCCGATCTGCTCGACGATGAGCTGTGAGTTTGACGTCTGTATTTGATAACCTAAGTTATAATATGCGCCAGAAGGCGCGATGAAGAGGGCGTAAGCCCTCTTTCTTCTTAAATATTGAAAAATGGGTGGTAACGAGCCTCGCAATGTGCCTGGAATACCTTTCACGGGAAGGCTCCGCATTGCGGGGTTATTTTTATTTTAGTTGCATGATCTGGGAGGGGGGACGTAATGAATGTGATGGAAAAAGCGGAGGAAGCGCTACTCCGATATGAAAATATGACCTCTGCTCAACGTACAGAACGGTTGAAACAGGCAGGCATAGAAGTATTGTCACTACAGGATCGGCGGAAGCGTGAACCAGGTTTGCGTGTACGATACGATGTAGAGATAAGTTGTCTGCAGGCAATCCGGATCAAGCGCAAGGATACTAGTGGCATGGGAGGGGCACAGGAAAGTCTACTGGAGCGTGAAGCGAGTTCAACCTTGTTCAAGCGTGTTGAACGGCTTGCGATCAAAACACTGTATACGCTAGGACTGGATCATGGAGCTGTTCGAATGGAATCCTCCGGGAACGGTGGTTGTGTGGTGATTTCGATTGATCCGTGCCCCTGGAAAGGGGTAACCAACCTTACTGCTACCTATAGGGAAAGCTGGAGGCGGCAGCAGGGGATGCTGGATGAGGAGCGGAATCATAGACCCACGCCTATACTAGGGATGGACCCTGAGTTTCTATTGGTACAGATGCCGGAATCCAAAATCGTACCCGCCTCCAGATTTCTTGAACGCACAGGAATGGCAGGCTGTGATTCTGTGACGATTGGTGGCAGGCGCACGTACCCAATTGCTGAACTGCGGCCCGCACCCAGCTCTGAGCCGCGTGAGCTACTGGCTCATCTAATGAGGGCATTTGCAGCGGCTTCTCGCAGCATTAGTGATCACTCACTCATCTGGCAGGCAGGCGGGATGCCACAGCGTGGGTTACCTCTAGGCGGTCATATTCATTTTAGTGGCGTGAATCTTACCGGGGAACTGCTCCGTGCACTGGACAATTACTTGGCATTGCCGCTTGCATTTCTTCAAGACCCACGTGGATCGGGAAGACGGCCACGTTACGGAGCGCTTGGTGATTTTCGCCTGAAATCCTACGGTGGGTTTGAGTATCGTACGTTACCCAGCTTTCTTGTGTCACCCCTTGTTGCGAAAGGCGTTGTGGCCTTGGCAGGTCTGATCGCGAGCGGGTATACTCAATTACGGCAGCGTCCGTTGGCGAAAGCTGAAGTTCATACCGCTTTTTATGAAGGAAAGCGCGAAGTGATCAAGGAACACATTCCAGCTCTGATAGATGACCTGAAGAGGATGGATGGATATGCAAGCTATGAACGGTATGCGTCTCCGTTACTCCTTCAATTAAAACTGGGAAGAACCTGGGATGAGAGCCGAGATATTCGCAAACTCTGGAATATTCGGGCAGGTTCATGAAGAATGGACGTTTTTTTGATATAATAAGAAACAAGTCTTTTATGAGTAATAAGCTACTACGGAAGATATGGAGCAGCAACCTTTGAAGGAAGTGGCGAATAGCCAAAACATAAGGCGGAGGCGCAAACATAGTGCCTGACCGTCTTATTGTCCTTCCAGGACGCGTTTCTTCCTGACATTATAGGAACGGGATGGAGGATATTCATCATGGCTCAGTATACGCCAATGATTCAACAATATTTGCAAGTGAAGGCCGAAGCGCAAGATGCTTTTCTATTTTTTAGACTGGGTGACTTCTATGAACTGTTCTTCGAGGATGCGATTAATGCTTCCCGTGAACTTGAGATCACGCTGACCGCACGCAACGGAGGCACGGACGACAAAATTCCGATGTGCGGAGTACCTTATCATTCGGCTGACAATTACATACAGCGTCTGATTGAAAAAGGATATAAAGTTGCGATATGTGAACAGATGGAAGATGCAAGTGTAACCAAAGGCATGGTACGACGTGAAATTGTACGTGTGGTTACACCCGGAACGGTGATGGAAGGAAAGACGCTGGGGGACAAGTCCAACAACTACATGGTCTGTCTTACAGGTAATCAGAATACGCTGGCGCTTGCAGCCTGTGATCTTTCAACGGGTGAATTGTATGTGACATCCGTACCCTATTCCAAGGAATGGCTCAAGGATGAAATCGGAATCTATGAACCATCGGAGCTTGTGGGGGATGCAGCGCTGCTTGAAACGGTAGAAGCCGAGGCGTCTCCAATCGGTCGTCCTGTGGTCTACACGTCGTGGACAAAGAATAAGGAAGATCTGGTCCGTCAGCAGTTTGGCGAGGCTGTATGGGCAAGATTGGAGCCTGAACGTCAAGCGTGCATAGCACGTCTTTTCTCCTATCTGAGTGAGACACAGAAACGTTCGCTTGGGCAATTAACACAAATTTCAACGTACGAGCCGGATCATTATATGATCTTGGACCCTTTTACCCGCCGTAACCTGGAATTGGTGGAAACCGTGCGTGAACGCTCCAAAAAAGGTTCATTGCTCTGGTTGCTTGATCGGACCGAGACGTCCATGGGTGCGAGAATGTTGCGTCGCTGGGTCGATAAGCCATTGTTGCAAAAAGGGAAGATTAATGAGCGTCTGGAAGCCGTGGATACACTGTACAACCAGTTTATATTGCGTGAGGACCTGCGGGCAGAACTCAAAGACATCTATGATCTGGAGCGCTTGGTAGGTCGGATTGCTTTCGGTAATGCCAATGGTCGTGATCTGAATGCGCTCAAGTCATCGCTCGAGAAAATTCCAGGGCTACGCCAGCATTGTGCAGGGTCTTCTTCTGCAACATTGCAGCATATTGCCGAAACGATGGATGATTGCAATGATCTGCGTGAAGCTATCGGGCAAGCCATTGTGGACGAGCCGCCTGTATCGGTAAGGGACGGAGGCCTGATTCGTGAAGGGTACCATGAACGTCTGGATGAATTACGTGAGGCCTCGGTCAACGGGAAACAGTGGATTGCGGAGCTGGAAGCGCGTGAACGTGAGGCGACAGGCATTCGATCACTGAAGATTGGATATAACAAAGTGTTTGGTTATTATATCGAGATCACCAAGTCCAATCTGTCCGCGCTGCCAGAGGGACGTTATGAACGTAAACAGACACTTGCCAATGCAGAACGTTACATTACGCCGGAGTTGAAGGAAAAAGAGACGCTGATTCTCGAAGCTCAGGACAAAATGGTTGATATTGAATATGGACTTTTTGCGGAACTGCGCGAGCGGCTGAACAAAGAGATTGCAAGATTGCAAAAGCTGGCCGAACAGGTAGCCGAAATTGATGTGTATCAATCTTTTGCTGTGATTAGTGCTGAGCGAAACTTTGTACGGCCTACGTTGACCGACGGTTATGATCTGGTTGTGGAAGAAGGACGCCATCCGGTTGTCGAGGCTGTCATGCGAGATGGCGCATTTATTGCCAACCATACGGCAATGACCAAGGAAGAGGCACGTATTCTGCTGATTACTGGACCCAATATGGCTGGTAAGAGCACGTATATGCGACAGGTCGCTTTAATTTCCATTTTGGCGCAAGTGGGTTGTTTTGTGCCTGCGGGTCAGGCCGAAGTGCCGATCATGGATCGTATTTTCACACGGATTGGTGCTGCGGATGATCTCATTGGCGGACAAAGTACATTCATGGTGGAGATGGCGGATATTCAGGTCATGACGGACAAAGCGACACCACGCAGTCTAATCATTATCGATGAATTGGGACGGGGAACGTCAACCAGCGAAGGTATGGCGATTGCTCAGTCTGTTATTGAATATGTACATGATATTATCGGCTGTAAAGCCCTAGTATCAACTCATTTCCATGAGCTTGCTCATCTGGAGGAGAGTCTGGACAAGCTAGCAAACTACTCGATGGCAGTACAGGAGAGCGGCGACAAGGTTAATTTCCTGCGCAAATTAATTGCCGGAGCAGCCAGTAGCAGTTATGGTATCTATTGTGCTCGTCTTGCAGGTCTTCCTGATAGCATTATTGAGCGGGCGAATGGATTGTTGCATGGGTTCGAGCATGCCGCTGCGCAGGTAGCGGTGGGTAGTGAGTATATCGGTAGTGAGAAGCAGGAAGCAGGCCTGAATGTCAAAGGTGTAGGATTTCAGCACACGGATGCAGCACCATTAATTCGGGAGTATGAGACTGTGGAAAGTACAGATTACACAGCTTCTATTGAAGATTCGGCCGGGAAGCAGCATGCCAAGAAAGCAAACAGTAAGGTACAGTCCAGTGGCAGCCATTCGGATGTGGTTCAACTGTCCATTTTTGGAGATGATGAGCCGAGTGTGGCAACGAAAGCGGATGTAGTCGCGGTGGATAAACCAGCCAGAGAATTCATCCGTACGATGAAAGATATCGATGTCATGAATATGACGCCTCTACAGGCGATGCAGATATTGAATGATCTCAAATTGAAGGCACAGCAATTATCCTGAGTATAAGGGAGGGGAAAACCTGTGGCGAAAATACATGTGCTTGATGAACATATTGCCAACCAGATCGCGGCGGGTGAGGTGGTCGAACGGCCTGCGTCTGTCGTCAAAGAGTTGCTTGAAAACTCAGTGGATGCAGGCGCCACCAAGATTGAAGTGACGGTGGAAGAGGGCGGACTCCTCAGTATTCGTGTCAAAGACAATGGTTCAGGTATTGAGCCAGAGGATATGGAAACGGCCTTTTATCGTCATGCGACCAGTAAAATAGCCCACGGCCGAGATCTGTTCCAGATCACAAGTCTTGGATTCCGCGGAGAAGCCTTGGCGAGTATTGCAGCGGTATCCAAGGTAGAGGTGTTATCGGCAAGTGGCAATGACGGACGGGGACGTCGCATCGTAATTGAAGGCGGGAATCTTGTCTCTCATGAAGATGCAACCTCACCCCAAGGTACAGATTTTGCAGTGAGAGAACTATTTTACAATACGCCAGCGAGACTCAAATATATGAAAACGATCCAGACGGAACTGGGACACATTTCAGATGTTCTTTACCGTATGGCTATGTCTCACCCGAACATTTCGTTCCGATTGCGCCATAATGAGAATGTGTTGCTTCAGACGTTGGGAAATGGGGATCTGCTGCAAGTGGTTGCAGCGATCTATGGGACAAGTGCAGCCAAAGCGATGCTTCCCATCCAGGGAGAAAGTTTAGATTACCGAGTGAGTGGGCTGATCAGCCTGCCTGAATGGACACGAGCGAATCGTGGTGGGATGTCTACGGTTGTTAATGGGCGATTTGTTCGCAATTACGGTCTCAATCAGGCGATTCTCAAAGCCTACCATACCTTGCTGCCGATCAATCGTTTCCCACTTGTCGTGGTACAACTGGAGATGCATCCATCCCTTGTGGATGTGAACGTACATCCGGCCAAATTGGAGGTTCGCTTCAGCAAGGAGCCAGAACTGTATGAATTTATAGAAACGACACTAAGGGGGATACTCCGGCAGGAGGTATTGATTCCACAGGTCAGAAAGCAACAGATCCGACGCGGAGACGATAGTTCCTTTATCCAGGAACAATTCCTCTTTCCACGGGGGCCTCTGAAAGATCCATCTGATGCAGAAGGATATGGAAAACAAGGTCCACTCGGGAAAACTGCTAGTGCGCCACTGAAGTTGACTGCGGAAGATGATGATCTGGATTTGGATGCTCCGGCGGATGTGACCACAGGAGAGTCAGTATCTGAACAGGGGCAGTCGGTACCGTTGCCCGAAGCTCCACCTGAGATAACACATCTCCCTGAGCAGTTAGAGAGTTGGAACGGGGATATTTTGCAGAAGAGTACTCGTTATGATGGGGGAGAGCCGTCTGCTAACGTGCAAGAAGGCACTAAGGATGTAAGTACAAGTACAAGTTTTACCGAAACTTTACCCGAATCTGACATCTCTTCTCAAGATGGTGGAGATCGTGGAGCAACAGAGAAACCGCTGGCTGAGGGCAAACCAGCTACGTATCGCTCCGACTCTGTATATTCACCGGTTAGAGAAGCACGTTCATCGTATAACCCGTCTTCGATCGCGAGAAATGAACGGACGTGGAAAATTTCAGGTTTGCCTGATGCCACTAAACTTGCCGCTGCCATTAAATCGGATGCATCCATGCCCGCATTTCCGGAGCTGAGTCTGATTGGACAGCATCATGGTACGTATCTGATCGCGCAAAATGACCAAGGTTTATATTTGATTGATCAGCATGCCGCTCATGAACGTGTAAATTATGAGTATTACTACGAGAAATTCGGTAACCCTGCCCAGGCCTCACAAGAGTTACTGCTGCCTATTACGCTGGAGTTCACACCTTCGGAGACGGAAAAGCTGAAAACAAGACTGGCCTGGTTCGAACAAGCGGGTGTATATTTGGAGCATTTCGGTGGACAGACGTTCCGTGTGCGTTCCCACCCGTTCTGGTTCCCCAAAGGGGACGAGAAAGACATTATCGAAGAAATGTCCGAATGGGTTCTTAGCGAACGTAGCATAGATGTGGCCAAGATGAGGGAAGCTGCATCTATTATGTGCTCCTGCAAGGCGTCTATCAAAGCCAACCAGAAGCTGACGGATCAGGAGGCAGAAGTGCTGATTCAGCGTCTGGGTTCGTGTCGACAGCCCTACACGTGTCCGCATGGGCGACCGATAGTGATTTCATTTTCAACGTATGATCTGGAGAAATTATTTAAACGAGTGATGTAGTTATTTAGGGGGACATTATGTACATTACAACCGGTGACAAGGAGATAGCCTCTCAGGTGGAGCGTGCACGTAAGCTCGCCGAAACGACAGGAGGTACCTATGTACCGCGCAAAAGAACGTCTTTACCCAAACTCATTGAACATTATGGTATCGATGAAATCCTGGTCGTGCTCAATGGCAGAGCGCGCCTGTTTCGCAAGGATGCAACGGAGCTTGAGTTTCACCCCAGTATGGGATTTGTTCGCGCTAAACGTGTGCTAAGAGGGGAAGCCGACCCCATGCTGGAAGCTGGTTTGGTCATTGAAGGGGACACGATTATTGATTGTACCGCTGGACTCGGTTCAGATGCGCTGGTATTTTCGGTTGCAGCTGGGAAGAGTGGGCAGGTCATCGCATGTGAAAGTTCGCAGCCGCTCTATACCCTGTTACTGGAGGGCATGTCTCATTATAAGAGCAATCAGCCCTTGGTGGATGAGGCTTTCCGGCGCATAGATCTGCGGCATGTGGATCATCTTGAGTTGCTACGTTCCATGCCGGATCGAAGCTGTGACACCGTTTATTTTGACCCTATGTTCCGTGAACCGATGATGGATTCGAGTGCTATTCAGCCCTTGCGAGATTATGCGAACGCTCATGCGTTGCATGAACAGAGCATTTTGGAAGCGAGACGGGTTGCCCGTAAACGTGTAGTTATGAAAGAAAAGCGCGGCAGCGCGGAGTTTGACAGGCTCGGATTTGAAATACTTGATCGGGCGAATGCAAAAACCCTGTACGGAGTGATTAATATTGAAAGCGGAAGTTAAACCAAAACCTAAACTGCTTGTGCTGGTTGGACCAACAGCAGTAGGCAAAACGAGATTGAGCATCGAACTTGCTCAAGCATTTAATTGTGAGATTATTTCAGGGGATTCGATGCAGGTATATCGTGAAATGGATATCGGAACAGCCAAGATTACATCTGAAGAAATGAAGGGTGTACCCCATCATCTCATTGATATCCATGAACCGGAGTATCCGTACTCTGTGGCTGAGTTTCAGGAGAGTTGCACACGATTAATTAGTGAAATCCATGAACGTGGTAAAATGCCCTTTATTGTAGGTGGCACCGGTTTGTATGTGGAATCGGTATGTTACGGCTTCCAATTCTCTGATAGTGGTTCAGATGATGCATTCAGGGAGCAACAATTCAGCTATGCGGAGCAACATGGAGCACAGGCCCTTCATGATCGTTTGAGGGAAGTTGATCCGGTTAGTGCGGATCGTCTGCATCCGAATGACCAGCGGCGAATTGTACGTGCCCTTGAGATCCATCACCTCACAGGCGAGAAGTGGTCTGATCAGCTGGCAGTACAGAAGAAAGAGTCGCCTTATGACCTTCTTATTGTTGGTTTGACAATGGATCGCCAGAAGTTGTATGCCCGTGTAGAAGAGCGGATTGATCTGATGATCGAACAAGGTCTGGTGGATGAGGTGAAATCCCTGTTGGAACGTGGAGTGGCGAGAGGTCATATTTCCATGCAAGGACTGGGTTATAAGGAAATTGCAGCGTTCCTGCAAGGAGAAGTTAGTTGGGATGCGGCGGTTGAGTGGTTGAAGAGAGATACGCGTCGTTTTGCCAAACGTCAGCTTTCCTGGTTCCGCCATATGAAGGATATTGAATGGGTGGACATGACGGATACCGATGATTTTGAAGGAAACTACAATCAGGTAAGTGACTTGATTACACGAAAATTTGACTGATTTGAGCAATAATTAGTATTAATCTGATACGCTTAGATTAGATCAGAACATCTGAACCTCTATCTTTTGAAATTTAAAAAGGTAGAGGTTCTTGCTTATCACTAGAACAGATGGAAGCGAATTTAGATTCACCAAACAATCAAGGAATGTGCTGTAAAACGAAGATTTTGTCCCTCTTTTGCAAATCTGGCAAGCGGTGTATAATGGATAAGTCTTCTAGTTGTACACGACGCTAAGATCGGGTGCAAAATAGCAGACAAGGGGTTTTTGTGGATTATATGAAACTGTTCATGATATAATAGCACGAAAGCTACTCAGCGATATTGAATATTACTTGAACACGAATTCAAATGAACCAATGGGGGTACGGCTAATGAACAAGTCCATCAACATCCAAGATACGTTCTTGAACCAACTGCGGAAAGAGAATATTCCTGCTACGGTCTATCTGACCAATGGCTTCCAAATCCGCGGGACGATCAAGGCATTTGACAATTTTACGATCGTCATTGACAGCGACGGACGCCAGCAAATGGTCTACAAGCATGCCATCTCCACGTTCACGCCGCAACGCAGCGTATCGCTGATGCAGCAAGATAACAGCGGCGAAGCTTAAAAAATTACGAAACCTTTTCACCAACCATTTCGTCTACAAGTATAGGTATTGAAACAGAGCAACCTGAATAAAGGGTTGTTCTTTTCATTCCGGGCAAAATATGTTTAATATGAGCCTGAGCCAACAGACGAATAGAAATTATGCAACCGAAAGGGAGTCAGGAGGTAACATGCCAAACGATCCGTTGTCGAGGTCTAACAATCGCAACAACAATAACAAGTCACCCAAAAAAGCGAAGCCAAAGACCTCTAAAAAGAAAAAAATTACGGGTAAACGCGTTGGATGGACACTGTTTTTCACAATGGCAATCGCCATATTCTGTGCACTTGGCGGATATTTATTTATTATGGTGAGTGGCGAAAATCTGCTCAAAGCCAACAAGGACAAAACCACAATTAATGAAACTTCAAAAGTATATGATCGCAATGGCCAATTAATGGGGGAGCTATCCATTCAGAAGCTGGAACCCGTCAATGAAGATGATATTCCTGAGCTGGTGAAGCAAGCATTTGTTGCAACGGAGGATAAACGATTCTACGATCATCAGGGCGTGGATATCTGGTCCATTGGGCGTGCGGCGGTGAAGGACGTCATGGCCCGTTCTATGGTGGAGGGTGGTAGTACACTAACCCAGCAGCTTGCCAAGAACATGTTCTTGTCCCGTGACAAGACATTCTTCCGTAAAGCAACGGAAGTATCGATTGCCATGGCATTAGAGCGCAAGTACACAAAAGACGAAATCCTGACGATGTATCTGAACCGGATTTTCTTCGGTCATCAGCGTTACGGGATTAAAGCGGCATCTGAATTTTATTTTGGAAAAAAAGATCTGAATAATCTTGAATTATGGGAAATTGCCACACTCGCCGCGATGCCCAAGGGGCCTTCTGCCTACAATCCGGTGAGCAATCCGAACGATTCCAAGGCACGTCGTGGTGTTGTACTCCAGCTAATGTATGAACAAGGCTACATCACGAAGGAAGAGATGGATAAGGCTAAAGAGGTAGATTATAACTACAAGCGACCAGAGAAAGACCAGAAGTATCAAGCCTTTATTGATTATGTGCTCCGTGAAGCTGAACGTGTAACTGGCAAAACGGAAGATGATCTGAATATCGGCGGATACAAAATCTATACAACCATGGATGCTCAGGCGCAAACAGCCATGGAAACTGCCTTCACAGATGATAGTCTGTTCGAGGCAAGCAAAGATGATCAACAGGTTCAAGGCTCCATGGTTATCATGAACCATGAGAATGGTAGCCTCGTTGCCCTCCTGGGCGGACGGGATTATCAGACCAAGGGTTATAGCCGTGTAACGCAGAGTCGAAGACAACCAGGTTCAGCTTTTAAACCGATTGTGTCTTATGCACCGGCTCTTGAATCAGGAAATTACAGTGCCAACTCGTCGCTGAGTAATGCAAAGCAATGTTTTGGTAACTACTGTCCTGGTAACTTGCACGGATATTCTTCGACGATCAGTATGACGGATGCCATTACGAAGTCGGAAAATATTCCTGCGGTTTGGCTACTTGATAAAATAGGCGTTAACACAGGCGTTAATTTTGCCAAGAGTGTAGGCATACAGCTGACAGATGAAGACAAAAACTTGGCGATTGCCCTCGGTGGTCTAAGTAAAGGTACAAATACACTTGAAATGGCGCAAGCCTATAGTGCATTTGCCAACCTTGGAGAATACCGAGCAGCCTATTCCATTAAGGAAATTAAGGATAGCGCAGGCAAAACCACGTACAAACACGATAACTCGGACACAACGCGTGTCATGAGTGAGCAAAATGCGTATCAGCTTACACAAATGCTACAGAACGTTGTTAATGACGGTACGGGACGTTCAGCGCGTCTGGATCGTCCGGTAGCGGGTAAAACAGGAACTGTTCAAAGTGGCATCTCAGGCAACAGTGCCAACCGTGATGTATGGTTCGTTGGATATACACCGGAATGGACTGCCGCAGTCTGGATGGGCTATGACAATCCTGATGCGAATCATATGCTTAAGAACAGCAGTAAGCTGTCGGCAGCTTTCTTTGCCAAAGTCATGGGAGATGCGATGAAAGGTGTTCCCGTGAAGCAATTCAAAACACCGGCCGGAGGGCAGGCACCTCCGCCAGTAGAAGAACCAGAGCAGCCAGCTCTGTCCGTTAGTGGTCTGAGTGGATCATACGATCCAACTGCTCAAACCGTCTCACTGAGTTGGACTGGTACGGGTGACGCTAGTACACAATATCGTGTGTATCGTAAAGAAACTTCTGAAGCGCAGTTTACTCATCTCATTGATGCAGTAGGCGCGACCAATGCACAAGATTTAAGTGCGTTGCCTGGTCTGACCTATGAGTACTATGTGACAGCTTACGACTTGGCATCAGGACTTGAAACGGATCCTTCCAATACCATCTCTCTGATGATTGAAGCGCAGGAAGTGCCATCGGAGGAACCTGATCCTGGCATAGACCCTGGAACAGAGATAGAGCCTGAGCAGCCAGGTACAGAGAATCCGGACAATGGTTCACCGGATAACGGCAACTCGAACGGTAATAACGGTAACGGGAATGAAAATGGCAACAACGGTAATGGTAATAACGGAAACAATGGCAACAGTGGTAATAACGGCGGATCCGGTCAAGGAAACGGTCAATCTGGAGGGGGAAATACGACTCCACCTGGTCAAGGGACAACAGATCCAGGAGGTACTGATGAAGGTACCGATGATGGGTCCGTAACGACTCCGGGAGAAGTTGTAACCCCAGACAACGGAACGAGTGGGGATACTGGAGGAACAGATGCACCTGCAGATTCTCAAGCTGGAACCGGTGGCTAAGCCATTGAATCACTAAATAGCTACATTATAGCTACATTGAAAAAAACTGCTTCCCGTGAAAACGGGAAGCAGTTTTTTTGTATGATACGGAACCATCTGTAATAGAAGCTCATTTAATGAATAGGTGGGACAAAGCTTGATTTTGAGTGTATACCTTAAATATGGTAAGCTGTAACTATTCGTAATACGTTGTGCAGGGCGTGTCCAGAGCGCTGGAAGCCCTTTTGCGGACGCTATTACATTGTTCACCAATATGAGAGCAGGTCACGGGCCTGTAGTCGGCAAAGAGGGGTTCGTATGAAACGGAAATTCGGGGACCGCGCGAACTGGCGCCGGATTACGAACCGACAATTCACATGCCGGTTCGTTCAATCCAAAATTTTCACAGGTTATATTACATTGTACACCATACAGGATTTGAAAGAACCTCTGTGGAAAACATATGGAGGCAGTACCTTCTGTATCGCAGATAAAGGCTATTCCTGGCTACAATACTATCCGAAGGGGGAGCACTTTGTAGTTACGGCGATGTTTGACGATCAGGAACGGATTGTGGAATGGTACATTGATACATGCCGTAGTCAGGGGATTACCGATCAAGGTGTTCCTTGGTTTGATGACCTTTATCTGGATGTCGTTGTACTGAAAGATGGAGAAGTATTTTTGCTGGATGAAGATGAGCTTGAAGATGCACTTTCACGGAAGCATATTACGATAGGTGATTATGACTTGGCGAACAAGACGGCAAAGGAACTGCTGCATGCCATTGATGCACATGTATTCCCGTACTTTCAGTTATCGCTGAAGCACAGGCAGAGTTTGTTTGAGAACGGAGAGTTTCGGAAAAACATTCAGATTTAAGACATGTACCTGACAGTAGAATTCTTCATGATCCTTCTAATATTGGAGCACCTGATAGAATACATTAATAATCAGGAGAGTTCAGCCCGATAAAATAGAGGTGATGGCGAATGAACGGACGGGTCATGGCTGCAGGAGAGCAACCGGGAGGCAGACCATCCAGACAAATTAATATTGTATTGCGTAACCAGGAACCTCAGATGTTGGTCAAAGACGAAGCAACGGCAGTACAGGCGGCTAAGAGTATAACCAAACATGCGCATTTCCAGGAGATACAGGGTGAATTGGAACAACTGGTTGGACTTGAAAATATCAAGGACCTGGTATTTGAAATCTATGCTTTCTTACAGATTGCTCAAATGCGTACCGAAGCAGGCTTACTTAGTGGCGCGCACGTGTATCATATGATCTTCAAAGGCAATCCGGGGACCGGTAAGACAACTGTAGCCAGAATTGTTGCTAAACTCTTTCAGAAGATGGGTGTACTGAGTAAAGGACATCTTATTGAAGTAGAGCGGGCGGATCTGGTTGGAGAATATATTGGTCACACGGCGCAGAAAACAAGAGATCTGGTCAAGAAGGCACTCGGGGGGATCTTGTTCATTGATGAAGCTTACAGTTTGGCCCGCGGTGGTGAGAAGGATTTTGGCAAGGAAGCCATTGATACGCTTGTAAAGTCCATGGAAGATAATAAAAATCAGTTTATACTGATTCTTGCCGGTTACTCGGAAGAGATTGATTTTTTTCTCCAGACGAATCCGGGGCTACCTTCCCGCTTTCCCATTCAAGTGGAGTTTCCAGACTATAGTATTGATCAGTTGATTCAAATCTCTGAGATTATGGCCAAAGAGCGTGATTATATTTTAATGCCACAGACCATACTCAAGTTGAAGCAACATCTGCTTCAGGAAAAAAATGATTCGCTGCATGCGTTCAGTAACGCCAGATACGTTCGTAATGCCATTGAGCGTTCGATCAGGCATCAGGCGGTTCGATTGTTGGAACAATATACGGAAGGAAGTCCAGGAAAACTGGAGCTGATGACAATCCGTACAGAAGATTTGAACTTTGAGCGAAAGTAAGCGATAATATAGTTTTTACAGTAGCCGGCCGGGCCAACCGGTTCGGCTTAAGGCATGCCATGGCATATTCGTGGCAATGAATATCAACGGATTAGCAATAAGAGGGAGTGAACATATACATGACAAATGGCACACATGATACAGATATGGTCAAAAAAGATCGCGCCGTCTTGGTGAGTCTTGTTACGGATGATGTAAAACGTACAGGTATCAATCCGGAGTACTCTTTGGAGGAACTGGTGAAACTTGCGGAGACAGCTGGAGTGGAAGTGCTGAGTGTGCTTTCTCAGAACAGGGAAAAGCGTGATACCAAATGGTTCATTGGTAAAGGTAAGGTGGAAGAACTCCGTGCAATAGCGGAGGAACTCGGAGCAACTACAGCCATTTTTGATCAGGAATTGTCAGGTGCTCAGGTTCGTAATCTGGAAGAGACACTGGATCTTAAGATTATTGACCGTACCCAATTGATTTTGGATATCTTCGCACAACGTGCCAATACCAGAGAAGGTATCATTCAAGTAGAATTGGCTCAGCATAGCTACTTGCTACCGCGGTTGTCGGGTCATGGTAAGAACCTTTCCAGACTCGGAGGCGGAATTGGAACTAGAGGTCCGGGTGAAAGTAAGCTTGAGACAGATCGTCGTCACATCCGTGGCCGCATCGATGACCTGAAACGTCATCTGGAAGAACTAACACGTCATCGTAAGTTGCATCGTGAACGTCGTAAAAAGACAGGTATTGTTCAGGTGGCCCTTGTTGGTTATACCAATGCTGGCAAATCAACCTTACTCAAGCAATTGACTGCTGCAGATGTGTATATTCAAGATCAGCTATTCGCTACACTGGATCCAACATCACGCACAATGGAACTGCCAAGTGGTAAAGAGATCGTACTTACCGACACGGTAGGATTTATTCAAAATCTCCCGCATGATCTGATTGCAGCATTCCGTGCAACACTTGAGGAAGTAAATGAAGCAGATCTCATCCTGCATGTTGTGGATGCCTCATCAGCTATGCGTGAAGATCAGATGCGGACTGTTAACACAATTTTGCAAGAACTTGGTTCAGGGGACAAGCCACAGCTAGTACTTTATAACAAGAAAGATGCATGTACACCTGAACAGCTTGAGATGCTTCCGTTGGATAAGGATCATATTAAAGTAAGCGCATTAGACTCATATGATCTGCTTAAAATCCGGGAATTGATTCAGACAGAGCTGACAGGTGACACGAAACGCTTCCGTATTCCGGCAGAACGTGGTGATCTTACGTCGGTACTCTACAAGATTGGTGATGTAGTGGATACCAGCTTTGAAGAGAATGATGTAATTTATGAAGTGGAATTGCAAAAAGGTGAATATGAGAAATTTGGTTATATGCTTGAAGATTTCATTGAATTGTAATACTCATGACATATTTGTGTAATAAGTTGACACGATAATAGATATTCAACGTCAGATTCGTGCTATGAAGGGGAATGAAGTAAGATGGTAAGCTTTGATTCAGAAATATCTGAACTTCAGCATCAAGTGGAGCGTCAGATTGAAGAACAACTGCAACAGATTGATCGGATTACAGATCACAATCAATGGAAGGTGATTAATGCTTTTCAACAGCGAAAAGTAAGTGATTTTCACTTTGCAGGTTCAACAGGTTATGCATATAACGATCGTGGGCGTGAAGTACTTGATGAAGTATATGCTGATGTGTTCGGCGCTGAAGCTGCGTTGGTGCGCCCTCATTTTGCTTCGGGTACACATACGATTAGTACAGCTCTCTTTGGAGTATTGCGCCCAGGTGACGAATTATTGTACATCACGGGTAAGCCTTATGACACATTGCATAAATTTATTGGCAAACCCGGCGATGGTACAGGTTCGTTGCGCGATTTTGGCATCGGTTACCGTGAGACGGCCTTAACTGCAGAAGGTGGAGTGGACTGGGCAGCAGTTGAGAAAAGCATTACACCGGCTACAAAAGTCATTGGAATTCAACGTTCACGTGGTTATGACTGGCGTTCATCCTTCTGCGTTGCTGAGATCGCTGAGATGGTTACGCGAGTTAAAACGCTGAAGGAAGATGTCATCGTATTCGTGGATAATTGTTACGGTGAATTCACGGAGGAACGTGAACCGACAGAAGTCGGAGTTGATCTGATGGCCGGGTCACTGATCAAAAATCCTGGTGGAGGCATTGCGGAAACCGGTGGATACATATGTGGGAAGGAAGAGTACGTACAGCTGGCAGCTTATCGCCTGACAGCCCCTGGAATTGGGGGAGAGGTTGGAGCAATGCTTGGGACAACACGTGGCATCTACCAAGGACTTTACATGGCTCCGACAATTGTAGGACAAGCTATCAAAGGAAGTACGTTTGCTGCCGCGATGTTTGCTGAATCCGGATTTGTAACCAAACCGGCTTGGAATGAAGCTCGTACAGATCTGATCCAGGCAGTTCAGTTCAGCTCTGCTGAGCATCTGATCGCCTTCGTGCAAGGGATTCAGCGTGCAGCCGCTGTGGATAGTCACGTGGTTCCTGAACCATGGGACATGCCTGGTTATGAGCATCCTGTCATTATGGCGGCAGGTACGTTTATTCAGGGAGGAAGTTTGGAATTGTCAGCCGATGCGCCTATTCGGGAGCCGTATATCGGGTATATGCAAGGCGGATTAACGTACTCTCATGTTAAATATGGCGTTTTAATGGCGTTACAGACGATGAAAGATCGCAAATTATTGTGAGTTTATCTAACACGTCATTGACACTTGGTAATAACTAAATGTACAATAGGGAGAAGAATAGATGACTGGAAGGTTGATGAACATGGGTGATGAAATTCGCAGAAATATGGCCTTATTCCCGATTGGTATTGTAATGAAACTTACGGATCTGTCTGCACGTCAGATTCGTTATTATGAGCAGCATAGCTTGATCGTTCCTGCGAGAACGTCAGGTAATCAACGTTTGTTCTCTTTTAATGACGTTGAGAGATTGCTAGAGATCAAGGCTTTGATTGAAAAAGGAGTAAACATCGCGGGGATCAAACAAGTGATGAATCCTGTTTCGAAAGAATCCGAGGAAGCTACAGTTATCACGCCTGATACTGAAGTCAAACGTAGAGAGCTGTCCGATACGCAGTTGCACCGCTTGCTGAAGCAACAGCTTGTATCAGGTAAGAGACCTGGACAAGTATCTCTCATTCAGGGAGAGCTTTCCCGATTCTTTAATAAAAAGTAAGTTCGCATAACTTGGCGAGTGAGGGGAAATCATGCACTTGTGATGGCAGACTCCTTGACCCGTGGAACTTTCTAATGTACAAATATAACAGGCAAGCCAAATACGCAGATAAGAAAGGGAGAGGTTATAGTGAGTTATACAAAAGAAGACATTCTCCGCATTTCGAAAGAAGAAAACGTACGATTCATTCGATTGCAATTTACTGATTTGCTTGGAGCTATCAAAAACGTTGAGATTCCTGTGAGCCAGTTGACTAAGGCTCTGGATAACAAAATGATGTTCGATGGATCTTCCATCGAAGGTTATGTACGTATTGAAGAGTCCGATATGTACCTCTATCCAGATCTAGATTCTTGGCTTATTTTCCCATGGGTAGCAGAGAACCGTGTTGCTCGTCTGATTTGCGACGTATATCTTCCAGATGGTAACCCGTTCCCAGGAGATCCACGTGGCATCTTGAAACGAAACCTGAAGGAAGCCGAAGAGATGGGATTCACTTCCTTTAATGTTGGTCCTGAACCTGAGTTCTTCTTGTTCAAAACAGACGAAAAAGGAAACCCGACTAACGAACTAAATGACCAAGGTGGTTATTTCGACCTTGCGCCTACGGATCTTGGTGAAAACTGTCGTCGTGACATCGTTATCACACTTGAAGAAATGGGCTTTGAGATCGAAGCATCCCACCATGAGGTAGCTCCAGGTCAGCATGAGATCGACTTTAAATATGCTGATGCTCTGAAAGCAGCAGACCAGATTCAAACGTTCAAACTCGTTGTTAAAACGATTGCACGTCAGCATGGTTTACATGCTACCTTTATGCCGAAACCGCTGTTTGGTATGAACGGTTCCGGTATGCACTGTAACCAATCTTTGTTCCAAGGCAATGTGAACGCATTCGTTGACGAGTCGGACGAGCTGGGTCTGAGCAAAACTGCACGTCACTTCATGGCTGGAACTCTGAAGCATGCGCGTGCGTTTGCAGCAATTACTAACCCAACTGTGAACTCATACAAACGTCTTGTACCAGGTTATGAAGCACCTTGCTATGTAGCATGGTCTGCTAGTAACCGTAGCCCAATGATCCGTATTCCAGCTTCCCGTGGCCTGAGCACACGCGTTGAAGTTCGTAACCCGGATCCGGCTGCTAACCCTTACCTGGCTTTGGCTGTTTTGTTGAAAGCAGGTCTGGACGGAATCAAACGTGAGCTTTCCTTACCAGCTCCAATTGACCGTAACATCTACATCATGTCAGAAGAAGAGCGTGTGGAAGAAGGCATTCCAAGCTTGCCAGCTGACCTGAAAGAAGCATTGAATGAATTGATCCGCAGTGAAGTCATCTGTGATGCTCTCGGCGACCACGCCTTGGCTCACTTCTACGAGCTGAAAGAAATTGAGTGGGACATGTACAGAACACAAGTCCACCAATGGGAACGCGATCAATATATTACTTTGTACTAATAGCTCAATCCCTTGGCGCTCTAGCGCTGAGGGGTTTTTCTTTTTGTGGGCAAGTACCTATATATTTAAAGAAAAATTAAAGTGCCCACAAAATGCCCACAAAATATTTTTCTATTCGAAAATTTCTTCAGTGAATTTCTCAAATCTATCTATATTGCTTTTCTGGATCTTGCCTGAGATGTGGGCATATACATCTGATGTGATCTGAATACTCCCGTGACCTAATTGTTCTTGAACGAATTTCATATCTGCTCCGGACTCAAGTAAAAGAACAGCGCAGGTATGTCGGAGAGAGTGAATGGGGAGGGATGGGAGATCACAACGTTGTAAGATGCGGGAGAAGGCATTGAACAATGATGATTTAGGCATGAAGTTTCCATCTTCCCTACATAGAACCAGATCAAGGTCATGGTGGTATCTATCCCCAAGTATCCCTTTGTTATGTTCCTGCCACTCTCTGTGAAATTTGATGTCATTTACTAGATTTGTAGTAATTTTTATTTTTCTTTCTGATTTTTCTGTCTTGGTCTCACCGAATAATTCTTCTTTGTTTTTTGCTGTAAAATCTAGAGTTTCATCAATTGTAATAAAATGATTATCCAAATCAATATCGATCCATTTTAGAGCAGCTGCTTCGCCTTTTCGCATACCAGTTTCAATTAACACTCGGAAAAATATCCAGTATACATAACCATAATGACGAGAGTTTTGCATAAACAATGGTATATCATCGGAATCAATAAAGTGTACTTCCTTCTTTTTGCGCTTAATTTTTATTTCGACACCTAGACATGGATTTTTTTCTAATTTTCCGATTATAACAGCTTTTTGTAAGGCATTATGCATTGTGGAATGAATCAATTCAACCGTACGTCGGCTATATCCTTTCTCACTAATATGGTTTATAAAATTTTGGTACATAATTGGCTTCACATCTCGTATAAGCATGTTTTTAAAAAAAGGGATAATATGATTTTTAATGTTGTTCTGATGAAGTAATAATGTATTCTTACGGACACTTCCTTTCTTATATTCATTGATCCAAAAATCTAGATAATCTTGAAGCGATAAATCAGATTGTTCATAGCCAGCAGCAAGCTTTCTTTCAAATTCTCTAACTGCCAACTGCGCTTCTTTTTTTGAATCGAATCCTCTTTGTGCCTTCTCTCGAAATTTCTGTGTGAAAGGGTCCTTGTACCTTAGTCGATACTCCCATCCAGTCCCATGTTTTTTATAGCTAGCCAAATAAAAACCTCCCATAAAGAACATATGTTCTGTTTTTGTGTATGTTAAACCGTCTTGCAACGGTGGAAGCGCAAGATTACATAAAGCTATGTAGTTCAGGTGGAATAGAGCAGCGTCTTAGTAACTGTTCCTTCGTTTCCCCATGTTCTGGTTCAATTGTTGCTGTCAGTAACTTAATTGCAAACTGATTTGCCTGTCTTTCGTATTTTCCTGCATTAAAGAATGAGTGTTCATCTAAGAAGAATCTGCTTATGCCGGGGTGGAGACGATCATGGGCGAGTTCGTGGGCACAAACAAATCTCATCCAAGGCTCACTTAGATCAGAGTTAATTACGATAAAGCGCCGCCTTAGTTTACGATAGTACATGCCACGTGTATTCTTCCCAAGGTCACTGTACCAAACCTTAATGTTAAGTCTTTCTGCAATTATAAAGGGATCGTTTGTCTTGAAGCGTTTAATAAGTCCTTGAACGATATCGTCCATAGGCTATTCCTCTTTCTTTTTACGACCGTAGGTTTTCTTGTTATCTTTTTTAGCGTCCCAAAACATTGCTTCCATAACTCGTTTGATTTTTTCTTTATCCTCACCTGAGATAGGTACCCCGTCAAACATTACGTCTCCATCTTCCTCTAACATTGTTTTGAAATCTCTTTTATCTTTGGGAGTTGCCCAATCGGGAAGTACTGTTGAATCTCTACCCAGCAGAAAATCTACTGAAACTTGATGCAGTTCGGCCAATTTATCAATAAACTCAATGTCAGGTTTTGCGATACTATTTTCCCATGAATTGTACCTAGGACGTTTGATACCGAGTCTTTCTGCCATTTGATCTTGAGTTAATCCTTTTTTTTCGCGTAATTCAGTTAACCTCTGACCTAGTTTCATTTTGTACAATTTCTCCTTTTTAATAAGAAAGATAATAAAATTATCAAAATAATATTGACGATAATATAATTATCAAATATAATCAGAGGCAAGGAGGTGAACAGTTTAGTGGAAACACAAAAGCGACAATTTTTCTCAGACTGTAGGAAACATAAAGGCACACAAGCAAAAGTGGCTCAAGATAATAAAATCTCAACGGTTTATGTTCGAATGATTGAGAATGGAACATTCACTCCTGGCAGAGATCTCATGTTCAAATTATCAAAATATTTCGGTCATCCAGCAGAAAAACTGTTTCCTGATTATTTTGAAAGGCTTCTTAGTCATGCAAAAAGCGATAATTAAATTATCTACTGTTAATATAAACGATAATATAAATATCGTCAATAATGTAGAATATATTTTTTTGACCTAATTGATAATTAAATTATCAATCTATCGGGAAAGGAGATTTTTATGCTATCGATCAGCGTTGATGAAAAAGAAATAAAAAAACTCCTAAAGGAGAAAGTGACAGAGATTTTAAAAGAAGCCGACGCTGAGTATATCTTCTGGGATGCCTCCGAATTGAAGCGCAGGACTTGCATGAGTTGGAATTTCATTCAGGATCAATTCTTCTTTGATAAAAGGTTTCCTAAAAGGAAAGTCGGAAGTAAATGGTACTTTCCAGCAAGAGAAACACGTGAATTTTTGGAAGAGTGGCTAGCTGAACAGCCAGTAATATGAAGATTCTATTTTAAACGTTCTGGAAGGAGAATCAGGGTGTTAATTGACACTAATAAAATCAAAGTCAGTGACCGAATCCGCAAAGATTTTGGCGGCATTGAAGAATTAGCAAAAGATATCGAACAAAACGGTCTCATTAATCCTATCGTTGTAACACCAGATTATCAGTTAATCGCAGGAGAACGCCGCTTGCGTGCTCATCAGTACCTGGGACGCAAAGAGGTTGTAGTCCGAGTGATGGAAATTAGCGACTTCGAACATCAGCTTCGGCTTGAAATATCCGAGAACGAGCACCGGAAAGAATTCACCTTCTCGGAGCGAGTTGAATGGGCTAAACGGTTGGAGGAAGTCGAACGAATTAAAGCCAAGGAGCGGATGGCAGGAGGCAAGGAAAATATTCCTGAGCAGCCTGCTGGACAAGTTCGCGATATCGTAGCTGATCAAGCTGGCTTTGGATCAGGCAGAACCTACGATAAAGCCAAGTACATCATGGAAAATGCGACACCAGAAATCATCCAGCAACTTGATGAAGGGATCATATCTACACACAAAGCATATGTGGAGACAAAAGAGCGACTTGAAGCTGCTTTACGAGAGGCTGAGACTCGTGCTAACCAAGCTGAGCAGGAGAAGGAAGAACTCCAGCGGCGGTATAAGGATACGGTTCCGGCAGATCAGGTGGATGAGGCTGTAGCGGCGGCGGTTGAGCGTCGAGACGAGGAGGCGGAAGTTATCCTGGCGCAGAAAGCCCAGGAAGCTGCTAAGCAGATTAAAGAGCGCGACCAATACTGGAAAGAGAAACTCCAAGAAGATGTAGAAGCTGAGCGCCTGAAGATCGAAGAATTGAAAGCTGGTTATCAACGTACAAAAGAAGAGCTGGAGACTATGCAGCTTCAACAGCCCGATAACTTCGATGAACAACATGCTGCTGCTCAAATGAAGAAACTTCGTTTCGAAGCTGATAGAAATACCATTCAGATCAGCATCCATATAAATCAGTTTTTTCAGAAAGTCGGCATCACATCGTTTATGCTTGGAGCCGTCTCCGGTGCTAGTGCCGGTGAGAAAAAACGGTTTTCAGAAGGTCTTGACATGCTCCAATCTTTCATTGACCAGATGCGTCCGGCAATTAATTCAAGAAAGGTGGTAAATACAAATGACATTGATGAATCCTAATCAGCCTGACTACCTGACAATCGTCGAAAGACAGTTGCAGCTTACAGAGGCGCAGGGAGTTGCTATCCGAGGATTATGGGATGGCATGAAACAAATGCAAGATGACGTTGCTGAAAAGGTCGGAGAGGTTCAGATGATGGTGCAGGAGGTTCGAGACAGCGTAACGCTGACGGATGCAGAGTGTTACCAACTCCAGTCTCTTGTCCGCAAGAAGTCAAACTCGTTAACAAAGGACAGGTATAAAGAGTCTGACGAGAAATTCAAGGTCCTGGTTGGTCGTTATCGTAGGATGGTCTGGAGTAAACTGAAAGATCGGTTTGAGGTAGCGAAATACAGCCATGTACGGCGTATCGACTTTGATGATGCGGTTGAATTCATTAAGGAGTTTCGTCCAGAAGACTACATCTGACAGGAGTTGAAACCATGGGATACAAATTTATAACTCTGGATGACTTGGCACGTATCTGGTCACACAATCCATTGCAGCATGCCATAATCACTCGGAATATTGCTAAAAGGAAATGATGATACGTTCTCACGATTTGTTGCAAACCAGAGTATTGCGAAGACAGATTAGGGATTTATGTGATACTGCGATTGATGCATTAACAATGGAACGCAGCATCAAACCCATCAAACAACAAATTAAGATGCTCCGTAACGATCTTGAGGAATTAGAACGCTCAATCGATAAGAATGCAGAATATGAAGGACTAATCTGGAAAGAACCATCAGGCTATAAGGTTGAAGGGACAGTGATTGGATTGTGTAAACACTGTGATAGAGAAGTATTCTCGGGCCAGAGATTTCCTGATCCAAAAGAAGAAGGACTCTTTTGTAACTACTACTGCAGAAGAGTCTACCGCAACAACAGTAACAAATGAGTCCTTAAGTTAATCGTGCTACCAACACGATCATTTAAAAAAATATTCAACGGCAGTATAACATGAAAACTTAAAAATGGAAATAGGGGGATGTCCCGTGAAAGAAAATAAGAATTATGCTGTCCGGGAAACGAATATCACTGTTAGGGGAGATAAAGAAGTATCCCATCCCGTCTTTCTGCGGATGTTGGAAATGATGAGAGGAAGAGGATTTACCGTTGGTTCAGACCCGAGGATAGATCGTGATTATGCGATCCTTTCAAAAGATCACTTCGCTGGAAGCAAGGGAGACCTCCTTTTCATAGCCGACAAATATAACACAGGTGCTCGTATTGAGTTTTACCAAGAAATCAATGTTGAGAACAGAAACGGTGGACGGTATGACTTTAACAAATTTAAAAAAATGCCTTATTTGATCCAGAAACGATTTTTGGTAGAACGAAAACATGTTGAGGATGCTCTGTTGCAAGAAGGTTTATCTTGTGACTCTGATCCTGAGTTGAAAACATCATATGACAAGGTGTTTCACAAGCTAAACGAACCGAGTAGACATTGGAAATCCGACAATTTACCTGATTACAACGCTCTTGATAAAGATGGAGTACGGATCAACATCGGAGAGGTTAAGTACTTCCGTGATCGCAAAGGTGTACTGATGCGCGGAACTGTCTATCACAACATCAATAACATGTGGTGGGTGATTGTAAACAAGGAACACTATACAAATCTAGCTGCATTTGAACTCTTCAACCTTGATACTGTTCCTGAAAACTCTATCAAAAAACTTATACGTAGATCAGGGCATAACAATCCAAAATCAAGATTCGTTCCAACAGATGAACAATTGAAAGACTGGAAACGGAAAGCGAAGCAAGCTGGCAGGGAAGGGAGAGTTCAGTTTGCTAACTCTATACTGGAATACCTTTATGAAATCAATTGGTTATCACGAAAATTCCAGTTTGTCATTAAGGATACGAATCGACTTGGTCTTGTTGAAACAGAAGGGAATCCTTATTTTCTTGGCATGAGGGTCGGTGAACGGAAATATGATCCACCTAAAACTATTCCACTATATCCCAAACCTAGGCATATGTCTGGTACAGAATCAGGTTGGGTCGAGAACATACGCGATTATGTATCGCATGGAAAACCAACAGTCTCCCGGTGGTTTTGCAAAGATCAGAACGGCGAAGGTGGACAAGCTTACCTTTGGCCTGAGGTTAGAGAAAAATTGTTGAAGATCGGCGCACATGTTTAGTAATGGAAAACTCAATCTGTATGACTTTGGGGTGAGGTGAGTGGCAAGTCCCCAGTTAGGTAACGGATATATCGGCATAGCTAATGAAATATGGGATGAGATAATCAGCCGGAAGTTCACAGAAAGGCAACAAAAGATTCTCAAGCTGATTCTAAGGCTGTCGTATGGCTGCCAGAAGAAAGAGGCAGTTATCCCTCTCTTGAAGCATTTCGAACTATGTGGAGTACGCATACAGGACGCTAAAAAAGAGATCACTTACTTGGGTCAATGTAAAGTGATTTATTGGGATGGCAAACAGGTCTATTCTCTCAACAAGAACTATGATGAATGGCGTGTCAGTCTTGTGAAAGAGTGGGATCGCGAGAAATTTTCAGAACTTATCTCTTTAAATATAGGCAATAAAAAAGTTACGAAAAGTGTAACTCCAGAAAGTGAAGAGCGCGACGAAAGTTACGAAAAGTGTAACTCCGAAGTTACGAAAAGTGTAAATGAAGAGTTACGAAAAGTGGAAGTTGAAGAGAGTCCAATCCCTTGCGGGAGTAAGGATGAAGGCACCTCTAAAGACATGTTTAAAGACAGTATTAAAGTTGGTTGTTGTTTAACTGATCCCGATTCGATATTTGAACCGTACATGGGAAATAAGGATTCTGTTCCTAATACCGAAGCAGATGCTGACTCTGATCGGGAGGTTTCCCAAACGGAATATCGTAATCAAGTAGCAGCACGTTATCTCCAGAGAAGAGGTAAGGGACTGGAGATAACCTTAAACGATGAAGATGCGGTTAAACAGTTCATAGCTGAGAGGATTCCGCTCCAAACAGTTATCGATGGTATTGACCAATCGTTTGACAATTTTAAACCCAAAAACAAATGGGATCAGATACGAAACCTGAGTTACTGTGCAACGGTTGTATATTCGTTGCATGCCAAACGTGAAAAATCAAACACAGCTGAAATTAAATTAGTGACTTCCATACCAAATGCGCCGATTGAAACGGCATCAACCGTGACCGCAGATGATTTAAAAGAGTTGCTTGCTAATCTAAGGTCAAAGCAAGGAGTGTGAGTACATGGGCAGCTTTCAGGAGGAACTCAGAGCACTAATTCCCCCAAGGTTTGCAGAAAGACAGCAGGCAGCTATTCAGCAGATTGATAGCCATCCTGAAATCAAACGACTCAGACAGGTCTATCCTGATCGCTCCGGAGACCTGACAAGCCCAAGACGGTATAGGGATGTATCCGAACATTTGGCTCAATGTGATGCATGCGAGACGTGCCCAGGTCTAGTAGGATGTCAGAACGTCCAGAAGGGTCACAGGAGCGTTGAAGAACCTAACCCTAATAAACAGGACGAGTTGGTGTTTAGGCTCAGGAAATGTAATTTATTAAAGGCCTACGAGAGACAGCAGGGGATTGGTCAGAGAATCAAAAGCCATTTTATACCCGCTCACATTTTGGACGCGACCTTTGATGACATCGAACCTGATCCGCAACGCTTACCCGCCATTACGGCGGCGGTTAAATTCTGTAGCACATTTGTTCCAGGGCAAACGACAGAAGGGTTGTACCTTTACGGACCGATGGGTGTAGGTAAAAGCCTGATCGCTGGAGCGATTGCTCAAGAACTTGCCAAATGTGACATAGATGTTCTCATGGTTTATGTCCCGGATTTTCTACTTGAAGTCAAGGATGCTATTGGTTCCAAAACAGAAACAGTTGAGAGCAAACTTGATTCTCTCCGGACAGCATCTGTACTGATACTTGATGATATAGGAGCTGAGACATTAACCATTTGGACAAGGGATGAAGTAATTGGGCCTATACTCCAGCGACGCATGGAGCGGCTTCCAACAATCTACACATCCAATTTGACTATCAAAGAATTGAGACACCACTTGGCTAATGTAAAGGATGCCAAAGAGATGGACAGAAAGCAGCATGAGAAGAAGGCGGAGCGGATTATTGAACGGATTGAACCTTTTGCAAAAACAATATCGGTAGACGGAAGAAATAGACGGAGGGGATAATCAGATGTGTAAAACTTGTGGTGGAGCAACAGTGAAATATCAGTTTATTGGTGCAATGATGATGCTCGGACCATGCCCGGAGTGCAATCCCAACGCAAAGAAAAAGCCATTGGAGGTGAATCGACCTTATGAAAATATTCGTTGATAGCGAACTGCTGGCAGAAGCCTTGGAAGATGCAAGTAAGGCCATTGCAAGCAAAAATATTATGCCAATTCTGGACTGCTTTTTGATCGAAGCTGGAGCGGATGGGGTAAAGGTCACCGGAACGGATACAAGAACAACGATACAGTCTTATATTTTTAGTGAACATGTTCAAGTTGAATCGCCTGGTCAGATTGCACTCCCTAAGCTATCACTGGAAGTGATCAAGAAATTAAATGGCGATGTGAGCATTGAGAAGCAGGGAAACAACGTGATTATCATTTCTCGGAAGAAAGAAATAGATATGGGTGTCTTTGATACAGAAGAGTTTCCGAGAGTACCTGACATTGATGATAGCGAGTTGTTTGAAACTACTGGAAAAGAACTTAAACAGCTTTTCAGAAAAGCGACCTATGCCGCTGATCCAACCGGCAAGAATGCTGCAATCCTAGCTGGAGCACATGTTTACATTAATGACGGAGTATTTGGCATTGAAGCGACAGACCGGCACAGACTTGCAAAAACGGAGCAGCGCACAGAAGTAGGCAACTTGGGTGGAGCTGTCATTGAGGCTAAGGCATTGGGTGAGTTGCAAAAGATTATCTTGGATAAAGACAATCTTGAATTTGGATTTTCGAAATCCTTCACCGGAGAAGTGGTGCACGTATTCGCGAGAACAGACCGTTTCACCTTTTACTCCCGAGTGTTGGAGGGGGCGTTCCCGGATGTGAGCCGGATGTCGATTGTGCCAGATGGTGTTACCGAGGTGATCGTAGATAAAGGAGAGATAATGAGTTGTCTTGACCTCGTATACACACTTGCCAAGGAAGAAAAACATAACCAGGTCGTCATCAAAATCACAGAAAATGAAGTGAGCATTCGCGGCAAAGGAAGAGAATCTGGAAAGGCGAATGAGAGTATAGTTCCAGTTTCATTTAAAGGCGAAAATTTTGCCGTTGCACTGAATTCCAAGTACTTCATAGATGCTATCAAAGCATTAGAAGGAGATAAGGTGACACTGGTTTTCCCTGGTAAGTTGAAGCCAATTTATATTCTGGATGAGAGTGATGAAAGATCAGTTCACATTGTACTTCCTTATAGGACGGAAGAAGTGTAATGAACAAATACAATGCAACCAAAGTGATTGTTACTGAAGACGGGACATTGTTCTCGGAATGGATCGTCAAGAAGCACAACCTTGATATAACCGGTATACGATTCGATAGCATAGCTGAGGGAGAGTATTATCAGCTCCTTCTCCAGCAAAAGAAATTTGGGGAGATTAAAGCCTTCGAATGTCATCCTAAATTTGTTCTTCAAGAGAAACCGAAGGTCACTTACACTGCTGACTTCTTGGTAACAGAATTAGATGACAGTCAACGGGTGGTGGATATAAAAGGAGTGGAGACCTCCACATTCCGAGTCAAACTGAAACTATTTCAAGCTAAATATCCGACTTTACCAATAGATATACTTGTTAAAAAGCGCGGAGAATTCATTCCGCTTGCACAATACAAGAAAGAAAAATCAATGCGTAAACGAGCGGCAAATGCACTTAGAAAACGAGCAGATGAAGGGAGAAAGCAAAATGAAAATCAAACATACCGTAATCAAAAACGAGGACGTTGAAAAACATCTTAATGAACTGGAGAAAGTGCAGATGCTGCGGCTTCTCAATAAGGTTCGGGCAGGACGAGCTTCGGAAGGGAAACAGGCGGTGAACACGTATCTGATCGTAAACACTGATGAGGTCTATGCAACTGATGTTGTTCAAATTCTCAAGGATAATGGTCATTGGGGTCCGACACACGATCCCAATCAAACGGAGTTTAGGTTTGAGGGAGATACGATGGAGCTTCCCTAGAATATGATACTCTCTAAATCAAAAGTAAAAGGAGCCAGAGGTTTACTTATCCTCTTGCTCCCTCACTTCTTGCTTATGTTTTTCAAGACCTTTAGTTATAAGTGTTCTAATTGCCACATTACGGTTAGACAACTTCTCGTTGTGCCAGAACTCCTTAATTTCATCCAGCATTTCGTTAGGAAACGTCACTAGTACTTGAGTATTTTTATCCTTATCTACAGCCAAGACACACTCCTCCTTTTACAGGGATTATAAGTTATATAACTTATATTGACAAGAGGATAACCGGAGTTTATATTGGTTATATAACTTATATAACCTAAGGACGGAACTTAGTCCAAGGAAACATTTCCTTACCTCATATTAAGAAACAACTTACTGGAACGATCAACATTGTACTGGAACTTAATAGTTAAAAGGGAGGTACGCACTATGACTGAAGCTGAAAAAGATGAATTCTCCACAGCTTTATCTGAAAGATATGCGCAAATCAAACAATTCAGTTCATATAACAAAGAACTGATGAATACATGGGATGCAGTGATCAGCGATTTACCGCCCGACATAAAATCAAAATTTGAAGAAAAACATAGTCGATTGTCGGCTTTGTAAAGGAGGTTTGGATGTGAGTACTGTAGATTTGAACAACTTCGATCAACAACCTACTGAAGTGCACAAGCTATTGCCTTTTATGTTGGATTCTCGGTAAACGGAGTTCAAGCAACGGCAGAGGAAAGAGAAGCACACTATGCTGTATTAGAGCAAGTTGGACTGTTAGAACCTATAAAATCCGTAGTGGATTCGTAGTGAATTAGGTTCAAAATATAAGCATAAGCACAGGAAATGCGATGGAAAGGCGGATGAGTAATGGCCCATCAGACATTCTGGAAACCGGAGAAAAAAGCGAAAGAAAAGAAAGCGAGCAGTTTCGAACGTGGCAAGAAAGAAAAGCGACCTGTTCCGGAATGGAAGAAGGGAATTTTATCTCATCACCAAACCCGACCAGGCTCCAAGGAACGCGGTGATTTCCCTAAGGATGTCATAGCTGAACTTATCGAAGAATCAAACAGGATTTGTGAATCCTGCAAGATTGTTGAAGCAACGACTACTCATCATGTATATCCGCGAGGTAGAAAAGGACGCGGAGTTAAAACCAACGGCCTTCGGCTTTGCTGGCCTTGTCATGATCGGATTCAAACCAATGAAGAATTACTCCAATTTTGGATTTCCGTCTTCCGTGATAAATATGGAGACCGCTTCTGGTTCGACGAACAGGATTGGGATGAATATAACCGGAAGCAAGAGGTGCAACAGAAAGCGGATCAGGAGAAACAGAACCGTCAGCAATCTTTGAACCCGGTTAAAGAACTAATTTCTTCTGCGGCAGGACGTTCATTGAAAGCAAAAGAGGTCCGGCTTATTGAAATGATGGATGATAAACAAATCGCAATTTTCGAGACTTTAATTAACGATATTGTAAGAGTTGAAGAGAAGCATCAAGTCCCGTTTGGTTACGGACAATTCGATGATTAAGATACATTTAGTTCTCCTAACAACGTAAATTTAAGAGAATTAGGGGATAGGGAGGGGATAGGGCATATGAAGGAAATCATCGTTGATAATTTCGCAGGCGGTGGCGGAGCCAGTACGGGAATTGAGTTGGCAACCGGACGCAGTGTAGATATAGCAATTAATCACGACCCAGCAGCTATTGCAATGCATGAAGCGAATCACCCAGATACACAACATTATTGCGAGTCGGTTTGGGAAGTGAATCCGGTTGAAGCAGTCAACGGTCGTCCGGTGGGGCTGGCGTGGTTCAGCCCGGATTGCAAACACTTCTCCAAGGCTAAAGGGGGCAAGCCGGTTGCAAAGGAGATCCGCGGTTTGGCGTGGGTCGCTGTTCGGTGGGCAGCTACAGTTAAGCCGCGAGTGATTATGCTGGAAAATGTGGAGGAATTCACGACATGGGGTCCTTTAACTGCTGACGGATATCCCGACAAGGACCAGAAGGGCCGAACGTTCCGAACATTTGTGAATGCCCTCCGGCGACAGGGATACAAGGTTGAATGGAGAGAGTTACGGGCGTGTGATTACGGAGCGCCTACGATCCGCAAACGGCTGTTTATGGTAGCGCGGCGGGATGGACTCCCTATTGTCTGGCCTGAGCCGACACACGGAGCACCGGACAGCCCGGATGTTAAGACAGGAAAGCGACTTCCGTGGAGAACGGCAGCCGAAATCATTGACTGGTCCATCCCCTGCCCGAGTATTTTCGAACGGAAAAAGCCACTGGCAGAGAACACGATGCGCCGGATAGCGAGGGGTATGCAGAAGTTTGTAATCAATAACCCTGAGCCATTCGTAATGCGTGTCAATTTTTCGGGCAGCAATCACCATTATTGCGATTCCATCCATGATCCACTGAAGACGATCACAGCCAAAAACGGATGGGGATTAGTTACACCATACATCGCACGTATCGGACAGACAGGTTATGCCGGAGATCGGTTGCAATACAAGGCTACGGACCCGCTGACGACCATTACAACCAAGGCAGAACATTTGCTTGTGACTCCGGTTCTTGGGGTCAATACAACAGGTCACCCCGGTAGCTCTCCAGACGAACCGCTCAGGACGGTGACAACAGGTAATCAGCACATGTTATTAAATGCATTCTTGGCTAAGCATTACGGAGGAAATTACACCGGGGCAGGAGTGAGCTTGGATGACCCCCTCCATACCGTCACCACCGTTGATCATAACGCCTTAGTGACTGCACACATTGCCCGTCATTTTGGAGAATCAATAGGAAGCTCGGTTGAAAAACCAATCGGAACAGTTACAGCAGGAGGTGGTGGGAAAAGCGCCATCGTCACCAGTCACCTGGTCAAGATGCGTGGGACCAACACGGGTCAGCCGGTTACAGATCCGCTTCAAACAATTACAGCAGGCGGATTGCACTTTGGAGAGGTCCGGGCGTTCCTCATGAAATATTACGGTAGCGCAGATAACGGACAAACCGTAGACCAGCCATTGCACACTATTACAACCAAGGATCGGTTTGGGCTTGTGACTATCCAAGGCGTGGATTACCAAATTATCGACATTGGAATGCGGATGCTGGAACCACACGAACTGTTTGCGGCACAAGGGTTTCCGAGCAACTACACGATTGCAGTTGATGCCAACGGACAGAAGTATTCGAAAAGTGCTCAGGTTGCACGTTGCGGCAACGCAGTACCGCCGCCGTTCGCTCAAGCATTGGTACGGGCGAATCTGCCGGAGCTTTGTACGGGATCTGGAAATAACCTTACTCTGGAGAGATATGCAGAGCAGGAGCAAGGACAAATGGCATTCAGTATGTAGAAGGGAGACAAGACACATGAAAACGCCCAGGATTCTACATTACCCAGGGAGCAAATGGAGCATGACAGATTGGATTATCAGCCAGTTCCCTGATCACACCACATACCTGGAGCCTTTCTTCGGGAGCGGAGCCATACTTTTCAACAAAAGTAGATCCTTTCTTGAAACGGTGAACGACCTGGACGGAGAGGTATCAAACCTATTTCAGATCATTCGGGATCAACCTGAAGAGCTGGCCAGACTTATTCATTGGACTCCATATGCCCGAGAAGAGTATTACAAGGGTTATGAAACCGAAGGGAACGATATCGAACGGGCACGCAGATTCTTGGTCCGGTGCTGGATGGCCCGAGGAGGGAAAACGAGTGATCGGACAGGGTGGCGGCATATCATCGACTTGAACGCACCTCATCCAGCTCGTGACTGGCAGAAGCTACCGGACAAAATAATGCAAGTGACGGACCGTCTAAGGGATGTTCAGATAGAATGTCAGCCTGCTGTGAAGCTGATTGGAAGATATAAACGCCCTGAAGTCCTTATATATGCAGATCCGCCATACATCCTATCAACTCGCAGCAAGCGGATGTACAAAAACGAAATGAATGAGGATGACCACACGGAACTGCTTGACGCTTTGATGGATCATCCTGGACCGGTTGTACTTTCAGGATACGCTCATCCAATGTATGACGAGCGATTGGCAGATTGGCGTAGGGAAACAAAGTCAGTCAAAGCAGAAGCGGGTCGGATCCGGACCGAGGTTTTATGGATTAATCCGATAGCTGCTGGAAAAGTCGGACAGATGGCACTTTTTTAACAGAGGAAGGGGAAACAAACATGAAACAATACGCAGTGTATAAAGGAGAAAAATTGTTAGCAATGGGTACGTCATATCAATGTGCCCAGCAGATGGGTGTAACAGCAAAGTATATCGTATGGCTGACAATGCCGACCGCTAAGCGACGACTCGCGAAGAGGAAGAACCCTGATAAAGCTACGGTCTGTGACGTGCTTGATTGATTAGGGAGGAAGGGAATACCCTCCCTTCCCACCACACAAAGGAGCGGATATAGAATGATACCTTGGCGTAAATACGAACCGACAGACCGGAGTATCCCGAGTCATGTAGACCACATCGTCACTAATGGACGAGATATTGATTGCGCAGCATGCAAGCATTCCTGGCACTGGTAAATACGGTTGGCGGATCAACAACGCTTTAATACCGTGGGTAACACACTGGTCGCCGATCAATAAGCCTGGAGAGGAAGAAGCATGAGAGAAATCGGATGTCTGGTAGAAGCGGCTCATTGGAGCCATGAAGGGTTCGCGGTCATCTCTTGTACCGGAGAGATTTACATGCCGGAGGACTTGGGTGTGAAGTGGGTAGGCGGTCACTATGCTTCGATGCACACACATGGAATGACTATAGATGAAAGACGAGGTCCATGGACGAAGGGGGCGAGAGCATGAGACAATTCGGATTAACTTATGACGATGCAGTAGATATTCAAAAAATCATGACGACAGGACTTAAATTACAACGTAAATTTTACGATGCTAACAGCAGCCACATGTCCAACTCAGAAAAGATTGTTGTAAAAATTGAATCTAAGCGTGCAATGAAGAAAATCGCATATCTGAACAACTTCACAAAGGCTAGTAGCAAATCAGAGATTCGGGAATTAGGAAAATTGGTAGTGGAATGATTAAACAACGATTCCAGATGAAAATACGATCAGGAAAATTTTCCTGAACCAGAGGAGGTGCAACATGATTAACGATGATGTAGTTGTGGTAGTCAACAAGGAAGATTTCGAGGATACAAACAAGATCATTCAACTAAACTTTTTCTCTGATGTGGACGAAGTAGATATCCGTAAAACTAAATGGCTCCTCGGAAAATATGTAGACATGATAGACATCATTCAAAATTATGAATATGCACTTAAACAGATCGAGAATGGAATGTCGGCGTATGAGTTACTGTCCGCAGAGGGATCGGTTGCTAAACGTGAATCAGGCCATGAATTGACTGCTGACGTCACAGCAAACGCAGTTATCATGAAGGACAAGCGGCACGCCAACTACGAGCTGTACGTATTCATATCTAATAACATCAAATTCGCCATAAATAACATTAAAGATCCGCATGAGGGTTTAGTAGCGAGATTGTTATTTTTAGAAGGCAAGAAGTATCTAAAAGCACAAGGTTACATGGAGAAGGGATATCGCAAAGATGTTCCTGGTATTGCAGCGACCACGTTTGCAGATAAACGGCGTAGAGCAATAGCCAATATCGCTAACAGCCTTAAATTCAACCGGACTTTGGACCTTGTTACGATTGATTATGGCCGCGGAAGGAACAAAGAGGGCGAAATCGGACTCAGGATTCCTGCCTTATAGGATTTCAGAATATAAGTACAAAAAGCTCTATCAGCTGAATACTGATAGAGCTTTTAATCATTTACTTATAATCAATAATGAGAATCACCAATATATGTATCATGCATATACCAGTTACCTGTTCCGGTGAAACGGACTTCTATATGTCCGGCGTAATTACCAATAACCTTGATGTAGCTATAATTGGCATCGGCAATGAGATCCCATGCTTTGTTGTCAATCTTATAAGCCTTTTTCTGTGTGATTTCTCCTGTCCAACCAATACCACCAGATGCATTTGCACTGATAGGGTTTTGTACAGATTTTATTTCATTGGTCTTGTCATCATAGGAGTATGATGCCGAGACAGTTATGTCATATAATTTTAACCCCAACGCATTGACCCTGTAATATCCTGTAGCAGTTGTGTTTTGAATTACAGTTGCTCCTACTTGATCTGAAGGTTGTACGGCATTTGAACCGCCTGCTTCGATATTAAAACCATTACCAAGATCAATGAATTGATACGGATTGGCATCGGAGACATTCAAGTTTTTCAGGGCTTCATTTACTTCAGCTACGGTAGGGATTTGGTCAGCGGTATAGACTTTTTTCATCTTCTTATTGATTGGAGCATTATTCAATTCTTGAACCGAAATAATAGGAGCGCTACTGGTGGTATCAACTTGAGGTGCTGCGAGTGCACTACCAGCCATGATAGTGGACATTAACACGGCTGTAGTTAAGATTTTAGCTACTTTACTAATTTTTTTCAAATTTTATCTCTCCCTAGATTTACTTTTTATTCCTTTTAAACCATAACAAAATATGGTATATTAAGTCAATAGATTACTGTAAAGGGGATGTTAAATATATCAAAATATGTAATTGATCTTGTTAAGATTATAATTTATCTTGTTGTTTTATTATTCGCTCTACATTATTCTATTCGTTACCAAATATATTTATCTGGTGAGTTTCCAAACAGCATCTTTATAAGGCTAGTGAATCCAATGTTACCACTTTGTGTTCTTGGATTTTTGGTTGGATTTTATCCAGCATTCCTTCCCTTATCCAAAAAAAATACGCGATTCCCTACAAATAAAATACTGCTGAGTTTAAGCGCTATAACAGTCGCCTCCTCTGTAATATTCCTTCTGACGGGAATTTACTCAGATCTTTACATTTTGAGTATAATTATTGGTGTTATTTCATATTTCCTATGGGGAAATCTCGGATATACTTTTTCAAAAAGAATCTATATTGGAAAATAATATATCAGATACAGTATTCAAAATAACTTGAAAATACAATAGGTCCTACGACAATTATTAACCCAAAATTCGCAGTAAATGCGAATCAAAAGCATGTTATCTTAAATCCATATAATAACGTAAATGAGAAGGTCGCTCTTTTGAGCGGCCTTTTTGTATTGGAGGGAAGAGTATGGAAGGTCATTTTTACAGCAGAAATGAACCGGCTATTCCGAGGGTTTCGGACAAGCAGCCAGAGAAATGTCGGGGCTGTTGTTTGGGAACCTGGACAGGGGTTGTTCAGATGTGTATTATGCCGCGCTGCTGGAAGTCGAATCATGGTCAAGAGAAGGTGACTAAATGAGAAAGGTACAGCCGATCCGTGATGAACGGGTTATAGATGGAATGAAGGAATACTTCTATATACGAAGCATGCGCAATTATTTATTTTTTTGTATGGGTATATACAGCGGACTTCGTGTTTCTGACTTGCTAAGTCTTAGGGTGTGGCAAACTAAAGGTACACACATCAGCATGGTCGAGCAAAAGAACAAGCATGCCAAAACATTTATAATTCATCCGAGTATTCGATCAGATATCGATGAGTACACTGCGGACATGTTCCCGAATGATTGTCTATTTCCAAGCCGCCAAGTAAAAAAAGTAAGTCGAATGCGGAAACAGCCGATTGACCGAACGACAGCATATCGTTTTCTGAGTGAAGCAGCTCGTGAATTTAGATTGAAAGACATCGGCGTTCACTCGCTGCGGAAGACCTGGGCATACCGCCTTTATATGGACGATCCAGAGAATTTAGCGTTACTAATGGAGATGTTCGGACACAGCGATCCAAGGGAGACACTGGACTATATCGGACTTACTCAGGACATGATGGACAGAGCAATTCTTAAGTTGAGATAAAATGAGTGAAACATAATACAACATTTAGTTCACTCAGAAAAGAAATATCATGCGCATTAGATGAAGAAACGCAATATTTTATGCCTAAACTGAGTGAAACACTATTACCTTTATGTTTCAGTCAGCTTACATTATTTAGTGGATATGAGTACAGAACAGTAGCCTGCGATCCAGCCGGAGGCTTATTTTGATTCGTAACGTTTGACTATTACTGACCTTAAATAGGAATTCCAACTCAATTACATGAAAGTGGTGATAATTTTGTGAGCAGGAAGCAGAATCCGAATCGTAAGAAGGCGTTCAAAATTTGGAAAGATAGTGGCGCTGTGATGAAGCCGAAAGAGATTGCGGAAAAGTTGGGCATCACATCTGAGTCAGTCCGGAAGTGGAAGTCACTTGATCAATGGGAAGGAAAGATGGGGAATGCTAAACCCGGTGCTCCTCGTGGCAATCAGAACGCCAAAGGTAATCGAGGTGGAAAAGGAGGTCCACTCGGCAATCAGAAAGCTGTCACGCATGGTCTATTCCGTAAATTTGAGCCACAAGACGCTGAATACCTTGAACTCATTGATATAGTGCAGCAAATGGAACCGATAGATATGATCTGGCATAACATCACCCAGGGATTCCGTAAAATCATTTGGGCGCAGTGTATCTTCTTCATCAAAGACAAAGAGGATATGACCAAAGAGTTAAAAAGGGAGAAACCAGGTGAGTATGGAGATGAATACGAATGGGAAATTCAATTCGCTTGGGATAAATACGCTAGTTTCATCAAGGCAGAGGCTACGGTCATGCGTGAGATCAGGGGAGCTATCAAACAATTCCTTGATATCGCGCCGCAGGAAGATGAGCGAAGATTGAAACTGGATCAGATGCAGGCCAAAGTTGATAAAACCCGCCTTGAGATTGAGAAACTTAAGAACGGCGATGGAGATACCGAAGATGATCTGATCGAAGATTGGGTAAAGGCGGTGGAGTCTGGTGAATAAAGAGTCTCCTCAAACGAAACGCCGCTTTGCTGCATTCAAAAAGCGAATCCCTGAGTACCGGAAGAACCCGGTGCTTTTTTGCGTGGAGCTACTGAAATTCACTCCTGACGAGTGGCAAGCAGATGTTTTGATGGACATAGCAGGAAATCCGAGAGTGTCTGTACGATCCGGTCAAGGTGTTGGTAAGACTGGGCTTGAGGCTGCGGTAGCACTTTGGTTCCTTTCGTGTTTCCCGTTTCCGAAGGTTATCTGTACAGCACCCACTCGTCAACAATTGCACGATGTCTTGTGGGCTGAGATTAGCAAATGGCAAGAGAAAAGCCCACTACTCAAGAAAATTCTTAAATGGACCAAAACGAAGATTTATATGAGAAATTACGAGGAACGCTGGTTTGCTACAGCCCGGACAGCTACCAAGCCCGAGAACATGCAGGGTTTCCATGAAGACTACATGCTTTTCATTGTGGACGAAGCTTCCGGGGTTGAGGATCGGATCATGGAAGCGATCCTGGGTACACTCTCAGGCGAATTCAACAAGTTGCTCATGTGTGGAAACCCGACTCGGACCAGCGGTGTGTTTTATGATTCACACAACAGGGACCGGGCAGATTATAATACGCACAAAGTTTCATGTCTGAACAGTCCTCGGACAAGTAAAGAGAACATAGCTATGCTTGAACGTAAATATGGTAAGGGATCTGATGTATGGCGTGTCCGGGTTGAAGGAGAATTCCCTCGTGGAGAGTCGGACACATTCATCGCGTTAGAGGCGGCTGAGTTTGCCAAGAATGAAGTTCGAATTGTATCTAATGGACACAAACTCACTGTTGGCGTGGACGTGGCTCGTTTTGGTGACGATGAAACTACCATATACGGACAGATTGGCGGGAAGGTAGTGAAGAGCCACTTCCACCATAAGCAGGATACTATGACTACTACTGGCTGGGTATTACGGATCGTTGATGATATCAAGTCAGAGCATACAGAAGTGGATGAAGTGGAAATTAGAGTCGATGATAGCGGCGTAGGTGGAGGTGTGACGGATCGACTGAATGAGATCAATGATGAGAAGGGGCTCGGATACACTATCATCGGCGTTAACAATGGTTCGTCGGCAGAAGATACGCATTATGGAAATCTTGGTTCCGAGATGTGGGGACATATTAAAGCTTTACTTGAAGAGAACATGAGCAATTATATGCTGGGAGTTCCAGGAGTCCTTGAACTTCCTGCTGACGAGAAGTTGGTAACACAACTGACATCCCGTAAATGGAGGATGGGCAGTAACGGAAGAATCTATCTTGAAAAGAAAGAAGACATGAAAAAAAGAGGTCTTCAATCTCCAGATAGGGCAGATGCCTTTGTACTAGCTTTTGCGGAGATTGAAACAGATACAGGGTTTGCATTCGGCTAACCCCAAATTAATAAAATTGAAAGAAGGGAATTTACATCCCATTGCAGAAAATATCGTATTATGTAACAGAAAGGCGGGATGTAGTGTGTCTACAACTTTTAGTTCAGAATATAAGAATAACTTTGCATTAGTAATTGGGATAAATGATTATCAACACGTAAGCCCGTTGTCCTATGCTTGCAGTGATGCGGAAGAGGTTGCTTCAACCTTAGTAGAAGAATTTGATTTCCTGCAAGAAAATGTAACAGTCTTGCTTGATCAGGATGCTACAAAAGCCAACATCATGAAGAGTTTTATGAGATTTTTTAACACAGATCCTGATGACAAAATTTTTGTTTTTTACGCTGGTCATGGTCATACTATTTCAGGTACAAGAGGAGAAATAGGATTCTTGATACCTGTGGATGGTACCCTTGATGATATTTCCACATTTATACGATGGGACGAGCTTACTCGAAATTCAGATTTATTCAATGCAAAACATATTTTATTTGTAATGGATGCATGTTATGGAGGCCTTGCAATAACCAGGTCCCTTCAGCCGGGAAGCGCTCGTTTTTTAAAAGACATGCTTAAAAGATATACAAGACAAGTCTTAACTGCTGGTAAGGCAGATGAAGTTGTATCTGATGCAGGAGGACCACTCCCTAACCATTCAATATTTACAGGACACTTCTTACAGGGGCTAAAAGGAGAGGCAGCTCAAAGTGATGGTACAATAACTGCGAACGGACTAATGTCATATGTATACCAGAAAGTTTCCAACGACATCTATTCAAACCAAACCCCTCATTATGGATATTTCGATGGAGATGGTGACTTTATATTTAAGGCCCCTATACTTTCATCGTTGAGAGATGATCAGAAAGATATTGATCAAATGATTATAATCCCGCCCACAGTAGAGCGGAATACTTCCTCAAAAGAAGAGATTATAGATAAAGTCAAAGAATATCTTTCTGAAGATAGATACCACATTAAATTAGATGACATAATCAATCAACAGTTGAGACAACTGATTTCCTTTCTCGGCGAGAATTTCTCTACACAAGGAGATTTCAGTCAGGATGAACTCTTGGAAAGGTTAAAAAAATATGAGGACGTCAGTGAGAATCTTCAATCAGTAATAGCATCTATTGCTTATTGGGGAGAAGAAAGAAAAGAAGTTATTGTTAAAAAAATTATCACGCGTCTGGCCGAAGTCAATGAAATAGGGTCGGGAAGTGTACCGTGGCTTAACTTGAGGTGGTACCCATTAATTCTAATGGTGTATACTGCTGGAATCAGCGCCTTAGCTACCGAGAATTATGGAATGCTTGCTACTGTACTCACAACAAAAGTTAAAAACGAACGTTATGGTAACGCTCAAGAAATTATTAAGGCATTTCCTCCAACCCGAGAAATTGATGATATTTTTAGAAGACTTCCTGATTATGACCGAAAATATGTACCCAAAAGTGAATATTTGTTTAAAGAAATCCAACCAGTAATTGATGACTTGTTTTTCATGGGGAAAAGTTACGAAGAAACATTTGATAAATTCGAAGTTTTTTATGCGTTAGTTTATGCAGATATCGATTATAAAGAAGGCGAGCGTGTGTGGGGTCCTCCTGGAAGGTTTGCTTGGAAGTATACAGGTTACAGTGAGAGTGCTATAACTGAATTGAAAAATGAGGCGTATCGTCTAAAAGATGAATGGCCGCCTTTAAAGGCGGGACTATTTAATGGTTCTCATGAAAGATTTAAAATTGTTAGTGATTCGTACATCAAATTAATTGAAGGTCTTCGTTGGCGGTAATGGGCTAATTAGTGCTATTTTATCCGTAGTAATTCCGCAATAATTGAATGATATTATAAATCCATAGAAGTATGACCAAAAAAAGAAGGTAAGGAAACTTTTCCTGCCTTCTTTTTGTTTTGTCAGAAAGGAGGTAAGCGATTGGGGGTAAGATCATGGTTTGTTAACTGGCTTGAAGCAGGAAGGACGAAGAATGAGCCTGACCGAATGACAGAGAGTTATCCTTTTCCGTACGGAGTAATGATGCGCAAAGGTAATAACCAACCAGCACCTAAACGTACTCCAACAAACTTGCGGAAATTGTCTGAGTCTCCTATTCCGAGAAGGGCAATCAACGTTATCAAGAACGGAATTACAAAGCTGAACTGGTCTGTGACAACGATCGATGAGAATGAGAGCGAGAAGTATCAAGAATTATGTAAAATTATCGAGAGATCTCTCTTAAAACCCAATCCTGGTGATTCGTTTCGCTCATGGATTGAGCAACTGGTTGAAGATATGCTCGTATGTAGCGCTGGTTCATCTGAGGTTCTTCGGGCAGGAGATCCACGCAGACCGTTCAGGATGTATCCGGTTGATTCATTTTCGGTTGACTTATATCCAGAATGGGATGGGAAACCGAATTCATACAGGTATGCACAGAGGGTTAACGGACAGCATATTCACCTGAAATCCTCTGAATTGATGTATATACGAATGAATCCAAGGAGCAATACGCCATTTGGTCTTTCTCCACTTGAAATAGTTTGGGAGTCCGTTGAAATGTTCATTTCAGCTCATCGATCAGCGGGCAAGCAAACTTCAAATGCAGGCAGGCGGAAGCTTATTAATTTGGGTGACAAATTTGATGCTAAAGCAATAAAGGCATTTCGTTCTTATTGGGAAAATGAAATCATGGGAAGAGGCATTGACCCGATCATCGGAAGCGAGAAATCAAGTGTTCATGATCTTGGAGCTACTGATGACAAAGCTTTGTTCCTTGAATGGCAGCGTTTCTTGATTGAAATCGTGGCTATCTCCTTTGATATATCGCCCAAAAAGCTTGGACAAACCAAGGATGTTAATAGAAGCACCGCTGATAGCGAGGATGAAGACACTGAGGATACCGTCCAATCTATATCAGAGAATATTGTCGAACATATAAATAATCATATTATTGACGGTATCTTTGGTATGGGTGGCGTTCTTGAATTCAAATTCCATTATGAAACTTCCTTGAAAGATCGAAAGCTCAAGGCAGATATTGATGCGATTTATTTGGATCGACGGGTTATAACACCAGATGAGGTTCGTGATGAGCAAGCTAAAAAGGCATTGCCTAATGGTCACGGAGAAGTATTGCTTGTTCCAGGCAAAACAACAGTAGTGAACCTGAAGGACTCTGCTGGAGGACAACCGCAATCCAAAGAAACCACCAGTGATCCTCCACCAAATACAATTGAAGAGGATGAACCTTAACACCGCTTAAATGAGTCGGTGTTTTTTTATTTTCACAGAGAGATGGTGGGGAAATGCTTTCAAAGATAGTTTCTAAGCTGGTGAGGATGACTTATCAGCGGTCTGTTCCTACTCCGAGAAATCGGTGGGAAAGACGAGAACTCCAATTCCGTGGGAGGGGGTGAGAAGTTAAATGCTCAAAACATTGAAATTGAGTAATCAACGGATGCGTGTACAGGACTTTAAATTGTCTGATGAAGGTGGGCATCCCAACAAAGTCCCTTTCAAGTGTGCACTATTTGCTGTCGATCAGCCGAGCGATGGATCACCGCATGGTGCTGGAGGAAAGAAGATTAGGATTTCTTCAGACGTATGTGATAAAAATTTGCATACTTTTGTCGGGATGGCTCTCAACATTGATTATACCAACGGCATGTCAGATCATGATACGCGCTTTAAAGTCGCAGTCATAGAGAAGGCATATCGAAACATGGATGGTTTTGCTTGGATCGAAGGTTTCATCTACGGGAAAGACTTCCCTGACGTGGTTGCGACTATCCGTTATTACAATGGGTTGGCAAAAGAACACAATTGGAGTGAGTTCCAGTTTGGAGCATCTCTTGAAATGGAAGCATCTGTACAGAATTCCGCAGATGATGAAAATGTACTCGATGTTATGGAGTTCTGTGGCACAGGAGCTGCAATATTGTTTGCTGATGCCGCTGCATATAAAACAACGAGCTTTGCAGCTCGAAATACAACAAAAGGACAGGGGAATGTCGATATGACACCGGAACAAGTAAAAGCAATGGAAGATGCCATGAAGGCGTTGCAAGACAGCATAACAACCATTGCCGCGAGTATGAACAACGTTATAACTGAGGTTGGGTCTATTAAAACTGAAGTTACAAGTATGAAGGCATCGAAGGAAGAGGATGAGCAAAAGACGGCAGAGGAACAGGCTGCTGCTGATCTGAAAGCGGCTCAAGACAAAGCAACTGCATTGGAGAAAGAACTAAAAGAGTTGAAGGCTGCGGCTACACCTCCTGGTGAGCCGGAACGTAAAACAATCAGTGCTACTTCTTTGCTTTCCAAATATGGTGCTAACCTTTCTGGAAGCGAGGATGGGACTGATTACAGAACCTTCTGTGCTTCAGTTGATGCCCTGAACCTTTCGTCCTCTGAATCATTCAAATTAAAAATGCAGGCAAAAGCACAATTTGCCCAGAAAGAGAGCGTGTAATATATGAACAGCCGCGTAGGGCAAGCTCAATTCGTTGATATCGCAGCAGCAACTCAATTCCAAGGACCAGGTGCTCTGATTACGGATGATTATCAAAAAGAAATTACAGACATTCTTCGCCGGAAGTCGGTGTTGGATGGACGAATCAATTACGTCCCAGCTACAGGTGATATCTCAACGTACTATGAACAAAACACTGTCAACGGTGGGGATTTCATCGATCCTCGTAATCCTTCGGCTACACCAACAAGCAATGAGCGCACGCCTCATGGTGTGAAGATCAAGGCTTTGACGAATCAGGTCAACTTCGGGCATTACGATGTCACTCTCGGACAACAGCAAAATAACTTCCCTGAACTGAAAGCCAAGGATCTCGATGACATGCTAAATGGTATTGCATTGACACATGGTAAAGCCCTATGGCGTGGAAATGACACTGCATTGGCTGTTCCTACCACTAGACAATACATGGGCATTCCAAGTCAGATCACAAATACGTTCACAGTAGGTGTTGGAGCTTCAATTGTTGCTGCTATTCGAGCAAAAGTTGCCGCAATGGTAGGAAGCGAGAAATATGAAGTACTACCGACAGCGATCTATATTAACCCAATCGGTCATTATCACATGACTGAGGAAGTACGTTTGGCTGTAGAAAGCGGAAAAATGTCTGATCCGTTTGGTAAAACAGTTGTGGCGGGTCTTGAGGTTCCCACTATCATGACAGCGGCTGGCTTGTTACCGATCATCCCTGAGCCGTTTATGCCTTCTAAAGCAAACGAGACTAACACAGGCAATACGGATTACGGTATCGCAATTGTTACCGAATCCATGATTGAGTATCACTATGTTGGGGAAAAGGGCATGTTCTTGTTCGAACTTGGAACAACAAGCAACTTGCTTGAACAATACGTCGGTGTGAAATATGGTGCGCCGGTTGCTAAAGGTCCAAGTTACGCTCATGCGTATGGAACTATCGAACGTCCTACAATCGCTTCTGTAGGCTAATCAAGTTCAAGGCGGCCCAGAAGGGCCGTCTTACAGAGAGGAGAGTTACATCGTGGCAAAATCGAATTTGGACAAATTGAAGGATGCTATTTCTGCTGCTATTGAACTGCTATCTCAAACGAAAGCAGGGGATGATCCGGGGCATTATCCAATCGCTGCTGTTGAAGCTTTTCAAAGTGCTATCAAAGAAGCTGAATCATTGGTAGCAACTGATGGTGCTGAACCGAGTCAATTTGAAATTGGAAATAACGCGCTCAATGAAGCACGAGAAGCTTTTATATCCAGCAAGGTTGTTGAACCGCGAAAAGAAGAAATACCGGATGTTGTTGAATTGACTTTGATCGGCACGCCAAGCCAGTGTAAAGGCTCGCATTCTATCCATTTCAACGGAGGGATTGTGACATTCCAGGAAGGAAAGACATTCGTTCCAAGCGCACTAGGAAATACGCTCATCAAAGCTGGTTATGCGAAATGAGCCGTTACCTCGAAGTTACCGATATCGATTATGTTCCTGCCGGTGTCAAACTAACAGAACCTTTGATCATTCGTGCATCTGCCATTATTGACGGCAAGTGTAAGCGTGAGATTGGGGTAAAGGCATACACCGAGCGGATACGGATCACTGATGCGCAGCGAGGACACTTGTCCTATTACCCTATTGTTGATGTGCTTAGCGCAAAAGGAAGACCTGCACAGGGTGTTTTCGGGAATTTCTTCGGTTCTCCTAACTTCGAAACCATTGATGATCTAAGTATCATAGATGTGGACAAGGAGATCGGAACTGTCTGGTGTGGACATTCACCTTTTGGATCAGCCTACGAAGAGTTGGAAGTGAGCTACACAAGCGGGTGGGATATCATACCTGATAAAGTGAAGGTAGCTTGTGGGTTGCTCATTGGTCAGATGGCTACCAATCCTAATTCTAATGTGAAGTCGAAGAAGGATTTCGATTACAGCATTGAGTACTTTGGAAATAACATGATCACACCGGAGATTGCCGATTTGTTGTCGGAGTTCGAGCTCCGGTCATTTAGGTAGGTGAAGATAATTGTTCTATGAGTTCTCTCACCGTCACACTGCCTGTACAGTGGACGAAAATGAGGAATCGGTCATTCTGTCTCGTGAAACAAAAGCAACGACTGTAATGGGCAAAGAATACGTGTACAATGGGCTGTTTTCACCAGATTCAATGGTTGAAAGGGGCTCTTTGGTGCGGACGAGTGATTCTTTCTTAGTCCAGACAATCCGAAATACGGTGGATACTGACAAATACTGTTCTTTAATCAAAACGAACGTTACCGCGGAAGTCCAGCGGTACAAGCAGGCGTTCGATACGAATGACAATCCAAAGGGCAAACCTGAGTTTGTACCTGTTGCCGCTGAAGTTATTGGGTTCGCTCAACGTGTCTCCGCACAACTAAAACAAGAAGATCCTGGCCTTCTACCAACCACATCGTTGATTCTTCTTTTGCAAACCGATGTAGATGTTAGAGAGCCGAGTGATCCGACGCTTATGAGTCCAGATCGCATTGTGATTTCCGGCAAGAAATATCAAGTGGATGTAGTTGATCGGATCAAGTATCCGAATCTACTGTACATCCAATTTTGTGAGGACCGGCGATGATTACCGGTTATGATGCTGAGCGTGCAGCGAAGGACTTGGAAAACAAGTTGGCGGTTGAAATCACAGGTCTAACGAAAATCGTATTACTTACTGCGAAGACCGGCATTCGGTATTACCCTGCTGTCCGTGAGCGGTTGGAGATGCAAATGATCGTGCTAGCGAACCAAATGATTTCAGGAGACATCACCGCTGATTACTGGCAAGCGTGGCTTGAGCAATTCGGTAAAGGCTCACTTATGGCTGGACCGAGTCAAAACCCAGGCTTAGTCAGCTACATGAACAGTGAGGCATGGAACAAGCTGAGGTCAAAGGGTAGCCGGGTAGTCGTAGGCCGGGGTAGAGGTACTTACAGAGCTATCGATGGCACAATTAAAAAGTCCAAAGGCGGATACGCAGGTGTAGATTTGGAGGAGTTGGCAGAACGTGGGGACCTTGATCCTTCGTTCAAAGCTACTCCTCCTACTTATTTCATGCGTATCGCTCTTGAATCCAATCGTGATCGGATATTAAACGGGATTAGTCGTGTCATTACCGAGTTTCCATATCATCGTTACTTCAGGGAGGTGAGAGATTGAGTCTTCAATTGTTGGATGCAGTGCAGCATGCGCTTAAAGGTGATGCCGAACTCATGGAGTTACTTGAGCTTGACTCATCTTCACCTTCCGAGGAGGTAGTGAAGAGATTGACAAAGGGAATGGAACCTGAAATCACTGTAAGTCATGAAACTGTTCCTCATATCTGCCAATATGTGATGCCGGGACGCTTTTCTCCGAATCAATTAGTGTTCGAAGGGAAGTTCTGTTTAGATTTTTATGCCGGCACAGGTTATGCGGCGAAGCTGCTGTTCGAAAGAGCGTTTCGCATTCTGCATGATAAACGGATTACAATGCCAGGTTGGGCGACTTACCTTTGCATACTGACATATGATGCTGATTTTGCCACGGGAATACAAGGTGTCAAAGGATATAAGGCCATTTTTGATGTGGACTATCTCCGAATGAATTGAGGTGAAAATATGTCTGAACAACAGCACGAGGAAGTAGACGTAAAACCTGAAGCTAAGGAAAAAATTCCTGAGCTTAAGAAGCTGACTCAAGAAAAGATTCGACTGGCAAAGAAACTTGGGCTGATAGACGGTCAGAAGCCTATTGAGGGATACAAAGAAACCGAAGATTACAAACGAATTGAAGAGATTGATATGCGGCTCTGGGAGCTTGTCTAATCAACTCTATACCCAAGGAGGATAAATATGAGACCACTCGTTTTTGATGGCGTAGGAACAATCGTAGCCCGTAATTTGGATAACACAATTAAGTACGTTGAGGACAAGGTAACAAAGGTTACGTTACAACTCCAATTTGACTGGCAGGCGGTTATGGGCGGCGACAGTGGTTATGCTTTTCACTACACCGCAGGGGACCTTCAAGACAAAGTAAGTATTGAAGTTCCGCGTTATTCAGCAGCTATTGCTGATATGTCTCAAGGGGGTAAAACAGAGAAAGGGTCTATTACCTTTGATGAAACAGAGACAGCATTCCTGAAATCAGGTGGGTATAAGCTTGCTTTTGGTGATACGCTCGTCGAGGATAGTGACGAAGTATATCTGAAAGACCCTGATACAGATGCGTTGACACCACTTACCCGAGTAGCATCAACACCTACAGATCAACAGTACACCATTACGGCAGAAGGATTAATTGAATCAACGGCTGAAAATAACGGAAAAGAGCTGCTTGTGACGTATGTTTGGACTGAACAAGGAACGGAGACTTCTTTCAGCGGAACTCGCCGTCCTACTGCATTCAAATTCACACATCGTTTTAAACTGATTGATGATAAAACAAACAGCGAAATTCAATGCCAACTTACAATCTTCAAGGCTTTGGGCGGCGGTACGCTTGACGTTTCTCAGGAGCGTAAGAAAGCTAATACGTCTACCATGGATTTGCAAGTTATGGAGCCGGATCGTACACCGGAAAATCCGAACGGTTATGCAATGACAATCAAGTTCGGAATCTAAACAAATATTTGCAACCCTGCCGGTAATCGGTGGGGTTCTTTTTTTGGTATAAACTATATTTCAATTCAAAGGAGAATGAACATGAGCGAAGTTGAACAAGCAGTTGAAACCCAAGAAGAGAAAACGTTGGACCAGACCTTGAACATTGGCGGCACTGTACGTTTGGCTGAGGGACTACAGAAGACAATTAAGGTCGGAACGATCAAGTTGATTCGGGAAGTTCGGCAGCAAGCGAAGAACCTCAAGGGTATTCGCTTTAGCTATGTAATTGGACGGGATGCCATTGAAGCAACGCAAGTTGGTGAGCAGGATATCCCGGCTATTGACTGTCCGGCTATTGAGCAGGCATATCAAAAAGCCTTCGATCTGATTTTTGTTGAGGGCCTAACGGATGAAGAGTATGAACAAGTGGACATGGAGGGCATCCAGGCTTTGGATAACGTTTTGGATCGATTTCTATAAAGAATCTTTTCCTCCAGATCCTGATTCTGAAGAAGATGAGGATTCGGATGATGGTGAGGTGGATCAACCAGGAACGGACTGGGTGGGTTTGTGGGCACTCTGTATCAGCAACGGGATATCAGATACAGAGTGGCCTAATATGACCATACCTAAAATCCGAGCACTAATGAATGAAAAACAGCGCTCTCGTGAATTCGAAATCACTCTTCATGGTGGTACGGTTGAAAACAAAAAGCCGAAGAAAGCAAAATACTTATCCGATCTTGGTTTCTTCCAGCCAAGGTAGGAAGGAGGCAATATGGCAGAGGGTACAAATAGAGATGTCGTTGCTGCGCGGATAAAACTAGACACTGGTACAGTGCTACAATCATTTAAGAACATTGATACGGGTGCTAAAGGTAATGCTGATGCGTTCAAGGCGCTGAATGCTGAGTTATCATCCGCTGAGAAGTCATACAAAAATATATCTTCAGCAATGGATAAAATGGCTTTAACCTCGGAACAGCGCCGCCAGAAGATAGTAGCCGAATATGAGGCTCAACAAAAGCAAAAACTTGCTCAAACTGCTTTGCTCGGTGCCAGGGCTCAACAGATTGAGCAAACCAACCGCTTGATCGATGCTAAAATGCAGGCGCAACAAGCCTTGATTAAGAGAAGAAATCAACAGATTGAGCAGTCTGAACGAGAACATCAACAAAAGATGCAGATTCTTCAAAATCGTTCAGTTAAGTCAGGGCAGGAGGCCGCGAAAGCAACCGGAACAGGTACAGATGAGCGCACGAGGGAACGTATTTTGCAGGAGGAGCAGAAAATACGTGTCGCCCTGACAGAGCGGCAGAGAAAAGAAGAAGCTCTCAGGGAGAAAGTGCTAGCTGAGGAACAAAGGATTCGGCAGGCGTTGTCTCAAACTGAACAGCAGACCAAGCGTATGGGTACCACTATGGATGCTGTCTCTAAAAGCTGGATTGGTAGATTAGGTGACATGGCTACTCATGCCGTAGTTTTTCATAGCATGTATAAAGTAATGCATGAAGTCACACAGGCAATGCATGAAGGCTTGGTAGAAATAGAGTCAAACATGGCCGGATACGTGCAGACCAATGAGCACTATTTTGTTCATTTTGAAGATGGAACGAACAAAATGATTATGGATACCCAAAAGCTCAACAAGGAGACGCAACAGTTCATCCATACCGCTCATGAACTCGGCTCCAATATCTTGGATGTCACGGAATCTGCTCGACTCTGGGGTCGTATGTACAAGGATGTAAACGTTGTACAAGAACTCGTTCGCCAATCCACGAAACTATCTACTGTGGACATGGTTGAGCTTGAGGAAGCAACCAAGTCTATGGAGTCCGTAATGTCTCAATATGGTGTGCACATAAGTGACGCAAATGATGCCATGGTAATTGGTAACCGGGTTTTGGATTCTTGGTCAAAGGTTGCCCATGACACGATGGCACCAGCTAGGGACCTGGGAGCAGCTTTTCAGAGAACGGGTAAAATTGCAGCTGAAACCGGAGTGTCTTTTGATGTAATGAATGGACTCATTTCCGCGGGTGTTCGGAATACAGCCTTGTCCGGGGAAAACTTGGGTAACATGTGGAAAACGGTTCTGGGTACAATCCGGACGGATAAAGCCGTAGATGAGATTGAGCGTCTTGGTGTCAAAACCCAAGAGGTAGTCGATGGCGTGGAACAATGGCGTAAAGCCGAAGACATTCTATTGGATTTGTCCATCCAGGTGACAGACAAGAACTATGACCTCACACAATCCTATGCGGATATCTCACGCGGGGTATATCAATACGCAAAATTGGCTGCCTCTCTTAATGTGGGTGACATCCTGCTTGGTACGGCTGCATCTGTCGGTTCCACTGGCTCCACGATGCAATATCTAACCGTTCAGATGGATACAATTCAGCGGAAGGCTGCACAGACCAAAACATCCCTCCTTGAGATTTTTAACACGGCTGGAGAAGACGGCCTTCGCCAAATGATCAAAGACGTACTAGACGGTATAGATCAACTCCTGATCGGATTAACTAAAATACCAACAGGTGTTTATGCTGCAACTGCGGGTTTGACTGGTCTATTACTTGCGTATAAAGCGTTGCGTGGTCCTGTTATGGCTGTAGTCGCTGCAATTGAAGTCCTAAATTTGGCTAAAGCGAAAGAAGCTGCTACAACGGTTGCTGGTACAGTAGCTACGGCTGCAAACAGTGCTGCGAATACAGTCAATATTGTTTCCAGCGAAGGAGTCATCGTCTCTACTGTGCAACAGACCGCTGCAAGGGAAGCGCAAGCAGTCGCTACAGGAGCAGCTACTGTGGCTACAAGTGCCCTGAGTAAAGCGCAAGCAACAGCAACGATTACGATGGCCGCAGCAACTGCCGGATTATCCTTACTTGTAGGTGCAATTGCAATATTTGCATTTAAGAGTGGAGAAGCAGATAAGTCTGAGCGTGAAAGAATTCAGAGCCTAAAGGATAATGATTCAGCCAGTCAGCAGATGATCAGTCAGTATCAACGGCAAATTGATCTGTTACCTAAGATGGTCAATGCACATAACTCACTTAAACAAATGATTGATAGTGGAACGTTATCTTCCAGTAAACAAGAACAGGCAAAGAGACAACTTGAAGAAGTATCAAAAGCCCTTACAATGACAATTGGCAAAGAAGGAATGGCTCAACTTGAAGCAGCCGGATTTACAGATGAAGCTACCAAGCAACAAATACAAAACCTTAATTTGTTAATCGAGAAGCAGAGAGAGTCCCGCCTAAACGTGCTGGAGGGCCAAAAAACGGCAATGAATGATCAGCTCACTGCCAACGTTGCTGCTATTGAAGATGCTATGTCTAAGATAAGTGCAGTCAATAAAAGTATTGAGTCTTTTGGTTCAAGTCTAAACAGAACAGAGCAGCTTAAATCTTTTGAAAATGATTTGGCTTCTTTAGAAGCGAAGAATCGTGAATTGCAAGCATCTTTAAGCGATGTTGACGTTCAGATGGGCCAAATGACATTGGAAGCCTTAGAAGCACAAAAAGAGATGGATTCGTTAGCGGGATTAAACGGGAAAGTTTCCGAGACCATTGAAGAACTGACTGAAAATTTAATTAAACAAACAGAAGCCTTGCGTGAATCTGTTCAAACGAGTATTTCTTCTGTTTCTGAACTAAATCAAGTGGCTGAGACGCTCGCTGATGGACAATCTCTAAGTGCTTCCGCTGTGGCAGACTTAATTCTCAAGTACCCTGAACTCGCTTCGCAGATAAGGAAAACTACAGATGGATGGATATTTGAAGGGCAAGTTTTAGAGAAGTTACGACAAGCAAAAATAAAGAAGGCTCTAGATGATCTGAGAGCAGAAAGAGATGCAACTCGCTTCGTGGCTTTGGAAAGTTTAAAGCGTATTCAATTCTACGGAAAAGAATTTGAGGCTATTACAAGCTTTGCCGAAGCGAAACAAAAGATTGCAGTTATAGAATCTGATATTGCGGAACAGCAAAAAAAGAATGCTGCGAATCCACCATTCGCTAATTTGACATCAAGCCTACCAGCCGGACTTGCCGATGCATTGAAAAGTCAAAGCGAGATGCTAAATAAGATGTCAAACGATCAGTTAGCCGGAAAAAAACAACGAGTGCAAGAGCTGAACGATATCATCAAGCAATATGCTGGGCAATTACAGTTAAGCAATGATCAAATTAAAGCTATGACTGAACTTCTCAAAGATGACACTTACGGGGTGGAAGACAATAACAAGGCAAAAAAAGAAAGCGTAGAAATTATGACGGACTTACAGAAGGCGATTGAAGGCTACAATAAGTCCCTGGAAAAATTGGATTCGCAACAGAAAAGAGTAGCGAAGTCGTCCAAAGAATACCTCGATATACTCGCTGAGAAGCGTAAAGCATTGCTGGAGGAACAGAAACTTTACGAACAAGGATACAATGATCCATCCCAACTCGTGTCCTCTCAAACTGAGATTACGACTGGTGGCGGACCATCTTCAGACATTACAAGAATGCTGTCTACCGCCGTAGACCTGGCTAACTCGGGTGTGATGAGATACAAGAAAATAGGTGGTGAATTTACCGGTTCGTTTGATGATTTCAAACAGCGAGCCTATTCAGACTGTTCTCAGTTTGTACAGGAAATGTTTGAAACGATCGGGGTACAGGTACCGCGTACAGCAGCTCAACAAGCTAAAGCGGGAACTGCGGTTTCAAAGAAAAATCTACAAGTTGGAGACCTTGTCTTCTTTAATACGAATGGCAAAGACAACTCACATGTTGGTATTTATATGGGTGATAGCAAGTTTATTCAAATGGGGGAATCCGGATTAAAGGTTTCGGATTTGAATAGTAGCTACTGGGCACCAAAGTACAACGGAGCAACTCGTATTCCGGGGCTTTCGACAGATGTTGCCTACCCGACATCCACTAGTAACCAGACAACCTCTGGCGGAGTGGCATATGCCGGTAAATTCGCTTCTGAGATTAATGCTGCTGCCAATCAATTTAATGTTGACCCACATCTTGTTGCGGCTGTGATTCAACGCGAATCCTCGTTCGGAGCCAAAGGAATTACTAATGTCATGCAAGTCAATGGCATGAACAATGCGACAGTAAAACAGAGTATTGATACAGGGACTAAGATGCTCTCCGAACTACTGAAGAAATCCGGTGGAGATGTCTCCATGGCTCTTGGTGGATACAACATGGGATCAGGGATCATCGATTGGTTCAAAAAGTCCGGTGGTTACAATAAGGCGGACATGGTTGCCTATTCTGAGAAGTACAAGAAAGTATACAAAAGCAAGGTATACGGAGATGTAGGGTATGTAGATAAAGTTTTAGCTGAATATTCTCCACAAAAGTCCGGTACAACTACACAACCTACACAGAAACAATTGAAGGATGCAAAAAACACTGCTGAAAGCGAACAGCTTCGGATTAGCGATGAACTTTACAATATTGATGTTTCGGAATTGGAGAGTAAACTCGGAATCAAAGATATGAAAATCTCTGACAAAGAGTTGACTTTAAAACAATCCGAAGCACGGCAGAAGAACATGAAGAAAGATTCAAAAGAGTATAAAACTGAATATGAGCTTCAGTTAAAACTCAAAACAGAAATTCAGAAACTAATGCAAGAGCAGCGTCAGATGATCGAGCAATCCGGGCTGAAATCAGATGAGTTGATTAATAAGCGCCGGAGTCTAACTGAGAAAATTGGGGATGTGCAGTCTGAAAAAGAAGACATGAAGGATCAGTATGCGAGTGACCAATTCGATACGGCACAGGCCAATATGGAAGCTCGTGTTGAACGCATGCGTCAGCAAGGCCGTTCCGAGATGGAAATGACCAAGACTCAACTTCAGTTTTATCAGGGACAACTCAAAAATACTGCCCTAACGGAGGAACAGCGTGTTGATTCAGCTAAACAAGTGTATGACCTGACCAACAAGGTTACGGATCTGAAATTTAAAAATTCAACCAATTGGATTGATAAACAAACGGATCAGATGGAACGTCAAGGTAAGTCTGAGTTTGAGATTTATCAAATGCAGGCTGAGGCATACAACCGTATGCGAAATGACACGACACTGAAAGCAGAACAACGTGCAGAAGCTGAGAAAATGTATCAAGATACTTCAAAAAAATTGATTGCATCTCGTTATGAGTTTTCAGAGAAGTGGATTAATAAAGAATCTGTAAAAATGGAAATGTCCGGTGCTCAAAAAGTAGACATCATGAAGTGGGAGCTTCAAGAGTTTCTGAAGATGCAAGCTGATAAGACTATGTCTTCTGAACAACTATGGGATCTAGAACAGAAAATATATAAGCAGCGTAATGATCTGGATAAGGAGTACTATTCTGCTGCTGAGAAACGAATTAATCACATGAAGGCGATCGGTGAAATGACTACCGAACAAGAACTTGCCGAGTATATGAAACTTCAAGCTTCTTACCTGGTAGGAAGCGATCAACGAATGGATGCCGATGAAAAGGTCTATGATTTAAAGAAAAAACTCATGGATGAAATGACTAAAGCCGTATCCGAATCGGTAACCAAGCAGAAAAAGTTAATGGACAATGCGAGAGATGAGGAGATTAAACGTATCCAGTCAGAGAAGGATGCTTTTACCTCGGCTCAAGAAGCCAAAATAAAAGCTATTGATGATCTGATACAAGCGATGGAGCGAAGTAACGATCAGGATGACTATGAGAGATTGCGTGCGGAGAAAGTGGCGCGTCTGGAAAAACTCCAGTCCGCTGTTGGACCGGAAGGTATTGCAGAGCGGAAACAAGTCCAAAAGGATATTGAGGACATGGATCGTGAACACGGGCGTAAGCTTGCGAAACAAGCGCTTGAGGACCAGAAAGCGGCGTTACAACAGGAAAAAACAACTCGCGAAAAAGATTTTGACGATAAAATCCAAGACGCTAAATCTCATTATGATAATCTCTCTTCCGCTTTTGATGAGTTTTCTTCAAATACTGAGTTGTCTGCTGAGAATCTGAAAAACATTCAGATTTTAAAGGAAAGTGAGAAAAACGAAACAATCCTTGGAATGCTTGATGCATTTGTTTTGGAGTACCAGAATCGTCTTGATCAGATTGCTACAGCAAGCGTTGCGATTGGAGTGACTGATGTTACTGGTGGTACTTTGGCTCCTGGCACTGCATCGAAGGACCCTTCATATCAGAAAGAAATTGATCTTTATACGTACAATTCCAACAAGGATGCCTGGAATGCAGCTAAAGCCCGTGGTGATGCCGAAACTATGCGGCTCCTTCAAGAACAAAACGAAGCCCTACGTAAAAAATACGGCATTGAGAAGGACACAGGTAAACTTCAGCATTTCTCGGAAGGCGGGGTGGTCAAAGGTCCTCGCGGTGCGGCTGTTCCAGTTATAGCACATGCTGGAGAAGCTATTCTAAATGATCGACAACAGGACTCATTATTCAATCTCCTGAATCTACGAATGCACAGACTAGACTTCACAATGCCTGAATTCTCAGTTCCTCAAGGTTCAACCGGAGTAAATCCGGAGAGAACCAGTAATCAATTCGTAATCAAATCAGGAGATACTTATATTGCGGATGAATCGGCTGCGAAGGTCTTCTGGAGTGAGCGTGATAATTTGATGCGTAGGATGCAGGCAAGGGGAGGTAAGAACTGATGATTAACGCTACTGCTGATGGGAAGTCCTTTCGTGATATCGGACTCGGCCTGAAGAAGCATAACATCCCGGTATTGCCACCGACGAGGGACTACAGTCTTGAAATTGCAGGACGGGATGGAGAGATCGATTTTGGTAGTACCTATGGCCCAAGAGTAATTAACCTAGAGTGTATTATCATGGCTGATGATACCACCCTTGACTATCATAGAAGAGTCGCCCAAGTGGCGGCTCTTTTTAATGCTAAAAAAGGGAATATCGTATTCACTTTCGACGATTTGCCAGGAAGAAGATACATCGGAAGATATGCTGGTACTCTTGATATAGAAAAGATTCTTTTCGACGGGGAACTGACAATTCCAATCAAGATGGGTGAGCATCCCTTTCCGGAAAGTGATGAAAACATGCTGGAAGAAACTATTACTCATTCTCCAGAAAAGATCAAAGTAATTTCTTTGGGTGATGAACGCGCAAGTCCAGTGATTGTTTTAACCAACACAGGTTCCATAACAATTCAAAAGTTCAAGATTCAGAATGAATACTTGTTAGAGGGGTGATCCGATGAACATTAGTAAATTTCTAGCGACCAAACAACTGAATGTATCAGCAAGAGGGGATAAATTCACATTCCCTGATAGGCTATATGTCGCTCTTTATAATTCCGATCCAACCTGGAATGACACGGGACAAGAAGTGTCTGGTGGAGGTTACGCCAGACAAGTGCTTACCTTTGCTGAGCCAGCACAAGTTACTGTCCAAGAGTTTCACCCGATTACGGGTGTCTTGAGCAATATACAAAAGATGGCCATCAAATCTGCGGCAGATGTAGCTTTTGCGGTAGCGACAGCCAATTGGGGCACAGTTACACACTTTGGACTGCGGGACGCTGTTACGGGTGGAAACCTTTATTATTTCGGGACGCTCGAAACACCACGAAGCATTTTGAATAATGACATTTTCAAATTCCTGACGGGTCAAGTAGAGATCCGCTTGAACTAAGGAGGAATGAACGATGCTTGAAACCATGTATCCGGCTGCGGTCAACAGCAAGCAAACAGAGTTGGCAGAAGCCATTGACGATACTCAAACAAGCTTCTCGGTACTTGATGGTTCTGTTTTACCTCCTGCGCCAAACCTACTAACACTGGGAACGGATGAATCGGCCGAAACGGTACTTTATACCGGGAAGACCGGAAACGAGATTACAGGAGTAACGAGAGGGTTTGAGAGTGGGGCAGTTTCATGGGCAGCAGGAACAAAGCTGGCGAGGTTCTTCACGGCATATGATCATGATACATTTCGAGAGAACATTACTGATCTGGATCAACGACTTAACAACATACCTGCGCCACAGGATGCTTCTCTAACAGATAAGGGTGTCGTCCAACTGTCCAATAAAACGGATGGTATGTCCGAATCGGAGGCTGCGACAGAAAAAGCCGTTAAAGACGCATATGACCGTGGCAGCGCAGGGGTCACAGCAGCTCAAGCAGCACATGCCATCATCAACAACAGAGACGGTTATGGAAGCACAACAAATAGCGGAAATGCATACTCGGTCACTTTAGACCCTGCACCGACAGCGCTTGTAGCTGGTCTGAGAGCTACTGTGAGAATCAATGTGGCTAATACTGGTGCAGTGACCATTAACGTAAACGGCCTTGGTGCTAGAAGCGTTCTTAAATCAAATGGTACCGCTATGACCGCCAATTCACTCCGTGCAAACTCTGTCTACTCATTGGTCTACAATGGCACAAATTTTATCATACAGGGTGAGGGGGGTGAGTATGGAACGGCAGTAGCAACAGACGTTTTGACAGGTAAAACCATTGGTACAGATTCAGGTTTAATATCCGGTTCGATGCCTAATCAGGGCGCATTCGATATAACAATCCAATCATATGGCCAGTCAATTAACATACCTTATGGATTCCACAATGGGGGGCGGGTTAGTGCAACCTACCTTCCACAAAAGAAATTCAAAAGTACGTACCCTGGCTCAAGTGCTTCCGGGTTTTATATAAGTGTGAACTTGGGTTTCGCTGCTGATATCGTTTTACTAAGTAATAGCTACGGTTCGTATATAGCGGTAGTGAAAGTTTATAATTTCGGTGGAACTAGCTATACATGGCAAGGTAGAGGTGGGGGTAACTATCTAAGTGCGCCAACTGATTTCAACGGAACAACTTTTAGTATGTTAGTTTATTTGGATGGAGGCACTTATACCGTAGAGGCATGGGCGTAAACATGGATGGAGGTGACTTTATTGAAAGTTGGAATGAGGCTGTATTACAGCAAACTAAACGGAGAAATCTTAGTTAACACGGGCGATCGAATTGCTATGGATGATTACCAAGTCCCAAGTGCAGATGATGATTTCACCGCCTTTAGTAAATTGTCGGAGAGAAATAGAGAAACGGTCGATTTTATTGATTTCGAGTACGGAGCCTACACCTCAGATTATACAGAGGGTGGGGTGATCTGTCGCATTGACCTGGAAACATTGGAACCGCTGTTTACCTATCCCGATCCTAACGATCCCGAAACGCTGCAAGAGCCACGTCCTGCTCTCAGTAAACAGGTGGATCAGTTAGCTGCAGAAAGCAATGCAAACCAACTGGCGCTCATGGAGCTTCACATGATGTTGCTTGGAGCGATGCCAGATGCGGAATAATCTCGCCAGACTTTTGATCCGTTGGGCTGTAGAACTCATGAGAGGGGGTGACACCATGTTAGCTGTATACGTAATGATGATTCATAAAGGATTGATCAAGCTGGAGCAAGTACCAACAGGCAGTCGCGAGAAAGTAGCTGAAGTATTGGAAGCGGCAGAAACGGACCAAAACGGAAATATCATCTAACCGGCACGCCCAATAACGGAGCGTGTTTTTATTTTGTCCAAAAAGGGGTGAAGGCCATGTTTAACAGAGGGACTTTTAACCGCATGGCCTTTAACCGCCAAATATCCGTTTTCGTCTTTGGCCGGGCAGTTGCTGACATATCAGGATCTGCTGGTGCTTCTGCAACGATGGAAATGACGGGTTCGGCGGTTATGGATGTCAATGCGGGAGCGGCAGGGGATTTTGTCCGTGAAATCTCATTTGCGGCCGTTATGGATGTAGCTGCTGGCACCAAGGCGGATTTCATTCGAGAGATTACCAAACGGGCTGTGATGGATGTTGGTTTTGGGGCAGTCGCTAAAGGCAGTAGGTACCATGTGGAGTTTCTTGAATTCACCGGGCCATTCAAACCAGGTGACCAAGTTATCATTGATGCCAATACGTATAAGATCACGCAAAACGGAGTGAATGCCTCACACTTGCTCGAAGGTGATTTCTTTGACTTAAATCTTGGAGAAAACAATCTCACATGGACAGATCCTGAAACAGGTAGAAACGTTCTGATCCGTGTTACACATAGAGACAAATTCCTTTATTAATTGAGGTGTATAATGCCTAACCCTACAATGAAAGTATTTGATAAGAACATCCGGCGTGTAGGTACGTTGGTTGATAGTTCAGATATACAACGAAGAAGACGTATTAACAGTGACTATGAGGTAACATTTATGGTCCCGATGACCTCAGATGATTATCGCGAAAAAATAGCAATCAAAGGCCACGTTCAAGACGAACGTGGCCAATTTTATGTCATTCAGTCCCGGAGCCGGTCCCGTGAAGGTCGAAAGCTTATGGCTTCAATTTATTGTAATCATGTCATGTTCAAACTTAATGACTTCAAGTTTCCTTATACCTCATATATTGACGAAGCTTATGGCGTACATCTCAACGAGCTGACTGAATTGATTACAAAAGCTACAGGTGGGAGATTTACATTCGTTATCCACGATACGTTTGATCTACATGACGTTAAGGATTTTGGACGGGGAACTTGTCTTGAAGCCCTGAATAAGATCGTCGATATGTATGAATGCGAGGTAGAACCCGACAATTTTGTGATTAACCTCAAGAAGAGAATTGGATCTGACCATGGCTTGCAGTATCGGCTCAAGAAAAACATCGTATCCAGTTCCTTCAAGGACAAAGGGGAATCCCTCGTAACCCGGATGTATGCCCAAATGAAGGATGGCCGGACATTCATCGGTATGGATGCGTCCTTGCTGACAGATCTCGAAAGAAGTCTGTTGTCGAGCATACCAGGAACAATTGTGAATGGTAAACTGGTGGTCAACTATCTTATATCACCATTTGCTCAGTATTGGGCAAGTGATTCGGTTCCATTTTATGATGGGGAGATCATCGAACAGGATATTGAGGAAGCAGAGGACTTGCTGAAGGCTACACGTAAGGCGCTGCTTGAGCAAGAGGTTGTTTCTCTTGAGGCAACCATATCCACGGCAGACTTGTTCAAAATCGATCACACCGAACCTAAACCTCATTTAGGTGATGATGTCATGTGTATCGATCCGGACATGGGCATGAACCGATTGAAAGCTCGTATCACTGAGCTCACTGAGTATCCATACAGTATGGACAAGCATGCTGAACCGACGATCTCCAATATCAATTTAAGAGACTATGATGATATCATCAGTGATCTGGAACGAAATAAGAATATCACCAACAACCTGTTTTCAAACGGAAAGATCCGGACGGATGTCTTTGAGTCATTTGCAAAGCAAGCAGTCATTGACATCAACAACAGTAAAACCGAGCTGATCTATCCACCAGAAGGCGGGATATTGGCTCAAGAGAAAACAAACCCATTGGAGCAAGTCAGGTTCACTTCTAAAGGACTTGGGATATCTACTGATGGTTGGAAAACAATACGAGCTGCAATCACAGCAGGTGGAATTGTAGCTGAGCAAGTAATAGGCCAACTAGGTAACTTTGTCTCCATGTTGATCGGTAATGGTGAGGACATTGTACAGATCAATACAAACGGTATTGCAGCAGGAGCTTCCTCGTTCAATAGTGCTCCTTTCAGACTAAACATGAAAGGTGACTTGATAGCGAATAGCTTAACAGCGAATTACGCAAACATTGAATATTCTAACTTTAAAAACGGGGCCATCGTTGGTTCCTCAATAAATGTAGGCAATGGGATGTTCACCGTTACTTCAGGTGGGATTATGTCGGCCGTAGGAGCAAGCTTCTCAGGTTCTATTACCGCATCTACAGTTACAGGTACAAATATCAATGGTGGTACAATTACTGGTGCCTTAATTCGTACTGCCCAATCAGGAAGACGTGTAGAACTAGATTCTCAGGGATTGCGCTCTTATGATGCAGGAGGACGTACACGAATTCAGATAGCTACTACTGAGGATGCTACAGCAGCAGCGATTATTTGGAGGGATACAAACGGATCTTCAGTCGGGGAAATTAATTCATATCAATCGAGTGGACAACTTTCTATTATTAGTAATAACTTGTTCCTTGGTTCGAACAACTCCGGTAATCCTATTAGGCTTCAAGGAACTGTTACATTTGGCGGGGCGGTTATCGGTTTAGATATTTCTGATGTGAATGGATTGCAAGCGGAATTGACTTCTTTGAGAAATCGAATTCTATCACTAGAATCGGCATTTTATTCCCACTCACATTCTGTAACTTTACCTACGCATAACCACGGTCTGGCTAATGCTACAAATTGGGGAGGAACCTTCCCAACCTCTACTCCGTAATGGTATTATAGGAAAAAAGAACCATTGCGGAGGTTTTGAAATGAAAAAAATTGCATACATTGCTGGCGGTATTATAATTGGTATTGTTTTTTCGACAACAGCAGGTGCTTTTGCTGATTCAGTGAAAAGTATGGTCGGGAAAAAGGTAACTGGCGAATATTCAATCGTTGTCAATGGTAAAAATCTTTCTGACAAGGGCGCTGTAATAGACTCACGAGCTAACGTTCCTGCTCGCGCCCTTTCTGAAGCGTTAGGAGCTGATGTAGAAGTGACTGGAAAGACAATAATAATCACCTCTGGTGATTCAACCTCTAATGAGGGATCTACTTCTACGATCCCTTCGACAGGCAATAATTCAGTTAGTGGGAAATCAAAAGCGTATCTGGAATCGATGAAAAAAGGGTACGTGTCAGAAATCCTGCCTCCTTTGGTTGAAGGTTTGGAAAAGGTAACCAAGGAGTATGAAGCCGTTAAAGCGACAGGCCAAGAGGATGTGGCTGCACTAGCAAAACAAAAAGTGGATGATTATCAAAAGCTTGTAGACGATGCGAAATCCGAACTTGCACTAATTGATGAAGCATTACTTACTGCTAAATAGAATAAGAGAATTTACCTGAGGGGCCTGTATATAAGCAGGCTTTTTTCTTGTATCCATTGAAATACCGTAGTGAAAATATAACAAAACAATGGTAAAGTTACGGAAGAATAAGATGATAATATGTAGGGGGATAAGAATGGAGAATTTTATTGGTACAGTCGTTTTTATATTGCCTGGATTCTTAATGTATTTCTGGATTCAGTCATTTGGAGTCAACCCGGTAGTGAAACATACAGCTGGTGAATTTGCTGCTATCGCTGCTTTATTGTGGTTACCAACTTCGTTCGTTACGCTACTTCTATATAACGGAGGAATTTATGTTTCTCGTTACTTTAGTGGTGCGGAAATTGTTTGGTCATTAAAGGATCTCAGTTCCAAATCTGACAACGTTCTTTTCCTTGTTGTTTTCATGATTTTGAGTGTAGTGGTTAGCTTCGTAATGAGTTGGATATGGGCGGTGAAATTGTATGATAAATATATTAAATTCATTAACAAAGTACGCGAAAAAAGAAATGTAGCAGCCTTCTCTATAAATCCTTCTGTGTGGGATGAAATTTTCCTTAAGAACGATTCACAAGTTGTTGAGATCGGTAAAATAAATGGTAGTACAGAACCAGTAGTTGGTTGCATTGATAAAGCGTCCCGAACATTTGAGCCGGAACGCTATCTAAATTTAAACGAGATTCAATTTTTCACAGATTTGGTCAAAGAGCACAATATTAAAGTTGATCAGATATTATATGATACAAAGACAGGTACATATATCAAAATATTTGATCCAAAAGAAATAAAAAATGCTCAACAAGAGACTGAAGAACCTATTTCTTCTTCGGTTGATTCGGAGTAATACGGGCGCTTGGCTTGTCCACTGATCTCGTTTCTCTAACAGGGATCACAGGGGTACTCTTTGCTTCTTTGTTCTGGCTCATATGTTTCTCCTTCTGATTTTCGATATTGAGGGTTTGGGTTTTCGTCGAAATTAACAAAGAACAACCGACTAGTCCTTTTTTGGAGGAGCAGGAGTGATTCTAGCGCTTGGTTTATTAACCGAATACGTTTGCTTACTCGACTCGTTTTTTTGAGTCTTACCTTCGGATTGGTTATTTTTACTCATTTTTTATCTCCTTGCTGACTGTTGCTGGTTTTACTACTATCGGATTTGTTGATAGCCGGAGGAGATAATCTTGCAGAAATTTTATTCACAGACTCGTTTAGAATTTCAGGATTTTTCTCGTTTTTAGACATGTCGTTTCCCTCCTTTATTTAAATGTGACATTCCATAATTCGACAGCGAGACCAAGACTCCTCTTTTTCGTAGTGTATAAGCACTAATAATAAAATAAGATGAATCTATAGAAAGCCCTATTCCTTAATTGGAAGGGGCTTTTTTTCGTATAGAGAGGAGGAAAGGTCTTGGCAAAGATGACACATACACTCCAAGTTGAACTGGATCTGAATAAACCAGTTGAAGAATTGGCACAGGTGATTACTACTGTTCTTAGTTCACATCCACTTAATCAAAAAGAGATTCTGACAGCTTTAGATTTAGAGATCGGGAATGCACTGGCAGCAGTTGAGATTCAAGAACAAAAAGATAAACAAGAAGTTATTGATTAGGTCAGGAAATGTTTCCTGATCAAAGGGAGGTTTTTTTAATGACAGAAGAACAGAAATCAATAAAAAACATGGAGAAAGTCAAAGAGGCGGCAGAGAAAATCTTTGACCACCTCTTCCCTAATTCAGATTATACGTTAAACGTTTCTATTACGAAGAAAGACAGATCATATGACCATGGAGTATATCGATGCGCTATAGGAGATGTCCCTGAGACAGGAATTACCCACCGTCATGAAACTTCTTTTCACTCACCCACTATTAGTTCTGAGTAGGGAACTCTTTTTACAACTCTGATCGGAGACTTTATTAATAACTCGTATTGAGGATGATCGGAAGATTTTCCAGTCCAATAGTTCTCGGCATAATAAGCAGAAGTTAAAAACGAAGGTTTATCCATATCAGTTCCAAGCCAAGAAGCATCGAGTTTAACGAAATCGGAGTGTTCGAATTCAACTTCCCATACAGCAAACGATTCTTGATTTCCTAGCTTCTTAAACCAAAATCTAAGTTCTTTCATTGTTTCCGAGGCGAAGAATGATTGAAACCTTGAAGGCATGTGAGCATAATTCAACCTTCGTTCATACTCAAAGATATTTTCTGTAAAGACATCTTGTATTTCTTCTCTTGTTTGAGGTTGTCGGGCGTAGTATGTATTTCCATGAAACGATAAACCATCAGGGTAACGTTCGTCCATTATTTCTTTTAGAACTCTGGGCTCGATATTAATATCACTCATCAAATTGATAACTTCGTTTTCTTTAAGCCTGTTGTAACGATCTATGTGATATGCAAGCAAAGAATGAACCTCCTTAGATTATGTGTGTTACGGAATTCTACACGGAGGGAAGATTTTCCTTTTTAAATATTTTAATGAGCCTTGAGTTGAGGGGCTATTTGCGTCTAGGCAGTCGAATTTGTAGGGGGAGTAGAAATGGATTGGATAGCAATCCTGGGTATTTTAGGAACGCTCAGCGGACTCATTTTAGGATGGGCGGGCCGATCAAGGTCATACAGACAAGATATTATCCAAGAGGCCGGGGCGGATGCTCTACAACGCGCAGACGTGGATTACATAAAACGTGGCGTGGACGATATTCGATTAGAACAGAGAGTGCAGGCACAGCGTGTAGATGCCCTTTCAGAGCGGGTGACGAGGGTCGAAGAGTCGGCCAAGCAGGCCCATAAGCGGATTGACCGAAAAGAAGATATTGGAGGCGTATAGGATATGGACTGGAGTACTGTATTTTCACTTATTGATCCTAAGTTATTTATTGTATTGGCTGCATGCTGGGTCCTTGGTATTGGCATAAAGCGTATCCCGAAGATTCCGGACTGGACCATTGTTTTCATCGTGACTGCATTCGCTATTGTTATTACCAGTTGGACACTTGGCTGGTCTCCTGAATCGCTTATCCAGGGAATATTGGTTGGAGCATTTGCGGTGTTCGGTAACCAGGTGATTAAGCAAGCGAGGAAAGGAACTGAACAGGCATGATCTCAAGAGGGAATTTCTTGCTTCTGGAGCCATCCGAATTTAAAGGGTGGCTCGACAAACAGACCATAACCAGAAAGATAGACAAGCTCCAGGTCCATCATACGGCTGCACCCAACTATACTACTCGTCAGGTGGTCAATGGAATAGCAAAACAAGATGTCTGGAAATGTCTTGAGGGAATGAGGACGTTCCATTTATCTCAGGGATGGTCCGGTACAGGACAAAACATAACTGTACTTGAGGATGGACGTATCGCCATCAGTTTAGATCGGGACCTCAATAAAACGCCTGCTGGAATTAAGGGAGCCAATACAGGTGCTTTGTGCATAGAGATTATAGGCAATTTTGATCAAGGCGGAGATACGATGAATACTGCACAGAAACAATCTGCAATCCACCTATACGCCTGTCTCGCGCTCAAGATAAACATACCTATCGATACATCACATATCGTGTATCACGCCTGGTATACGTCATCTGGAGGATGGTTAGGTGACTATGAACAAGGTGAGTCCAGCAAGACTTGTCCAGGAACTAATTTCTTTGGTGACGGGAATACAAGATCTGGTGCTGAGCGTGGATTTATTCCAGCCATCAAATCTGAACTAAAGCGAATTAAGGAAGGGGATGGAGATCCGATGACATTAGAAGAAAAGAAACAGATGGACGAACTGAAGGCTACTGTCGAATCTCAGGCCAAGTGGATAGCAGCTCAGAAGGCCAAAGAAAGCATGACTTGCCCAAGCTGGGCAAAGTCTGCTTACGATTTCTATAAGCCTTACATTGCTGATGAGACAGGAAGCTATGACTTTTGGCGTCAACTTTTGATTAACTATCGTAAGGAGAATGGTATCAAAATTCAATAAAACAATGTGCTTAGGTGACTGATCGTAAAAAATTAAATACCTCGAACAGTTAACTGATATCGAGGTATTTAATTTCACCTTTTTGGAAATATTTGATAACTGGATGCATAGGATATTGACAACTGGGTAAATGGAGGTGAAAATAGATGTATGGGAGGATGAGTTATATGGCTAGTTTAGTACAGAAAGATACTGATATGTTTTTAAAGCTATCTGCAACTTCAATTGCTATTTCTATGGCAACTGCAAAATTAGTAAACTCTTTCAGAGAGCGACATGCTGAGATTCAGAAAGATCGGGAATTTTTAAAGCTTCTTCAGCAAAGTTATATAGAAAACGGAGAAGATGATTTTGCTTACGCTGAGAATATGAGAGCAGTTTCGGCTGAAGCGGATAAACTACTTTCGGAGTTGAGTTCACATAATGAGTAATGACGTACCCAAAAGAGGAGATATATACTGGAGTGATTTAAGACCGGGGAAAGGATCGGAACAAAACGGTTTTCGTCCGGTCTTGATCATTTCAAACAATCTCATGAATGTCACTAGCACAGTAGTTCTTGCAGTACCTATGTCAACAAGTGATGAAAAAGCTAAAGCCGGTCCGTTTAATATATCATATAAAAAGAGTGATTACAGCGTCATTGCTTCCAACATAGCTGATTTGAAGAGAGATGGTCATAGTTTTGTTCATGAAGATGGTGTTTTGCTGTGTAATCAATCTCGGGCGATTAGTAAATCAAGACTTAAACTAAAGGTTGGCGAGGTAACTAATAGACAGGTTATGCATGGTATTAAAGAGGCTCTTATTCATTCATTTGGTCTGGATGCATGTGAAAGATGTGCATATCCAGTAAGACCCAATGCTATCAAATGTTCAAATTGTAATAGTATACATAGAAGGAAGTGTAAGAACTGCAAAAAGTCCTTCGATCTTCTGTACAATTATTGTCCTCATTGTGGGGAGGGGGTTTAGCGTATGGAACGTTCGCAGCTTGTAGACTTACTAACCAATTCGCTTTTAACGTACTTACCTGAAGCTGCCGTTTCTTTGTCTAGCATCATTGAAACTCTTCAAACTATAACCGTGTCTGATACCGAGCCAGATTTAAGCGATTTATTGAGCAAGATAAAACACATTATGCAAAATGCAACAACTCCACTGTTGGCGAATGCCACAGAATTTGTTGAAATGGTAGAGGTTTCTGGTAGTATTACTGATGAAGAAAATGAACTTTATAATAGGTACAGTAATGCTATGCATGCTCTTATGGATGGAGTAAACGGGTTAATTGATTGGATCAGAGATGTAAAAGATGAGAAGGGTAGCAATGATAAGCTGAGCGAATCGATAGATTCGTTATTTGAAAGTAGTCAACTAATTCTTAACTTAGTTGAAGAATTAACAAAAATAGACAAGAAAAATAAAGATTAGAGGCAGTTAGGACTTACTTTGAAAAGTAAAATTAAATAAAAAAAAAGAGGCGCGGCAGGTTTTCATTCTGCTATGCCTCTTTTTTTTATTAAATATTTTTCTATGTACCAATAAATAGCTCTAATAATTCTGATACCTGTTTAGAAAACAGAAGTTTAGAAATTAATCAACAAAAATTGTTGACTCGATTTACAGGTCATGTTAATATAAATCTTGTAAACAACTTAATAGTAGGAAGGAGGGTATCCAATGTTGACTCAGTTTGGGGTGTTTTGCCGAAAATTGAGAATAGATAATGGAGAATTGCTTAAGAACATGGCCGACAAATTAGAGGTGACCTCATCTTATTTGTCAGCTGTCGAAACAGGCAAACGAAATGTCCCTCATGACTGGCTTGAAAAAATATCAAACATTTATCAGCTAAATGCTGAATCAGCCCAAGTTCTCGAATCTGCAATTGAGAACTCACAACAATCAGTTAAGATTGATTTGAAAAACACTAGTAACCAAGAAAAAAATTTGGTTATGGCGTTCGCAAGAGAGTTTAAGGAACTCAACGAAGATGACAAGTCAAAAATTTTGAGTATTCTTCGTAAAAACAATGGTGGGGAGGTGTAATATTGAGTGAATACGAAGCATCCCCATTATCACGCGTCGACATTCGAGAGATAGCTAATTTTTTCCGTCAACAATGTAAATTAATCGACGCAAAATTTTTTCCTATTGTTGAATTTTTGGAATTTGTTATGCCGCAATTAGATCCTCAATTCGTGTGGGAATCTATTTCAAGATTCGAGATGGGTTCTAAACATGGATTAGCTTATCCCGATGACAAGCTCATTAAGATCCGGGAAGATGTCTATGAAGGAGCGGTAAAGGGAAACGGACGTGATCGATTTACTATTGCTCATGAAATTGGGCATTACTTTCTTCATAAGAAAGAAAGAGTTTCGTTCGCAAGAACTATGGGACTAGCAGAGAAATTGCCTGCCTTCAGAAATCCCGAGTGGCAAGCCGATGCTTTTGCAGGAGAACTGCTTGCCCCTCCCCACATAATTAAAGATATGACCATTTTTGAAGTAGCACGCTTCTGCGGAATATCGCAACAAGCAGCACGTAAACAATTAAAATCGTGCGGAAAATAATATTGAGGAGAGTGATGCTGGAATGTTATTCGAAAGAAAAAACCGCCGGCCTTGTAGAGGGCCCACGGTTCTTTAGAATCTGTGTGTTGTTTATAGTGAACCATCACTACATAATTAAATATTGGCGTATTTATAATGTATCACTATAAACTCCCTCTTGCAAGGTAAAAAACCTTGAGAGGAAATGATAATTATGATGATTTGTACACCATTCATTACACTGAGAAACGGAAAAAGACTTTATGCGCATGAAAAAGGTAAAGAGGCGTTTTGTTTCGATGTCACAGAAGAGAAGCATAAAGAGTATATGAAACGAAAAGAGAAGGCGAAACAAAAAAATACAGATACAACAAAATAAAAGAACTACCCTAGAGATTGATGACTATGACTTTATGTGATGGGAAGTCATAGTCACAATCTTTTTTTATTTACACTTCTATTAACAACTATAATTAGAGAAAAGGTGGTCGTTTATTTTGCTAAGTGATATTGCTGAAGCGTATAAAAATAAATCCTCTTTGTTTGTGTTTTCAGTTGTTTTATTAGTACTGGGTGCGGTAACTATGATCTGGTTCCAGGAATTAACGTTAGCTTCTTTTTCGGAGCTTATGGAAAAATTTGAAACTCAAAAAAATACAATGCTATTTACACCTGTGCTTAACATTTTCTCGGGGTTTGGGTTGTTGGCTGCTGGAGTTTTATGGATTATTGCGGTGTTTGATAATCGACATGCTCAGTACCGGTATTCTTATTTCGATGAAGATGAAGGTTTCAAATCAAAATTGGTGTATGCTTTGACCGGTATTATATTGATCGGCCTTTCATGTATCTTTTTTAACTATTTATTCACTAAAGTTGGAGTGTTAATCGCTTTGTTAATTGTAGTGGGTTTATTTATGTATGGTTCAGGAACTAAAAAATAGTTTTAGCGAAAAAGTTCCACTAGTTTCATTTACTAGTGGAACTTTTTCGCTAGAAACATAAATGTGAACGAAAGGTTGTTTTAAAGGCGATATATAAATCCATTTTGCTAAGGAGGTAGTCAAAATAGAGAAGAAATATTATGCTGGACATATTGCAGTTTTCACTTTTGTAATTGTTCTTATTTACATATTTAGATATTTGGGTGGAGTTGAAAACCCAATAGATCTAACAAAGTATACTTGGCCTAAACAATAAAAAAGAGCGATGGACTTAAATGTCCGCGCTCTTTTGCTGTTGTGAAGCTTTTTCAATGACTTGGTAAAGAGATAGATCCTTATTATTGATCCACCAAGCTGAAGAGGTTCTCTTCTGAAGGGAAATTAGAGTTTTGGATTTAATATTTTTGTCAGATGCTTCGTTAAAAAATTTGATTCTTATTTGTCTAGCCCATCTAATTTGAGCCACAGAACCCTTAAGGTCTGGTATATTATAGTGACTTTCAATTTCAGATGCTAAGTTATTTGAGTAATCGTCTATCTCTTTGGAGCGTACAATCTTAACCAGGATAATCACCTCGTTTTTAGTTTATAAGGATTATTTGTATTGTTTAGAAGAGTTTCTACATACTGATTAGCAATTTTATAGAATATCTTTTTAATTCTTCTTTCTCCTGATATAGTAATAATTAACAACATAAAGTAGTCTATCAGACCTAGGTATAATTTTCTATAAAAATGTATGGATGTGGGAGAATGAATACATATCGAGTATTGCAAACAGACACGTGTATCAGTCTGGTTTGTCTTACCTGAGCGTGAACGTATTATGGACTATGGTGGGTTATTGGAAGCTTACAGTGATGTGTCCGTAAAAATCGCTGGAAATCGATACTTTAGAGACAAGTTTGAATTTAGAGCGGAGAGAGGTATGTAAATGGTCGATCTTAAGAGCATTATTGATGAGGAATTAAGGAAGAGGATTAGTGAAGCAAGAGCAGACGGTAACGAATACTTGGATGTAATATCAGGGAATATACATAACTATTTAGGATTTAAAAGTCGTATGCCTTCATGCTGTCATGCCATGAAAAAAATGATGCGGTCGGGTGACTTGATCTTATCAGAACCAATTAAAGGGAAAGGTGCGACAGTTAAGGTGAGATATTTCCTATGAGTAGATGTTAGTGGTTTTAAAGAGATGAAACTTGTGATTAAAAAAAATTATAAATGATATTAAGGGAGTTGTCTTTGATGAAAAAAGGTTCAATTATACCAGGTTTTAGAACAGGAGTTATTTGGAAGAAGGTGATTGCATCAATATTCTATGTAGTCGGTGCTTTAATTCTTTCGATACTGGTCTTTGGTACCTTTATTGATGATAACCTAACTAAAGACTCAGTAATTAGCTTATTAGGCGCACTAAGTCTAATAGTTTTCTTCGGATTGATTCCTTTTATACTAATTACTAATTTTCTCTCAATAAGAAGAAGACTTCCTTTGATCAATAGCAAAAATTGGCCATTGAAAATCATTGGGTGGACGTTGTCTATTATTATGCTTTTTATTTGTTTCGGATTCTCAAATTTTATGTTAGATAAGTTCTATACAGAAGATTACATAGTACAACGAGAATCTGAACGAGAAAAAGCAAAAGTCGAAAAAGAAAAACAAAATAAAGAGGTAGCTGCAAAGAGAGAGAAAGAGAAAAAAGAAAAAGAAAAAAAGGATGCAGAATCGGCCCAAGCCAAAGAAAAAGAACAGTCACACATAAAGGAAACATCAGACAAAAAGACAGGTGAACCTGGTTCTTCTAAACCAAAAACCGATAAAGATTCTGTAGTTACTGTTACTGCCCAAAGTAAAAATTCTGACGTCAATAAAAATAACGAGGAAAAAGAAGCAACAGGTAGTACTGTTATAAACAAATTAGGCAATTATGCGAATGACGTTAAAGAGTTATTTAATAACATAGATATTTTCTTATCTGATAAAGATAGATTCTCTGAAGCGAAAGTTTCCAAAATTACAAATGGTGAACGGATGTTTCTAAAATCAGAAAACAAGTACTGGAATCTATTTGGAGATCCATACTATAAACGAACTTTAGAATATGAAAATTATATTTATTATGGAGAAACTCGCGATAACAAGCCACATGGAGAAGGAGTACTATATACATACTCGTACTCTAATTTTTTAAACAAGGTTATGGTTCCTCTTTACATTGGGGATTTTAAGGATGGGATGTTCAACGGCTACGGAACAGAGTTTATGTTAGCTTCTGAATACTATAATGATGTCTTTGGATATTATGGAGGTTTAGATGAATATGGCTTAGTTTTCCCGGTTTACGAAGGATACTTCAAGAACGGAAAGTATCATGGTGAAGGTATTCTCTCATTAATAGATGAGAAAAGTTCTACTGATGAACCTTCAAATTTATTGAAATATTACAAAGTAAATAAATTGGCAATAGAATCATTTGAGAAAAAGTTTGAAAAATCAGAAGAACTATACTATTTTCCAGACATGCCTATTTTAAAAGCAAGTGTTAGAGATATAGGCGAATTTAAAGACGGAAAATTAAATGGTGATGGTAAACAGTATAATGGACAGGGAGTATTAATGTATGAAGGCGAACTAAAGAAGGATCGCTATCACGGCGAAGGAAAGTTATATTTTAATAATGGAAATATCAAATATGAAGGTGATTTTAAAAGTAATCAGTTTCATGGAAAAGGCACACTATATAATAGTGACGGGACAATAAAATACAAAGGGAAATTCGCTTCAGGTGACATTAAATAAAAGATTGCTACAAAGGTATACATTGATTGATGATCTCCATAATAATATACTCTCTCCCATGAGTTCTATTATAAATTTACCTGGTCAAAATGACTGGGTATTTTTGTTGTTGATAAAAGAACGTATGTTCGCATATAATATTGAAGAGGTGATTTACATGTTAACGGATTATCAAAGAAAGGTCCTTCGGATCTTATATAACTACAAAGGTGGACGGCGTAGGTTTCCGACTATCCACGAACTGACGGTTAAAACAGGTAAACATAAACCTGATGTTATGGCGGCACTGGATACGCTTATAGCAGAGAGGTACATACATTGGGAGGATAAGTCGGATACGTCCAATATCGTCATTCTGGAAGGCTGGGAGCGCGAAGGGGAACGTTCTAAAGTTGAACCAACTCGTTCGCAAGGAAACACCGATTACTGGACCCAATACTAAGGAGGGGTTATCATGAGCATCAAGTTGACAGGGAACGGTTTGTTTGAATCTTCGCGGATGATATTGCCTGAGCACAGGGAGGCCTGGTTGACTCACATCCATGAGCAGAAAAGACGTGTGAAACCGGAATTAGATGAGCAGGAGATACAGCGGATCAGTGAAGTACTTGTTGATTCCTATAATAGAAGTAGTACGGTTGATTTGATACTATTTAACCCTTTCTTCGAAGAGCCGATATCAGGAGTAGTTGTGGGATTAAACTCTGCAAGGTGTGAAATAAAGTTGATGTTAGAGGATGAGTTCCGCTGGGTTTCTTTAGCCGAAATTGTCTCTGTTAATTAATGAGATAGTATCGCTTTGGAATTGCGAGCATATACTCTACAATATCTGTATAAGCATATTATTTTAATTAGGAGATTTTCGATTTAACCAGCGTCATATAGACTAGATTTATCGCGTTTAATGTCAGAGTAGTAATGCAATCAAAGTGAGTATTTGAAACGAGTTTCTTCATTATAATAAGAAAAAAAGGGCGCCCACAAAAACGCCCACAAAATGCCCACAAAAGTCTGAATAATTATGATTAGTTTTGAAAAGCTGATCACTGATAATACTTGTTTTAAGCCGATTTATTATGGTGGATGATTCACTTTGAAAGCATGGAACATAAACAGAACACAAGTCCACCAATGGGAACGCGATCAATATATTACGTTGTACTAATCGAAAAAACCTTGTAACTACGGGGTTTTGAAGAGATGAGCCGGGGGACGTTTTGAGGGAATTGCACTTCTATTGAGGTTGCGTCCCCCAAACGTCCCCCGGTTTTTGATTTTCTGATCCAAAAATACGGGAAGTGTACTCTTCATATTTATCAATGTTACGCTTCTCTAGCTTTTTAGAAATATGAGCATACACATCGGATGTAATTTGCACACTGCCATGCCCAAGCTGCTCTTGTACAAACTTGATGTCAGCCCCAGCTTCAAGCATGATCACGGCATAGGTGTGTCTCAAGGAATGAATTGTTAAATCCTCACTCAAACCAGCTTTTCTCAAAATTCTCTTCGAAGCGTTAAAGAGACTGGATTTCGGCATCGGACTACCATCATTTCTGCACAAGACCAGGTTTAAATCGTGTCTGTACATGGATTCCCCTAAATTGATCTTATTTTGATTTTGCCATGAAGCATGATACCTTAAATCATTTATAAGGCCGTTACTTACACTAATGGTGCGAGTAGAATTTTCCGTTTTTGTATCTCCGAAAAGCTCGTCCTCGTCTTCAGCTTGAAAATCGAGTGTTTCATCCACGCGGATCGTCTTTTCTTTGAAATTAATATCCGACCACTTTAGAGCGGCAGCCTCACCTTTTCGTAATCCCGTTTCAATAAGCAATTTGAAGAAAATCCAATAAATGTACCCATACCCTCGAGCCGTATGAAGAAATTTGGGAATGTCTTCTGAATCAATGAATTGAATAGACTTTTTTTTGTGCTCTCCTTTAATAATAGACCCCTTACATGGATTGCGTAATATTTTCCCTTGAATCAATGCATGCTCCATGGCTGAGTATACAGTAGAATTGATGATCTCGACCGTACGTTTGCTGAGTCCCTTTTTAAATAGAGAGTCCAAAAAGACCTGATACATATCTGGTTTTAAATCTTTGAGCATCAGACGCTTAAAATAGGGTTTGATATGGGTGTTAAGGTTGTTTTCATGTAGTTTAATCGTATTCTTTCTTACAACTCCTTTTTTGTAGTTATTTATCCAATTTCGAATGTAATCGACCAAAGGAATGTCTGTCTGTTCAAACCCTTGTTTGAGCTGCCTTAAAAATTCAGTAGCTGCTAGTTCAGCCTCTGGTTTAGTTCGAAAACCAGCCTCGGATTTCTCTTTTTGTTGTTGAGTGAACGGATCGGTGTTCTTTAACCGATACCTCCAGCCACTTTTCAATTTCTTGAAACTTGCCAATTTCATTCCTCCTACTAGAACGTTAGTTTTTTTTCTGTATGTAAAACCGCCTCACAGCGGTGTAAGCGTAAGTTAATCAATTTTGAGCAGAGTAGTGAAATGTTCTGGGTTAAAGATGAAAAAGGAGAAAGAGCTTCGAATTAGAGTCGGTAAAGATATTTTAAAAAAATCATCAAAAAACGAGCCTTCGGTAACTAAGGCTCGTTTGTGCAGGAGTCATATTTGGCTCCAATAACTATGTTTGGAATAGTGCAGAGGTTTCTTGCGGAAAAGTAACTAAAACAATTCTACCCTATTTCACAGGATTTGACCTTACTTTAGCTTTAAAGTTCGAGACCAGAACTTGTACCGATTGCCGAAAAGGACAAGGAAATGATCTGATTACCCGATTAGATAAGTATTTAACTACTTGTCACTGTTCTAATTCATTAAGCTAGCGGGCAGTTTAGTTTAAGATTAAAATGCGGTGAACCATATCATCGCTAGTGATAAAGCAGAGAATTGAACTGGATATCGCATCGGCAACGCTGAGTTTGCAGGAAGGAGCTTAAAGTATTCACGTACTCGATACATGTGGAGTGTCTAATATTGATGGTTCGTAAGGAATAGATGAGATATGACAGTTTATCTCAAACGACTTAATTGTATAGTGTTGACACTTCGCCCACTTGGAGTAATATGTTACTATTGAGATAGCATTCTATTTCCGATGAAGACATATTTTAGTTTGAATGTTATTTAGGAAGGAGAGACACTATGACAATGTTCGAGATATGTTCTATGCAAAGTCTATTTTATGAACAACGGCGGTTGTTTGTATAGAGCTAATAATATAAGTAACCGCTTAAATCCGGATAGTGATAATTGTTATAGTGTAGACTTTGCTACCTTAAAATTCAACTATTTTAAGGAGCGGCTATCATGAGATATCTAAATGCCGACAGCATCTTTCCGGAAGAATTACTAAATGAAATACAAAAGTATATGAACGGTGGATTGGTTTACGTCCCTAAATCAAAAGGTTTGCGTAAAAAATTGGGGTGAAAATTCAGGCAACAGAAAAATTATAATCTTAGAAATGATGAAATCCGGCGAAAGTTTCTCGATGGTGACACTATCGAGAAACTTTCAGATCGATTTTGACTTTCAAGCGATACTATTAAAAAGATCGTTTATTCAAAATAATAGCTTAACAAGAGTCGCATTGGAAGAAATTCTAATGTGACTTTTTTGTGTATAGCATAGTTTAAATTGTTTATTACATATTTTCAAGCTTTTACTATCGTTATAATAACATATAAGAGAAGTAGTTGATTTACTTCATAAAAACTGCAGGGGGATAAAAAAATGAATGATTTTTTTAGATTTGATACTGATGAAGAACGGCGGGCGTTATTAATCAGAGCAAGGAAAGTCGCTTTATCTGCAATTCGAAAGTATGACGTAGAATGGGATAACATCCAGTTTATTCAACTATCCGGCGATACGATCACGTATAAAATTGAAACCAGTACAGATAACAATTATTTACTTCGCATTCATTCGGACCGATTAAGCAGAGAGGAAATTCGTTCGGAACTCCTACTGTTACAAGCACTGAACAAATCGAAAGATCTAAAAGTACCAGAAGGGATGGCAAATTGTGATAGTATTTATGTATTGGACATCGAAACAGAGACAGGATATAGGCGCCCTTATATAACGATGATGCGATGGATAGAGGGTGAAAAAGTTGTAGGTGAATTTACAGATAGTCAAGCATATAATATAGGTGTATTGATGAGCAGGCTCCATGAAGCAGCAAAGGATTTCAATCCACCTTCTGATTTTGTAAGACCTACTTGGGGAGTAGAAAGTTTTAAACGTGAAATGGCTAAGTTGGAACGTTACTATGAGCGTTTTTTATCCGAAGAGGGATGGAAGCTGTATCAAGATGCAGCTGAGAAGGTTGTATCCCAACTTACCACGATGTATCCAAGTGAACATAACTATGGGCTCATTCATGCTGATTTACATACCGGTAATATGGTTTTTGAGGATAATCAACCCTATCCGATTGATTTTGGAAGATGTGGGTACGGATATTATCTCTACGATATGGCAGGCACCATATTGGAGCTTTGGCCAAAGCATCGATGGATGCTTATCCAAGGTTATGAGAGTATTAGGAAGTTGGAAACGGACTATATTCGGGATCTGGAATGTTTTTTTGTCATGTTCATGATCGAGAATTGCTGCCATCACTCCTCTGATCCAAGAGAAACAACCAGTTTAATCGATGAACAAAAGTATGCCCAAGCATACATAAGAGAATATTTAAATGGTAATCCATTTTTATTCGAAGTGATCGAGCCTGTAAATGTGGATTAATACTAACCGATACCGGGCTAAAATAATGATATCTTATGGTGATGATTTACAATAGGTCGCTGTTTAGAGTGTTTGTTCATATCATCAAGTTTTAAAAACGTGAGCTATGACTTCGAGTTTATACAAGATCTACTTGTGTACTTAGCGCTGAAACTTTTCTGTTTATTATGAAGATTTATACTTATTCATGAAGTTTGTCCGATCCAGTTGTTCTTCAGTTTCTCTAGTTCCCCTTCATTTTCGGGGTATATTTTGACGGAGCTGTTTGGGTCGTTTCGTGAGATTTTTTAAACTGGCATTGAGTTGGAATGAAGGGGGCTCGAATTGGTGGGTCGTCTTTTTTCTTTTCTAGGGGCTTGATGATTTGCGCCGGATGTTCAGGTCAGCGAGATGCCAAATACGGTTGAGGCATTATGGAAGATCGAGCTTTTATATGGAAAGCATCCGTCCTATACGGAGAGTAAGTATGCAGTAAAGTTAACAACAAAGCTGGAGGGGGAGCTTCGAAGTGCTCCTTGGTCATCGATTTGAAGGATAAGTTCGATGAGTTCCTCAGAGATTTTAATGTTTTTGGAAGTATGGAGAAGGCAGAGCTGCATCAAACCATTGATTATGTGAAGCTTTAAACTTCATATTCTGCAGAATTAGCATAATGTAATTATTAAGAACCCCTTTTATGTCTTTAAAGCCTCCTAATCCAATTGGACACTCGAAGCCACCTCAGATACACTAAATGAAATTAGGAGAGCGTCCATGAAAAGATGGAAACGGGGAGGTTACAGTCCCATCACACACGTTGAAAACAGCATTAATCAATCCTCAGTATGATCCTTTACAGACTTACGTTTCTCGGTTGGAGCGTCCGGAATGGGTAGCTGTAGGAATGATGGGAAAACTTCTGATAAGAGATGATGGCACATGTCGAGAGAACGGGTACTGTATAGAACATTATTTCTTTTTTTTATGTAGACGGATTGTAATATGAAGTGCGACACCTACTGGAAATAAATAAAAAAGGGCCCATGGCTGGATTCATGTAGAATGAAGGTTCCTACACCACATTCACACAAGGAGAATCCAGCCATGAGCTACAGACATCTTAGCATAATTGAACGGAGCAAGCTAGAAATCCTACACCAGCAAGGCAAAAGCTCACGAGCAATCGCAAAGGAACTGGGCAGACATCCTTCGACCATTTGCCGTGAATTAGAGCGTGCAGCTTCATCTGGATCCTATCAGGCGGAGCCAGCTCAAAGTGCTTATCAGGAACGTCGTAAGGCTTCGATACCTAACGGTAAATGGTCCGATACTCTGGCTGCTTCACTGGAGGAAAAACTTGAGGCCACATGGTCTCCATAACAGATTATTGGACGTTTTCGCGTCGATGGTCTACCTGTAGTCTCCTTCAAAACCATCTATCGCTGGATTTACACGGGGAGGCTGGTTCGAGGTGTACTACACGTTCTGAGGCACAAAGGGAAGCGTCAGAAACCCACTGAAACTCGCGGTAAATTTACGGTTGGAAAGTCTATTTCGAATCGCCCGAAGGAAGTCCGTTCTCGTGAAACGTTTGGACACTGGGAACTGGATACCGTAGTTTCAGGGCGTGGGAAAAGTAAAGGGTGCGTAGCCATGCTCATTGAACGGAAGACACGTCTGTATACGGCGATTCTCATGCCGGATCAAACGGCATTGTCCATGGAAATCGCATTGGGTGTAGCCATCTCACAATACCCCCAAGGGACATTCCTCACCGCCACCGCTGACCGTGGCAAGGAATTTGCTTGCTATGCCAGTGTGGAAACTACTCATGGCCTAGACGTTTATTTTGCTGATCCGTACTCCTCCTGGAAACGCGGATCCAATGAAAATGGGAATGGATTAATCCGAGAGTTCCACCCCAAGGGTACGGCTTTTACTAGGGTAGAGGATGAAGATCTTGTCCGCTCACTCGATTCGATCAATAACAGACCCCGAAAATGCTTAGGGTGGAGAACCGCTCACGAATCCTTTTCAGAGGAACTGTCGCACTTAGCTTGACAATCTGTCATTGAATGATTTATAAAACATTTATTTCTAAAAATACTATATAATTCAATGTTAAAATATGACATATATTACATTGTGATTTGTATTTCACCCCCTACAGATCTACTAACGTAACTTCCAAAAATTCCTCCAACTGATTAAGTAGTATATCCAATCTAAACAGATTTGGACGATCATGAAATGTAGCGGATGAGTCAGATACTAGATGACTTTTTTTAATAGAAGTAGTACAAGTTGATTTGATATTATTTAACCCTTTCTTCGAAGACCGCTCTCAGGAGTAGTTGTTGGATTAAAATTTGCTCGTTGTGAAGTTGTGGCCAGGAATGGATAAATCATCTTAAAGCAAATTGCCAAAAAATTTCCCCTGATTCTTCTTCATTATCCCACGTAACATTTTTGTGTTTATCTGTGACCAAGGCTTACCTTTATAACAAACACATTCGTTCGTCGATTTAGATAATCGCAAAACTCACTTTTCATTAATGTTAAACTGTCTGAAGAAAAAGATTTAAATCAAACTTCCTTAGAAATTCTGATAGCCACGAATAGGGGGGGGTACTAGCTTTCACTCATTTAAAATTGCAACCATCGTTCAAATACATACAAATGGATGTTTCATTTCTATGTTGAAAGTTTCATATAGAAGAGGTATACTTTAATTAAATTTTGAACAATTTAATTTTAAATAATTAATTGGAGATGTTAATATGGATCAAGCAAAACAACTGGTGACAGAACAACGTACATTTTTTTATACAGGTCAAACTAAAAATATCGAATATCGGATTAATGCTCTTCAACAGCTTAGAAAGGGAATAGAAAAGTATCAGCAACGGATTCAAGATGCACTTCGGGCAGATTTGAACAAATCTGAGGCGGAAGCTTACGGTTCAGAGATTCGCATTGTTTTGGGTGAACTGGATTTTGCATTAGAACACCTGCAGGAATGGGCTGCACCAAGACAAGTTCCCACCAATTCGGCTATGCCGGATGGGGTGAGTACTATTTACCCTGAACCATACGGAGTTGCCCTTATTATTGCCCCTTGGAACTATCCTTTCCAATTGGCCTTCGGTCCACTTATTGGAGCAATTGCAGCCGGTAACTGTGCAGTTATCAAGCCTTCTGAATTAACACCAGCCGTATCTCGTCTGACGTATGATCTGATTCAGGAGATCTTCCCTCAGGAGTATATTGCCGTTATGGAAGGGGAAGTCGAAGCCAGCACAGCATTGTTGAAAGAGAAGTTTGATTATATTTTCTTCACAGGCAGCACAGGTGTTGGTCGCATTGTTATGAAGGCAGCTGCGGAGCACCTGACTCCTGTAACTCTTGAGTTGGGTGGTAAAAGTCCTGCTATTGTTCATAGTGATGCAGATCTGAAGCTGGTGGCCCAGCGTATTGTTCGAGGTAAGTTCCTGAATGCAGGGCAAACTTGCGTTGCTCCGGATTATTTGCTTGTGCATGAACAAGTTCATGATGAATTGATCAATCTGATTGGCGCAGAGATCAAAGATAAATTTGGAGATGATGTGCTACAGAACACTGATTTCCCGCATATTGTCAACGCACGTAACTTTGATCGATTGTCGAAATTCCTCACAGATGGTAAAACGCTCATAGGTGGACGTTCTGTACGTGAGCAGTTGCTTATTGAGCCGACTGTACTTGGAGATGTAAATTGGGAATCACCTGTCATGCAAGAAGAGATCTTCGGTCCGATTCTTCCTGTATTTACGTACAGTGACCTCAACCCGATGCTGGATGAGATTGTACGCCGGCCAAAACCATTGGCGTTATATCTCTTCACACAGAATGAGCAACTGCAGGATCAGGTTCTGAATCAAGTATCCTTCGGTGGGGGATGTATTAATGACACACTTTCTCATATGACATCACATTATCTCCCGTTTGGTGGTGTAGGAGAGAGTGGTATGGGCTCATATCACGGACAACAGAGCTTTGATGTGTTCTCGCATCACAAGAGTGTTCTGAAACGCAGTGAATAATGAGCCGTTAAAATAACATAAACATGAAAAAAAGAGGTTGTCCTGTTCATCAGGACAACCTCTTTCGTATTTCATTACATCTAGTTTTGTTACTCATGTTAAATATTAATGAATATCTCGGAAAAGGCCAATGACTTTACCCAGAATACTAACGTGTTTCAAACGTAAAGGTTCGAAGGTCGCATTCTCCGGTTGAAGGCGAATATGATCTTTCTCTTTGTAGAACGTTTTCACTGTAGCTTCATCGTCTTCAGTCATTGCAACAACGATATCACCATTATCAGCAGTTTGCTGTTGACGAACAATAACGTAATCTCCGTTAACGATTCCAGCTTCCACCATACTATCTCCGACTACAGAAAGCATAAACACTTTCTGTTCGCCTACATAATGCGTAGGAAGAGGGAAGTAGTCTTCGATATTCTCGGTTGCAGTGATTGGCACCCCGGCTGTAACCTTACCAACGACAGGAATACGTGCAACGCTATGAGCAAATTGATGAGAATGCTCAGATTCTTCCTGGCTCAAAAGCTCAATGGCTCTTGGCTTCGTAGGGTCGCGTCGGATCAAACCTTTTTTCTCCAAACGATCCAAATGTCCATGTACTGTTGAGCTGGAAGCCAGTCCAACCGCTTCACCAATTTCCCGTACGGAAGGAGGATACCCCTTCAACCGGACTTCATTTCGTATAAACTCCAGAATAGCCTGCTGCCTGCTGGATATCTTCGACATACCGTATCAACCCCATTTTAGTAACGTTTGGGAAAATTATAACATAGAACCTCCGTTCGTACAAACATAAGTTCTAAATAAAATGGCATTAAATCAGTGTTTTTTAACTTTTAGAACAGAATTTGTTCAAAAGTCGGAGCATAATACTGCAAATGCTTTGCAAAAGGACTTCAATTCAGATATTTCTCCTTCGAAAAAGAAGCGAACAATTGTTCTAAAAATCTATTGAACAAAACAAGTGTTCGTGTTATATTGATTTCAACAGATAGGAACAAACGTTTGGAGGCGGGTATTTAATGAGATATTCTACTTATCAAAGCATTTATGAACCGATGAATTCGGAACTGGTGAAGTCTAACATAGGGAACTACAAGAAGGTTTTAGCGCGTTTCAAGATTTCTTCATGGATGTTAAAGGTGGCGATTACCTCTTTAATTATATTTATTGGATGCAGCACCGTTTTAACTGTATTTGCTGGCAATGAGAATGATGTCCTTCCCGGAGGAAAGGTAGCCGTTTCACAAGGGGAAACATTATGGAGTATTGCTTTGGAACATAAACCGACGAATATGGATACACGTATTTATATAGAAGCAATTAAGAAAGTGAATCAATTTCAGACGACTTCGATCCAAGTGGGTCAAGTATTAGCTCTTCCACAATTCGCAGAATAAAATGCACATCAATGAGTGTTAGTGCGTGTCAGCTTGACAAGCTACCTTTATCATGGCAAAGTTAATATGACTTTGTATTTTTGGAGGGGACAAGCTTGGATATAGATAGTCTGGTAGCACGCATTAACGAATTGGCTCGTAAGCAAAAGTCCACTGGTTTGTCGGAGGAAGAACTTGCTGAACGTGCCGAGCTAAGAGAGATTTATTTGAGTAATATTCGCAACAATTTCAGACAGCAACTGGATACCATTGAGATTGTTGATGATGAGAATGACAAAGGCCACCAAGGCAAACTCAAACACTAACGAAACCTAATGATATCATTTATGATATTTAGGTTTCTTCCTGTTATTTGAGTGTGCAATTTATAGGGGGAAATGTTGGTTTACAGTTATGTAAGCCGATACAAAGACACATAAGGGGGATTCTCATGTCGCGTTCGTTCGAGAGAACGGTTAAGAAAAATTCCAAGCAGTTAAATCAGCAACGCAAAAAAAGTGGTCAACCAATCACAGGTACACCAGGTGAAGAAGTCTTTAAAGGACGCAGCCTGTTGTTCCCTATATTTTTGATCGGTCTCGCCTTTTTGTATCTGTTTATGAGCACGTTCCTTGTACAAGCTCCGATGACAACTTGGGACTGGGTGACCATGCTGCTTTACGTATTTTTGGCAGTCATCTTCATGCTTCGTCGTCCGTACATCAAGATTAGCAGTAATCGGATTATTACGACGAAGGGTAACCGTGAACGTTCAATCGGCGTTGACGATATCGTCAAATTCAGAATTGAACCAGGTACAATCGTTATCGAACATAACAGTCGCGGTAAAAGATGGGTGTTTACCAAGTTATTGAACCGCTACGATACAGATGCGATTGCAGAACGTTTGTTGAAGTTTGCAAAAGCACACCAGATCACCGTGGAAACCGTCGAAAAGTAATTATTGCATAAAGGGGTAGATGATCGGAATGGCGTTAAAAGCGATTTTGTTCGACCTAGATGATACTTTATTATGGGATGAGCGTAGTGTTCGAGAAGCTTTTCATGAGACTTGTCTAATCGCAGCGCAAGAGACTGGGGTTAAACCGGAAGAACTTGAAGAAGCCGTTCGTAATGAGGCACGTGGACTGTATGAATCATATGAGACCTTTCCTTTTACCAAAATGATTGGAATCAATCCGTTTGAAGGCCTATGGGCTAACTTTACCGGTGGGGATCAACCGGAGTTCCGTCAGTTGGAACAGCTTGCTCCTGTTTATCGTAAAGAATCTTGGCGTCGTGGCTTGTTGAAGTTGGGTGTAGATCGGGAAGATCTTGCTGAACAGCTTGCCTCGCAGTTTGGAGTAGAACGGAGATCCAGACCCCATGTGTACGAAGAAACGATGGATACCTTGCGTAAGTTGCAAGGAAAGTACAAACTTTTGTTGTTGACGAACGGTTGTCCTGCTTTGCAACAAGAGAAGTTGGACGGTGTGCCTGAATTGACTCCTTTCTTTGATGAGATTATCATCTCGGGTAACTTCGGAAAAGGAAAACCAGATCCATCGATATTTGAACATGCTTTAAGTAAGTTGGGTGTTAAACCCGAAGAGAGCATGATGGTTGGAGACAAGTTGACGACTGATATTCGTGGTGCTTTATCATCTGGCATCCAATCCGTATGGATTAACCGTGAGCATAAGACCAACAATGAAACGTATGCGCCTGACCATGAAATAACGCATTTATCTGAACTGGATCAGCTTATTGCTAATTTCTGAGCAGATCAGCCATAACATCTTTCCTCAGCACCCTGAAACATTGGAAGCTTCAATGAACGATGATGTCGTTCGTGAAGTTACCAATGTTTTTTATTTGGGCACGTTGGCTAATTTACCTTGTTAAATGAGATATCAATTTTATTTGCTAAAAGTTATTGAAATTAGGGGGAAGCTGGATTAGAATATAACTAACATACTAGTATGACTAGTATTTAGATTGTCCTAGAGCAATTTCTTTTGACTCACTTCATTTGAATGAAAGCAGGAGTTGTTGCTTATTATTTTCGACATATTGTAAGCGCTTCACCTACTTTTGAACACCTTCTTTTGATTTGGAGATCACACCACCTATTAAGTGCTAATGAATGATGTGAAGCACTTTGGATTGTGTGATTCTACATAACACATCAAAATGATATCGCTTACATTTAGCAATTATCTATTTCGTAGTGGGGGTGAAGTTGAGGGATTGGTTGTCTTCTACAAAAAGAAGAAGCGATGGGAGTTGTACATGAATTCGTCTTTACCTATCAAGTCCTGGATCGGAGTGAAAACAAATGGAGTCGGAAACCGCTAAAACAACACTAACCATGACATCTTTACGTAAAGAGAGCAGATTACGAACGGCAGCAACCTTGTTCCGCAAAGACTGGCAGCTGTATTCACTATTAATCCTTCCCATCATCTATCTCATTATTTTTAAATATGGACCGATGATTGGTAATGTGATTGCGTTCAGACGTTTTGTTCCGGGGGGCAGTATATTTGGAGAAACATGGGTTGGGTTAAGGTATTTTAAAATGTTCATTGAAGACCCTACCTTCTGGAGAGTATTCGGTAATACGCTGATGTTGGGCGGACTTGCGTTACTCTTTACATTCCCGGTTCCAATCATTTTTGCCTTGATGCTTAACGAAGTGAAGAGTAAACGATTCAAAAAGTTTGTACAAACCGCGTCTTATCTGCCTCATTTTCTGTCCATCGTTATCGTTGCGGGTATGATCCTGCAGCTGACAGCAGTGAATGGTTCCATTAATGGACTGGTGGCTCTCTTCACCGGAGATAATATTCCTTTTATGCAGCGGGCTGAGTGGTTCAGAACAATCTATATCACTTCTGAGGTATGGCAGGGTATGGGTTGGGGAGCGATTCTGTATCTGGCTGCACTGACAACCATTGATGATTCTTTGTATGAAGCTGCGCGTATCGATGGTGCCAATCGATGGAAGCAAACGATTCATGTAACGATACCAGGGATCTTGCCCACGATTGTGACGTTATTGATTTTGAACATGGGTAATTTCCTGGCTGTTGGATTTGAAAAAATCTTACTCTTGTACAATCCGCTGATCTACGAGACATCTGATGTGATCTCCACTTACCTGTATAGGGTCGGACTGGAATCCAGTAACTTCAGTTATGCTACCGCAATTGGCTTGTTCGAATCGCTGATCGGTCTGATTCTGGTGTTCTCCGTAAATGCCATCTCACGCAGACTGACACAAAGAAGCTTATGGTAAAGGAGGAGCATCATGCAGGAATCCAGATCTTACAAGGTATTTAAAGTATTCAATGTTATCTTTCTACTGTTCGTGGTATTTATAACGCTCTATCCATTTTTAAATGTCGTGGCACAATCCTTCAGTAGTGAGTCCTATATTAATTCGGGCAAGGTTAGTCTGTTCCCAAGAGGATTCAATGTAGAGACATACAAGACCATCTCACGTGACAGCATGTTCTGGACGAATTATAAAAACACGATTATCTACACTGTAGTAGGTACGTTAATCTCAATGTTCATGACGACCATTTTCGCATATGCCCTATCCAAAAAGAGGTTGATGGGTCGCAAGTTTCTGACGATGTTTGCCGTATTCACCATGTTCTTCAGTGGTGGATTGATTCCAAACTATGTGTTGATTAATTCCCTTGGGTTCAACAACACCATGTGGGCACTTGTTGTTCCTGGCGCAATTAGCATATACAACATGCTGATCATGAAGTCATTTTTTGAAAATATGCCTGAAGAACTGGAGGAAGCTGCCTCCATTGACGGTTTGAACACATACGGGATCTTGTTACGCATTATATTGCCGCTTAGTAAAGCAGTTATGGCAACCATGGTGCTGTTCTACGCAGTAGGTCATTGGAATTCCTGGTTCCCAGCCTTTCTGTATTTGGACAAAAAAGAACTGTTCCCGGTCACCATTTATTTGCGCAATATGATTGCAGGAGCGACAAGCGGGGCGTCTGCCGGTGCAACCTCAGCTGATAACCTGACACAGATTGCTGCCAATATTAAGTCAGTAACGATGGTATTAACCATCTTGCCGATACTCACCATCTATCCATTTGTCCAAAGATACTTTGTAACCGGTATCATGTTAGGGTCTGTTAAACAGTAATACGTAGCAGTTCTATGGCAAAGTCAACCTAAACCAAATTCAGGGGGATAACCTAAATGAATCAAAAGCCACGTAAGTTTGTTGGTAAAATGGTGTTGGCATCAATGATGACCGTTGTTCTGGCAGCATGTAGCAGCGGTACCGGAGCTGGAGGTGACGTCACAGAAGTTCAGACCAACGCTGCAATGGAGACGTACAATGTAGGAGATACATTCAAGGCGACTGAGCCGTTTAATCTCTCCATACTCTATAGTGATCAACCTAGTTATCCATATAAAAAAGACTGGTTACTTTTTGATAAAATTACCGAACTGACGGGGGTTACGCTTGAGCCAACGATTGTACCGATGAGTGATTACTCTCAGAAGAGATCTCTGTTGATTAGCTCTGGTGATGCACCACTGGTTATTCCTAAAACGTATCCAGGTGAAGAGTCTGCTTTTGTATCTTCCGGTGCGATCTTGCCGATTAGCGATTACATTGATTTGATGCCAAACTTCAAGGATAAAGTGGAAAAATGGGGATTGGAAGATGAACTCGAAGGACTTCGACAGGAAGATGGAAAGTATTATGTACTTCCAGGTCTGCATGAAGAGGTATGGCCAGATTATACACTACTTGTAAGAACAGATGTCTTTGAAGAAAATAACATTGCCATCCCGACCACATGGGACGAATTGTATGATGCAGCTAAGAAGCTGAAAGAAATCTATCCGGACTCTGTTCCATTTTCAGACCGATTCCAATTCAATAGTACGTTGAACATTGCTGCTACTGGCTTTGGTACCAAGGGTGGTTGGGGTTTTGGTAACGGATTGACGTATAAAGAAGATCAGGATCAATTTGTGTACACCGCTACTACACCAGAGTATAAGGAAATGTTAACGTATTTTAACAAACTGGTATCCGAAGGGTTGCTCGATAAGGAGAGCTTCACACAGGATGATGATCAGGCTGTACAGAAATTTGTATCCGGCAAATCATTCATGATTAATGGTAATTCCCAGACCGTTGTATTGCACCGAAATGATATGAACAAAACGCTGGGAGAGGGTAAATTCTCAGTTGCAAAGATCACAGTACCTGGTGGGCCAAAAGGGCAGTTGATGTCCGGTTCCAGACTTGAAAACGGTGTCATGATATCTGGGAAAATTCAAAAGAGCGAAAACTTCAAAGCCATTATGCAATTTGTTGATTGGCTATATTACAGTGATGAAGGTCAAGAGTTCGCCAAGTGGGGCGTTGAAGGTGAAACATTTACCAAAGAGGGCGGAACACGTAAATTGGCAGAAGACGTGAACTACAATGGCTTGAATCCAAAAGGCACGAAAGACTTGCGTATTGACTATGGCTTCTCTGGTGGTGTATTTGCCTACGGGGGTACCACAGATCTGCTGCAATCCATGTTTAGTGAAGAAGAGTTGAAGTTCCAGCAAGACATGAAGGATACCAAGGAAGTTATCCCGGCAGAACCACCAATTCCATACTCTTCCGAGGACCGTGAACGGGTGACACTTCTGAGTACACCACTGAAAGACTATTCTGATCAAAATACACTCAAATTTATCTTGGGTGAACGCAACCTGTCTGAATTCGATACATTTGCCAAAGAGCTGGACAGTCAGGGTCTAACCAATTATCTGAAGCTGGCCAATGACACGTACAAAGCCTATAAAGAAAACAAGCAATAATATAGTTGATGCTGGCCGAATTACCGTTTCACGCCGATATTTAAGTGGAACGGTAATTTGTGCTAAGATGAATGAATACGGCTGATAGAAAGAGGTCTAGGCATGTCACTTAATCAAAAAATTAGAGGCTCGACCCGGGCATATTCATATAACCTGTTAAAAGAACGAATTCTTCATCTGGAACTTAAGCCTGGTACCAAGATTTCTGAGAAAGAAATAGCAGATGAACTGCAGGTGAGCAGAACCCCCGTGCGAGAAGCATTCATGAAGCTTGCTGAAGAAGAACTGCTGGACATCATTCCACAGAGTGGAACCATAGTCTCTCATATTAATCTGGAGCATGTGGAAGAGGGCAGATTTATGCGGGAAAAGATGGAGAAGGAAATCGTGACGTTGGCTTGTGCTTCTTTTCCAGAAGAGTTCCGATTCAGACTCGAAACCAACATTGCAATGCAGGAAGTATGTATAGGGAAAAACAATTTCTATCGACTGTTCGAACTGGATGAAGAGTTTCATCAGATTTTGTTTCAGGGCACAGGTAAGCTGAGAACGTGGAAAATGTTGCAACAGCTCAACATCCCGTTTAATCGGTTGCGTTTATTACGTCTAGCGGAAGACTCCAACCTAGAGGTCATTATCTCGCAACACAAAGAGATATATCGACTTATCACAGAGCGTAAGACGGAGCAAGCGGTTCAGGTAATGGAAGCTCATCTCAGACTGGTTGTTATTGAACAGGAATCAATAAAAGCGAAATACCCGCATTATTTTATATAATGCACCGATGTTGTATAATACTCTCCATATGCATATGCCAAAACCCCTGTTCAATTGAACAGGGGTTTTGGTTAAGCAAGTCGTCACACGAGAGTGTTAGGCTTGTTTGATAAATGTAGGATCAGGGTATGGATCTGCAATCCAGCCATCTTTTTCGATGAACAGACGTACAGCAATAATTTGTTTGTTTTCCATTAAAGTGAAGAAGTGCGGTGTATTCTCAGGCACGGAGATGACGTCTCCAGGAGAGAGTTCTACATTAAAGTAGCCCACATCATCTGTAGCTTTGATAACAAAGATTCCTTTACCAGCGACAATCGCACGGATCTCATCTTCAGCGTGGGTGTGGATCTCTTCGAACTTGGCCAGCTTTTCTTCGATATCTGGTGTTTGTTCGGACAACGTGATGACATCCCAGATTTGGTATCCGCGACGTGCAGCCAAATCTCTGATTTCATAATCGTAAGTTTCCAAAACTTCGGCTTTCTGATCATCAGTCAATCCAAAGTTATTTTGCAGATCCGTGTTCAGTTTGGATGCGTCCCACTTCTCATATAATACTTCGTATTTGTTCAAGAAATTTCGAACGTTTTCGTCACCAGTGATGCGTTCGTTCGTATTTCGGATTACAATTTCAGCCATGTTCTTTCCCTCTTTTCCACTTGGATTAATTGAATTATATCGGATTGCTCTGTTTTTGTCGATTCTCAAATTCCGTTCATATTCGAGCAAACCCGCCATCTTTCGGGAGAAAACCCGATCTTTCACATTAAGTTAGTTTCTGTTAAACTAAGATTTAACGTTTTGCGGGGGTGAAGATATTGGATAAGATTAGTCTACACGAAGCATTAAAACAACGAATATTAATCCTCGACGGTGCAATGGGGACCATGATTCAACAAGTTGATCTGACTGGCGAAGATTTTGGCGGCGAAGATTTGGATGGATGTAATGAAATGTTAGTACTTACTCGTCCAGAGATAATCCAGCGCATTCATGAAGAATATCTGGAGGCCGGCGCCGATTTAATTGAAACCAATACATTTGGTGCGACATCTGTCGTGCTTGCTGAATACGATATTCAGGATCGGGCACGCGAGATCAACTTGGAAGCAGCCAGAATTGCGAAAGCTGCGGTTGATCGTTTTTCTACACCCGAATCTCCACGTTATGTGGTAGGTGCGATGGGACCAACAACCAAAACACTGTCTGTAACTGGAGGCGTTACGTTCCAGGAACTTATCGACAGTTATTTGGAGCAAGCGCTTGCTTTAATAGAGGGAGGCGTTGATGCGCTACTGCTTGAAACCTCTCAGGATACCCTCAATGTAAAAGCAGGCAGTATCGGAATTCAGCTGGCCTTTGAACAGAGTGGTGTTACACTGCCCCTGATGATTTCAGGAACGATAGAACCGATGGGAACGACCCTTGCGGGTCAGAACATCGAATCCTTTTATATATCCTTAGAACACCTTAACCCAATTTCGGTAGGACTAAACTGTGCTACCGGTCCGGAGTTCATGCGTGATCACATTCGCTCGCTTTCCGGAATGGCATCGGTTGCCGTTAGTTGTTACCCGAACGCGGGTCTTCCAGATGAGAACGGTAATTACCATGAGTCACCTGACTCTCTGGCTCAGAAGATTGGTGCTTTTGCCGAACAGGGCTGGTTGAATATTGCTGGTGGATGTTGCGGGACAACCCCTGCACATATTCGGGCTATGCGCGATACACTTGCCCAGTACCCCCCAAGAGAAATGAACGGAACACATCCACCGGCATTGTCCGGTATAGAACCGATCTATATCGAACAGGACAATCGTCCATACATGGTTGGTGAGCGTACGAACGTGCTGGGATCACGGAAATTCAAGCGACTCATTGTAGAAGGCAAATACGAAGAAGCTTCGGAAATTGCTCGTGCTCAAGTGAAAAATGGAGCGCATATTGTCGACGTGTGTGTACAAGACCCGGACCGCGAAGAGTCTGAAGACATGGTGAAGTTCCTTGAACTGGTTGTGAAAAAAGTAAAAGTACCACTCATGATCGATACAACAGATGCTTCCGTAATCGATCTGGCCCTCCAGTACTCTCAAGGTAAAGCGATAATTAACTCCATTAACCTTGAGGATGGCGAAGAGAAATTTGAGCTGATCACGCCGTTACTTCATAAGTACGGTGGTGCGGTTGTTGTCGGAACGATTGATGAACGGGGGCAGGCGATTAGTCGGGAGGACAAGCTGGACGTAGCCAAGCGCTCTTACGATCTGCTGGTGAATAAGTATGGACTGAAACCAGAAGACCTCATTTTCGATACGTTGGTGTTCCCGGTAGGTACGGGAGATGAACAGTACATCGGTTCAGCCAAAGAAACCATTGAAGGTATAAGAGTGATTAAGGAAGCAATGCCAGAATGTCATACGATACTCGGGATCAGTAATATTTCATTCGGACTGCCAGAAGCAGGCCGTGAAGTGCTGAACTCTGTATTTTTGTATGAATGTACCAAAGCAGGTCTCGACTATGCCATTGTTAACACAGAGAAATTGGAGCGTTATGCATCCATTCCTGAAGAAGAACGTAGGCTCTCGGAAGAGCTTTTATATAACACGAATGATGAAACACTTGCGGCGTTCGTAGCGGCGTTCCGTAATAAGAAGGTTGAGAAGAAGGAAAAAATCTCGAACCTTTCATTAGAAGAGCGTCTTGCTTCATATGTTGTGGAAGGAAGCAAAGAAGGATTGCTGCCGGATCTCGAACAGGCACTTGCCAAATACACAGCACTTCAAGTGATTAACGGTCCACTGATGCGTGGTATGGAGGAAGTAGGTCGTCTCTTTAACAACAATGAGTTGATTGTAGCTGAGGTGTTGCAGAGTGCGGAAGTGATGAAGGCTTCTGTAGCATATCTGGAGCAGTTCATGGAGAAGAACGAAACTTCGGTTAAAGGCAAAATCATTCTGGCCACGGTCAAGGGCGATGTGCATGACATCGGCAAGAACCTGGTCGAGATCATCCTGTCCAATAACGGTTACCGTATCATTAATTTGGGTATAAAAGTACCACCAGAACGTATCATTGAGGCGTACCGAGAAGAAAAAGTCGATGCGATCGGCCTCTCGGGTCTATTGGTAAAATCAGCGCAACAGATGATTCTTACCGCTCAGGATTTGCGAACAGCAGGTATTGATGTACCTATTATGGTTGGCGGAGCGGCGTTGACACGTAAATTCACCAAAAATCGTATCCGTCCTGAATATAACGGAATGGTTGTATATGCCAAGGATGCGATGGATGGTTTGGATCTGGCGAACAAATTGATGAATCCCGTTACACGTGAAGCGATGCAACTGGAGATGGAAGCTGAAAAAGAAGCTGACGCTTCAGGTGCTGTAGCTGTTCAGGCTCTTCCAGAGCTTACGCGAGTGGAGCGTTCGGATATTGCTGTAGATCATCCGGTTCTTGTACCGCCTGATCTGGAGCGTCATACGATGCGCAACTATCCGTTATCACATATCTTGCCATACGTGAACATGCAGATGTTGCTTGGACACCATCTGGGGTTGCGCGGTTCAGTAGAACAACTGCTTGCTTCAGGTGATAAGAAGGCTACCGATCTGAAAGCAGTCGTGGATGATATTATGCAAGAGGCTGTTCGTGACGGGATTATTCAGGCGCATGCCATGTATCGTTTCTTCCCAGCTCAGTCCAGTGGTAACAGCGTCATTATCTATGATCCAAAGGATACAAGTAATATTTTGCATACCTTTACGTTCCCACGTCAAAAAGTCGAGCCGTTCCTATGCCTGTCCGACTTCCTGAAGCCTGTTGAATCCGGTCAGATGGATTACGTTGGTTTCATGGTTGTTACTGCCGGACATGGTGTGCGTGAACTATCCACAGCGTGGAAAGATCAAGGGGATTACCTTCGCTCGCATGCTCTGCAATCCGTAGCACTCGAGGTAGCAGAGGGATTAGCTGAGCGTGTGCATCATATGATGAGAGATATCTGGGGATTCCCTGATTCTGCCCAGATGACCATGAAGCAACGTCACGGTGCACGCTATCAGGGGATCAGAGTATCCTTTGGATATCCGGCTTGTCCGGATTTGGAAGATCAAGGGCCGTTGTTCAAGTTGCTACAGCCTGAGGATATCGGTGTGGAATTGACGGAAGGTTTCATGATGGAACCTGAAGCGTCCGTCTCAGCGATGGTATTCAGCCATCCGCAAGCCAAGTATTTTAACGTAGAAAAGGCATAAATTAGTAGAGTGTCAGGCAAAGCCCTCCGCATTGTCGGAGGTTTTTTGCTGGCAACAGAAAGAGGTGCGATCCAGAATGGAACTATATTTCCTGGGAACTAATGCTGGTGTACCTACGCTTCAACGGAATGTAACTTCCATTGGGCTACGCATGTTGGATGAGCGCAGAGCTTTGTGGTTGTTTGACTGCGGGGAAGGAACGCAGCACCAGATTTTAAGTTCTCCGCTTAAACTAAGCAAATTGGAGAAAATATTCATTACTCACCTGCATGGTGATCATGTATTTGGACTTCCAGGACTGCTTTCAAGCAGAGCCTATCAAGGTGGCACCACACCATTAACGGTATATGGTCCGCCAGGTACGGATCGAATGATTAGTACAACAATGGAGCTTAGCCAATCCCGGGTGAACTATGAGTTGAATATCGTGGAACATACGGGCGGCGTACTCTTTGAAGATGACAGTTTTATCGTGGAAGCAGCTTTGCTTGAGCATCGAATTGATAGCTATGGCTACCGGATCACGGAAAAAGATCGTCCAGGCAGCCTGGACCCAGCCAAACTGGCGGAATATGGTTTGAAACCAGGCCCATTGTTCGGCCGACTGAAACGTGGAGAAACCATTACGCTGGATAACGGTCAGTTGCTTCGTCCAGAAGATGTATTGGGAGCGCCAAAACGCGGTATGGTGATCACCATATTGGGTGATACACGTCCATGTGACAATGTACAGCCTCTTTCCATAAATGCAGATGTACTTGTACATGAAGCTACATTCATGCATGATCTGGCCGATACAGCGCATGAGTACTATCATAGTACTTCAAAACAAGCGGCAGAAGCGGCTAGAGCGGCGAATGTCGGGCAATTGATTATGACTCACTTCAGCTCACGTTATAAGGATGAGGATCAACTGCAGCCACTTTTGGAAGAGGCACAGTCCGTATTCCCGAATACCAGACTTGCAAACGAACACCAGCTTATTCCTGTCGTGCATCGCAAGCAAGAATCTTAATCGTGAATGCGAAGTATTGCACGGCTAAACACGTCATATGAAGAACCGGGTAATTGCACGGGACTGAGGGAGAAGAACTCCCGCGGTCCCTTTTGCAATCTGGTCAGAAAGCGTGTAGGATGGGCAATATGAACAGGGAAATGATTCAAATTATTTTCCGGGAAAGCGCAGGAAATGACAAGCTTGTACAGAAGACGCGTGAGCTAAACCGTCGGTGTTCGATCCGGTTCGACTTGTTGCGTGCACATGTCAGCAAGCCATTATTTTTTGCCTGAATACATAGGTTCGCGTTAAAGTTCGAGGTAAATAATTAAGGATATGAAACGTTAATGGAATAAAGAAAGGAAGTGCTGTGTGTGATTAAGGCCTATCTGATTGACTTGGATGGTACGCTCTATCATGGCAGACATCGTATCGAAGGAGCCGATCAGCTTATTCGAACACTGCAGAAGCTAGGAAAGCCGTATTTATTCGTCACGAATAATTCTTCCCGTACACCACAAGGCGTGGCAGATCATCTGAACGGGATGGGTATACCTGCCGACGCGTCTCAGGTATGTACTTCTGCTGTGGCGGCTGCTGAATACGTTGCTGAAGAGTCCCCTGGTGCAAAAGTGGCATGTATTGGAGAAACAGGACTGCTGCAAGCCATAGAAGAAGCTGGATTACAACTGACAGACGATGCACCGGATTACGTGATACAGGGGATTGATCGTGAATTTTCCTATCAAAAACTGACCAAGGCGCTAAGGTGGATAAATGGGGGATCAAAATTCATTATGACCAATCCTGATCTGCAGCTTCCTTCCGATGATGGGCTGACGCCTGGAGCCGGAACGATTGGGGCTGCAATTGAAGCCGCAACCGGAGTTCACCCTACCGTTATCGGTAAACCATCGAGTGTTATAATGAAGTCAGCCATTAGCCGGATGAACCTGGCGTCTAATGAAGTGGCCGTGATCGGAGACAATATGCGTACCGATATTGCAGCTGGAGTGGCAGCAGGGTGTGAGACACTACTGGTTCTTACTGGTGTGACAACACGAGATAATATGGATGGACACATTCAAGCAGCCAAGGCTCGACCTGATCATGTGTTTGAAGATTTGCATAAATTGATGGAGTGGCTGTCGCAACAGACAGACTAAGCTTCCAAAAAGGGGTAATGTATGATGCCGGAACTGCCGGAAATGGAAAACTACCGGACCTTGCTGTCCGAGAAAATACTTGATCTGCCGATTACAGGTGTTGTGATTAATCGCGATAAAACGATAAATACGGAGCCTGATCTGTTCATCAGTGAACTTACAGGCAATCGCATCATATTTGTTGAGCGCCGAGCGAAGCATCTGATTTTCCACTTGGCTAATGGCAAACGCCTCGTGTTACACCTCATGTTGGGCGGTATGATATTCTGGGGCACGGAAGATGAGCGCCCTGATCGTTCCACACAAGTGGAAATCCAGTTTGGGGACCACATTTTATTCTTTATTGGACTGCGCTTGGGGTATTTACATCTGCTTACTTCGAAAGAAACCGAAGAGGCGATGTCTGATCTTGGACCTGAACCTTTGGATCGACGGATGAACCTGGAACGTTTTACTTCTCTGTTGAAAGGTCGTCGCGGTACGCTCAAGACAACGTTGGTGAACCAGCATATTATTGCGGGGATCGGCAACTGTTATTCGGATGAGATTGCCTTTGCAGCCGGTCTGAGACCAAGCTCCAAAACGCAGAACATCGCTACTTCACCAGAGCTGACGGAGCGCTTGTTCCATTCGATGCAGTCCGTGTTGCGCGAAGCAGCTTCTGAGGGTGGTTATATGGAAATGCCACTGATGCAAGGGGATACGAAGACAGGAAGCTTTGACGAGCAATGTCGCGTATACGACCGGGAAGGCGAGACTTGTCCGCGCTGCGGGGGAACGATTGAGCGAGTGGAAATTACGGGCAAGAAGGCATTCTTCTGTCCGAAATGCCAGCATGAGGCTTAAAGCCGGAATCGGGGCGCATGTCAGCACCAGAGGCGGATTTCTTCAGGCAGCCAAGAGAGCGTACGAGATGGGGGCAACGGCATTTCAGTATTTTCCGAAGAACCCGCGTAGTCTTGATCTGAAAAGTCTGGATCTTAAGGATGCTGAGCAGTGCAGGGATTGGTGTGAACAGCAGGGGCTTGCTTCGATTGCACATTCACCCTATCCCACGAATCCGGCGTTGGGCATGACTCGTGGAGAGGCGGGGTTTCATGCTACAATAGCTTCTATTCGCAATGATTTAGAAATTTCGAATGCTTGCGGTTCTGTTGGAACGGTGGTCCATTTTGGACATATCAAAACAAACAATCCGCTAGAGGGGTATCAGAACCTCATTCATTGTCTGGATACCGCCTTGGAGAATTGGAATGGTCATTCGAAAGTTTTGCTTGAAAATCAAGCAGGTGATCATGGCCCCATGGGCACGACAATGGAAGAGATGATACAGATTCGCAAATTAAGCCGATATCCGGAGCATATTGCTTTTTGTTTTGACACATGCCATGCTTTTGCTTCAGGTTTGTGGTCGTCAGGCAACGTAGCGGAGATGCTCGATAAGGGCAGGGTGCTAGGATACTGGGATGACGTTGCTGCTGTACATTTTAATGATTCCAAGTATGCGTCCGGTTCGTGTAAGGATAGACATGCGAGGATCGGACAGGGTTATATCGGAAATGAATCAATGAAAGCATTGTTAATTGCGCCTGAGTTCCAAAAAGCGGTTATTGTGCTCGAGACAGAAACGGGCGAAGATGGAACGCACCGTGATGATATAGCGCTCATGCGTTCCTGGCTATAATGGGGAGAGGAGCGATTGTATGCATGTTTTTTTGGATGACTATCGGGCGTGTCCGAAAGGATTTGTTCTGGCAACGAATGCAGAAGAGTGCCTGATGCTGCTAAGAGAAGGTGACGTGGACATTTTATCTCTGGATTATGAGCTTGGTCCGGATTCGCCCAATGGCGGTGAGGTTGCGGCATCCATTGTACGAGAAGGTTTATTTCCGCGGGAAATCTATTTGCATACGTCCAGTATGTTTGGGAAACGCCAGATGTACGAGATGTTATATAGCAATAAACCGGATTCGGTAACCATTCATAATGGCCCAATGACGGGTGAGGTCATGCTGCGTGTTGCTGCGGGAGAAGAAAGTTAATGAAGCCAATTACATCCAAAATGTTAATGCGCGGCGTATGGGAAGGCATGCCACAGGCTGTATTTATATATACCCCGTTATGTGGGACATGTGCGGCAGCGCGGCGTATGCTGGAGGTCGTTGAGCACATGCTGCCGGAAGGTATTTTATCCGAAATGAACATTCATGACATTCCTGAACTTGTACAACAATTTCAAATTTCAAGCGTGCCAGCAGTGATGCTGTTTGACGGTCAGCAAGATGTTCCAAAAATGGTTTATCGGATGAGCTCTGTAGAGCACTTGCTCTCTGAGATCCGGAAGGCGGTGCTGAAATGAGTATAATCTCGATGGAACATGTCTCACTTAGACGGGAAGAGAATCAAATCTTGGATGACGTACATTTGCGCATCGAACAAGGCGAACATTGGGTTATTCTGGGTCGTAATGGTTCTGGCAAAACAACGTTGCTGGAAATGATGAATGGATATATGTTTCCAAGCCAGGGGCGCATTGAAGTACTGGGTAATCGGTATGGACAATGTGATGTCAGGGAAGTGCGTAAGGAAATTGGTTATATCAGCCAAACGTTGATTGAGAAACTAACACCCAGAGATCCGGTATGGGAAGTCGTGGCTACAGGAGCGTATGCTTTTTTGCGTTTTTATCAGACGATTCCTGATGAAGTGAAAGCAAAGGCGATGAGTTTGCTAGATGACATGGGCTTTGCCAACCTGGCCAACAACTCGCTGGGAACGTTATCCCAAGGGGAGCGCAAAAAAGTCATGCTCGCTCGTTCATTAATGGCTGAGCCAAAATTGCTGATTATGGACGAGCCTTGTGCCGGGTTAGACTTATATGAACGTGAGAAAATGCTGGCTGAGATTGACCGTCTGCGCCAGCGTAACATCACAGTTGTGTACGTAACGCATCATGTTGAAGAGATCGTACCTTTATTTACGCATGTGGCCTTGATCCGCGATGGACGTATTGCTGCGGCAGGCCCCAAGCATGAAGTTTTAACACAAGATACAATTAAGCATACGTACGATGTACCGGTCGATATCCAGTGGGATGACGGTCGTCCGTGGATACGCGTACGTTCTGGAGGGTAACACAATTTGAGTACACAATCGTCTTGGGAAGAAGGTAACTTCTCCCGTTTTATCTGCACAGCCAATCACGGCTTTGCCCCTTATGCTCAGGAAGAGCTGCGCCGTACGTTTGGTGCGGTAAAGAGCACGGTACTTGTACCAGGAGAAATTTTGCTTGCGGGTCTGCCTGTAGCGGAGGAAGAAGTTGCAGGTAAGCTGTGGGAAGAGTATCCAACGTTTTTACGTCATATTCAACCTGTTCAGTTTCAGGAGAATACAGAAGATTCGGAACAGTCTATCGAGAAATTGATTGCATTCGTTCTGAATCATAAGGAATTGACCAGTACCCCTGTTGTGCTACAGGTACGGAAGACAGAAGGGTCCTTTTGGCAAGAAAATGCGGCCTCATTGAAGCAATTACTAACAGAAAAGCTGGATGAGCTAGGCTGTGAGTGGGTTGTACGTGATGCTGAATATGTCATTTCCGTATTTGCTGCGAATGATATGTTGTATGCTGGTGTGTCCAGACCTGAACAGAATCTGTCAGACTGGAGCGGGGGAGCCGTACGTTTTCAAAAAGAAGACGGACAAATCTCGCGGGCAAAGTTCAAATTGCTTGAAGCCGAGCAAACGTTTGGCATTGACTTTACTTCATTTCATAAAGCGCTAGATATCGGTGCAGCACCAGGTGGATGGACCTCGTTCCTGCTTGAACGTGGGCTTGAAGTAACGGCGGTAGATCCGGCGAAGATGGATCCGACGCTGCTGGCGTCACCAAAACTGACTTTCTTGAAAAAAAATGCAGGGGATGTTCGTTTCCGCGAAGGAGAATTCGATCTGCTCGTATGTGACATGAGTTGGAGTCCGAAGCTGATGAGCCGACTTGTATCGGATCTTCTATATAGCCTTCAGCCGGGGGGGACAGCGATCGTTACCGTGAAGTTATTGCATAAAAAACCGCTCGCGCTCATTAAAGATGTGATTGATACGTTTGAGCGTTCACGGATGCAGATTCAACGATCCAAGCAGTTGTTCCATAACAGGGAAGAGATTACACTCTATATGGTCAAATATTAAGAGATCTAGCCTTGATTAAAGCAGCTAAAGGTATTATCAAATTGGTTCGATTAAGCCCATTAAATATTGTGCTTTACAATCTATTCCTGCCTGTACTATAATGATACCAATATTAACCATAACAAACCTGAGGGAAAGCATCCCGAAGCGAACGAAACCGGATATCCGGTCTGTTCTTCTTCGGTGAAGCTTTCCCTTTTTTGTTGTGTATTGAAGGAGGAATTGATATGAGACATCCGGCCAGGCTGGAACGCGGAAGCCTGCTGGGAGGTAGATATCGTATCGTATCCATTCTGGGTACAGGCGGAATGAGCCATGTATACGAGGCGGAGGACCTGAAGTTGCCGGGCAAGATCTGGGCAATTAAAGAAAGCGTAACGGCTATGCCATATGAAGGCAGTATGGAATCGGAAGCGGCTCTGCTGACATCCCTTCGCCATCCAAGATTACCGCAGATCGTTGATTTTTTTGTACCGGATGAAGATGGATACACGTACTTGGTGATGGAATACATCGAAGGGTTAACGCTCAGTGAGTATTTCAAGCAGTGCCGCGGGAAGATCCCGATAGAGCAGTTGATGGAGCTGGTGCTTCAATTGCTGGATGTGTTGAGTTATCTGCATAATCTAAATCCACCTGTCATCTATAGGGATCTGAAACCATCAAATATCATGATTACCCCGGAACATGAAGTAAGATTAATCGATTTTGGCATCGCCAGGAGTTACAAAGTGCAAAGTGCCGAAGATACGGTCAAGTTGGGAACGGCTGGTTTCGCCGCACCTGAACAATATGGCTCAGGTCAGACCGATGCCCGTTCGGATCTATATGGACTCGGAGCATTGCTGCTCTATCTTATGACAAGTGGAGCGTATACGGAATGGATTCAGGGTGTGGAAAGCTCAATCCGAAGTGATGTTCCGCGGACATACATCCCTGTGGCGAGAAGACTGTTGAGGTATAACGCCGAAGAGCGATTCCAATCTGCCGATGAGGTGCGAAAGGAACTGCTCCGCTTACCCGGTGGGATAACGCCTGGTGGAGACGCGACGATGACCCTGAATGGCGGAACAAGAGTTATTGCCTTGACTGGTGCTTCATCTGGTGTAGGGGTTACCCACACCGCTATAGCTATCAGTCACTATCTCGAAAGACAAAACTTCAAAGTAGCTGTGATTGAAATGTCGCCTCGCTCCCAATCCTTTGCAAGAATCCAACAAATCGCTCAAGCGGGTAAACCGGTGCCGGCAGGCAGACAGTTTGCAGTGGATGGTGTGCATTATTGGAAACAGTCCGGGCGAGCGGATATTTTGTCTTTGCTTGGGGGGAGCTATCAATTCATTGTGATGGACCTTGGTAGTGGTCAGGACCAGAACCGGCTGGAAGAATTCCTACGTGCAGATCTGCCTATTGTTATAGGCTCAGGTGCAGAATGGAGACAGGCGGAGATTGGCGCTTTTGTTCGATCACATCATCGGTATCCACGAGAGAAATGGATATATTGTCTGCCCCTGGCAGCAAGTGAAGCAGTTCAGCGCATTCGTAAAGCTCTGGATACATCAAGTGTATATGGACTGCCGTTACATATTGACCCGTTTGACAAGGACGCACAGATGGATAAAGTTTTTTCTCATATTTTAACGCATATGATGGCACAGCAACCCAAGAAACGTTCGTTTTTTTCACGAAGGAAAGTACATGATTAGAGGAGATTACGAAAGGAGAGCCTCTTTTGTCTAAATTAAGAAAACAAAGCCGTCAACTGATCTATGCTGGGCTTATCGGAGCAGGAGCTGTAGGGTTGGTGTTCGGAGGATATGTTATTTACAATGTCAAAACGATGGGTGATGTCAGGTCAGCTGTAGAAGCCCGTTATTTATCGGCATATGAGGAAAAGGAAGCTGAATTAAAGCAACAATGGAATTCGGGGGCACAAGGCTGGGTTACCATTCGAGATATTGAAGCAGGTGAACCGATCTTGCCTGAGGATCTGAAGCTCATTGCAGTCCCGGATGCACAGGCGCCCCGAAATCTCTGGTCCAGTACCAAGCAGATGGACGGTCAAGTGGCCAAAATAGAGTTGAAAAAAGGAACAGCGATTACCACCGAAATGGTGTACGAGGATACACCGGCTCCGCCCGATTTAAGAAATCGAGAGCTGCAAGTTGTACTACTGCCGTCCTCACTCGTAAAGGGAGATATTATTGATGTTCGTATCCAGTTCCCCACAGGACAGGATTATGTTCTCTTATCGAAAAAGAAAGTGGAACGACTAAATGCAGCTACCTTATGGATTACGATGACGGAGGAAGAGATTCTGTCACTCTCAAGTGCAATTGTAGATGCCTATTTACATAAAGCTTCAATCTATGCCTTAACCTATGTAGAACCACAGTTTCAGACACCTGCAATCGCGACGTATCCTGCCAATTCAGAAGTGTTAAAACTGTTGGAGAGTGATCCGAATATTGTTCGACGAGCGGAACAAGAGTTATCCAGACAAGTGCGAATTTCGCTTGAAAGTTCCCTGGCCGCTTCCATGACAGCACCGTCAAAAGGGGTTGAACAGGATGTGGCACAATCCTCAGTTACCTATAACAGTCGTCCATCAGCGAATAATTTGGCAACATCGGATGGCGTGATGTGGAATGATGGTTCAGGAAACGGAGCTGGAGCTAATTCTGGAAAAATGAATGATCCTGCTGAAACTTCACAAACAGAGCAGCAGAGCTTGCTAACGGGTGGAGAGTAAAGATTAATCTGAGATTCATTTATATAATTCGGATAACAGAGAGTTTGAGGAAAAGAAGGGAGTTATGACATCTATGCATACATGGATCTTTGCAGGTTTATGTGAGAAGAATGATCTGATGCTGTATCTTTGCAAGATACTGGCTTCGACAGGCAACAGGGTCTTGCTCGTAGATGGAACCTTACAACAGAAGTATGGGTACGGCGTAGGGGACAGTCAGCAGTCTTTGCGAATTACGGAATTTGAAGGTTTTGATATTGCTTGTCATTTTGTCACTTCAGCAGCTGTCGAGAATCATCTTGAAGTAGGTGGAGAGCGGTTGGAAAGCTATGACTATGTGTTATATGACATGGAGACCTCACACTTTGCTTCGCGTAATCTTTGGCTGAACGCTGATGTAAGAGTCTGGGTGAGTGATTATGAGCGTTACAATCTTGAACGTGGAAAAGCTTGGTTAAAGGGCTTGCTTGAAGAACAGTCATTGCCTGGTGAGCTGTCATTTCAGCGGCTCTTAATTAACGGGGTTGACTGCAAGCTTGAAGCTCGTTATCTTTGGGCGTATCTGGAGGGTAGCCCGTTTGTATGGACAGGAGAATCCTTAGTGCTACCATGGGATGAGTTAACAGCGGCCGTTAAGCTTGAGAATGAGCATCATCGCCGAGTTCATCTTGGACCTTTGTCACGAAATTACAAAAAATCGTTGTGTCGCGTGGTCGAGCAGTTAACAGGTTGGGAAAGTGTTCGCAGTCGTCGTGCGATGAAAGAAGCAGAAAGGATGAGAGCATGAGCACCATTACCTTTTGGAGCCCTTTTGCAGGAACAGGTTGCACCTCAAGCACATTAATTAGTGCCTATGTGATGGCACTTCACTATAGAACAAGAGTGTTACTTGTTAATACAGGCCTTGTCGGAACTGGCACAGAAGCTGCTCTGCTATCCAATGAGAAGGATTCCACAGATTCCGTGTTCTCCTTCGAAGAGGGTGGCTGGGATGCGGTTGAACGGCTGCATTCGAGTGGAAGTCTGAACAAGCACAATCTTAGGGATTATACCAAGCCACTTCTGAAGGAAAGACTTGATTTCCTGACCGGAAGAATGAATGAGATGGATCGTTCTCCGCACGAACATGGTGAGGCCGTGAAAAAGTTGCTGAATGTAGCTAACGAGTATTATGATCTGGTTCTTCTGGATGCGGATTATGCTGGTGTGGATTCGCAACTCAAGTTGCAACAGGCGGACTATGTTGTAATTATTATTGATCAAAATATGCGGAATCTGGAGTTGTTTTTTGAAGAAATCCTGCCAGAACGAATGAACAAACAGAATATGCATGTTGTCATTAACAAATACGATCCGCAATCCCGCGCAACGCTTTCCAATATTCGGCGCCGGTTCAGATACAAAGGCACGATATCTGTTATACCGTACACAACCGGATACCTGGATGCAATGAATCGGCAAGATGTCGCTAAGTACTTGCAGTTGGAAAGCTTGAGCGAGAATAAGGATATTCGTAAAGGGAGCTTTGCTGCAAGCATGAGCGAACTCGCTCGCCTGATTATGGACGGCGCAGGTATGCGCACGGTTCTGAAGAGGCTGGAAAGGGGAGCCTGAACCTCCAATGCTCTGGAATACCATATGGATAAGTTTAATTTTGATTCTGTGTCTGACCTATCTCTGGTTCAAGTATAGAACGTTTCTTCGTGAAAAAAATGCCCGTATTCCTGAACAGGAGTCGTTCACGATTGACATATTGATTGAGAAGGTGAAGAACTCACTTCATGAACTTAGTCATAGTCAACTTGCGGATGCGGGTCTGCACGAAGAAGAATATCGTCGAAGAATCAATCAACGTGCCGAGATGAGAAAAGCTCTGAAAGGTTGCGTCTCAGGCAGTATCAGCGACAAAACATATGTCAAAAACCTGATAGGAGATCTGCTGACCCGAAGCATAGGTCTGAACAAATCGAATGTAGATGAAGTTATTTTGTTTGCAGAACCAGATTTGTTGACGATTCAGGACCGATTCGAAATTGTGTTTTATCTGTACCGACAGCAATTCGGTGTGGATGCTCTTTCCCGAATGATTGATACCTACGATCTTGGCAGGCTGAGAATGGAGGAAGGTTCGGAGGACGGAGGAAGTTATTATATCTCTGAGGAGGATATTCGGTATGTGTTCGAATGCGAATATCGAGAGCTTGGATTCAGAGAAAAGACGGATATCATCGTGCAACGTATCTATCAGCATTATAAAGGTTAGATAAATAGAAATCCCTCATACCGTAAGGGATACAAGGGAATAGAAGGTTTGTAAATTTCTAAAACTCACAAAAAAAATCACTTTTCTTGCAATTCTGTTGAATCAAGTATATCTGAGTAATGTATTTTTATCTTGTTAGAGGTGTCTTTTTTCATTTTATCTGTAACGTGAGTGTATACCTGCAGAGTCGTCTTTGAATTTGCATGTCCAACTCTGCCCATTGTTGATTTCAAATCGGCTCCTGCTTCCGCAAGCATACTGATATGAGTATGCCTAAAGATATGAGGGGTAGCAGGTTTTGTTATAGTTGTCTTGAGAAGAATTTTTTTCATACGACTTAATACAATCTTCGGGAAAAAAGGAGATCCATTTATTCTACAAAAAACAAAATTCTTATCATGAAAATTCATTGTCCGGGGTGCTTTTCTTTGAAGCTCTTTATGTTCTTTTAATAATTTCATAATGCTGCTGTCGATGTCAATAGTCCTGATCGAACCGTCTGTTTTAGGTGGAGTTAAAATATAATTACCGCGATTATCGTTTTTACTGTAAATAGTTTTTGTAATTCGAATTTCATTAGTTTCGATATATATATCTGTCCACTTTAATGCACACATTTCACCAGATCTCATGCCTGAAAAGGTTAATAAGTAAAACATTTCAATGTCCTGGTACTGACCATATCTTTTTGTTGCTTCCAAAAACTCTATCAACTCATTTTTTTCAAAGTACTTCTCAGCAATTACATCGTTTTCAATCTCTTCAACTGTCCGAGTTTTCTTAGGAATAACTGCCCCAAAACACGGATTGTCTAATCTCAATTTATTTTTTATCGCGTACTTAAAAATCATATTGGCTACACTGTTCAAAGTAACAATTGCACTGGTTGAGTATCTTTTACTATCGTAATCATTAAGCATGTTTTGATACTGTTTATGTGTAATTCGATCAATTTTAAGCTGTCCAAGGTACTTACAGATTGAAATAATAGTTGATGCTCGCTGATCTATGGTGCGTTGCTTTATTTTACCTTTTGAATATATAGACAGCCATTCATTAGCTACCATTTCAAAAGTGAGTTTTTTATTTTTTTGGGCATCAATTCCGTAGGATGTTAAATCAGAAATAACTTTATTAACTCGTTTTTCGGCTTCCTTTTTTGTGTCTGCTCTTCGTGATATTTGTTTTCTCTTTCCTGTGGCAGGATCAGGTGGAGCATCCCCAACACAAACCCACTTATATCCTTGTTTATTGTTTGATGCCACTTTGTAGAAATATGCCATGATGATCAGCTCCTAAAATTAACTAGTTTGATTTTTTAATTGTTGGAGAAGACGTCTTGATTCACTTGAAGGCTGTCTTGGTTTTGTTGACCGAAATAGGGTGACTGCCATTTGAATTTTACCTTTCATAAGTTCAACATCTTCACGGTAGCTATGGTATTCTTCGTGTAATCTAGAAGCAATCTGTTCAGCACGATCTGCAGCCAGCGCAATAGGTACTTTGAACTCCTCCGCTAGAAGTCCGATATATTCTCCCCAGGTCATATCTAACGGCGTAGGAAGCAGGTAGTAGGGCATAGAAGCCATCAATCTAAAGTTTGTTGCTTGGATCTCTTGAAGATCTACAAAGAGCTCTGGCATATCATCCTGGTGCCCTTCGTGCCGAACAATGTGTGCAAGCTCATGGAAAAAGTCAGCTCTTTGCTGTATGACAGAAGCGTCTTTGTTTAAAAAAATTACACTCCCCCAATCTTCCCAATGAGATTTCGGTTTTCCATTGTAGTAGATGATGTCCGCACCCCATATGGAGGCGATCTGGTCGATATCCAGCTCATGAGGATGATTAATTCCAAATACTTGATACAAATCGCAGATCAACAGTTCTGTATCCGTTGGTTCATAATATGGAAGCATTATGCCATTTCCCCTTGTAAAATAGTACATATGTTCGGTTTTTAGTTTGAAAGAAAAGCCCAAAAGGGCTTGTTCGAATTACTTTGCTGCTGTGATACCAAAAGTAGAGATGTTATTGTCTTGGATTTTGAATCGATATTTAAAACCATTCCTAACAGTCGCTCCATCAAAAGCATTCAAGTTTACATCGCTATCGAGTAAACCTATATCTTTTATAACATCTTGCGCATCGCTATATGTGTACTCGCTATTAGTTGTCATAATAAATGTAGCGATGGCTGTCATTAGCGTTCCGCCAGTTTGTTCACTGAAACCACCAGTTCCTATGAGCATAACTTCCTGTATTTCCTCATTGGAGTTTAATACACCAACCATACTTAAGTCATCATTGAAAGTATATTGGAAAGTTCTCGTATCGCTCTCTTGAGACTTAGTTAAATCGAGTTTGGTTATACCTAATCCATTTAACCCGTATTTACCCACGATTGAATTGAACACATTCTTGAATTCATCTGTTGTCATGGTAAAGAGTGACAGACCATTCTGGTTTAGAGCTTTTTGATAATCAACAACAGTAGAGGCAACAGGTGTGTCTTCAGTCTGATCCGACACTGCGTTGATAGAATTATCAGCCAGGGCCCGAATGCCATAAAGACCAACACAACAGATTGTAAGAAATATACCTGTTAAAATCCAATGTCTCTTAGCTTTTCCGTTTTGTTTTTTTACGGATTTGACAGCAAGAACAATAAATATGAAAAATGCAAAGAAACCAATTAAGAATAGTATTGTGAATACATCTTGCAAAATCTCACCTCTTAATTATCCTACTAACCAGCAATTATTTATCCTGTTGCTTTTTCTTCATTTCTCTCCAAGCCTGAATTGCTGCATCTGCGACCTGCTTTTCCTCTTCAGTCCAACTCTTCCCGCCATCCAAGTAAGCACTACCACCTGAAGGAGTTTTTGAAATTGAGCGACCTAAAATATAATCACCTGATACTTCAAAAAAATCAGCAAAGATATTGATTTCGTTATCTTCTATTGGACGTTTTCCAGATTCAATTCTCGATAGAACACTATTACTCATACCGATACGTTCTGAAAATTCAAGCTGACTTAAACCTCTTTCCTCACGCAAGTTCTTAATACGTTTTCCTGTTACGGACAAAGGAATAACACTCCCTTTCTTTCTAAAACAGCAATTAAATGATACCATTTTTCTATTTTAGAAAAAACAATTTTGCTAAAGTGGCAAAAATTAGTTTGACTTTGCTAATTTAGCAATGTAATATATGGAACAAGAAGATTGCTAAATCAGCAAAGAGAGGGAGTGAAGAAATGCTTAGGGAATTCAATCTTCACTTTATAAAAGAAAGACGCAAGAAATTAGGTAAAACACTTCAAGACATGGCTGATTCACTAGACATGAAGAATGCTTCGACTTATATGAAATATGAAAATGGTGAGTATTCTTTTAAAGCAGTACACTTGCCAGTTTTGGCAAAACAACTTGAATGTAATCTTAGTAATTTTTTTGCTGAAAACTTTGCTAAAACAGCAAAGTAATACTTCTGAAAGGAGACTTAGCATGTTCAAAATCGAAGTCAATCCCAGTGAACTGGAACAAATGATCATGTCGGCCGTTCACAAAGCAATTGAACAATCAGCATTTGCTTCTTCCCAAACACATCCAACCCTGATGGACAAGAAGCAGTTAATGGAGTTGCTACAGATCGGCGCTACGAAAGCGGCAGAGCTCCTGAACAGAGAGGATTTCCCAGTGATCAGAGAGTTTGGTCACCCAAGAGTACCTTTTCACTCATTAATGGTTTGGATTGACGAACACACTGAGTGGGTGAAATCCAATGCCAAAGGCTATTGGGAGCAGCGAGGAGGCACTGCTTAATGCCACTACACTGGTATCGCGAATCCTCTCCAGCTGCATGCGTCGCAGGAGCAACTATAAGAGTTTTACTTCAAGGCATTGAGCCTGATGAAGCACTCCAGCAAACGTTATATAACGGTCGTCATACTGACAATCCGGAAGAGATTACGTTTGACGAACTAAATTCATTGAAGGAAACAACCCAAGCTCACCTTGAGCAAATAAGAAAATCCGCCGGAGCTTTACCGGCTACCGGCGGACGATGAAGGGATCAGGGGAAGACCTTACAACTCAATATTACTTCAACCCTCTGTCCAAATTCATCTAATCTAATCGGACAAAGGAGATCTAAACAAAATGTCAATTGGACACTTTTCGGGTGCGCTAGAAGAAGTAATCAAACGTACAGGCGATACATTGGCCAAAGCAGGTCAAGCGGTTCATATGGATGGCTCACAGATTGGAAAGGTGCTTAAAGGCACACGCAATCCATCGAAAGAACTGATGCGTAGCGCGGCTGAACATTACGATGATGGTCAGTTATACATTGCTGCAGCTGGGGAAGTCACAGGCGGCGCTTTTGCTCCCTGGCTAGACAATGTGGATTTACATAGAGCGAGTGTACTTTTTAAAACGGTCGAGGAAATGAAGGAAGTTTTGGACCTGTCATCCGAGGTGCCGATCAATAAGACGGCCGACCAGCTCACCGAAGCTGATCGGCAGATAATGAAGCGGCTTCTGATGGAGACGGTCGAAGCGATAACGGCGCTCACGCACTTTGCAGCCGTACTGTGCAAAGAGTATTCGTTCTCTTGGTTCGGGATCTGGAAAGAGCATCGGGCCGAGCTAAAGGCTAAAAAATATATGAAATGAGGTTGATTGAATGTCTTGTGAACAGTTGGCATATGAAGCATTGCAGGCTGGAAGAAACTCGAAGCACAACTTGGAACTGATTCGCAAACAGCCTGAGAAATTGTTGCCTGGGAAGATGAATGAAGCGGAGCAGTATCTTAATCAGATGATCCGGTTCGCGGAAGTAGAAATGAAAAATGCCCGCCTGGCAGGGCGGACACTTGGTTTGAGAACTCGACTAAAGTCTCTTGTGCTGCACATTTTACAGTCTCCCGAGCAAAAGCGCAAGGGGGAGTCTGTATGAACAATCAGATGGCCATCCAAATCATCATCAATTATACGGAATCAGCCAAGGCTCTACGCGATAACACGGCGGCTGTTATGTCCTTCAATGGATCGGTTCAGGGAACTGACTTCGAAGCCCTTTGGCGGGAACGGGATATGATTTATCACCGCTGGCAGAATGCTGCCGCAAGCCTTCGTGAGCTACCTACGGAATATATGTCACTTGCGGTTGAAGCAATCGACGAGATTTAGAACACATAAGAATAAGACAAGCCAAGTCGGCCTTGTCTTCCGGCGTCGGACGGTTTCATAACCAACTCCCGTACGGCGTCGGAAGATGCGGCTGACGCATCAATACATATGAAGGGAGGATAACACGTGCAAATTATTCATCGGCTTACTGTTGTAAGCAATCCCACTCGATTTTTTGAAGTGGGTACCGAAATAGAAGGCCGCGAGGTCATTGAGATCAAACAGGTAGGAGACGAATATCCCGATCGCGTTCATTCCGAGTTTCATGTGTTGGACGAGAATGGACAACTGATCGCCAGCATCGAAAATGCCCCAGTCATCGTTGATTGGAAGACGATTGCTGAAGATGGACCTGTTCCAGAAAACGAAAAATAGCCCGCGGCTACGGGCTATCTCAGAACATTGAAAACTAAATACACGGTCATCTTACCATGGGTGACCGTCCCAAACAAGGAGAGTTGATGTTATGGCAAAGCCGCATTCGGCATATACGGTCGATTTGAGTCAACAAAACACTGAAACAAAGGTGCTCCCAGCTGACATTTACAATCCGGCTGCACTTGAGATCAAGGGTAGCTTCGGAAGCATTCAGATCGTTGCTTCTGATGGGCAACTTGCTGAGATCGAATATGCGATTAAGGATCATCTTAACAAGATTAAATATCCGCAGCCGGTTCCTCCGGTTCAAGAGGAGGTAACCGCATGAGACAGATCACATTGATATCCCTGACCCTTCGTAATTTTAAAGGTTTACGGGATTTTGTATTGGAAGCTGACGGTCGCAGTGTTTCTGCTTACGGTGACAACGCCACTGGCAAGACAACGTTGTTCGATGGATTCCTGTGGGCATTGTTCCATAAGGACAGTCAGAATCGGACGACCTTTGAAATTAAGGGCCTGGACGAACAGGGGCGCGTAGCTGAACACGGCTTGCAACATGAAGTAGAAGCGGTTCTGATGGTTGACCGTCGTCGGCGTTCTTTCAAAAAGGTGTACTACGAAAAATTCACCAAGAAACGCGGTGCTGCTATTGCTGAATCCAGTGGCCATACAACGGATTATTACGTTGATGGGGTGCCGGTCAAACTCAGTCAATACACTGCAGAAGTCGATGGGCTGATCAGTGAGGACATTTTCAAACTTCTGACAAGCCCTTCATATTTCAATGAGGTTCTGAAGCCGGAAGCTCGTCGTCGGGTGCTCCTGGATGTGAGTGGTGAGATGACCGATGTGGAGATCATTGCAGGCAATGAACAGTTAGCACCGTTGACTGACATCTTGGGTGATCGAAGCCTTGAAGATCATCGTAAAGTGATCGCGGCTCGGCGTTCGGAGATCAACAAAGAGTTGGATAAGATTCCTGTTCGCATCGATGAAGCCCGCCGAAGCATGCCAGACGTGTCCGACTTGGATGCTGAACTGCTTCAGGAGGACATCGAAACGATGCGCGGCAGGGTGGATGCCAAGACAGCTGAGCTTCAACGGATTCAATCCGGTGGTGAATTGTCGGCTAAGGAGATCCGCTTGCGTGAGATCAACGCGGAGTTGAATGAAATTAAGCAAGTGATTCAGGCAGATGGATTACAAGCAGTAAGTGGGCAGCAAGCAAGGCTTTCGCAATTACGTGGTGAAGCTTCTGAACTACAATCCCGGTTAACTGCAGGGCAACGTGAGGAAGAACGCTATAAAGGACAGATTGTTCGTGCAGATAGTCAGGTTAAAAGGCTGCGTGCGGAATGGACTTCACTTGACAGTCTCCAATACCCGGTGCACGAACACGAACATGATGCCAACTGCCCTACATGCGGACAAGCACTTCCAGATGATCAAGTCCAGTCGGCAAAGGACAAAGCGCTTGAAGCATTTAACTTGGATAAATCCAAACGTCTTGAAGCAATAAGTGCTGACGGTAAACTTGCAACAGCAGAGAAGAACGACCTTGAAAAGGCATTGAAGACACTTGATGGCGAGTTGGCCAAGCTGCAGGAGGAAATTGCATCGAAGGCGGCAGAAGTTAGGGCGGCTGAAGCAACCCTACAGAGCTTACAAACGAATGTTGCTGATCCATTAGACAATACCAAGTATCAATCCATACAGCGAGATGGAGAAAAAGTCCGTGCTGAGATTGAGCAACTTCGTTCTTCTTCTGCTGATGCCATTGGCAAAGTGCAATCCGAGATCAGGCTGATCCGCTCGCAAGTTGATGATTTGGAAGCGGACAAAGCGAAGCTGACGACAGTAGCGGCTACTGAAAAACGGATTACTGAGCTGAGAGAGGAAGAGAGGAAGCTCGCCGGAGAGTTCGAAAAGCTGGAACACGAATTGTTCCTCACAGAAGAGTTCACACGAACGAAAGTGTCGCTTCTTGAATCCAAGATCAACAGCAAATTCAAATATGCCCGGTTCAGACTCTTTGAAGAACAGATCAATGGTGGTCTGAAGGACGTTTGCAAAACATTGTTCAACGGTGTGCCTTATGAGGGCGGTTTGAACAACGCTGCTCGGATAAACGTTGGCTTGGACATCATCAACACGCTGGGACAACATTACGGATTCTCAGCCCCGATCTTCGTAGACAATGCCGAAGCCGTGACGCAGCTCATCGATACAGATGCCCAAGTGATTCGCTTAGTGGTATCTGAAGGCGACAAGAAGCTCCGTTTGGAGCACAACATCCAGGAGGCGATCTAAATGTATGACATCCCCAAAAGTATTGAAGCACAGAAAAAATACTGTGAAGACAAAAAGGCTCCACACTTCGCCCCGCAAAATGGGCGTTGCTGGAATTGTAATCAGAACATCTACGCTCCACTAGAAAAACCCACTTGGAATGGCGGTACTCGTACCAGTGGGATAACGGTTGAAAAAGCGGGTTCCGAACTGATTACTGGTTGCCCTCATTGCAATAGAACATATTGCGACTAACACATTCAGGAGGCGATTGAATTGTCTACACAAAACCAACAAGCTCCCCAAACAGGGGAGCAAGCCATTGCTAAAACAGAGCCGACACAGTCCGAACGCTTCATGACCAAAGTCATTTCCGAATTTGGTTCAAGCGTTGGCGAAGTTGCTCTTACTAACTTCCAGAAACGTCTTGCACAGAATTACTTCATCGCTTTGGATGCAGTATTGAAGACTGCAGAAGAAAAGCGCCTGAAAAAATCTGACCAGTATCGTGATCCTGTTCCTATGAATTGGGCGAACGTCAACATGGATAAGTTATCACGCGATGTAGTTGCTTATGCTCGTATTGGTTTCGATCCTGCGCAACCGAATCATATTAGCTTAATTCCTTTTAAAAACAACAATACAGGTAAATACGATATCGGCTTCATCGAAGGGTACCGGGGCCTTGAACTCAAATCAGTGAAATACGGCTTGGATGTTCCGGACCATGTAACTGTTGAACTGGTTTACTCCAATGATTACTTTGCACCAATTAAAAGAGATGCAAATCACCCGAATGAAAGCTATGAGTTTGAAATTAAAAATCCTTTTGATCGTGGCACTATCCTTGGGGGATTTTATTTTCACTCATTCATAAAAACTCCAGAGAAAAACAAGTTGGTCATGATGACGCTCAAAGAGATTGAGAAGAGAAAACCAGAAAAAGCTAGTGCCGAGTTCTGGGGAGGCGAGAAAGACAAATGGGAGAAAGGTAAAAAGGTAGGTACGGAAACGGTGGAAGGCTGGCATGACAAAATGGCATGGAAAACTGTATATCGCGCAGCGCATAACGATATCACCATAGACAGTCAGAAGATCGATGACGATTATCTGCGACTGAAACAGATAGAGAGCGACTTGTCAGATGCTGAGGTTTCAGAAGAGATAAGAGCGAATGCAAATCGTGATGTAATCGATGTTACCCCGCCACACCTGGATGATGTTCCTAACGACGATCAACCTTCAGGTGATGAACAACGTGAAATGACTTTCGGTGATGACGATACATCCGGCGGACCCGGATTCTGATGATTGAGATTACTTCCCTCGGCTCCAGTAGCGCGGGTAATGCCTACCGAATCACGGATGGCCACACGCCCCTCCTTCTGGATGCAGGGCTTCGCTATAAAGACATTCAGCGCGGTCTTGCCTTCCGTGTGTCGGAGTTGGCCGGATGCCTTGTGAGTCACGAACATGGAGACCATAGCGTCGCTGTTAAGGATCTGATCAAGGCAGGAGTGGACATATACACCAGTTCCGGCACTGCTGATGCTTTAGGGATAGACAGTCATCGTGTGCGGCGTGTATCGGCACTTGAGCCATTCACCATTGGTACCTGGTCAATTCTACCCTTTGATGTTCAGCATGACGCAGCGGAGCCCTTGGGGTTCCTCTTGGCTAATACAGCAGGTGACAAGCTTTTGTTTGCGACAGACACCTATTACATCAAGCATCGGTTCACGGGTCTAACCCACATCATGGTGGAATGCAATTATTCAATTAATATACTCAATCAAAATATTGCCGCTGGCCATGTGCCGGCGGTGATGAAACATAGATTACTACGTTCGCACTTCTCGCTCGAGAACGTGAAGGAATTCATCAGAGCGAACGACATGCGGCGGGTGCAAGAGATTCACTTATTGCACTTGTCGGACAACAATTCTGATGAAGAACTGTTCAAACGTGAAATAGCGGCCATTACAGGCAAACAGGTATATGTAGCGGGTAGGTGATCGATATGAACGATCTGTCAGGCAAGCCGCCCCTGAAGAGCATGATGGGGGAACGGATTTGGAAGTTGTTTGATACTGACAAGGCAGCCTTTCAACGTGAAACCTTTGCGTATTTCGAACGCGGGTACCCGGATTGGGAGGTCAAGCGGGTCAAGTATCCACATGTATTCTTACAACACAGAAGGGGGCATTGAGGATGCCCAAGGTAAAACAAATATCTGTCGGTGCTTCATATACCAAAAACCTTGGCAATTTTCAAAGTTTGAAGGTTGAAGCGAGCATCGTTATGGAGCTACTTGACGATGAAGATCCGAGCGTCGTTTATGAAGATGCTTGGGCAAAGGTACAAGATCAGGTTCGTAAGGGATTAGGGAAGGGGCAACCAAAATGAGTGACACTAAACAGAGCAGAAAGGCAGTCTTCAACCAGTTACAACAAATGTTTGAGGAAGCTGTAATTGAAGGGCCAGAAGCTATCGAATCCCATTTAAGAGATGTTGCTTTTTCATTGGGAGCACAGGCAGCTATTATCACTGAACCGAACCAAATGCCAGATGCAATCAACGATCTAATTGCACAATTCGGACATGGAATACAAACGGTTATTCAAGAAATTACAGGTAAAGAAAGCAAATTCGATGTCGCTGTTTACGCTGTTCAACAGAAATAAACTTGGTGTATGGAACTGAAATCACGGCTGCTACGGGAGGGGGAGACGCAAGTGACTGAGACAGCCAGACCGACCCTTTCCGGGCTTCTGGAACAATTCGAAGCCATTGGCGGGCCGGAAGAGTTTGGTCCTGAAGGGATAGCAATAATGATTGCCTTATGGCGCCGCAGTGCAAAGCTTGGGTGGCGTAAGGCGTGGAAAATGACTAACACGGATCTCATGGTTCAGACGGGAATCACGAACAAAGGTACGCTAAATGCTCACCGAAAAAAACTGGTTGAAGCAGGATTGATTGCTTACATTCAACCTCCAAGAGGGCAATCCAAAGGAGATTACAGCGTCGAATTTGACTTACTGGGTGTCGGAGTGGAACAAAATTCGAACCACTTGGATAGCTACTCTGGCGAAGTAGGACAGGAAGTGGAACAGAATTTAGACCACTTTGACGGGGTAGGTGAGAAAGTGGAACAAAAATTAAACCACTTTCCGCAAGTAGAACAGAAAGTGGAACAAATTTTAGACCCTGTATTAAAAGATCTTCTTTCTTCTTCTGCTTCATCATCTGCTACTGCAGACGGAAATAAAATTGATCGTCTACCTGATCCGAAGTATGAATCATTTTACTCAGCTCACAAGCGAGTGTTTGGATTCGAATGCAATCCATTCCAAGCACAGCAACTTATCGTTTACATCGATGAGGATCATATGGACGAGGCTGTGGTGATACGAGCGATGGAACGTGCGGCATTAGCTGCTTCAGGATACAGGTTCACCCTTATTACTAAGATCCTTGGAGATTATCTGAGGTCTGGGGCCAAAACATTTGAAGCAGCCAAAGCGTTGGACGACGCTTTCGAAGCAAGGAAAGGTTCTTCAGTTACAACAGCTTCGGTACCAAGTGGTCGGAGACAACAATCGTCTAGGCAACAGCAGAACCAGAGCCGACTGCAACAAATGTTGAGGGAGGAGGAGGCGCGTGGAAAGGGCTGATGTTCTTCGGTTGTTCATGCTAATCAGCGATGAGTACCCAAATTTTATAACTAGTGACGAGAACATAGACCGTCATCTCAAGGAGCTGAAAGATTTCCCTTTTGAAACGGCTGTCCAAAATGTTGAGCGTCACATCAAGATAAGCAGTTTTTACCCCAAGATCTCTGAGATACGGGGGTTTGCCGCTGACCAGTCAGCGCGTGAACGTGAGCTGGAAGCTACCAGGGCTTATCTGGATCAACGAGAAGCAAACCGGGCAAAAGCTACGTTACCGCCGCCTGGATGGAAGGATGAGTTACTTGCAAAGCTTCGACATACAAAATAATCTGCCGCACAGCATGGAATTTGAACAATCAACACTTGGGGCAATGTTATTAAATCCTGATGAGGTCATGGAACTGGCTGAAGGACTCTCAGACGATGCGTTTTACGATAAAGCCCATCGCTTGATTTATATAGCCATAGCTGATCTGAAAGAATCCCAACAGCCCATTGATCTGGTGACGTTGACTTCACGTTTAAAGGCTAACGGAGAACTTCAAGACATCGGCGGCGTTAGTTATTTGGCCAACTTAGTTCATGCTGTACCAACAACTGCAAATGCCAGCTATTACATCGAGCAGTTGCAAGACATGGCTATTCGCAGGGAGTTCATCCAAACAAGTCTTTTGCAGATCCAACAAGCTGCCAGTGGAACCAAAGTTCCGCAGCTACTTGCCAGTGCTTCAGCGGCGCAGGCCAAGATTGCTGATCGTGCTGCTCCAAAAGAGGACTTTAAGCCAATTAAAGGAATCATGATGCAGCTTGTTGATGATGTGGAAACTCGTGCATATAACGTCAAGCATGGCATTGTCAATGGCATTCATACCGGGTTCATTGATCTGGACAGTATCACTGGTGGACTCCAGCGCAGTGACTTGATTATTGTGGCAGCTCGTCCTTCCGTGGGTAAGACGGCGTTTGCCTTGAACATTGCTCAGAACGTTGCGAAAGATACCAAAGAAGCAGTAGCAGTATTCAGTCTGGAGATGTCTGCTGGACAGTTCGCACAACGGATGGTCAGTTCAGAGGGCAACGTTGAAGCCACTGCAATGAAAATGGGTGAAATGGAGGACCAGGATTGGATCAACATGACCAAAGCAGTTGGGATTTTGGCTGAAACTAATATTTATGTCGATGATTCAGCAGGAATAACCATTCAGGACATTTGTTCCAAATGCCGTCGTCTGAAGAAAGAAAAAGGATTGGCCATGATCATGATCGATTACCTGCAGCTTATCGAAGTTGCCGGAGGTAAAGGTAAATCGGGTGAAAATCGTCAGCAAGAAGTTTCTTACATCAGTCGGACATTGAAGCATTTAGCCCGCGAACTGGACGTTCCAGTCATCGCATTATCCCAGCTCAGCCGAGCTGTCGAGCAACGACAGGACAAACGGCCGATGATGAGTGATCTTCGTGAATCGGGTTCGATTGAGCAAGATGCCGACATCGTATCGTTCTTGTACCGGGACGACTACTACAACGCTGAGACAGAGAAGAAGAACATCATCGAAATCATCATTGGTAAACAACGTAACGGCCCCGTGGGTACCGTTGAACTGGTCTTCCTGAAGCAGTTCAATAAATTTGTGAACTATGAGCGGAAGCATAACTATGGCCCAACGCCGCCACAACTGCCCCAAAACATTGAACAACACCAATGGGCGTAAGGAGGAACGGACATGAAGCAAGGTAAACGGCCGACAAAGCGGCAAAAGATTGAGATTAAGGCTAATGGCCTGAATGCAGAGAACTGGCTGGTTGAAAGGGATTTGCCAGATCAAATGGTCATTGTTCACTGCTTCTCAGGTAAGCCAAGAACTATTCGGCGGGGAGCATGATGGGCAGTCCTTATACCAGATGGTCGGTGTCAGAGTACATGAGACATCGATTCATGAATACAGGACAGGTTCCAGATCTGGACGAGCTGCAAGCAGAGTTCGAGGGAATTGATCAAACTGAGCTCCACGAAGGGATCGCTGAGTTTGATGAAATTGCTGGCGAATGGCCGGAACTGGAGGTGCAGCATGCGAAAGCTGATTGATCCGCACCATCAGACACATTTGAGTTACGCCGTACGCGGTGACGATGGTCGGAAACTGGCTGAGGTGTTTGTCATTCGGCGGGACATGTTGCCGGCGCGTCAACGGCGTAGAGAAAGAACGAAAGGACGGCGACGCACATGATCACTTTCACAGTATATGGTGAGCCGGTGGCGCAGGGGCGTCCAAAAGCTTCGACCAGAACAGGTTTTGTGAAGATGTACGATCCGAAGAAGTCTAAGGATTACAAAGATTACGTGAAGCTGGCAGCCAGTGAACACGCACCTGATGCTTTGTTACTCGGACCTATCGGCATGGTGTTGACGGTTTACCGATCTATACCAAAATCCATTAGCAAAAGCCCAAAGAAGGCGATGCTCGCTGAAGCTGGGCACATCGTACCGACAACTAAGCCGGACGTGGACAATTACCTGAAGGGTGTAAAAGATGCCCTCAAAGGTGTGATTTGGAAGGATGATAGTCAGGTTGTTGAAGTGTTTGCTCGGAAGCGATACAGCGCACGACCACGCATTGAAGTGAAGATCAAGGAATTATCACAATTATAAAATTTAAGGAGATGACTGGAATGATTAAAAACTTTGCAAAATTCAGCGCAACTATGGGAAAAGGATTTAAAGTCGGCGAGTCTGATGTGGAGATTAAACTTACTTTGCCGTTGAAGGTTGTTCAGGATAATTTCATGTTCTTGTCCACTAACCAAGGTGAAAAAATCAATGTGTTCCTTGGAGATCCGCAAGCTGCATTTGAGTTCGAAGAGGATGAACGGGACGCCATGTACCGTACCTGGAACGGAGGTCGCCGTGTGACAACCGATTCATCCGGTGTGGTAACCAGAATTGAAGGAGCTGACGAACCTGAGCAAGACGAGAATCAAGCTCAGTTGTTTGGACCGGCTGAGGCGCCGATTGATCAAGAGCAACCTACTGGAGACGGTCAGGAAACGGGTGATGGTGATGCCCAACCAACTGTTCCACTGACAAGCGCCGATGATCCTGGTACCGATCCAAATGATCCCTACGGTGATAACGATAACAATGACATCCCAGACTGGATGAAGGATGGAGGAGATGATCAGTCCGGATCGAGAGAAATGGACTTTAGTTCTTCTGAGGGTTCAGAAGGTGACCAACCGCCGACCGATACCCAACGCGTTACACAAGAAGAACCGCCTGCAGGTGATAAAGCCAATCCGCCTGCCGAGATCGGCAAGGAAGAACTTGAGATGTTCATTCTCAATAAACGGCCAATCTTTGATGATATCAAACTTGCTGACGCTCCTGCCGATTTCCCTACCCTGCTGCAACAACGGAACGAGGGCAAGACTTGGATGGAGATATCCAAGGAGATCAATGTCCCTAGCGGACAGATCAGCACCAAATACGGAGCGTACAAAAAGCGCGTCACTAAAATGATGCAGGATGGCGTAGCAGTCTAAGCATCATTCATATAGTAGCATCCCCCGGTCGATCGTTGGCCGGGGTGACCACTTACACCCGTGAAACGGAACATATGATCGCAGAAAGGAGCGCTACTCAAAATGAAGATCGCTAAATACCCTATCCCTATTACCTGTCCATATTGCAGAAGTGACGTTATCTATACCAGTAACGCAGCGATTTACGGTAAGGAGTATGGTAACGGCCGAGTGTACAAATGCACCGGCTGTGATGCTTATGTGGGCGTCCACACTGGGACGGATATCCCTTTGGGTCGATTAGCCAACAAAGAATTGCGACAGCTGAAAAAGCAATGTCATGCCCTGTTTGACCCGACGTGGAAAGGCAAGAAGGTTAAACGCCGCCAGGCATACAGCATCTTGGCCACGAAGTTAGGCATCCCCGTTAATGAATGTCACTTCGGATGGTTTGACAAGGATCTGCTCACTAAGTCCATTAATGTCCTTCAGCACACTGAATGGTACATCAATGACCTGAGGAACCACGGATGAAGGAATACGCAGTTTATAAAGGCGAGAACCTTTTAGCCATGGGAACAGCAGCCGAATGTGCCCTCAAGATGAATGTTACCGAGAAGTATATCGTTTGGCTGCCGATGCCAACGGCTAAGCGACGACTTGCCAAACGTAAGAATCCTGATAAATGCACTGTTGCTGATGTAATTGATTGATTTAGTGAGGAGCTGATGACATGGCCATTAATCCCGATGTAATCAAACTGATTAACCGAACGCTTACCCCGTTGATCGATTCCGGTTGTCACATCGATAAGATAAAAATGGTCGTGGCTGAAGGTACTGAACTTGAAAAGCAAGGAACGGTTCAGACATGGTATGGAACTTTACGAGTGGAACCAGGGGACCGTGTGCCACAGGGACGAGCTTACCTTATTGAAGATCGGTACCAGGGCTTCGCATGGGTAAAATGACTCTTTTGAATGGGGTCTATATCAACCAAAGGGAGATAACAAAAGAAGAGGCGCATTGCCTCTTCGTAGGGATCAGAAATAAAGAATAATCACTCGTATGTATCGTTTTCTAATTTAATCGAAAAAGCGTTACTACTACTCCTATTAAGATAAATATCACACCAGAACCTATGCCCGTTGTACTACTGATTTGAGCACTTTCTACGTTTTTGTGCCCAGGGGTAATACGTTTAAAAAATCGTGAAACAATAGAGTTCGGATAATTGCGATCATACACCGTGAGCGCGATTATTATGATACCTAATACAATCATTCCCAACTTAGTCATCTCCTTTTGATGATAAATACGACAAATATATTAAAAAGTTCCATTTTAAATTTAGATTTAAGGAGGATCTGCTGATGATCGATTATCGCAAAGTGAACACGGTATTGTGGACACCGGAGCAGATAGCAAATCACTTGAAGGCAATTGGTGCTGAGCATCCACCTAAACGGCCCGACAAGCTTCAAAAGGCGGTAACTGCTCCACAACAACATAATGGTAATAGTCGCTACTACAAACGTGGAGGTGAGTGGTAATTGGAACGGGATTTTAGAGCGTTGCTTTTGGAGTATGGATATCCGCATGACCTGGTAAGTGGATGGAGTGCTGAAGAATGTGAAGCGGAGTGGGACGAGTTTTGCAACGAAGTTATACCAGTATAATAAATATCCCCCGCGAGCTTGGCGGCACGGCGGGGGACACATCAAATAAACCTCACCAAAAATTATAACACGGTGAGGGGATCAAAATGGGGAAACGCCGAAAAAACAACTTACAATTAACTTTTAACATACTGCCGATCGACGAGAAAGCTACCCGCCGCGCTGTGGAAGAATTTATTGAAACCGTTCGTCAGTACCGGCAGATCGGGTTCGTTAGACGTGAGGCAGCAATCACGCAGGCTTATGTATATAGAGAACATCAATCCACTAATGCAATCAGCAAACAGACTGAACGGATTGCAATTTATAATGTCGATAAAGAGGCTGAACTGAAGGAAAAGGATCGGTTACTCAGTTTGGCAATGGAGAGACTTTCTTCAATACAATGTGATGTCATCCAGCGAAGTTATTTAGATAACGAGGGTGAGTATGATGCGATTATTTCAGGAGAACTGGGATTAAGTGATAGGACATTTCGTAGGGTTAAAACCGAAGGGCTAAATATTTTAGGTTCAGCTTTGGGACTTGAAGTGTATTTTGAATCAAAAGAAGAAATTGAGGTCGGCTAAATGCCGGCCTATTCCTATTCTCCTTTTTTTCCGATATATGTTTAAAAGGGGGAGTTCATTTGGGATTTAAATATTCAAGTGCGAGTAGATATTTATTAATGAAACATGGAGCTACTGGGAGTTTCTTTAGGTGTTTCGGCTCAATTAGTTTGAACACATCCTCGGAACTAAAAAAGAGGATAAAAGAGAAGCATCCTAATTTAGATGAGTTGGGTGTAATTAGAAGCGGAATTACTACTCAAGCTGAGATAGCTAAGCAAATTAATCTTATTTGGGTTATTGTTACATTCGTGTTAACTGCTATCTTATCTCCAACTGTTTTTTATTTAGGACAAGGTCTAAAACCTGTTGATTGGCAACATGAGAAAAATATGTACCTCTATAAAGAAGCACTAATCCCAGTGGAAAGTCTTGAGGAAAAAGCGGAATATATAACAGAGGCTATATTAAAAGAGTCAGAAGACTACGCAAAATATATAAGTAGCCTTCAAGATGCTCATGGGAGAATGCTGATTATAGTTATGATGATGCTACTATTAAGCTTTTCGCTATTCTTTCTGAGATACCAGTGGATCATAAGTTTAAAAGATTGTATAGATAGCGCTTATATGGAACAAGAAAAATTTCTTAAAGATGTGAAGGAATCAAGTAAGAACATAAAGGAGGTAAGAGAGAATCGTTTGAAGAAAAAAAAGTGACCTATTTTTGACCGATATATGGCCATATGATGGCCGTTCGTTGGACTTTAGGCGTGATATATTTGTATTGTGGAAATCGAGCGAGAATGAAACGCACAGCTGCACATGCGGCATATGACTGGGGCGTTCCTCTTCTCGCCTTTTCTGTTAACTTAAGAAGGTAATTCAATTCAGATACCGAATTAGTTGTTGGGGAGGTGTCGATCATTGGATTTCTGGCAACTATTAATTGCGTGGATTGGTATCATCTGCTGGGTTATTGCGTATAAAGATCGGGTAAGCAAATGGATAATGTATCCTGTGTCGCTTGTTTGCTTATTTGGTACATTCATATTTTGGATTTTTAATCAATAAAGTGAGGAAATAGACGAGATCAGGAGCTAACGAAAAGTTATACTACTATAATGAAGATTAGTGTTTTTGACTCAATAATGTAACCTCAGTAAAATGGTCTTGTTCTTCCTCTATAGTTACATAGTACGTATGCATTTAAAGCAAAGAGCACAGCGTTTTTGCGGCGACCGTTTCGGGCGCATGCTTTTAGGACGTAACAACAACATCATACATATCACATTAAAGTCGTTCCTTCACTGGATCGGCTTTTTTTCATTGGAGGATTTAAAGTGATCAGCAGAAGACGGAAGAAGATACGCATTCGCCTCAACAAACAGCCTGAGAAATGCAAAGGTTGTGTATGGGGTCGCTTCGACGGGGTAAAACAGTTTTGCTGTAGACCTTTATGTCCAAAAGAGGTAAAACCTTCCTAATTGTCGAATTGTGATGTCGAAGGGAGGTGTATAGATAGTGGGGAAGCAACTAAGTTATAAAAAGGCTAATGAGCAATATAATCTAATTCATGGTATATACAACAAAAGAGGGTATACTTTCATGGCAGATGTTGACTTTACAACTACTGATAACGATTATATCAGTATACGGGGTGTAGTCATTTCTTTAGAAGGACAACATTATGCGAATACTCCATACTACAACATAGGAATAAATTGGGAAGATGCCGATCACAATTTAGAAAAAGAACAAATTAAAGTCCTTAATTCAACATTTTCAAGATCTGCGTCTACAAGCTACCAAAAAATGAAGCTTAATGTGCTCACTCTTGAAATTGAAAATGATGACATTACTATTAGGATTGAATTGTAATTCTAAATTAAAGCACCCATCGTGGTGCTTTTTCTTTTGCTTGCATATAACAGAATGTGAGCCATTCTAAGCTTTTTTATATGAGAACGTCCGTTTGCAGGGATCAGTCCATTGAAGAGCGGAGAACAGCGTCTGAGTGAGCCTACGCATGCATATGATGGTCACCCAAACGCTGAAACCAACTCAACACAATTACTGGAAGAAGAATACTAGACAGGCTGGGAAAATATAGTATCCTAAAATTAGAAAAGGGGTGATAAGGATGGAAGCGAAATTGATTCAAGAGTTGGCTGAGAAATTAGCCGAAGGACTTAAGGAACGGAAGTTAGCTCAAAAGAGAGCTCCTGGGTACGGGGAAGTGAAAGAATCCAATTTACTTGAAGGCCTGGATAAATTTATTGATGATCTGGATAAACAAGGTGGCATTTACGAACAATATGACCTTGATTTGAATGCTCAAGAGTATTGGACAGCTATGGTTAGAGCTCAAATCGATATTATCGGTATGTCTAATGGTTCCGGTGCGTTACGTAAGGTTTACGAGGCGCTTGAACATGTTGAAGGTAACAGCGAGTACAACTATCAAAGTGGCTTTAGTAGTTGCGCTGATGGACTTCATGGCTGGTATAAATAATAACGAATCGAATTAACCACTGAGAAGGGATGAGCATTGATGCTTATCCCTTTTTTGTTGCCATAAAAAACTTTGAGGTGGTAGAAATGAACATCAGAATCGTGCCAATCGATCAGATTAATGCAGCAGCCTACAACCCCCGCGTTGACCTTCAGCCCGGGGATCTGGAATATGAGAAGCTTCGCCGCAGTATAGAGGAATTCGGTTATGTTGAGCCGATTGTCTGGAACGAACGTACAGGGAACATGGTTGGTGGCCATCAACGTTATAAGATCATGGTCAATGAGCTGGGCCACACTGGGCTGCAGGTATCCGTGGTGGATCTGGACGATCAGCAGGAACGGCTCCTGAATATCGCTTTGAATAAGGTATCAGGTGATTGGGATGAAGATGCCCTTTCGCAGTTGCTTGTTGAGCTGAAACAGGAAGGCGTGGATATTTCCTTGTCCGGGTTCGACGATGTGGACCTGAAACAGATGCTTGGTGAGATTGAGATCCCGAACTTCGATGCGGGTACTTCCGAGGATCAAGGCGATTTGGGGGTATTGAGTTCAAAACTGGTGACTTGTCCGCACTGTAATGAGGAATTCGAACATGATTGATTTAAAAGTGGATTGGGCGACACATGCAGCAGCGAAGTTTTCCTGTGAGAATTTCCACTATAGCCGCAGCTTGCCCGCAGGGAAGTCGGTCAAAGTGGGAGCATGGGAGGATGGCCAGTTTATCGGTGTTGTTATATTCAGCCGTGGGGCGACTCAGAATATCGGTTCTCCTTATGGCCTGACGCAGCGTGAATGTTGTGAGTTGACACGGGTTGCCTTAACCAAGCATCAATCATTTGTATCGGAGATTCTTGCCAAAGCGATCCGTTTCTTGAAGGAGCAATCCCCCAATGTGGAGTTGATCGTCAGTTATGCCGACGTTGAGCAAAAGCATCACGGTGGGATCTATCAGGCGACGAACTGGATCTATGAGGGCAAGACGGACGGGGAGCATTATTTCATCATCCGGGGCAAGAAGACACATCCCAAATCGATTCACAGCAAGTATGGTACCGGCAGTCAACGCATCGATTGGATCAGGAACAATCTGGATGCCAATGCCGAATTGTACCGGACAGAGGGCAAGCACAAGTACTTAATGCCATTGAACAAGAAGATGCGGCGTAAGATCCTGCCTTTGCACAAACCCTATCCAAAATAAAAGGAAAGGTTCCTGCTTTGGTTAAGCAAAGTGATGATGCTTTATGATGAGACACTTTATTTAACATTGCTGAAAGTAATCTTGTTAATCTAACGGGCAGGATATTGCAATAACAACCTTGAATTAATTTGGAGACGAATTTATGACAGGGGCTGAGTAGTATGGTAAATGGGAGTATTTTAGGAATCGCATATAATGTTATTCCAGTTAAAAATGCAAAAAAATCTGGAGAATGGTTCGTCAGTCACTTTGGTTTTAACATCAGAAACGATAGAGGGAATTATATAAGTTTATTCAGGGATAACCGCCCAATAATTGATTTAATTGAATCTGATAATGACACAAGAGCGGTTTTTGAAGTAAACGGACGGCCAAGGTGGGTTGTAACATTTTTTACAGATGATATCGAATCATTACACATGAGACTAACATCGGATGGAGTTACAACCAGACCAATTAGCAATGAAGGCATTTACGGCAAGTTTTTTGTTTTTGAAGATCTAGATGGAAACTTATTTGATGTATGGGAGCATAAAGATTGTGAGTTAATCTTCTAAGACAACTGTCTAAGCTAACGGGAAACGATAGCTCATTATTAACCACCTACTATTTAGGTGGTTTTCCTAATGTCTAAAAACTCCAAAGCATGATAAAAAGGAGGACGCGGTAACGTCCTCCTTAACACCCAGGGTATCCCCCGGCTGAGATAGCGGCCCGCCACGCGTGGCATTTTGCAGACATCCACTATCTCGCATTCCATCATAACGGAAAGCTGAGGGGTACGCATGAGAACACCAGATGAAGATTTATTGCAACATGAACTCGCTGTAATGGAAGGTATCCTTGAGAGTAAAGAGCAATACAGGAAGATCGTCAAGGCAGCTATCGCCCAGTGGGTTAAAGACCTGCAGGCTGGACATATAATGATGAAGACCGTTCAGGATCTGGAACGTCTCATCGAACTGGATATCAAGCTTCAGAAGGATGATGAGTGGTAATTTCATTAATGTGTTATAAAGCAATCTGACCACCTTATATTGGTTTTGGAAGCCTTCAACGGCTTTACTAGACGCAGAGGTGGTTTTTGCTATGCATAAGCGTGAAGAATTGTGTTTCGTGATTATCGACCATGACAGAAAGCTGTTCAATGTAATTGAGTCTGTGAACAACATTGGTTGGTGGGAACAGAAAATGAATGATGTAAGGAAGCAGAACAGGGATGTCAGGGGATACGGTTCTGTGAATCGGGCCGACATCGCAAGGAAAAATTACGAGAGGCAGTTCGGGTACACTTACACGATGGATTCAGTCTTGATTCCCTATGTGTGAGTAACTGCTGCAGTTGATTGTTGGGGGTGGTGATGAATGTAGATGGCCAGAGAGAGAAGTCCTGAACGGGACAAGGCTAAACTGATGTGGCTGGAGAGCGGCGGGTCGATGAAGTTAAAGGACATCGCCGTCGCTCTTTCTGTTCCCGAATCTAGGGTTCGCAAGTGGAAGTCCATGGATTGCTGGGAAGATGAACTCAATGGGAGCGTTTCGGGGGATTCCAAAGGGAGCGCTCCAAATGGAACGAATGGGAGCGTTCCGAAATCAAGGGGAGCGCCCAAAGGCAACAAGAATGCATCTGGCAATCGTGGCGGTGCTCCACCCGGGAATAAAAATGCCGTTGGGAACAGTGGCGGCCCTGGTGGTCCATACCGGAATAAAAAGGCGTTGAAGACAGGCATGTATGAAACGATCTTCTTGGATGCGCTGGAACCTGAAGAACAGGGTATGTTTGTCCAGATTGACACTGATCCTCTTGTTCAGCTCAAAGAACAGTTGATCATGTTAACCCTTCAGGAGCGGCGTCACATGAAGCGTGTCAAACTGCTTGAAGATGGTTTGACTGATGAAGAGCGTAAGACCAAGCAGGAGCTCATGCAACGGAAGGACAAGGTTTCTATGTTGAGCCCTAAGACGGGAAAGGCAATCAGTGTACCACTGACCACTGAAGGCATGAAGGTAACGGAGATCACGACCGTTGTCACGTCAAAGCTGGACAAGATCCTTAAACAAGAGGAAGCCCTAGTGAAGACGAGGGATAAGAAGTTGCGAGTCATTAACCTTATTGCCAGCCTGCAGCAGGAGGAAGAAAAACTGAGGATTGCCCGTGAGCGTCTTGAGTTGGACAAATACAAGGCATCAGGTCATGGGGGTAAGAATGGGGGCGAAGATGATGTAGACGATGAAGATGACGACGATGGGGATGATTTAGATTGGTGATCGCATTAGCTAAGGAACACCGTCGGCGTATCAAACGAAAACTGCAGCAACGCCCTGACAAGCTTGCTGAGTTAAAAGCGATCCTGTTGGACTTCGAACAGTTTTGTTACCGCATGCTCAAGATAAAGGACAAGTCCGGTGCAATGGTGCGTTTGATACTCAATGAAGCCCAACGGCGTTATGCTGCCAAAGTAATTGAGGATTTAGAAGCAGGGAAGCCCGTTCGGATCATCATTCTTAAAGCCAGGCAAATGGGATTTTCCACCGTGACAGAGGCATTAATCTACTATTTCACGTCTCTACAAGAGGCGAAGAATGCCTTTATTGTTGCTCAGTCCTCGGATGCTTCAAGCAACCTATTCGACATGTTCCAGCTTTATTATGAACGTGTTCCACCAGTGATTCAGCCGATGACCAGGAAGAACAACGCCAAGAAGCTGACCTTCGAGAACCCGGCGATCCGGACGGTAGACCGTCGAAGGAATCCAGGTCTGAAATCGAAGATCACTGTACAATCAGCGGAAAGCCGGGTACTTGCCCGTTCGGATACGATTCATTATCTCCATGCTTCCGAAGTGGCGTTCTGGCCAGCGAAAAAGAAGAAGCGACATTTGCTTTCCCTTCTTGCTGCTTTGTCCAAAGAGCCAGGAAGCATCGGAATTATCGAATCTACAGCAAACGGCATGGAAGAGTTCAAGCAAATATGGGATGCAGCCGTTAAGGGCGAGAATGATTTTTCTCCGCTCTTTTTTGCATGGTTTGAGATGCCCGACTACCGCAAGCCCGTTCCGCCTGGCTTTGAACTGACTGAAGATGAACTGGAACTCAAGGCAAAATACGGGTTGGACGATGAGCAGTTGCAATGGCGACGGTATACCATCCGAAACGATTGCGGCGGTGATTCACGACAGTTTGAACAGGAATACCCTTCTGAACCTGACGAAGCGTTCTTGTTATCAGGTGAAAGTATCTTTGATAACAAATTCATTAAGCGCCTGAAGGAAGCAATTAAACTGAAAGGTGTTATTCATGAAATTGATTTTGTTAAAGAACAGGTTATCCCGGCTCATGCGGGGGAACTGGTCATCTATCACCTTCCAGAGCAAGGCAAGCAATATATTTTATCTGCAGATACAGCAAAGGGTACCGAAGATGGTGACTATGATGCTGCTTATGTGATCGATGCGCGTACAGGCGAAATGTGTGCCGCTCTACATGGCAAGTGGGACACTGACTTGTTCGGGAAAAAGCTGAACACGTTGGGCCTTTATTACAACACAGCATTGCTTGCAGTGGAGAACAATAACACTGGTGAATCAGTGCTTAACACGTTGTTCAACACATGTCATTACCCGCTGCTGTTCCTTCATAAGAAGGGCAAGCTTGGATGGGAAACCAATAAGGCAACCCGTCCCGTGATGATCAGTGATTTCAAAGAAGCCATTCGTGATGAGCTTTACGATATTTATTGTCCAGAGCTGTACGGCGAGTGTATGACGTTCATTGATAACAAGGGCAAGGCAGAAGCCGACAGTGGTTGTCACGATGACCGAATTATGGCTTATTCAATCGCCTTGCAAGTGCGTCAGGTAGCTGATAAGTGGTTCGAGTGGTTTAAGAAAAAACAACAGCAACGGGAGGAATCGAAGCATGAAGAAAACAATGGGGGAGCGGGGTGGATATAATTGAGTGAAGGCAATGCATCATGGGTTCCATATGCGAAAGAGGAAGGTAAGCACATTCCATCAAGCGCCCAACTTCCCGATGTATTCGACAGCTTATATGATCATCACGGGCTGTTACCATTTGAATCAGGCAACGATCCTGCTTCCTGCAGGCTGCTTGTCAAAAACAGCAACATCATTCCTCAATGCATTGAGGCTTACAAGCGGAACATTGCTGGCCACGGTATTGCTTTGGAATATGTGTCTGGTGAAGATGACAACTCGGCCAAGGAAGAATGGAACCGTGCTGAACGCTTTTTGGAGACATGTAACCTCGAAGATAATCCTGAAGAGATCATAGGTCAGCTTATTGAGGATTTGGAAAGCACGGGGATGGCCAACATGGAAGTTGCTTGGCCGAGCGGGAGTGAGTTCCCGACGATCTTCCGGATGGACCCGAAGTATGTACGGTACACCAAGGAAAGCAAACTTGCGACAATTAAACTCAAACGACGAATCAGCTCTACCAAAGAGGTTGAGGAATTCACTCAACAAATCTATGCACGTCGATATGCAATGAAGCGCGGGACATCGGTAGTTTGGTTTCGATTGTTCGGTACTGATGGTACCGAGAACCAGGTCATTCCGTTGAAGGTCGGCAATGACGGCGCCTATGGTGAACCCCGCTGGTTTGGGAACGCGCCTGGTGTGGTCGGCTCCCGTGAAGCTGAGGAATTGAACGTATCCTATTTCTCGAATGGTCGGATGCTTTCTATGATCCTGACTGTGACGAATGGACGACTCACTCAACAATCCATGGAGCTATTGAGTAAGGTCAAAGGATCTCAATCCCAAGGGGGTATTCTTTACCTTGAAGCCAAAGGGCAAGAGACTGGCGGCCCCATGGACGAGAAGGTTGAGAAGGTATCAATCCAGATGGACAAGCTCAATGACCTTCTGCAACAAGATGCGCTCTTCTTGGAATACGGGAAGGAAAAGAAAGCTGATATCTTGTCATCCTTCCGCTTACCGCCGATTCTTGTTGGCCAAAGCTCAGATTATAACCGGGCGACAGCACAGGCAGCATTGCAGTTTGCAGAAGAACAAGTATTTGAGCCTTATCGCAAGTGGATCATGAATGAGATATTCAACAAGCGGTTGTTCCCAGCCATGGGAATCTTCCGAGTGAAAGCAGTGCTTCGAGCACCGAGCATCATTGATCCGGAAGATCGCAAGGCTATGCTGGACTTTATCGCTGAACGAGGCATTATGTTGGTCCGTGACCTGATCCCGATTGCTGAGGATGTTCTGGGTACGACGATTGATGAAAGCAAGTTCAGTCCGGAGTACCTTGATACTCCGATTGCACAATTAGCAGGAAGCCAACCGATTATTCTTGATCCGGAAGGAAACGGTGATGCCGACGACCTGCAGGAGCGTGTTTCGATCATCGCTAAACGTTTACTGCGAAAAGGATCAGCTGAGGTGGGCGCTCATGTGTGAAGCTTGCTGGGAACTGATTGTCAAAGCTGATGACGATGAGTTTCTTGATAGTCTTGAGCTGATATATGTGGAACGCAAGTTGCTTGAAGAGTTGTACAAGCAGGGTGAAGACCGGATCGTGGAGATCTTAGAGCTTCAGGGAGAAGCCCTTCAGGAAGCTATCGGTGAACTGAGCGAGGAATCTCTTGGTGATATTGGTGAGTTGGGTAAGGTCATGATTGCGTTACACACTTCTGAAGTCTTTAGTGATCTGTTTGAACAGGCGATACAAGATGCATTCGAACCGTTGTTCAATCTGGCGGGAGAGTCTGAGCTGTTTGAGCTTGATGATGAAAAGGTGTGGAGCACTAAGAATAAGGCGGCCAAGAAATTTGTTAAGGAGATCCGCAGCCTGGTACCCGATATGAACCAGTCTTCAACGGATACGCTCTTGCGTAGCTTCGAAAAAGCGATCGAGGAAGGGAAGACGCCTTCAGATCGCGCTTTGCTGGTGCAGGAGATCAGCGCTATAGCCACTACGGGCGAAGATGGACCATTCAGTATGGTGCGAGCACAACGTATCTCTCGTACGATGAGTACGGCAGCAGCCAACGGCGGCAAGTTGGAGGGCTGGAAGCAGTCAGAAATAGCTAAGGGGAAGAAATGGCGTTCGGCTGCCGGGAAACGGACACGAAAAACCCACCAGAAAGCGAATGGCCAGGTTGTTGCTCTGGACAAGCCTTTCAAAGTGGGTTCAAGCATGCTTATGTATCCTGGTGATCCTGCGGGTGGAGCAAAGGAAATCGTCAATTGTCGATGCACGATGCAATTAGTTTTAGAATTCTGAAGAGAGAGCGATCCTTTTGTGTATTCAGGTCAGGCAGCCGATAGCCACCCCTTCAATAATCTTGGCAGTTGCTTGAGTTGCTGATGATACGATTTCCTTGGAAGCTCTTTTCATCTTATTCTCCATAGGCAACGCCTCCTTTTGATGTGTAGTTTCTTTGTGTTTTAACTTATTACTAATGTAAGTGGTTAACCCCACAGCAAGAACACAACCACCAAGGATAGGAAGTGACAAGGTACATGACCCCAGCAAAGCTGACCTCAATACACAATGATGCAATTATACAAAATTTAACTTGAATAAGAAAGGAGGTGAGAGAAGAAATGACCTACAAAATGAAGGATGCAAAGATTACGCACTTGTCGCTCGTGGATAAGGGCGCTAATGGTGTGCCATTCGCTATTGTTAAAGCATCTGGTAAAGATGCCATCCAGAAACAGGTCCAGATTGCTAAAGTGGATGACACGAAGCACGTAGTTATCGGAGTTGTGTACCAACCGGATGTGGAAGATTCCCATGGGGACATGATGGATGCAGTCGAGATCGAGAAGGCAGCTCATTTGTTTATGGAGGGTCAGCACACCTATAACATCGATAAGCAGCATGATCTTGACACTGACAAAGGTTACGTTGTTGAGTCCTACATCGCCCCGTGTGATATGGAGATTGGCGACCAAGTAATTGCAAAAGGTTCATGGGTCGCTGGCGTGAAGGTCACTGACGACGCTACTTGGGAAGATATTCAGAAGGGGGAAATCACCGGATTCAGTATGTGGGGCGTTGGTAAACGTGAAGAAGTCGAGGAAGATACGGCTGTTTCTAAGGGCTTGATGAAACGTATTGCCAAAGCGCTTGGCCTGATTGAGAAGGGCACTGTAGCAGAAAAGTACAATAAGAACAGAAAGAACCGTGAGTTTTGGGCAGCGCAAGACGCCTTGAACGCGGTTCTTTTTCGTTGGGACTCGTGGGAATCGGGAATGGAAACAGATCCTGAAGTTATACGCGAAGCATTGCAAGATTTTGTTGAGATTGCCCAGGACGTATTGGTGCAGGAGGATATCGTGAAGGCGATAGGCCAACCCCCTGAAGCTATTGTCAAAGCTGGCAAAAAGATTTCTGCCAGCAACCTGCAACACATTGATGATGCGATTGCTACATTGACCGACCTTAAAAATAAAACGGCTCCTGAAGAAGAGCCTGAGGAGGAAGACGATTTGAAACCAGAAGATATTGCAAAAGCTGTTCAGGCTGCTGTTGGGCCTATTGTTAAACAAATGGAGGGACTGGCAGCTGATGTCACTGAACTGAAGAAACAGGATGGCGAAGATGATCCAGATCCAAACGCTGGAACATCTGGTGCGGGAACAGGCACTAATCCAGAAGCGGATGCTGTTACAGATGCCATTGCCAAGGCTCTCGCTCCATTGACTGAGCAAATGACTACGTTGGCTGCTGATGTGCAGATCGTTAAAAACAGCCGCGGTGGATCTGCTCAAGGTGGCGCAGAAGAAACTCAAATTCAGAAAGCATCTGGCACTTCTACGCTGGCCCGCTTCGTTTAATTTAAAAGGAGGAATATAAAACTATGAGAAATAACGGACAAATCGCAAACAGTAGCATTAGCAAAGGTACAATTCATACCGGTCTTGATCCAGCAGCAATGAACTATGAGGAAGTCGATGCATTTTTGCAGATGGCATACGAATCCACAGAATTCTTGAAAGGAATCCGTACTGAAACCCGAGACGGTTCGAAGGGGACTATTGACAAGATCGGCGTGACAGGGCGAAACCTACGTAAGAAAAGAGAGGGGAATCCCGCTGGTAAGCAAACTGAACCTGTGTATCAACAAGTTCCTTATTCTGTTGTTCCTGTAACTCTCCAATATGAGATCACGGAAGAAAAGATTCGGATGGAACAGCGGGTTCGGAAACAGAACATTGAAGAAATCATCATGGGTGGCATGACCCGAAACTTTGGCGAAAACATGCAGGACTTGGGCTTTAATGGTGATATGAGCACTCTGAACACTGATCCTGATTATGACTTCCTGAGCATTGCTGATGGCTGGTTGAAAAAAGCTCGCTCGACTGGGAATTTCACTGATTGGTCTACACTTGACGCAACTGGTAAGCTCGGTATTTTCTTCAGACTAGAACGTTCTGTGCCAACAAGATTGCGCAGTGCGGGACAGTTCAAATATTTCATGCATCCCAATACATTCTCGGAGCGCTTGGAACAATTGGCTTTGAAAGATACCAGTGCTTCGATTCAAATTCAAATCTTAGGGGCGCAAAAGAGAATCAACAACTACGATGTGGAAGAAGTGCCACATATGCCTGAGGGTGCAGTTCTATTCACGTATAAACCAAACTTTGTCATTGTAAATACTTATGACATGATTATCCGTAAGACAACCGAAGGTAAAGCGGCTGTAACAGAGGACAAACGATTCTATGCTACGCACGCAGATGGGGATTTCATTTTCGAGGAGCCAGGTGCTGTTGCAATGGCAGAAGGGGTGCAATTCTAATGAAAAAGATTATCTTTAAAGGTAGTAATACTTCACTAACAAAGTATGGCATTCGTTTTGAGCCTAACAAGCCTCTCATGATTGCTGATGAGATTGCAGATAAATTGGCACAGGAGCAGGATTTCACGGTTGAAGACAATCATGATGAACCTGCTCCTGCGGCTGACGATAACGGGAAAGATGATGGTCCTTCCCTTCAGGAACTGAAGGAGCAAGCCAAGGCGGCAGGCATTAAAGGTTTTTCGACGATGAACAAACCCGATTTGATTGATGCTTTGGCAGCTCTATCGCAGAAGGATGATCCTTATGCTAACGCCCCAACTTCTTAAAACTCGTAGCCGCGTCTCTCCAATCCAAGAAGCTGAAACGGAACAGTTGGAACAGTACATCGATGACGCCCAAGTGCGTATTGAATTGTATCTGCCTATTCCATTTCCCGAAGACGTGGATCGGCAACTCATGCTTGCTTGGGTGAAGCTGGCCGAAGGGCTTGCCCTGCAGGACAGCGAGGAATATCTTGCTGCAGTCGCTCGTAATTATGCTTCTGAAAGTGACGGTGCTTGGACATACACTCGGCAGGCTATTGCAGGCATGACCACGGGGAACCCGGACGTGGATGCGATACTGTTCTTGTGGGTGAAGAAACAACAGGAAGGGCCGGACGATGGAAACATCACGGCCTATTTGTTGTGAACCACCGATTTAAAACGCCACTTGCTGTGTATCGGGTTGGCAGCAAGCGAGACGGTGACGATCTGTTCAATGATCGGAAGAGCGGCAAAATTGCGGACCTCAAATGCCATGTTATCAAGACGGAGACATCCGACAAGGTTGATGCCAAACCCGTGATGTATATCGTCAAGAAGACTATCGGAGTACCTAAGTTGGCTGATGTCCGGATCAGCGATGAAATTGTATTATTTGGCCGTCGTTATCTCGTCATCGATGCAAATCCTCGGCGCTATTGGATGGAGTTGTTGATGACATGTGAGGTGAAAGGCAATGATCGTTAATGACTTTGATGGATTGGCACGTAGATTCAGAAGATTGGCTGATCAAGGGATGAAGCGAGTTTTGACCAACATTGCCGAAGCTTTGGGTGAAACGTTGTTAAACCACATCATTGATGAAATCGATAAGCAAGGTCTTATTGATACAGGTTTGATGTGGAACTCCTTTACCCGTGGTGGCGACGGAAACGTATGGGAATGGGACGTGGACAGGAACTCTATCACGTTGGAAGTCGGATCTGATCTTGGGTCCGGTTCAAACGATCAGGGGGCATGGGGATACCCACGTTTGATTAATGACGGTTACACGATTCACAAAGCCCATTGGGTACCAGGTTATTGGAACAGTGGTGGATCATTTGTATATGACCGAAATGCCAAGACTGGATTCATGGCTAAGCCACGAAGCTTCATCGGTCGGAAGTATTTCGACATTGCCGTGACGCAGTTTGAAGGCGGAATGAATCAACTCATCATAAGGCGGCTTGAAATTGAGTTGGAAAGGGTGCTGCGCTGATGGATGAAGGATTGAAGTCATGGGCAGAAATCGTGCGGCATGTTTACCCGGATCTGACGATCCTACGGGACCGGACGCAATGGCTGGCTGGGAATTTCGATACGCCTTCCGTTTTTATTGAAACGGATCTTGTATCTGATAAGACCCATACCCCGCGGGCTGACCGGATCGTAGAGGATGTAGGACTTGTCTTCCATTTTGATAAGGAGCGAGTAACGGAAGAAGACGAGGGTGAGCCCATCCCCTTTGATTTAGCGCCGTTGTTCACATTCTTACGGCAACAACGGTTTTGCTACGCATCAAAACGCTTTGGTGTGGCATTGGTGATGGAACCACCGCGTAACCGACCCGAAAAGGATCGGATTGAAGTCACCTGCAGGTATTCGTATCTTCTGGCAGTGCCGAAGGTTCCGGTGCCGAAGATCAATGAATTCCACATTGGATATGGAAAGGAGCTCACACCATGAGTACAACACGCAAGGAAAGGCTTGCTGTCGCTGTCCAGGAGGATCTGAACAAGCGTACCAAGCAAGAATGGATTGAGGGTGCAGCCGCCTTGAAGCATGAACGCTTTGAGGTGGCGGGCGCCCTTTTTGATTGCAAAGCTGATATCCTGCTATCCCAGCAGGAAGTACAAAGCCGACTGGATGCCTATTTGCGTTCAGCGGTACAGAAGGAGGAAACGTTGAATGTCAATTCAGAGGGTTAGACCAGGGGCAGTCATTGAACTGATCGCTTTGGCCAAGGCAAGAGTGGTACCAGCGACAGGGCGCGTACTTATTCCGTATCAAGCGGAATGGGGCGCAGTCAACCAAGCCATGGATATGGCCGACACGTCCGAACGCTTGAAGGAAAGCGGCCTGCAGGTCGATGAATTAGAGCTGGCTTCGGAAACGGGGGCAACGGTTGTAGGTTACCGTGTCACCAGTGGCTTGGAAAAGGTTGCTTCCGTATCTGTTACGGACAGCTACATGATTGAGGCACGTTATCCAGGATTACGCGGTAATGATTTTGAATACATGATCCGTGCCAGCTTGGTCGATGCCACCAAAAAGGAAATCATTATCCGCGATACCACAGGGATTTATGACACAGAGACGTTCACAGTAGCCGATAAGACTGCTGCTGAAGAAGCATTGAAGAAGTCCAATATGGTCCGCTTTAAGTCTATAGGCGCTGTTGATTGGGCAGACGTGGCATACACGGCGCTTACGGGAGCCCTATCTGGTTCAGCGACAATTACAGCGGGAGACTGGAGTCGGATCTTTAACCGGGTGGACGGTCTGACCTTCGATGTGTTCTATTTACCCTCCACGGATGCAGCCGTCCAAGCAGCGGCAAAACAATGGTTGCTTGATCGGCGCATGAAGGCCCGCAGACTTGCTCAGTTGGTCGTTTCTGGCCCTCCACTGGATGATACCGACATTGATAAGCATAATGCTCGTAGCCGGGCTATGAACGCGCGGTACATCGTCAACTGTTCACTAGCTGGGATACACACCAACGGGAAAACGTACAACTCGGTGCAATGGGGAGCATGGTTGGCTGGTCTGATGGCTGGTACACCTGCGAATAAGTCCTTTACAGGGGTTAAGGTCCCAATGACACAGGCTGCCATCGATTGGAGCCATAGCGAAGTTATCAAAGGACTGGCTGAAGGAACTCTGATGGCTACACGAGACGGTTACGACTATATCATTGAGTCAGCGGTCAATACGCTGACAACGATGGGTGCAGGTGAACGTGAGGACTTTGGAAAGATTCGTGTTTCTATGACGATCGACCAAGTCCTGAACGACATCTATTCCACGGCGAAGAAGTGGAAGGCTAAACTGGACAATGACAAGGATGGTCGGGGTATGTTTATTGCGGCTGTGCTTGAATACCTAGCAATCCGCAGGAGCCAAAAAGCGATTGATGAAGGTTATACCTTCACGGAAGATCCGAACAATGTGAGTGACTTCGATTACGCGTATTTCAAGCTATTCGCCAAGCCGCTTGATGCCATCGAAGCATTCTATATTACTTGGGAGGTGGCATAGTAGATGGAGCGCGAACTAATTGGCCGGAATCTTTCGGTTGAAGATGATAATGGGGATGCAGTTCAGACTATCAAGGAAATTGAAGTCACACTGAATCCTGAAACATTGGATGTTGTCCGAGCTCGTAGAATGGCCAAGACCAAACAAATCGTGGGATATGAGATTCCAGTTAAAATTGTTATGTCCAAATTGGAATCCAGGTTGCGTTATCGTCTGTTGACTGACTTTAAAGCTGGTAAAACCATGTTCCTCGATCGGATCACAGGTTCCTTAGAAGATATGCAGACAGGCAATACAGAACGGGTCCTTCTGACGGGTATTCATATTCACGGTAACATGGACATTTTGGTTGCCCAGATCGATAGTAACACCGGTATTGATATCACACTTGAAGGAACAGCTACAGACTTCGACTTTGTAGAACAGTTTCCGGACTACATGGCATAGTATTAATTTCTTGATGTGTTTGCACCAAATAAAGGAATTTAATATAAGTTGAAGAATACCCTATATCAGACATAGTTTAATTCTGGAGGATAAATCGTAATGAATGAGATTTTTCGGAAGGTTCCACTTTGGTTTTGGTTTGTCTGGGTAGTGGTAATGATTTTGCTTATTGTTAACATGTTTCAAGGGTATTCTTCTGCATTAAATGCCATTGCAATGTGCCTCCTTACTATTGCTAATGGGATTCGAATTTGGAAGGATTACCGCTATTCAGCGATAATTTTTTTTGTAATCGGGATATTTTGTTTAATCGTACTTGTTAAAACGTCATTATTATAAAAGTTTCACCGCTGACCGTCAGTATATGGCGGTCTTTTTGCATTAAAAATTAAATTATTGGAGGAATAACAATGAGCGACAAATTACAAAAATATCTTGCGGCCGGTACAGATGCGGCCAAGCCAGAACAGATTGAAGTGCCAGTAGACGGAGAAAAATGGTCTGTTCGTCGACTGACCACGATTGATATTCGTCGGTGTTATGATGTGGCGTTCAACGACGATGGCACGGCGAAAGAAACATTCAACGAGATCGATGCGATGATTGTACGTGCAACAGAACATGATTTCCAGTGGAATAACAAGGAATTGTTGTTGGCTTACAAGTGTACGAACAAAAACGAACTGCCACCTCGTTTGCTGAACGATCCTGATCATTATGCTGTATTATCCAAGGCTGTTCGGAACTTTCAGAAAACTAAAGATGCGTTGCTTAAAGAAGCAAAAAACTCATCCGGCGAGACGGAGAAGCAAGTTGGATAGCATCTTTTTGGATTAATCAAAAGAAGCTGCCTGCCGAAGTCTTGCCATATGAAGTAAATCGGAACAGACAATATCATTTCTGTCTTGCCGCATCGATGCTGGCTGAGGAAGAGATGAAGAAGCTTAACAAGTAGCATGGGAAGGGGGTGAACAATATCGCAGCCACAAGTCGGGTGACCGTCCCGTTTGAAGCTAAAGATTTAATATCTGGCGCTGTGCGAAATATGCGCAGTTTGATCCAAAGAGCCACAGATGACGTGAAAGAGTTTCGACGCATTGCGGGTAGCATGGGCGATGATATAGTTTCCAGCAGCCGCAGAGCTAGAGATGCAGCTGATGATTTGGGCAGACGAATACATGGTGCAGCGGATGAAGTACGAGATTTCAATCGTGTCCAACTGGATGATATTTTTCGTCGTTCGCGAGCTGGGGCCGATGATTTAAGGCGGTCTGCAAGTCGTGCCGATGCGGAGATCCGCGGGATAAGTGATGCACATGTCCGCCTGAGAGCAAATGATGAGATTAGTCCATTAGTGGATGGTATTTCCGCCAAAGTTGCGGCTTTGGCTACAGTAGCTGGTGGGCTTGTGCTCGGTGGTGGCGTGTCAGACTCGCTGTTTGGTGGTGTAAAGGATTATTACTCGGAAGCAGCGCGTAGCGCACCTTATATACCTGCTCAGGAACGGCAAAAAGCACTCGCAATAAATGATGATCTCGTTTCTCGAGCGATTGTTCCAGATCGCGCAACTGGTGCAAGGAATTTGGCTGACATCGCACCAATGTTTCCTGATAAATCCATGATCGGGGAAGCAGTAACGGCTTCATCAAAGATTCAGTACATTCGTCCTGATTCCGGGCCCGAGGAGATCAATCGTGCGTTAGCCCAAGCTAGTAATGCATTTAAGGAAACGCCTACTCAGATCGCAGATAGCATGATGTATGCCTATCAAAGTGTGGGCGATCGTCAGCAAGATTTGTTCGATACATTCTGGGAGTATAGTCCTTATTTTGCTAGTAGCGGGACGGATTCTGCGCAGATGAGTAATTTTTTATCAAAAACGGTCCAAGGCGGGGCCTTCAATTTTGACAAGCCTGGTGATTTCTTTAAAGAAACATTTGGAGTAAAAGCCCTAAATGCTGATGACATGGCTAATTATTTCGTTAGCAGGGGTTCAGGTAAAAAAGATGCAGCCAATCAAGCTCAAGCATTCACAGAAGACATTAACTCTGGGGATAAGCAAAAAGCACAGGGAGCTATAGCCGCATTAGTTGCTGATTTAGCCAGTCAAAGTCGAAGTGATTTAAAGCAATCGCTTGTAACTCTTGGTTCAGCTGCTGCCGAGGATAATTCAGATTCGATTCTGAGTACGTATAGTCTACCTTTCGAAAAAGCACCGGATATGACCGGAACCACTGATCGATTGGTTGCAACTCAACAACAAGCTAACCCAATGACTGAATACAACCAGATCCAAGCTCAAATGCAAATGCAGATGCAAGACATCGGCGGAAATATCATGCAGGCTTCATTGCCGGCGCTTAAAGAATTTAACACCTTAATCACTGAAAACAAAGACAGCATCGAAGCTTTTGGTGTGGGTGTTGTAAATGTAATTACGAAAGTGACCAGCGTTTATAAGGAAAATGCTGGTTTAATTAATGCGGCATTGATTGGGTTGGCTAGTGTGCTTGTGGTAAAAGGACTGGTTTCTTTCGGTCAGGGAGTGCGTCAACTCAATTCAGATATTGCTGGAGCTGCTGGATGGGTAGGACAAAAAGGGAAGAATGTCGTAACCGGGGCGGGTCAAGGGCTTAAAAACGGCTGGGATCGCATTCGGGGCAGATCATCCGGACCAACACCTGAGCCGACGGTGGAAACACCTGCCGAACGTGCTAATCGTATCCGTAATCAAGTAGGTGACCGTCGAATCAGGGGTGACTTAGGTCGTAATCGAAACAACTCAGGTAACCCATTGGGTGGAGTTCGCAGCTCATCCACGATGACGATTAATGCGAATCGGGTGAATGTGTATGGATCTTCATCTGGTGGTAGAGGTAATGGTCGAAATCGTGGGAATAGAAGAGGTGGCGGCGGGAATAACCGAGGTTCAGGGGGAGATCGTAACCGAAATAGAAACAATTCTCCTGATACACGTGACCCGAACAGGCGCAGATCTCGTGAAAATCCATATCGTGTGCGTCGGCCTAATCCTCCAACCCCTCCACCAACTCCTGACGTGCCAAACGGGGGTAAGATAGGGAACTTCATTAAATCGAATGCGAAAATGTTGAAAGCTGGTGGAATTATTGGGGCTGCCACATCCTTGGGTTTCGGAGCATATGACTTATACCAGACAGCCAAGGAAACCGGGTGGAAGGAAGCCATATCTTCGTCAGGTGGTTCAGTTGCAGGTGGTGCCATTGGAGGTACGTTGGGTGGTATTGTCGGATCGTTAGCCGGTCCGCTCGGAACTGCTGCAGGTGCTTACTTTGGGAACTGGGCAGGCGAGAAACTCGGCGCACTTGCTGATTCAAGCGGTATTACTCGTGACATCGTGGATGGTGTTTCATCTATTACAGACTCTATCAAGGGTTGGATGGGTTTTGGTTCAAAAGAAGAGCCTAAGCCGGTTATGCCTCAGTTACCCATAGAAGCATTTGTCACTACAACGGCTTCTACCACCAAGGAAGGCGAACAAAAGATTAAGGAAACGATGGAAAGTGTCGTTTCTAATGTTCAGAAAAGCGGACTGAAGCAAGGCCTTACAGATGCAATGAACGAGAGCGGCATCACTCAAGCCGCAGATCATATTAAGGATAAGTTAGTGGGTATGTTCAAGGGTTCTGAGTCCAAAGAAGCTGAGAGTAATGTCAAGGCTGTTGGGACAGCAGCCAAGGAAACCGAACAGAAAGCCAAGGATCTGGGCGTTACTACGAAGAATAGCACCAGGGATATTATCAGTGGCAACGGCCAGGCTGCTTTGAGTTTTAGTGGTGTGAGCTCATCGGCCAAACGTGCGATTGATCTTACTCGGCAACATCTTGAATCGCTCTCTACTGTTTCAAGTAAAGGAAGCACCTGGGGTAGCAATCTGATCAGTATGATGGCGGCGGGAATGCAAAGTAAATTTCCGACATTGACCAGCATAGTATCCAAGGCCGCAGGAGTGATCAAGGATTACCTTGGTTTTAGTTCTCCGACTAAAGAGGGCCCTGCCAGTAAGTCAGATCGATGGGCGGGAAACTTCGTATCCATGTTTTCGGATGGATTAAGGCCGGACTCTATTAAACAACGAATGAACTTGATCGCGGGGACGATGCGAGATGGTGTAGATGGCATTGAAGGTCCAGGACTATCCGGTAGTAACATTCCTGTTCGTACCACTTCATTGTCTGCCCAAGCATCCAATGGGAGTAAGTCGGTAACGATCGGCAACATTACGATTGACTTTGGTCAGCTCGCTAAAGGTATAACTAATTTTGCTGAGTTTGCTCAGATGTTGAAGAGTCCTGAAGGGCGGGCATTACTTCGAGACGTCTTGGGTGAAGAGTTATACAAAGCATTGGAGACAGGGGGTTAACTCATGCTTGCAATGTCTCAAGGAAAGATCCGTTTGACCTTCCCGATCACTCCAGCGGAAATCCAGGTCACATCGGGAAATGACGTGGATACATTCAACAATATTTTGGGGCAAGAACGAACAGGGAAACCGACTGCCAAGTTGCAGCGGGTTTCTTTTACGACCATTTTGCCGCGTGAATGGCGGGAACTGTGGGAGACGGATAAGAAACAGACCGTTACGTACAAACGGCCAGAAACCACATGGCAACTGTTGGAGAAGTGGAAGCCTAAGCCGATCGTGATCAACTTTGAAGAACTGTTTTCCCAGACCATGTTGATTGAGAACATGGAGATCGTTTATAAAGATGGCCAGGGTAATATCCACATCACAATAGGCTTGGTACAACATAAGCCAGTGAAGATCATTTCATACAGTAATACAAAGCAACTCCTGAAACCCGGTGTGATCATCACTAAGGCCAGTAAGAGCAGGCCGAACACGACCAGTAAGAAAGATAAAAAGGATAAGACAAAGAAGTCTAAAGATAAAAAGAAATCCGAAGATAAAAAGAAAAGTACGACTGCTGCCAAAGATGCTGCCGATAATGCGACAGGTGCATTTGATTATACAGGGCAAAAAAACAAAATATCTGCAGCAGTAAACAAAGCGAAGTAAGGAGGGCAGTCATGGATAAATTTGCAGTCATATACGGTAAACAGGATGCCAGGTCTGCCTTGACTCCAGCTATAACAGACATTTCTTGGTCATCCCAAAGGGACGAAATCGCGCGAAGCATGACTGTGCGGCTGCGTGATATCCCTACGGTTAGTGTGGCCGGTATGCTGATGTGCTTTTCCCACCGGATCGGCAAGGCACTCCTTCATCACAAAAATCAGTTCTTTCATGGTCCAATCATTGACTATGAGAAAGACGAGTTTTCAGGTGTATGGGAGATCAAAGCCCGTGAGATCGGTTGGTATCTGGCCAAGAATAAAGGGACTCGTCCATATCTGAAAGGTGAAGCAGGGGCTGAACTTCAGAAATACATCCAGACGACGGGCGTTGACTTTCGTTGCCAGAAACTTGGCTTTAATCTGGATGAAAGATATGGGACTATGGCACATTCCGAAATCATCCTGGATGTGTTGCAAAAAGCATATGAGCGTAGCGGCTACAGGTATCATGTGGATGCTATCCGGACGGAAACACATTTTTACCTGCAGGTCATTCGTGAAGGGACAAACGAGCGGGTACCCATTTTTGTTCCTGAACAAATGGAAGCCAGCAGCGCAGGATACAACATGGAAGACATTTACACCGTTGTCACAGCCCAGAAGTACAAAGATGACAGACTATCAGCATCTGTCACTAAAACTGATGCTAGCGCATTAAAGACGTTTGGACGTATGGAAGAAATCATCGAAGTTGAAGAAGAAGAGAACCCGACGACAGTTGCAACTCAAAGGTTGAAGGCGATGGCCAAGCCCAAGCAGATTAAGAAGATCACTGTTCGTCATGAGGATCATACTTTGTCGGGACTACGCGCTGGGTGGCTCGTGCTGATCAAGACAACCGTCGTCACTAAATGGATCGTGGAGAGTGCCGACACAAGCTGGAGTAATGGGATATTCACGGTCAAGATGGTTTTGGAACGGAGGGAAGCCTAATGATGGGTGATGCTATCAAGCTTTTAAAAGAGAAAGTGGCGGGGCACATCGATGCACGGGATACCGAACGTGCTACCCTTCTAAGCTGGCCAACTGCCAAGATTGAGGTGGATGGAGATCCTCATCCCTATGAGTCGGCAAGTTTAGTTTTTGCGGATTACCTGCAGGAACAAGAAATTGAAGTCACCTTTGATGTCTTGGAACCAGAACCTTCGGTATTGAAAGGCAAAATAATCATTCCAAGTTCCCTGCAGGTGGGTGATCGACTCCTGGTATCGCGTATGACAGGACAACGTTATTACGTGTTGGGAAAGGAGCGTTAATCCATGGAAGAAGATGAAACGTTATTCCCTGAAATGGAGTTGGAAGAGGTCGATGTCACAGACCTGATGGATAACATCCCTTCAGCGACTAAATGGACATACAAAATAGATTACCGTAACCGCAGGGCGGTCCTGGATGAGTCGGGGCGTCCAGTCCGTACAACCAGTTATGAGGAATTTCTTGTTGAAACCGCCATGAAGATCCTTTGCACCGAGCGATTCCAATATGTTGTATACGGCGCTGACATGGGCGTTGAAAAATCTGAGTGGCCAGGTTGGGAAGACACTGAAATTATCCGAGATATTGAAGAAGCATTAACGGCTCACCCGGAGATTGAACAAGCCGAGGTTACGTCAATGACACGTGTTGATCGGGGCATGGATTTGACCATCCAAATTACGGGTCTTGTAGGCGTGGCTGAATTGAATGAGGTGATCGATACATGAGCTTAACGATTAATGATTTGCCTAAATTCCCTGTTGTCCCTGTGCTTGAAGAAACCCCGGATATGATTTATCAACGATGGGTTAACCGGGCTATTACGATGGCCAACGAAAGAGGGCTGCCACCGCCTCCTGTGGGTGAGGGGGAATACTTTTATGACCTTTGGTACCCTATCGCTCAGGAGATTGCTGAACAGCAAGAATTGTGGGGCTATGGCGTGTTGCAGTCGACACCGATCTGGGCCGATGATGAATTTTTGGACGCGCATGGTTGGGCGGACGGTATGGTACGTAAGTATGGAGAATCCAACGATGATTACCGTTTGAGAATACTTGATCGTGCTTTTGTTGAAGAAGGTAACGGCCGTCGTAAAGATTATGAAATCTGGGCTAAAGAGATCCAGGGCGTGGGTGGTGCTGTCGCAGTAGAAAAGGAACATCATGACAACTCTATCGATCTGTATCTGACAGACATGAACGGTCAACCTATCACGGTTGAGTTTGCGGAGACAGTCAAAACCTTAATGTGGGAGGATTACCGTATTGCTGGCCATGACTTGGCTGTGCATCCGGCTCCGATCTTCCTAGTGACTGTAAAAGCCACATTGGAAACAACGGAAGATCTGCAGCAGCTGGCCGAACTGATCCGTCAGCGTGTGACAGCGTACGCCAACGGTCGCAGCAAGTTGTTGTACAACTATATCGCGGCTCTCTTGCTTGTACCAGGCGTGGAGAATTACAGTGACTTTACCCTTAATGATGATGTTGAGGACATTGATGTGCCGCCTGTCTCGTTCCTGCAGGTTGAGGTGATTCTGTTATGATTCCCGTTCGGTACCGCGAGGTACTTGCGCCGTACTGGTATGAAAACGAGGTAGCAGGCTGGCACTTTGGTGTGATGGAAGAGGAGATTGATCTGCGAGCAGAGAAAATGAACGAACTCGTGAATCAATTTTTACTGCAGCGGTCAACCTGGGGCTTGGACCTGTGGGAATGGATCTACTTCCGGACGGAACAGGTAGGTTCATTGGTTAACCGTCGAGAAACGATCCGAAGGAAGCGACTGGCCAAAAAGCCATTCAAGCTGCCTATTCTGCGAGAGATCGGTTCGCAATATGGAAAACTTTTGAAAGTGACGGAAGAGTTTTTGACCAAAGAGATCTACTTCGAGTATGACAGTAGCTCGCCCATCAACATGGCGGGGCTATTTACTGATTTTGAATACATTCGGCCTGTTCATATTAATCGGGCCATGCCGGTAGCCAAAACATCAACGCCGGCAATTACATTGGGTGGCAAGGGTTATTATCATGCTGTGGACTTTCCAATCTGTGGTCTGGAAATGCCCCTGGAACTGGGGACAAGTGGAGTTTTGGCCACTCAGAACATAACAGTAGCTGCAGTTGTGGCGCATGCCCGGATTGATAGCCCAATAACAGGATTTGAAATACCCATGGAAGGAGGGATGCCATAATGGCAGAAGTTATTCAGCCCCTAATGCTTGATTATGCAGTAACGGATGCAGACTCGCATTTTGATCACGCACTCGTCAACATTAACGGAGAATTGGTGAAATATCCGATCCACAATACCATCATCTCCGGCAGATCGATCCGCAAATACGTGTTTTTAAACGATAACGAAGTCATTGGGAAACAAATCCTTGGCGCTTCGCTTATGGACGATCAAGGTCGGACGCTTGCGAACCAGGCGTTGAATATTGTGAAGAACGATCGGGGCTTTCTGATCGGGTTCGAATTTTCAATTAAGCTGGAGGTGAAGGCAGTTGTATAACAAACAAACGTGGTTGGATGAAATTCCGGATATGACAAAGCCCATCTATGACGCATCAGGGAAACAGAAGACAGACCCACAAACGGGGCGGCCGTTATTTGAGTTGGTTCAAGTCGGTACCCGAATCACTTCAAATCGCCTTAATACGATGGAAGGCGGTATCGAAGTAGCTCATACATTGGTCGAACAATTGGCAAAGGAGCTGGGTGGTAATTTCGTTGCCTCGATCAACGGAACAATGGGGCTCCAAGGTAGCGCACAGGGCCTCAAAGCTTCCTGGACATCCGGAGTAGCCTATGTTGGCGGACGTCGATACCAAGTAGCTGCTGGTGAAATGCCGCTGAATCAAACCCAGGGACAATATTTGTATGTGGACACCGATGGAGTTGTCAAAAAGACGTCATCTCAGGCAACGGCCAAAGCTGGTTTGTTGTTTTTTTATGTGGCAACTGACACAAGTGGTGTTATTTCTTTCGAAGATCGCCGGGTAAATATCAGTCTTGAAGAGATTCTGAAAAAGGTGGATAACATCAAAATCTCAGATGCAAGCTTGACACAAAAAGGTATTGTGCAATTATCGGACGCGATCAATAGTCCAGTAACGGATAGAGCTGCCACACCTAATGCAGTTAAGACAGCCTACGATAAGGCAGCCGCAGCCCAGCAGGTGAAATTGACGCAGGATAACGGTAAAGTACACGAAGATGGTAGATATACTCAGATAGATTCTATGGTCGATCCTGGGTTTTATTTTGTGGCCATGGTCGGGGGAATACCTGATTCTAACGGCTTACTACAGGTGTATGCAGATGCTTCCGAGACAATATACCAGCATTACACTAGCGAGAGAGGTAGCGTTCAGTATAGGGTCAAAACTTGGGCCGGGTGGAGCGCATGGACAGTACTGGCGAAGGACGATCCTGCATCGGCGGGAGGCTTTGGCGTAACTACGTATTCCGGTAATACGTACAGCGTCACAACAGCGGATGGGAGGCCCTCCTCGCTTTCGCCGGGTTCGCGTGTAACAATAAAGGTTAACGCAACTAACACGTCAAGCGGGTCTACACTAAACGTAAACAGACTCGGCGCTAAAACCATTAAAAAGGTTGACGGAACCGCTGTTCCGAGTAGCTTCTTTAAAGCTGGATCGATCTATACGCTTGTATACGATGGAACATCGGCTTTTATTTTACAGGGTGAAGGGGGGGATATCAGTTACGGAGATCGTATCTCGGCTAGTCAACTAACTGAGCCTATATTGAAAGTTACTCAGCAATATGTATATACGGATTCATCGCAGACTGGTATAGGTATGGGTATCGGGGTAGACGCTCTTGGAAATGTTTATTGTGTATATAATAATTCCGATACAGCGGCAACGAACGTCAGAAAGTTAACAGAAGGATTTACATTGGTATGGGGTATAGCCAACACCCCGGCAGCTTGGAATGTAGCGGTGGATCCGGCCGGGAATATATGCGTAGCCCTTAACACGGGAACGAAGGCAGTAAGGAAATACAACACTTCCGGGGTAGAGATTGCAAGTAATTCGGATGTTGGCAGTGCGACTAATATAGCGATAGATTCAGCAGGAAACATGTACGTTTCGCATTTCTCAGGCGTAGGAGTTAGAAAGCTAACTCCGTCCGGAGTTGAAGTATGGAGAAGTACAGCGCCTACGAGCGCGTATGCCGTAGCCGTCGACATTTACGGAAACGTGTATGTAGGGTATGGAAGCGATGGGGTACGTAAACTAGATCCATCAGGCGTTCAACTTTGGCAAAACAAAGATGTGACTAGTCGCATAGAAGGGATTGATACAGATCGGTTTGAGAATTGTTATGTTGCTGGCGGTGGAATAAGAAAACTAAATAAAGCAGGTACTCCGGTATGGACTCGAACTGATCTTACAAGTGCTGAGGGAATTAAAGTTGATAAGGATTTAAACGTATATGCGGTTTTTAACGGCTCCAGCGGATCTACAGCCAAGACCACACGGAGGCTTGACGGTGCGGGGGCGGGAGCGGACGTATGGAGCAATGGGGCGGTGTCTGGTGCTAGAGAAATGGCGATCGATGCTTACGGAGGGGTATATATTGCCACTGCTAGTAGCGGCATGGTTAAGCTGACTCAGAGTATTGACAGCTACAAAATCGTTAATTAAAGGAGTGGATATATAATGTCTAAGTTATTAAGGGGAAGTGTTATCAGCGATGAGAAGTTGTTTGTCGAAATTATATATAACTTGGAAGTGCCGGAAAACGCGGGACTCGATACGTCGATCGGCGTCGTCGTTGAACAAGAGGCGTCCTTTCCGGATCCGCAGATCGGTAAGGGTTATTACTGGTATGTGAATCCTAAAACCAAGGAACAATGGTTCGAGGCTTACGACCGACCGCTGACGCCTGAGGAGCTGGCACAGCAGCAAGCCGATACACAGGCTCAAATATTGATGACTCTTGTTGCAAACAACTTAATGTAAAGGGGGATACGTATGGACTGGTTTAGAATTATCAAAGAGGCTTACGATCGCGGCGTCAATGGGTACACGGACGAGGGCGTAAAGCTTTTCGTCGAAAAGGGTAAGATCACCGCCGAACAGTACAAAGAAATCACTGACAAAGAGTATGCGGAGGGATAACGCCAAAAGGGCGTTTTTTTTATGACCTCTGGAGTGGTCAGGGGGCTTTTTCATATTAATTATATTTATTAGATGGGGGATATGATTTTGGAGAACGTGGGGAGATGGGTTTTAGCCGTAGCAAGTGGAGCGGCATCGTATTTGTTTGGGGGCTGGTCTGGAGTGCTCGGCGTGTTGTTGGTGTTTGTGATTTTTGATTATCTAACTGGGGTTGCTGCAGGTTGGATGTCAGGGGAACTTAAAAGCAAAATCGGCCTGATCGGGATTGCCCGTAAGGTCTTTATTTTTGCCATGGTCGCGGTTGGACACTTGGTGGATGGAATCCTTGGTGATGGCCACTTATTCAGGGACACGGTGGCATTCTTTTATATCGCGAACGAGTTGCTGTCCATCACTGAAAATGGCGGGAAAATGGGAGCGCCTATTCCGGCTGTAATTAAGCAAGCAATTGAGGTTCTGAAGGGTAAAGGCGGTAATAACGATAAAGGAGCTGGTACAAATGCCTAAGGTATGGATTGATGCAGGACATGGTGGTAAAGATCCAGGGGCAGTCTCAAACGGAATTCAAGAGAAGGACATTGCGCTGAAGGTGTCGCTTGGCATCAAGCAACGTCTGGAGGCCGGATATGAGAATGTTCAGGTTCTACTTTCCAGATCCACGGATGTTTTCCTTGAACTGAAAGAGCGGACAAGTAAAGCTAATGCTGCGGGGGCTGATTTCCTGGTATCCATCCATTGCAACGCTGGTGGGGGCAAGGGCGGGTTTGAGACGTTCAGGTATACATCTGCATCACAGGGAAGCATTAAGCTTCAGGAAGCATTACACAAGGCGATCATGGGCAAAGTGGGAGGAATAGACCGAGGTCAGAAGGCGCAGAACTTGCATATGGTCCGCGAATCCAAGATGCCTGCCGTATTAACGGAAAATCTGTTTGTTGATGTTGCGGCGGATGCGGATCGTCTCAAGCAAGCCAGTGTGATCAATGCAATCATCGAAGGTCATGTACAGGGGATTGCTTCATACTTGGGGCTGACGGTTAAGAAAGCGAATCCAGCCAAAACAGAGAACAGCGTCACGGCCATTGTGAACGGTAAGGAGATCGAGGGTGCAGTTCTTAACGGTGGAACAGTGCTGATCCCCTTGAGAGCGACAGGAGATAACATTCCTGGAGCTAAGGTTAATTGGGACCAGAAGACAAAGACGGCAAGATTGGATACACAGTAATAATCCCAAACGTTTGGGATTGTTAAAAAAAGGCTCTGCCGTGGCTTGAATGCCAGGCAGAGCCTTTTTTGTTTCTATTCTAAATTATCTATCGCATATTGTGCTTCTTCCTTCGTGAATTTCTCACCGTAATCAGAAGTCAATTGATCGTATATAGCCGAATTTGACATATTCATACCCTCGGCATAAGTTTGTGCTTTCTTTAATGCATTTTCTTTCCAATTAAATGAAATGTTATCGATTGCGTATTGAGCAGCTTCCTTTGGGAAGTTCTCTCCATACTCAGATGTTAACTGATCGTAAATACCCGCTTTCGACATGCTCATAGCCTCTGCATATGTTAGTGCTTTTTCTAACGCCGCTTTATGTTCTCGGGGGACATTGTTTGCTTCAGTTTCCTTCTTAGCCGCTTCTTTGGTCAGCTCAGGGAAATCTTCGCCACCCAATGTAGTATACAGTTGTTTGGATGTTGCTAGATCATCACTCTTAACAGCATTGGCAAGCTTCTGAAAAGATTCTTTATCTGATCCAGTGATTTTCTCAGCTTGACTCAAGAGAACATTGGTGCGAGATTCATGATTTTCCGGTGTAATCGTTCCTTTAACGGTGAGTTCTATGTACGCTTGCGCCTCGCTAAGTGCGATTTTCTTGAAACTTTCTTGCCATTCTTCGTCTGTTGGTTCCTTGGTTTCTTTAACTTCGGTTGTATCCTCAGCATTCTGTTCTTTTGCTTCAACAGGTGTAACTGCTTTCTCAGTTGGTTCTTCATTCCCTCCACCGACAATCATTAGTATAAGAGAGAAGACAGCACCTACTACTGCAATCTGGGCGTTTCGCTTGCTCTTTTGCTTGTTACGCCTAACAACTGAAACCACACTCATAACCAAAAACACGACAGCAGTCATTAATATTAAAACACCCACCAGTATCAATTCAATTCCTCCTCATTATTATTGTTATCAGTCTACCAAACATAGGAAAATGTTTCTATATTTTGTTGGGATAATTTACAATAATGTCGAAGTAGGCTATAATATAACCAAATCCGAAGGCATCGGTAAAAAGGACTCCACTGGCATAACGCTGGTGGAGTCCTTTTTTTGTTTACGTATATATTTTTATCAAGCAACGTGTCCGGCTCTTGTTTGTCTGCAGCTCAGCAGTAGCCTTGCCCCCTAGTAAACGTTTGAAGATCCGGACCGCTTGATATTATTTATAAGAGTGAACTTCATAGTTATTATTATTCTCTATTTTGAATTGGCACAGACAAAGAACAATGCGCTATTTCTTCTAATGGGACCCATTCAATAGCATCCTGATGTTTACATTTCACTCTTTTTTTGTCGGATGACATTTCAATCTTTCCTATGTACTTAGAATTATCCTCAAAAACCAAACAAACTGAATATCCTTTTTTCTCTGCAATAATTAGGTCTTTAATCATTTCAACCTCCGCGTATAGGTATATTTATCTACTTTATTATAATGCTTATTTACTATATAGGGAAGTTTTGAGATAATGTTGTAGTACGAAACTAAAATAGTACTTAGGAGGAAAAAAATGAGATTTAAGAAAACTGGATTACTATTATTGGCATTCCTAATGGTTGGAGGAACAGGGGCATATGCAGCAACCAAAAGTAAAACCGTTCAAGCTACAGTTAGTAATTTCAAGTATGCTCTAAATGGTAGCAACTGGACCCCTCAGTCAAAAACACAACCAGTAGTAATCAATGGACAAACGTACATACCAGTAAGCTTGGCTAAAGAAGCAACAAAGACTAATATCACTGTCGATTCAAAATCAGGAAAAATGAGTTTTGGAGAAAAGCTTGCGAAAACACCATTAGATAAAGAGAAAATGGTATATCATACTGGGAATTATGCTGCACTAACCAGGGATTCTAAATATACTGAAGGTAAAAACAAAGAAGTATCATTGATAAATAATTTAGGTTATATCGAATACTTTCCTCAGGGGAAATATCAAACAATGATTCTTGATCTTAAACTGTTTGATGGATCAGGGAAAATTATTCTGAAAGATTTAGAAACAGGAGACCAACTTCAAACCCTCTTCTTAGAGGAAGGAAAAATCGAGCAAGTTGAAGTTAATGTTACAAATATAAGTGGAAAAGGTATTAGGTTGTCCATGGAAGCTGAAAGTTATAGTAAAGGCACTGCTCTTGTTGTACTTCCTACATCACACTATAAATAATGGTACAAAAAAGAATTCTGGACATATAGTCAGGGTTCTTTTCTTTTTAGATAGAGATATTATCACTTGATTTGTTGACCGTTCAACTAGGTGTGATCAAATAAAACATACATTTAAAGTATAATTACATATATGTAGTTATATTTAATTTATTGACAAAATTATCTATTAAGGATTATATTGTATTAATACATAATAAGAGGAGGTTTGCTAATATGAAGAAATTGCTTGTCTCATTATCATTAGGTGTACTCATTGCAACTGGATTGTCAGTATCAGACAATTCGTATTTTGCTACAAAAGTTGAAGCCAAAGAATTGGTATACACAGTTACTTTGCAGCCCAATGGAACTTATCAACTGGGGTATGGATCAGGATATAAATACCAAGTAATCACAAGTACAAGTTGGGATGGGACTCCCGATATCGCAGTGTCCTCCAGTGGCTTATTGAAAGCAACTTCTTTTCCGCTTAGCTTTGGAGTGGCAGGGTACGTATATGTAATAGATAGATTTGGTAATCTCATTGAAGAAGTAACAGTACAAATTCAATACTAATTTGAAATAACCGCTTTACGTAGCAACCTTTGAGGAAGCACCCCACTGAATATACTCGTGGGGTGTTTTGCGTCTATCACAATAAAAGTGAACGGTGATAAAGATGAATCGTACATATAAGATACTATCTACAGATATGGATTTCCTCACAGCAGCATTAAACCAGGTACATGTATCTGTTTGGCGTGTATTAGGGGATCGCGAACACATCATTGAATACGGCGGACCATCAAAAGAGTATAGCCCAGAATCCGTTAAGATCATGGGGAAGAGATACTTTCGAGATACATTTGAGTTTAGGGTACAAAAATAGAGCAGGAGCGATAGCCCCACTGCTCTATTGGTTACAACTATATTTGTTTTAACTTACGATAATATCATTCTATTCTATTGATATCTAAATATACTTTAAAACTATCGCTATTCAGAAAATTTCCATAGTCTGTATTCAATTTTCTTATTTCCTTTTCGTAGTTATCATGATTAATATTTTCGTTGTTGTCTATAAATACCAAAAAATCCAAATGTTCATTTAAAATGTTATTAATATTTTGGGATATATCTTTGTTGAAAAGAAGTTCTGACTCTCTAAGTAGAGATATTATTTTAAAATGCAACTCAGGGAATTCCTCTACACTTTGCTTTGGGTCTTTCATTACGAAAGAAGTAGCTTTTTGTAAACTTTCTATTTTTTTATAAAAATCAAATCTATATTCATATTGGGACAATTTATTTGCATTTGATGCTATGGCTGCTTGCCTCATGTATGTAATGGATTGAACAACACTCACGATAACCAACATAAATGTAAATAGTAATGTTACTAAAGTGTTATTCTTTCTTATTAACTTAAGTATGTTCTTAAGATAACTATATTTAACTTCGGATTCCAAGTTCTTATCATTTGGAGAAGAAACTTGTGTTGTCAACGTTTCAAGTTCGTCAGCTTCAACTTCATTTGTTTCATTTTCTAAAGCATTTTTAGTGTTCATAAAGCACCTCATTTTTAAGTTAACACGAAACCAGCATCCAGAACACCCTCTACGACCACGTCTAATCGATCGTAAGTCTGCTCGTATTGAAGTGCAAAATGCTCGTGATTTTGGTTGTTCATATGTGAACTATGAATATAAATACTAAAAAGAGAATGATTCCTTGTTAGACGATGCAGAATAATTACATAACTGCGATAGATCTCCCAAAGGTCAATATACTTACCTACCTCTCTAAACCAAATGCCTCTTGATAAGTTCTGATACGTTAGATTCTATGATACCCCTACTTTCTTCATTTTGATTTTTATGAATTTTATAGGATCTCACTTTGACTAAATCGAGTTTAGACCAGCTTTTAGGTGAAGTCAAATCTCCACAAATAGGCTTTCTTACTCAAAGTTTCGTGTGATTTCTAATACAGCTTTCTACAACTAGCCTCTTTCCATTAGTAGATAAAATGTATAAGAGAACTTATTAACGATAAATACATATCTGAGGGAAATCAACTATGTATTAGGCAAGACTCAGAAGCGTTAATTAAATGTCGATGGAATTATATCTGTGAGAATTTAAAATTTTCTATGAAAAGTACAGATGAGAGCTTTCAGTCGAGTTTTGATTTTCTAGGATAAGGATCGCCTCTCCTATGTCTTTCCTCATAGTATTAAAATCAATTATTTAGGCTAGTTAACTGAGTATAGAATACCGAGGAAAACGGTTTTTTTTGTCATATTTATGTAGAGTTTTGAAAAGTCGCATGTTATATTTATCCTAATACTATGTACCTATATATGTCTTTAAGAGTTACCTACAAATAAAATTTTAAAGGTAAACCCTGATTTCAATCTTAAAAAAATATGATGCAGAGAGAATTAATAGATTGATTCTATATTTAAGTTAGATTCCAAGAAAAGTATTAGGGGCAATAGGCAATTCAACAATGATCTATTAATACATACTAAAGGGGAAATTATATTGAAGAATTTGAATGTGGAGAGTGCTGTGTTATTTAAACAGCTTTTGTTGGTTGAAGATGGCTCACAAAAATTATCACAATCGGTTTTGAAAATTGTTAATCACGTAACACCTCTATTGGCTCGTATTCCGGAAAATATGCGTGAATATACACTTCATGATGAAACACATAGTTTAAAAATTATTCGTATAATGGGAAGAATTATTCCTTCTGAAACACTTGTTCAGTTAAATGATATTGAGCTTACTTTTTTGATTTTATCAGCTTATTTACATGATATAGGGATGACCTGCTCTTACTCAGAAAGAGAGGATATTATTGCTGCTTCGTCTGAATATCAAAGTTTGCTGAAAATTGACTCTCTGTATGAAGAATATTTGGAATTCCAGAAAACAGGGAATAATAGAGCTGTTACAAGAATTGAAGATAAGATATTCACAGAGTTTTTAAGGAGAAATCATGTAAAGAGGTCTGCGGATTTTATCGAATCTCTGTTGTCTGATGGTGAATTTAAACTTGCTGTTGATGATATTTTGCTGTACAAGTATCTAATAAATATATGTGATAGTCACGGGGAACCTGTTGCTTGCTTAAAAGAAAATCGTAAATATCCTAGGAATACATTAATAGGTGAAAAATACGTAAATATTCAATATATATCTTTAATTTTGCGTATGGCTGATATTTTGGACCTAGATCCGGAAAGAACTCCAAAAGTTATTTATGATTTTGTTTCGCCTGAAGATCCAACAAGTATAACGGAATGGAAAAAGCATAGATCAATTATTGGTTGGGATATCTCTTCAAACAAAGTGGTGTTCGAGGCAGAATGCACATCCCCAGAAGTAGAGAGAGCTTTGAGAATTTTTATGGAATGGATCGAAATAGAAAGGAAAGAAAGTTTAGAATTGTTGAAAAACTATCACGATGATATTTCAGATAAATACTTATTGTTGTTACAGGAGCCACTAGATATGGAGCGTATTAGATCTGACGGCTCATACATATATAGTGACGTAAAATTTCATCTTCACTACGAAAAAATTATAGAATTGTTAATGGGACAACGACTTTATCGTAATCCAATTACTGCGCTTAGGGAGTTACTCCAAAATGCCATTGATGCTATAAAGGCAAGAAGTTTTCTCTATAGCAATAAATTTGAGAAGTTCGAACCCAAAGTAACTATAGAATATAAAAATGATTTTCTTGTAGTTGAGGACAATGGTATAGGAATGAATGATCAAGTATTTAATGAGTTTTTTCTACAAGTTGGAACTAGTTATTACAAGCATCCAAGATTTTTCGATACAAATCTAGATGTTGTAAGTGAATTTGGTATAGGAGTGCTTTCTGCATTCATGGTTGCTGACTCTATGGTTATTGAGAGTAGAATGGAACCTGAAAATCCACTAACGCCACCTTCACCTATTTATTATGAGATTCCAACAGCCCATAGTTATTGTGTGAAAAGACATTCAGAACGCATGCAAGTGGGAACAAAAATAACATTGAAATTAAAGAAAGGACATCCTTTTTCTGATAATTCGATTATTCGAGTTATTGAGGAAATCATTCCAAATCCATCTTTTCCAATTGATATTGTAACAACATGTGAGGAATACACTCATATGGGAGTGGACAAAGTCGAAACTCCGATATTTGATGAAAATTTAGAAGAAGAGAGTTATATGTTAGATGAACGAAATTATTATATGCAGTCGAAGGAGAAATTTACTCATTATCTTTTTGAAATTGATTTAAAAGATTTAGGAGACATCAAACTGGAAGGTAAATTACAAATTGTCAACATACCAAGTTTAAACTTTGATGGTCAGTTATTTGGCTGTATCACGCAACGATCTTTCAATCTTGGCACTCCTAGGACAATTGAAAGCCAATTTAAAATTCAAAATTCAGAATCCCTAGAAGAGTTGTTCCCGGAGTGGACAAATGTGAATGCTAACTTTAATATCTCTGGACGTGGATGTTTAACTGTAACACCAGATAGAACTGAAGTTATAAGAGATGAAAAATTTAAAAAATTAAAGATAGCAATAGAGCATACAATTATATCTAGTTTTCAACAGCATCTTAATGAATACAGGAAGACCCATCCGATAGAACAATATCATCATTATATTGACCTTCTATTTAAAGCAGGTTTTTTGGGACTACCAAGAATTAGTGATGAACTACTTACAGAAGAATCAAGAATTTTTTTTCAAAGCTATGTTTCCTTTCCTGTACTCACTGAAGAGGGTACAGTGGCTAGAAGGTTTGGTACAGAACTGTTGTCGTATGATGTATTGGGGGTATACAAAGATTATCCTCTAACTAGTGATAAAATAAAGGATTTGGTTAGAGATCATAAGATGCCCATAATAGCATTATCAGAATTTACAATGAGGCGCTACTTTATTATGGAGGCTGTAGTCGCCTCAGTTTTCCTCGATCCAGGTGCTAAAACTATAGATCAAGGTAATTATTTACTAACTTCTATTCCTGCGATAAACATTGAAATCTTATATATAAGAAAATTAAAAAAGAGAGAAGATGATGAAATAAGTAAATATGAAGTAGCAGAAGAAATTCTGATAGATATCAATGATAAGTCTAAACAAATTATTTGCATTCCCAGCGATGGAGGAGGTTATGAATATATATTTAATCGGTCCCATCCAATAATATCACCTTTGTTTAGCGAAGTCGGTTACATAAATAGAACAGCTGAAAAAATTTATCTTAAACTAAGAAGGGGTTTTGCAGATATAACACGTGAATTCATAAAACAGATTGATGATCCTGAGAATGCACAATGGCAACGAGTGTTGAGAAGTTCCGCCCACACAAACATTTCAATTGGATTGTTTATTTATATGCCTGAAGCGTTCACAAAAATGAAAGAAGCACTTGATTTTCATTGGACGGAAATGGTTAACGAAGGATTTGTTAATGAAACCTCATACCCTGAGATTAAAATTTCTGACTTTCCATGGTATTGGAATGTCAAAAGATTCTGATTGATTTAATTATGAGTTGAGGAATCATAAATACATGTTGGTATTCAGTTGTTAAAAAGTGGCTTACTTGAAATGGATAAAAAATGCTGAATCGCATAAAGATCAGAGGTTCGTTCTAATATTTTCCTATCGGATAATTCAATATATAGCTATATTTTGTTACTAAGTTTAATTGGGTCAGACCATAGATGTCTGACCTTTTTTATTTTTCACTTTGTGCACCCAGGCATTATAGTACCTAAGATTATGATGTCAGCTGTCCTGACCACTTAAATTTTCTTTTTGTATAGAAAGAAAATTTATACATTTTTAGCCTGGTGTTTTATCAATACCAGACATAATAAAATCACATATAACTCACATTTTCTATGAAAGGAAATGAATCTGTGCGAATTATTAGGTTAAACAAGGGTTGGTATATTAGTGATTTTGAATTTATATGAAACTACATGTTTACTAAAGAAATATCAGCATTATAAAGGATTCTCGGTTGTCGATGAAATAAGGGACCAACGTATTGACGGTGTTAGTGGTGGTGTCAGCGGTATGCTGGATACTTTTCATAATATGGGACTTCGAAAACCGGCATCATGGAATGATTTGCTGGAGCAGGGACTTGAGGATGATGCACATGAAGAACCGCTTAGCGGGCTGGAAAGTGTATGGGTTTTCTATAAAGGTAAGTCCATTCATCTGTCCTTTCTGTCATTCGGCAGCATCCGTGAACTGAAACGGGTATGCCAGAATATATACAAATACAATTATCCGGGACAGTTGTCGGAAGCAAGTGGATACAAAGTGAATGAGATGAAAGACGGCTCCCGTGTCGTTGTGGTTCGTCCTCCTTTTGCGGAATCATGGGCGTTCTTCGTCCGGAAGTTTGATATTCCGAATGCTTCACTTGAACAGTTGATTACGGGTAACAACGCAGATCTGCCAATCACATTGCTTCAATATCTGATGAAAGGAAGTCGGATTACAGCTGTAACCGGAGCACAGGGATCTGGTAAAACAACGTTACTTATGGCTATGGTCAAACACATCTATGCATCGTATACCCTTAGGGTGCAGGAGATGGCGTTTGAACTTCAATTAAGACGGATCTATAGCCGACGTAATATTTTGAGTTTCCGAGAGACCGAACACATTTCAGGTCAACAAGGGCTTGATTTGCAGAAAAAAACGGATGGTACCGTAAATATTCTCGGTGAGGTTGCGAGTGATGAAGTGGCTGCATGGATGATTCAAATGTCACAGGTTGCTAGTCTGTTCACCCTGTTTACCCACCATGCCAAAACATTTCGTGATCTGGTCTTCTCCCTGCGTAATTCCCTACTTAAGACAGGCATGTTCCAACATGAACATATTGCTGAGGAGCAGGTTGTAAGTGTCATCAATTTCGATGTTCATATGAAGAAAGACGCTGAGGGACGAAGATATATTGAGCGTATTACGGAGTGTCTTCCTCGTGCAAATCAAGGTGACAGCGTGGAAGAGAGAGCAGGTTTTACATTTCGTAATGTTGTGGAGTACAGAGATGGAGAATACGTTGCGACAGCGCCAATCTCTTCAGGATGCATGATGGATATGAGAGAACAGATGACATTACAGGATGCTGAGAGATTTGAACAGTTTATGAAGCTACACTGGGGTGATCATCATGACAATTAAATGGATTTTGTTCCTCATATTAAGTATTTGTGCAGGAGGGTTGTTGATTACACTTCTGGTTTTAAGTGTGTTACGTCGCAGAGGAGGTGGTCCAACAAGTCAATCCGGCGTTATTCTAACTCCCGGCGGGAAGGGATTCAAAGGACTGGGATCACTCTTGTTACAGTTCTACCGCTTTGGAATGAAAGTCCCACTGCTATCAGCCTATATTCTACAAGTGCAGAAGCGTATTTCATTCCGCCACGTTGGGAATGAACCTTCACTTCGCAGACTAACGATGATCGTGGTTCTGATTATTCTGGGAGGCTATGGAAGCATAAGTGTCATTCTGTTTTTTCTACAGCCGGGTATCGCTTTTGTAATATTGTCCGTGCTCTGTGCTGTGGTGCTAAACAGCCTGGTGCTGGATATGTGCCTCAGTCGTATGGAGAAAAGGTTGCTGGTGCAGATGCTGGATCTCTTTGCAGATGTAAGGCATCGGTATCATCAGCATGGCATGGTTGAGGAAGCGCTCTATGAAGCGGCTGAAGCAGGAACGGGAGAAGCCGCCGAACAGGTAAGATTGATCTACGAAGCTCTAACTTCTCCAGATCCGAATGAATCACTTGAGCGTTATTATGAAGTGGCTCCCAACCGTTTTCTCAAAGGATTCGCAGGCGTTTCCTATATGGTCATGGAGTTCGGGGATAAGGACAGAGCACAAGGTTCTATTTATCTCAAAGGACTTGGTAACCTAACTCAGGAGATTCATTTGGAGATTTTGCGGCGTGAAAAATTGGATTACCTACTCAAAGGGCTTAATATCATCGCTCTTGCTCCGGTATTGTTCACCGCTCCAATCGAACGTTGGGCCAGAGTCAGTTTCCCAACGATGGATGAATTTTATCGCAGCAAAATCGGTTTTGTTACCAAAATATCGATCTATGTCATCATCATCCTTGCCTATTTGCTACTGCAAAGGCTCCAGCAATACGATGAGACCCGTTATCGGTCAGGGCATAAGCATTCATGGTTGGATCAGTTTCTGTACAAGCAGACTTTCATACGAAAATTGGCGATGTTATTTGCGGCGAAACCTGGCAGTACAACATACAGCCAAACGATACGACTGATGAGGGAGAGCAGCTCGGAGTTGAAATATGAATGGCTTGCCATTCGTCGAGTGATGTTATTCGCAGGTTGTTTGGTCCTTACAATGGGCTGTATCTTGCTGTTGCATCAGGTTGAACGTCATCACATCTTGCATGATCCGATCCGGGATGATCGAATGTTTGGTGCAATGGCTGAAGCGGATCTCAGGAAGGCCGAGGAAAAAACAGCGTTGGATCAATCCGTGCTTGAAAGTGTAGAAATGAACCGAGGAGCTACATACGAAGACATCTCCAAAGCGTTACAGCATCTATCTCCCGTTCAGCTGGACCATGATACCCAGGCTGAGACGATCGCGCGCATTATGCAGAAACTTGAGGTGTATAACAAGCAATATGTACGCTGGTGGGAAATGATTATAGCGATTGGTATAGGTGTAGCAGGGTACTACATGCCCGTGTGGCTCATGTTATTTCAGCGGAAAATGCGAAGGTTGGATATGCGGCATGAAATCTATCAATTTCAGACGGTGATTTCCATTTTGCGTGAGATGGACCGGATGTCAGTCGAGGAGATATTGGAGTGGCTTAATCGATTTGCCGTCATTTTCAAGCGTCCGCTGCAAAAATGTTTGTTGCATTTTGAACATGGGCCAGAGCTTGCACTTGAACAATTAAAGGAAGAGGCGGGCTTGCCTGAGTTCCAGCGACTAGTGGATAAATTGCAGCTTGCCCTTGGCAAAATCTCAATACGTGAAGCCTTCGATGATCTCGAGAGCATGATGGCATTCTATTTTGAACAACGCAAGCAGGAATACAGCAAAATGATTGATGTAAAAGCATCATGGGGGAGAACCATCGGGTTTACACCTATGTATGCCCTTATCTTTTTGTATCTGGTCATTCCATTGGTCGGTATGAGCTTCTTGCAGATGAACATTTATTATGAGCAAATTCAGAAACTGTAGCACAATTCACCGGTGTAACAGTCTGAAATATATTAATAACTTATAACTTGGGAGGATTTATCATGAACAATGCATCAAGCGCTTTAAAGGTGGCAGCGGGGATATTCTTAACGATTGCTCTGATCACAATTGTAGTTCTGTTATTTATTTCGGCTCAGGAAGCAACCAAAACGGCACAGAACAATTTTGCTGATATCCAGACCGAGTTGTCTCAGGCGGCATTTACAGTTTATGACGGAACAACCATCAGTGGATCACAGGTAACCAATGCGCTGCGTAAATACGCGGACAAGGATCAGTTCGGTATTCAAGTTATTACTGGTAAAAATAAAGCGGGTCAATGGTACGGTAACCAATTAAATATTTCACAGGATCTCAATAATGCGGACTATGGCTCGGTTATTGCACCTGACGATAAAGTGGGGATTATTAACCAGACCATGAGTGAAAAAGACAATCAATATGTCAATCCAAGTGGTAAATTCAAAGCCATTATCGTAAAAGACCGTTCCAACGTGGTAAGAGGGCTGATCTTCCAGCAATCCTGACAGGAGTTGGTTTCACATGTCCCAGAATACCCAGCATCTTATGTTGTTTTGTACGGCGGTTGTCCTGTTTGTGACAGCCTGCCTGTACGGGCAACAGAATGTTAAGATTTTATCAGTAGCTCTGAACGACAGAGTACAGACAACAGCAGGTATGGAAGGTCGGCTGACAACAACACTGCATACCACTAATCCGGATCAGTATAGTGGTGCGGAAGTATTGCATACCGTTAGGCAGATGACAGGTACAGGAATTCCTGTGGAGGTAGATGGAACTTCGTATGTGATCGATCCACTTGTTAGCAAAACAGAGACGATTCCAGTCCAGCTTGATGCTACCTACAGACCTGAGTTTATACGAAATGAAACTGGAGAACTGCTCAAGATTGTTTTTTTGAAGGAGGCCAGTGTGAATTGATTAATGCTGCATCCAAGCTGCTTGCCGTATTGCTCGCAGTCCTTCTGCTCTATGTATATCCAGCTGCTGAAACAGCTGATCGGCAGGATGATCTAGCACGTATGACGGCTAATCAAAATGTAACACGTTTTGTCGATGCTGTCCGAACGAAAGGATATATTTCACCTCGAATGTTGGCTGAGTTTGAGGAGCAATTGGCCCAGACGGGCAATGTGTATGAGGTGTCGATGGAACATTTACATAAGAAATATGTACCTCACTATACAGACCCGATGAACAATAATAGTTTTACCGGAACCTACGAGGTGGTACAGGATGGATATTATTCAGCTCAGATTCGAGAGCGACTATTCCCGTCCTCAGGTGTGATACCGGCTGATGATCCTGGTCGAAGATATACGTTGACGACAGGGGATTTTTTCACCGTGACTCTCCAAAATACAAATCGGACACCTTCCATGCTTATTCGTGAATGGTTGAGTGGTACGGCTCAGGCTTCAGCGGTATTTGTCACATACGGAGGTATGGTTCTCAATGAAGATTACTGAGCTTTCCATTGTATTCGTGCTGATCTTCTTCCCGCTCTTCTGGATCATCTCACTCCATACCCAAGATGCCGAAGAGGCCCAATATCTTAGTCATCGATACAGATCCGCACTTCAAACCGCAGTTATGGATGCAGGTGCAGTGATGCATCAGAATGAGAAACAAAATGATGAAGCGGGTTATGATTCAACCAAGTTTGTTAAAGCAGACAAGGAGCTTGCCTTGTTGACATTTACTCAGACGCTGGCTTTGAATATGGGGATTCAGGATGATCCCGTGGCTATTCGAAACATGTTTAATTACATTCCTGCCGTAGTTATTCTGGATTATGACGGCTATTATATGTTGTCCACAGAAACAGAGTTGACAGGTAATCGTGAAGATTCTTTAAGGCAAGTGTGGAGCCCCAAGAAACCTTATACATATTCAGATTCAAATGGTAGCAGTATTAACTTTACATTGGACGACTACGTATATGCCTACGACGCAAACGCAGGGAAATGGATTGAGGGCTTCCAAAAAGAACTTTTTTCTAGCTCTCAGATTCCTTTGCTTCAGGATGCCGACGTATTTGATCAAGTTAGACGAAGCCGAATTGTAAGCACTGTGCAGAATGATCTGGCTGATGTGATTAACCGTCATAATGAGTTGGCTAGAAAGAACGGTATATCTTATACGTTTACGATGCCCCTAATTGCACAGGAAGATTGGTACAACTCCATTAATGATACAGGGATTATGGCTTTTATCCAGGGTATAGGTGTGGGTGACCAGAAGATCAACAACTACGCAATTGGTGGAGGCAGACTTGTGAAGAAAACGGCCATCGTAGGTGGGATAGATCCATTAACGGGTATCAAGTACTACTATCCCTCCACATGTGGTAATGGTTACCGTGCCGAAGAAGTGTTCACAGACGCAAGACAAGCAGCTGCACAAGGCTATTTCGAATATAACTGCTCTAATCGTTAGGGTAGTCTGTATGACAAAATCATGGAAGAGGTTCCTGATATGTTTACATTACTTTCAGAAAAGACGGGACCTGTGCTAGAATAGGGTTTCGGAACAATAACAAAAGTAATGTCTAATAGATAGGAGCAACCTCATCTTATGAGTTTATTGTCAGTAGAGAACGTGAGTCACAATTTTGGAGATCGCACGTTATTTAAAAATGTATCGTTTCGCTTACTTGCCGGAGAGCGCGTAGGACTTGTGGGTGCCAATGGTGTAGGTAAATCCACACTAATGAACATCCTTACCGGTAAATTGCTTAAAGACAGTGGAAAAGTGGAATGGACACCTAAGGTCCGTTATGGATATCTGGATCAGCACACGAAGCTCACACCAGGCAAAACCATTCGTGACGTGCTTAAGGATGCATTCCTTCCGTTGCTTGAATTGGAAAAAGAAATGATGAATATTACGGACCAAATGGCAGATGCAGATCCAGATAAGCTGGAGCAATTGCTGGAAGAGATGGGCGATATTCAGGAACAACTGGAGCAGGGCGATTTTTATCTGATTGACGTAAAAGTCGAAGAGATGGCCAATGGCCTTGGTTTGTCCGCAATTGGTCTTGATCGGGATGTCGCAGCTCTAAGTGGTGGACAACGTACGAAGGTGCTTCTTGCCAAGCTTCTGCTCGAGAAACCTACAGCTCTATTGCTGGATGAGCCAACCAACTATTTGGACGTAGAGCACATCGAATGGTTGTCGCGTTACCTGAAGGACTACCCGCATGCGTTTCTTCTAATCTCCCATGATACGGAATTCATGAATGAAGTCGTAAATGTCATTTATCATTTGGAATTTGCCAAATTAACGCGATATGCAGCGAACTATAACAAGTTCCTGGAGATGGCTGATATGAATAAAGCCCAGCATATTGATGCATATGAGAAGCAGCAAGAGTACATCAAGAAGCAGGAAGATTTCATTCAGCGTAACAAGGCGCGTGCTTCAACTTCAGGTCGAGCGAAGAGCCGGGAGAAGCAGCTGGACAAGATTGAACGTATTGATCGTCCAGATGAAGCGGCTAAACCAACGTTCAAATTCAAGGATGCCCGCGCGAGTAGCAAAACGGTCTTTGAGGGCATTGATTTTGAAATCGGATATACGTATCCTTTGCTGCCTAAGATGACAATGACAATTGAACGTGGTGAGAAAATTGCCATCGTAGGTTGTAATGGTGTGGGTAAATCGACACTGCTGAAAACCATCCTGGGAAAAATATCTCCACTGAGTGGAAAGACTTTCTTGGGAGATTATCTCGAAACGGCATATTTTGAGCAGGAAGTCCGTGCTGGAAATATCACACCGATTGAAGATGTCTGGAATGAGTTTTCACATTTGACCCAGAACGAAGTCCGGGGGCATCTCGCTCGCTGTGGGTTGAAAAATGAGCATATTACCCGTCCGCTTAACATGCTGAGCGGTGGAGAGCAAGCCAAGGTTCGTTTATGTAAACTCTTGATGCGTGAAAGCAACTGGATTTTATTCGATGAGCCGACAAACCATCTGGATGTCACAGCCAAAGCTGAGTTGCAACGTGCCTTGCAAGAATTCAAGGGAACGGTGTTGCTGGTATCTCATGAACCTGATTTCTACGAGGGTTGGGTCACGAAAACATGGAATGTTGAAGAATGGTCTGAGAAAAACTAGACAATTCAAGCAACGTTTAACAGAAATGAACGGTGACAAAAAAAACCGTCTATGGTAACATAGGCTACAACTTCATATGAACACTAGGGGGGCCGCACGATGCGGCTGAGATGGAAGAATGCGATTCCGGACCCTTTGCACCTGATCTGGATCATACCAGCGTAGGGAAGTGGCGCGCGTTTCAGTAAATGACGTGAGCAAACGAGAATTCGAAAGAATGTCAATCGTCTGCTTAGCGAATTGAAACATGCAGTTCCGTGTATAACGTTATGGCTACAAGTTCCATAGCTGTTTTGCACGAAATGAACTGTATGCATCAGTCAGTCATCTGGTCCAATAATTAATACGCAGCCACTCCCCTACGGGAGTGGCTTTTTTGTGTTTTTCATAGCATTGATGCATGGAAGGAGATGAACGGTACGGCATTTTCTCATGAACATGTAAACGGATCATTTGAACTGCATGTTGTATCTACGGGGGCTGGAGATCAAGCATCTTTTGTGAAAGCAGCAAAGGACGTTTGGCCATGGGTGGATTATATCCACATTCGGGAGAAACAACTCTCGTGGCAAGAAAAGGTCCGTTGGGCTGAAATTCTGCGTGGTGTTGGAGGAGTTCCATCTTGCCGGATCGTCATCAATGGTTCAGAGCTGAACTCGCAGAATGGTAACTTTGGCGGTGTCCATTGGGGGCAAGAGGCTATACGTAACTACAACAATGATGTCCTAAGCAATGTGCAGCGACTTCGTCTGGGGGTATCTGTTCATTCCATGGATGAGGCAAAAATCGCTGAAGAACAGGGAGCCGATTACCTTTTCTTCGGGCATGTCTACTCAACCAACAGTAAGCCTGATCTTGAACCAAGAGGATTGAATGCTCTTGCTGAAGTGTGCAGGTGTGTCTCCATTCCTGTCATTGCGATCGGGGGCATTGAACCGGGAAACATTCACGCGATTCGCTCCGCAGGGGCACGGGGAGTCGCTGTGATCTCGAATGTATGGGCGAGCGATTCACCGGATCGGGCCGCTGCATCTTTAAGGCAGGCTATCGTTGGTACAGAAAGTCTGAGCCGCTGAAAAAGGAGATGAGATGATGAAAGAGATCGTGACTGATAGACCGGATAAGATTCATGCAGAAACGATTATTGTAGGCGGAGGCGTCATTGGCTGTGCCATTGCATATGAGCTTGCTTCTCGTGGACAGGATGTACTGTTGGTAGAGCGTTCGGCGATTGCAGGAGGGACTTCTTGCGCAGCGGCTGGAATGCTGGCGGCAGACAGTGAGGGTTTTGCCCATCCTTTGATGGCTAAGCTTGCCAGGCAGAGCAGACAGTTACTTCATGAGCAACAGATGCTAATGGCTACACTCAGCGAGGTAGAGGTTGGTCTGCAACGCCATGGATTCCTAACTCCTTTTCGTTCATACAGTGAATTAAGTAGTTATAAGGACAATCGGAAGTCTGTGTTGTCAGCTTCTGCTGATGAGGTGTGGTGGGACCGTTACGCTGTGCAACAGGAGGCATCGTGGCTTAACAGGGATACGTATGGAGCCTACTACAGGCCTTACGAGAGTGAGGTTCTTCCAGTCCATCTAACAAAGGCATACGCTGAATCCGCTCAAGCAATGGGAGCGCGGGTGATGGAGGGCATACAGGATATACATGTGCAAGCAAACGAATACGGCGTTCAGGGAATCACCACATCGATCGGTGAGATGACATGCAAACATGTCGTTATAGCTGCTGGATTACAGAGCGAAGATTTGTTGAGACATGTGAATCTAAGCTTGCCTGTGTGGTCGGTAAAAGGAGAAATAGCCGCCGTTCAGTTCTCAGCTGAACATGCAGGGTACAGACCTGACAGAACGGTGTACGCAGAGGACATCTATATTGTTCCCAAAGCCAATGGAGAGGTTTGGCTCGGGGCAACCAGTCTGCCAGGCAGAACGGATCTGAATGTTTCTGTACAGGGTATTCAGAAGTTATTAACAGCGGCTACCCGCTGGGTGCCTGGGATGAAAGAGGCACAATTTTTGCGGGCGTGGGCAGGCGTAAGGCCGGCAACTCCAGATGGTCTGCCTTATATAGGTGCTTGCGAAAGTGTTCCCGGGCTGTTTGCGGCCTTTGGACATTACCGTAACGGTATTTTGCTCAGTGCGATAACAGGCAGACTAATCGCTGAATTGCTCGCGGGCAAAAACTCAGAAGAGCTCGGAATTGAGACGCTGAGCCCTGAGCGATTGAACAGAAAGGGAGTGGTGCAGTGAATATCATCGTTAATGGTCAACGGATGGAGATAGAAGACAGATTGAATCGCGTGGATAAACTGCTTCAATCTTTTGACCTGCAAGTCAAGACTGTAGTTGTCGAGCTGAACAGGCACATCTTAACGCGTGAGTATCATGAGACGACGGCATTAAGAGAAGGCGATCGAATCGAGATTGTACATTTTGTAGGAGGCGGTTGATGATGTTGAACATTGGGAAATATACGTTTGAATCCAGATTGTTGCTCGGAACAGGCAAGTTTTCGGATCTGGAAGTGCAAAGTCAGGCTGTGGAAGCATCTAAAACGGAAGTATTAACTTTTGCTGTTCGTCGTCTGAATTTGGAGGAACGTAACCAGAAGCATTTCCTGGATACGTTGGATCTGGACAAATACACCCTTCTTCCGAATACGGCTGGGGCTTCCACTGCGGAAGAGGCGGTGCGGATTGCCGAGCTTGCGCGGGCTTCGGGACTTTGTGATATGATAAAAGTCGAAGTCATCGGAGATGGAATTACGTTGCTCCCAGATCCGATTGAAACGTACAAGGCTTGCGAAATTTTGCTTGAAAAGGGCTTCACGGTGTTACCTTATATTTCGGATGATGTCATTCTGGCCAAAAGGCTACAACTGCTTGGCGTACATGCTGTAATGCCTGGTGCTTCTCCCATCGGAGCTGGCAGAGGCATCATTAATCCCTATAACCTTGAGATCATCATTGAGCAGGCCGTAGTGCCTGTAATTGTGGATGCAGGATTGCGCTCCCCAAAAGATGCTGCTTATGCGATGGAACTTGGTGCAGATGGCGTATTGTTGAATACAGCTGTATCTGGATCAGGAGATCCAGTGAGCATGGCTAAAGCGATGCGATTGGGGGTAGAGGGAGGTAGGCTGGCATATGAAGCAGGCATGATCCCTGTAAAGCGTTATGCAGCAGCCAGTAGTCCGGTGGAAGGAATGGTTCATACATGACAGATCAATTAACATCCTCAGAACAGGCCGATCGGTATTCCAGACAGGAACGCTATGCGCCGCTGGGTAAGGAAGGCCAGTCCAGATTAAAGGGCAGCAGAGTTTTAATTGTAGGTGCCGGCGCACTCGGAACAGGAATTGCAGAAACGTTAGTTCGTTCAGGAGTTGGGCACATAACGATCGTGGATCGTGATTATGTGGAGTGGAGTAACCTGCAACGACAGCAATTATATGTAGAACAGGACGCAATTGAACGGATGCCGAAGGCGATGGCGGCGGAGAAACGTTTATCTGCCATTAATTCCGCGGTTCATGTGCAAGGGAAAGTGTTGGATGTCAGAGTAGATGAGTTGGAAGAACTCGTTCAGCATGCAGACTTGATTATGGATGCAACGGATAATTTTGATACTCGGCTACTCATTAATGATATGTCACAGAAGCACCGTATTCCCTGGATTTATGGTGGATGTGTGGGTAGTTACGGCATCACCTACACGTTTATGCCCGGAGATACGCCATGTTTAAATTGTTTGCTGGGTGAAGTCCCTCTGGGTGGAGATACCTGTGATACGTCTGGCATCATACCCCAAGCGGTACAGATGGTAACGGCGAATCAGACAGCAGAAGCGATGAAGTTACTTAGTGGCAATGCAAATGCATTGAGACGCAAGTTGTTGTCATTTGACGTGTGGAGGAACGAGTACATATCCATCAATGTGGATGGTGCGAAAAAGCAAGACTGCCCTTCCTGCAGCGATTCGGCAACGTATCCTTATCTTTCTGCGTCCAACCTGGAGAAAACCGATGTGCTATGTGGCAGGGATACCGTTCAGATCCGACCTGCACGGCGAATGAATCTGGATCTTCAACATACGGCTGATCGTCTGGATAGACTTCAAGAAGGTAAAGTGGAATCCAATCCGTTTCTGGTTTCTTTTACAACAGGAGTCTATAGAATGGTCATTTTCCAGGATGGACGTGTTCTTGTGCACGGAACAAAAGACACAGCTGAAGCACGTACGCTCGTTCACCGCTACTTTGGTTAAAGCAAGAAAGCAGCAAAGTCTGTTCCCTGAAGGGAATGGACTTTTTCATTTTACGGCATGCTAACTGTACCAACCATTGCTGCCAGCAGTGGGACAGAGACAGGCCGGGTGAAAAACAGTGAAAACAGCCATTTTGCTGATTGGAGCAGGAGAGCAGGTCAGCCTTATTCAGGACGTATTATGTGCCGAAGGGTATGAGGTGCACCGAAAGGAAAGGCCTGAAATAGACATATCCGTTAAGAATTCGTTATCACACATCAACCTGATCATCCTGGTAGACCAGGGTGAGGGGGAGGCGAATCGAAATCAAAATGGGAAGGCAGAGTTGAAACAATGGATAGATAAAGGACAGGTTGTACCCCTACTGGTTATCACATCAAACGCATCTCCTCAATTCATTGTGGAATGGCTGGATTTCGGAGCTAATGACGTAATGGAGGAACCGATTCACTTGAACGTGATGCTGGCCAGAATACGAAATTTATTGCGTGTTTTCGCGAATGCAACACCAGAGGGCGAAGAAGTTATTGTAGTCCATGATCTTAAAGTGAATTTGCGTTCAAGGCGGGTAAATCGTGCGGGTGAATACCTGACATTAACACCTAAAGAGTACGAGTTACTGGAATTCCTGGCCTTGCATGTGAATGAAGCATGTACAAGGAGTGATATTTTGCGGGAAGTATGGGGATATGAGTATGCCATGGATACCAACGTCGTGGACGTGTATATCAAACATCTGAGGGTTAAGGTGGACAAGGGAAGAAGTGTGAAACTGATTCATACGGTGCGTGGGATCGGTTACATGCTTCATGATAAAAATTAGATTAACCTCCGAATTCCATGAAACTCCAGTTTAGAGTGTGGCGAAAAAAGGGTAAACAAAAAGACCGGAACATATCGTCCGGTCTTTACTTATTAGTATTATTTCTAAAGTACACGACGAGCTTTAATATACGTTCTTTTCCAAGTACCGGAGTTCAGATCCGAAAGGGTTACACCTGGAGATCCATACGTATGCAGAATCTTTCCGTTCCCTGCGTACACGCCTACATGAGTGATGTTGGAGCCAGTGGAACGGCTACCGCTGGAGAAGAATACCAGGTCGCCTACACGCAGATTAGCTTTGGACACAGCGGTGCCTTCTTTGGATTGTTTCACGGAAGTTCGCGGCAAGTCTACACCATACTTTTTGAAAATATATTTCATAAAAGAAGAGCAGTCAAAAACGTTGGTTGTTGATGTTGAAGCACCAAATTTATATGGAGTTCCAGTAAATTGTTTACCATAGTTAACAATCTGTTGGCCTGTGGACACAGATGCAGTTGCTGCCTGTGCAACAGGTGCGTTAGTCATTAGTACAGCTCCAAAACCTAGTGTAGCGCACAACCCGACGGTTACGGCCTTTTGGACAAAGATGTTTGTTTTCATATTAGTTAGTACCTCCAAAATTCGTTTTCGTTAAGTTGCTAGAGCGAGTATAACAGCTTTGTAACAGCCTAGAAATTGGATAGAGACGTGTGATCCCTTGCGCCACAGTGGTTTGGGTATGTTTATTAAAATACAATTAAAAATGTCAAAAAATTAATCATTGACGAATGATAAACAAAGATGAAATAGAAAAGACCCTTGATTATCAAGGGTCTTTGTTGTGTATGAACCTATTTTCTTAACGAAATCACTGGTTACAAAAACGTAATAAATAAGATTAAAACATGCGGATAGATTCAATCTTTACTCTGAATAATCAGTAGTAGACCACTATCAATGGTGACTGTACCGGAAGTACCTAAGAGCTGGTTGCTTACACCCAAAGATTGTCCCATGCGAATGGTGGCTTGATCCAGTGGATACATGAAACCCTCCAGAGTTATTCCTGTAACTTCGTGAGTCAAGGGAAGCAAAGAAACATATTTATAGTCACGGTGTTCAACCACAGCTTTGGATGTTGTTAGTGTCATATAGTTATGCTTGTCCTGAATTACACAGGAAATATGATGCTGCATCGCGCGAACCATAATATGTACATTAGCGAGTGTATGATCCATCCGAGTACCTGTAGCACCCAACATCAGGATGTGAGAAGGTTCGTGATCCAGCGCTGTCTCAAAAGCCATTTCCGTATCGGTAAGATCCTTATGAATAGGGTCGCATGAAATAAACTGAATGCTATTGTTGCTAACAATCGTAAGTTCCTCTTCAGTAATAGAATCAAAATCTCCAACTGCAATATGAGGCTGAATGCCATGTTCGATCAAAAATAATGCACCGCGATCGGCTGCGATGATCATGTCATCATCTCGTATTTCCTGAAGTAACTCCGCAGTTAGATTTCCGCCTGTAAAAATAACAATTCGTTTCACCGTCATTTTATTTCATCCTTCCTAATTCTTTCACCAAACCAGTATAATCCACAAAATGTGGTTGCACAATTTCAGTGCTCGCGGATACAATGGGTAGAGCGACACGGAGATGACTTGAAAAGTGAGGTTTGAACAGCTTGGACTTACACATTTTTGAAGTATTCAGCATTATAGGTACCATCGCATTTGCAATGTCTGGTGCCTTCGTAGCAATGGAAGAGGAATATGACATTTTGGGCGTACTGGTGCTTGGACTTGTGACTGCATTCGGAGGCGGGATTATCCGGAATGTGCTTATAGGTATACCTGTAACCACACTATGGAGTCAGGGATCACTTATTATGTTGGCATTGGTATCTGTAGGGATTGCGTTTGTATTGCCACTCAAGTGGATTGGTCACTGGAAGCGAACAGAAGCGCTGTTCGATGCAATCGGACTCGCAGCATTTGCAATTCAAGGGGCATTATACGCGGCAAATATGGGACATCCCATTAGTGCAGTTATCGTGGCAGCAGTAATGACCGGTATTGGTGGAGGCGTTATTCGTGATGTGCTCGCTGGACGTAAACCGCTTGTATTGCGTGATGAAATTTATGCTGTATGGGCAATGACAGCCGGTTTTGTCATAGGTATGGGCTGGTTAACAACGAATGTTGGGCTACTACTTTGTTTCGCGGCCGTCGTGTTCTTCCGGATGTGTTCAGTACATTATAAATGGAAGTTGCCACGTCGCTCGTTGGTGCCATCGGGGACGGGGAACGTCAATCCTCGGCCGGAGAGCATCGTAACACAGCCAGCATCGTCGGTACTTCAAGGTACGCTAAGTAAGGGGGATTAATATGATTCACGTTTTGTTTGTATGTCTGGGTAACATATGTAGATCACCAATGGCTGAAGCAGTCCTGCGTCACAAAGTTCTGGAGAAGGGGCTTGAACATCGGATTCGTGTGGACTCAGCGGGTACAGGGGACTGGCATGTTGGTAAGCCTCCGCATGAAGGGACTCGGAATTTGCTGGATTCATACCAGATTTCTTATGCCAACATGGCAGCGAGACAATTCGCCAGCGAAGACTTTACTCAGTTTGATTACATTGTGTGTATGGATAATTCCAATGCAGATAATGTGCGCAACGTTCCAGGCGGAGCTGAGGCGGAAATCATCAAGTTCATGGACATGCTTCCGGATGAGAAGCTTAGAGAAGTACCAGACCCGTATCACACAGGTAATTTTGAAGAGGTGTACGAGTTGGTTAATGCAGGTTGCGATGTTTTGTTGAGAAAGATTGAAGCGGAACATTCATTAGCCTAGTTAATAACACGAACTCATACTTAACTTGTAGCCATACAAAGAAGCAGGAGTGAGTACTCAAGCAAGCAGGACATCCTGCTTCTTTTTCAGGTTACAATTGTAAGCGGTATCATAGGATTGGAAAACAAAAGCGGCATTTCAGCCGCCTGTTGATATGGTCCATCTATCCTTCTTGGAGAAAATAAAGCAATGCTTCTGGCAATTCATTTTGCCAAAAACCCCATTGGTGGTTCCCGTCTTTCTCCTGGTAGGAGACGAGAGCACCTCGTTTATCCAGCAAATCACGGGTATCCCGGTTCAATTGCACAAAATCATACGTACCGGTGTCTGATTTGAAGGCAGTCTCCTGCAAACCAACGATCATCCAGATCGAGAGCCAGGAGAGGTCTTCGGCTGCGGCATAGATTTCTTGAGAAGCGGAGTAGAAGGCACCAGACATGCTAATGACACGAGTGAACAAATCCGGATATAACAGAGCAAGATGAAGCGAAACACTTCCACCAAGCGAGTCTCCGGCAAGAATTCGTTCCTGCGGAGAACGACGCACAGGATATTTCTCTTCTATATAGGGAATAATCTCTTCAGCGAAGCAAGCGGTATATGCCTTGAAGCGATCTCCAAATGGAGCATATTCCTGCGTTCTAACAGACACATCAACCTGAACCCCTACAATAATGAAAGGTTCGGCTCCTTCGTCCAGAATAATTCGGTTAGCTGTTGTAGCAATTCGCCCGAAATTGAAAAATTCTTCGCCATCCTGACAATAAACGACAGGGTAGCTGAGCAATTCGTTATAGCCCGGAGGAAGGTAAATACGGAGTGTTCGTTTCTCTCCGAGATAGCGACTTTCAATCTCTTCCTTCACAATCGTGCGTTTCAAATAGCGGGAATCCGTCATAAAACGTCACCTTTCTCGGTTAATTTTTTGCATTCGACCGCGCAATACGGTAAGATTACCCTTGTGCGGGGTTAGGTCAAACACGCAATCATGTATTATGCTGTTATACCAATATTAAACCCCTGTTATACATACAATCCGGCAGGAAACATAAAAAAATTACGGATTTCTTTGACGTATGGAGTGAAACAGGTGTATAATAATATTATAACAGCGGAACTTGATATTCAAATTTTTTGTTGAGGTGAAGAAAAAAATGAGCAAGGTTCCTTATGAAGTGTATACAGAGGATGTAGAAGCTCTGTCCGTGCTGTCTCCTGACGGCGAAATTGTTAACAAAGACATGATGCCTACACTTTCCGATGATCAATTAAAAGAAATTATGTACCGCATGGTATTTACCCGTACTTGGGATGACCGTGCAGTAAACCTGGGCCGTCAAGGTCGTCTTGGTTTCTATGCTCCAGTATCTGGTCAAGAAGCTACAATGGTTGGTAGTGAATTTGCAATTGAAAAAGAAGACTTTGTATGTCCTGGCTATCGTGACATTCCGCAACTCGTATGGCATGGACTTCCTCTTTATCAAGCATTCCTTTACTCCCGTGGACACCAACATGGTGGACAAATTCCAGATGGCGTTAATGTATTGATGCCACAAATCATCATTGGTGCACAAATCCTGCACGCAATGGGTATCGCTATGGGATACAAATTGAAAAAACAAAAACAAGTTGTTATCACGTATACAGGTGATGGCGGTTCTTCTGAAGGTGACTTCTATGAAGGTCTGAACTACGCTGGTGTATACAAACTGCCTGTTATCTTCTTCGTACAAAACAATGGTTATGCCATCACAACTCCTTTTGCTAAACAAACAGCAGCTCTGTCCATCGCTCACAAAGCGGTAGCAGCAGGTATCAAAGGTGTTAAAGTTGACGGTATGGACATCTTCGCTGTTATCAAAGCTGTTCAGGAAGCTGCTGAGCGCGGACGTAACGGAGAAGGTGCAACATTGATCGAAGCAGTAACATACCGTTTCCGTCCTCACTCCCTTTCGGATGATGCTTCCAAGTATCGTACAAAAGAAGAAGAGGCAGAATGGTCTGCTAAAGATCCTATCGCACGTTTCGCTAAATATCTGGAGAAAAAAGGTCTTTGGACTGAAGAAGATACAGCACGTGTGAAAGAAGAAGCAAAAGCTAAAGTAAATGAAGAGATCAAAAAAGCGGAAAAAACCGAGAAAATGACGATTTCAGGCTTGATCGACAGCATGTTCGAACAAACGCCTAAGCACTTGGAAGAGCAAAAAGCTGATTTCCAATAAGTTTTTTCCGATAAAGCATAAACATCCGCGACTTTAATGTCCCGGTATACATGTACGAATTCAAATGTGAACTGTCAATGTTTAAGGAGGAAATGAAGCAAATGGCACAAATGAACATGAAAGAAGCAATCCGTGATGCGCTTCGCGTGGAGTTGAAACGTGATCCTAACGTTCTGCTTTTCGGTGAAGACGTTGGTAATGTAGGCGGCGTTTTCCGTGTAACGGAAGGTCTGCAAAAAGAGTTTGGCGAAGAGCGTGTATTTGATACACCACTGGCTGAGTCCGCTATTGGTGGTCTGGCTGTAGGTCTGGGTGTACAAGGCTTCCGTCCGGTTGCTGAGATCCAATTCGTTGGTTTTATCTTCGAAGCCCTTGACCAAATGGTAGTGCAAGCTGCTCGTATGCGTTTCCGCTCCGGTGGAAAATACAATTCTCCAATCGTATTCCGTACACCATTCGGTGGCGGTGTAAAAGCGGCAGAATTGCATACAGATTCCCTGGAAGGTCTGCTCACGCAAACACCAGGTATCAAAGTCGTTGTTCCTTCTAACCCTTACGATGCAAAAGGTCTGATGATCGCTTCTATTCGCGATAACGACCCTGTATTCTTCATGGAGCACTTGAACTTGTACCATGCTTTCCGTGCAGAAGTGCCTGAAGAAGATTACGTTGTTGAGTTGGGCAAAGCGAACGTTGTTCGTGAAGGTTCCGATGTAACGATCATTACTTACGGAATGATGGTTCATACTTCTGTGAAAGCAGCAGAGGAACTCGAAAAACAAGGAATCAAAGTTGAAGTTATCGACCTTCGTACGGTTAGCCCGATCGATATCGATACCATCGTTGCTTCTATTAAGAAAACAAACCGTGCAATTGTTGTACAGGAAGCTCAAAAGAGCGCAGGTGTTGCAGCTGAAGTCATTGCCCAAATCAATGAAAAAGCAATCCTGCACTTGGAAGCACCGGTTCTGCGTGTAGCTGGTCCGGATACTGTATATCCTTTTGCACAAATCGAAGATTCTTGGCTGCCTAACCCAGCACGTATCGTTGCTGCGGTTAACAAAGTCGTAAATTTCTAATTTAATCATCTGACATGCCGCAAGGCGCAGTATGGTGATTCACACCGCAGCGCAAGCTGCACTGTAAACAGCCATTAGCCCCTTGAGTAACAGTTATTTGCATTTAGCAGTAACAGTTGTTTCTTGGAGTTAAGGGTTGTTTTCAGGATTGAGCACATAATCAAGGAGGTTTTTCAGTTGGCTAAATTTGAATATAAATTCCCTGAATTGGGCGAAGGCCTACACGAAGGCGAAATCATCAAGATGCACATCAAAGTCGGTGACAAAGTAACTGACGACGATATCATCATGGAAGTACAGAACGACAAAGCGGTTGTTGAAGTACCTTGTCCGGTTAACGGAACAGTTACAGAAGTATTCGCTAAAGACGGTCAAATCTGCCACGTTGGTGAAGTTGTAGCGATCATCGATGCAGAAGGCGAACTTCCTGAGCAGGACGACGCTCCTGCTGGCGATCAAGGCGAGCAAGAGAAAGATGTAGCTCAAGGCGGAGCTGACACAAGCGGTTCTTCTGCAGCAGCTTCCAGCTCGGATGCAGCTAAAGAAGGCGGCAACAACAGCGTTCCGGCAGTACCTGCTAAAGACGTTCTGGCAACACCAAGCGTGCGCAAATTTGCTCGCGAACAAGGTGTAGACATCGCTCAGGTTAACGGCACTGGCAACAACGGTAAAGTAACCAAAGAAGATGTTGAATCATTCAAAAACGGTGGCGGTTCTTCCGCAGCGGCATCTTCCGCAGCTCCGGCTCAAGAAGAGAAAAAATCCGCAGCACCAGCAGCAGCGGCTGCAGCTGATCAATACCTTGAAGAAGAGCGTGTACCATTCAAAGGTATCCGTAAAGCAATCTCTAATGCAATGGTTAAATCGGCTTACACAGCACCTCACGTTACAATCATGGACGAAGTGGACGTAACTGAATTGGTTGCTTTCCGTACTCGCATGAAACCAATTGCTGAGAAAAAAGGAACAAAAGTTACTTATCTGCCATTCATCGTTAAAGCACTGGTTGCGGCTTCCCGCCAATTCCCGGCTCTGAACGCTATGATTGATGAAGAAGCGAACGAAATTGTTTACAAAAAATACTACAACATCGGTATCGCAACAGATACAGACAACGGCTTGATCGTTCCTGTTATCAAAGATGCTGATCGTAAATCCATCTGGATGATCGCTGATTCTATCCGTGATCTGGCAGCTCGTGGTCGTGACGGCAAATTGAGTGCGAATGAAATGAGAGGAAGCACAATCTCCATCAGTAACATCGGTTCTGCTGGCGGTATGTTCTTCACTCCAATCATCAACTTCCCTGAAGTTGCTATTCTCGGAACAGGACGCATCAGCGAAAAAGCAGTGATCAAAAACGGCGAAGTAGTTGCAGCACCTGTAATGGCTCTTTCCCTGAGCTTTGACCACCGTATCATCGATGGCGCAACAGCACAAAACTTTATGAATTACATTAAACAGCTGCTCGCTAACCCTGAGCTGCTTGTTATGGAGGTGTAAGATATGGTAGTAGGCGACGCTTCTCTCAATATCGATACATTAGTAATTGGTGCGGGTCCTGGCGGCTATGTAGCAGCCATCCGCGCTGCTCAACTGGGCCAAAGCGTATTGATCGTAGACAAATCCGAACTGGGCGGTGTTTGTTTGAACCGTGGATGTATTCCATCCAAAGCCCTGATCTCTGCTGCACACCAATATGAGTCTGCACTTCACGGTGAAGCTTTTGGTATCTCTGCTGAGAACGTAAAAGTGGACTTCAGCAAAACTCAAGAATTCAAAAACGGCGTTGTTAAGAAAATGACTGGCGGCGTAGCTGGTTTGCTCAAAGGCAACAAAGTTGAAGTTTTCAACGGTGAGTGCATGTTCATCAACGAAAACGAAGCTCGTGTATTCAATGACCACGAATCTCCACGTTACAAATTTAAAAATGCAATTATTGCAACAGGTTCCCGTCCAATCGAACTGAAACCTTTCCCGTTTGGCGGACGCATTCTGTCTTCAACAGAAGCTCTGAACTTGCCTGAAGTACCAAAAAGCATGATCGTTATCGGTGGCGGATATATCGGTGCTGAGCTTGGTCAAATGTACTCCAAATTCGGTGCAAAAGTAACAATCATCGAAGGTTTGGATACAGTACTGCCAGGTTTCGATAAAGACATGACTAGCCTCGTGGCTAAAAACATGAAGAAAACAGGTATCGAAATCGTAACGGGTGCAAAAGCTGAAAGTGCTGAGCAAACGGATAAAGATGTAACTGTTAAGTACTCTGTAAATGGTGAGTCCAAAGAAGTAACGGCAGATTACCTGCTGGTAACTGTTGGACGTCGTCCAAACACAGATGGAGAACTTGGTCTCGACATGATTGGTGTTGACGTTGACGAGCGTGGATTTGTCAAAGTTGACCACCAAGGTCGTACCAGCATTCCTCACATCTTCGCTATCGGTGACATCGTATCTGGTTTGGCTCTGGCGCACAAAGCTTCTTATGAAGGTAAAGTGGCTGCTGAAGCAATCGCAGGACAACCATCTGTAGTTGACTACAAATGTATGCCAGCTGTTGTGTTCACAGATCCAGAGTGTTCCAGCGTAGGTTACACTGAAAAAGAAGCTAAAGAAAAAGGTCACAAAGTAAAAGCAGGCAAATTCCCTTATGCGGGTAACGGCCGTGCTGTATCTTTGAACCACGCTGAAGGCTTCGTGAAAATCGTAGCTGACGAAGAAAGCGGTCTTGTATTGGGTTGCCAAATCGTAGGTTTGGAAGCTTCCAACTTGATTGCTGAGCTTGGTTTGGCAATTGAAATGGGCGCTACTTTGGAAGATCTGGCTCTTACAATTCACGCTCACCCAACTTTGGGCGAAATCGTGATGGAAGCTGCGGAATTGGTTATGGGTCACCCGATCCACATCATCTCCCGTTAAGATCATCTAAGCTTCGGATCCGTCCGGCATTATACGTAAATCAGAAGAGACGAATGACGCTAACGCGTTGTTCGTCTTTTTTTTCTGAGCAAAAGCTGAGAAATGTAAGATACTCGTGTATGTGATATGATGAAAATTTACCCGCTCACAAGTTTCAGTGAATTGATTTTATCCAACAACTCAATTGTGGTACACTGTAGTAATGATCAGTCATGATGTGGCTCCAAGCCAATCACGGTCTATATATTTAGTTAAACTAACCTTTTACACGAGAACGTAGAGGACAGAAAAAACCTGAAGAAGCGGAGTGTTCGCCTTTATCCCCGGATTTTACCTTTGGAAAAGGAAATCAAAAAAATCTGGGGATAACAGCGATCGGAAGGTTGTTCTGTCATCGGAGTGGTAAGTGTAAATATTCTTTAGTGAGGGGATATCAACATGAAAAACTATCTTGATTTATTACAGGATATTCTGAACAACGGCGTGCATAAAGGAGACCGTACCGGAACAGGGACACAATCTGTATTCGGCAGACAACTCCGTTATGATCTCTCCGAAGGATTTCCGCTGGTAACAACCAAACGAATTCATCTCAAATCGGTTATTCATGAACTGTTATGGTTTTTGAGTGGCGATACCAATATATCTTATTTGAAAGAAAACGGTGTGAAGATCTGGGACGACTGGGCGGATGAAAATGGAGATCTGGGGCCGGTATATGGCTCGCAGTGGCGCACATGGGAAGCGCCAAACGGAGAAAAAATTGACCAGATCGCTGCAGTCATTGATTCGATTAAAAATAATCCGGATTCTCGCCGTCACCTTGTCAGCGCATGGAATGTAGCTGAGATCAACAATATGAAGCTTCCACCTTGTCATTTCGCGTTTCAGTTTTACGTTGCAGAGGGTAAGTTATCATGTATGCTAACGATGCGCTCCGTGGATACGTTCCTCGGGTTGCCGTTTAACATTGCGAGTTATGCGCTCTTGACGCATATGATTGCGCAGCAATGTGATCTTGAGGTGGGTGATTTCATTTGGTCTGGGGGAGATGTTCACATCTACTCTAACCATGTGGACCAGGTCAAAACGCAGCTGGAGCGTGACCCCTATGCTTTACCTAAGCTGGTAATCAAGCGTAAACCTGAATCTATTTTCGATTATAAGTTTGAAGACTTCGAGTTTGAGAACTATCAGCATCACCCGGGCATCAAAGCTCCAATTGCAGTCTAATTACGTGTTCAACCTCTATAAGAGACTTGGATTGAAGGAGTGTATTACCCTTGAGTATTGAACTTATATGGGCAATGGGGGAGAACGGTGTGATTGGATTGAACAATTCAATTCCATGGCGTTTACCCAAAGATATGGCCTTTTTTAAACAACGTACGCTGAACAAAACCATTATCATGGGGCGTAACACGTGGGAATCTTTTGGCGGAAAGCCGCTTCCTCAGCGCCGTAATATCGTAGTGACAAGAGATCTAAACTACAAAGTGCAACAAGCTGAGATCGTGCATACGATTGAAGAGGGTCTGAGCGTAACCAAAGGTGAGGAACTGTGCGTAATTGGGGGTTCCCAAGTGTATCGCGAGTTCTTGCCACTTGCAGATCGTCTTGTGGTGACCAAAATTCATGAGAATTTTGAGGGAGATACCTTTTTCCCTGAAGTGGACTGGTCCGAATGGGAACTGATTGAACAGATTGAAGGCGAGCAGGATGAGAAAAATGTTCACGCGTATACATTCGAATTTTATGAACGTAAACGGTAAATGTTGCATAAAAATATGCTGACTTCGTTCGTACTTGTATGATGAGAGGCGCTGATTGCGAATTATTTCGCGAACAGCGTCTTTTTTTATAAAAAAAATGAGTCACTTGTTTAGAGTGAATTGCATATTACATTAATATAACATGAAGAATTGATGCTAATGTATATTATACATACCACCTAGCATATAACAGTAAAAAAGTGTAAAAGTTTTGAGGTTTTAATGTTGTGAAGCCCTAAAATGGGACTAATATACAGAAATAAGAACGATTTGTAGCAAAATATGTTGGATTTGATGACAAATTATCTGACATTTACATAACGTTTTGAGTTTTTATCTCTTTAACAAACACCAGATTTCGCAATTTAAAATCATATTTAACACCAAAATAAGGGTATTGACCATAGGTAGACTTGAAAGATATGATGTATAAAATACAAATAATTATGCGGATAATCCATTTAATATTCAGCACTGTAAATGCTACTATAATTGAAATATCTTCGAGAAGATTTTGTGATACAATAGACAAAAACTCAAGTAATGAGTAATCCATTTCATATAGAACCATGCACATGAAGGGATTAAGACAAGAACGGATGGGGGAAAACGTAAGATGTCTACACCTACTGGATTTATGGAATACAAACGTCAACTGCCAGCGGATCGAGAGCCAGCGGAACGGATTAAAGATTGGGAAGAGTTTCATAAACATATGGCAGAAGAAGAGCTCAGAACACAAGGTGCACGATGCATGGATTGTGGTACCCCGTATTGCCATACAGGTATAGATATGATTGGCGGCACGTCAGGTTGCCCCGTGCATAACCTGATTCCAGAATGGAATAATCTTGTATATCGCGGACTGTGGAGAGAAGCACTTGAGCGCCTTCATAAAACGAATAATTTCCCGGAATTTACAGGTCGCGTCTGTCCTGCTCCTTGTGAAGGATCATGTACAGTTGGCTTAATTGGTCAGCCTGTAGCCATCAAAACCATTGAAGAAGCTATTATTGAAAAAGGTTTCGAAGAAGGATGGGTGGTTCCCCAACCTCCTGAAAAACGTACGGGTAAACGTGTAGCTGTCGTAGGCTCTGGTCCAGCGGGATTGGCTACTGCGGCTCAGTTGAATAAAGCAGGACACTCGGTAACCGTGTATGAGCGTTCGGACCGTGTCGGCGGATTGCTGATGTATGGTATCCCGACGATGAAATTGGATAAAAATGTAGTTCAACGTCGTGTTGATCTGCTTGAAGCCGAAGGTATCCAGTTCATCACGAACACCGAGATCGGTAAAGATATTGTAGCACAGCAACTGGTAGATGATTATGACGCAGTTGTATTGTGCGGTGGTGCAACGAAACCACGTGAATTCAACATTGAAGGTAGCGACTTGAAAGGCGTTCATTACGCCATGGATTTCCTGAACGGCAGCATTAAGAGCTATCTGGACTCCAATCTGGAAGACGGCCAATATCTGTCCGCTAAGGAAAAAGACATTATCGTCATTGGTGGCGGAGATACAGGATCTGACTGTGTAGCTACATCGCTGCGTCATGGTTGTCGTACTGTTACACAATTCGGTACGCATACACAAGCGCCGATGGAGCGTGATCGCATTAATAACCCTTGGCCGCAATTCCCAAATGTGTATACACTTGATTATGCACAAGAGGAAGCCAAAGCATTGTTTGGTCAGGATCCGCGTGAATTCTCAATCATGACAACCAAGTTTGTCGGAGACGATGAGGGTAACCTCAAAGAATTGCATACGGTGCAGATTGAGCGTATTGTGGATGAGACAGGTCGCAAGATTTATCAGCCAATTCCAGGTACAGAGCGTGTATTCCCGGCTCAAATGGCCATGATTGCGATTGGTTTTGATGGACCGGAACAAACGTTGGTAGAGCAACTGGGACTTGCAACAGATCGTCGTACGAACGTTAAGGCACGTTATGGCAAATACAACACCAATGTGGAAAAAGTATTTGCAGCAGGTGACATGCGTCGTGGTCAAAGCTTGGTTGTATGGGCGATTAATGAAGGCCGTGAGGCTGCCCGTGAAGTGGACAAATACTTGATGGGTGCTACGGTTCTGGTGTAACGTTCTACAACAAGAATGGATCTACATGAAGACTAAACAATTAGATATCAATGATAACCCTCGCGTTCAGCGGGGGTTGTTTGTTGTCTTTTGAATAGAAAAGACTACATATTTCACACAAGTGTGAGCAATAGCATTGCTTTTTGAGTGATAAAGATTTATTATTATATTATAATGATTATAAATAAGGATTCGCTGAAACCAACAATCAGTACGATAAAAGTAAAATCTAATGAATATAAACCGGAGGTGCGACCTGCTATGGCAAGTAACCGGGACAAGTCCATTTCAGAACAGATATTTCATATTAAAAATCAATTGGTTGAAAAAGGATATAAGTTAACACAACAACGGGAAGTAACTGTACGTGTATTGCTTGAACATGAGAAGGATCATTTTAGCGCAGAGGAAGTATTCCTGCTCGTTAAGGAGCAGTTCCCTGAGATTGGATTGGCTACCGTATACCGAACTCTCGAATTGCTGAGTGACCTTCAGGTCGTTGAAAAGATTAACTTTGGCGACGGTGCTGCGCGTTTCGATCTACGGAGTACCGATGGTTCCCATCATCACCATCATTTGATCTGTACAGAATGTGGAAAAGTAGAAGAGATTATGGAAGATGGCCTGCTTCGTTTGGAACAACAAATTGAGCGTCAGTATGGCTTTGCTGTTACAGATCATCGTCTGGATTTCCAAGGTGTGTGCAAAGAATGCAGACAAAAGCATGTACTGAAAGAACAGGCAGCAGGATAATTCATTCCGGGAGGGTGCTCCCGAATTCAAAATCTGATATAATGAGTATCAGAAGCAAGGGGCTTCCGTCGGCGGAAGGCCCCTTTTTGCCGTCATGCGGACGGTGAAGGAGGAGAGATGGACGGATGAAGACACTGGTTATAGCGGAAAAACCCGACATGGGTCGAACCATTGCCGCCGTCATAGAACCAAAGGCCAAGAACAATCGTACGTATCTGGAGGGTGAGCATTACATCATCACTTGGGCGATTGGGCATTTGCTTGGACTGGCTGAACCGGATGCCTATGATACGAAGTACAAGCGCTGGAATATAGCGGACCTGCCGATTATACCCGATCAGTTTAAGATTGTTCCCAATCCAAGAACGAAAGATCAACTCAAAATGATTGGAGAACTGGCAAAACGGGCTTCAGCGATCGTTAATGCTTGCGATGCAGGGAGAGAAGGCCAGTACATCTTCGCCCTTATTCAACAGCAACTGAAGTTGCGTCAGCCTGTAAAGCGACTATGGATATCGGATTTGACAGCAGAGAGTATTAGACGTGGTTTTGATGGTCTGAAGGATGCCTCTGAATTTGAAAATTTGACCCATGCAGCTCGCGCAAGAAGTGAAGCCGATTGGCTGATCGGTATGAATGCTTCACGGGCGTTTACAACCCGCCATAATGCATTGTTGTCTGTAGGTCGTGTACAGACGCCAGTACTGGCTCTAATCTACGATCGGGAAATCGAGATTGAAGCATTCCAGTCGCAGACCTTTTATGAAGTGGCCGCCTGGTTTCGGCAGGAAGGTGTCGAGTACCGGGGACTGCGTCAAGGCGATAAGCTTACCGATGCCGAGGCAGCAGAGTCTATTGCAGCGAGTGTGAAGGGCAAGACAGGGCGGATTACCAAATACGAAGCGAAGCAGACCAAGGAGAATCCGTATCGTTTATACGACTTGACCCTGTTACAACGTGAGGCCAATGCCAAGTTCGGATACGGAGCAAAAAAAACACTGGATATCGCGCAGGCCTTGTATGAAAAACACAAGGTAATTTCTTATCCGCGGACCAACTCCAACTATGTTACAGAACAGAATATCGAAGGCATGCACAAAACGCTAAACCTACTCAAGAACGGTACCTATAGTGAGCTTGCGCATGGGGCCAAGCCAGAGCTTGTTCATAAGAATAATAAAGGGGTATGTAATCCGAGCAGGGTTGAGGATCACCATGCGATCTTGCCTACATTGAAGCGGCCAGGTACCTTGTCCAAGGATGAACAGAACATCTACGATTTGATTGTAAGACGGTTCTTGTCTCACTTCTATCCTCCGGCGGAGTATAAGCAACATACAGTGCTCACCGAAGTGGAGAAACATCAGTTTAAGACCTCTGTCAAAGAGCTGCTGTCTCTCGGATGGAAAGTAGTTCTTGGTTCCGGAGATCAGGAACAGGGTGGTGCAGGCAAGAAGAAGACCAAGAAAAACGGCAATGAAGAAGAGGAAGCCGAGGAGTGGACGGACAAGGCTTTTGCTGTACAGCCTGACTTGCCTGTTCAATGTACGAAGAGTGAGTTCAAGGAGAAGGCAACTCAACCTCCCAAAAGTTATACCGAGGGAACATTGCTGAAAGCGATGGAAAGTGCAGGCAAGCAGATCGAGAATGAAGAGCTGCGAGATGCGATGAAAGATAGTGGTCTGGGTACTCCAGCTACACGTGCCGCTACGATTGAACGCCTTAAAAACGTAGGTTACATTACGCTACAAGGGAAGAAAATGCAGCTAACGCTCAAAGGCAGAACGGCAATTGAATTGATTCGCCGCGCGGGCGTAGATCTGTTAACTTCACCTGAGATGACCGGCCAATGGGAAAGAAGGTTATATCAGATTTCCAAAGGTGAGGCGGGTCAGGACAAGTTCATGGAGAACGTCAAGAAATTCACCTTGTCTATCATTGAGAAAGTGCGTGTTCAACCTCCAGCGCCAGCAGATGCTTTTGGAGAAGATTCACGCGCAGGCAGGGGGAAAGGCAAAGGAGGCAGAGTCCAGGCTGGCAATACGAGGACATCTGTCAAGACAGCTAGTGGCGGTTCGGCTACAAAAACGTCCCGTCAGACTTCGGCATCTTCCTCCAGAGCTGGTAGTGGGAAAAGCACGACCACCAAGGCGCCATCTTCAACTTCGAGCGCATCCGGAGTGAGAGAGTTACTTGCACCTTGTCCTTCTCCAGGCTGTACAGGCCAGATTATAGAGGGCAAGAAAGGCTATGGATGTTCACGTTTTAAGGAAGGCTGCTCATTTGTGGTCTGGAAAGAGTATGCTGGCAAGAAAATCACCAGTACGATGTTAAAATCGCTGATTGAAAAGGGGAGTACACAAGTACTTTCTTTCAAACGAAAAGACGGGAGTACGGTGAAGGCGCGTATTATTCTGCAGGACGTGGTGACAGGCAAGTTATCTGGTGAGAAGCAGGATGCTTAAGCTTAGTCATCACAAAGAAAAAGGACCCTTACCCAAGGGTCCTTTTCTGTTGCTGCTGTTGTATATTTTCGTGTATGACCTTCGGGACCTCTTCCAATGCAGTGATGGTATACATCGACGTTTCCGGATTAGGCTGAAGTTCTACGATGTTGTATTGCCATTCGTTTGGCTGTTTGATATATATACTGTGAATTCCGGCTTTTACCGCAGGCATAATATCTGTACGCAGTGAGTTGCCAATCATCCATGTTGCACGGCGATCAAACGGACCATTAGACAGAATACCTTCCAGTGCCTCAATGTTTTTGTGTTGTCGGATATAGATCCGATCATCAAAATAAGCCGAAAGCTTCATCTGATCAATCTTGCGCTGTTGGATCACGGTTTCGCCGCCCGTATATAAGTAGAGGGAATGTCCAGCACCTTTGAGGTTCTCAAGCGTTTCAACCATATGAGGGTAGGGTTCAACTTCCTGATCGTACACACTCATGCCCAACTTGCTCAGATAGGACTCTTCTCTGGGAGAAGTTAATCTGGAGAACTTGCCGGAGAAGTACCGATAGGTATCAATCAGGGATTGCGGGAAATGATGACTTGCAAAGCCAAGTTTGTTCACTCCTGTGACATCGATCTCCAGCTGTTTTTCGCGAATCTCTTGCGTTGTCAGAGAATGTCCATCAAACCACTCCTGCATATTTTCGAAGAATTCCCCCAAAATCAGGTTGAAATACTTGTTGCAATATACAAGTGTATCATCAAGGTCAAACAAAATATGTTGTTTCATTATTTTCATGTTCTAACTCACTCCTTGTAGCCAGCAACTCCACAATGGTTCAACTAAATTATATGCGAATATAGGATTCCAGGAACATATTCAATTCAGATACGCCATCTGGCCGAATACTGTATTTCTCTTTACGGTTACTTCCGAGCAGATGAGTGCGTAGCAGGCCTGCGATACGAAGCGCCATCACTTGGTCTTTGACCGTGTCTTCGTCTTTACCCAATGCTTCACACATCTCAGCGAGGGATTTGGGTTCATCCGAAACGTAACGAAGCAGGCGAAGTCTTTCGGGATCAGCCAGTGCATGGGTGAAACGTAAAAGGCATGTTGGCGGCTGGTCTTCGTTCTCTTCTGGTGCATCTACGGGATACTGCATGATCATCATACCCTCATAGAAGCAGTACATATTAATAGGGCGATTGTGCACCGTAGGGAAGAGGATGACTTCGTTCAGTCCAGGCATCGGTTCAACAAGAACGCCGGCTGTAGCATATTCAATAAGCAGTTCGGGTCCCATTTTATCCAGCAAAATGCGTTTTTCTTCGGCATCTTCTTCCAGCCATACGCGCTGATCTTCACTCATATTCTGACAGTAGTGTTGATCCCATAGTCGCAATAATGGGACATAACTGTTCCGAATGCGCGTAGATTCTTCTATTGTAAGAGCGGGCAAAAGGGGAGAGACCCGTGCATACAGGTCTTCCGCAGTCATTCCGGCAAGCATGTCCAGAAAATCACGATTCTCCGTTGTATCATTTTGATATGCTGCCCATGCAAACAAGACATCAAAATCATCAAAAGGCCAAGTGGCAGCAGGTGCGAGCGCAGCTCGAACATTGGAACTTAGTTTGCCTTCCACTTCCAGAATCCATTCAGGACCTATATCCAGATGCTGAATCCATTTTTTCGTGACATAAACTAGAAAGCTGTTAAGCATTTCATATATCGGTGAAACATCAATTTTAACATGATAAGCCATAATGTTGCAGAATCCTCCCGTCACATCTAAATGTACGCAGCGACTTAAGTACGATTAGTGCGTGTTCAAAAAGTCTGGTTTTCAGTACCAAGAAGATGGAATGAAGCTAGAAATGGAGTAGCGGAGCGTAGGAAAACTACGTGAGCAACGGACATTTCGGTTGAATTTCATCTTCGAAGCTGATGATGCCACTAGGCATGATTCGTAATCATAAGTGAACTTTTTGAACAACCTCTATTATGGCTTGTTTTGCAGGGCGTTGTCCACTATAATGTTCAAGTCCGGGGCAAAGCCCCGATCCATGAATAGCAGTTTAAAACCATATGTATACCATACGAAAGTCGTCAGCGATGGCGATTTTTCTTTGTGTGCTCGCAGGAGGAATGAATTCGTGTCATTGATTACTCGTCCCAAACTATCACACTCGACAGCCAATTATCTTATTTTGATTACGGTTATTGTGGTAGCAGGAATTAGTCAGGGGCTTCTGCTACCTGTGCTTTCGATTTTTTTGGAGCAAAAAGGGGTTTCACCAGGTTTAAACGGATTAAACGCCGCCGCGTTGTACATTGGCTCTTTTGCCATGACTCTAGTTGCGGAGCGACTATTGGGAGCACTAGGGTTCAAAAAGCTAATTGTGTGTGGCCTGATATTGGTCATGGTCCCTTTAATATTGTTTCCGTACTTACCAGATATTAAAATATGGTTCATTTTGCGTCTGGTCGTTGGAATAGGAGACAGCGCACTTCATTATGCGGCTCAGCTCTGGGTGCTGCTTGTCACTGCACCTGAAAAGCGTGGACGCTACATATCGCTATATGGCATGTCTTATGGTCTGGGATTCAGCATTGGTCCACTGGGCATCAAGCTGCTTGGATTCGGCGATGCTGTGCCTTTCTGGGTGTTATTCGTATGTATTGCCGCAGTTCTTTTACTGGTATTAATGAAGCTTCCGGATACGAAGCCGGAAAAAGCAGAACATGGCCACCTGCCTGAACGTCGCTTCCGTCGTAGTCTGGCATGGGCTTGGTATGCACTGTTACCAGCACTTTTATACGGATATATGGAGGCCGGTATGAATAGTAACTTCCCCGTATACGGCTTGCGTATTGGATTCGACACCAATCAGATATCCTCGTTGCTTCCTTTTATCGGAATTGGAGGTTTGTTCCTTCAATTACCTCTGGGTATGTTGAGTGACCGATATGGGCGAAAGAAAGTTTTAATGTTTGCGGGGATCAGCGGGGGAATTATCTTCATGTTGGTTCCAGTCGCAGGTACGCATTTTTGGTGGACGCTTGTATTGTTGACGATCGCAGGTGGCCTGGTCGGTTCATTTTTCTCACTGGGGCTTGCTTATGCCGCAGATATCCTGCCTAAAATGTTGCTGCCTGCAGCGAACGTCGTAGCGTCCTTTCATTTCACGATTGGAAGCATTATTGGACCGAATCTGGGCGGTCAGATGATCAACTGGATTTCACCCGGAAGCATGTTCACGTTGCTGGGAATCATGTACCTTCTTTTCGGAGCGGCAGGCATATTATTTCGTCGTAAACCTGAGTTTGAATCTGTGTTAAAATAGAAGCTGGTGTTCGCATGGAAATTGATGTCCATTTCCGAGTACACTAGTGGTAGGGAAAAACATGGACAAGAGGAGACATCGCGATGATCAGAGTAGAGAACTTGAGTAAATCCGTTGGCGTGGACCGCGTTCCCGTTCTACGGGATATTCGATTTGATATGCAACAAGGTGAGATGATTGCTGTAGTTGGCTCAAGCGGTAGTGGGAAAAGCATGTTGCTCAAATGTTTGGCCATGATGGAAAAATGGGATTCCGGCCGGTTTACGGTGGATGGTGCCGAGATTTTGAAAGAAGGCTGGTCCGGAAAACGGAAAATCAAACGGGAATGGGCATACTTGGAACAAAATCCAGAATTATTTCCTAGACGTACAGCTCTTAAAAATGTATTAATTGGGCGATCAGGTCAGACTCCCGTATGGAGAATGGTAACCGGTATGGTACGTTCCGATGATTATATGGGTGCGATGGATTATCTCGAAAACTTGGGATTACTCGATAAAGCACATCAGATTGCGGAGAAGCTGAGTGGTGGTGAGAAGCAACGTGTTGCCATTGCAAGAGCGCTTGCTCATGGTGCCAAAGTGGTTTTGGCTGATGAACCTGTGATTGGTCTTGATCCTCACACAGCGGATTCCGTGCTGGAAACGCTGCGTAAATTATGTGAAGAAGAACGTGCAACAGTTATTGCAGTACTGCCTATTGAACTTGCTGAGAAACATGCCACACGGATCTGGGGATTGGCAGACGGTAAGATTGCTTTTGATATTCGTGGACGTAGGCTGACACAGCAAGAAAAAAACCAGATTTAAACTATTGAAAAGAGTGATGAGATTGTTTAATTCACGATGGGGACGCTTCATTGCAGCAGGAACGATGGCGATTGTGCTTGGTTCTGTTCTAAGCGGATGTACAGTCATAAGTGACCCCAAGGGTTTGATGAGAAAACCAATGATGTCCACAGATAAGGAAAAACTGTACAACGTGGTTCAGGTAAAACTGCCACCAGAGAGCACATTGATTCGTCCCAAGGACATGAATAATACCAGTATGATTCGAGTGGAAGACCTGAATGGGGATGGCACTCGGGAAGCGATTGTTTTTTACGAGACGCCGAATGAAAATGTACGAATCCATGGCATGATTTTGGAAGAGCAGGGTGGCACATGGGTTAAAAAGCTTACATTTGATGTGCCGGGAAATGAGCTGCAATCCTTTAAAGTATTGGATATTACGAATGATGGTAATCCCGATATTATCCTTGGGGTTAGTTTACAGGAGCAAAAAGCTTTGACTGCCTATTCGTACAAGGGCGGGGCACTGGAACAGGTTCTAGGTGGAGTTCCGTATAATCAATATATTATTGATGATGCACAGGGAAATACGCTGGATTTGAGTGGAGATGGCAAGAGTGATTTTGTTATCATTTCTCTGAACAACAGCGGCTTTGCAACCATTGCTTTATACCAGTACGAAGATGGAAGCTTCAAGGAAGTTGATCGGGTGCAGACCGATTATACCGTTAAAGAAGTTTATAATGCTCTAGGCGGAGAGATCGCAGAAGGACAAATGGGCATTGTACTGGATGCAGAACTTGATGATCGGAGTTCTTTCTCACAAATTATGTATGTTAAGGATAACAAGTTAGTCAATGCTTTCAAATCACCGGATCAAACGTATAGAGATGACAAAATTTTAAGCGGTGATGTTGATAATGATGGTATTATTGAGTTTGGACTCAAAGAGACTCCAAAGGGTTGGGAGCATTACGTTTTTGACTCTCGGTTGTGGTTCTATACCTATTATCAATGGGATGGCAAAGACGGCAAGAAATTTGTCTCATTCCAATTCCGGGATGATGCCGATTTATTTCATCTAAACCTCAAGCCAGAGTGGTACGGTAAAATCACTATTGATACCAAATCGGAAAAGGAAAAATATATTCGATTTAAAATGATTGATACGGACGAAACCGTGGCAGAGATCAAATATTTCACCCTTTCCAAGTGGGAACAGGAGAAGGGTAAAAGCTGGAAGGAAATTACACGAACCAAAGATCGGGTTATTGCTTCACGAGTAGCACAATCAGAGGCGGGTAAAGATGCACTGAGTAATACTTCTCAGCTGAATAGAAAGGGAGAGCTTAATGAGTAAAGTACTTATTCTTGAGGATGAAGAATCCATCCGCAGTTTTATAGTGATTAATCTAAAGAGAAACGGATTCGAAGTGCTTGAAGCTGGTGACGGCCACGAAGCGCTTCGTATACTGCAAACGGTACCGGATATTGATCTGGCTCTGCTGGATGTCATGGTACCAGGTATCGATGGATTCGAAGTGTGTCGCCGAATCCGTGAAACCAATGAACGTCTGGGTATTATTTTCTTAACAGCGAAAGTTCAGGAACAGGATAAAGTATATGCACTCTCCGTTGGTGCAGATGATCACGTAAGCAAGCCATTCAGCCCAACAGAGCTGATTGCGCGTATTCAGTCTTTGTTGCGTCGTGTGAACGTGCATCGGGAAACTGCGGCAAAGGTTACGTTCCAGTCCGGACCATTTTCACTGGATCTGATCTCGAAGCAGTTCAAAAAACAGAATGAAGCTATTGAATTAACTCCAACGGAGTTTTCCTTGATTCAGTTTTTCCTGGAAAAAGAAAATACACCGCTCAGTCGTGATGTGTTGTTAGATCACGTATGGGGCAAAGAGTACATGGGTGATCCCAAAATTGTGGATGTAAACATTCGTCGTCTCCGTCAAAAAATTGAGAACAATCCTTCCGAGCCCGAATACCTGCAGACTGTATGGGGTCACGGGTACAAATGGAAGGGCCGGGAGCAATGATTAAAAAAGGCATTACACGGCAGATCGTACTACACTATTTCTTTGTAGTTTTTCTTGCTCTGCTGTTGGTCGAATTCGTATTTATGTTGGCAGTACAAAGGTATTATTATGAAAGTATCTACAATACGATTAGTACCCACATCTCCAATTCAAAGGACTTTTTCGAGCCAATTGCTCGTGAGAATAACACGGAGGACGGAAATAATCTGTCCAGACTGATTGTGAATTTGGCATTGTCCAATACTGAATTGGAAATTTTGGATCTGAACGGGCGCGTATTGGCGAGTTCGACTGCTTTTGAATCTGACCGTGCTGTGTTGCAAACCAGTGATATTATGCAGGCTTTGAACGGGGATATGGGACGCTGGATTGGAAGACAACCAGGTACTGGAGAATCCGTCATGGCCGTTTCACACAAGTTTGATCTGGGCGGCGAAAATACTTATGTTATTCGTTATCTGACTTCACTCGAAGATGTGAACTCCAAGCTGCTAAATATGGGATTGCTTGCCGCTGCGGTCGGTGTTGCCGTGCTTGCGATTGTCTTAATTATCAGTATTGGTATGGCGAATTCCATTGTGCGTCCAATCAACAACATCACTGCAGTATCCGCTCAAATGGCCAGGGGACGGCTCGATGTCAGGGTTAAAGGAAACTATAAGCACGAACTGGGCGAACTGGCATCGACGCTTAACTTCATGGCACATGAAATCGTGCGAAGTAATCAGATCAAGGATGATTTTATCTCTTCGATCTCACATGAATTAAGAACACCTCTAACCAGTATCAAGGGCTGGAGTGAGACGCTGGACTCAGGCGGTTATGATCCGGAAGAAACTCGAATTGGGATGGGCATCATTTCCAAGGAAACCGAACGGCTGATTGGACTTGTTGAAGAGATGCTGGATTTCTCCAAATTACAGCAGAATCAGATGAAGCTGGTCAAAGGAACCGTCAATATTCGTGAAATTGTACAGGAAACGATGTTGAATGTCTGGGCTAAAGCGGAACAAAAACAGGTTCATCTTAAGTTGGAAACGGACGAGACTCGTGCATATAATGTCCATGGAGACGGCAACAGACTGAAACAAGTCTTCCTAAACGTTGTGGATAATGCGATCAAATTTTCACATGAAAATTCCTGGATCTTCTTGTCTGTCAAAGAGGAGAATGGTCAGATTATAGCAGCTGTTCAGGACACGGGTATCGGAATCAGTGAGGAACACCTAATTAAAGTGCGGGACCGCTTCTTCCAAGTAAATCATCAAAATGGGGGAACGGGACTGGGGCTTGCGATTACGCAGGAACTGGTAGAACTTCATGAGGGAACCATCACGATGCAGAGTGAACTCGGATCGGGGACAACCGTTACGGTTACGTTACCCGCTGTGGCTGAGGAGAGGGATACAGAGGAATCTATATCCCAGTCTGGTGATACTGAAGTCACAGAAGAGCGAACAGTAGCCGATGCAAAATCAGATCTAGAGAAGTTCTAAGGTTGAATGCATGCTGCAAAACACTCATATCAACACAAAAAAGGCGAGCCATCCGAGGCTCGCCTTTCTCATATCATTTATTTAATTATGAAGAAAGTTCACCAGCGCGCAGACGCCCACTTTTTTCATATACTTCTTTTAATATACGAACAGGTTGCGTACGGACTGCTGGTTTGGCAGATACAATCTCGTTAGGTCCAACGACAACTATTTCATCCGCTGTACCCTTCACAATTGCACCGTCTTTGATAATTGCACCTTCACCAATGATGGCGCGTTCGATGTGAACGCCACGGCCTATGCGTGCGTTAGGCATAACGACACTGTCTTTAACCTCAGAGCCTTTACCCACTTCAGCACCGCAGAAGATCACAGATCGTTCGGAACGACCTTCAATGGCACAAGAGTCATGAATCATGGAAGTAACATGTTCAATCTTCGTATGTCTTGCCTTGTAGGCACTTGGCTTGGAGCGCCAGTCGCGAGTAAACATTGGCCAGTTTTCTTTTTGAAGACTCCAGTCTTCATCGTTGTGCAACAGATCCATATGTGCATCCCAAAGGCTCTTAACCGTGCCTACATCTTTCCAATAACCATTAAAGTTATAGACAAAGAGGGGATTATTCTCGTTCAACATCTGAGGAATCACATCTTTACCGAAGTCATGACTGGATTCAGGGTTAGCAGCATCTTCCAAGAGATGGCGTTTCAGATACTCCCATTTGAACATGTAGATACCCATTGAAGCCAGATTGCTTTTTGGTTCTGCCGGTTTCTCGGCAAACTCGGTTACACGCAGATCAGCATCGGCAGCCATGATCCCAAAGCGATGTGCTTCATCCCATGGAACTTCCATAACTGAAATCGTTGCAGCGGCATTATTGGCTTGGTGAGCCTCCAACATTTCGCGATAATTCATATGGTAAATATGGTCACCCGACAAAATTAGAACATTTTCGGGGTTTTGTTGGTCAATATAGTCGATATTTTTATAAATAGCATCCGCCGTTCCCAAGTATTCGTCATTTCCTGTATGATAAGATGGAAGCAAGGAGATTCCTGCCTCACTTGAGTTACCATGTCCCCATGGTTCTCCTCCACCGATATGATCATGTAATGATTCCGCTTGATACTGCGTTAGTACACCTACAGTGTCGATCCCTGAGTTAACGCAGTTACTGAGAGGAAAATCGATGATTCGGTAGTGCCCGCCAAACGGTACAGCGGGTTTTGCGATACTTGAGGTTAAAGGGGCTAATCGTTTCCCTTCTCCTCCCGCCAACAGCATAGCGATGCAATCTTTATTAAACATAATCGTTTCCCTCCCAAAATATTGTGCAGTGTAGTACATCATTAACGCAAAGTAGAGCAAATGAAACTGTTGTTACTGTAAAAATTCAGAAAAAATACAACATTTTCTAATGCACCGCATTTTTCTTTTCAACTTGGCTAGAATGGGGTAATGGTTACTGTTATATCTATTTTCTGGAGAAGAAGGTGATCTCTTGGCCATTCAACCGTTAGCACATCCGGACATATTGCCGGAGCATATTTATTTATTTCATGAAGGTAACCTTCATCACAGTTATCGAATGTTAGGCGCACAGCCTGAGACTTGCGATGGCCGTCAAGGGTATCGCTTTACCGTATGGGCACCAAATGCCGTTGAAGTGGGGCTGGCTCTGGACCGTAATGGTTGGAAAGGCGAACAGGAACCTTTATATAAGATACCCGAATCAGGATTTTGGAGTCGTTTTTTTCCGGAAATCAGTGAAGGAACTTTATACAAGTTCCGTATATTAACGGAAGATGGAACAGAATTGCTCAAAGCGGACCCTTATGCGTTTCAAGCGGAGGTTCGACCTCAGACAGCCTCTGTCACCAGTTTAATCGAAGGTTACAAATGGAATGATGGAGCCTGGAGACGTAAACAACGTGCCATGTATAACAAACCTCTACATATTTACGAAATGCACATGGGAACCTGGAAGCGCAAAGAAGATGGTACCCTCTATAGTTATCGCGAGATGGCTGACTTGCTCGTTCCTTACTTATTAGAAATGAAATATACACATGTTGAGATGATGCCTCTCAGTGAGCATCCCTATGACCTTTCGTGGGGGTACCAGAATACAGGATTCTACGCGCCAACGAGCCGTTACGGGCACCCGAAAGATCTGATGTATCTCGTAGATACACTGCATCAGGCTGGAATAGGTGTACTGCTGGATTGGGTGCCTGCACATTTTGCCAAAGATGCTCATGGGTTGCGTATGTTCGATGGAACGCCTTTGTATGAGTATGCAGACCCGATGTTAGCGGAGAAGCCAGGCTGGGGTACACTCAGCTTTGACTACTCGAAACCTGAAATTCGGTCCTTTCTGATCTCCAATGCATTGTATTGGATGGAGATGTATCATTTTGACGGACTCCGTGTTGATGCGGTTACGAGTATGCTTCGGCTTGATTTTGAGAAGCAGCCAGGGCAATACCGTACCAATGATGAAGGGGGTCTTGAGAACAAGGAAGCTGTAGCCTTTTTGCAACAGCTGAATGAGACGGTGTTCAAGTATTTCCCTTATGCATTGATGATGGCTGAAGAATCCAGTGCATGGCCAATGGTGACGTTACCTGTAGATGAGGGTGGTCTGGGTTTCAATTATAAATGGAACATGGGCTGGATGAACGATACGCTTGATTACATGGAATCTGATTTTCATGAGCGTCCTTCCAAACATCATTTGCTGACTTTCCCGGTCGTATACTCCTTTGCTGAAAATTATGTGCTACCTCTGTCACATGACGAGGTGGTTCATGGCAAAAAGTCGCTCCTCGACAAGATGCCAGGAACCTATGAGCAGAAATTTGCCGGCATGCGTGCTTTTCTGGGCTATTTTATGACTTTCCCAGGGAAAAAGCTGTTGTTTATGGGGGGAGACTTTGGCCAGTTCATCGAATGGAAAGATGAGGATCAACTGGACTGGTTCTTGCTGGATTATGACAGTCACCGCAATTTGCATAAGTTTGAGCGTGAGCTGTCTAACCTGTACTTGAGCGAAAAAGCTTTGTGGGAGCTTGATCATTCCTTGGACGGTTATGAATGGATCACTCCGGATGATCAGGACCAGAGTGTCATTTCATATGTACGCAAAGGAAAAAAACCTGCGGATACACTCCTTGTGCTCATTAACTTTCAGCCGGTCAAGCGGGAGCGTTACCGGATTGGTGTCATGCGTCCCGGTATGTATACCGAAGTACTGAACAGTGATCATTCCGATTACGGCGGTTCAGGCATAATTAATGATATGCAGCTGCCTACCGAAAAGATTCCTTTTCATGGGCAACCACATAGTCTCGAATTGGTTTTGCCTCCGCTGAGCATCGTGATACTAAAAAAGAACACGCGCCGGAAAACGGATGAATCGCCTGCGAGTATTACTTCCGTCATTTCAAAAACAAAAAGTAAAAGTGAAAGCAAAACGCTGAAACCGAAGAGGAGGACGAAGGCATGAATATTCTATTTGCTGCTGCTGAAGTACATCCATTTATCAAAACAGGAGGCCTTGCTGACGTCATCGGTGCTCTCCCGTTCGCATTGAAGAAGGGCGGGGCAGATGTGCGGGTGATCATGCCTAAATACAAGGGAATTCCCGATGAGTATAAAGACGCATTACAGCCAGTCATTACAACAGATGTGCCCCTTGGCTGGCGCAGACCCTATTGTGGAATAGAAATGCTGGTTCATGATGGAATTCCAGTTTACTTTGTGGATAATGAGTATTATTTTGGGCGTGATGGAGTGTACGGGTACATGGATGATGGCGAGCGCTTCGCCTTCTTCAACCGTGCAGTGCTCGAAGTATTGCCACAGATTGAGTTCAAGCCTGACGTACTGCACAGTCATGACTGGCATGCGGGGATGATTCCTTTGTTGCTTGAAGCTCATTATCGACACGATTCTTACTATAGTGAGATACGTACAGTATTCACCATACATAACTTGTTGTACCAAGGGGTATTCCCGCATGAGTTATTCAGTGAAATCCTTGAGCTGGACGATCGATATTTCACCGTGGATGGAGCCGAATATTATGGTAATGTCAATTTTCTGAAAGCAGGAATTGTGTACGCAGATCATGTGACCACCGTGAGTCCAACGTATGCAGAGGAAGTGAAGACTTCCTATTACGGGTATGGCCTGGATGGGCTGCTCAGTTCTCTTGGGGATCGATTCAGCGGGATTGTGAACGGAATTGATACCAAGAGCTACAACCCGGCAACGGACACGAAGATTCCAGTGAAATACAGAACAAGTTTGTCCAAGAAAACGGAGAACAAAATTGAGTTGCAAAAGGAACTTGGACTTCCTGTTCGACCGGATGTACCTCTCATGGTCATGGTCACAAGGCTCGTGGACTCCAAGGGGCTTGATCTGGTCTGCCGTATCCTTGATGAATTGTTATATTATGATGACATTCAATTTGCGGTACTGGGAACAGGGGAGCAAGCGTATGAACACTGGTTCCGTGAAGCTGCGAATCGTTATCCGCTCAAAATGTCTGCCCAGATTAAATTCAACGATGGGTTATCCCGCCGTTTCTATGCAGGCAGTGATATCTTCCTGATGCCATCAAGGTTCGAGCCATGTGGTATTAGTCAGTTACTGGCTCTACGTTATGGCAGTGTGCCTCTCGTAAGGGAAACAGGTGGTCTGAACGATACCGTGCAGGCATATAACGAGTTTACTGGAGAAGGGAATGGCTTCTCGTTCACGAGTTTTAACGCACATGACATGATGAATACGATTCGGCGTGCGGAGGAAATCTACAAACAGCCAGAACACTGGAAGAAAATTGTGAAGAATGCAATGGGCGGAGAATATAGCTGGAACGTTTCAGCTGAGGAATATATGGATATTTATCGTCGAATTACACTCGAACCTGTAAAGTGATGTAGTCTTGATGAGTCACAGCATATGATGCTGTGGCTTTTTTCTCACGCCAAAAAACACTTCTAAAAGTTCAGAATGAATGTCATTCAACTGAGACGGTAGAAGTGCTTTTCTTTTGACATGATTATGCTTGGACTGAATGGTTAGAATGGATGGTTGATGGTTCAAGCTGTCTGTACAAAATGCGGTACCCATAGGGGTCGAGCTTAATATTCATTAATCCTTCGGTTGGAAATACAGGCTCTTCGGTTAACGCATCTTTCCAGTCTTTCGTTTCCATGGGATGTGAGAGCGTACGATCTTGAGGTGTATTGTTCATCCAAACAGTAAAGTGGAGGTTGTCATCTACGCGTTCATAAACGATACAGGGATCATGATGATCAGCCTTGAGGAAACGGAAGCGTCCTTTGCGCAGGGCTTCATTACTTTTGCGTAAATCAATCATCAGACGATAAAAATCATAAAGTTCTCTGTCTTGCTTGTCCTGGTCCCATTCCATGCATTTTCGACAATCGGGGTCAGCATCACCACTAATCCCAACTTCGTCCCCGTAGAAGATACAAGGTGTACCGATATACGTGAAAAGAAATACAACCGATAACTTTAATCGGCGTTTATCTTCCCCTAACCGAGTGAGCAGGCGAGGGGTATCATGGCTGCACAGCATATTGAAGATGACCTCATTCGTTTGTTGCGGGTAGCGCATAATTAATGAACCCATCTCGTTGGCAAAATGATAACCATCCATTGATCCGCAGAAGAACTGAAGCACTTTGTCGGCAAAAGGATAATTCATGACGGAATCAAATTGATCCCCCATAAGCCAGGTCAAAGAATCGCTCCATACTTCACCAACAATGTAGGCTTCGGGATTGGCTGCCTTCACAACCTTGCGAAAATCACGCCAGAAATGGTTGTCCACTTCATTCGCTACATCCAGCCGCCAGCCGTCCAGCTTGATTTCCTTGATCCAATACTCAGCCACATCAAGTAGATAAGCCTTAACCTCAGGATTGGCAGTATTAAATTTGGGCATGTTGCCATAGAACCCAAACGTATCGTAGGTTGGTATGCCGTTCTTGATCTGAACCGGATATTCATTGATGTGGAACCAATCGGCATACGTTGAGTATTTTCCATGTCTGAGTACGTCTTGAAAAGGAGGGAAGTCTTCGCTGCAGTGGTTAAACACCGCGTCCAACATGACACGGATACCCAGGCGATGGCATTCTTCTGTCACTTGTTTGAGCATGGCGTTATCACCGAAATGGGGGTCGACTTTTTTATAGTCAATGGTGTCGTACTTGTGGTAGGAATTGGCCTGAAATAGCGGGGTAAAGTAAATGGCGTTCACGCCAAGTTCAGTCAAGTCATGCAGATGATCCAGCACACCTTGCAGATCTCCACCAAAATAATTGTCCAGCTCAGGTTTGCCACCCCAGTCATGGGTTCCTTGCGGATTCAACTTGGGATCTCCATTGGCAAAACGCTCAGTCATGATCTGATAAAATACGGCTTCTTTGGCCCACTCGGGCACCTTAAACACATCGATCTCATGTATATAAGAGAACTCATAATATCCTCCGGTTGGATAGGGGGCCTCATAATGAATGCCGTTATCCGCGAGGAAAACATCTTCCGAACCGGCGGTTATCCGAAATATATAGGTGAGACGTTTGAATTGTGGTTTGACGGCAACCTCCCAATAATCAAACATGCTATCGGCAGCAGCCTTCTCTAGTTGTATTTCCTTGTAAGTTCCATTCCAATTGTACTTATCTCCGGTCAGTGCAGTCACGTATTGAACATCATTTCGCTTGGTTCGTACGCGTAGATGTATGGTAGACGAATCATAGGCATAGGCCCATTTGTCACGAGGAACATGATACATGGCTTCGAGCAGCATGACAGCACCTCCTGAGTATAGGATAAGTTATAGAGGTTGTTCAAAAGCCCGCTTTTGATTACAAAGGATGCCTATCGGCATCATCAGCATCGATTATGGAATTCAGCCGAAATAAGCATATGCTTACGAAGTATGTTTCCTACGGAAACATTGTAGTTGCTCACGTAGTTTTGCCTACGCTCCGCTACTCCATTTCTAGCTTCATCCCATCTTCTCGGTACTGAAAATCGGTCTTTTTGAACACGTACTTATAGCTATAAATAACCAAGTTAGCCAGCAAATGAAACACAATTCCTGTAATAAAATGTATTATTTTCAGTAATTTCAAGGGTTTCTTTCACAGCATCTCCACCTTCTTACTGAATATACTTACAGCTTAATCAAGAAAAGGGGTGCCTTGAACAAGCTTGAAATTCAAGTCTGTTCAGGGCACCCCTACATAACATGTTGAAACGAATCTTAGCGAATAGCTTGCTCGAACTCTGTACGGATGGATTGAAGTAGCACCGGCTGGCTTAGGACGTCGTAGGCTGTTGTAGCGAGTGCCTTGGCACCCAGAATCATCCCGTCCAGCGCACACTCTTGAAGTGCAAGATCACGGAAAGCTATGGAGTGCAGTGTGTGCACCTCATCCACAACACGGATGTAGGGATGGATTGCAGGACATTTTAAAGAAACGTTACCGATGTCCATCGAGCCATGATCGTTACCACTCACAATCTCTTCTTGCGGGATGCCGAGTTCAATCAGATTTTGACTAAACGCAGCTGAGAATACTTCATTGGTGACCATCTCGTCGTAGGACGTTTCATAGTTGGACGTCACCAGCTTGCAACCTGTCTGTAGAGCAGATCCTTCAGCAATCTGAATCACACGCTCCGTGAGGATATTCAGTTCTTTTCGAGTTGCTGCACGTACATAAAATTGGGCTGAAGCGTAGTCAGGTATGATGTTTGCTGCCTGACCTCCGTTGTTGATCACACCATGAATGCGAACGGTGCTTTTCACTTGTTGTCGGAATGCGTTGATCCCGTTGAACGTTTGAATGACAGCATCAAGTGCATTAATGCCTTCGTGCGGACTTGCAGCAGCATGTGAAGAGCGGCCATGGAATTCAAATTGTACTGCATCAATAGCGAGTGAGCTGCCGGACTTTTCGTAGGCATAATACGGATGCGCCATGAGAGCAACATCGCAGTCATCGAACAAGCCTGCTTCCGCCATCGGAACTTTAGCACCACGTGTCTCTTCAGCTGGTGTACCAAACACTTTAATGGTTCCACCTACTTCATCCAGAATGGATTTCAGCCCAACAGCAGCACCAAGACTCATCATGCAGATTAGGTGGTGACCACAGGCGTGACCGATCTCCGGCAAAGCGTCATACTCACATAGTAAAGCGATGGTAGGGCCGGGTTTGGTGGCCGAATAGGTTCCGATAAAAGCAGTGTCCAGTCCGAGAATTGGAGCCTCTACAGTGAAACCGTGGAAGACCAGTTCTTCTTTCAAACGGGCAGAAGCGAGATACTCTTCATTTCCCAGTTCGGGGTTGGCACCAATATATGATGAAATGGCTTTAAAACGGGAAGCATATTGATCAATAACCGTCAGGATCTGTGATTTGTTAGATGTCATTGGTAAACTCCTTATGCAAAAATGAAAATAATTCATTGATTATATCACGTTTGCTTCATTTTTTCAGAAACAAGTCAAGATTTGTAATGTCAAAATGCATTGCATAATCATGCATTGTACTTTATAATGACTCAGTCATCAACATGAGAAGCATACAAAGTATTGTAAGGGGAGAGAAAAAGGTTGAAATTGATAAGTCGTTATACCATGATGCTGTTGACCTTTGTTGTTCTGCTGACGACTGCCGTTCCTGTGGCACTTGCAAGTGGGACTACAGACAATTCAAGCAGTAAAAAGCTGGTGCTCGGTACAAGTGCCGATTTTGCACCATATGAATTCCATAAAGTAATCGATGGCAAAGATGAAATCGTTGGTTTTGATATTGCCATTGCCAAAGAAATTGCCGCAGACCTTGGGGCAGAACTAGTTATAGAGGACATGGGTTTTGACGGGCTGTTGCCTGCATTGCAAAGCGGTCGTGTCGATCTGGTTATCTCGGGCATGACGCCGACTGATGAACGGAAGAAAAGCATTGATTTTTCCGACACCTATTATAAATCAAAACAAGTGATCATGGTTCGTAATGTCGATAAAGACAAGTATCCAACCATGGCAGAACTCGAAAATGCAAAGATTGGCGTACAAAAAGGTTCAATTCAGGAAACGATCGGACAAAAAATTCCTGGAGCGAAGCTTACTGCGCTTGATAAAATCTCGGATATCGTGCTTCAACTGCAAACAAAACGCGTTGACGTGGCAATCGTTGAAGATACCGTTGCTGCAGGATATCTGGACGATATCATTGGACTTGCTGCCGCAGTTCCGGACGAAGAGCAAGTGGAAGCCGCAATCGGGATTCGTAAAGGCAATACGGAGCTCCTGACTGCAGTGAATGGAACACTGGAGCGGTTGAAAAGTGAAGATAAAATCAACCAGATGGTGACAGATGCAAGTCTACTGATGGCTGATAAAGTGAACAAATCACAAAATATTTTCCAAGTATTCTGGGAGTACAAAAGTTTCTATGCAACAGGTGTAGGGTATACTCTCTTGCTATCCGCACTTGGAGTGATCTTCGGGGTAATTATCGGTTTAATCATCTGTTTGTTCCGTCTACATGACGTTGCAATCTTACGTTGGATTGGTACGGCTTACGTTGAAGTTATCCGTGGTACACCGATGCTGGTACAGTTGATGATTATCTATTACGGTATTTCCTTGACGTTTGGAATTAATTTCTCTGCTCTTCAAGCGGGTATTATCACACTTTCCATTAACAGTGGTGCTTATCTGGCAGAGATTTTCCGCGCAGGTATTCAAGGTGTGGATCGTGGTCAATTGGAAGCAGCTCGTTCCCTCGGGATGGGCAGAGGTGATGCAATGCGCTTTATCATATTGCCACAGGCTTTCAAAGCCGTATTACCGGCAATCGGTAATGAATTCGTGACGATCATCAAGGAATCCTCCATTATCTCTGTTATCGGTATGGTGGACATTATGTATCAGGCAAGTGTTGTCAAAAACATTACGTACCAAGGAATGAGTCCGTTTGTCATTGCGGCAGCCATTTACTTTGTATTAACGTTCATTTTGTCCAAGCTGCTGGGACGACTGGAAAGGAAGTTGAGTGCAAGTGATAGACGTTAGACAATTACACAAATCTTATGGTGATAACGATGTGCTTAAGGGCATTAACGTGACGATTGGCAAAGGTGAGGTTGTCGTGGTGATCGGTCCTTCCGGTTCAGGTAAAAGTACATTCCTACGCTGTCTGAACCTGTTGGAACAGCCTACCTCGGGTGAGATTGATTTTGAAGGCGTGTCAATTACAGACCCCAAGCACAACATTAATGCAACTCGTGAAAAAATGGGCATGGTGTTCCAGCATTTCAACTTGTTCCCACACAAAACGGTACAGCAAAACATCACAATTGCTCCGATTAAAGTGAAGAAGCAATCGACTCAGGAAGCGGAGAAAATTGCCGCTGATCTGCTCAACACGGTGGGCTTGTACGATAAAAAAGATACATTCCCGAATCAGCTATCCGGTGGACAGAAGCAACGGATCGCCATTGCAAGAGCATTGGCCATGCAGCCGCATGTGATGCTGTTTGACGAGCCTACTTCGGCACTGGACCCCGAGATGGTCGGTGAAGTGCTAGATGTCATGAAACGTCTTGCAGAAGGCGGTATGACTATGGTCATCGTGACGCATGAGATGGGTTTTGCACGTGAAGTAGGAGACCGGATCCTGTTCATGGATGGCGGGGTCATTGTAGAAGAGGGAACACCTGATGAGGTGTTTGGAGCACCAAGAAATTCACGTACACGTGACTTTCTTGCTAAAGTACTCTAAATGAAGTGATCCAATAGCGTTACTGACTTCGAGTCGGTAACGCTATTTTTTATGCGTAATAATCATTTATAGGTTTGAAAAGTAACTTTTCTGTTACCAAATATAAAGGGATCGGGTCACCCAAGTTTCTGAATTATCCAGTATTCTTACAGTTGATGACATGCTGAAAACCATATGGTAAGAATTACTACAAGTTCAGGTTACAAAATTGTGATATATTGAACTCTGCCGAAACTTCCGGACAGGGAGTGCGGGGGATGTAACGATGCAGATCGTGCAGGGGGAAGATCTATGGCACACTGCTTGGGGTGAATTAGGGGTACATAACGTTTCACATGTAACGAAGAACCTATAGGGTGGCTCCTCATCCGAATCCGACAACTAACTTCGCAGGCATAATGAGGGAGGAAGACCATGATTAACAAGAAACGTATAGCCAAAACAGCAGTAGCATTATTGACAACAGCAATGCTCATTCAAGCCGTTCCGGCTCACGCAGATTCAGTTCATGTGGCCAAAGAAGGGGATACCTTCTACACCTTATCGAAACAATATGGAGTAGCACTCAACACGTTGGTTAAAGCAAACAATGACATTTCGCCTTACAACATTTATGGTGGTTTGAAAATTACGATTCCTCGTAAGGCAAATAATGTAGCAGTTGCTGCGGCTACGGAGAGCAAGGCTCAAGCGAAAACTGTTACTACAGCAAGCTTGGACGTTAACGCAGATAACAAAGTTGTTCAAGCCTGGGGAAAAACGTTCGATTACAGTAAAGCAGTGAACGTGAAAGCAACCGCATACTCTGCAGATCCGTCCGAAAATGGAGGATGGGGTGCTGTGGATTACTTCGGCAATGATCTTGAACTGGGCACGATCGCAGTTGATCCAAGTGTGATTCCACTTGGAACCAAAGTACTGGTAACCGGTCACAGTCATCCGGGATTGCCCAAGCAGGCTTTTGTAGCTACAGCACGTGATGTGGGCGGTGCAATCAAGGGTCATCGGATCGATATCTTTATCCCTGGTAGCAAGCAGTCCGTAAGCACGTTTGGTTTCCAGGATATCGAGCTGTATATCCTGAAGTAGAAAGGTAATTACATCTAATAATACAAACAGGGTGTCTGTCAGTCGCTACTTGCGATTGAACAGGCACCCTTTTAACATTGTCATCATTTTTGTAATGGGCCCCCTAATCTTTGGCCTTTGGCAATCCCAGCATCTCGTCCAAGGTGACCAGTTCATACCCCCGATTACGCAGTTCCTCGATAATTTCAGGCAAAGCCTCAATGGTGCCGTTGAGGTTCGATCCTACACCGCCTCCTGCATGTTGTAGAACGATGGAGCCAGGTTTCACGGCAGATAGGATGTTATCTTTTACCTCTTCCTTGGAGAGACCTTTCCAATCTAGTGAGTCAACATTCCAGTTCACAATGCTATAGTGTTGTCTGGCAGCCCACTGTAGCTGTTCTTCATTAATGTCTCCGTAAGGAGGCCGAATCATCTTCGGCGTATACCCTGCCAGATGCTGAATGATATCTCCGGTATGTAAAATTTGTTTGCGAAAGGCATTCATCGACAGCTTACTGAATTCTGGATGATTATAGCTGTGATTGCCAACAATATGCCCTTCCTTAACGATGCGTTTCACCAGATCCGGATGTTTCTCGGCACGACTACCGACGATAAAAAACGTAGCTCTGACCTTATATTTCTTCAATACATCCAATACCTGTGGAGTAAATCGTGGATCGGGCACATCATCAAAAGTCAGGGCAACCTGCTTTGTTGAAGGACCATTCGTTTTAAACGTATCCGCATATTTTTGACGTAACTGTCCCAATGTCAGTTGTTCTTCTTCTGTGGAATCTGAACCTGATACTGATTCATTTGGCGAGCTTGAAGCATCCCACGATGAAACTGGAGCATGATATCCTCCAAGAAAAATAACGATAACCATCAGCATAATGAGGCGTACGCGCATAATAACGGCCTCCTTTTTCAAAATGACGTTCTCCTTGGTATGCCCGGGGGTTCCATAAAATATGCGTAGTGTGAGAAGTTTCATTGTCAATTTAGCTCATGACAGCCATAATTCCTCCATATATAACATATAGAAAAGGATAGGTGGATGGGTATGAGTACATATGATTTGAAATCCATACGTTTACAGGTGATTGAAGCAGGAGAAGATAAGGTTTTTCTCGTTACCGGAGGAAAGGCGCATATTGGTGCCGTAGCCACGTTCTACGTGGATCATGAGCGCGTAAGCGGGACGACGGTACATATTCCGGGTCATAAGGAACAAGAGCTGTGTGAGCGGCTTGCCCGAAAAGCTTCCCTACAGCTGAAAGTAACCGTTACGGTGATCATGGGTATCCATTTTGATTCCATTACACGGATGCAAATCGACGAAATCGTGCAGACTGCAGAGAGGCTGATGGAGGATCATCTGAACAAGGATAAACGATCTTCCTAACATAAAGAGCAATCGAAAATTTTGATTTTATTTGCTAAAATTGAAACGAGTTGTAGATTGTTACGTATGTATGTTTATATACGATGTAATATCGACTAGGAGGAATAACATAATGTCCATTTTCAAACGATTGCGTGATTTAACAATGTCTAACATCAACTCCATTATTGACAAGGCGGAAGATCCAATCAAGATGACGGACCAATATATCCGTGACATGCAAGAGGATCTGGAAGATGCAGAGAAAGCAGTAGCTGCACAGATTGCCATTGAGAAGAAATTCAAGCAGCTATTCGAAGAGCAGGAAGCTCTTGTGAAGAAACGTGAAGAGCAGGCGCATACGGCAGCACGTGCTCAGAATCTGGATCTGGCTCGCCGGGCTCTGGAAGAGAAAAAGGTTGCTGAAGAGAAGATGGCTGAGTACAAAACCAGCTATGATCAGAACAAGGCTTCTGCAGATAATCTGCGTGGCAAGCTCGACGAGATGCGTAAGCAATTGACTCAAATGAAGAACAAACGCGAGACATTGGTAGCCCGCTACAATGCAGCGAAAGCGCAAACGGAAATCAACAAAGCGTTGAATGGGTTTGGCTCCGATACGGCAAGTGCCGGCATGAAACGTATGGAAGAGAAAATGATGCAAATGGAAGCTCAAGCTGAAGCAAGCAACGAAATGTCCTCTAAAGGCAAGTCTTTGGACGAAGAATTCGAGAAGTTGGGTAAAGATCAGGCTGTTGAAGATGAACTCGCAGCATTGATGAAACAGTACGATAATAAGAACTAACACCTTGGTTGTCAGCAGGGTTAACCAGCGGAGGAGAAGAGCGTTTCTCCTTCGCTTTTAAATGCGGTTCATGTTGATATGTGGGGGCTGTGTAAATGGATTTGAACATTTTAGCGATGCTGGTCTGGACCGTATCTGGTTCGGTTTTGCTGTTTGTCTTGATGTATGTAGATTCACTGTTTACGAAATATAAGGATTTTGCTGAAGTTAAGGCTGGCAATATGGCTGTTACCACACGTATGGTGATGAAATTATTTGCACAAGGGTATGTACTCGCTACGTCCATTTCGACGGCTGGTCATCTTGGAGAAGCATTATTGGTCTCCGTTGTATCCTTTATCATTTTGTTAATACTGGAGAGTGTCGTACACTTTATGATTCGCAGATGGGCTAACCTGGATCTGGATACCGGAATTCAGCAAGGGAAGACAGGATATGGCTTGTTCTCTGGCGCTTTACATATCGTGGGCGCACTGATTATTGCAGCTTGTTTATAAGATAAGGAACAGGAGTAATTCTCATGAGTGTATGGAAACGAATTAAAGGAATACTAACGAAACCTGAACCACCGCAGGCAGAGAAAACCATGCTTCAGCTTGCACCTGGTGATATCTGTGAGGTTTCTCTGGTCACTTATGAAGTCGTTGGTCGGGTACAAAATCGTGCTCGAAATGCGGTTGTTCTTACGCTGCAGGATGGCACCGCATTTCGATACTTGCATATCGAAGAACGGGAAATCACACGTTATGCCTTATATATACCAATCGATGGCAGACTAGATGCACCTGATGAGGTGCCTACATTGCTCGATCTGGATGGACGCGCATATCATCTGGAGGAAGAATATGGTGGCATGGTGTCTACGGCAGGCAGAACTCCGTATGGTCAGGCTGGAGAACAATTGGTATGGCAGTATCAGTCGGATGATAATATGCTTCTTCGCGTGGAGTGGCAAGACAGAAGGTTTACACTGTATGAGGGTGAGTCCATTATTCCTGCGGATATCAAAGTGATTCGTTCGAGCTAGGAGAGGTTCCAATGAAAAAACGCTTGGCACATGGATTAAAATTAATGCTGGTCCTCAGCCTTGTGATGTCTCTGTTGTCCGCGTGCGGAGCACCTTCTGTTCAGGACACATATCCGCTTGAATCGGTTAGTGGCAGTGGTAACTCAACGTCCTATGTGTACCGGGCTTCGGACCGCACCGTTCCGGAAGTGGCTCAGGAATTGTCTGACCAAAGGCAACCGGATCAGATCTCGGCAGAGAACACGGAGCGTATGTTCCTGGTGTATCAGGACGAGTATTATCATCTGCAACAAGATCCGAACAAGCCGGAGGATACCTTGGTTGAGGTGGACTCAAAGGAATATGTTCGGCAGAACTACGATTCATCTTTTTTACAAGGTTACCTCACTGCTACATTAATTGGTAATCTGTTCGATTCTTTTGGTGGGCGAGGTTATGGCAACTATCGAGGATATACCAATAAAGATACCTATAAACCGAGTGCAGGATCTTACCGAGCACCAACAAGTAATGACAAGAAGCTTGCTCCACCCATTACTGTCGATCGGAAAGGTACGATTACAAGGCGTGGAAGCGATAAAGATTCAAGCGTGGGATCTGGCGGAGGATTATTCAACCGTAACAAGGATCAGAGTAAGGGAACCATTGATCGCAACAAAAGCAGTGGTGGTCTGGGCGGGTTGTTTGATTCACCAAAGAAATCCTACAAAAAACCGAAAACCAGAGTGGGCGGCGGTCGCATTATGAGGCGTAGATAATGATTTAATTATAAGCTTGGCTGCCCAACATATAGTACAATCCAAAAAGAACAGGAAAAGGTATGACGGATTTATCTCTATCCGCGCATTTACCTTGGAGCTGTTCTTTTTTCTTTACGACTTGCGAACATGATTGGATTTACGTACACGGGGAATCGTGGAAGCAGGTTGTTTGCGAATCCAGCGGATAAATGGCATCATTCGTTCATCCTGTCTCAGGGACGGCAGGTCGGTAAGACCAAGAGTCACAATGTCGCGATTGGTATATAGCGAATGGATCTGTTTGTGACAGGGAATACACAGGTTGGCTGTAGGCAGATATGTTCCGCCCATTTCTTTGGGCGTCAGATGATGGAGAGTGGTTTCCACAGGTTCTCTTCCGCATAATTCACATCGTTCACTCATGATGATCGCCTCCCTTTGTCATTTGTATTATGGGCATATATGCTTGCTTTCATGTTGGATGTTGAGCGATGTACTTGTCATCTTACCGCATTCGGGCTACACTTTCTTATACGATAAGATGTCTCTAGGAGGTACGAATACTTTTGAAACTGAACTCACATTCACATGATATGACAACTGCCAAGTTCAACCGTACTGCTGTACAGGTACCGGATGCCCAAGCGAAAGTAGCAGCACGAGTTACTTCAGGCTCTTTAGAGAAAGTTAATCTTGAGTCTGCCCATGGACGTACACTAGCAGAGAGCATTCAGGCACCTCATCCGTATCCGTTCTTCCGGAGATCTGGTATGGATGGATTCGCGGTTATAAGTACAGATACCATAGATGCATCGAGTGATCATCAAATCTGGTTTAGGGTAATTGATGAAATTCCTTGCGGTTATACCTCGGACCATACCATTGTTTCAGGTACAACTGCTCGCATCATGACCGGTGCACAGGTTCCAGAAGGTGCGGATGCGGTGGTCATGATGGAGATGACCGAGAGCAAGGAAGAGAATGGAGAACAGTGGATTGCATTGAAACGACACATATTGCCGGGCGCTAACATCACACCAATCGGACTGGAAGTTCAGGAGGGTCAGCAACTGCTCGAAGCAGGAACGATCATCAAGGCAGGAGAGCAGTCGGTGCTAGCTACTTTTGGAATAGCAGAAGTTCCTGTATTTCAACGTCCTAAGGTGGCGATTTTCGCCACAGGCACGGAATTGCTTGATGTAGATGAGCCACTGCAACCAGGTCGGATTCGGAACAGCAACAGTTATATGCTGCGTTCTCTGGTCGTTGAAGCGGGAGGAGAGCCGGTGATGTATGGTTCCATTGCAGACGATGTGAATACAGCAAGGGCCAAACTGGAAGAAGCTATTCAAGATAATGATATCGTGGTGACCACAGGCGGTGTATCCGTCGGGGATTATGATATTATGGGTGAACTTGTGTTGGAAGAACATGTAGAGATGTTGTTTAACAAAGTGACGATGCGACCAGGCAGTGTAACCACAGCTGCTGTATACAAAGATAAATTGCTTTTTGCGCTTTCGGGTAACCCTGGGGCTTGTTTTGTGGGCTTTAGTTTGTTTGTTCGTCCAACCATTCGTTCCATGCAAGCGGATGAGCATCCTTATTTAGAAGAATGGACTGCGATCTTGGAAGATGAGTACATCAAAGTAAACAATTTCACACGATTCGTACGTGGCCGCACAGAGATCCGCAACGGAATGGTTTACGCTATACCCGCTGCTGCCCGTGTAGATGAATCCAGCGTGATGATTACGATTAAGGATAGTGATTGTCTAATTGTTATTCCTCCTGAGAAAAAAGGCATTCCTGCGGGTGAGCAAGTGCGCATCCTCAAACTGCCCACAGGTCATGTGAGGTAGTTATTAGATGACTAAAATGAGTGAAAACAAACCACATATCATACAGATTGTTGGATACAAGAACACGGGCAAGACGACCATGACAGCCGCGCTAATCGGGCACTTTTCTTCTATGGGACTTAAAGTAGCAGCGATTAAGCATGATGGACACGACCATTTCGAGATGGATCAAGAAGGAACGGATTCTTATCGATTTGGGGAGGCAGGGGCCTCGGCGGTGGTTGTGATGTCAGAGAAACGCACTGCCATTATGGAGCGACAAGCAACCAGGTTGGAGGATATGTTAAGTCATCTGTCCGGGTATGATTGGATTGTTATTGAGGGATTTAAAGAGGCTTCTTATCCCAAATTCGTGATGGTTCGAGAAGAGAAGGATCTGAGACTAATTGATCGCCTTGGAGGTGTAGTGGGTATGATCTCATGGTTATCTCCAGATCAAGTTATGAGGCTAAGCGTCGTAAACAGGGATATAACGTGGTACTCGGTTCATGAAACGGAGTATATAGCCAAAGCTTTGTTACAGATGGTTGAGCGCAAGTGAAGGCAGAATGTGAATTCGAATCGCGGAAACCTTAAGAAGTGGGATATTATGGTCGCTACACATGATTGAATGCATAGAGAGCGTGATTGATCTTTTTCAAAATTACGTAATATTTATTATGTAAACTAAACTATGTCTGCTTATGTTCGTCTCCTTAAATGATGTAAAAAGTGAAAAAAAAGCAGCAGACCTTTCTCGGATCGAAATCCTTGATGCGGCTTGCTGCTTTTATTATGTTTGGGATGTTACATCCCATCTTCTGTACGGCGTTCGATGGCTTCGGACATTGTTTTGTCGGTAAGGTGAGCGTAGATCTCGGTTGTTTCCGTAGAAGCGTGTCCAAGTTGCTCTTTCGTTTTGTAAATATCATTTTGCAAATAATAGTCGGTTGCGAATGAATGTCGTAATTTGTGCACGGTCAAGTAGGGTTTGCCAAAGCGCTTGGCGTATTTCATGATCATGGCCTGGATTGCTCTTTTGGTCATTCGACTGCCTTCTGAATCTCCGTTACGCAAAGCAATGAACAGACCTTTCTCCCGCTTGGGCGTACGGTAACGTGATTGCCGCAGGTTCATATAAGTTGCGAGTTCATCCTTGGCCTGTTCCCTGAAATAAACGGGTGTTTTGTACGTCTCATCATTGTTACCTTTGCGATAAACATACAGGAGTTTGTTGTTCAGATCGAGATCATCGACGTTCAGGTTCACGACCTCCGACACCCGTAAACCTGAATTGAGGATCAGGCTGGCAATGCAGGCGTCCCGTTCTTTGTTGAGCTCATGGGAATACAGTGCTTGTTTGTTCTTCTCCATATCGACAGCGTAACCTTCAAGGATATAGCCGATAAATTCCAGCAGTTCCTCTTCCTCCAGAATTTTACCTTTGAGTTTGGCAGCGGTGTCCTTGGGTTTATGGGTACGCTTGATCTCGATTTTGGCCATAATGTTCCGCTTCAGCAAAGGATAAAAGTCTTCATCTTCCGCAATCTGGCTCAGGTAATGGAAAAGGGAGCGAAGGGAAGAGAGCTTGCGAGAGACGGTAATTCTGGAATTGGTTCCTTCACGCTTAGTTGTGAGAAATAATCGATAGGCGGTAACCGAATCCATGCGAAGGACTTCGAGTTCAGTCAACGTAACTTCTTTATTAGAGCTTGCCTCGGATAGCCCTTCTGCTCGCAACCAACCGAAGAAAGCTTCGTAATCTCTTAGATATTCGAGCAGGGTAGAGGGGGACAGGTCAGGCAGCTTGTAGTCCATGAATTGCTGAACGAACCAAGGCATGGAAGGTAGTTTGTCATCCAGCTTGCGTCGATCAATCTCTTTTTGCACGTTGGTCAAGTTCGACACCTCCATGTGAAAAACATATAAATTAATATTCAATGTGTTCGTATTCTATGCTCTAGTGTACCATAATTTACATCCTCACAGCTTGTTCACTGATGCAGGTAGCAGGTAGCGGATGCTTCCTTGCCCTTCAGCGCGTAAACCTTTAAAGTAATCAGTATACGTAGAGCAGAGGAGGTGAACCGGATGAATATGCAAATAGAACTGGTTCCCCGGGAACGCAGTCAGGTGATTCGGCATTTAATGCAATTTTATCTATATGATTTTACCAAATATCTGAATATTGATGTGGACAGCAATGGTATTTTTCCAGAATATCCGGGTCTGGAAGCATTCTGGACAGAAGAGGACCGCAAGTTTCCTTTTTTAATTACAAGTGATGGCGCACCTGCAGGGTTTGCTCTTGTGGAGAAACTGGAGCCTGGAAGTAAAGATAATGACTACTATTTGACTGAATTTTTTGTAATGCAAAAATATCGGCGCAGTGGCGTGGGCACTCGGGCAGCCTACGAATTGTTTAAACGTTTTCCAGGGAGATGGAAAGTGACCCAAGTTCGTAACAATGTCATTGCGCAGGCGTTCTGGCGAAAAATTATAGGGGAGTATACGGGAGGCCGTTTTCGAGAGAAGTTTCATCCGGAGTTGGGCAATCCAAGCCAGTATTTTGTAACCTGATTCCGATCGGGGCTTTACTTACATATAAGCATTTGCATGATTGAGATATAAGTTGAACTAATCATTTACACGTTAACAGCGATTGGAAGGTTGTTATGTCATCGTAGTGTCAGTGTAAATAATCTTTAGTTCAACTTATATAGAATAAAGAATCTGATGAAGGAGTGAGTGATATGAACGTACCCGCATTCCATCTCGATGGACAGACAGCACTGGTGACAGGCGCGGGGAGAGGGATCGGAAAAGCAATTGCAATTGGACTTGCCCAGTCAGGCAGTGATGTTGTACTTGTATCCCGAACGATGAGAGAAATTGAGGAGACCGCTACCTACATCTATGAACAGACAGGGCGTAAAGCACTCGCACTAACTGCGGATGTGACATCAAGAGAACAACTGGAAGAGACGTTTCAAGAGGCGATCTCGGAGATGGGCAGTCTGGACATTTTGGTGAATAACGCAGGTATGAACATCCGCACACCAGCACTTGAAGTAACGGACGAGCAGTGGGAGACCATCATGCAGACGAATCTGAAGTCGGCATTCGTCGCTTCCCAGTTGGCGGGTCAGCATATGAAAGAACGTGGGACTGGGAAGATCATCAATATCTCTTCGGTGGGCGGGCATACAGCTTTGCGGACAGGGGTTGTATATGGTGCAACCAAAGCAGCATTAATTCATATGACCAAAGTGCTCGCACTGGAATGGGGCAAGTATGGAATCCGTGTCAATTCAGTAGGGCCATGGTATTTCCGAACACCTTTGACCGAAAAGTTGCTGGATGATCCCCAGTATTTGCAGGAAATTGTAAGTCGTACCCCGCTTCAGCGAGTGGGAGAACTTGAAGAAGTGGTAGGGCCGGTCGTATTCCTGGCATCGGATGCAGCTGGATATATAACGGGTCAGACGTTATTGGTTGATGGTGGAATGTCCATCTATGGATTCTAGATGAGTTGAGTTGGTAACAGTCTGGAAAAGTGGGTGGGACAACCAAATTACGGGTAATAACATTGGGGATTCATCTGTATTTCTATTTATCTGTACCCAATTCATTGAACTTGGAGGAAGATAACCATGGAACTGCGTAATTACGGAAACACAGGCATGAAGGTAAGCACACTTGGATTTGGCGGAGCAGAAATAGGTAAAAATGTATCCAAAACGGATGTGGCTACATTGCTCAACAGTGCGCTCGATGCAGGGTTAAACGTGATTGATACGGCTGAATGTTATGGTGACAGCGAGGAATTAATCGGTGAGGTGTTGTCACATCGGCGTGATGATTACTATTTGTTCACCAAATGTGGACATGCTGCCGGGATCGAAGGTCCGGATTGGGATGCCAAAGTACTGGAGCAGACGATTGATCGTAGTCTTAAGCGGTTGAAAACCGACTATGTGGATGTCATCCATTTGCATAGCTGTTCTGAAGAAGTACTTCGGCAAGGTGCAGTTATCGAGGTTCTTCAACGTGCCAAGGAAGCAGGGAAAACTAGATTTATCGGATATAGTGGAGATACAACGGATGCGCTATATGCGATTCAGACTGGAGTATTTGACAGCCTAGAGACCTCATTAAATATCGCAGATCAGGAAGCAATTGAACTTACTCTACCTGAGGCGAGAAAAAGAAACATGGGTGTCATCGCCAAAAGACCTATTGCCAATGCGGCCTGGACGTATAAAACACTTACGGAAGAGGCTTATCCATTTATATACTGGAAACGCCTAATCGAACTTAACTATGGTTTTCTGGGTGAAGATGCCCAGGCAGCGGTGGAAACAGCACTACGTTTTACGCTAAGTACCGAAGGTGTAGACACGGCTATCGTAGGAACAGCCAAGCCAAATCGCTGGCAACAAAATGCCGATCTTGTGGCTAAAGGAGCACTCCCTCAGAAACTGTATGATGAGATTAGAGCACGATGGAACGAAATCGCGGGATCGGACTGGACTGGCCGGACTTAAATTTAAAAAAATATTAGCGAAGTCGCCATGATGGCGGCTTTTTTTTGGTTATTATAATATATTTTCAACATATGAAAATTTCATAATAGATATCACAACAGAGGCTGTGAAAAATTCAAGAAAAGAATATCTATACTTCAGTCTAGCCCGAAAAACCGATGAGAACGGAGAAAGAGGAAAATTCCAGTATTAAGCCCTTTGATTTTAACAAACGATTAATTTTCAGAAAAAAAAGATGTTGTTAAAATGAAACGCAAAATGGAGATAGCCTGCGTTTGATGTGAAAGAAATAACGACTTAATGATATTATTTCAACATATGAAAAATTCACAATAGAAATATTATTGTCTCACCTTAGTTACCATGTCACATAAAGCTTCGATACCGCTCTCTCATGTTAAAAAGGAAAATCATTCTAAGTGATAGAAGTCAATAACTTTTTTTGCGGATTTTACATGGGAGTGATCGCAGTTCATTTTAAAAGGGAAAAAAGCATATAACTCAAATTTAAAAACATATACAAGACATATTAAATATTATGTAAACTAATAATAATTCTTTTGGCAACACAGACATAAAACCTCCATGACCTGTAAACCGTAAGGGGATAAGGCAGAAGGAGGAGCTTCATGAAAAGTCAGCTACATGGTAAGAAAGAAGACGATAAACTAAGTTGGATCAGCCTATCCTTGTTTGGCGCGGGTTGCACGCTTGGCACGGGATTTTTCCTGGGAACCAGTCTCGCGATTCATTGGGCCGGCATATCCGTACTTGTACTACTTTTGCTGGCGGCAGCGGGTACTTACTTTGTATTTGGTGCACTGGCGCAGATGACGGCAGATGATCCAAAAGAAGGTGCTTTTCGAACCTATGCGGGTGAAGCATTTGGACCTTGGGCTGGTTTCGGGAGTGGCTGGATGTACTGGTTTTCAGAAATGCTCATCATGGGTAGCTCTTTAACGGCACTGGGGCTCTTCTCTCAATTCTGGTTTCCCAAGTTTCCACTGTGGGCATTTGTTGCGATCTATGCCGCTATCGGTCTGTTCATTGCAGCACTGGGAGCGAAAGGATTAACCAAAACGGAGAATATTCTTGCCGTAATCAAACTTGCTGCAACAGTTGCATTTATAGCCATAGCAGGAGCGGCTTGTCTGGGTTGGTTACCTGTAAAAGTGACACCAGAACAATTAAAGAATGAATGGTTTCCGCATGGAGGTAAAGGGGTGTGGACCGGATTTATCTATGCATTCTTTGCTTTTGCCGGGATCGAGGTTATGGGCTTGATGGCAGCCAAATTGAAAGAACCGAAAGATGCGGTGAAATCAGGTCGAGTGATGTTATTATCGGTGAGTACACTCTATGTCATTGCCATTGCTTTGATCCTGTTGCTTGTGCCATCCAGCCAGTTGACTCCAGATGAAAGCCCGCTTGTCAAAGCCATGTCAACCATTGGATTCACTGTAGTGGTCCACATTCTCAACGGAATTCTGATTATTGCTGGATTCTCGACGATGGTGGCTTCGCTATATGCCATTACGTCCATGTTGGTGAAACTCGCAGAAGATGGAGATGCACCGAAGTTATTTACGAAGACCTGGGGGAAAAAGGACATGCCCCTTCAGGCATTATGTTGCACAGCGGCCGGATTACTCCTGTCTACGTTGATGGCATTATGGATGCCCAAAAGCCTGTTTGAATATGTGACGACAGCAGGTAGTCTGGTATTGATGTATACGTGGCTGCTCATATGTATCACATACATTAAGAAAATGAAGCCTGTGAAGTGGAATCGCATTAAAGTATGGATTGCCATGGTATTAATTGTGGCTGCTGTGGCCGGGACAGCTATGGAAAAAGCCAGCAGAACGGGTCTGCTGGCAAGTGTGGGACTTGTGGTGTTCCTTGGGATCATCACGTATATTGTTCACAAAGTACGTGGCTCTAAAACACCCCAGTCTGCACCATCCAGACCTTAAGGAACTTTTGTGGAGGTACCCAGCGTACTAAGAGTGCGTAAATAAGTGTTGTAAGATTATTTCGTTAACTTGCCTAAGGCTTGCTTCATCCGCATGAATGGACACTTGGAAGGTGTCTGCTCATCATCAGGGAGAAAATATTGTTTCCACTCCAGATTATCCTGCTGACCATACCACATCAGCGAAGGGTGAGCAGGAACAGCATCATATGCAGCGAGACGTTTGCGGATCAAGGTTTTCATTTTGCGGCCAAGAGGGGTGTTGTCGTTAATGGATTCGAATACCCACCGCGGTTGAAAGGCAAACATGAGATAAGGAAAATGCCGGCTAGCTCTGAGTTCATGTGCGGGAGTTGCGCAAAAACAAAAGTAAGGCTCTCCGCCAAAGCAAAACTCCCAAGATGAATCATGAGGATCGGTTGAAATATGTTCCGGCCACGGCGCGGTATCATGTGAACTTACCCGATTAAGCATTTTCCAGAATAAGGTCTGATATTGCTCTACCGTTGTGTGATCTTTCAGATCGCTTGGTGTCTCACAGATTACGACCATGGAAGCGTAATGACCTGTGTCTCTGGATAGAGGACCATACTGTCTGAGCAGATCGGCCATATCTTCAGCAGCATGTTCAGATCGGGGATCACACGTAAAGCCGAACCTCAAATGACCTGACAGAAATCCCATTCGTCCAGGTACACATGGATACGTATTATCTTCGTCGGCGATCATTTTACCAAATTGCGAATAAGCGTCCTGCTGCCAAGATGGAAGACGCTTAAGCAAACTATTTATTTCGTCGGCACTATACAGCTCCGCCATTGATTCCCAACTCCATTCCACATGATACCGTTACAGTATTAATGTGGAGGAAGTTGGGTGACTGTCCAGCCTGATTTTGTTGTCAGAAAAAAATGGAACGCACAGCTTCGTACCCAAAATACAAACCAAATCCGATCAGGCAGATTCCCGAAATGATAGAGATCCAGCGCAATACGTTCTCACTGCTATGTTTGTGGAATCGGCTGGCCATGCCAGCCATAATGACATCCCACAGCAGGATGCCAATGAAAATGCCTGAACTGTAGAGTAGCAAATGAGCGGTATCCGTATGTTTCACAGTTGTCGCAAGAATGGAGCCATAGATACCAAGCCAAAATAAAATATTAAGTGGATTGGACAGGGCCATCAAAAAGCCGGATATAAACGATTTCCGAACCGTCGCATCCGCAGTAGATGTACCTTGAATCCCGTGTTTCAGCTTCGAGAGCGTCTCCACTCCCGTGTAAATGAGAATAAAACTGCCAAACGACCAGAGAAAAGAGCGCATAAACGGCGTGTCCAAAAAATGGGCAACTCCAAAATAAATCAGCAACATATACACCAAGTCTGCAAACATGGCACCGAGTCCTAGAATCCAGGCGTGCATGAATCCGTGCCTGGCTCCGCGGTCAAGTTGAGCGGCGTTAATCGGACCGATTGGAGCAGACAATGAGATTCCCAGAATAATATAACTGAACAGTACAGACATAAACACGTTCACTCCTTAACGGGTTCGATGAATTGTACCAGTTGTCTTAGAAAATGGGTACAAGTCATCGTATTCCCGCAAGGAGTGAATTAGAACAAACTATTTATATCATATGGCCTATGGCCTTGTTAATCTGTTGAAGATTCGACATCCAATTGAACTGGAGTACAGTGGTAGCCGTTGCACGAACTTTCCTCACAAGGACAAGCGGAGAGGCCAATCGTGAGGTCCATTAACGCCTCCATTTCGACATAATCCCCTGCACGAGAGTCGGGTGCTACAACATCAATTTTGCCTTGACTGTCTACAACGGATTTCATAAACAGGTTAAACGGATAGTGTTGATCTGGTGGTAGAATCCCGAAGGGTTCCAGTGCCGTGTTCAGATTGTGATAACAACTGGCGTGATCCATTTTGTCATATAACACCTCATACATCTCGGGACGACAAGCAGAGTTGAAGAAATCATGTACTCCAACCGTGTCACGCACAATCTTGAGTAAGGGTTGATATTGATTGGAATACACAAACTGCCCCGGTTTAATTCGATAAGTGCGCAGTACATCCATTGTCACGCCCGGGTCCAAGCGATGGTTAGCATCTTGCGCATCGTATGCCACAAAATCAATGACCTGCTGTCCCTCCAGATCTGTTATACGTAATAAAGAACCCTTGTTTACTTTCAGGGCATATCCCGTTTTGGCAGGGATACGAAAAGACTGTTTATGAGACTGTTTGGTATTCATTCGTCACATTCCTCCGCTATTTTTGCTTTCAGTATGCGGAGCAGACGAAGCTTTCATGCAGTATTTTAGCAACACATCATACTCAGGTGGGGAAAGATCAATGGTAAAGGTAGAAACACGCTGAACGATCTAAGCTGGAAACAGTGGGTTACCTTTCATCCCGATCCAAAGATCTGATTGTTCAAGCTGTGCAGCTAGATGTAATAACCAATCTTCGCGTCCCTTGGTTGCCATCACTTGAACGCCCATTGGCAAACCTTCAGGTGTCATATGCAGAGGTACACTTATCGCAGGTTGACCTGTCAGATTCGCGAGCTGGGTGAACGGAGTATACGTAAGACTTGGTTCAAACATCTCATAGATGAGTTGTTGCTGCTCGGTCTTGTCCAATTCACTAATCCGCATGAGATTACGAATCTGTTCATCATGAGGCGTTAACTCTCCAATCTTAGGTGCAGAAAAAGCATTAACAGGAGTGACGTAGAAGTCATAGCGTTCAAACAAAGTGGACATCTGCGCTGCCGCTACATCCCATTCAGCCAGACTATGTACAAATTCTGCAGCGGACACCTTTTTTCCAGCTTCAGCCAGAACCCAGGATTCAATCTCCATATCATCGGAAGTCAGAGCCCGTCCCATGGATCTTTCCATGGAAGAGATCATTGCGGCCATCTCACCGCTATTCATCATGTAATAATTCTCCATTAACCGGACTCCGTTGACGGGACTCAGCTTTTCTTCAACATGATGACCTTGTTCTTCCAACCAGCGAACGAGCTTGTATACCGATTCTTTGGCTTCTGCGCTGACAGGTGTGCCCACAGGCGAATCTGTTGTATACGCAATTTTCAGTTTGCGTTGATGTGGATAGCTCATATCTGCCAAGTAACTGCCTGGAAAGAGTGGAGCATGGAACGCGGCTTCAGGCTGAATGACTTGCAAAGTATCAAGCAACGCAGCACTGTCCCGAACTGAGCGGGATAAGGCGAAATCAATCGATGCGCCTTGCCATTGGCGACCAACTCCTGGTCCTACAGGTGTGCGTCCGCGAGTTGGTTTCAAACCAAACAAGCCGCTAAAAGAAGCCGGGATACGGATCGAACCGCCTCCGTCACTGGCTCCGGCAAGAGGAACGATACCGGAAGCTACAGCTGCCGCGGCACCACCACTTGACCCGCCTGGGGAGTGATTGATATTCCATGGATTTCGAGTTGGACCATGAAGACGGGGCTCAGTAATATTTTTCAAACCAAATTCAGGCGTATTGGTATGTCCTATGATGATAAAACCTGCATCACGCAGTCGAGTGACAAAATTCGAATTGCGTAATGCGCGATGCTCGCTGAACAAACGTGAGCCTGAGGTCAGAAATTCACCTTCCAAGGATTGCGAAATATCTTTCAGAAGCAGGGGCACACCAGCAAAAGGTTGTTCTCCAGGGCGAACCAAGCCAGCTTCCTCCCGTGCACGGGTTTCATATGTACGAATGACCGCATTAAGCTGCGGATTTACTTCTTCAAGGCGTGTAAACGCCGCTTCCAGCATTTCAACCGGGGATACTTCCCGGGATCGGATCAGTTCAGCCAAACCTACGGCGTCGTAGGAGGTATATGAGAATGAAGACATTATTGATCGTTCCTCTCTGAATATAGTTCATCTATTATTCCATATGTCATCGTACCACCGGATTAGATAAAAGACAAAACATAGAAGGGATGTAGTGCGATGAAGTGGATATTCGGTATGAGAGGAGGGAGAAGAGCGGAGGGTTTCAGGTATTGAAATAAGGCACAGGGCGAATAGCTCATAATGCGAATTGAGAAAATGATCGATTAATATCGAGGGAAATGAAAAAAAACCACTGCTCATCTGATGCGATGAGCAATGGTTTTATTTTATTTCCATTATTGGTTTATATGTGATTCTCGGATTCATCCACTTACTCTGTACGAAGCTTCGGTGCTGCATCGGATGCAGTTGATGATCGTTCCTGCTGTTTGGAAATGGCGAAGAGGGCCACCCAGATCAGGATAAAACCAAGCAGTTGCTCCCATGTAATCAATGTACGGAAAGCAATCCAGTTTACCAACACACCCGCCATCGGAAAGCTAAGTTCAGCGAGTGTTGCAACAGAGGCTTTGGTTGACGACAGACCTTTGTAATACAACAGAAGACTGAGCAAACCTGGTAACAATGCCTGACCGAGAATGTTGAGGATGACAGCAGTCTGTTCACCCGTTCCGGACGGAAACGTCCATGCCGCACCTTCGTTCCACGTCATAAAGACCAGGAGCGGGAGAGCAACGACGAAGCGAAGAGAGGTGACGGTTTCGTACCGCGCCTGTCCTAGCATCAGTCGGCCCATAACAGTTGAACCACCCCATAAGGCAGCAGCCCCAAGAGATAACAAGCTGCCAGCATGAATCCAGTTGTCCCAGTTACCTAGTGGCAGGGTAAAGCCGAATGTAAGCAGGTACGTTCCTGCGAGTGCAATGACGAACAGTCCGCCAAAGCGTCGTGGCAACGTTTCTTTCAATAACAGTTTAGCCAGTACGATGGCGAAGAGTGGTTGCATTTTTTGCAATAAAAGTACGGTGTTCGGATCGTTATGTGTAAGTGCCATGGTGAACAATACCGTTGCGAGTGCTGATCCTCCCCATGATATAAAGATCACGGCAATCCAGTGGCGAGCGCGTAGGTTCTTCAGATCAGCCCGGAATTTCCACAACACGGGAATGGCAATAAGGCTCACGATGATATGTTCCACCAGTACAATCTGTGTGGATGTCATCGTATTTAACAAAATAATGCGGAAGAGTGGGTCGACACCCCATAAGGCGGCGCCGAGAACAACAAGCCAGAATCCGGTATTACTTCGTTCTTTGCGGTAAACGGTTGATGCTGCTGATGTCTTTTCCATATTCAGGACTCCTTCGTCAGAACACGGAATCTTCAGTTGGCAAAATCGACAAAAGCCCCCGTTTCGGTATATACCAAATAAACGGGGGCTCATCCAAGGACATGCGTCAGGAAAGAGGCCTTCCCGTGAACGGCATGTCAATGTGTTGATCTTCTCTCATCCGGACTGTACCGTCGGCCTTGGATTCACACCAAGTCAGTCGCTACATGTCCTTCGTTAAGAACATGTAGCGAGTCGCGGGCTGGTTCCGAAGAACATCACCGCCGGTCGGGAATTGCACCCTACCCCGAAGATCCTATTCAATTATATAGTGTGTTGAACAAGCTGTAACATTAATAAGTTCATCTTATTCCTGTAAGCGCTAGCAGTTCAAGCATTATTTTTAATAAATGATATTCCAGCTCCCTTGCTGTCTGCGAAGAAGCACGATCTGACCTGCGTGATACGCATCATGGAGTACCCAGCGAGCTAGTTCGTGTGCCCATTTCTCTTCGGAATCCATATAAGCCGCTTCAAGATCTGACTCCTGTAACGCCGCCAATTGATCCCGTAACTGTTGGGCTAATCGGGTTGTACCCTGTAGCAGTGTATTCCATCCATCTGCGTCCGTTGGATCTCCAGAATTCCCAAACGTGTATTCATTGGATTCTACAGCGGGAAGGATAGGCTCCTTACCTTGCATGCGACATAACAAGCGATGGTTGTAATAATACATATGGTTAACCAACTGCCAGATGCTTAATCCCCCTGAGGATGGAACCCAAGCTGCTTGCTCCGCTGTGAGTCCCTCCAAGGACTTCGACAAAGGTACAATCCAATTGCATTGATCCCAGGTATCATCCTTTTGAATAAGTAACACATCTAGTGCTGTTGTCTTCGTCATTCGTGTATTCCTCCTTGAATAGTATTGTGGTGTAACTAGCTAAAACATCTTAATAAGGTTACACTCAATATAACACATCAAAGATAAGATGTAACCTCCTTTTATTAAAAAAGGTGGTTACATGGGACGGAGGCATATATGGATAGGTTATGGACCGATTTTGTAAACAGTGATTATCATGATTGGCGTGGAGGAGATCGATCGGAGGACAGGCTCGGGAAGGTGAACTGGCAGCAAGAATTTCTGGATCGATGGCAACTTCATGCCTCTGTCCCTGCATCTTCAGAGGATGAGTTTTCTATGAGAAAATTCAGGAATGAATTGATGGCTCTTGGAGCCCGCTTGTCTTCTGGAGCATCATTAACGGATATAGAAAAACAATGGTTGAATGGCGTTATGGAAGCAGGGCATGTGAGAAGAAAATTGACTACAATTGATCAGGAACTGAAGCTTCAGCTCGTAGCTGTAGAAGCTCATTGGCATCAGGTTATGGCTGAAGTAGCTGCTGATTTTGCTACGACTTTGGTGGAGGGAGAAGGGGGCAGGATTCGAATTTGTGATAATTCGGATTGTCGCTGGATGTTCTATGATGATACCCGAAGCAGAACACAGAAGTACTGTGATGATAAGATGTGTGGAAATCTGATGAAGGTCAGAAGATTTCGGGCTAAACGTAAAACCTAAAATTGAAAAATTTTAACAACAACTATATAATGTATATATACTAGCGAAACAATAGTCAGAAGCAGTACGGATTCGTATGCAGGATGTGATCGTCTTTCAAACCAAATCAGATGGGAGATGTGTCTTGTGCGGACAAGTTATCTGTTGAAAAATGGCTGTGTGTTGTCGATGGATGCTCAAGTTGGACAGTATAAGAGGGCGGACGTTCTGATCCAGGATTCCTTGATCATGGCGGTTCAGCCCGATCTGGATATTCCGGATGCGGAGGTCATTGATGCTTCATCCATGATTATTATGCCTGGGCTGGTGGACACGCATCGGCATGTGTGGGAATCACTTGTCAAAACAGCGGGAACCAACTGGTCCTTGCCCGTTTATTTGCAAAATCTCTATTATGGTGCGATGGGAAGCAAGCTCCGTCCACAAGATAGTTATATTGCTAACCTGCTCGGTTCTTTGGAAGCGCTTAATGCAGGGGTGACGACAGTGTTGGATTGGAGCATGCCGTATTCTTCCGAGCACACGGATGAACTGATTCGTGGACTTCAGGATGCAGGAATTCGGGCGGTATTTGCTCACGGAGTACCTGGTGAGACGAACTACTGGAATCGGGATAGTCAACTCACTTATTCGAATGATGTGAGAAGAGTCAAAGAGCGATATTTTTCATCACGGGATCAATTGCTCACCTACGGGCTTGCCATTCGTGGTCCAGAGTTCAGTCATTGGGATACAACGGTGAAGGAGATCGAGCTAGCTCAAGAGCTGGATGCCATCTGTTCCATGCATGCGGGATTTGGTAGTTGGGGATCTGTAGATCGCTCCATTAGTTACTTGTATGAAGCGGGGTTGTTAAGTCCACGAGTGAATATTGTTCACGGTAACACCATGGCTATGGATGAATACAAAATGCTGGCAGATAGCGGCGCTTCCTTGTCGGTTACACCTGAGGTTGAAATGATGATGGGGCATGGATATCCGGCCACCGGCTATTTCCTTGAACACGGAGGAACCCCTACACTTGGTGTAGATGTAGTGACGTCTACAGGCGGAGATATGTTCTCGCAGATGAAGTTTGCACTTCAAGCTGAACGATCCAGAGCCAATGAACAACTTTTGCAACAGGGTGAGATGCCTGGTGAGTTGAACTTGCAGTCCAGCCAAGTATTGAGATTTGCAACTTCGGCTGGTGCCCAAGCATTGGGATTGGAGCAGAAGGTGGGTACGTTGACCCCAGGGAAGGAAGCAGATCTGATTATGATTCGTACCACCGATCTGAATCTGTTCCCCGTCCATGATCCAATCGGCGCTGTCGTGCAATTTGCCAATCCATCTAATGTCGATACGGTCTTTGTGGCAGGTAGACTTGTGAAGCGAGAGGGCAAGCTTCTGAATGTTGATCTGGATGCGATTCGTCATACGGCGATGCAGAGCAAAGATTATCTGTTATCCGAATACCGGATGTCGGATGCGGAGAGAATCGCTTTTTCGTAAATCATTTTTTTATATAAATTTGAGATAAGTTTAGTTCGTATTTTCATATACACCTCTACCTATTTTACGAAAATGAAGGGCCGCATAATGCTATGTGGCTCTTTGACATGCCTGCATATCGTCGAATTAGACAGGATAAGGTAGGAAGGGACAGCGGAAAAAGACGAAAAGAGCTCTCATTTTCTCTACTTCACATAACAACGAGATTAATATTATTTTCTTCAAAAATAAGACTTGGAAAAACTGCGCATAATATAAATTATACGCAGTTTTGTTTTAAATCGATTTTCATATTCGTCCACGTGCAACAGTTCATGATAATTTTCGCGAAAAAAGAACAAAATAAGAGATCTCTAAAAATAAATTTAACCAAGCAACGCGATAACGTGTAGAATTCGATAGGTTTTTATAGGTGATCGATAAGATAGAACAAATGACTTTTTCATAGAACAGATGGGAAGCCATCCAATCTTTGCTACATCCATAGCACATTCAAGATTCATGACGAGAGGAACATGACTATGCGTGAGAACGAACAACGATCTTCACTATTTCGTAAAAAACCAATTGTCTCCGGAGGTGATAACAGCAGTGCACTGAAACGGGCGCTCGGTCCGTTGGACTTAACCACACTTGGGGTAGGTGCCATTATTGGTACAGGCATTTTCGTACTGACCGGTGTAGCTGCTGCAACGTATGCTGGCCCGGGACTTGTACTGTCATTTTTGCTGGCAGGTATCATATGTGCCTTCGCGGCATTGTGTTACTCGGAATTTGCATCAAGCATACCGGCATCGGGTAGTGCGTACACGTATAGCTATACGGCTTTTGGCGAAGTGATTGCCTGGATTCTGGGATGGGATCTGATATTGGAATATGGATTCGCGAGTGCGGCGGTAGCCAGCGGATGGTCGGGCTATTTTCAAACGTTATTGTCCGGATTCGGGCTGGAGTTACCACATGCACTGACGAGTGCGTTCAGTCCGGAGAAAGGAACCTATTTTGACATCACGGCTGCGGTCATTACGTTAATTATCACTTTCCTGCTTACCCGAGGAGTGAAGGAAGCCGCTCGTGCGAACGGCATCATGGTAGCTATTAAGATTATCGTGGTGTTGATCTTCATTGGTGTAGGTGTTTTCTATGTAGAGCCAACCAACTGGCAGCCATTTTTGCCTTTTGGTATCTCAGGTGTAACTGCGGGAGCAGCTACCGTATTTTTTGCCTACATCGGATTTGATGCGGTCTCCACTGCGGCAGAAGAGGTTAAGAGACCACAACGGGATTTACCGATCGGAATTATTGCTTCACTCGCGATCTGTACCGTGCTCTACATTGTTGTATCGTTGATCCTGACAGGGATTGTGCCTTATAACATGTTGAATGTAAGTGATCCGGTTGCGTTTGCATTTGAATTTGTTCAGTTGAAGGGATTGTCCTGGATAGTGTCCCTAGGAGCGATTACCGGTATTACGACCGTATTGCTGGTCATGATGTATGGTCAGACACGTCTGCTCTATTCCATGTCTCGTGACGGATTGCTGTCGCCGGTCTTCTCCAAGGTGAGTGGCAAGAGTCAGACACCAGCGGTAGGGACATGGGTTGCGGGCATTATCGTGGCTCTGTTCTCCGGGTTCATCTCACTGGGACACTTGGCGGAGCTAACGAACATCGGAACGTTGTTTGCCTTTGCAGTTGTAAGTCTGGGCATTATCGTGTTGCGTAAAAATAACCCGGATCTCAAACGTGGATTCCGCGTTCCACTTGTGCCACTGATTCCAATTCTGAGTGCCTTGGGTTGTGTATACCTGATGACACGCCTTGCGGCGCTGACATGGATTACGTTCTTTGCTTGGTTGATCATCGGACTGATTATCTACTTTGCGTATGGACGGCATTACAGTCATCTGAATCCGGCACGCCGGATCTCCAGTGCTTTCAGAGCGAAGGATAAATAGATTAATCGAGAACGTATTTAACCGAGAACATCTTCACTTTTCCTCATTTCGTATCGCCTTGGCGAAGCGGAATGGGGAATTTTTTTATATAAAAAGATAAAGGGCGATAACAGCAGGGGAAGGTTGGGGTTTTCTTCATATATGGGTAAGTAATAAGGGGCGTGACGAACTTAATCAAGGAGCCGGGGTTGCGGCTAAGACAAATATGAAATATATTTGGGGATGTGACATGCCATCAGACATAAGAGAGGGGATGTATCATGAACACACCATTACATACGAATTCAGATCATCAAAATGCAACTTTTGGATTTGCATTAGCTGACTCATCCGTACTTGCAGAGGCACAATTAATTGTTTCACAACCAGAAGATGCAGATGACCTACAGTTGGATATTGATCCGCAGCGTCTTCTAAAGGATGGACGTAAAGTATCTGTCATTGCACAACCGTTGGATTCACCCGTCAATCGTCAGGATGCCAATATCATCTATGGTCAGGAGCTAGCATACATGCAGTATGCTGTTAACCTGAAACCGGATAGCTCAATCTCCATTGCATCTATTGAAGGCGTTGAACAGTCTGTTAATCTTGGTTGGGCAGCATTTACAGAGGGGGAATACGAACTTCGAATCTCCCTGCATATGAAAACACCTCGTATTGCTGAAGGTACACTCGAACCTGAACAACTTGCAATGGTTAAGTATGCGCAAGTTATCACCGTATATATATCGCTTTTCCCGGCAGAAGCAGCGTCGTTGAGTTCACTATCTCAAGCTGTGTGGAGCAGAAACCATCATGTGTTTGACTCCTACGGCAGAGGGGGATTCATTCTAACTGACCTGCCTCGGCTAGCTAAGCGTATAGAGGAACTGATCGGACCGGGTAACCATAATCTGATCGAAAAATTTGCGGAAGGGGAACTGTCGGATACGTTGCTGGAAGAGGGGCTGATGGCGATCGCCTGGGGCGTGACTCCGTGGTGTTATTCACTCTATTCTGCACCAGATGAGCAGTCTGCTCGAATAATTGCCGTGGACAAGCTGGGCGATGAACCTGAACGGCAAGGGATCTACCGTATTGATCCGTCCATTCAGCAATTAAGTATCGTACCTGCGAATGAGCTAGCTTACTGGCCTGCCTGCGTTCAGAAAGATTGGCCTGTTATTGATGTGGCTGGTGAAGGCGAGACGTTGCATATGGATCTGTATACTCAGATCTGTGAATCCGTGAATGGGCTGCACGAGAATCCATTGCCATCGTTTGTACTTACCCGTAGTCAAGGCAAACCCGAAGCGATCCTTCCGCTGATTGACATTGTCATCGTGGATGAAGCGTAGGGGCTCTGTTCAGCTTAGGAAGGTTGTTCTGTCATCGCAGTGCCCGTGTAAATAATCTTAGTCAATTTTAACCGAATCGAGGTGACGTAGACAGATGATGACTGAGGAGATCCAGGAGCAATATGCGGACGAGCTAGAAGCTTTTCACATATGGATGAAGGACGCCGGATATACAGGCCATACGGTAAAATCATACACAGGTGACGTAGTAGAATTCCTGGTCTCCATTCAAGGAAAGTCACTGGAGCAGGTCAAAAAGCTGCATGTGCTGTCTTTTCTGTCCCGCGCGCGGGAGCGTGGGGTTAGTGATGCCACGAGAAATCGCAAACATGCGGCGGTGAACTGTTTTTACAAGTCCCTCATTGAACTCGAATTGTTAACGAATAATCCGGCGTTTGGGATCAAGAAATCCAAAACCGAAAAAAACCGTGCACCCGTTTTCCTTGATGAAAGTGGGTTGACACGTTTTCTGGAGTCGGTGGAAGGCAAGTATCGTACACGTAATCTGGCTGTTTTTCTGCTGATGGGATATATGGGATTACGGGTTGGAGAAGTGCATGCTCTGGATTGCAAAGACTATAACGCGGAGCGGCGTACATTGGATGTATTCGGTAAAGGCCGGAAATGGCGCTCGCTTCCTGTACCGGAGACCGTGGCAGACGTGTTATCTCAAGCTATGGCTGAGCGTCTGGATCCTTGGCGACCGAAAGAGGAAGCACTGTTTGTCTCGCAAAAAGGGAAGAGACTGTCGATTCGCAGTATCCAGCTCATATCTACGGAAACCTTTGAACGCTTCCAGCAGGATTCACCGGCGAATCAACGTCAAAACTACTCCAGTCATAAGCTGCGTCACTCCTTCGCAACGATGATGTTACGGCGGGGAGCAGATCTGCGCACGGTGCAGGAGCTGCTCGGTCATGCATCGATTCAAACGACCACCGTCTATACACATGTCACCAGTAGGGAGAAAGAAGAGGCTATGGCGTTGCTGGACGTTAAACTTCCGACATATTAGAAAAAAAACCGAAATTTAATCCCAAGAGGAGTCTGTCCAAGTGACAGGCTTTTTGTATTTCATTTTTTAAATGTTAGAGATTAAAACATAATTAATATTATGTAAACTAAAATCTAATATCTGCTATCTTAAATAGTCATTCTTATAATTCAAATCAAACCAAAGAACCATTCGCCTCTTCTCTCTGGAAGAAACAAATGGCCCTTTTGGCTAGGACAGATATCCTAATTTACAACACTTAACGTGCTGAATCGTTTACGTCATGAATGATTGCGTGGATAGATTATTCCAAGCCGGCGATCTGTTCTTTTAATTTGTTAGCTGAAGCCTGGAAAGCCACTTTTTCGGTTTCATTCAATGGAAGAGGCAGAATTTCGCGAACACCGTTGCGATCTACGACGCATGGAACGCCCAGATAAACATCCGATACACCATTGTAGTCTTCAAGGTACGTGGATACGTTCAGAACGGAGCCTTCGTTGCCGAGAATTGCAGCTACAATGCGGTCCAGAGCAAGGGCGATTGCATAGGAAGTCGCTCCTTTGGCATTAATAATCTCATACGCGGCATTTTTGGTACGGTCGAAGATATCTTGTTGTGTTTCTTCATCCAATTCCAGATCAGTTCCTGCAACGTTAGCAAGGCTCCATACCGGTACTTCGGAATCGCCATGCTCACCAATAATGTGGGCGTGAATACTACGCGGGTCGATCCCTTTATTTTTACCAATCAGGTAACGGAAACGTGCGCTATCGAGCAATGTACCTGAACCGATGACACGAGAAGCAGGCCATCCGCTTTGTTTCCATGAAGTATAGGACAAAATATCTACAGGATTGGTTGCAATCAGCAAAATACCATGAGAATTCACTTCAGTAATACGCTCAATAATATCTTTGAAAATGCTTGCATTTTTCTTCAGCAGATCAATCCGGGTTTCGCCCGGCTTCTGGGAGGCACCTGCTGTAATAATAATGATATCCGCATCTTTACAGTCAGAGTAATCGCCAGCCCATACTTTCACGCCACCCGTGAACGGAAGACCGTGGTTCATATCCAGCATTTCGCCGGTTGCCTTATCATGATTCACATCCACAAATACCAACTCGGACGAACGCTGTCTCAACATTAGCGTGTATCCCGTTGTTGTTCCCACCGCACCCATGCCTACAATCACGACACGACTTGGTTTCAATGCTGCACTGTTTGTCATGTTCATATCCTCTCCTTTTGGGTTATACTCCCATCCATATTAAGGGATTACAGAATATAAAGCGAGTGTTGTCTATAAAATAGTTCACATTTCGTGTCTTTTTACCAATTATTCCGTCGAAAAACAGTTTAGGATGAAATTAATGGTAATAAATATGCGACATATAGCCCAAAGCATCAGGTGGGAAAAGAGAGCGGGCCGGCCAAGAGTCGGCAATGAGCCTTTTACACAAGGTTTGTGGTAGAATAGGAGCAGTGGATTCTGATGAATCGTAAATAAAACGCCATAGGACAGGCATGCGCGCCTGTATATTGGATGAGAGAGGTGGAACCCACTTGCGTTCGCAATGGATTAAAATCGCGCAGACAGCATTGCTGTCTATAGGTATAGTAGCTTTACTGGCTGCATGCACCGACTCAGATCAACCTCCGGAAGCAGAACCTCCGCAACAGCAGGAGGATGCTGGAAATACAGGACAGACATTAACCGTCGTTCCCCCTGTCAACAGTACAGAATCTGCGGATATGGCCAAGTATCAAATACAGACCCGTTTGACCGATTTTCAGTTGCTCAATGACAACGGAGGATTGGCATGGGGTGTGACGCGGAATGCGCTGCGACTGTACTACACACAGGACCAGGGAAAAACCTGGACCAATATTTCACCTTCGGAAAATGTACAATTTCCGGCTAACCCTAAATATGGACAAAGCATTTATTTTGTAGATCGTACGCATGGTTGGATTGTTCGTGAAGGCATGGGTGGAACAGACACCATGGTACTTCGTACGAACAATGGAGGAGTAAGTTGGAGCCTGTCATCGCTGTCCAAGACGGATAAAGTGACCGCGATTTCCTTTGTATCTCCTGAAAAAGGCTGGATTCTCACTACGGTGGATACCGCTATTGGTAAACAGGACAAGAAACTGTACTTTACCGAGGACGGTGGAGTCACATGGAATCGGATGTCATCCAGTGATGAAGATGGCAAACAGGAAACAGAAGAGATTTCTAGACGTGGGTACACAACAGGCATGACCTTCTCGGATCCTAAGCATGGTTTCTTAACAGCGCTTGAGTTCGGTACACCGAAGTTGTATGTGACCTCAGACGGTGGAGAGAACTGGGATACAGGACCATCTTTCTTTGATCGAAACAAATTCAATGGGTGTGGTAATTTCAGTGTTAGTTCACCTCAGTTTTTTGGACGTGAAGCGCAATCAGCTTGGATGTCCATGTCCTGTTCTCAAGGGGAGAGCACGACATTCAATGGATTCTTCACCACCGATGGCGGAAAGAGCTGGAAGCTATCCAATTTCACTTTAAACAAACAAACGGGTGCGAATCGCAGTCTTTCACCTGTATTCCTGAACGCATCAGAAGGTTGGGCGATGCAAAAGGGCATAACCTACCACACCAAGGATGCGGGCAAAACGTGGAACGCCCTTCCTGCAAGCAGTGTATTAGAGAAAATTCTCGAAGACTATCCGGAGATTGTGAAGATTCAGATGGTTACCTCCAAGCTTGGCTGGATATTGGTTGAAAATACAGATGCCAAAAGATCGTTGTTATTGCAAACGGTAGATGGCGGTGTACATTGGAAAGTACTATAAGTGCAATGTGTTATAGATATAAATTGATAGTGAAAGTAGAGGAGCCTGAGGGTTCCTTTTCTTTTTTTGTTTAGTTTGTGAAATAAATCACAAATAAATCCACTGGAAGGTGATATATTTAACTCAACAAGAGAAGGAGTGATGAAGATGAGAACCAACGGTCAAACTCAATTCACGCAGGCGGATGAATTAACCAGATATATGCTTCAATTATGCTACACATGTGACGATGCTAATCGTTGTACGACAGAGGAAGCGGTGAAGGCTTGCATGGCAGAACACGCACAGGCAGACCAGCCCGAACCAGCCGAAGGTGGAGATGTAACTCGCGGGTTTATGGATCTGATGTACGCTTAGGCTAATCATTCACGGAGAACGCTCCTGCGGGAGGGTTCTTTTTGATTTGGAGAGCAATGTATGCGCTTTTAAATGTACTACGCAATTATTGCAGTATGGGTTATTATAGAAATAATTAAGGTAATTTACTCAAAATGTGGAATTAATTTTATTGACTCTTAGTTTGGAGGACGATGACATGGAGAAGAGTTCTACAGTTAGAACCAACGTGATCGGTGGTAGACAGGTTGATGCCATCTCGGTCGACATGGATAAAGGAAGTATTCATGAAACCAATGGCTTGTTTTGGAATACCGCAGGAAATGATGTTTTAGGAGCGACAGCACTTCCGCTCTATGGAGCATTTGTCTCCGAAGAAAAGCACCAGCTTTTTGGAGACATCTCGGAAAAAAAGATACTGGAAATAGGCTGTGGAAGCGGTCAATCCTTACGGTATTTGGGAGAACGTCAAGCGAGTGTACTATGGGGGACGGATCTATCGGAAAATCAAATTGAAAAGACACAACAGCTTTTGACGTCGTGTGGTCTTTCAGCGACCTTAATCTGTTCACCTATGGAAGAAGAATGTGGCATACCCAAGGATTATTTTGACATCGTTTATTCGATTTATGCGATCGGCTGGACAACGGATCTTGAAGGGACTTTTCTGCAGATTGCTTCCTATCTTAAGAAGGATGGCGTATTTATCTTTAGTTGGTCTCATCCTATCCACAAATGTGTTGCTGCAGAAGAGGATAGACTTGTTTTTGAAAAATGTTACTTTGATGAATCTTGGTACTCGGTAACTCTTGGCGATAGTAAGCTCGCCTTATCGGATCGTAAACTATCAACATATGTGAATGCGTTGGCAAAAGCAGGATTTGTCATTGAGCAATTCATTGAGGAATCTGATGATGACTTGATGCAACTGCAAAATGATGATTTTGCCAATAAAGCAAAGATGCTCCCTGTCACCTTTGTGATAAAGGCACGAAAACTATAGAAGAAAGATAAGGGGAGTAGCCAATGCAAATTAATCGAAGATATCATGCTCTTAATAAGGTAATCGTTGGTGTTCTGGTACTCGCATTAATCATTGTGACATGTTCAGTACCTGTGTACGCTGAGGTAGAAAATGTGGAGACTACGCCCTCCAGAATTGCGTTGTCTTCGCTAGAGGAAACGATAGATTCATATGTGGCCACTAATCAGAAGAACACCGCTGCCGTTTCGGTTGTAGCTATCAAGAACGGTGAGACGATTGTGAATAAGGCCTATGGATACGCAGATCTTGAGCAACAGAGAAAGGCAGACACCTCTACTGTGTTTGAATGGGGTTCAACCTCTAAACTATTGGTCTGGACGAGTGTTATGCAACTTGTCGAGCAGGGTAAGCTTGATTTGCATACTAATATTCAGGAATATTTGCCGGAAGGATTCCTTAAGAAGCTTGAATACGATGCTCCCATTACCCTAATGAACCTTATGCATCATAACGCAGGGTGGGAGGATAGATTGATCGATTTATGGTATTCATCCGAGAGTGATATTGTGGAATTAGGTGAAGCTTTACGAAAATTTGAGCCGAGACAGATCGATACACCAGGTAGTGTCGTTGCTTATTCAAACTATGGTACGGCTATGGCTGCTTACATCGTTGAATTGCAAAGCGGACAACCCTTTTACAAATATGTTAATGAACATATATTCAAACCGCTGAACATGAAAGAAACTTCGATTCACCCGTCACAGTATGATAATCTAAATGTCTTGAAAAGAAGAAATGAGATTCAGGGGTACACTACCCATTTGAAACTCATCCCTAAGAACAGAGCATACATAAGCTTATACCCTGCTGGGGGCGCCATTGGCACAGCAGAGGATGCAGCTAAATTCCTTGCAGCATTGATGCCTGTGGATCGTAGCAATTTATTATTTGCGAACAAGGACACGTTAGACGAGATGCTGTCCACAAGTCTATATTACGATGGAACTTCTACTCCTCGAATTGCGCATGGCTTCTTTGAAGTAGAGTACTGGGTGCCTGCACTGGAACACGCGGGAAGTACGGCGGGATTTTCAAGTAGATTTGTTTTTGACCCGAAGTCTAATTTTGGGTTCGTGGTCATGACAAACCAGTCAAATGAATTGGCTTATAACATTGGTCTAGTCCAGAAGGTGTTTGGAAGTAGTTTCAGCACGAATTCAGTTGAATCTGAGAGTGGAGGATATTATCTGCCTGCGCGACGGGTCGTTTCCGGTTTTACGAAGGCGTATTCGATGTTAAGTCTGCAGAAGTATACAGCATTTGACCTTAGTAATTTTGCCAATGTTGTTGAGCGTAACGGCACTGTTGAGAAGGTCTCTATGTCTTATAATGACTTTTTGCCCGTATCCAATTTAACGATAAACTTGATCAAAGCATCTTTTATTGCTCTTGCAGTAGCCATCCTACTCAGTTTGAGAGCTATAATTGGCTATTTTATTCGGTTATCCAAATACAAATTAAAAAACGGGGAAAGACCTGGGAGAGAATTTGATAAGTATCATATTGCCATTAATATCGCCAGTCTGGCATTAATTTTGAATACGATCCTATTGTTCATGCGCGCCTTAGGCTTCTCCACCTATTCTTCGTTACGCATACACCTCATTTTGAACCTGGTTTATGTGATTCTAGCTGTGGCGTACCTTGTCTTGATGTTCTACAAACTGCTGAAGAGAAGTTACAGTAAAAAGCAAAAGGCGGTATACATCATGTCTGGCATATCTGCTTTCCTCTTTGCTGCTTTTGTTGTGGGGTGGGATTTGTACTTTTAGAGCGGTAAATGCTGATATTTTCAACGGGAACGTTGTCTGAAAGAACATGAAAGAGTAGAAAGGATGAAACCATGAATATTCAGGATCTCCCAATTGAAATAATAGAACAGATAGGGCAAGTCCAGAACATCACTTTTCCTAAGCAAGGTCATACTTCTACTGTAGCTATTCTGGATACGCTCGATAAAAAGTACATCATCAAGAAGACAGAAAACGATCTTTATAATGAATGGTTATCAGAGGAATATAAGGTGCTACAATACCTCTACTATACTGGACTCCCTGTTCCTAAGGTATATTCATTTCATGCTGAGGATAGATCGAGATGGCTTCTGATGGATTATATCGATGGTATAAGTTTGAGAGAATTTCTCTCTAAAATGCCTGATCTTCAAAGTAAAGAAAAAGCGATTTTTAACTTTGGGCTTTATTTAAAGAAAATACATGATTGTTCTTGTCCTGTTGAGTTATTGAACAATGACATTCCTTGGTTAGATACAATGCTTAGGAAAGCAGAATATAATCTAACTCACTTTACTGTAGATGGATCGGCAGAACTACTTCAACAGTTGAAAGAAGGAAGACCAAGAGCAATAGATAACACTTTCATTCATGGAGATTTTACTATAGATAATGTGTTAGTTAATGATTGCAATATTGTTGGAGTTATTGATTGGGCAGGAGCAGCATATGGCGATCCAAGATATGATGTAGCATTAGCCATTAGACCGAAACATAATGCGTTTGATAATGAAAGAGATAGAGAAATATTTTATAACGGTTATGGAAAGTTAAGAATAAAGGATGAAGAATACAATTATTTTGAAGACGGGATATACAACTTCTTTTAGTTTGGCTTTCAATCATGCTCTTCAAGCGAACATCCAATCCCTATAGAAGGAGTCGAATAAATGAGTCCTCCAAAACATATCTTATCTGCCGCTGCAATCGTGATCAACGAACAAAATGAATTATTACTTATTAGAGGACCACGAAGAGGATGGGAAATGCCAGGTGGTCAAGTAGAAGAAGGAGAATCTCTAAGTCAAGCTGCGATCAGAGAAACGAAAGAGAAGTCCGGAATCGACATTGAAATCATCAAATTTTGTGGAATATTTCAAAATGTTGAAAATTCAATCTGTAACACATTATTTCTAGCAAAACCAATAGGAGGAGGATTAACGATATCATCAGAGAGTTTAGATTCTGGTTTCTTTCCAATTGAAGAAGCCATTTTAAAAGTCGAATGGAAAAACTTCAGAGAAAGAATAGAGCATTGCTTAAACCCTGAGATGCAACCTTTTTGCATTGAGTTTAGTGATAAAAACAATATTTAAAAGTTTCCTAGAAGCGTGGTACATATTACTGTGTATCCCCTATTATTACCTTTGATCGCAGATTCATCATAGACATGGGTCAAGGAATAAAGCCGAATATGACCTAGTCAAGAAAGGTAGGGAGGCCAAAGTTTGAGTTCGGGAAAGAAATCTAAACGGTCGGACACTGTTCGTAGTCTCGTTCATGAAATGCTTCTTGAGGAAAGTGTTAACGAGGAAGGTATGTTGATTCATCTTTATGGGGTTTCTAATTTTGCTTCCATACTTGCTATGAAAAGAGTACAGGATACGGAAATTACTGCGATTGCAGGGTTACTCCACGGTTTTTATTTCTACAAAACAGGAATCGAAGACTTTCCAGGTCCTAATAGTGCGGATGCTGTTAGACCGATATTACGCAGTGCTGAAATCTTTACGACAGATGAACTGTCTATCATTCTTAGATCCATCTTTTATCAAGAAGATACACATCTAGTTCATGGCCCATATGAAGAAATTATTAAAGATGCCATACTGTTTCAGATGTACTTCCAGAATCCAGATAGAAGCTTATCAAAGATAGAGATAAGTAGATTAAGGAATGTATTTACTGAATTGGGGATTTCGAAGGAGAAAATGAAAGTAGACGTTAATATTAATGTGCAAAAAGTTAACATAAATACTGAAGAACGGCGTTCCAAGTTAGCTGATTTAGCAGAAACGCTGGCAAGGAAAAATATTATTGGTACACCAGGGGATCAACGATATCAGGAAATTTGCAGGTACTGGCCGGATTCTGATATCTATAAAGTACTTGAAGCCAATTGGTGTGCCGCATTCGTATATCATTGTTGCATGAAAGTTGGAATAAAACTCCCAATTCGATATCCTAATCAAATGTATCGATTAGCTGGCGTTGGTGCTTGGTTGGACTGGGCTCAGCTAGCTGAAACAGGATTCTTCTATCAAGATATGCAAGAAGGATTTGAACCAGAGCGTGGTGATATTGTCATTTATGAGAAGCTCTTATCCGATAATTCTCACGATCACATTGGAATTGTTTTGTCATGTGAAGATGATAAACTATTGGTTGCAGAAGGGAACACAAACAATAAAAACTACTCTAGTGTTCTATATAGGAAAAGAGGACATTGTATTCTCGGATATATCCGTATAGATGACAGCTATCAATTTAATTTTCAAGGAGAGTATAGACCAACTTAACTGATATACATTGGTGTGCTAGATTATGCATCTTGAGGTTATGAATTTTATATCAAAACACAGGAAGATCAATTCCAGAAAGGAAGTTCAAATCAATGAAACGAGTTGATGTAGTTTACTCACTACTAACCAATTCATCCAAATCTAAAGTGCTTGCAGTAAGAAATGTAGGGCGTTCAAGCTGGTCGCTGCCTGGCGGAGCTGTCGAACCCAATGAATCATGGGAACAAGCAGCAATCCGGGAAGCCCATGAAGAAACAGGACTTAATGTTAGCGTCCACGGTATTGTAGCAATCAACGAGTGTAAATTTGAAGAAATCAAGGAACATGCCATTTTTATCACATTTAGAGCGGAAATCGTCGGAGGGAGAGAAGAGATAACAAGACCGGACGAAATTTCTGAGATTGCATGGTTGGATATAACTCAGGCTGATGAGCTTATGCCTTACTACAAGAACGGCTTTAAAAGCTTACTTAATGGCAATGAGATTACATATTTCAATGAAGGTAACAAGTGATGTTCTGGAGGTAGTGTACAAATTAATACTAAAGGAGGCTAACGGATGAATAAGCACAGTGTTTACGAAACAAACAGCTTCTATTGGGATACAAAAGGAAATGACTTTTTGAGAGCAATCGTGCTTCCACAGTATGGGGCATTTGTATGAGAAGAAAAACACCAACTTTTTGGTGATGTCTCAAGATTAAAGATGTTAGAGGTGGGCTGTGGAAATGGTCAATCTTTGCAGTATCATGGAGAGCGCAAAGCAGGTGAGCTATGGGGTATGGATATATCTCAGAAACAAATAGAAAAGACACAACAACACTTGATGACATACGGTTGTTGAAGAAAACGATGATTAAATGAAATGAATCGGAGAGTGGACTATGTTTAAATATCAATTGGATACGGCTACCTATGTATCGCTATTGGCGATGAAAGATGCACCCCAATTATATAATTTGATTGATCGGAACAGGGATCACATAGGAGCGTGGTTGAAGTTCCCCAGCATGACATTAACAGAAGATGATTCAAGAAATTTCATCAAGAGAACACGTATACGCTATGCTCAAGATGATGGTTATTGGCTAGGAATCTGGTGTGGAGACGAGCTTGCTGGTTCTATTGGATACTTAGACATTGATCAAGAAAACAAGAAGACTGAAATAGGATATTGGCTTGGTCAGGATTATGAGGGTAGGGGACTTATTACAAAATCGATTAAAATTCTAATTGATTACGCATTTGATGAACTTGAATTAAATAAAGTTGAAATTGGCGTAGCAACAGACAATCTCAAAAGCCGCGCAATTCCTGAAAAATTAGGCTTTCAACGTGAAGGTGAATTAAGAGATTACGAATATATTAACGGTGCATATTTAAACAGGATTATTTATGGGTTGAAAGCAGATCAATGGAGAACGTAATAAATCAAAATTTATTTTAACTAAAGGAGATAGTTATGAACAAATTACCGCTATTTATAGTGACAGGCGCAAGTGGAACAGGAAAAACAACGATTTCTTCGCTTGTTCGCAAGCAACTTCCCGAATTTGACGTCTTTGATATGGATATCATCGATAACGTGGATTGGCAGATTGCCAAAGAGAATTGGTTGAGGATTGCGTATAACATATCGCTAAGTGGACGAGGGACTGTTTTATGCGGAACGATGGTGCCGGAAAATATTGCATCGTCCGATTACATAGATCAATTTGATCGAATTCTATATATGAATTTACATTGTGACGATGTTACTCGCGAGACGCGTTTAAGAGCCCGTGGGTGGGACGAGAACTCGATCGAAGATCACAAGAATTTTGCAAATTGGCTACTCCAAAATTTGAAAACTGCATTTGACCCGCCAATGCAAACAATTGATACGACAGAACTTACAGCAGTGGGAGTAGCTGAACAAGTTAAAGAATGGGTTTTAAAGAACTGGTGCGAGGAATGAACACCTAAAATAACCTCATAGTTAGATTGAGTGGGAGGAACAGGATGCTACCTTTTCAAGTGAATGAATCTATTGTATTAAAGCTGATCGAATCTCGAGATAGAGATGAGTTGTATGCGTTAATTGATGAGAATAGAAAGTACTTGAGAGCGTGGTTACTCTGGGTCGATAAACGACAATCGCCCAAAGATTTAGATTCTGTAATAGATGTATGGACACATAATTATGAAGAGGGGAACGGTTTTGATTCCGGAATATGGTGCAATGAACAATTGGTCGGAATGTTAGGACTGCACTATATTGATTGGAACAATCGAACAACGAGCATTGGATATTTTTTAGCTGAGCCAGCACAGGGCAAAGGAATCATTACCAAATCAATAGAACAGTTGCTTAAATATCTCTTTAATGAGTTGAAGTTAAATCGTGTGATCATTCAATGTGCAGAAAACAATTTTAAAAGCAGAGCTATACCTGAGAAAATTGGATTTTCAAATGAAGGGACATCCAGAGAAGCTCAATGGGTCTACGATCATTGTGAGAATATTGTGACGTATAGTCTGCTGTCTAGTGAATGGCATACTTAAAAGGTAGAGTACATCGTCTGATGTGACGAAGGAGGTCACGAATTGTTTCTCAATGTATTACTTTGGTTGATTATTCTCTGGGTGATCTCCCTTCATTTCAGTTTTCCCAAGAAAGATCGCATGTACAAAGTCAATGTGCCAAGCACTTGCCATATTCAATCTCCCAATCGATTGGATATTCAGAAAAACTATGAATGCGCTGCATTTTCCAGTGCGTTCGTCTTGAGACATTTCGGGGTGGAGTCCAACGGGACAAAGCTCTATGAAACCTTTCCTCGCAAATTACTGGATGGGACGGTATATCCTAAAGCGGTCGTTGTTTTTTTCAGAAAGCTTGGATATGAGGCAATGTACTTACGTGGAAATGTGAATACGTTGAAGAAGCAGATCAGCCAAGGGGTGCCTGTTATTTTATTTATTAAAGTACATCCTAAACAACGTTATTTGCATTTTGTTCCTGTCGTTGGCTATGATGAAACGCATTTTTACTTGGCCGAATCGTTAGATCACAAGATGAATTGTGATGAAGAATATTACAATCGGAAAATCAGCATTAATGAACTGAATACGTTATGGAGATCATGGTTACCTTTTTGTCAAAACTCATATATCGTCGTACTTCCAGTGTAGATTTAATTGCTCAAATATTTAATCGGGTTAACAAGTTCTGTGTACGTCCGCATATACATTACAGGAGACGGGTCAAGACTCCGGCTGTCCTAAGTTGTATGAACGGAGGGAGAGACATGGGCATTGAATCATCCTGGATGTTTGATTTGTTTGGAACCGTCTTTCCGGTTGTATTTGTTCTGCTTATAGGTATAGTCCTTCTGTCGATGGGAAAAGAGGTATGGAGGTGGGGACGCAACAACTCGGAGCCACTGCTCACCGTACCTTCACGAATCACCAGCAGACGGATGAAGATGAGTCAGTCCCAATCCGAACCAGGCAGTACAGCACGAACCTTATATTACGTCACCTTTGAAGTAGAGAGTGGAGATCGACTCGAATTCAAAGTCAATGGCGAAGAGTATGGTTTGTGCGCTGAGGGGGATGAAGGACGGCTCTCGTTCAAAGGAACGCGTTACATAGGCTTCGAGCGAAATAATCGCTTATATTCCGAACGCCTACGTGGTTAAACCGAGCAGCTTACGCCAGGATGGCGTGAGCTTTTTTTGATTATTTGCTGGACAAGCGTTTCTTAATAGGCCAAACGTGTTTTTATATAAGAAGAGGCTTAATCAGATTATGATCGCAGGATCATTACCATAGAGGAGGAAATGAACATGTCATTTACAGATCAAGTCGTTGTTGTAACCGGTGCTGCTCAGGGAATAGGACGCAGTGTGGCAGAGGCTTATGCGGTCGCTGGGGCCAAAGTTGTACTTGCCGACAACAAAGAAGCAGAGGGTGCGGCAGCCGCAGCTTCCATTCGCAATGAAGGTGGAGAAGCCATCTTTGTTCAATGTGATGTTCGGAGCGAGCAGGATATTACGAATCTTTTTCGGACCACGGTGGAGGAATTCAAGAAGATTGATGTACTGGTGAATAATGCAGGACTTGCAAAATGGAAGTCACCCTATGAGCTAACGCTGGAAGAATGGGACGATGTACTCAATACCAATGTGAGAAGTTGCTTTTTAGCGAGTCGGGAAGCAGCCAAATATATGAAAAGCAACGAAAACGGGGGTGCCATTATCAACATGGCTTCTACCCGTGCACTAATGTCTGAGCCGGATACCGAAGCCTATGCTGCCTCCAAAGGGGCAATTGTGGCTCTGACGCATGCGCTGGCAGTCTCACTGGGCAAAGACCAAATTCGGGTCAATTGTATCAGTCCGGGATGGATTGAGACAGGAGACGTGGAGAAATTGAAAAAGGAGGATCATGAACAGCATCCCTCCGGTCGTGTAGGTGTTCCTTCGGATATCTCCCGTGCTTGTCTATATTTATCTGATCCAAGCAATACCTTTGTCACAGGGACCAATCTCGTTATTGATGGAGGCATGACCCGAAAAATGATATATGAGGACTAGAACCGGGATATAGCCGGGCAAGCCCTGCGTTGTCCCAATTTAATAGTGATAAGCCCAAGTTAAGCACTTGGGCTTATTTGTTTTTAATAACTCGGTTGCTATAATAAATGTGATTTTACAACAGTAGAGGAATGGAGGGAGTATATGTTCGGGAAACAATCCCGGAAGGTATTTTGGCTGTTACTGCTGATCGGAGGGATGATAATGATAGGGAACGAGTCACCTGCTGAAGCTGACGGCGCGGATATACGGGCGGCCTGGGTATGGCAGGCACAGTCTGTTAGCAACGGAGATGAGCTGCTGACCAATGCAGCTAAACATAAGATAAACAGACTCTACGTGAATGTAGACATGACGCTATCCAAGGAGGTATACCAGACGTTTATAGCCAAAGCAAGCCGTGCGGGTATTGCAGTTGAAGCGCTAGGAGGCGATCCATCCTGGGCGGTCAGTGGCCGTGAAGGTCCCATGCTCAGGTTAGCTTCGTGGGTAAATGACTACAATCTGGCTGCTGAGCCCAACGAGCAATTTGATGCCATACATCTGGATATTAAGCCCTATGTACTCCCAGCTTGGAAAGAAGATGCCAAGCCACTGGTTCAATCCTGGGTGACCAATATGAATCTGTTATTTGAGCAAGTGAGACAGGGTGGCGCAGTTGCTGTGAATGTTGATCTGCCATTTTGGCTGGATTCGTATACCGTTACAGGGAATAGAACTTCTGAGGATGCGGATAACGAACCATTGTCACGTTGGTTTATTGAACAAGTGGATCATGTCACTTTACTGGCTTACCGTGATAACGCGCAAGGAAATAATGGCATCATACGTTTAATTGAACAGGAACTGAACTGGGCTGATGCCAGCAATGCGAGTGTCACAGTGGGTTTGAACACCAAGCCCATGCCTGGCGAGGAGTTCACGACATTTGCCGGTAAAGGTGCAGCGCAGCTGGAAAGCGTTATTGAAGAAGTTGCTTCTGCATTCAGCGAGCATACTTCCTACGCCGGTTCTGCTGTACATGACATCGTATACTGGGGCCAACTGGAGCCGTCGGAACTGCCATCACCGGAGATCCCATCCAACCAGCCAGAGATTCGGGGAACATATATCTGGGAGGCCTCTCAGGTGACGAATGATGGAGGCGAGCACATCCTAGCGTTTGCGAGAGAGCAGAACATTAACTGGTTGTATGTCCGGTTGGATCTGGATCAACCCTATTCCAGTTACCGAAGTTTTGTAAAACGGGCCAAAGCCCAGGGCATTGAAATCCATGCGATGGGTGGACACCCGATCTGGGGCAAGAAGGAGAATCGTCCACGGATACAGCGCTTGATTGATTATGTGAAAAATTATAATGCTGAATCCGAACCGGATGAACAATTTGAAGGCATCCATCTGGATATTGAGCCTTATACCTTGCCGGAGTGGGAGAATAGTCGGGATACCTTGTTGACCGAATGGGCTACCAACATTACTTTTTTCCAGGAAGAGACGAAGAAGGATAGTGATCTCGAAACGAGTGCAGATCTTGCAGTCTGGCTGGATACCTTCCCGTTGCCGGGCAAAGATATGTCTGTGACGGAGTTTATGATTGATACACTCGATCATGTGTCGATGATGGCTTTCCGTAACAAAGCGGAAGGTTCCAATGGTATTGCTGCTGTTGTGAGTCAGGAGATGGAGATCGCGGATCGTTTGGGAAAAAGGTTGATGATTTCGGTAGAAATGAAGGAGAATCACGAAGGTCCTCATATTTCATTTTATGAGAAAGGGGCAGCTGAGATGGAACTTCAGCTTGCCAAGCTTCCCGATCTGCTGGCCGAATATCAAGCTTACCAAGGCAATATTGTACATGCCTATGATTACTGGATTCAAGCCAAGCCTTGAACAGGCGAGTAATATAAGAAATAAGTTGCTTTGGGACTTCACCTTGGGTGAGGTTCCGGGCTTTTTTTTATGGGAAAAAGATGGAATCGTGTCACCGAATGGGCTCCTGCACAATACGATGTACGGTGATGAACAGCTGAAACAAGGGAGGAAACAGAATATGGCTGTTATTAAAGCCAACTCAGAGGACGTCAAGCTATTGGCTAGGCTAATGAGGGCGGAGGCTGAAGGTGACGGCGAGCAGGGTATGCTGCTAGTGGGCAATGTAAGTGTGAACCGGGTACTGGTAGATTGTCTGGACTTTAAGGATATTCGCGACATCAATCGTATGGTATTCCAGAATCCAGGAGGTTACGAGTCCACACAGAAGGGTTACTTCTACCAACGGGCAAGACAGTCCGAGATTCGTCTGGCACAACGGGTGATTAATGGAGAGCGTTTCTGGCCTGCCAGCAATTCATTGTGGTTCTTCCGACCTGTGGGCGAGTGTCCGGAAACGTGGTATAACCAGCAAAATACAGGACGTTTCAAAGCGCATTGTTTCTTCAGTCCTTCAGGCGAAGATTGTCCGGAAGTATATTAAATTTGGGGAGGAATCACCATGATTAATCAGCCTTATCAACCAACGACTCAAACATTGGGTCAGCAAGCGAATTCCGTGTTAGGCCAACAAGCCAATTCTCAGGTTCAAGGTACGTCTTACAAAATCGGTAACGGAATGCCTTCCATGTCAGTAACACCAGGTATGGTATCACCAAGCTCCACAAGTGTACCCCCACTCGTATCCAGCGGAAGCCCAATGACACCAACGGGGGCAGTAATCACTACAACGGCTCCACAGTTTGAGCAGTCGTACATTGAGAATATTTTGCGTCTGAACCTCGGGAAATTCGGTACGTTCTACATGACATACGAAGGCAACAAAGAGTGGAACGCTCGCATATTCCAAGGTATCATTGAAGCAGCGGGCCGTGACCATATTATCATCAGCGACCCGAAGACAGGAAGACGAATCATGCTGTTGATGGTCAACTTCGACTATGCTACATTTGATGAGCCGTTGTTGTATCAATATCCGGGCGTGGTAGGCAACTACCCACAAGCTCCAAGCAGATGATCATTGGAGCTTCATGCTCGCAATTGATATTTGATATGGATAACACATACTGAATTACATGCTGTCCTGAATGTGGATATCCGCAGACGGGACAGCTTTTTACATAAGCATTGGTGCAAAATGATTACTATATGATCGAGTCAGACGTAACCTTTTGATAAAAACATGGCACTTATATATGAACAGAACAAGCAACATACCTATATGAAGGGAGTCCATAGTTTGAAGTCATGGATTGAAGGAGCGATGAAAGGCGAACCCGAAGCTTACGCACAACTGATGACGCAATATCGCGGCATGGCTCTTGCTATTGCCTACCACCGGTTGGGGGATGCCTTCTGGGCAGAAGATGTCGTGCAGGAGGCGTTTACTGAGGCCTTTAGCAATCTGTCCAAGCTGGAGGACTCGGAGGCCTTTCCTGGGTGGTTCAAGGTGATTGTAGAGAGGCAGTGCTACCGCTGGATAAGACGCAAGCAACATATCATAATTCCAGTTCAGGAGTTGGAGCATGTTTTCCATGAAGAGAATCAGGCGCATAATCCGGAAAAACAAGCGGTGCAAAACGAAATGCATCGTACGCTGCGTGATTCTATCGCAATATTGCCATCATCGATGCGTGTTGCTGTTGAACTGTTTTATTTGGAAGGTTACTCGCTCAAGGAAATATCGGATTTCCTCGGGGTCAAGGTGCCTGCATTAAAGAAAAGATTGTTCGATGCCCGATCCAAACTCAAGCGCTCTATGCCAGTGAGGGACCTGGTATCGGTGTTCAGTGACTTGTATGAAGGGGGAAAAGGATTGTTACACATTATGAATGGGGATCACGCTGCCAATCGTTTAAGAGAGAGTGGAATCGAGGGAGATATTCTCGTATGGAGAGAATTGTACACGTTTGGACCGGTAGCCAAAGATATGGAAGATGCAAAGGAGCGAAAGAGTCGGGCATCCGTGTTAGAGCGGCAGTTGGGCATTCCACAGACGAAATACTTGCAGATCGAAGAGCTTGAACGCAAGTTACATTCGTTTCAACATTATAAAGAGATTGTCTTATGGTTCGAATATGATCTCTATGATCAGACGATGTTATCGTACCTATTACATTATTTCAAAGGACAAGCACTCCAGACTACGAAACTGAATCTGCTCTGTATTGACTCGTATCCAGAAATCGAGCACTTTAGAGGACTGGGCCAACTTACCTCCACACAGATTGAACGGCTGTCAGGCAGTTGGCATGTGATTGATACGGACGAGCTACAAGCCGGTGCACAGTTCTGGGAAGCCTATACGTCGACGGATATCCAGCATCATCTGGATTACTTGCAGGCAGACACTTCTGCGCTACCCTTTGCGAACGCTGCCTTTAAGGCACATTTGTCTCGTTTGCCATCTGTATCGAACGGTTTGGGGCTTATTGAGCAGACAACACTGGAGACCATTAGAGCAGGAGTGGAGCGTCCGTATCCATTATTTCGCGAGGTAGGGGAAAAGCTGCATATTCTCGGGATGGGTGATCTTGAATACTGGGCACACCTGAAGCGGATGACAGAAGGACCTCATGCTCTACTTCAGATGACCGGTGCAACACCTTTCCCTAATTTCATGCAGCATGATGAAAAATTCCGTGACGGAGTTCTCTCGCTAACGGAACTTGGAATTCAGGTGTTGAATGGAGAAGTCGATTGGGCGCTACTGAAGCAGGATGAATTCTGGATCGGTGGATTGCATAACGAAAGCGGGAAACGTGCCGGATGGCGCTGGAATCCCGTTTCTGAGACCATAGTGGAGATTTAGTACAAGAGAGTATCCAGCCATGCCGAAGCATGGGCTAGGATGCTCTCTTTGGTTTAGTTAAGAATTAGTTGTGGTTTCTCAAAATGATTTTCTCCTTTTTTAATAGTTGTTTGACTAGATGTATACCTGTACAGTAAACTGTACATATTACAGTTTACTGTACAGGTAGAAGCTATAGTGTAAAGGAGTGAGTTTGTGAATCAGTACACTGCAAAGCGTATCTCAGAAATTCTTCAAGAAGATGATATTAAGATGAATCTGAGGACGGTTCGGTACTACACACAAATAGGCATGGTTCCTCCGTTAGAGTTGGTAGGAAATAAAAGAGTATATACCGATAAACACATTCATTATTTTCGAGCAATTATAACTTTAACAAGAACTGGTGAGAACTTAGCATCCATCCAAGAAAAATTGAAACCTCTTTCTTTAGAGGAAGTGGAAAAAATCGGCCAATTGATGCATTTATATAGTCCAGACCGTGTCTTGGAAAACGAAACCCTAACCATAACAGATGATGTTTCAATTACATTAAGTCCTCGAGTTTCTGCCGAATTAAAACAGAAGGTAATTGATTCTGTTTCACAGGTTTTAAGGGGGGAATTTAATGATGCTTAATTTACGGCTGTCTAAAAAAATGATGGAAAAAGAAGAAGGAATGAATCATTTATGGATTGAGCTCATCCATACCAATAATTCAACTGAAAATGCAACATTGCGTATTCATCTCCCAAAAGGTCTTTATCGAGGATTAAATTTGAATGGTAATTTTGAAACAGAATCAGGTGAAATAAAATTATTGTCACGAGACAAAGACGTACTTATTGAGTTTTACACACAGTCGAGAATAGATTGTGATGAGGCATTGATTAATGTGGAATTATGTTATCAAAATAGTCATCTAAATTGGAAAGGAATAAAACAGGACATAACAGTTCGCTTTGTAGACGAGGATGAAGTAGATAATGAGCATATCGACCATCAAGTCATTGAACGAGTGATGAAGCTCGAAATTAATTCGTCTAGCAAGGCTGGCTCAGATAAGGAATTATTAGTTATCAAACCAAGAACGTATCAAACAAGGGACAGTGAATATGCTTATCTTGAAAAGGACTATCGAATAAACTACTAGTGAAAGCGGAGCGCTAAACGTATTTTGCGAATGTCTAAACTTATTGGTAATGTGATTAGTAGTGCACAATAACAATGGGCGGTGATTAAAAATGGACAAAGAAGCAATTGAATATTCCGTAGAATTCCAAGATTCTTATGGGATCATATACACTCGAGAATTGAGAGCAGACAGTATAGCTGAAGCCAAAATTATCATTCAAAATAACTATCCTGATGTAGTAGTTCGAGCAGTCACACGTATTACAGAAAATGATAAGTGAATAAATATCTGATGATTTGTAGGGCGGTCTAGTGGTTGGCAGACTGTCCTTTTTTTATTGAGCTGTCGGAAGATATAGAACGCTTTATAACTTTTTGCCGAAAAGAAACTGCGATCAGCGTGCTGTGGACGTAAAAGTTTAGCATAAGTTATACGAAGCATAAAAGCGTATTTTGGTAAAATTATTTCTTTAACAAAAACAGCGTAATCGCTACTTTTGTTAAAGAAATAAGGCGTTTGTGCCATTTCGTTGTCATAGGACACGGATTGACTGTGTAGTGTAGAATTATATAATAAAAGAAGCATATCTTTGTTATTCGACAGAACAAGGTGGAGGTGGAAGCATTGGGAAGTTGAAATTGCATATGAGCGGCAGAATGGCAAATATCCTACATTTTCGAAGGAGGTGGACCTATTTGCCGAAGAATGACGGCGAATAGGATGAAAATTTGAGTGACCCCTTACCGAGTATTTTAAATTTAGTATTAATTGGTTTACTTGTATTGATGAATGGTTTCTTTGTGTCAGCGGAATTCGCGATGGTGAAAGTTCGTGGAAGTCGGATTGAGGCTTTGGTGGAAACGGGCAACAAAAATGCAATATATGCTTCCAATATCGTGCGTAATATGGATGCATATCTGTCAGCTTGCCAATTAGGTATTACGCTGGCTTCACTTGGACTTGGATGGTTGGGAGAACCCGCAATCGCACATCTGTTAGAGCCCATGTTTACCGCATTTGGACTGGGACCGGTCTATGTTCATGGAATCTCTATTGCCATTGCATTTGTGATCATTACGATCCTGCATATTGTACTGGGGGAACTTGCTCCCAAGACGATGGCGATTCGAAAATCTGAGACGATCACGCTGTGGTCTGCAGCCTTGCTAACGTTCTTCTACAAGTTAATGTATCCATTCATATGGGCACTGAACGGTATGGCTAACGGCTTGTTGAGACTGTTCCGGATGGCACCAGCTTCGGAGATCGACTCCGCACATAGCGAAGATGAAATACGTATTCTGATGAAAGAAAGCAATAAGAGCGGTTTAATTGATAACACTGAATTAGCACTTGTTGATAATATATTTGATTTTACGGATACAACCGCCCGTGAAATTATGATTCCGCGGACGGAAATGATCTGTCTGAATGCCAATGAGTCCATGCTGGAGAATCTGGAGATTGCCAGTGAGAGTATGCGAACAAGGTATCCGGTATATAACGGAGACAAGGATCATATTATTGGCTTTATTCATATTAAGGATCTGATGCGATCCCAACTTACGGATACCATCTCCGTAATCCGGCCGATCCTGGCTGTGCCAGATACCACCCTGATCAGTGATCTACTCAAGCGGATGCAACGTAGCAAGACACAGATTGCGATTCTAATTGATGAATATGGCGGAACCTCCGGGCTTGTCACGCTTGAAGATATCATGGAAGAGATCGTTGGTGAGATTCAGGATGAGTTCGACCAAGAGCGTCCTGCCATTGAGCAAGTGGATGAGATGGAATACTCCATTGATGGATTGATGCTGATTGAAGAAGTCAGCGAACGATTCGGACTGGAGATGGATCGTGCTGACTACGATACCATCGGGGGCTGGCTATACTCCAGAGTAGATGCCATTCCACCTGAGGTTGGTCAATCGGTTGAGTATGGTGGCTATGTATTTGTCATTCAAGAGACAGAGCATAAGCGGATTTCCCGAGTAAATGTAATTAAGCTGGAATTGTTGGTTGAAGAAGAAGGCGCGTAACCAAATCGAAATTGTAACGGATGAAGCTGTATGGTGACGTAAGGTCATCGTACAGCTTCTTTGCATACTCATGATTCTTTGGGTGCATGAATGACCACATCGGCGTAACGGTTCTCCGTGACAAAGCTATTTTTGATATAAATTCGCTTATAAGTGACGTAAACATTCTCTCCAGGAGCGAGATCATGCTGGATATTTAGCTTTTTTCGAGTGGATTGGGTTGTTGTCGGTGTCTTGATGGTGATGATGTCGTACATATCGACGAAAGTAACCTCGTAAGAATTGTAGTCCCCCACCTTAGTAGTGGATAACACTGGATTTTGCTTATATTGGGTTAGGTGATCATTCACCATGCCAAGTGTAACAGGTAACACATAAAACAGAAGTGCCAGAGGCAGAAGGGAGAAAGCAATCCCGAAAACTCGTAAAAATTTGACATGGGAAAGGGTTCGGCCACTCTGCTTGAAGAAAAGAAAAGCAAGGATGGGGGACAGTACAAGTCCCCAGATCATAAAGGGTAATACATAGCGGTCAAGACCCATGCTTATCCAGCTCTCCCGAGCTGTAGCCAAGAAATATATTAAGGTCCCGAGGGTAAGCATACCCACCAAGATAAGAAGAACACGTTTGAACGAGCCGGAAACTTCGATATGTAGTTCATTCGGATTGGAGCTGTGACGATGTCTTCTGGATTTAGATTGAATTTTACTCAAGTGATACACCTCATTTGCAATCTTGTTGGTTAATAGGGTTCCGACCATACATTACCCAATACATACGGGCTGGAATAATTTAGGTTTCAACCATACTGGAGATGCATGCAAAGAAAAAAGACGCTGCCAACAGAAACATCGGAGCGTCTAATTTTTTTGAAACCTGTCACCCGATCCGTCCGTTTATATCCTTACACAAAATCAAGTATGGAAGCGGAGGCTGGATCAATATGCGGAAAATGAATAATAAAAGTGCAACATCTATACTAAAAATAACCCTTGCGGCCTTGTTAGTGGTGCCAACGATCCTTGCTGTACCTGTGGCCGAATCAGCCGTTGCAAGCCCGATCATCAACGTATCCTCCGGTGCACTTACAGCTCCACCGCCACCCGAACCATCCATCTATTCGCTTGCTACCACTCAGGAACGAGGACATATCTATCAGGCGGTCGGTGCACTCATCCCTGGGGGAGGACTTTCTGCCATCGTCAATACCAAGACCACGACATATACAGCGATGAAGACACTTTCCGTAGATTATCGACTTGAGCGCTGGACAGGAACGGCATGGGTAACTTTCAAAACGAATTCTAACAATGCAACAAATACAAACTTACTGAATGCCACATCGGATTGGACCGTTATGCCAGGATATTATTATCGCGTTACCAGTATTCATACAGCGTACGATGGAAGTACCACGGATACAAGCAAACATGTCTCTGGCACCGTGTTATTTTGATCTCATCGACCGGTGCTGCCGGGAAACTTCTGCTCTTGAAAATCGTTGGCAATAGCAGTCATTTCTTCTTCCGAAAGGGTGCCAAACAGACTCATATTGTTGGAACCCATCATCCACTGAAAGGAGTTATAGGGTGGGCCGATATACATCAGTGCTTCCGAGCCGTCCGCCAGCTTTACGGTGCTCATATCACGAAGCATGGCCCCTTCAATTTTCTCCCCAGGCATGACATAGACATAATCAAACTGGATGATCTCATCCTCTATGCTCTTGCCTTCACTGGTATATTGAACTCTCATTTGTGTGGACTCATAATAATCGTCTGGATTCACAGGGTTTTCAGTATCGAGCACAAGTTCGAATTTGACCTTGTTGAATCGCTCGGGAATGGCCTTGGATAACAGAAAGTCACCCATGAACCCTTCGCGTGCGATCTCTTCCGTAACAAGTACTGGACGAAACAGATGGCTCGATAACTCATACGAAGGTGTATTAAGAGCCTCTTCTTCTTGTACTTTAAGAATGTCATCTAAGCTCGTTTCCGGTGGTGGAGGCGTTTTGGCCGTTGACGGATCAGCCCCCAGATGGGTCGTGCGATCCTCGATGATAATAGATTTCATGCCATTACCCCAATCCTTGATGGATTGCACAAATGGAGATACCGCTTGCGTACCAGACGGCAGGCTGAAAATAACGGCCCCGATGGTCACGGAAGCGGCAACGACAACTGAAAGTCGCAAAGTACGTATTCTTTTTTTACGTAAACCGATTCTGTTAATTTCCCTGTGTACCTTCTGCCAGGATTGCTGCATGGATTCGGTATGGGAGGCGGAAGAGGCAGAGACGGCCTGATGAAAAGCTTCATCAAAAGCCAGATCAAACGCAGCGTCGAAATATTCATCTTCCAGCTCTGAATCGAATCGCTCCACATGCTTATCGGACTTGCCTTTGCTCAATGCTCCCACCCCATTCCTTATGTAATTTCTTCTTGATACTGCCGCGGGCTCTGAACAAGCGTTGCTTCACAATGTCTTCGGAGGTATCCAGCAGTTCGGCCATCTCTCGGTAGGAGAGACCTTCTTTCCACCGTAACTCCACCAGTACACGATATTCCGGTTTGAGCTGTCCGAGATAATGTTCAATGGACTCTTGCATCATCTGCGTTTCCACCATGCTTTCCACGGAAGCTGCCGTCTGATTCATCGTCTCCATATCTATAAAAACACTATCCGTATCCACTTGGTTACGGTTATTTTTATTTTTTCTCAGATAATTAATAGCTGTGTTCCGCGTGACGACCTTGAGCCAGGCTTTCAGTTTGACCTCGTCTTCGAAGAGGGGTTTGTTTTTAATGATTTTGATAAAAGCTTCCTGAATAATATCTTCTGCTGCAGCACGCTCCTTGATGATATAAACGATAAGACCATGTACCATATTATAATATTCATAATACACTTCTTCCTGAAGTGCAGAGCCTAAATTATGGAAATCTGAGGCGAGTAGTAACTGAAGCCGATTGGCCATGATGTTCTCCTTTCTGGTGAACAATCCACAAACATTGGTATCATTACATTTTACAACATAATATGGAAACGATACAATGGGAGGTTGGTCCGAGAAAAACCAGATGAGGAGAGTGTGTGTAGCCTCCGGGACAGTTTGCTGAAAATTAATAAAAGGCCGTCTTGCAACCATGAATACATGGTTGCAAGACGGCCTCTTCGACTGTTAAGTGAAAATACATTACGGAAGATAACTCTCCGTGATCAGTTAGAATGCCCAATCTCCCTTAAGGAAGATGGCTTCGCGTTCGCCATTTGCCGTGATACCATAGATGTCCGTCTCGGGAGAGCCCATCATGAAGTCCACATGAGTGATACTGGTGTTCATGCCGCGAGCGGCAAGTTCTTCGGAAGACATCGTCTTGCCACCTCGGATATTAGATGCATAGGAACTGCCAATCGCAAGGTGACAGGACGCATTCTCATCATACAACGTGGTGTAATACAAGATACCGCTCTCAGAAATCGGGGAATGGAAGGGAACCAGAGCCACTTCGCCAAGATAATGCGAACCTTCATCCATGGAGATGAGTCTTTCGAGCGTATCCTGACCTTCCTCCGCATGAAAATCAATAATGCGTCCATTCTCGAAGGTGAGTGAGAAACGATCAATGATGCTTCCACCATAACTGAGCGGTTTGGTGCTGGATACTGTACCGTTGACACCAAGTTTGGCTGGAGCTGTGTATACTTCCTCTGTCGGGATATTGGCGACAAAAGGGGTACCTTGCTCATTCACGCTACCTGCCTGCGCCCAGATATGTCCTTCTGGAAGCTCAACCGTCAGATCCGTTCCCGGGGAGAGGAAGTGCAGTGCTTGATACTTCTTATTGTTCAGTGCAACGGCCTTGGTCTCCAGTCGTTCAATATGCTGTTCCCAAGCCGCTACAGGGTCCTCCAGATCAGCTCTTACCGCAGCGAATATGGCTTCCCACAGCTGGCTAACCTGCTCAGCTGCCGGCAGATCTGGAAATACTTTGGCTGCCCAATCTGGTGAAGGACAAGCCACACCCGTCCAGCTCATTTTATCCGCCTGTTGATACTGACGGTACTTGGCCATCGCCTGACCAAATGTACGCTGATGCGTCGAGATCCGCTCCGGGTCAACACCTTTCATCAGGTCTGGGCTGGATGACAATACGGTCAGGAAGGCTGCATTATTGGCCGCCAGTTCTTCAAGCTCCGCCGCATGCCATTTCGGTGGCTCTTGGAAGGATTCCGCAGGGGCCATCTCAAACCGCAATCGATTGACGGTTTCATCTCCATATTTTACAATAACCTGCTTGGCGCCAGCTTCGTATCCTTTGCGCACCAGCAAACGTACGAATTCAGCGGTATCAATCATCGCACTGATGACAAATACTTGCCCTGGTTGTACGTTAGCACCTACTTTTACAGCAAGTTCAGCATAACGATCCAGTTTTTGTTCAAAACTTAACATATGCGTTCCCTCCAATGATTGTATTTTTATCTGTTGACGCAGGAAAAGAGAGGAGTAATCTCCTCTCTCCTAATTCACATCAAACGGGATTAAAATGCCCAGTTTCCTTGCAGGAAAATCGGCTCTTCCGTGCCTTCGGAGGTCACGCCGTGAATGTTCATTTCGCCAGATCCAATCATGAAGTCTACATGAGTGAGACTGGAGTTCATGCCACGTTCAATCAACTCTTCTTTGGACATCGTTTTACCACCTTCCAGACAGAAGGCATAGGCATTACCAATCGCCAAATGGTTGGAGGCATTTTCATCAAACAAGGTATTGTAGAACAGAATATTCGTATCGGAAATTGGTGACTGATGTGGAACGAGGGCTACTTCACCCAGATAGTGTGCACCTTCATCCATCTCGATCAGGTTTTTGAGTGCATCCAGTCCCTGCTCAGCGGTGTAATCTACGATTCGACCGTTCTCAAATGTAAGGGAGAATCCATCAATCAGATTGCCGCCGTAGCTCAGTGGTTTCGTGCTGCGAACTGTGCCGTTAACCCCCGTTTTCAACGGAGCTGTGAATACTTCTTCGGTAGGCATATTGGCAATAAAGACATGTCCTTGCTCATTCACACTTCCACCGGATACCCAGATATGGCCTTCTGGAAGTTCGATCGTCAGGTCAGTGCCTGGAGCTGTATAGTGAAGCTTCTTGTATTTCTTGTTGTTCAGCAGATCAGCGCGGGAATCCAGGTTTTGCAAATGGGTTTTCCATTCGGCAACAGCATCCTGTTCACCGATCCGTACTGTTTTGAAAATAACGTCCCACAGGCGATCCACTTGTTGTGCTTCCGGCAGATCCGGGAACACTTTAGCTGCCCATTCCGGAGAAGGAACGGCTACGATAGACCAGCTGAATTTGTCAGCCATCTGATAAGAACGATATTTTTCGAGCGCTTTGCCGCGCACTTTTTGGCTAGTAATAATTCGTTCCTGAGCTACACCGTTCAGCAGATCCGGATTCTCAGCGATGACGTGCAGAATAGCGGCACCTTCTTCAACAAGTTCAGTCATTTCAGCTGCAAACCATTTCGGTTCAATGGAGAAGGCTTCATCAGGTGCAAGATCGTAATGAAGACGTGTAACGGTTTCGTCGCTCCAGTTTACTTTGACCAATTTGGCACCTTTACCGTAAGCTGCTTTGACGATTAGTCGTACAAAATGCGCTGCCGAGATTGGAGCGTTAACCACGAGCGTCTGTCCAGGATGAACATTGACACCAACTTGAACAGCTAGTTCAGCATATTGCTGCAGATTCGTTTCAAAAGTATTCATGCTATTTTTTCCTCCAATGTGATAATAATATCGTAGCTTGTTGGCTAATATAGATGTTGTTCAAACACGTATTATAATCCTCATTACAACGATGTAAGGACTCAGAAGGGTTCCTTCATTGAATAAGGTATACGTTGCTACGTTATATATTGTACAATTAACCAATAATAATTACCAAACTAGGTTTACCAGAAATGTTGGAGACCTGCTGTAAATGAAAGATTAAAGGAGAGAATGATTGTGAATATTGAAATTATAAGTGCTGAAATGCGCCGTGAAGGTGAAAAAGGATACGTGGGAAATACCGTTTACCGCACAGAAGGCGAAAAGTCAGTATATGAGATTACCTTCATGAGCAAGAACGGAAAAGACTGGGACTATAGTTTGCATTTCACGGAGCAATCCGGAGATGAAGATGAGTTGCTTCGTATGGACGAGCTGCTTGAGAATGATGACGATCTGTACAATCAATTGCTCGATGCCGCTTTGGAAGCCTATCCGGCTTAACTGGCTGAGATATTTTTGTTCTATTGTGTTGTGTCGATGACTATACTAGACGGTGTATGCCCGAAACAGGGTGTATACCGTCTATTTTATTGGAAATGTTGAATAGATGATCCAGAAAAGGGAAGTCTACGAGATGAATGGAACCAGAGAGACAATCCGCCTAATGGGAGGTAACCGTGAATGGCATCTGACAATCTGATTACAGAAGGGTTAACGGGGCTTGAAGAAGTCGCGCCCGATATTCTCAGTCTGCGTACACTATTCGTTAATGTCGTGTTCATCGGAGAGCCAGGAAGCAGGAACTGGGTCCTCGTGGACACCGGAATGGCGAGGTTCACGGATCATATTGTTCAGGTTGCAAGCGAACGTTTTCAAGGTCCGCCATCTGCGATCATATTGACACACGGTCACTTCGACCATGTAGGAACCGTTATTGAACTGGAACAATTCTGGGGTGTACCTGTATATGCGCACCCGCTTGAAATTCCATATTTGACGGGATTGAAAGATTACCCGCCGGCGGACCCTTCTGTAGGTGGAGGTCTGATGTCCAGATTGTCATTCGCTTATCCCAATGAGGCAATCAATCTGGATGATCGGATATTCAGTCTGCCCAAAGATCATTCCGTTCCAGGCGTATCGGGATGGGAATGGGTGCACACACCAGGTCACACACCTGGACATGTGTCACTGTTTCGGGAAGCGGATCGTTTGCTGATTGCAGGGGACGCGATCATTACGGTGAAGCAGGAATCGCTGTGGAGTGTGTTACTTCAGGACAAACAGTTGCATGGCCCACCATCTTATTTCACAACCGATTGGCAAGCAGCACATCAATCTGTTCAGCATATAAGGCATCTGGAGCCGAAACTTGCAATTACCGGGCATGGGCATGCCTTGAGCGGAGATATGCTAAGTGAATCCCTCAAGCAGCTTGATCTGGATTTTGAAGAGAGCACGGTGCCGGATCACGGCAAATATGTGGATTAATTGAACCATGATATGAATCGTGACAGAGACAGCCGCAGCCGTTTGCAGCTGTCTTTTTCATGTCTTTTTTGAGACGCTATCATGAATTTGTTCTCTATCATAGATTGGTATTTTATGCCCGGGCATGATATAGTCGAGCCGTATAATATAACCTTAGTATGCAGGAGGTACATATAACGATGACACAGCAAAATGCAGCATTCGAAGAACAATTTGGAGGGATTCCGGCCGTCTGGCTTCGTTTTAATCAATTTGAAGCGGCAGTTATTCCAAGCGTGGGTGCTAACCTTGTCGCTTTCCGTGATACAGAGAAGGGATTCCGTTACTTAAGAGAACCGAATCAGGATCAGATGGATGAGTTTATGGCTGCACCTGCGGTCTATGGAATTCCGATTCTTTCTCCGCCGAACCGTTATGAGGATGGTCGTTTCCCCTGGAATGGTAAAGTCTATCAATTGCCTGTGAACGAACCGGCTACAGGTAACCATCTGCATGGATTTTTGCATGATGCCGAGTGGAAGGTTGAGGGATATGGTTCTGACCAGTTGGAGAGTTATGTGCTACTTAGCCAGGACGTGAAAGAAGGACATACATTCCATCAGTACCTGCCGTTTACGTTCACGGTAACGCTTCGTTACTCTTTGAGTAGCCAAGGACTTCAACAGCAGTTGATCGTTCGCAATAATGGGAAGGAATACATGCCTAACCTGTTTGCTTTCCACACGGCGATCGCTGTACCGTTCGCACCAGACAGCCAATCCTCGGACTACACGGCCAAAATTACGATTGGACAACGCCGTGAATTGAATGAGCGTTCTCTGCCAACCGGACAATTTCAACCGCTTACACCTGAGGAAGAACAATTGAAGAAAGACGGAGTTAGTCCGTTCTTTGCAGCTATGGATAATCATTACACGGCAGAACCTCAGAATGGGCGTAACTATATGGAACTTACGGATCATCGTACTGGAGACAAACTGGTATATGATGTGGGTACATCGTACAAGCATTGGATGATCTGGAACAATAACATGGGTGGCGAATTCTTCTGTCCTGAACCACAGATGAACCTGGTTAATGCCCCAAATGTTGAAGGCATTCCGGCGGAAGAAATCGGATTGATCGGTCTAGAGCCAGGTGAACTGTTCGAACAGACTAGCCGACTGTATCCCATTGCGTCACAAAAATAAATTCACGTTCGTTTTGCGCTACGCTTACAATTTTGTCGAAAAGGTGAAAACCTGCTCGTAAATCATGTATAATATGACGAGATACACAAGCTTTGTAGAGACCCAAACCATCTTTTTGGAGGAGGACAAGCAAGTGGAATACCGCATTGAGAGAGATACGTTAGGCGAAATGAAAGTACCAGCCGACAGGCTGTGGGGAGCTCAGACGCAGCGCAGCAAGGAGAACTTTCCGATTGGCAGTGAACATATGCCGATGGAAGTTATACGTGCGCTTGCCATTTTGAAAAAAAGTGCTGCGGCCAGTAACCATAAATTAGGTAAATTATCTGCGGCCAAGTCCGATGCCATCGCTTATGCAGCAGATGAGATTATTGCAGGCCGAATCGATGACCATTTCCCACTGGTTGTGTGGCAGACAGGAAGCGGAACGCAATCCAATATGAATGTCAACGAAGTGATTGCCAATCTGGGGAACCAACTGCTTGAGCAAAAGGGCAAGGAAGAGCGTCTGCATCCGAATGATGACGTGAACATGTCCCAGAGCTCTAACGACACATTCCCAACGGCTCTGCATGTTGCAGGTGTTCTGGCTGTTGAGGATCAACTTTTGCCAGCAATTGCGGTATTGAAATCCACTTTTGCAGACAAGTCGGAAGCTTTCAAGGATATTATCAAAATTGGACGTACCCATCTCCAGGATGCAACACCGATTACGCTCGGTCAGGAGATCAGTGGTTGGGAAGCTATGCTGGGCAAGAGCGAGCGCATGATTCGTGAAAGTGTGCAGTACCTGAAGGAGCTTGCCATCGGCGGTACAGCTGTCGGAACGGGCATTAATGCGCATCCGGACTTTGGAGACTTCACTGCCAAGGAGATTGGCAAGCATACAGGTAAAGATTTTGTATCTGCACCAAACAAATTCCATGCACTTACGAGTCATGATGAGGTTGTGTATGCGCACGGTGCGGTTAAAGCGCTTGCAGCTGATTTGATGAAAATCGCCAATGACGTCCGCTGGTTAGCCAGTGGCCCTCGTAGCGGATTGGGAGAAATCCGTATTCCGGAGAATGAGCCAGGCAGCTCCATTATGCCAGGTAAAGTCAACCCAACTCAGAGCGAGGCCATTACCATGGTGGTTACGCAGGTCATGGGGAATGATGCAGCGATTGGATTCGCGGCGAGTCAGGGTAATTTTGAACTGAATGTATTCAAACCGGTTATCATCTATAACTTCCTGCAATCTGTGCAACTGCTGGCGGACTCCATTATTGCGTTTAATGACAAGTGTGCTGTAGGCATCGAGCCTAACCTGGATCAGATTGAACATAATCTGAACAATTCGCTTATGCTGGTTACCGCGCTCAATCCGCATATTGGATATGAGAATGCAGCCAAAATTGCAAAGCTTGCGCATAAAGAAGGCTTGTCTTTGAAACAGGCGACGTTACAAACGGGTCTGCTTACGGAAGAGCAATTTGATCAATATGTCGATCCAGCCAAAATGATCGCTCCAAAGGCCTAAAATCAGCCTAAATGAGGAATATAGATCGATGAAGATGACGACCTGCGTAAGCAGGTCGTTTTTCTAATGCAGATGGTTGAACATAAAGCTTGTCAGACTATACGTATACATATAAACTACATATGCAACAGTTTTAATGTACGTGAATGGGATTTGTATATATTTGGAGGTTTCCGCGTTGTCAAAAACGAGAAGATTTACGATACGCTCCAAAATTCTATTGGGCTATCTTGTGGTTGTAGTTTTATTTGGTGCTGTTTTGCTAGTTCTTACGGCCCAAATTAATGTGTTACAGAAGGAAAATGATTTTATCAGCCATCATGATCTGGAAGTGCATAATCTGACTAACGCGATTGAAAAAAATGTCTTGAACATGGAAACAGGACAGCGTGGATTCATGATTACAGGCAATGAAAGTTACCTGGAGCCTTATTCCCAAGGCCTCTCCCAGTGGAGTTCCAACTATGACCAGTTGAATGCTCTCATTAGTGATAATCCTTCGCAGCAGCAGAGTTTGCAGAATATCAAATCACATATTACACGCTGGATTGAGATCGCTGGGGAGCCATCAGTGGACTTGAAAAAGCAAGGCGATCAAGCAAAGGTTGTTGCATTCTTCCAGTCTGATCCGGGTAAAACTGAAATTGATCTGCTGAGATCCCAGCTCTCGACCTTCCGTAACACCGAAATTGCGCTGACGGAAGCAAGGGTAACCGATCTTGCCGCACGTAGCTCCACACTGCTGACGATTATGTATACGCTCTGGGGTGTCATTGCAGCATTATCAATAACCGCTGCGATTGTAATCTCAGGGAATATTGTTAAAACGTTACGAGATGTCATGCACACGATCAGTGATATTTCCAAAGGTGGGAACCTGAAGCAGCGAATTCAGGTGCGAACACGTGATGAAGTGGGTGATCTGGGGAATGAAACGAACAAGTTGCTGGATGAAGTGCAGGAACAGAATCGGATCAAGGACCAAATCACGGGTATTGCCACACTTTTGCAGAACCCAACTACGCTGGAGGGATTATCACGGTTGTTCCTGAACGAGCTTGCCATTCTGTTTGAAATTCCATATAGCGTCTTGTATTACTGGAAAGACAATCGACTGTTGCGTGTGGCTGCATATGCTGCGGATGGAGAGAAAGAACGTTCACTGGGTAAAGTGTCACTTGCCCCGGGTGAGGGGCTTGTAGGTCAAAGTGCTGTCGAGAAGCGAGTCTTGCGCATGAATGATCTGCCGCAAAACTATATCCGAATCTCTTCGGGTCTTGGGTATGCATCTGCCGCATCACTTACCGTAGTACCGGTCCTGTTCGAAGGTAGAACGATTGCAGTAATCGAGCTTGCTTCAATGAAGCCGCTGCAAGAGAGTGACTTGAAGCTGATGCAAGAACTGACGGACATTTTCGGTGTTTCACTACACTCGACCGTCACTCGCATGGAATTACAGCAATTATATGATGAATCGCAAGTTCTGAATGAAGAGTTACAGGCGCAATCGGAGAAACTTCAGGCTCAGACCGAAGAAATGCTGTCTCAGACAGAAGAACTGCAGATGCAGACCGAAGAGCTTCATATGCTTAATGATCGCCTGGAAGTACAGAAGAGTGCTGCAGAGACATCAGCCAATGAACTTTCGGTTGTGGCGGATCAGTTACGAACGAGCTCGGGGTACAAATCCGAATTCTTGGCGAACATGTCCCATGAACTGCGGACACCGCTCAACAGCATGTTAATTTTATCTGAAATATTGTCTGAAAATAAAAATCAACACTTGAATAGTGAAGAGCAGAACTATGCTTCAGTCATTCACAAATCAGGTAAAGACCTGCTGAATCTGATCAATGATATTCTGGATCTATCCAAGGTGGAAGCCGGACAGATGGAAGTGGATTTCGATGATGTCTATCTGGGCAGTGTTCCTGAAGTCATGAACCAGTATTTCCTAAAAACAGCGGAACAGAAAAAAATAGATTTCCGGATTCAGCTCCAAAGTCCTTTGCCGGAAACGATCGTGACGGATGAGATGAGATTGCACCAGATTCTCCGAAATCTGCTCTCGAACGCATTCAAGTTCACCAGTGAGGGTGAAGTAGCCTTAACCATCTCCAGAATGAGTCTGGCGAACCCAGAAGCGAATGGTCAAGAGACCGACGTGATTGCTTTCTCCGTCAGTGATACAGGGATCGGGATTGCGGATAACAAACTCGTGCAGATCTTCGATGCTTTCAAACAGGCGGATGGAGCTACAGCGCGTAAATACGGGGGGACCGGGCTAGGCTTGTCCATCTCTCAATCGCTTGCGACCCTGTTGGGTGGTTCAATCTCGGCAACAAGCCGTGAAGGACATGGCAGTGTGTTCACGCTGTTCCTGCCGCTGCGAAGAGATGAACCTGAGACTATGCAAGCATCTCGGCTGTTCCTGAATGAGGTGGCTAGCACCACACCAGAGATCAACAAACTTCCTTCATTGACCACAGCTCCATCGGACGTGTTATTAACACCTCTGGAAGAAGCGCTGCTCAGTGGACGCCAAGTACTTGTCGTTGATGATGATATACGTAATGTATATGCCCTGGCTAACGCCCTTGAGCAATACGGTATGAATGTCATTTCAGCGCAGAACGGGTACGAGTGTCTGGAATTGTTGGAGCGTGGAGGAGTCAAGCCTGATATCATCATGATGGATATTATGATGCCGGAACTTGATGGCTATGAGACAACTCGCCAGATCCGTGAACGACTTGGTCTGACTCAGCTTCCAATTATTGCGCTGACTGCTAAGGCCATGAAAGAGGATCGGGAGAAATGTATTGCAGCAGGTGCTTCGGACTATCTCAGCAAACCGCTGAATATCAAAGAAGTATTATCGCGCATGAAATTATGGATAAATCACGAAACATTAGAAATCTGATCTGAAAACCTATGACCTAATTACAGGAGAGTGCGCTGTAATTAGGTCATAGGTTTTATTTTTTTGCCGTGTAAGCTTTATTCCGGAATTTGATGTTATAATACTTAACAATCAACAAATTTAAATGGATGAATATAGATTTAATTAGAAATATAATCCAGAATAAAGATGTAGGAACGAGAATAACACAGTTTTGTGTTATATATATGGGAGGTAGTGTCCATGCAACTTACGGTCAAAGAGGCTTTACAGGTATACCCGTTGTCAGAGGCCAAACTGGTTGCGGGTGGAGAAGGGACTTCACGGATGATGAAATCCGTTAACGTCATGGACGCTCCTGATATCGCGGATTGGATCAAATCCGGAGAAATGTTGTTCACCACCGCTTTTATTATGAAAGACAGTGAGACGGATGCACTGCGTTTGATGCGGCGCTTGAATGAACGTGGCTGTGCAGGACTCGGCATCAAGCTAGGGCGTTTCTGGCAGTCCATTCCCCAAGGTATTGTCGAGGAAGCCGATCGACTTCGTTTGCCGCTGCTTGAACTTCCTTTTCAATTCACTTTCTCGGACCAGATGAATGCTTTGTTCAAGGCTGAACATGAACGTAGTAACCGATTGCTGCATGAGGTCGTGCAGAAGCAGAAGAAATTAATGCATTTTGCGTTGCAACAGCAGCCACACCGGAATGTGTTTGCCGAACTTGCCACGGTACTGAACTATCCGCTTGCAGTCATTGGTTCTCGTGGGCATGTGCTTTACGGCAGTGAAGGCATTGCGGGAGACGCGTTAACACAGGGCTGGCCTTGGAAATCCGTCATGCACCGAGTGAAATGGAATCAGGGAAGTTGTCATCGCGTACCGATTAAACAAAATGATGAAGAATACGGATCTCTGCTCGTGTTTACGGATTCAGCCTTATCGCTTCGGGCAGAGGAAGAGCTGTTCCAACAGGCTGCGGATGTACTGGCATTCTATATGGATATGACTTATCGTGAGCATATAAATCCGACCGTGCAAGATGAGATGCGTACACTGCTTTCACAGTATTTGGATAACAAAATGACTGTTCAGGAATTGACCACCTTGAGCGAAAACAAAGGTGTCCATTTGTTCCAGGGAACCTATCAGTGTGTGTTGATCACGCTTGAGCCGACTCTGTTTGCTGAGGGAAAGCTACTTAAACAGATTCATCGTGAGTTGCAATACAATCCGCTGATGCAGTTCACGGCCTCACAGCATTTTCAGATCGAAGATGGCATTCTGTCCATCTATACCTGTCCAACAGGGCGAGATTATGGAGAGGAGCTGTCAGGTTTTCTGTTGAACCGGTTCGGTGATGTTCTGGCAGCACAAGAAGCGAAAGGGGCACCGGCTCCGCGATTCTGGATCAGCAAAATGAAGCATGAGCCCAAATCGCTCCGTGAAGCGTACCAGGAGTGTCTAGATACTCGTCAATTGGCTCGTCGGTTCGGTATGAAAGATCGTGCGCTGCAATTTGAAATGCTCGAATTTGCCTATGTGTTCCAACACGTACCGGATAACATCATGGAGAACTATTGCAATAAAGTACTTGAACCGTTACTTGCCAGGGATGGTGATCCCAATCAGGTGCTGATGAATACATTGGAGTCCTTTATTGAGAATGACGGATTGATCAATGAAGCTGCCAAGCAGCTGTTTGTGCACCGGAACACGGTCACCTATCGGATGGAGAAAGTCGGCAGCTTACTGCAAATGGACTTTAAAAAGACAAATGATCTGCTTAAGTTAAAGCTGGTATTCACCTTCCGCAAGTTTGTGCGGGACAAAGCAGCTGCAAGACCCCACAATATTCAACTCTAGATCGCACATTGTGCATCATGACAATACTACCGGGCCAGACCCCCAAGAACCGCATTCCCTTGATGGAGTGCGGTTTATTCATGTTTGAGGACAACAAAAGCTGATCTTCCCGTGCACAGCAAACAAATCACAACTCTGATGTTATGTTATATTACAAAATTGCGTAAATATTATTGTCGCGACATTGAACGACACTTAGAATGAAGAACAATAATCTACAACAGACCGGAGGTTCTAACATGAGCGACTTAATTAAACTTGTTAACAACTGGTCTATCACGCAGTTCGTGCATACGTTTGGCGGCTTATTTGAGGAATCACCATGGGTGGCTGAACGTTCCGGGCTTTCACGACCTTTCGATTCATTTGAACAGATGATGAATGTGATGAAGAAGGTGGTTCAGGCATCAGATGACCAGGTGAAGTTGCAGTTGCTTCGAAATCACCCGGATCTTGGAGCGCGAATCAGCATGAGCAGCAACTCCGTTCAGGAGCAGGCTGGTGCAGGGCTTGACTCGCTGTCACAGGAGCAATACAACGAACTTCAACAATTAAACAAAGCATATACAAGCCAATTTGGCTTTCCATTCATATTGGCCGTAAAAGGCCATACTGCAAGTTCCATCCTCGAATCCATGCGGCAACGTCATCGCCGAGGCAGGGAAGAAGAATTCGAGACTGCTTTGAAGGAAGTATTCAAAATTGCGGGCATTCGCTTGGAGCAGTGGCTCGCACAGATCGGTCATGAACATGAGTTTGTGAGCACGCCAGCCGCAGTACAGCAGCGGACCATGTATTACGGCAAAGGGGATGTGTGGATGTACCGTTCCTACGCCAAGCCGTTGACGGGAATACAGTCCATTCCGGAATCTCCGTTTATGGGACGTAGCAATATTCTGTTTGGATTGAACATTAAGGTCGCTGTGCAGGGCGATGAATTCTTGCCTTCTTTTGCAGAAGGGGATAATTCGCTGGTGGTGGCAACCGATTCGATGAAGAATTTCATTCTTAGACATGCAGCGGATTACACAGGGGCGACGGTGGAAGGATTTCTTGCGCTGGTAAGTCGGCGTTTTCTGGAGACGTATCCGCAGATGAGCAAGGTTCAGATGACAGCGGATCAGATTCCTTTTGAAGATATACCGATTGGATTGGAAAGGAATTACCGACCGAGTGCGCTCGTATTCCGTTATTCGCAGAATGATCGGGCGACGGCTGCCTTAGAAGCGGAACGAGTAGGAGATTCGATTGAACTAAGCAACCATTTCAGTGGTGTAGCCGATCTGAGGCTGATCAAGGTCAAAGGCAGTGAATTTGTCGGCTTCATGCAGGATGAATATACGACACTATCCGAGACGTGGGATCGACCACTTTTTATTTTCTTGAATATTAATTGGCGTTATGAGGACCCGAGAGACGGTATAGATGATCAGCGTGGGCGATATGTAGCGGCGGAACAGGTCAGAGATTTGGCTGCGGCGGTATTTCATGAGTGTCGCTCTGCATCCATTCAACATCTGATCTATCAGATGGGTCAAAGACTATTACGTCGATTCGAGCATCTCAGTGAGGTGTCATTTGAATCCAACAATCGGACTTGGGAGACGGTGCTGGAGGAAGTGAAAGAGGGCGAAGGCAAAGTGTTTACTGAGCCGAGACCGCCATACGGATTCCAGGGTTTCTCGATGACAAGGGATGATCTGGGAACAGACGGCCGTGACTCCGGGAAAGCAGGTGATGTCTAATGTCGCTGTCTGAAGGACGAATTACAACGCATGTGCTGGATACATCCAAAGGCGTGCCTGCTGCGGGTGTTCGGATCGAGCTGTATACCCTGAAGAGGGATGGGGAGCAGGAAAGCAAGACAAAAGTTGCGGAGTCGGTGACAAATGCGGATGGACGTTTGGATACGCCCCTGCTGGATGGAGGCAAGCTGGAGCAAGCGATATATGAGCTTCAATTCCATGTCGAGAGTTATTACGCACAGCGTTCATTGGAGGAACTGGGGCAGGCGCTATGGACGATTGTTCCGATTCGTTTTGCCGTATCTGATGCCTCAAGCCATTACCATATTCCATTATTGATTGCTCCAGGAGGTTACAGTACATACCGGGGAAGCTGAACATGCACACATCCGGTTCTGATTCAGGGGGAGGGTCATCCATATGACAACATTTGATACTATCATCCGGGGGGCCCGGGTGGTGCTGAAAGATCGGGTAGAGCAACTGGATATTGGCATTACGGGTGAAAAAATAACAGACATATCCACACAGCTGGCCGCTGGCGAAACGACTAGGATTATAGAAGCTGAAGGCCTTACGGTGATGCCGGGTGTAGTGGACATTCATGTACACTTCAATGAACCCGGACTCGCCAGTTGGGAGGGATTCCGGTCTGGGTCGGCATCCCTTGCCGCAGGGGGAATCACAACCTATGTCGATATGCCGCTTAACGGCGTACCGCCAACCACAAGGCCGGAAGCATGGGAGATGAAAAAGAAAGCAGCCGTAAACCAATCGTATGTTGATTATGCTTTCTGGGGAGGGTTGGTTCCCGGCAATCGTGAGGAACTTGCTCCACTGTCACGGCTGGGTGCTGCCGGATTCAAGGCATTTATGTCCGAGCCGGGTGGAGAAGGGGAAGACATCTTTGCCAGAGCCGATGACCATACACTACTGGACGGAATGAATGAAATTGCAAAATTAAATCGTGTGCTCGCACTTCATGCAGAGGACGAAGGCATGGTTGCCGAACTTGGCGCGAAAAGCATTGCAGAGGGAAGGACTGAACCCATGGACTATGTCCGGTCACGTCCTGTGGAAGCCGAAGTCGTCGCGGTTGCCCGGGCGTTGAAGTATGGTGAACAGACCGGTTGTGCGCTTCATTTTGTGCATATTAGTACCCGGGAAGCACTGGATCTGATTGCAGAAGCCAAACGGCGTGGGCAGGATGTCACTTCAGAGACATGCCCTCACTATCTGACGTTAACCGATCAGGATGTGGTTCGATTAGGTGCTGTAGCGAAATGCGCTCCACCGCTTCGCAGCTCTTCCGAACAGGAGCAGTTATGGGATGCACTGACTTCAGGATTGATTGATGTTATTGCTTCGGATCATTCTCCATGCCCCCCATCCATGAAACAATCCGATAACTTTTTTGAAATCTGGGGCGGTATATCCGGGGCGCAAAGCACACTGCTAATCATGCTGGAGGACGGACATCTTCAGCGCAATATCGATCTCCCGTTGCTCGGAAGAGTGCTCTCCCTGCAACCTGCCAGAAGGCTTGGTCTGGAGAGCAAAGGAGAGATTGCAATTGGCAAAGATGCCGATCTCGTCCTGATTGACTGGGAGAAAAGCACGATCCTGAACACGGAGGATCTGCTCTATACGCATCAACAGAGCCCTTATGTGGGACGTACATTTAACTGTCGCATTGCAGACGTATTCTGTCGTGGGCAACGGGTATATAACTCGGAATCTGGATTATCTCCTGAACCTATTGGGAAGCACATTGCAGCCCACTCCTCTAATCCCATCGAGGCGGGAACGGGGGAGACGTCATGAATGAGTCTGGAGTATACCGGTCATCCGGTACGAATAATCCGCCTATTCCTTTACCGAATGTGGAACAGGTGGAGCTGCAAGCCATGCTTGACTGGCTGTCGACGTATGGTGCGGATACACAAGGTGGCGTCACACGACTGTTGTATGACTCAGCTTGGTGTGAAGCACAGGGTGCCCTTTCTGCCAAAATGCAGGAGAAAGGACTGTCTCCCGAGTTCGACCAGTCCGGTAATCTATATGGCACACTCAAGGGCGAGGGTGAGGAATCAGCGACTGGTGCTGAAGAATTACCGATAGTGACCGGATCACATATTGATTCTGTCGTGTATGGTGGCAAGTATGACGGTGCTTACGGTGTGGTAGCTGGAGTCCTGGCATTGGAGTATTTACAGAAGCATTTCGGAGCACCGAAGCGCACACTTCAAGTGGTATCGCTATGTGAAGAAGAGGGAAGTCGCTTTCCTTTCGCGTATTGGGGTTCACGCAGTATAACAGGCATAACGGCTCTGGAAGACGTAGAGCATTTGAAGGATCAAGATGGTGTTACTTTTGCACAGGCGATCCGGGATGCGGGCTTTGGACCTGATAGTGCATATAGACCCGCCGCGAAAAATTACGGTGCCTTTATTGAGCTTCATATTGAGCAAGGTCAGGTTCTGGAACGTCTCGGACATTCGATTGGAGTTGTATCCGATATTGTAGGTCAGAAGCGGTTCAGTATTACTGTAAGTGGTGAAGCGAATCACGCGGGAACGACACCAATGTCTTGGCGCAAAGACGCACTTGCCGGAGCAGCCGAGATGATTGCTGCGGTAAGGAATATCGCATTGGAAGTAGGAGAACCGCTGGTAGCCACGGTTGGGCGAATCACAGCCGATCCGGGTGTTGGGAACGTGGTTGCTGCCCGGGCGGTGTTTTCACTGGATATCCGCCATATCCGGCAGGAGAGTATTGATCGCTGCTGGCAGGATATGCTCCAGGCTTTTAGTCGTATCGCAGCCGAGCAGCAGCTCGGACTGGACTGGGAAGAACATCTGTCGGTAACACCCATTCCTATGAATGCCGAGATGATCTCGGACATTCAAGATATCTGTGAGCAGGAGCAATTGTCCTATTGGCCAATGCCAAGCGGGGCAGGACATGATTCGCAGATTTTTCAGCCGGCTTGTCCGACGGCCATGATCTTTGTGCCGAGCCAGGACGGTATCAGTCATAATCCACTTGAATATACAGCTGAAGCAGACCTGATGCACGGTTTTCAGGTTCTGGTCCGGCTACTCTATAAATACGGTTACGGGAGTTGAATGCAGATGTCCAACTATAAAGAGTTATCTCCGTCCTTGCGGACCATTATGACCCCGGGACCCGTTGAGGTTGATCCACGCGTACTCAGGGCATTATCTTTTCCAATCCTGGGTCAGTTTGACCCGGAGTTCACATCCTTGATGAACGAGACGATGGCGATGTTGCGTGAGTTATATATGACAGACAACGAGTGGTGTTATCCGGTAGATGGTACATCCCGTTCAGGCATTGAAGCTGTGTTGGTCAGTCTGATCCAGCCCGGTGACAAAGTTCTCGTCCCGATCTATGGACGATTCGGACATCTGCTAGTTGAAATCTCGGAACGCTGTGGTGCCGAGGTTGTCTTTTTTGAAACGGAATGGGGCACGGTATTTGATCCGGAAGAGGTGATCAAAGCGATTCATACGCATAAACCGAGTCTGGTTGCGATGGTTCACGGTGAAACATCCACCGGGCAGATGCAACCCCTTGCCGAGATTGGCAAAGCCTGTCGCGAGCTTGATATCTTACTCGTTGTGGATGCTGTGGCAACCATTGGCGGGACTCCCGTGGAGACGGATGCCTGGCATCTGGATGCGGTGATGGGGGGCACGCAGAAATGTCTGTCCGTTCCTTCAGGGATGGCACCTCTCACGTACAACAGTCGTGTGGAACAGAAACTGATGAGCCGCAAAACAGTTGAACGCGGACTGCGAGATGCAACCAGTGCGCGGGCAGAAGGCCGCACCATTGCCAGTAATTATTTTGACTTGAGCCAATTGCAGGATTACTGGAGTTCCGCACGGTTGAATCATCATACGGAGGCCACCTCCATGCTCTACGGTCTTCACGAAGGATTGCGCATTCTGCTGCAAGAAGGGTTGGAGGCCAGGTTCCAGAGACATCGGGTGAATGAACGTGCATTGGTTGCCGGAATTCAGGGAATGGGACTGCAATTGTATGGGGATATGTCCAGTAAACTTCCGGTGGTCACTTGTATCACGATTCCTGAGGGAATCGACGGTGAGTCGGTGCGTAGCATGTTGCTGAACGATTTCAGCATTGAGATTGCCAGTTCATTCGGACCGTTGAAAGGACAAATCTGGCGGATCGGTACAATGGGATTCAGCTGCCAACGTAAAAACGTACTTCATGTGCTCGGAGCATTGGAAGCTGTTCTTCTCCGTCATCGTCATGTGTTACCAGCCGGTGAAGCCGTTCAGGCAGCGATGGATGTGTATGCAGGGAAGGAGGGCGCCTTATGTTAAACCAAATGCCAATCTCCAGAGAGGTCATGGTCACCACTCCTCATTACCTGGCGAGTGCTGTAGGAAGCTCCATCCTCCAGCAAGGCGGGAATGCTTATGATGCCGCTATTGCGGTCAGTGCAGCACTGGGTGTGGTATATCCGCATATGACCGGACTTGGCGGGGACGCCTTCTTCCTGATTCATGATGGAACGAGCGGTGAGATTACCGCCTATAACGGAAGTGGTCGCTCAGCCGCAGGCATTCATGCCGATACGTTCAAAGCGATGGGCATGAATGCCATCCCTCAGCGCGGTGTACTTAGTGCCATTACGGTTCCGGGAATGGTTGATGCGTGGTGGGAAGTCTGGTCTCGGTACGGAAAGTTACCGTGGGAGCAATTGCTTGAACCTGCCGCACAGTATGCGGAAAAAGGATGCCCTGTATCCCGGAATCTCCGCCTGTGGATGGAAAGGGATGAAGATTTCATACTGGGTCATACACCGCTCCGAGCGGTATTTGCCCCTTCGGGTACACTTTTGCAGGAAGGCGAGCTGCTGATTCAGCCTGAACTCGCTAACTCCATTCGTCTGATTCAGACGGGAGGGCGAGATGTTTTTTATACAGGGGAGCTTGCGGGTCGTCTGACTTCGGCTATTCGTGAGGATGGGGGCATGCTTGCACCAGCAGACTTTGCAGGTCATCGGGGCGAGTGGGTGAAACCCGTTAGTACGGAGTATCGTGGCTATGAAGTTCATCAGATGCCGCCCAACTCGCAGGGATTCTCGATGCTGATGATGTTAAATATGCTGGAGCATACGGATCTGTCCTCGGTTGCACGTACTTCACCGGAATTCTATCATCTGATGGCGGAAGTGGTGAAAAAGGCGTTTCGGGATCGTGACCGTTATCTGACGGACCCGGATTTCAGGGACATTCCGCTGGATCACTTGTTATCCAAGAGTTACGGAGACCAATTGTGGAATGAGATTCAGTCTGCTCCACCTGTGGCACAGCCGTTTTTGTCCAAAACGATAGGTCAGGACACGGCGTATGCAGCGGTTGTTGATAGCGAAGGCAATGCCGTTTCCTTCATTCAAAGCTTGTATTTTGACTTCGGTGCAGCGTATGTTCCGGGGGATACGGGGGTTATCATGCAGAACCGGGGGTCGTTTTTCTCCTTAGATCCCAGAGATGCCAACGTACTGGAACCGAATAAACGCTCATTCCATACCCTCATGCCGGGCCTCGTTACACGAGATGGCAAACCTTATATGCTCGTGGGTACGCAGGGAGGAGAAGGTCAGCCGCAGACGCAATTATCCGTGCTTACCGGAGTGCTTGATTACGGTCTCAACATCCAGGAAGCGATCAGCCTGCCACGTTGGGTATACGGACGCACCTGGGGCGAAGAAGGCGATACGATGCGTGTGGAGAACCGATATCATGATGACGTATGTGCAACCCTTGCCCAGTGGGGACATAACGTTGAAGCCAGAGCGCCGTGGGACGGTATTATGGGACAGTCGCAAGGCATTGTCATTCGTGAGGACGGCATGATTAGCGGCGCGGCAGACCCTAGGGGCGATGGTATGGCTATTGGATGGTAAATATGTATGAGAGAACGATATAGACAGAAACAGATAGGGGAGATTGGCATGGGAACGATCCTGCTAAAGGGCGCACAGCTTGTGACGATGAATGCAGAAGAGGAAGTGTTCATCGGAGATCTATTGATCGAGGATAACAAAATCAAGGAGATTGCAGCGCACATCGAAGTTCAGGCTGATCAGGTCATTGATGCTCGTGGTAAAGTGCTGCTGCCAGGCTTTATCCAGACGCATATTCATCTGTGTCAGACCTTGTTTCGTGGACGTGCGGACGATCTGGAACTGATGGATTGGCTCCGTCAACGCATCTGGCCGCTGGAGGCAGCGCATGATGAGGAGTCCGTCTATTATTCGGCAATGCTTGGACTCGGCGAATTGATCTCCAGCGGAACCACGACCATTCTGGATATGGAGACGGTACATCACACAGACTCAGCATTTCAGGCGATGGCACAGAGCGGCATCCGGGTTATCTCGGGCAAGGTGATGATGGATCATGGAGACGAGGTTCCTGAACCCCTGCGGGAGAATACAGCGACTTCGTTGCAGCAGAGTGTGGATTTGCTAGAAAAATGGAACGGGTTTGGCGGAGGACGCATTCAGTATGCTTTCTGTCCACGCTTCGTTGTATCGTGTACTGAAGAATTGCTGGTAGAGGTGCGCGACCTGTCCAATAAATATCATGTCAAAGTCCACACCCATGCCTCCGAGAATCGTGGAGAGATCGAACTGGTAGAACACGAACGCGGAATGCGTAATATCGTATACCTTGATCATATCGGTCTGGCTACTCCCAGATTGGTGCTGGCCCACTGTGTATGGCTGAGTGAGGAAGAGAAGGAGATCATCCGCAAGCGCGGTGTCAAAGTCACTCACTGTCCTGGATCGAATATGAAACTTTCCTCCGGGGTAGCGGATATTCCGGATCTGCTGAATCGTCAGATCGCGGTTGGGATCGGGGCTGATGGTGCCGCGTGCAACAATAATCTGGATATGTTTCAGGAGATGCGCCTCACGGCCCTGATGCAGAAGATTCCTCATGGCCCAACGGTGATGGATGCACGGACGGTATTGCGTATGGCTACTATGGGTGGTGCAGAGGTGCTCGGCTTGTCGAAGGAAATCGGCAGTCTCGAAGTGGGCAAAAAGGCAGATATGCTGCTGCTGGATCTGAATGATTTCCACACGTACCCTTCCTATGAGACGGATGTATATTCCCGCGTAGTATATTCTGCAACTAGAAGCTGTGTGGACACCGTTATTATTGACGGAAGTATCGTACTCAAGAATCGCAAGATTCAGACGATTGATCGTGGCATTGTGCTGCGTGAGTCGGATAAGAGTATTGCGAGATTGATGAAGCGCATCTGATCGAAGGAAGCTTATGCGATTCCAGAAAGGATGGAGACCGATATGGAAATGCATGATCTGTGTGCAATCGCAGCCCGTGAAACGCGCTGCGTGCTCGCAACAGCGATCAAGGTAGAGGGTCATGCTTACCGTAAGCAGGGAGTCTCTATGCTGTTGACCGAGGATGGCAAAATGGTTGGCAGTATCAGTCCGGGATGCCTGGAGAGTGATCTTCAGGCCCGGGTGAGCCATGTGCTGGATACGAAGCAGATGGAATTCGCGGAATACGATATGCGTCCCGAGGATGATCTGTCATGGGGTGAGACGATTGGCTGCGGCGGACTCGTTATTGTGTTGCTTGAACCTGTGTGTGGTGAACTCCGACATACGTTGCAGAAGATGCATGAGTGTTTGCAATCCGGCGCTACAACAGCGTTAACCCGAACGTTCCAAGATGATTATACGAAGGTTCAATATGGCTGGAAACGGATTGAGCCTGCGGAAACGAGACACGAGCCAAACTTGCGTCCTTCGCTTGTCCTTCGTCATGATCGCGTGGTAAATCATAATCTAGCACCATTTCAGGTTGATAAACAGCACAGCATTGGGAATATCAAGCATGATGATGTGGCTACCAAACAACATTCTCCCGAAATACCTCGCCTTACGCTTGTGCCTGAAATGTTACCTTCTACGTCAAACGGATCACCCTCATCCCATCTGTCCGCTAATTCACAACATATATCTGAGGCTGACGCTGAAATAGCGGCAAACAACACAGTTTCAACGAATCCCTGGAACCTCTCGCAGCAACATACTTCGCTATACACTCCTAAACCTCGCCTGATTATCATCGGAGCCGGGAATGATGTTATTCCTGTTGCCAGACTCGCCCAATCCGCAGGATTCCGTGTAGTGGTAGCCGATTGGCGAGAGTCCTTATGCACCTCGGAACGGTTCCCTGGAACCGAACTTGTACTTGGTTTCCCACGTGAGATTATGCCTCTGTTAAACGTGAACAACGGGGATTATCTGATTCTAATGAGTCACAATTTTCAACGCGAACGCGAACTGCTGGAGATGGTAGTGGACTGTGAGTATGCGTACCTTGGCATCATGGGTTCCAAAACACGAACAGCCCGCCTGCTTGATGGTTTACCATCCTTGAAAAATGTACATTCTCCCGTTGGTTTGAGTATCGGAGCGGACGGTCCTGAACAGATCGCCATCAGCATTGCTGCTGAATTGATCGCATGTAAACATAAGGTCTCTTCCTTGAGTTTCGAGGTGCAGAAGGGGAGCGTTGCACATGCGAATGACGGGCATAGTTCTGGCAGCAGGTAAGAGTCGTCGCCTTGGTCGGGATAAACTCTCGGTTGTCATGCCAGACGGGCAGTCACTGGCTGCATGGTCACTGGAAGCTGCGCTGAATTCGGATCTAGATCAGGTAATCTGTGTGGTCAAACCGGAAGATTCGTTGGCTTGGCTACCTGTAAAATGGTTTGATTCTACCACGTATGCCTATCATCCCACAGCGAGACTTCGAATTGTGGTCTGTGCTGACTATGCTTGCGGCATGGCCAATTCTCTTCATTCTGGGGTATTGTCGGCCATGGAGTACAAACCGGAGGGCATTCTCATGTTACTGGGTGATCAGCCTTTATTACAAGCACACGATATCAATCTGGTGACCACAGCACTGGCTACCCACAAGCTGAGTGACTATGTCGCAGCTACAGACGGTGAGGGAGGTAAACCGCCCGTTGCTTTTCGCTCCCATATGTTCGGCCCTCTGTTGTCCTTGCATGGAGATGAGGGTGCACGTAAGATTATGCGTAGCGCTAACTATTCAGGTGTACATGTACCACTGTCTGAGACTAGTTTCTGGGATGCGGATACAGAACCGGAATTGGAACGCATTCTGAATCATGTATACGAGTCGAAGCAGACAGACTAAATAACAGGAGAAGATTATTAACTATGTATAATTTAATAACATGATCAGGTCAGCCAGGCAGTCTGGTTGGCCTGTTTGTCTTCTTTTAACGTGTAGTGAAAGAGATACTGTGTTAGCTTTCGATAGATCATGATGCATCAAGCACAAATGGAAAGCAGGTTTTATACATTTATCCAAAACGATGTGAAGGTAATTGACGTTGTTGCTGAACTCTCATATGATTTGAAGAATTATCTGGATCAGACGGTTGAATTTCCTGCCCATGGAAGAGAGAGAAAGGGGATGCTGCGATGGTAACACCGGCATACGGTTCTGGAGCCATACCATCGGTATGGCAACCTGAGAACCTGCAAGAATTGCAAACGTTGAGAAGTAGACTGAAGGGAATATGTTGTTTCACGGCAGGTGGAACATTGCTACGAACCCAGTGGGAAGGTGGCTTGATTCCAGCGCCTGAACACATGATTAGCCTGGGTCGTATTCCTGAAATGAGCGGTATATCTATTCGTGGAGATGAGATGGTCATTGGAGCCATGACCCGATTAAAGGAATGTACTTCACAAGTGTTGCTGCTTCAACTGCCGATCCTGCAAGAAGCGGTGAATGCAATTGCTGCTCCTTCCATTCGTAATGTGGCAACCATTGGGGGGAATGTTGTATCTGGAGTAGGGGATACCCTGACTGCTTTGCTTGTATATGATGCGGAGCTGCACTGGTTGACGGACAGCGGCATAGAAATCCGCAGTGTGTCTTCCTGGCTTCAGGGTGGACGGGATGGCAGCCGTAATCCAGGGGACGTATTAATCTCGATTCATATTCCGATGAGACCGTCCTCTATGCTTGATGTGAACAGTGAGCACAGGCTTGCTACACGAGAAATTTCCTTTTACCGCAAGCTGGGTCGACGGGAGACGTTCAGTGCATCGCTGGTGACGATTGCTTTGTATGGGGAGATTGATTCGGATAACCGCTGGACCAAGATTGCGATTGCGGCTGGCGGGGGCTCAGGCATGGCGATGCGACTTCTGGAGTCAGAACAACAGCTTCTTAGTAGCGAAGCTTCTGTCATGCAAGCGGCGACTCTCGCAACTGCTGTAGCTAGCGAATTTTCGACGTATAGCGATGCATTTGCAACAGAACATTATCGCAAGCAGACCGCAGGCAACATGCTTGGCGCCGGGCTATGGGAGGCACTTCACGAATAGAAGAATGGGATCACACAAAGGGGGAGAGGGATCATGCTGCTGAATCGGGAACAGAGCGGGAAACGCTGGCACCTGCGGCCAGATGGGGCACCCAAAGTAACAGGGCAGCTTCAATATCTGACGGATATGACGCTACCTGACATGCTTCATGGCAGAGTACTACGAAGCGAATATCCTTATGCTCGTCTATTGTCTATAGATACTTCGGAAGCTGAGGCGTTAGAAGGTGTCTATGCGGTTCTAACCTCCAAAGATGTGCCTGGACTGAATCGTTTTGGTATTGCGACCCCGGATCAGCCTGTGTTCTGCGAGGATATTGTACGTTATGTCGGTGACGCCATTGCAGCGGTTGCTGCGGATTCCCCCGAACGTGCGGCACTTGCGCTGGATGCGATTCGGGTAGTGTATGAGGAACTCACGCCACTGGATAGTACAGATGCTGCAATGGCTCCCGGATCACCAGAGCTGCATGAACATGGTCCAGGCAATGTGCTGCATCGCACGGAGATCAAACGTGGAGATGCGGAGCAAGCCTTTGCCGCATGTGATCATATCGTAACAGAGACGTATTATACGCCACGCCAGATGCATGCTTACATGGAGACAGAAGGTGGCTTGTTTGTCCCGGATGAAGAGGGGCGGCTGAATGTATACGCGGCAACGCAACATGGATATAAAGATCGGATGCAGCTTGCACGCATCATTGGTTGTCCTGAAGAAGATATCCGGGTGGTGTCTTCACCGATTGGTGGTTCATTTGGTGGAAAAGATGAACTAAACGTACAGCCCTATGGTGCATTGCTGGCCTTAAGATGCGGACGTCCTGTGAAAATGCATAATTCGCGTAAAGAATCCGTGCGTGCAGGTCTGAAACGGCACCCAATGAAGATTGAAATGCAGACCGGCATGAGTCGAGAAGGTATCATACAGGCGCATCGTGTCCGCATTACAGCAGATACGGGAGCATATGCCACACTGGGTGCACCGGTGCTGAACTTCTGTACCGAACATTGCCTTGGTCCCTACGCCATTCCGAATGTGGATGTGGAGGGTGTGTCTGTGTATACGAATAACGGCCTGTCAGGTGAGTTTCGCGGATTTGGCGGAAACCAGGCGATTTTTGCCATGGAGGGCCAGATGGATCGGCTTGCAGAAATCATGAACATGGACCCTTGGGAGTTCCGCAGGCGCAATATGCGGGAAAAGAATGATCCCGGACCGCTGAATCAACGGATTTTGGTCACGGATGGACTGTCCCAAGTGTGGGAGGCATTGGATCGCTCCGAACTGTGGCAAAAACATCAGCATCCTTCGGCAGATCCTACTCTTCCACCGTGGATCAAACGCGGAGTCGGAGCAGCCATCGCCATGCATGGTGCAGGGCTGGGTTACGGGATTCCGGACCCTGCGGGAGGCCGTCTGTCACTGAATAACGAAGGCAAGATTGAAGTGGCGTTCAGCTACGAGGAATTCGGCCAGGGGCTCGTTGCAACGCTGGAAATTATGCTATGTGATCTGTTCCAATGCAGTACATCGGACCTCAGTATCATCATTGGAGACACGGACCGTGTGCCACACAGTGGGTCAAGTACCGCTTCGCGTTCAACAACGATGGCATGGATGGCTCTGCAGCGGTTGCAGACTCCGTTTCGTTCCCGTGCTCTCGCTGTCGCGTCTGAAATGTCAGGCATTCCGGCGGCTGAACTGGTAACAGGGCCTGGTGGTATATGGCGCAAAGGTCAGCTTCCTGCCGACACTTCAGAAGTAGAATCAGGCTTTATGGTCTCGTATGCTGAACTCGCCATGCAGGGTGAAGCCGATGAATGGATTTTCGATACAAAGTTTGATTACCCAACTACGCCGGACAACGTGGTAGGCGGGCATTATTTGTATACGTACGCGGCGGTTGCGGCAGAGGTTGAAGTGAATACCTTAACCGGGGAAACCAAATTGCTCGATACACGTCATGTTGTGGCGGCAGGTCCGGTCATCAACCCTATGGGCTACATTGGACAGATTGAAGGCGGCAGTGTCATGGCCCTTGGATTTACGTTGACCGAGGATGCGGTTATGCAGGACAGCCGCTATCTAACGACCAACCTCGACACGTATCTGATCCCAACCATTCGTGATATTCATACCAATCTAGAGGTTGAGGCTATTGAAGACTTGCCCGAAGGTGATTCATTTGGCCCGAGAGGCATTGGTGAGATTGGTTCCGTAGCGCTTGCGCCGGCCATTACAGCCGCAATTCATCAGGCAACAGGCGTATGGGTCAACCGTCTTCCTGTATCGAGAGAACAACTGGTCAGACCTTTACATGTACCTTTGCAGGAAGGAGTGAGTCCATCATGAGTAAACCACTTGAGAATCACTGGACAGCCGTTGTGAATGGGGAACAGAAACATCTGGAGATCGCGCAAACGACCCGACTTGTTGATGTGCTTCGGACTCATTTGCAACTGACGGGTACCAAAGTATCGTGCGAAGTCGGTCGCTGCGGCGCATGTATGGTTCTGATGGATGGAGAGCCTGTGAATTCCTGTCTTGTTATGGCGTATCAATGTGAAGGCAGTGATATTACGACCATTGAAGGTCTGCACGGCGAAGAGATAGGTACTCTGCATCCGATTCAACAGGCTTTTGTGGAGGAAGGTGGTTTCCAGTGCGGCTACTGTACTCCGGGCATGGTGATCTCAACCAAGGCATTGCTGGATGCACATCCAGAGCCTTCACAAGATCAGATTGAAACGGGACTGTGCGGGAATCTGTGCCGTTGTACCGGATACGGGGGCATTATTCGGGCGGTACGCAAAGCAGGGGAACGTTGTATGCTCTCGGAAACATCTACCGAGGGAACTGTAAGTTGAGCCGGGACGCAGGCCGAAGACATAAACGAGGGCAATTAAAGAAACATACTTGAAAAAGCATTCGAATAGGAATGCTTTTTTATTGTTTATCAGGTTTTCTGTCAAGTACAGATCTAAGGTGAGATGAAGTTTCATACTCTAATTGGATTAAAGAATGAACCGTTTTCGATAATTTTCAAGTCTGATGAGAGAATGGAGGTTTGATGTTCAAAATAGTGGTATAAAAGAAGTTTAAACATTTGCATTCACCATATATTTACAAAAATTGATGCACATGCTATGTTTACTATGAAAGCGCCATCATGAATGGGTTCATTGACATTTCATTATCATATTTCACTTGGGAAGGAAGATGGAATTGATGAAAAATTTGCTCAAAAAGGCAACCGCAATGATGCTGGCATTGACCTTACTTCTTGGATTAATGACAGCGCCCGTTCATGCAGACACTCCACTGTTCACCATCGAAAGCGAAAATGTGCAGCTCACCCCAGATCTTCAAGTGGTCACTTCAATCTATGGACAACCCAAGCCCGGATTCTCAGGGGCCGGATTTGTCTGGATGCAGAACTCGGGCACTCTAACTTTCACCGTTACTGTCCCGGAAACCGGCATGTACGCGATCTCTACACGATATATGCAGGAGCTCAGTGCGGACGGAAGGTCTCAAAATTTAAACGTGAACGGTGTCACCAAGGGGGCGTACATGCTGCCTTACACGACAACGTGGTCGGACTTCGATTTTGGCTTCCATAAGCTGAATCAGGGTGCCAACACCATTGAGCTAAAGGCGGGTTGGGGGTTCGCTTATTTTGACACGTTCACAGTGGATCATGCGGATCTGGATCCCCTGAATGTGCAGCCAGTTCTGACTGATCCAGAAGCTACACCGGAAACTCAAATTTTGATGAATTATTTAACAGAGGTCTACGGGAACAACATCATTTCTGGTCAGCAAGAGATCTATGGAGGCGGAAATGACGGAGATACGGAGCTTGAATTCGAGTGGATTCATGATCTTACCGGAAAGTATCCGGCAATCCGTGGCTTTGATTTGATGAACTATAATCCATTGTATGGTTGGGAGGACGGTACAACCGATCGCATGATTGATTGGGTGAATAACCGTGAAGGTATTGCAACAGCTTCCTGGCATATCAATGTGCCTCGTAATTTCAATACGTATGAGCTCGGGGACTTTGTCGATTGGAAAGAAGCTACCTACAAGCCAACAGAAACAAATTTTAATACAGCCAATGCGGTAATTCCCGGTACGAAAGAGTATCAATACGTGATGATGACCATCGAGGATCTGGCAGAGCAATTGCTGATTTTGCAAGATAACGATGTGCCGGTGCTGTTCCGTCCGTATCATGAAGCAGAAGGCAACGGCGGGCTGAACGGGGAAGGCGCATGGTTCTGGTGGGCTTCGGCAGGCGCAGAAGTGTACAAAGAGCTATGGGATCTGCTATATACCGAACTGACCGAGACGTATGGCTTGCATAATCTGATTTGGACTTACAACAGCTACGTATACAGTACTTCTCCTGCCTGGTATCCGGGCGATGATCAGGTAGATCTTGTCGGATATGATAAATACAATACGATCTACAACCGTTATGATGGTTTGTCCGGCGTGCCCAATGAGGATGCGATTACCTCGATTTTCTATAAACTTGTTGAGTTGACAGGCGGTACGAAAATGGTTGCCATGACGGAGAACGACACGATTCCAAGCGTGAAAAATCTGACAGAGGAGAAATCAGGATGGCTCTACTTCTGCCCTTGGTATGGTGAGCATCTGATGAGTTCTGCTTTTAATTACCCGGCAACTTTGAAAACGCTTTATCAAAGCGATTATGTCATTACGTTGGATGAACTGCCGAATCTAAAGGTTAACAATCCCAACCCTAGTGCATCCATCACACCTGTAAATGTTGAATTTGACAAATACACACCCAATCAAAGCGACAAAGCCGTAACGGTAAATGCGAACGGAAATACGCTGACTGCTCTTCGGGCAGGAAACAATACATTGACCGCAACGACGGACTATACCTTGAGCGGAAGCACATTGCTACTGAAAAAAGCTTACCTGGCAACTCTGCCAGTTGGCGAACATTCAATTGTTCTGGATTTTAATCAAGGTCAGGACCCTGTGTTAAAAGTGAAAATTGTGGATTCAACACCGAGTACGAATGCTTCGATTTCTCCTGTGAATGCAACATTTGATAAAGCGACGAATACGGCGCAGGATATTACCTTATCTCTTACCTTAAACGGACGTCAGCTCACAAGCATCACGAAGGGGAATGCTACGCTTGTGTCGGGTCAGGATTATACAGCGTCCAGTTCTGCTGTTGTTCTGAACAAATCCTATCTCGCTACGCTGCCCTTGGGTCAGAACGTATTGACCTTTCACTTCAATGGAGGAAATAACGCTGTGCTTACGGTGAACGTAGTAGATAGCACGGTTACTGTGCCAGCAGGGGATTTGACGATTCAAGCTTTTAACGGTAATACAAGTGCATCGACCAACGGAATCTCACCCAAATTCAAATTGGTCAACTCTGGTAGCTCGGCCATTTCGTTGAGTGATGTAAAACTCCGTTATTACTATACGATCGACGGGGAAGAAGCTCAGAGTTTCTGGTCCGACTGGGCCAGTATGGGTAGCGCGAATGTAACGAGCAATTTCGTTAAACTGGCGACTCCAGTTGCCGGGGCGGATCATTATCTTGAAGTGGGCTTTACAAGTGCGGCGGGAACGCTGAATGCCGGCCAGAGCGCAGAGGTTCAAGCTCGCTTCTCTAAGAACAATTGGACGAATTATACTCAGACTAACGATTACTCGTTCAAGGCAACTGGTAATCAGTTCGCAAACCATGATAAGGTTACCGGGTATGTGAATGGTCAGTTGGTATGGGGAATTGAGCCGTAAGGAAGAATGGACGGTAGATGGGCTGGATCAGGGTTAAAACCTCTGATCCAGCTTTTTATTTTGTAGACGGTGTACACTCGCTAGATCGAATGTTCTTTTTCATGCTCAGTGTGTGACGATATGTTCATGTCTGTTAATAAGCGATCTATTGCCTTTTTCGAATGCCCCATGATGAACTGAAGAAGTAGACCTGCAAAACATACAGTTATCAACGTTCCAAGCCCGATTGGCCCACTGAGCAGAAACGCCAGAATTAAAAATACAAAGTAAATCAATGTTCTCGATATAAATAATGGAGTTCGAGTGATTTCGTGCAGGATTAATGTTAAGCGGTCAATCGGAATGGGTGCAAAATTGGTCTGTAAATAGATTGCCGTGCCGATACTTATGATTACTAGACCAATGACAAAAGTCATTAATCTGGTGTACCAAACTTCGGGCGTAATTAAGGATTCAGATACATAAAGCCATATATCAATCCCCACACCTGTAATAAATGCGGTGACGAGCCCCAGAAACTCGGGTTTTTGCTGCTTCAAAAGCGCATTGCATCCTATTAACAGGAAAGCAATGATGACTTCCCAGCTTCCTACACTGAGCCCTACCTGATGGGACAACCCTACCAGAAGTGCGTCAAATGGTGAGGTACCCAGTTCAGATTGAATGGTAAGCGAAATGCCAAGCGTTAAGATTAGAATACCTGCGACAAAAAGTACATATTTCAATTCATTCAACCTCATCTTCTATATTATGTTGCAAATACAACAAAATTAAGTTAGATTCAATGTAATCCTTTTTTATTGCATTTGCAACAAATAATTAACTTGCTAAAGGAATGTGATGATAGATGACGATTCGTATAGAGATATGTACCATTGAACAGGTATGTGAACTGCAGGAGATTAGTTATGAGACGTTTAATGAAACGTTTAAAGCGCAAAATTCACCCGAAAATATGAAGGCTTATCTGGAAAAGGCGTTTAATCGAGAACAATTAGAGAGTGAGCTATCCATTGCAGATTCACAATTTCTTTTTATTTATGTCAACCATAAATTGGCAGGGTACATGAAGGTGAATATCAATGATGCTCAGTCTGAGAAGATGGGGATGGAGTCCCTTGAGATCGAGCGGGTGTACATCAAGAAAGAGTTTCAAAAACATGGGCTTGGTAAAGTACTGCTCCAAAAAGCCATAGAGATGGCAACTGAACATCAGAAGAGGAATATTTGGTTAGGCGTGTGGGAGAAAAATAAAAATGCCATCGCATTTTACGAAAAGATGGGATTTGTTCAGACCGGAGCCCATGCCTTTGTTATGGGAGATGAGGAACAGATTGATTTTATAATGACCAAAACGATACTGTAACGGGATCATCGAGGGAAAAGCCTGGGAGAAAATATGCTGAATGCAGCATTTCTTTTGGGCTTTTTTATCTTTTGCCAGAACCGATGAATCATAAAATGAAGAAATTGAAGAAAATAATACATAACAAATATTATGTAAACTTATTATTTTCGATGACCATCATAAGCTACATCTATGGCATTTGTAAAAGTTGAAGTCCTGATTAATACATAAAGGCCATCAAAATTTTGCCGGATAACGATGAAGGGAGTAGATGGATTTCAAGGATTACCATTACAATTTATTAGTTCATTTCTGCATTTGGTGAGCAAACCGAAAATCGTTTTCGTTCGTAATCATTCAGAGATCGTTACGTTCTTAATAATCACCTGAGAAGTTGTATATACCTTATGTTAAAAGAACTAAATACGCATGAAATATGCTTCCCGATTCATCATGTTGAACAATATGGAATTTCACATGATAAATGGGAATTAAAATTAATATTCAAGGTGAAAAAATGGACGGATTGGACTCTTAAAACCAGCCCAAAAAAGGAGTGAAATCAATCAATTTATAAATTGGATAAATAAGGTAATTATCGCTGAAAAGGCTCTCCTACGCCAATTATAGATCAATTTCATATGGATTTGCGATGGATTTAGTAATGCTTTCAAGTTATGCTTTTGGAAATTGGAAAGGAAGTGGGAAAAATGGAACGCGAACTGGCGTTGGAAATTGTCAGAGTAACAGAATTGGCTGCGTTAGCTTCAGCACCCTGGATGGGACGAGGCGATAAGAACAGTGCAGATGAAGCGGCTACTTTGGCCATGCGCGCCATGTTCGATTCCGTGTCCATTCGCGGCACGGTGGTAATCGGTGAAGGAGAAATGGATGAAGCACCCATGTTGTACATCGGCGAGGAAGTGGGCAACGCTGAGGGCCCTGAGGTTGACGTGGCTGTAGATCCGCTCGAAGGTACAGAAATCGTGGCCAAAGGACTGAACAACGCTCTATCGGTTATTGCAGTGGCGGGAAAAGGTAACCTGCTCCACGCACCGGACATGTATATGGAGAAACTGGCGGTAGGCCCTGCACTTGTAGGCAAGGTCAGTATTGAAGACCCCGTTGAAGTCACCCTGGAGAAAGCAGCTACTGCATTGAACAAAAACATCTCGGATCTGACGGTGATGATTCTGGATCGTGTGCGACATGAGAACACAATCAAGACACTACGCAAAGTTGGGGTGCGGATCAAGTTCCTCAGTGACGGTGATGTTGCCGGTGCGATGGCACCGGCCTTCCCGGAGGCGGGCATTGATCTGTATGTCGGATCTGGAGGAGCACCGGAAGGTGTGCTAGCTGCAGCTGCATTGTCCTGCCTCGGAGGTGAGATTCAAGGCCGCCTGATGCCTGCCAACGCAGACGAATTCCAGCGCTGCCTGCAGATGGGGATCGATAATCCTTACAAAGTGTTAACGATGCAGGATATGATCGGCACAGAGGATGTCATTTTTGCCGCAACGGGTGTGACGCCAGGTGAGATTCTGGGAGGGGTACGGTATCTTGCGGATGATCGGGCCGAGACCGATTCGATTGTTATGCGTGCCAAAACCAAAACAATTCGATTCATTCGTTCCCAACACTTCCTGCCTAATAAAGAAGTGCTACACAAAGTAAGACAGTTGCAATCCACGCCAGAACCTTCGGATCGCATTCATGTGAAAACGTTAGAACAGGCGGAGTTTAGTCAATCCTCCGTTGATCAGGGCGTAACAACGACGTTGTGATTGGTCTTCAGTAGTTGTTAAAAGGATGGGGAACGGGTTCAATCCATTCCTCATCCTTTTTGTGTTAAAAGCATTGACAACGGTTACATGGCATGAGAAAATGTACGCGCGTACATAAATATTTATTTTTAATTACTATTTGATTTATTGATGAGCTATATATGTTGAACTAATCATTTGCACGATAACGGAGAGGATAGAAAAAACCTGAAAAAGCGAAGCTAAAAGCTTTCTGCAAGAAAGCTACCTCGGAAGCATATGCTTCGCCTTTATCCCCGGATTTTCCCCTTAATAAAAAGGAATCAAAAAATCTGGGGATAACAGCGATTGGAAGGTTGTTCTGTCATCGTAGTGCCAGTGTAAATAATCGTTAGTTCAACTTATATAAAAGGGGGTGAAATTCATGGCATCTCGTAGAGAAGTGGCTGATCTTGCGGGGGTTTCCGAGGCAACGGTATCCCGGGTGCTTAATGGGGTAGGTCCTATTAGAGAAGAGACACGTCGCAAGGTTCTTGAAGCTTCCGAACAGTTAGGCTATGTGCCCAGCGCTCTTGCTCGTAGCTTTGCCAGAAGTAAAAGCGGGAACCTTGGTGTGGTATTGCCTTATGTTCCAAAGGCGCATCTGTTCTCGGCGTATTTTTTCTCGGAAATGCTGAGTGGAATTGGAAGCAAAGCCAGAGACAATGGCATGGACCTGCTGGTTATGTTCCGGACACCGGGTGAAGTGATGAATTATACGGATCTGTTCCGGCGTCAGAAAGTAGATGCCTGCATTATCCTGGGTGCCAGAGATGATCACGAAGAACTGGCGGCCATGCAGCAGCTTCATCAGGAAGGACACCCATTCTGTGTCATGAATCAGCATTTTGAGGGCCAATCGTTCATGGAAGTGGACGCGGATCATGTGGAAGGCAGCAGGCTTGCGATACGTCATCTTACGGATCAGGGCTATCGCAAAATCGCTTTTCTCAATGGTCCGGATAGCTATTCCAACAGCCAGGAGCGAATGGAAGGTGTCCGTCTGGGCCTGCAAGAAGCGGGTATGGAGCTGGACCCCAGCCTATTACTTGAGGGGAATTACAGTAGACGAAGCGGTATTGCAGCCGCTGCAATTGTAGCAGATCGGCTCCACGAGATTGACGCTGTATTTGCGGCCAATGACCGGATGGCTATTGGTGTCATGCATGGTTTGCGTGAGCGGGGAATAGGGCCTGCGGATTTTCCGGCATTCGTGGGGTATGACGACTCCGATGCCGCCGAGATGGCGGTTCCGCCGCTGAGTAGCGTCAGGGTTCCATTTTTTGAAATGGGTGAACTTGCAGCATCGAAGCTAATGCGTGGGTCAGTGGGTGGAACACCTGAAGCAAATAACCCGGTTGTATCCGTAACTGAATCAGCAAGAGCGTTGTTGCCTACCGAACTGATTATCCGTGCTTCTTCTATCCGTCAATAGTTTATTGGTGCATATATTGAAAGACTTTTTATTATTCCAAAGGAGGAAATGATCATGTCAAATCGTCTTCGTGTCGGAATGGTTGGATACAAGTTTATGGGGAAGGCCCACAGTAACGCCTATCGCAGTTTGCCGATGTTTTTCCCGTCTGCTCCGCTGCAGCCTGAGATGTCTGTGATCTGTGGACGTAACGAGCAGGGAGTTCAGGAGGCAGCGAGCCAGTTCGGTTGGTCCGAAAATGTAACGGATTGGCGCGAACTGGTGAAGCGGGATGATATCGATCTAATTGATATTAACGCACCAAGTGATGCCCATAAGGAAATTGCGCTGGAAGCAGCCCGTCAGGGCAAACATCTTTTTTGTGAGAAACCACTGGCCCTGTCCCTCGCGGATTCGCGTGAGATGCTTCAGGCAGCAGAGGATGCTGGCGTCGCCCATATGGTGGGGTTTAACTATCGTTTCTCACCAGCAGTGCAGTTAGCCAAAGATCTAGTGGAGAGCGGACGACTCGGTAAGATCTATCATTTTCGTGCGTTTTTCCTTCAGGACTGGATCATGGACCCTTCGTTCCCATTGGTATGGCGTTTGCAAAAAGAAGTGGCTGGCTCCGGTTCCCACGGGGATCTGGGTGCGCATTTAATCGACTTGGCGCGTTTCCTCGTTGGTGAGTTCCAGGAAGTCATCGGTATGAGCGAAACATTCATCAAAGAGCGACCGCTTGCAGCCGAGATGACCGGGCTGAGTGCAAAGGGCAGTTCGAATGCGGATGCACCCAAAGGGGAAGTAACCGTCGATGATGCGACGCTATTCCTTGCACGGTTCGCAGGAGGTGCGCTGGGTAGCTTCGAGGCTACACGCTTTGCGGCGGGGCATCGCAGTACGAACTCGTTTGAGATTAACGGTAGTCTCGGTAGCGTACGATTTGATTTTGAACGGATGAATGAACTGGAAGTGTATTTTACAAAGGATGAAGAGGACGTACAGGGATTCCGCCGTGTATTGGCAACCGATCCTGCACACAAATATGCCGAAGCTTGGTGGCCTGCCGGACATACAATTGGATTCGAGCACACGTTCACACATGAAATGCTGGAGCTAGTGACTGCGATCTCTGAAGGACGACAACCATCACCGAGTTTCCACGATGGGGTTGCCTGTCAGGCTGTACTGGAAGCCGTAGAACGTTCGGTGACGGAACGACGCTGGGTGCCGCTTGAAGAGATGTGAACAAGCAAGACAGCGAAGTCAGGAACAGGGTTGAACACAACTAAACTATCCGAAAGCGAGTGATTAAACGATGTGCAAAGCACTGATCGTATGGGGCGGCTGGGACGGACATGAACCGGAGCAGGTAGCAGCGATTTTTGAACGCATTTTGAAGGAAGAGCAGTTTGAGGTTGAAGTCTCGAATACGTTGGAGTCTTATGCGGATGCAGAGAAGCTGCTGGGTCTGGATCTAATCGTACCATTGTGGACGATGGGGCAGATTGAGCAGGAGCTGGTCAATAACGTATCAGCGGCAGTTCAGAGCGGTGTGGGCCTGGCTGGTCTTCATGGCGGCATGTGTGATGCCTTCCGAAATAACGTGGACTGGCAGTTTATGACGGGTGGACAATGGGTTGCCCATCCAGGTAACGATGGCGTGGAGTATATGGTGAACATGAAGCGCGGCTCTAGCCCGTTATTGGATCATATTGAAGATTTTCAGGTGAAAAGTGAGCAGTACTACCTGCACGTAGACCCGGCAGTGGAAGTGCTGGCAACGACTCGTTTTCCAGTGGTGACTGGTCCGCATGCAGCAAATGGACCGGTAGATATGCCGGTTGTTTGGACGAAACGCTGGGGCGCAGGACGGGTATTTTACAACTCACTGGGACATCATGCAGACATTGTAGACATGAAACCCGTGACTGAAATGATGCGCAGTGGTTTCAAATGGACGGCAGCAGGCAAAGAGCTTGCGAAGTCCCGAGCGGGTGCAGTGAATGAAGTATACACAGGTATGGCGGACAACCAGAACTAAAGAGACTGTAGTTTGATAGCACACGTAAAGTCAGTCTCAACAATTCATCCTCAATGGATAAACCATTTCTGTTCCACGGCGAAGGGAGCCCCAGGCATGAAAACAATGAAAGTAGGCATTATTGGTTGCGGTAAAATCAGCGGTATTTATATGGAAAACTGTCACCGGTTCGAGGTGCTGGAACTTGTTGCTGTTGCGGATCTTGACCGGAAACGTGCCGAAGAGCAGGCTGCTGCCTATAATGTGCCAAACGTATACAGCGTCGACGAAATCTTGGCTGATCCCGAGATTGAGCTGATCATCAACCTGACGATTCCTTCCGTTCATGCGGATGTATGCTTGCGGGCGCTTGAATCAGGCAAACATGTGTATGTGGAAAAACCGCTTGCGGTAACCCGTGAGGAAGGTCAGGCCGTGCTCGAAACAGCCAAGCGTAAAGGACTGCTCGTGGGTTGCGCGCCTGAGACATTCTTTGGCTCGGGTATCCAGACTTCACTTCAATTGGTGGAGGAAGGAGTAATCGGCAAGCCGGTGGCGGCGACCGCATTTATGATGAGCCGTGGACATGAGCACTGGCACCCAGATCCGGAGTTTTATTACGCGTCAGGCGGTGGGCCAATGTTTGACATGGGTCCGTACTACCTTACGGCATTGGTCCAGCTGATGGGACCGATCAAGTCGATTGCAGGTATGACAGGTAAAGCCATGGGAGAACGGACGATTACGAGTGAGAAAAAGAGGGGCCAGACGGTTCCCGTTGAAATCCCAACTCACGTTACCGGTCTGTTACAGTTTGAACAGGGAGCCATTGGCACGCTGATTACGAGCTTTGACGTATTTGGCGGAAGTGCATTGCCACCGATTGAGATATACGGCACGCACGGTACATTGCAGGTACCTGATCCCAACACCTTCGGCGGTCCAGTTCGTTACCGGTTGCTGGGTGAACAGGAATGGACGGAAGTACCTCTTCTCCCAGGGTATCAGGAGAATACACGCGGCATCGGTGTGGCAGATATGGCCTATGCAGCGCATAGCGGACGTGCACACCGGGCGAGTGGGGAGCTGGCATACCACGTTCTTGAGGCCATGTGGGCATTCCACGACTCATCAGATGAGCAGACATTTTACCAGATGAAAAGTTCGTGTCAGCGCCCAGTTGCATTGCCAGTGGATCTGCCATTGTATACATTGGATAAATAAGACAGCCATTATTTGTTTATGTCATGACGAACAGCCCCTTTTCCTTCATTCAAGGAAAGGGGCTGTTTTTGTATTAAATGAAGACTTGTAACTAATATCTATATAAATGAGAACTAATTAGGGCTCAAATCCCGCCTGACTGATCCAGATCTCATCCTCGGCAAAATAGTCTCTCATCCGCTGAACGACAATCTGATATGCATCCGGTTGATACCAGTGCTCCATCCCCACTTGCTGATAGAGCGACTCCATGCCGAGTCGACGGGTGCGCTTGCCCTCACTGCCATCGCCCATGAAATAATCGTCAATGCATACACGCTGAACCAGAGGTCTCAAGATGGCTGCAAACTGTTCACTGCTGGGTAGTACGGGAGCAATCGCAACCTGTGTGGGTATCCCGGCATCCCGTAACTGTTCCAGTGCACGTAAGCGACCTGTAATGGGGGGAGCAGAAGGACTAAAATGCTTGCGCATATCGTCCAGATCTGTCTCCACCGTCATGCTGACCCGAACCCGGTCACCTAACTGCTGTAGCAGATCTATATCCCGGGTAACGAGTGGACTGCGGGTTTGAACCAAGACGAAATCCGGCGGATACTGTACCATCGTTTCAAGCAATGAACGCGTGATACGCTCCTTGTATTCGGCGGGTTGATACGGGTCAGTGCTGGATGACATGAATATGGTGACTTTGCCTTTCGTCAGAGCACGTTGCAACTCTTTGGCGAACACTTGAGAGGCCTCTTGTTTCACATCGACCCAGCTCCCCCAATTCTCTTTGCGAAATAAGGAGACAGGCATTTGCCTGACATAACAATAGGAACAACCGAAGGCACAGCCTGTGTAAGGATTCAGTGTATGTGTATAGCCATGAAGGAAACCTGTTCCTTTGTTCATTAACGTTTTAGGTACTTTGTAAGATAGGTTAGTCTTCATGAGTTGTCATGCCTTTCACGGTAATGTGCAGGTGTGAGACCTGTATGTTTGCGAAATACAGTAATGAAATAAGCTGAGTTGGGTAAACCGACATGGCGGCCAATCTCGGTGACGGTAAGTCCGGTATGTTCAAGTAACTTCCGGGCTTCGGTAATTCGTTTATCCTGAATATATTGAACCGGTGTGCGGCCTGTAATCCGCTTGAACACACGATGCAGATGATAAGGACTGCCATGACTTACGGTGGCAAGAACATCTAGGGTTAGAGGCTCGGCATAATGATGTTCGATGTAATCCGTGATCCCGTATATCCACTCCTGATCAGGTACCCGCTCGCCTGTTGGTTTACAACGTTTGCAGGGTCTGAACTTTCGTGCCAACGCTTCTTCAACATGTTGAAATATCAGCACATTTTCAGCTTTGGGTGCTCTGGACTTACAGGAAGGTCGGCAGAAAATGCCCGTTGTCTGCACGCCGTAAAAGAAGATTCCATCATAAGAATTATCGTTGTAGATGATGGCATGCCAGTATTTTTCATCTATAGATTCGGGCAGTATACGATCTTGATCTGGACTTTCCACGGTGATCACCTCATCTCTAATTATACCCCTGATTCCAAGCGATTGACGAAGTTTCAACTTAAAAAGCAAGATATCAATATCTGGGGATATGGCTCCTTCCTTCAATCTGAACGAAATATGAGCTACAATATACAGGATGGTATAAAGGTTATATAGGTTCAACTAAACTTTTTACACGAGAACGGAGAGGACAGAAATAACGTGAAGAAGCGAAGCGTTCGCCTAAAAGCTTTCTGAAAGAAAGCTGCTTCGGAAGCATACGCTATCCCCGGATTTTCCCTTTGAAGAAGGGAATTAAAAAAAAATCTGGGGATAACAGCGATCGGAAGGTTATTCTGTCATCGGAGTAGTAAGTGTAAATATTCTTTAGTTGAACTCATATAGAACTCAAATGAAATTTATAGATGAAAGAGGTAGGTAGGCATGGTTCGTTTTGGCGTAGTGGGTACCAACTGGATTACAGAAAGGCTTCTGGAAGCCGCAGTACAGGTTGAAGGATTCGAATTGACTGCCGTGTATTCAAGAACTGAAGATAAGGCTAACGCATTTGCAGATAAATATGATGTTGAACACCGCTTCACCGATCTGGAAGGGTTGGCGGCAAGTGATGTGATTGATGCAGTCTACATCGCAACACCAAATACGGTTCATGCAGTGCAAGCAGAGCTTTTTCTGAGAAACGGTAAACATGTATTGTGTGAGAAACCTCTCGCTGCGAATAGCGCCGAAGTTCGGAGAATGATCGATACAGCACGTGAACACGAGGTTCTGCTCATGGAAGCGATGAAATCGACCCTTGTTCCCCAGTTCAAAATGGTGCAGAAGAGCCTCCATAAAATAGGGCCTGTCCGCAAATACGTAGCAGGATACTCTCAGTATTCTTCGCGTTACGACAAGTACAAAGAGGGGATCGTTCTGAATGCGTTCAAGCCTGAACTCGCGAATGGGGCGTTAATGGATCTCGGTGTGTATTGTCTCTATCCATTGATTACGTTGTTCGGTGCACCTAACCGAGTTCAATCCCAAGCGATGATGCTGGAATCTGGCGTGGATGGACAAGGCAGTGTGCTACTGGACTATGATGGGATGGATGCGGTTGTTACATACTCCAAAATCTCCAATTCTCATGTGCCAAGCGAAATTATGGGGGAACTGGGCAGCATCATCATTGACAAGATTGGTTCACCAGAGCATGCAGAGATACGTTACAATGACGGTACTGTGGAGAAGCTCACAGTCGAACAAAACCATCCGGCGATGTATTATGAAGTGGAGGAGTTCGTGAATCTGGTTCAGCAGGGCCAAAAGGAATCGGACATGAACACGTATGAACGCTCCTATGTAACGATGCAGGTTATGGATCAGATTCGGAAGCAGATTGGGCTTGTATTCCCTAACGATTGATTCAAGCGCAGGAAAGGAAGCTGAGACGAGATGAGTAGAGATGAGCAGAGCAACAGTAGAGAAGAGAAGAAGAACAGCAGAGAAGATCAGCACTCCAATGATTCTGGAGGTTTGGAACTGAAACAGATCGTTTTCATAGGAAGAACCTTCGAAGAATATATGAAGATGTTCAACCTAACGGTGGAGGATCTTACAGGCAAGTCCATTCTGGATTGCCCAGGTGGAGCGTGTTCGTTTAGTAGCCAGGCGCGCAAATTGGGTGCCAACCCCATGGCCGTGGATATGGCCTACGAATACAAGATCGACGAGCTTGAAGTAAAGGGATTTCAGGACATTGAGCATACGATGAAACAAATGGAACCGGTGCAAGGCATATATGTATGGGATCAATTTGGATCAATCCAGGGGTTAAAGGAAGAACGAACTCGTGCCATCACAGATTGCATCGCAGATATGAGAAAGTTTCCTGACCGTTATGTGGCGTCTGTGCTCCCGGATCTACCTTTTGCCAATGAGCAATTCGATCTGACGTTATCCGCCCATTTCCTGTTTACGTATGCGGATCGATTGGATGTTGATTTTCATGTTGCAACCTTAATGGAACTACTGCGTGTGACCAAACGAGAGGTTCGCATTTTTCCGACAGTGGATATGTCTGGAAAACGTTACAAGCATATGGATGCGTTAAAATTAATACTCGAAGAGCGTGGGTGCACCGTATCCGAAGAACCAACAGCATATGAATTTCAACGGAACGCTCACACCATGCTTCAAATTGTTAAACATAATCGAACAAGATAGGAGGTTTTTTGGATGAACAAAGTACTTATACTTGGGGGTACACGTTTTTTCGGTAAACGTCTCGTGGATCACTTGCTGTGGGAAGGGAAGTCGCAGATCACAGTCGCAACTCGTGGTAAAACGGATGTCGACTTCGGCCCCGAAGTGAATCGAATCAAGATGGATCGTGAAGACCCGGAATCTCTGGCAGAGGTTGCGCAGACAGACATGTGGGATGTCGTGTACGACAATATCTGCTATTCACCGGACGCGGCGAAATCAGCATGTGAAGCTTTTGCAGGACGCACCAAAAGATACGTTCTAACATCTACACTGTCTGTGTATGGAGATCCCAAACCTGGATTTGCAGAAACGGATTTTGACCCGTATACATATCCATTACAGTATGGGAGTGCTGAGGATTTTTCGTATGGAGAAGGCAAACGGCTTGCAGAGGCTGTATTTTTCCAAGAAGCGGATTTCCCGGTTGTGGCGATGCGCATTCCAATTGTACTCGGGATCGATGATTATACGAGAAGACTTCATTTTCATATTGAACATGTGCAAAAAGGAAAACCGATCGGCATGCCGAATCCGGATGCGGAGATTGGATTTATTAATTCCACCGAAGCGGCGAGATTTCTCGCCTGGCTTGGACATTCGTCCATTACCGGTCCGGTGAATGCAGCTTCCAAGGGTGCGATTACGCTGTCAGCCATGATGCATCTGATCGAGACCGTCACGGGCATGCAGTCCCAGATCCTCACGGAAACGGTGAAAGAGGACATGTCACCCTTCGGAATTGAGCAATCATGGACGATGGAGACGACCAAGGCAGAACAAGCGGGGTATGCATTCGAAGCTCTGATGGACTGGTTCCCGGGACTCGTTCGTGAGGTTGCTCTCGCATTACAGTCTGAACGGTAGAAAATATCGGCATGAATGGAATAGAATGAACCTGACGAACCAAACGGCTCGAACGAACGGGTCATTCTAACGAATGAACATAAACAGGGTGCAACCAGAGGGTAATCTCCGGTGCACCCTGTTTAAGTTGTACATTTTTTCGAATTTGAACGGGACCTAATCTAGATAAGTGGGATTAATCATTTACACAATATTATTTAGTCAACTCTTGCGCTTAACTCTATTCTTGCTCACGTGGGGCAGCGGCCGAAGCCCTTATGCGCAATTCTGACGGTAAAATGACGGTTTGGGCTTCGGAAGGAGCCTTGCTCTCAATCCGGTCAATCAGCATCTGTACTCCCTGATATCCAAAATCATATGCGGGCTGCGCAGCTACGGTCAGGAAAGGATCGAATGCCGAAGCCAGATCCAGATCGTCGAAGCACACGACAGAAATGTCTTCTGGCACACGTAGTCCCCGTTTGCGCAAAAGCCGAATGACCCCAATCGCCAGCATGTTGTTGGCGGCAAAAATGGCTGTTGGTTGATCCGGTTGAGAGAGCAGTCGATCCAGTCCCTCTTCATCGCTGAAATCCCGGTAACCGGTTCGAAGGACAAGCTCGGGATCGTTATCAGCTCCGGCCTCACGCAAACCCGCTACATAACCTTCCTCCCGCAGTCTGGCGGTAGAAACCTCCGAAGAACCATTGACCAGTGCAATGCGCCGGTGTCCCAATTGCACCAGGTATCGGATCAGAGCAATCGCGCCTTCCCGGCTATCTCCGGCAATCATATCTGACGTAATGCCAGGTACGGTACGATCCAGAAAGACAAAGGGGATGCAGCGTTCCTGCAACTGTTTCAGATGAGGGAGGGAACGGTCTCCCGCCGGGGCAAAGAGTACACCATCCACGCGAGTAGACAGAATCGCATCCACGTAATCCTTTTCCTTATTGTAATCCTCGTCACTATTGCCAAATAAAAGACGGTACCCACGAAGATGGGCTGCATCTTCAGCACCACGGGCCAGGGTTGTATAAAAAGGGTTGGTAATATCCGTAATAAGCAGGGAGAGCATCTGCGTTCGTTGAAGCACAAGGCTGCGCGCATTGGAGTTCGGGATGTAGCCCAGTTCGTCGATCACCTGTTGCACACGTTCGCGTGTCGCGGAACTTATGCGGCCTGTATGATTAATGACCTTGGAGACCGTCATGGCGGAGACGTTGGCTTTTTTGGCAATATCGTAAATAGTAATCATTAGGAATCTAACCTTTCCGCAACATAGTCTTACCATTCTATAGGATAATGCCAATTGACAGCAAGATAGGCTCGTGCTATGTTAGGGTTACCGATAACCCAAAAGGGTCCTGAACGCCTTTACTACATAAACCATTTCGTTAAATTCGCTCATGCACGTTCCATTTTCTTGAATAGAGGAACTACATACAAGGCTGATTAATGAAAGGGTTTATTGGTATTTTTTCAAATATGTAAACGCATTCAATTATGAAACTACTCTTGGCAATCTGTGTATGCAGCTCTTGCATGCCACTCGGGTATCGGTTGTATTTTCGTCATTATCATATTCCATTCAATGCACATGGATCAGACAGAAGGCTACTCAATTTAACCCAAATTCTATGAAACGAATTGAAGGAGGACGCTCTAGTATGACACATCAGGATTATCGTTATAAGCAGGCTTTCCCCAAAATTGGTATTCGTCCCACGATTGATGGAAGACGCAAAGGTGTTCGGGAGTCCTTGGAAGAGCAAACGATGCGGATGGCGACATCCGTTGCCGAGCTGATTGCAGCAGAACTACGTTATCCTGACGGGTCCGCAGTGGAGTGTGTTGTGGCTGAGACCTGTATTGGCGGGGTGGCCGAGGCGGCCGCAGCGTCAGAATTGTTCAGCCGTTCGAACGTTGGCGTAACGATCACCGTGACACCATGCTGGTGTTATGGTACGGAAACGATGGATATGTCGCCATCCATTCCTACAGCCATCTGGGGTTTTAACGGGACTGAGCGTCCGGGTGCAGTATATCTGGCAGCGGTACTCTCTGCCCATGCACAGAAGGGAATTCCGGCCTTTGGCATTTATGGAGAGGATGTGCAGGACGGCGGGGATACTACGATTCCCGATGATGTGCGTGAGAAATTGCTCCGGTTCAGCTGTGCAGGTCTTGCAGCCGCAACCTTGAAAGGGCAAGCCTATCTGTCCATCGGATCAGTATCCATGGGGATTGCAGGTTCAATTGTGAACGATTCATTTTTCCAGGAGTATCTGGGTATGCGTAATGAATACGTGGATATGAGTGAACTTACTCGTCGTATCGAAGAAGAAATCTACGACCCCGAGGAGTATAAGCTCGCGTTGGCCTGGGTGAAGGAGAATTGTAGCGAAGGTCCGGACAACAACGCTGCCCATCTGCAAACGGATCGTAAACGCAAAGAGTACGAATGGGAAACTGTTGTGAAAATGACCCAAATTGTGCGCGACTTAATGGCGGGCAATCCAAGATTGGCGGAGCTTGGTTTTACAGAGGAATCGATGGGTCACCACGCAATTGTATCCGGCTTCCAGGGGCAACGACAGTGGACGGATCATTCTCCGAACGGAGATTTTCTCGAATCGATATTGAATTCTTCCTTTGACTGGAACGGCAAACGTGCGCCTTATCTGGTTGCAACGGAGAATGATAGCCTGAATGGTGTATCGATGTTATTCGGTTCGCTGCTCACACATACGGCACAGATCTTCGCTGATGTGCGGACGTATTGGAGTCCGGATTCGGTACTGCGTGTGACGGGACATCAGTTGGAAGGAAATGCGAAGGATGGCATCCTGCATCTGATCAACTCCGGTTCCGCAGCCTTGGATGGCACTGGACAACAGTCCAGAGATGGTAAGCCTGTACTCAAGCCTTTCTGGGAAATTACAGATGAGGAAGTTCAGGACTGTCTGAAATCAACATCGTGGAGACCGGCATCCGTAGAGTATTTCCGTGGGGGCGGCTATTCAGCGGATTTCTTGACCAAAGGCGGCATGCCTGTAACGATGACACGTCTGAATCTGGTCAAAGGACTGGGTCCGGTGTTACAAATCGCTCAGGGTTACACGGTCGATCTGCCTGAAGATGTGCATGATACGCTGGATCAGCGGACAGATCCTACATGGCCATCCACCTGGTTTGCACCTGTTCTAACCGGATCGGGAGCGTTTACTTCCGTATACGAAGTCATGAATCAATGGGGCGCGAATCATGGCTCCATCTCGTATGGACATATCGGTGCTGATCTGATTACGCTCGCTTCCATGCTTCGCATTCCGGTAAATATGCATAATGTACCTGACACGGAAATTTTCCGTCCGCGTGCATGGGGATTATTCGGCACAAGTGAGCCGGAGAGTGCAGACTACCGTGCTTGCAGTGTATTTGGTCCGTTGTATCGTTAAAATAAAGTTCCATTCCTGTCAAACGCCATGTTCCTTGTGAAATGAGGTAACATGGCGTTCTCTTGAAAGCCATGTTCAGAACTCGAATACGGCTTATCGCTAGAGTTAAGGAGGCTTGAAAGAATGGGCGATCAAGCAACACATGTGCTTGCTGCCGATTACGGCGCCGGCAGTGGGCGCGTAGTCAGGGGTTCTTTTGATGGAAATAGACTCTCGTTACATGAAGTGCATCGATTCAACAACGAACCCGTGCAACTGGGGGATGGACTGTATTGGGATTTCTTGCGACTTTTTCATGAATTAAAACATGGCATTGTGAAAGGGACGCAAGGCATCTCTCCATCGGTCCGTTCTATAGCAGTGGATACGTGGGGAGTAGACTATGGACTGGTAGATGGTGCGGGAAGATTATGCTCGAACCCGCGTCATTATCGGGAAACACGCAATGCACAGTGGATGGAAGAAGTTCTACATGTTGTGAAAGAAGAAGAACTGTATGCCATGTCCGGCGTTCTGCCGCAACAGATCAATACGGTATTTCAACTGTTAGGCAGTGTACGAGAGCAGGCCGAAGGTTTGCGTCCGGATGTGCGCATGTTATTTATGCCGGATTTATTTCACTATTATCTATCTGGTCAGCAGGCTTGTGAGTATACGATTGCAAGTACCAGCGGGCTGTTGCATGCAGGCGAGGCGCGTTGGAATGAACATCTGATCGGGCGTCTCGGTATACCGGAAACATTATTTCCAAAGCTCGTTCAGCCCGGTACCGTGCTGGGGCAGTTAACGAATGACTTAGGCGCCGAATTAAGGACTGGACCGATGCAGGTCGTTTCAGTGGGCTCACATGATACCGCATCTGCCTTGGCAGCGATTCCTGCGATGGATTCCGATTTTGCTTTTATCAGCTGTGGGACCTGGTCTCTTATGGGTGTGGAGCGAGATACTCCTGTATTGGATAACCGAAGTCGTGCATTGGGATTCACTAATGAAGGGACTGTGAATGGCAAAGTACGCACCCTGAAAAATCGTTCAGGCCTGTGGCTACTACAGGAATGCAAACGACAGTGGGAGCGGGAGAATCAACTTTTTACACATGAAGAACTGGTCCAGCTGGCTACCTTGGCAACACCGCATCAATGTTACGTGTCTCCGGGAGATGGTGTGTATTTGGCTCCAGGGAATATGGCTGAACGAATACGGCAACAATGCAGTGCCAGCGGACAGACTGTGCCCGAAACGACTGGAGCGGTTGTACGCTGCATTCTGGAAAGTCTTGCCCTGGAATTCAGACAGACGCTGGATGAACTGCAGTTGATTACAGGTATAAGACCTAGTGTCATTCATATGGTTGGTGGCGGTGTGCACAATCGACTATTGTGCCAGTTTACAGCCAATGCAGCCGGTGTACCGGTGGTGGCAGGGCCGGCAGAGGCGACTTCAGCGGGGAATTGCATGCTGCAATTCCTTGCGCATGGAGAAGTGGGTAGCTTGACTGAGATTCGGGAGGTCATGGCTGTTTCCTTTTCCCCCGAGACCTATGAGCCTGAGGATACAGAGCTGTGGCAGGAAGCTTATGAAAGTTACCAAAGTCTGAATCAAATCAAAAGGTAACGAACAGATTCAATGAAATGAGCATGGATGCAAAATGCTAAAAAAAAAAGGATGAGGAGTGGTGAGGAACATGTCTGAACAGCAAATAAGAGAAGAGTTGACGAAATATGCCCGGAGAGCAGTTGCTCAAGGTCTGGTGGTCGGACCTGGTGGGAATCTGAGCGCTCGCTCTGGGGGAACGATGTTATTGTCTCCGAGTGGTTATGCACTTGAGGATCTGGAGCCTGACGAATGGATCGCCATTGATATTGCGACAGGAGAGACCCGTGCCGGAGCAACACGCCCTTCTTCGGAAGTATTGATGCATCTGTACAGCTATCGTGTGAGTCCTGATATCCAAGCCATTGTGCATACGCATCCTGCATATACGATCGCACTCAGTCTCGTTTTCGATGAATTGCCACACTTGTTCCCTGATCAGTCGGCATTGGTGGGCGATATCGGGTTCGTTCCATATGTTCTGCCAACGACGAAACTCCTTGCAGATGCGGTCTCAGCAAAGGTAGAAGAACATACGGCACTCATTCTCGTCAATCACGGATTGGTCACAACGGGTAAAAACCTCCGCGAAGCTTATTACCGCACCCAGGTAGTGGAAGAAAGCGCGAAGGTATATATGATCGCAAAGGCAGTCGGGGAACCTAAAGTGCTTACTGCCGAAGAATATAAGGAAATCCAATCCCTTGAAAGTGAAGCCTACCGTGTGCAGTTGCTTCAACAACTCAAGTCCTGATATCTTTATTTTGTTCATAAGTGATTTTAAAAGATTGTTACGTTAAGGGCAGATTGCATCCTCCAGATAAACGCTGGAATAAAGGATGTGAAATGCTCTTTTTTAATTTTCATTTTGAATTGAAAAGGCACAGAATATAGTTGGTAAAAATAATTCGTAGTATTTGGGTAAGAATTGTTGAAATTAAGTTAATTAGAAGTTATACTATCGTTAATCATCAATGAGTAACAACTATGAAGAAGTCGATTAAATAATAATTAAGTAACTAAGAGGGGGGAAATGTAGTGGGTCCTGAGCTAAACGAAATGGAGTTGGAATACGAACTGCTGAAGCAGCTTCGAGACGCGAGCGCTCCCATCGGGGCCAGTACGTTGGTTCATACTTTGGGCAAAACGTATGGTCTGAGTCAGGCAACCATCGGAAGAAGACTTATGGAGATGGATGTTGAAGGTTTTACGGTTCTGGAAGGTCGCAAGGGAAGAACTTTGACCGAACAGGGTCTGGATCGAATGAAGACGTTGGAAAGAGATTTGCAACAAAAAAGTGTGAATTCACAGTTAATTCAGATGCTAAACCATTCTGGGGAAAAAGCTCTGTTAGATGTTCTCGTTGCCAGAAGGGCTCTTGAACGGGAGATCGCTTCCCTCGCAGCACAGCGTGCCTCGAAAGAATACATAGTTCTGTTGCAAGCATCGATTGCGAACCAGCATGAATTGCTTTCCAAGAATATTATACCATACGAAGAGGACCGGGAGTTTCACAGATTGCTGGCTTATGCCGCGCAAAACCAAATTCTTCTGCATGCGGTTGAACTGGTGTGGGAGACAAGCCGTGATTTTCTGGAGACAGCGTATATTCGCCGGAGAGTAGGAAGTGAATTAGTTGTGGATCATCAGCAGATTCTGGATGCTATTATCGCAGGCTCTCCGGAGCAGGCTGAAGCGGCAATGGTGAATCATATCAACCAAATGATCGATGATGTCAAACGTTATTTCGCCATGCAAAACCAATAACATACCTTGGAATAAGACCCGGTGATAAAGGAGTTGAGCTTGTGGACACAATCTACCGTTTAGGCATAGATATCGGAGGTACTTTCACGGATGCGCTGGTGATGGACCATCAGGGCAAGGTAATTGCGGCGCTGAAGACGCCATCGATTGCGGCAGCTCCGGAACAGGCGATTTTTAACGCACTGGATCAGCTCAAGGCGAGTGGCGTGAACATTCGTGAAATTGATCTGTTTGTGCATGGTACCACGCTCGGGGTAAACACGTTAATCGAACGAAATGGTGCAGTTACAGGTCTGCTGGTGACCAAAGGATTCCGTGACATTCTTGAAATCCGCCGGTTGCGACTTGAGGATACCACCAATCTGTATGGTGACAAGAGCGAGGCGTTGGTACCGAGACATCGCGTCAAGGAAGTCGATGAACGGGTGATTGCAAGCGGGGGAATACTCCAGCCACTGGATCCGGAACAGCTGCTGCAAGCGGTGGATGAGCTGGTGGAGGATGGCGTTACCGCTTTGGCGATCAGTTTCTTACATGCTTATGTGAATCCTGCTCATGAACAGCTTGCAGAAAACCTGATCAGGGAACGTTATCCGCAACTGTTCATCTGCCGAAGCAGCGCCATCTGGCCACAACAGCGTGAGTTCGAAAGAACACTCGCAACGGCCATGAATGCTTATGTAGGTGAACGAATGGGGTCTTACTTCCTGCGTCTGCAAGAAGGGATTCAGGCGTATGGTCTCAAAGCCAACTTGCTGTCGACCATGTCCAACGGTGGAATTATGACGGCTGCAAGAGCGGCTAATGAGCCGGTACGTACGCTCCTGTCCGGACCTGCTTCCGGTGTAATCGCCGCGACCCATATCGCTGAACGAGCTGGCATTCATCAGGTCATCACATTCGACATGGGTGGAACAAGCGTTGATGTCGCCCTTATTGACAATGAACCGGCTTATTCATCCGAGAACAAAGTTGGGGATTTTCCTGTCATCATTCCTGCTGTTGATGTAACAGCCATTGGGGCCGGAGGTGGTTCAATTGCCTGGCTTGATTCCGTAGGCGTACTCAAGGTTGGACCGCGCAGCGCGGGAGCCAATCCCGGTCCAGCCAGCTATCAGCGCGGGGGAGAAGAGCCGACAACCACCGATGCCTACCTACAGCTCGGTATCCTGCACGCTGACCGTTTCCTTGGCGGACAAATGCGTCTGTATCCCGAACTTGCAGAGCGTACTCTTTCCAATCTGGGAGAGAAGCTTGGACTGAATGCCGAACAGACTGCGCAAGCCATTCTCGATGTGGCAACCGCCAATATGTATGCCCAGTTTTCCCCTCTAATGGCCCGCAAGGGCGTTGATCCCCGCGATTTTACGTTGCTGGCATATGGTGGAGCTGGTCCGATGCATGCTTTTCTGATGGCACGTGAGGTAGGTATCGGCAGGGTGCTGATCCCGCCATCTCCGGGAACACTGTGTGCCATGGGCTGCACGGTTGCCAATCTTCGCAATGATTTCGTTCATACGTTACACAAAAGCATCCAGACTTTGGAGCCCGGTGAGTTGAAATCTCTTTTCACTGAACTGGAAAACCAGGGACGTGGCTGGGTCGATGAGGAAGCCCGTGGTGGTGTCAAGCTGGACAATATTTATTGCCTATACAGTGCGGATATGCGATATGAGGGACAGGCCTTTGATCTCGAGGTCACGCTGACATTGGAAGAAATTGAAGATCCCAAGAAGGCAGGGATTAAATTCCATACATCCTACCAAAACGTGTTTGGCATTAGTCAGCCAGAGGCAGAGGTTATGTTTGTAAGTCTCAGAGCAACCATTGTTGGTGTTTTACCTACACATAACAAGGTAGATCCAGCAGATTTGCCATTCGATGAGAGTGAAACGGAAGAACGGATCATTACTTTTGACCATGAACAGCAGATAGCCAAAGTACTGAAAAGGGGACAGATTCCATCGGTGGATGCTCCCATTCCCGGGCCCATTATTGTGGAGGAATATGATACAACGATCTTTATCCCACCTGGATATAAGGTATACCGGGATGTGCACGGGAACGTGATTGGGGAGGTGGAAGCATGATCGGCGACAAAGTCTTTCTTGAGATTTTCAACAACCGGATTCAGGCGGCCGTGGAAGAAATGGCGAATGTCGTTTTACGGACAGGCTTCACCGCTTTTGTCAAAGAAACGGGCGATTTTGGAACCTACCTCTTATCTCCTTCAGGGGAAACGTTCGGGTCGCCACTGGAGACGGGTTACAATCTGTCCCTGGGCATTCCTGCTGCTGCGACCATTAACAGCATAGAAGACTGGAAAGAAGGGGATCTCGTCATATGCAATGATCCTTATTCCACCAAAGGCATGGTCACACACCTTCCAGACATTCATCTCATCAAGCCTTATTTTCACGAAGGGCGAATCATCGCTTACGGCATGTGCTTTGTCCATTCATCCGATGTAGGCGGCAAGGTACCGGGGAGTGTATCTCCCAGCGCCTACGATATTCATATGGAAGGCATTCGAATTGCACCAGTCAAGCTGTATGAAGCTGGTGTTCTGAACGAGCAGATTCTGCGCATGTTTCTGGACAACAGCCGAATTCCGGAGCAAAATCTCGGTGATCTCAAAGCGCTTATGGCTGCATTGAATCGGGGAGAGCAGAGACTTGGGGAACTCATTGCCCGATATGGCGTGGAGAAAATCCAGCAGGGCATCGAACATTTGCTGGAATATGCCGAGCTGAAGGCCCGTGCCATCGTGCAGGATATTCCGGACGGTTCCTATGACTTCTGGGACTACCTGGAGAAAGGCCCAGGAGGATATCCCATCCGATTGCGCTGCAGAATGACGATTGCGGGCAGTGACATTCATCTGGACTTTAGCGGCACCGATCCTCAGGTTAGAGCTTCATTCAATATTCCTACTCACAACCAACAGGGGCATTACATGCTGGTGCCCGCACTCATTCGTTATTTCCGTACGCTCGATCCGACCATTCCATGGAATTCGGGTATGATTCGTATGGTGCAAAATTACGCGCCACCTGCTTCCGTACTCAACCCGGAGCCGATGGCAGCTGTTGGGGCACGTGCTGCGACCTTTATCCGGCTGATGGATGTCATCACGGGTGCTTTGGGGAAAGCTCAGGCCAGCAAGGTCCCTGCGGCAGGAGCTGGACAAGCCTGCATCGTCATGATGGCGATGACAGATGCATCCGATGGCAAGAAAAAGGTGGGCGTAATTCAGCCAATCTGCGGAGGTTCGGGAGCAAGGCCGATGAAAGACGGGATTGATGGCATGGATTTTGCCGTCGGTCATCTTCGGAATATCCCTGCGGAAACAGTGGAATCCGAGATGCCTGTGTTGATCGAGCATTATGGTCTTCGTGCCGATTCGGCGGGTGCGGGAACCTTCCGCGGTGGAAGCGGAATTGACCTGTGCGTCAGAATTCTAACACCCGATACCGTAATGACGGCCAGAAACATGGAGCGTATGGAGTTTCAGCCCTGGGGCAGGCTCGGTGGCGGTGTAGGTTCACATGGAGAAGCGATTCTCAATGCTGGACGTGCAAGTGAGGATCATCTGGGAAGAATTGATGAGTTGCTACTTCAGCCTGGAGAAACGGTTACGTTTCTGTCGCAAGGCGGGGGCGGATATGGCGATCCATTTGAGCGTGATTCACGTCTGGTTCTGGAAGATGTAAGAAGTGGGCTGGTATCCCAGGAGAAAGCCCTTGAGTTATACGGTGTTGTGATTGACGGCCTGGAGCTGAACGAGAGAGATACCGAACAACTGCGCGCCAAGCGACCACGGCAGCAGGAGGAATTCGCTTATGGCAAGGCACGGGAGCAATTTGAAACCATTTGGAGCGATGAGATGCAGGTATCACTGAATCAGGCATTGCTGCGTGCTCCGCTTGCACTCAGAGACTACCTGAAGCGTCAGACCATGGGAGTTGTAGAGGAGAAGTATAAGGATTCCCTATCTGTAGATCCACGGGAGATATCCGACATTATGGAAGGGTTACGCCAGAAAATAGGGTTGCATTGATCAAGTGTATGGAGACTATTTAGTTTTTGTCTTATCGATAAAACCAACTACATGGATGGGGGAATTAGCATGTTCAAATCAAACAAAAAGCGCTTTCTCAGTCTTGCTTCACTTACACTGGCCGGTACATTGGTGCTTTCTGCCTGCGGTGGAGCAGGCAGTACAAGTAACACTGCCGGAGAGAACGGATCTTCAGGAGCAAGCGGAGACAAAGTTAAGCTGACCATGTTTATCTGGGCTGGTTCCAATCAAGACGTCGTTCCGAAAGAAGTGGTTGCCGAGTATGTGAAAGAACATCCCAACGTTGAAGTCACCTTTGAGGAATCCTCCAATTCGGTAATGTACCCGAAGATGGTCGCTGGCAAGCAGGCTGATGCCAACAATCCCGTCGTCAACTTCGGTTACTTCAATGCAGATGCGACGGCTAAAGGCTTAAATGATGACATGTGGGAGCCACTGGATACAAGCATCGTGACCAATATTAAGGATATTCCAGAGTCCTTCCACGAGCCAGACAATAAAGGTGTGGTTTGGGGCGTTTCGAGCTTCGCCCTGGTGTATAACAAAGACCTTGTGAAAACGCCGCCTACCAGCTGGAACGATCTATGGGATAACGAGGAGTTCAAAGGAAAAACTGCGCTATGGGACTACATGTTCTATTCCTATATCTCCCCACTTATTGCTACCAAAGGTCAAGAGATTGGTGCATCCTATGAAAATCCCGAGCCAGCCTTCCAGTTCTGGGCAGATCGCAGTGATCAGATTGGCACATTGGTTTCATCCAATGATCAGCTGAAGGCACTGCTGGAGTCAGGTGATGCTCTCATTGCTCCATTCAGTGCACAGGTTGCACAGACATGGATTGATGGTGGTTCTCCACTTGCCGTAGCATATCCGAGCGAAGGTGCCATCTCCTTCCCGTACACACTTCAGGTCGTGAAGGGGTCAACACCTGAGCAGACACGTGTTGCAAATGAAATTATCAACGAGTTGCTTAGCGCAGAGGCGCTGTCACAATATGCAGAAGCAACGGGTACGCCGGTAACCAGTACGACAGCTGCAGTTCCAAACAAGTACAAGGATGATCCTTCCTTCTCCGTGGAAACGCAAAGTAACGGCATTAATCCAGACTGGGATGTGCTTGCACAGAACAGCTCTTCCTGGAAAGAACTATGGGACCGACTCGTGAAAACAAAGCTTCAATAAAAAGGATTGTTGCCAAGCATACAACCATTCCGGGTTCTGTTCTGAACCCGGAATGGATGGGAGGGAATCAGAGATGAGCAGCGGACAAGAGACCATATCCATTGAAACAAGGGGAGTCACGAAGACATATGGTGAGCGAGCCGCCGTTGATCAAGTAACACTACAAGTGAAAAAGGGCGAATTCGTTTCCTTGCTTGGTCCGAGTGGCTGTGGAAAAACAACACTGCTACGCATGCTTGGCGGACTTGAGCAACCAGATCAGGGCACCATTATGCTGGGAGGTCGGGATGTTACCGGCATTCCGGCCTATGGACGCAATAGTAATATGATTTTTCAGCAGCTTGCGCTGTTCCCTCATATGGATGTAATCAACAACATTGCCTACGGGCTAAAGGTGAAGAAGTTACCGAAAGCCGACATCAAACGGCAGGTAGGTGAAATGCTTGATCTGGTCCAGCTCGGAGACTATGGCAGGCGTGCTGTATCCGAGCTGTCCGGGGGGCAGGCCCAACGCGTGGCCATTGCTCGCGCACTGATCAACAGACCCGAAGTGCTGTTGCTTGACGAACCTCTCTCGGCATTGGACATGCAACTGCGTCTCGATATGCAGCGCGAACTGAAACGCATACAGCGTGAATTCGGCGGAACGTTTATCTTTGTAACGCATGACCAGAGCGAAGCCATGAACATGTCTGACCGAATCGGCGTCATGCGCGCCGGAAAGCTGCTACAATACGCAACCCCTGATGAAATCTATGAAAGACCGGCCGATAGCTTCGTGGCCAAGTTTATTGGAGATACCAATCTCTTTGAGACGGAAGTGTTGGGACATGATGTGAAAGGAATTCGGGTGGATTGCTTCGGCAAGCCATTGCTGGTGAAAGTCAGTGATGGAAATGCTGTACCGAAAGCGGGAGCACGACATTCCTTATCGATCCGCAATGAATATATTCGACTCGGAGAAGATGCAACTCATTGTGTGAACAAACTGGATGGACACGTGATTGAAGCGGTATACGGCGGAGCAAATATTCGATACAGCGTGCAGATTGCTGAAGGTTTTCTGGTACAGGCCAGTGTGCTGCATCAGAGGGGAGCCTCACGTTATAGTCCAGGTGAGCCGATACAAATTGGCTTTGAACCGGAGGACGCACTCTTGTTAACCGAATCCATGCATGATCAAGTACAGGGGGCACGAATATGAGCCGGATCGCGGAACGGATCGTGAATCTGTATTCCTTTGGAAACCGCACATGGGTAACCCGGTTGTTGCTTCTGTTGCCTGCACTTGCTCTGATGGGCATCGTTTATCTGGGCGGGTTGTTGATCTTCGGCAGATATAGCTTCGATATATATGAGAATGGAAAACTTATTCGGGGCTGGGATTGGGGGGCCTATCGTGCGTTTCTGTCTGATCCTTACTATTGGAAGCTAATTGGCACAACGTTTCGCATTGCATTCAAGGTTACGCTATGGAGTCTACTGCTTGCCTATCCGCTGGCGTATTGCATAGCGGGTCTAAAGAAGCCTGGCTTGAAGCAATTGTTGTTGCTACTCACGTTTCTTCCGCTCCTGGTCAGTGCGGTTGTGCGTTCTTACGGATGGCAACTGTTGCTTTCCAAGCAGGGCTTCATGAACTGGCTGTTCATTCGGCTGGGGCTTACCGAGGAAGGATTCAGCATGATCTACAACGAGACTGGTGTCGTTGTCGCGCTTGTCCATATTTTCCTGCCATTTATGGTCTTTCCGATCCTGAATGTGCTGTCCCAAAGTGACGCTTCCCTTAAGGCAGCTGCTCAAGATTTGGGAGCGGGCAGCTGGCGAACATTCCTGACCATTACCCTGCCTTTATCGGCAAGAGGCATTGCAAGCGGAGTACAGATTGTGTTCACGCTATGTCTCACCGCCTTCACCACTCCTCAGCTGATCGGCGGGGGAAGAGTCATGACACTTCCGGTATTTATATACCAGCGCACCTTGGACACCAACTGGCCAATGGCTGCGGTTGCCAGTCTGTTTCTGCTTGTGTCTTCCATCGTCGTTTCGTTGCTTGTGAATAAAGGGGCGGAAATGTTGATGTTCCGTCGTTCCCGTAAGGGAGGTCAGGCGTATGGTTAAGTCGAACAGGGGCACCAAGCTGTTGCTCTATATCTTTGTGGGCGCCGTAGCCATTTATTTGCTGTTGCCGTTGCTCATGATTATGTTAACGTCCGTAGGCTCTGGTTCAGCCAGTAAATTCCCGCCGGAAGGTTTAACCTTGAAATGGTATGCCAATCTGGGTGAGCAAACCCAGTTTCTCGATGCATTCAAGAACAGCCTCATTGCTTCTACGGGGGCGGTTCTGCTGGCTTTGATTACGGGTACACTTGCTGCGCTAGCGATCGTGCAGTATCCTTTCCCGGGTTCTGGCATCTTAAGAGCATTTTTTGTATCTCCAATGGTTATGCCGAAAATTACGCTGGGTATCGCATATTTGATCTTATTCTCGAAAATGCATATTGCTGGCGGATTGTTTGCGCTTATTTTGGGTGAAGCGGTCATTGTGCTTCCATTCGTGCTCACTCTTGTGGGCAGTGCGTTAGCCAATCTGCACCCGGCTCACCGGGAAGCTGCTGCGGACCTTGGCGCAGGGCCGATGCGTATCTTTTTCACAATTACGCTGCCACAGCTCCGACTATCCCTGCTTCTGTCAGGGTCAATCGCTTTTGTCTTCACTTTCGATCAGGTAGAGGCTGCACTACTGCTACTTCGTCAGGACAGCTACACGTTGCCGATACAGCTATTCCTGTATATGGAGAAATGGCAGGACCCAACGATTGCTGTTGTGTCTGTAGTGTTGATCGCGTTTGCGCTGGCTCTGTTTATGACGATTAAACTAGTTATGCGCTCTGTACCAGGACTTGAGAGTTTGTTTGGTCGCAGGAAAACAAAAGGAGGTATGGATCAAAATGAATAATTCACAGCATCTATCCCATAGCTCAGGTCTCAATCGGGATCGGGCGGAAGAAGTGATGAAAGCTCAGGGGCTAAGTGCCCTGATCGCAACGACTCCAGAGAACATTCACTATGTCATCGGTTCCCAACTGCGTGCAAGTAACTGGACCATGCAGATTTATGCTATTTTACCTGCCGACAGATCTGCTAAGCCATGCATCATCATTCCGACGAATCGGTTGGGCGTTGTGGCTCAGTTTGGTATCACGGGTGTAGACATATTTGCCTACAGTGATTTTTTCGTGGAAGGTTCGATCGAAGGCAAACCTTCCACTGACGACATTGATCTGTTCTATTCTCTCCTGCAAACGACGGTTATTCATCCAGGTCCTGTAGAAGCTCTCAAGGCGGCATTACAACAGCTGAATATCGATAGTCAGCCGATTGGAATCGATGAGATGCGGATCGCTCCCGATATTCTGGCAAGAATCAAGGAGGAGCTTCCTGAAAGACGGGTGATTTCTGCATATAAATTGTTCCGACAAATCCGCCTGGTTAAGACACCTTTCGAAATTGAGCAACTGCGCCAGGCTGCCCAATTAAATGAACGGATTGAGCAAGAGCTGATTGACCTGATTGCAGCAGGTGTTCATGAGAAGCAACTTGCCGATCATTATCGTCTGGCTGTGATGAGAGCAGGTGGAACTCCGGCAATGACTGCGGTAGGGGCAGGGCCACGTAGTGCGTTGCCACTCATCGAAAATTATTTTCATACGATTGAAACTGGAGATCAGGTCCGCTTCGATCTCTGCCTACAATTGGAAGGATACTGGGGGGATACGGGCCGCACGGTTGTTGCAGGTGAGCCTACCGCCTGGATGAAAAAGCATTTTGATGCGATCAAGAGTGGATGGGAGACGGCACTTGAAACGGTGCGCCCTGGTGTCAAGGCGTCAGAAGTATTCCATGCGGCGGTGTCTCGCGTACAGCGTGAGGGAATTCCGCATTACCGACGTCAGCATGTCGGACATGCCATTGGCTTGGAACTGTACGACGATATGACCCTCTCCCCGGGTGACCAGCGCATACTGGAGCCCGGTATGGTGCTATGTGTTGAGGTACCTTATTACGAGCTCGGTGCTGGTGGCTTCCAAATCGAGGATACAGTTGTCGTAACTCCAGATGGTTATGAGTTTCTGACTCATATGGAACGTAAACTGTTCACCAAATAACGAGATAATGGAAGGCTTCAGTGACCGGCGATCAGGCCACAGTCCATCCAAGAAGCTTTCTTACCGAGAAAGTTGGAACATCTATGATTCAGCAGGGAACTAAGACGTTTCGTAACATTAGCCTTGCACTGTTCGCCGGAGGTTTTGTCACTTTTGCGTTGCTCTACAGCCTCCAGCCCCTGATGCCTGAGATTAGCGATACATTCTCCATTACGCCGACACACGCCAGTCTTACGCTATCGGTAACAACGATCGCCATGGCACTGACGATGCTGTTCATCGGCTCCTTGTCTGATTCAGTGGGCCGACGCTTTATTATGACAGCTGCACTGGTGATATCTTCTGTTATTGCTTTGCTAAGTGCGTTCAGCCTGGGATATACGGGGCTTCTTCTGCTTCGTATTCTTCAGGGGGTGGCACTCGCAGGGTTGCCAGCGATAGCCATGACATATCTGTCAGAAGAAATTGAACCTAGAAGTCTTGGTTATGCCATGGGCCTATATATCAGTGGCAATTCGATAGGAGGCATGGCCGGCCGTTTCATCAGCGGTGTCGTGACAGATTGGTTCAGTTGGCGCGCTGCTGTGGGTTTCATTGGTATTCTTGGACTGTGTGCAGCCGTTGTTTTTTGGCTTGTCATCCCGCCATCCCGTCATTTTGTCAAAGCTACACCCGGATTCAAAAATCCAATACCCCTTTTGTGGTCACAATGTCGCAATCCAAGGTTGCTATGCCTGTATGGACTCGGTTTTCTCCTGATGGGGGGCTTCGTGACCCTGTTCAACTATATTGGTTTTGAATTGACGGGTGAACCCTATCATCTTAGCCAGTCCATTGTTGGAACTCTTTTTGTGGTATATCTGATGGGCACGGTTAGCAGCACCTGGATGGGTAGGCTGGCAGATCGGTACGGCAGATCACATGTGCTCGGGATCGCGCTGGGCATTATTCTGGCTGGTGCAGTCTGTACCGCTCATCCTGAGCTTTGGGTCAAAATTATTGGACTTGCCCTGTTTGCCTTCGGTTTCTTTGGAGGCCATTCCATCGCAAGCAGCTGGGTTGGACTCGTGGCCAATCAGCACAAATCCCAGGCCAATGCGTTATATTTGTTTTTCTACTACCTTGGTTCAAGCGTAAGCGGAACAGGAGGTGGACTGCTTTACAGTCATCTGGGATGGATAGGCATTGTGGGGATGATCGGTGTGTATGTTTTGATCGGTTTTGTCTTGTGTAATTTGCTTGTTCACAGGTTGAAGGGACAGGCTACATAAATCAACTTTTTCCGACAGGTATTGCATATCCTGAAATACCGAGTATAATACTTGGTAAATAGACGAAAAGGGGATGCAATAAACGATGAAAACACATGCTGAATTGAACTCACTTCTTGTTGACGATTATCTGGATCTCCTGAACATTGCGAAACAGCTAGGTGATGATGAATGGAAAGATGCTATTCTGCAAGCATTGAAGGAAGAAGTCGATGCGAATCATCATCTGGATTCAAAAGAGGTAAGACAGGATTTATGGATTCAATTTGAAGGCATTAATGAACAAATGCATGACCTGTTAATGCAACTGAAGCATGCCGACAGTCCTGAAGAGAAAGAGCAGATTATTGAGATGATCTGGGGATTGAAAGTAGACCGTCATGCCATCACACGTAAACTTGAAACCATGAGCCGTGCCAGCGCTGGACATCAATAAGCTCTAGGTTGATTATACATTGAAAACCCGCGTGCTTCCTGGGACTATCCCCTAGGACGCACGCGGGTTTTGTTTATGTTTTGATTGTTATACTACACTTTAAGTGAGTGTTCAAAAAGGTCGGTTTTCAGTGCCGAGAAGATGGGATGAAGCTAGAAATGGAGTAGCGGAGCGTAGGGAAACTACGTGAGCAACTATAATGTTTCCAAAGGAAACATACTTCGTAAGCCTCTGCTTATTTCGGCTGAATTCCATATTCGATGCTGATGATGCCATTAGGCATCCTTCGTAATCAAAAGCGGACTTTTTGAACTACCTTTCTAAAACTGTTTTGCCAAAGTGCGTGCTTGCTCAATAGCTTGTTGCTTGATTTCATCCGCACGATCTTTATATTGATTATGTCCCTCAACAAAAATACCATCAAGCTTCGGCACGCCGAGGAAGGACATAATAATGCTCAGGTAACGGTGACCGGATTCCATCTGAGCCGCTGGGCCTTCGGAATAAATGCCACCACGAGCCTGAATATGCAGTGCTTTTTTATCAGACAGCAGTCCAACAGGACCTTGTTCGGTATAACGAAATGTTTTGCCAGCTACGCAGATCGAGTCCACATAAGCCTTCAGAATAGGAGGGAAAGAAAAGTTCCACATCGGGGTTACAAAAACATATTTATCTGCTGCAGCAAATTGATCCGACAATTCATTTAAACGGCTTACTTTCGCTTGCTCTTCAGCAGTCAGATCATTGCCCGACTGCAGTTTTCCCCAACCACTGAAGACATCCGCATCGATATGCGGAATATCCGAACGATACAGATCGAGGTGAACAACCTCATCAGAAGGGTGACTTTCACGATAAGCATCAATAAATGCTTTGCCCGTAGCCATGCTGAAGGAGGTTTCATGATCATGAGGATGGGCAGTAATATACAATAAGGTAGACATACAATTCTTCCTCTCTGTGCGATTAATGGGGTGAAGCATTCTTGGCAATGATGAAGCGACCGCAGTAGTATGCATCGTTTCCCCCGTTTTATACGTCAGACAGGCATATGAATGGATTGATCATGATACTGAATTGGATGCTATGTAGTGACCAGATACTCAATCCATGTATAATATACAGGACGAGTATTTATTTTCCAACGATAATAGGATGAGTGAGATGAGCGCACATGGGAATGGATCTGGAGAAGCAACGATTAAGCATTGAAGCAGCGAAATTGTATTATCAGTCTGATTACAGCCAGCAGGATATTGCCGCCCGCTTAGGCGTTTCGCGTCCAACAGTATCAAGATTACTTCAGTACGCCAAAGATCGTGGATACGTGCGAATTGAAATTATGGACCCGCTGGAGGATATCGATATCATTGCCGGCGAACTCAAGTCGAAATATGATCTGGATACGGCACTTGTGTGTTTTGCCCCGTTGAAGAGTGATGAGGAAATACAGAAGCATATCAGCAAACGAGCAGCAGACTATCTTCAGGAGACGGTTCAGGATGCAGATATTATCGGGGTGACCTGGGGAACAACCATGCATGCCGTAGCACGCCAGCTTCGTCCCAAGCAGGTCAAAGGTGTCGAAGTCGTTCAATTGAAGGGGGGCGTAAGTCACTCCCATGTCAATACGTATGCGGCTGAGATTGTACATTTGTTCGCTGAGGCATTCCATACGGTACCAAGGTATCTGCCGCTGCCCGTAATTTTCGACAACATTGAAGTGAAAAACATGGTGGAAGCGGATCGGCATATCGGCAGAATCGTGGAACTTGGCAGACAGGCCAACATCGCTTTGTTCACTGTCGGTACTGTGAAAGAAGATGCATTATTGTTCAGGCTCGGCTACTTCAATGAAGAAGAGCAACAATTACTGATGAACTCCGGTGCAGGTGACATTTGTTCACGCTTTTTTGATGCGGAAGGTCAGTTGATCAGTGAAGAGATTAACAGCAGAACCGTCGGAATAGACTTGGCTGAATTGAGAAATAAGGAAAAATCTATCCTTGTCGCCGGGGGACAACGCAAAATTGAAGCGATTCACGCCGCGCTTAAAGGTCATTATGCGAATATTCTGGTTACGGATCAGTACACAGCGCAGGCATTACTGCGATTCTAATTTCAAATGGATATGGATGACAACATCTGCCACGCAAAAAGGGCGGATGTTTTGCTTTGTAAGGCAGAAAATATAACGAAGCAAGAATTGTAAGTTGAACCGTGAACAAAAGTTCAAGTTGATTTTTACATATGTTCATGTTAGTGTAAGGGTATAGAAAATAACTAGTTCAGATAAGGGAGAGATACAATTGACTACACCACAATTAGCTAAAATGATCGACCATACGTTGCTTCGTGCGGACGCAACGCAAAGTGAAATGGCCAAGTTAACCGAAGAAGCGAAGCAATACCAGTTTGCTTCCGTATGTGTTAACCCAGGCTGGGTTGCTTATGCTGCTGAGCAGTTGCAGGGTACTGGCGTAGATATCTGCACCGTTATTGGTTTCCCTCTGGGAGCATCTACATCGGAGACAAAAGCTTTCGAAACGAAAGATGCGATTGCTAAAGGTGCAACTGAAGTCGATATGGTCATCAACATCAGTGCTTTGAAAGATGGCAAAGATGATTACGTTGAACAGGATATTCGTGCTGTCGTTGAAGCGGCTGCGGGTAAAGCTTTGGTGAAAGTCATTATTGAAACTTGTCTGTTGACGGATGATGAGAAAGTACGTGCTTGTCAGGCAGCTGTACGAGCTGGAGCAGATTTTGTTAAAACTTCTACAGGTTTCTCCACAGGTGGAGCAACGCCAGAAGATATTGCTTTGATGCGTCGTACTGTAGGTCCTGATGTTGGGGTTAAAGCTTCCGGTGGCGTACGTAGCCTGGAAGATATGCAGAAAATGATCGAAGCGGGTGCGACTCGGATCGGTGCAAGTTCTGGCGTGAAGATCATGCAGGGCGGTCAGTCTACATCTTCTTACTAAGCAAAACCTTATTAAACAAAGGTTGATGAAGCAAAAAGTAATGATATATTCTCTGTACTTGGGCAATCGTCTCAGGTACAGGGAATACAATTCACACTTGTTTTTTAATTAACGGAACTTATTGTAAGCGCTTCATAAGTTTTCTGAAAGATTACTGATAAGAATGCTTAAGAACCCTTTGAGCTGAATTCCACATCCGGCTTAACTATCTTCAAAGGAGAGATCAAATGAAATTTCTAATTGCCCTTCTTGGTTTACTCGTTGTTTTTGGACTGGCTTATATCGCAAGCAACGGTAAAAAGAAGATTCGCTACCGGCCGCTGGTCGTTATGGTTGTTTTACAGGTGATCCTGGCGTATGCCTTGCTGAATACAGGAGTCGGGACATGGCTGATTGGCGGCTTCGCAACCGTATTTAAAAGTTTACTTGATTATGCAAATGAAGGGATCGCGTTTGTATTTGGTGATTTGACGAAGGTTGAAGACGCAACTGGCGGTGTTCCGTTCTTCCTCAACGTCCTAATGCCGATTGTTGTCATATCTGCACTCATTGGTATATTGCAGTATATCCGAATCTTACCTTTTGTTATAAAATATATTGGTCTGGTATTAAGCAAAATCAACGGAATGGGCAAACTGGAATCATATAACGCGGTTGCTTCGGCTGTATTGGGGCAATCTGAAGTGTTCATTTCTGTGAAAAAACAAATTGGGTTGTTGCCAAAACATCGGCTGTACACCTTGTGTGCCTCGGCGATGTCCACGGTATCGATGTCGATTGTCGGTGCCTATATGTCCATGATTGATCCGAAATATGTGGTTACGGCACTCGTGCTGAACCTGTTTGGCGGTTTTATCATTGCTTCCATTGTGAATCCTTATGAGGTTACAGAGGAAGAAGATATATTGGAAGTACAGGAAGAGGAGAAACAGTCCTTCTTCGAAATGCTGGGTGAATACATCCTGGATGGATTCAAAGTCGCCATCATCGTGGCTGCGATGTTAATCGGTTTTGTTGCCTTGATTGCGCTTGTTAACGGAATTTTCAGCGCGGTGCTTGGCATTTCGTTCCAGGAGCTGCTTGGTTATGTGTTTGCACCATTAGCCTTTATTATGGGTGTTCCTTGGAAGGAAGCGATTCAGGCGGGAAGTATTATGGCAACCAAAATGGTATCCAACGAATTCGTTGCCATGCTTGCTTTAGCGAAGGAGACATTATTGTCTACTAGAACAACAGGGATCGTATCCGTCTTCCTCGTATCGTTCGCCAACTTCTCTTCCATTGGTATCATTGCCGGTGCGGTGAAGGGACTTCATGAGAAACAAGGTAATGTGGTAGCCCGCTTCGGTCTGAAACTGCTTTACGGTGCATCGCTTGTCAGTGTATTGTCGGCGATCATCGCCGGACTGTTCTTGTAAACCGGATTATTGGAAGGAGTGCTTAGGTTATGTCAACATTTAAAAGAGTACATCTGATCGTTATGGATTCTGTAGGGATCGGCGAAGCGCCGGACGCAGCAGAATTCGATGATTTTGATGTGGATACCTTCGGTCACATTGCACGTGAACGCGGAGGTCTGAACATGCCTCACATGGCCAGTCTCGGACTGTCCAACATCAAAGAAATTGAGGGTGTCCCTGTAGCGGATGCACCTAAAGCGTATTACACGAAGATGCAAGAAGCATCCAGAGGCAAAGACACAATGACAGGTCACTGGGAGCTGATGGGTCTATACATTGATACACCTTTCCGCGTGTTCGAGAACGGTTTTCCCGATGAGTTGATTCAGCGCATTGAAGAGAAAACGGGCCGTAAAGTAATCGGTAACAAACCGGCCAGTGGCACGGAAATTCTGGATGAGCTGGGTGCAGAGCATGTTGAAACTGGCGCGCTGATCGTCTATACATCCGCGGATTCAGTGTTGCAAATTGCAGCACATGAGGACGTTGTTCCTCTGAAAGAACTGTACGAGATCTGTGAGTTCTGTCGTGAAATTACACTCGAAGATCCGTACATGCTGGGCCGCATTATTGCACGTCCATTTGTAGGTGAAGCGGGTGACTGGAAGCGTACTGCGAATCGTCATGACTATGCGCTCAAGCCGTTTGGACGTACCGTCATGAATGAACTTCAAGATGGTGGATTTGATGTGATTGCCTTGGGTAAAATTGCGGATATCTACGATGGCGAAGGTGTAACGAAGTCTGTTCGTACCGTTTCGAACATGGATGGCATGGACAAGTTGTCTGAAACGATGGATGAAGAGTTCACTGGACTCAGCTTCCTGAACCTGGTTGATTTTGATGCCCTGTACGGTCACCGTCGTGATCCGCAAGGTTATGCTCAGGCGCTTGAAGACTATGATGCACGGCTACCAGAGATTTTTGCCAAAATGACCAATGATGATCTGCTGCTTATCACAGCTGACCATGGTAATGATCCAACTTACCGTGGTACAGATCATACACGTGAATATGTTCCATTGCTTGCCTACTCTCCGCGCTTCAGCGAGGGCAAAAAGCTTGATCTGCGCAGCACATTTGCTGACCTTGGTGCAACCGTAGCCGAGAACTTTGGAGTGAAAATGCCGGAATACGGCACCAGCTTCCTGAAAGATTTGAAATAAGTTCTTCGAAAACCGGATAGGGGAGGTCGGAGTAGCTGGGGCTACTCCGGTTCCTGCCATCATAATAGACTAAATATATAACTGGAGGAGATTCATTCATGAGTACACATATTGGAGCAAAACCCGGAGATATCGCAGAAACGATCCTTTTGCCAGGAGACCCTTTGCGTGCGAAATATATTGCAGATACGTACCTTGAAGATGTTGTATGTTACAACGAGGTTCGCGGAATGCTCGGTTACACAGGTACATATCAAGGGCACCGGATTTCGGTGCAAGGTTCAGGAATGGGTATTCCGTCTTTCGCAATTTATGCTAACGAATTAATCAGCGAATATGGAGTGAAAAACCTGATTCGTGTAGGTACTTGTGGCGGTATGCAGGAGCATGTACGTGTTCGTGACGTCATCCTTGCACAAGCAGCATGTACAGATTCCAGCATGAACAAGCACGTATTCGGTGGATATGACTTCTCGCCAATCGCTACGTTCTCCCTGCTGAAAGAAGCATATGACCGTGCAACAGCTAAAGGCATGAAGATTCATGTCGGTAACGTGTTCAGCTCCGATTCTTTCTACCGCGATGACCGTTCCGTAACTGAGAAGTTGATGAAACACGGCGTACTGGGCGTAGAAATGGAAACAACAGCACTGTACACCATCGCTGCCAAGTTCGGTGTTAACGCACTGACCATCCTGACGGTAAGTGACCACTTGCTAACAGGCGAAGAAACATCTGCCGAAGAACGTCAAAAAACGTTCAACGACATGATGGTAGTTGCCCTAGACACAGCAATCACACTGTAATTGTTGCATTGTATATTCATAATCATTTGATTTGGATCGAAACTGTTGTTTGAAGCACGGAGTGAAGGAACCGGAATCTATTCTGAAGAAGCGAAGCGTTCGCCTTTATCTCCGAGTTTTCTCCATTGCAAATGGACTCAAAAAAAACTTGGAGACAACAGCGATCGGAGGAAACGATCCGGAGCCGGAACGAATTAACATCAAAATGTTGTATAAGATGACAACGGATGTTCTTGTATTTTATATACAATAATCATTTGATTTAATCGAAACTTTTGTTTGAAGCACGGAGTGAAGGAACCGGAATCGATATTGAAGAAGCGAAGCGTTCGCCTTTGTCTCCGAGTTTTCCCATTGCAAAATGGATCAAAAAAAACTTGGAGACAACAGCGATCGAAGGAACGATCCGGAGCCGGAACGAATTAACATCAAATTGTTCTATACAATCAATACACATACAAGGAGAGATCATCATGAGAATGGTAGACATTATTGCCAAGAAACGCGACGGAAAAGAACTGACAACAGCTGAGATTGATTTTGTTGTTCAAGGATACACACAAGGAGAGATCCCGGACTATCAAGTCAGCGCATGGGCGATGGCAGTATTTTTCAAGGATATGACAGACAAAGAACGCGCGGATCTGACAATGTCGATGGTGAATTCCGGTGAAACGATCGACCTGTCCGCTATCGAAGGCATCAAAGTAGACAAGCACTCCACAGGAGGAGTGGGCGATACAACAACACTGGTACTCGCTCCGCTCGTTGCTGCATTGGATGTCCCTGTTGCCAAGATGTCCGGACGTGGACTTGGTCACACGGGTGGTACAACAGACAAGCTGGAATCCGTTGCTGGTTTTCACGTAGAGCTTGAGAAAGAAGAATTCATTCGTCTGGTAAACGAACACAAGGTTGCAGTTATCGGACAAAGTGGTAATCTAACGCCTGCAGACAAAAAGCTCTATGCACTGCGTGACGTAACAGCTACCGTTAACTCCATTCCACTGATCGCCAGCTCCATCATGAGCAAGAAAATTGCAGCAGGTGCAGATGCGATCGTATTGGATGTTAAAACGGGTGCTGGTGCATTCATGAAAACAACGGAAGATGCTAAAGAATTGGCACATGCCATGGTAAGCATCGGTAACAATGTTGGCCGCAAAACGATGGCTGTTATCTCCGATATGTCCCAACCACTGGGTCTTGCAATTGGTAACGCGCTTGAAGTGAAAGAAGCCATCCTTACTCTGCAAGGTAAAGGTCCGAAAGATCTCGAAGAACTGTGTCTGGCACTTGGACGTCAGATGGTATTCCTTGCTGGCAAGGCAGATTCCTTGGAGCATGCTGAGGAGAAATTGAAAGAAGTGATCCAGAACGGTAAAGCGCTGGAGAAATTCAAAGATTTCCTGGCAAACCAAGGCGGAGACGCTTCGGTTGTGGATCATCCAGATCGTTTGCCTCAAGCACAATATCTGGTTGAAGTCCCTGCAGACAAAGACGGCTATGTAGCCGGAATCGTTGCTGATGAAATCGGAACTGCAGCAATGTTGCTCGGCGCAGGCCGTGCAACAAAAGAGTCTGAGATCGATCTCGCGGTTGGTCTGATGCTGAACAAAAAAGTCGGTGACCCAGTCAAAGCTGGTGAGTCCCTCGTAACGATCCATGCCAATCGTGAAGACGTAGCAGACGTCATCGCGAAGATCAAAGAAAACATTACGATTGCGGATCATGCCGATGCTCCTGTATTGGTTCATGATATCGTAACGGAATAATACAATCAGAGAAGACGAGATGTAATCTCATGTCTGACTGAGCATGAAAGCCCCGAAGCTAAGGATTACAAGCTTTGGGGCTTTTTGATATAAGTAGTATTAGTTATTGACCTTATATTTTGTGAGATTATATTTACTCTTACTTCAATATTTGAGATAATATTATAGTTATATTTTCCCTTTTGAGGAGGGTAGAAATTAGGTTAATATAAGGATCAAAAATAGCTATTTTGAGGTCCGAGGTATCTATAGAAAGCTAAAATTCAATTCGTTAAATCGGGTAATATGTTAGATTTTTGAGCAAGTACATACTTTAGGAGGAATTCAAGTTGTTTAGCAAATCTCAGAAAAAATTATCTGAAAGAACATTTATCATGTTAAACGTTCTCATTTTATTGTTTGTAGCGACAGTTCAATTTAGAGCAGAGGCAGCCAATTCAGACTTTGCTTCTGGTGAGCTGGAAGCGGGAGCAATCATGCAATGGGGTGGAACGGTACTCTTAGCAGCAACAGAGAATGCAACGAATATTGATCCAAATATTATGGAGCAGGTGCACCACTTTGGACAACAGGCGTGGCAAGATGCAGACGCAACTACCAAATCTGAAATTACGTCTTCCATTCAGGGATATAATGATTTATGGGGGACGAATAGAAAATATAGTCTGCAATGGTCTTCTGATGCGCATATCTATCTGGTGAAAAAATGGAATGAATATTTCGGTGCGGGAGCACTGATTAATGCTTCAAACAATAAAATAGAAAAAGTTGCTACTATTAATTCAGTTATTGTCCCTTCTTCAGTAAAAACTTCAAACCCTCCAGGAGACAATAAAAATGATCTTGGAACTTTTATGAGTAGTGGCATCTACTATGTTTATAGTGTACATGCGGATAAGTATGGCAAGATACAGTTAAATACATATCCATATAGAACAATTTGGCCAAATGTTATTACTACTCCAGAGTATCCAAATGCATTTGCGGCTTACACATCCGCAGTTAAAGAATTGAAAATTACAACTACGTATCAATCGGTTAAGCCTATTTTTGTAGATGACAGCACTGGAAAAAGCATTGAGTACAAACCATTATCTGTGCCGAGCAGCTTTCCTACTAAAATAACCATACCCGCCCTTAAAGGAATTGTTAATAACCAAGGTGTAATAACAACTCTCGAAAAACCAAACATTGGACGGGTCGGAAACAGTCTAACAGGAGAAATCGCCATTAGTTTTCCTACATATATTGGAGACACGGGCACGTTTACAAAGGCGGATTCCGTAACTCAGATACCTCCAGATGAGCCGATTAATGATGGTGGAAGCGGGAATAGTAATGGAGATGGAAGCTCCAATGACACGCCTACTTATTCACCGCTTGATCTTATTGAGTATAAAGCCATGGTGCAATTCATACAAGAATACCGACTTAATCATTCGAATAACCTGGACCAGCTACTGGAGTATATGAAATTAAATGATTCCGGCAAGCCATCCAACAAGCAAGTTTGGAATGAGTGGTTGGGAAGCTTCAACAAATAAAGATTTAAAAACACACTATGAAATGTATAGTGTGTTTTTTTGTATTCATTACTTTAGGTTTCTTATAACCCATAGAATCTTATTGGCTCTTTATTTTCTCATACGCCATCACCGAGTCCGCATTGGTATAAATATAAGGCGTGGATGGCTCGGATACAGGTGTCACCTTTGTAGCCCGAATCTCAATGGTGTCCTTACCATTTACCTGTGCTGAGCCGATGCTACCATCGATTTGCACCCAGCTGTCTGTAGGGAAGTTATCTGCTTCTGGGATGTGAATCATCACGCCAAAGGGAGCCGCATCAGCGGGGCAACACATGACGAGAAATCGTCCTAGTGCAAAATGTGATTCATGATCCATGCTTTTGTCCCGATAGACGAATCCGGTTAACGAGATATCTTTGCCTGCAAATTGTCGCTGGAACATGTCGATGGTACCGAGTGTTTCAGAGAAAATCTCAGGATAGACTCGGATGACCTGTTCTGCATACAACTTCTCCGCCAGTTCAGCGAATTCGCGGCTATACTCGTCTGGGGGAACGAATTGTACTTTGGAAGTAGATGCAGGCTGCACAGCCGTTGATTGTTGTGTAAGATCTTGTACATTCAATTGCGTTGTTGGATCAGGTAAAGGCTCTTTCCGACGAATCTCGGGAGGGGCATAGGTGAGAGACATACCTTTCTGACTGGCCATGGAGCTGCCGAGAGCCCGATCAGGTAACAGAAATCCCAGCAATAAGGGTATAGCAATCAGACTATACATCAACGAGCTGCGTAGGAACCCAGAAGGCGGAGGATGCTCACAGTCGCAATGAACCTCGTTCCTACCGAACAGTCCATGCCAGGCCATGATAACAGCAATAAACAATAAGGGAACAGGGCAGCATAATAGCAGTTTTTGCATGGTAGGAGCCAAATAATAATGAAGTGAGTCACTTGAATTCAAGTGAATAATGTATACCGCAAGCCCACCGATCCATACCGCACGGATCAGGTTATGCCATTGAATGAAGTGTGATTTTGGAACGGGAGGTTTGCTCATTGTATAGACAGTGTGGTTCATATCATCACCTCTTCTCTAGTAATCGTCAGGATGAAAGTTCATGGGATTAACCATTCAGGTCATGAAGAATGTTGCCCAACGTTCATACCAGCAGATTAATCAACCACGAGCCGACGAAGACGAGTGTGATAATCGCTAGACTTAGACCTATAACAAACCGAGTACGGAAGGTCGAGAGCAGCATCAGGGTGCTTTTGAAATCTAGCATCGGACCAAGTACAAGGAAGGATACCAGCGGCCCCAGTGCAAACGTATGTGAGAACGCAGAAGCCACAAAAGCATCAGAAGTGGAGCAGAGAGACAGCACATAAGCAAATCCCATCATGAATACATAGGAGGCAACAGGACCATTGCCAAGTGAGATCAGATCGCTGCGGCTAATGAATGTCTGGATGCAGGCTGTAATCAAGGCACCAATCACCAGATATTTGCTCATATCGACGAATTCGTCTCCGGCATGAATGAAGAAGCTGCGCCAGTTTTTCACATGGTTGTGATCATGAGCATTTGCGTGTGCATGAGCATGAGGTTGCGCCATTTTAAACCCAGGATGTGTTTTGACTTCTGTCACTGCGACCTTTGGCATCCGAAGAGGATTTCGACGAACAAACACATACACGAGCATGCCTATGGAAGCTGCTACGGCAAAGGCCAATCCCATGCGGGCAATGGTAATCTCAGGATGGGAGGGAAAGGCAAGCAAAGTTGCGGTAAATACGATGGGATTGACTACGGGACCACTCAGGATGAATGTAACTGCGATATAGGCTGGCATGCCTTTGTGCATCAACCTTCTCACTACGGGGATCATGCCACATTCACAGATGGGGAAAATAATACCGAGCAGTCCTGCGACCAGCACACCGCCGATCGGATTCTTGGGCGTTAGTCTGCGGACCATCTCTTCCGATACGAACCACTGCATGAGCGAGGACAACAGCACACCCATAAGCAGAAAAGGTGCGGCTTCAAGAAAGATACCTATGAATACGGTTTTCATATTTTGCAAAGCTTCACTGTTCCATGCATCCTTCAGGTCTGGAGCCATTGTGATCAAAACGGGAACAAGAAATGCACAAGGGATCAAGAAGGACAGGAGCTTCAGATTGGCTGCCATTTTCATGAAACAGACCTCCACAACTAGGACTTTGCTAAAATATATGCTTGTACGTGCGGCAACATACATCATTCCTATGTTCTAATCAACATTTTTACGATTAATCAAGATTTTTCATCATATTAGAGTTGACAACCCAAAGAAAACTGCGGTATAGTTCGGATTGATCATACTTAATAGTAATTATTACGATTAAAATCAAAACTTAAACAGAGTGGAGGAAGCAGAAATGTCAGATCAACAGGTTCAACAGCGGGTTCCAGTAACCGTACTTAGTGGATATTTGGGTGCAGGCAAAACGACACTGCTTAATCATGTGCTTCATAACCGCGAGGGAATGCGGGTTGCTGTCATCGTCAATGATCTCAGTGAGGTTAATATTGATGCAGGCTTAATACGAGATGGTGGAGGGTTATCACGTATTGATGAGAAGCTGGTAGAGATGTCCAATGGTTGCATCTGCTGCACATTGCGGGAGGATCTGCTGAAAGAAGTCGAGCGGCTGGCTTTGGATGGTTCTTTTGACTACATATTGATTGAATCCACGGGGATTGGTGAGCCGGTACCTGTTGCGCAGACGTTTACGTATATCGACGAGGAACTCGGCATTGATTTGACGAAATTCACCCGTCTCGACACGATGGTTACGGTTGTCGATGCTGCCCAGTTCTGGCGTGATTTTTATTCCAAAGAAACACTGAAGGATCGTGGACAGGAAGCGGGGGAGGACGATGTTCGCGGAATCGTTCATCTGCTGACGGATCAAGTGGAATTCTGTGATGTGCTGATTCTGAACAAATGTGATTTGGTGTCGGAGGAAGAACTGACGAATCTTGAAAAGGCACTACACGCCATGCAACCGGAGGCCAAGCTCATTCGCACGACACATGGTCAGATTGATCCAAGAGAGATATTGAATACCGGACGTTTTGATTTTGAAAAAGCAAGCCAATCCGCAGGTTGGATCCGCGAATTAATGAAAGAGGAACATACCCCGGAGACTGAAGAATATGGAATTCATTCGTTTGTCTATCATCGGAAACGTCCATTCCACCCGGAACGGTTGCTGCGTTGGATTGCGAAATGGCCAGATAACATCGTGCGATCCAAAGGTCTGATGTGGCTGGCAACAAGGAACCATATGGCAATCTCTTTCAGTCACGCAGGCACATCGAAGCAGCTTGCGCCAGCAGGAATATGGGTAGGTGCGATGAGTGAAGAGGAAAGGCAACTTCATTTTGGTGATACATTGCCAAGCATACCGGACTGGGATGATGAGTGGGGTGATCGCGTAACCAAATTAGTATTTATCGGCATTGATATGGACCGGGCGGAGATTGAACGTACATTGGATGAGACCCTTCTTACGGAGGAAGAGATGTTGATCAACTGGCGTGAACTGAAAGATCCTTTTCCGGCATGGAGTTGAAGTGAAAAGAAAAGAAAAGATCTTCAAGTGCAATAGTGCCCCTGAAGATCAATGCTGATATTGTATTAAGGGTTTTAGCTAAAGTACAAATCGCCAAGATAAAAATCACCATTGCCGCTTTTTTGCGGACTAAACACAAAGGTAAGGTACACTCCATAGGAACCCGTCCATCCTTGTGGATAATAAATGGCTTTGTAACTGTGTCTTGTTTTGGTTTTATCTTTCATTGCAATCACTTTAAAATCAGCTGATTTAATGTTAATCAACTGATCTGCATATTTAGTCAGCGTTTTTTTATCATTTGTTGCAATGATACCTTTGACTGTAGTCTTAAATTTATCTTTCTGGGATTGCTTACCCAGATCAAAAATGTCGATCTCGGGATTTTCAATAACTTTAGCATCTATGTATTTATCAAATTCACTAGTGCTTCCTGTTTTAAGCGCTTTACCATACATCTTGATCAGTGTTAAAGATTCTTTTTGCAATTTGACTATCATCTGAGCGTCAGTTCCAGTCATCTTGATTGAGCCTGAAGTGCTTGAGTTACTTGAACTACTTGGTTTACTTGAATCTTCAGAACCTCTGGTACCGGTACTACTATTATTACTTGAACTACTAGACTTACTGGTACCTGAATTCGTGATACTTACAACTTTGTTGCTAACATTCAGAGATACGTTGGCTCCCAGTGCTTCTGCTGTGGTACTTACAGGCAAGTAAACATCACCGTCATATACCAGTGCATTCAGTTTGTCTCCAGCTTCATTCTTGGGTGTCCAAGACAAACCGTTTACTTTAAAGCTAATGTTGCTGTCGAGTGTTGCTTCGATATCTTGAATTCCGTTTGAAGCTGCTACACCCAGGGCACCGAAAGCCAAACTGCATGCTACCAATGACCCGATAAAAGTTGATTTTTTGATCTTCATCTAGTTCCTCCGTAGGTAAAGTATAATGATACCAAAGCAGTATATCATATGGAATTATAATGTGCATACAAAATTTTACTTTCGCAGATATGGAGTTGACAAACGAAAAAGCATAGGCTAATATCATTAAATAGTAATAATTACGATTAATCAAAGGAGGCAACAACCATGAGAGTCATTGTAACCTTAGCCTGCACCGAATGCGGGGACCGCAACTACACAACAACCAAGAATAAGCGTAACCATCCGGAGAGACTTGAGATGAAGAAGTACTCCCCACGTTTGAAGAAAATGACGATTCACCGGGAAACCAGATAAAATTTTTTGTTATTTTTAAATCGTAATATTTACGAAAAGAGGGAAAGGCATGATACTATCCTCCATGCGTGATGTTGTATTTGGATATGGCAAAGAGCCGGTCATTGATCAACTGTCGCTGGATATCCATGTGGGAGAGTTCATAGGCATCACAGGACCCAATGGTTCTGCCAAAACGACCCTGTTAAAGTTGCTGCTGGGGCTATTGAAGCCCTGGAGCGGCACGATACATATGAACCCGCAGTTGAAACGTGGGAACAAGTCCAATATCGGTTATGTGCCCCAGCAGGTGGCATCGTTCAATAGTGGATTTCCCAGTACGGTGAATGAACTGGTCCAGTCCGGATGTTACACCAGGCTGGGATTATTCCGCAGATTCACAGCAGAGCAGGATACCATCGTTGAACGCAGTCTGCGGGAAGTTGGCATGTGGGAATATCGGAATACACGAGTCGGTGAGCTGTCTGGTGGACAGAAGCAACGGATCTGTATTGCAAGAGCTATGGCTGGGCAACCGCAGGTTCTGGTACTGGATGAGCCAACAACGGGAATGGACCGCCACAGTCGCGAAGGATTTTACAATCTGATGCGCCACTATGTTGATGCTCATGGGATAACGATTATTATGGTTACTCATGGACTGGAAGAAATGGGGAATCGATTGGATCGAACGATTACTTTGGAGCGGCAAGAAAGTGAGGAATGGCAGTGTTTGAGTACGAATTCATGCAACGTGCCTTCTGGGCAGGTGGACTGATTGGAGTCATCGCTCCAATTCTCGGGGTCTATCTGATGCTCAGGCGGCAGGTCCTTATGGCAGACACGTTATCCCATGTCTCACTCGCAGGGGTTGCGCTCGGTTCGGTCATGAATCTTAACCCGGTAATCTGCGGATTCGCCATTGCAATTATCGGTGCATTACTGGTTGAACAACTGCGGCGAAGTTACCGAACCTACAGCGAGGTACCTGTAGCAATCATCATGACTTCGGGGCTGGCTCTTGCTGTAGTGTTGATGAGTCTCAAAACCAATCTGTCCAAAACATTCAGCTCATACTTATTCGGATCTATTGTCGCGGTTAGTGATATACAGTTGTGGATGATGGCCGGAGTATGTGTCATAGGTCTACTTTTTTTCATCCTGCTCCGGAGACCGTTGTATAGCTTTACGTTTGATGAAGAGACAGCTTCCATTGGAGGCGTACAGGTAAAAGGTTTATCGTTTGCATTTGCCATTCTGACAGGAATGACTGTAGCTTCAGCCATGCCGATCGTCGGTGTGTTGCTGGTTTCTGCTCTCATTGTATTGCCTGCTGCCTTGGCACTAAGAGTGTCTCGCAGTTTTACAGCAGCGATTATTGTCGCGGTAATTACAGGTTTAATCGGTATTTTTAGCGGACTCACCACATCTTATCATCTAAATACACCACCGGGAGGAACAATTGCACTTATCCTGTTGGTCATCCTATTGACTGGAATATCAGCGCAAAAGCTGATTGCACGATATAACCGCAAGCGTCACCGCAAAGAAACGAAATCACAGCACGTCATTCTGGTCAACCATTCTAGGAGGAATACATCACATGAAATTCAGTAAAAAAGCTACGCTCGGATTGTTGTTCAGTCTCACACTTATCGTCGCAGGCTGCGGACAAAAATTCGCATCTGATGCAAATACAACTTCGACAGGCACTTCCGTTCCAGTCGAGACGGAAACCGCAAAATTAAACGTGCAGGTCAGCTTCTACCCGATGTACGAGTTCACCAAAAATGTGGCAGGTGATCTGGCCGATGTGCATACGCTTGTTCCAGCAGGAATGGAGCCCCATGATTGGGAGCCAACACCACAAGATATTGCCAGCATTGAAAAAGCGGACGTGCTTGTATACAACGGTGCGGGCATGGAATCATGGATGGATCAGGTCACCGGAAGTCTGAGCAACGCTTCGCTCATTCAAGTGGAAGCGAGTCATGGAATTAACCTGCTTGAAGGTGGAGAGCATGATCACCATCATGAAGATTCAGAGGCAACAGAACATGACCACGATCATGCGGATGAAGCCACTACAGAAGAACATGATCACGATCATGCGGATGAAGCGACTACTGAAGAACACGACCATGATCATGACGCCGAGGCAGAAGCAGGACATGATCACGATCACGGTGGACTCGATCCCCATGTATGGCTGTCACCGGCATTGGCTGTAAAGGAAGTACGCAATATTGAAGCAGGACTGGCACAGGCTGCCCCGGAACATGCAGAACAGTTCAAGCAGAATGCAGATATTTACGTTGCTCAACTGGAATCACTGGATCAGGACTTCAAGGCGGCTGTGGCGGATAGCAAACGCAAGGATTTCATCACACAACACGCTGCATTTGGCTACCTTGCCAAGGAATATGGATTGCAACAGGTGCCCATCGCAGGATTGTCTCCTGAGCAAGAACCTTCGGCAGCGCAGATGGCATCTGTCATTGATTTTGCGAAAGAGCATCAGGTGAAAACGATTTTCTTCGAAACACTGGTTTCATCCAAAGTGTCTGAGACGATCGCAAGTGAAGTGGGAGCCAAAACGGCTGTATTGAACCCGATTGAGGGACTTACCGAGGAAGAGATCGCGGCGGGAATGGACTACATCAACGTGATGAGACAAAATTTGGAGGCTCTGAAACTGGCGCTGAACGAATAATAAAAGATCGATTTGATGCCTCTCACCGAAAAAGGTACAATAATACAACATGCTGAGGAATGGATCGCCATTCCTTTGCCTTTTTGCAAAGCAGAGAGCACAGTGATGTGCTCTCTCTTTGTTGAATAAGGTGACCGGATCGAGCAGAACAGGAGGACACATTGCATGAGTTTAAATGAGGAACATGAAGTGCTGTTAAGTGAACAGCCTGCCCATCTGTGGAGACGACGCAAGCTGGAGCTGACGCACTGGACGGAACGTGACAAACATACGGTATGCGCGAAGAAAACAGAGATTTGGAACGGTGTTGAAGTCGATGCCGAACTTGTGAAGGCATTGTCCATACTTCAGAGTGCGGGCGTGAGGACGGAATTTTCATGTGCAGGGGTGAGTCCGCTTGATGAACCTGTCGATCATTCCCTGTATGCTTATGTTACCCTGATACAAAGTGAAGTTGCAGATCAATTCGTTCACTATGCGCTCCGTCGGATGCGGAACCGACTGCTCGTTACGCTAGAGGCCGAAAAGGGCCGCTATGATCTATCTTCTTTTTTCATTGGTCACAATCGAAGCTTCTGCTGGTGGATAGAGCATTGCGCCTTACAGTTCGGAACCCGAAACGAATCGAGTGAAAAAAGCGTAGTATAAGTGTGTGTTCAAAAAGATCGGTTTTCAGTACCGAGAAGAGGGGATGAAGCTAGAAATGGAGTAGCGGAGCGTAGGGAACTACGTGAGCAACGGACATTTCGGCTGAATGCCATATTCGACGCTGATGATGCCATTAAGCATCCTTCGTAATCAAAAGCGGACTTTTTGAACAACCTCTATAAAGGATAGGCTTGTTTATTTGAAGGTAAAGGAGGTATGGCACGATTGAATAAGTGGGTCAAAACGATACTGTTTCTGCTAGGCTCCGTCTTTCTAACACGGTTCATTCCATTCTCGTCCTTGTTCCGTAACCTGGATACGATGATTCACGAATTCGGTCATGCACTAATGACACTGGTATTGTCCGGTAAAGTGCTGCGGATTGAATTGTACGCTGATCATAGCGGCGTGACCTATTCGTCCATGCTGACGCCAGGCAGATCGATCCTGGTTTCTCTGGCTGGATATATCAGTGCATCACTGTTCGCCTGGCTATTGTTCTACTTATACCGCAAAGGCTTGCATATGTGGGGACTTGGGATTATGACGGCTGTAGCTCTGGTGTCGCTCCTGTTATATGTAAGAGGGGAGTTCGGCATGTTATGGCTGACCGGGTTCATCGTCCTGAATGTGGTCATTATGATATTTGGTGCCAAGATCGTGAAGTTCTACTATCTGCTACTAGCGTTTCTTACGCTGGAAGAGTCGGTCGTTAGTGCCGTATACGTTGGATTTATGTCCTGGACTCAGCCTTCACGGGCAGGGGATGCAGCGAATCTCGCTCAGCAGACATTCCTTCCCGCTCTATTCTGGGGCACGCTGTTTGCTTTGTTTGCACTGTGGTGTGCGAACAGAGCACTCACTCTGTTTTTCCGCAAAGAAGGCACTTCGCGATCGTCACGGTCTCGGGGATTACGAAGAGCGTAAAAGGTTTAAAGGTATACAAAGCAAAAAAGGCACTTCCTTTCTTCATGAAAGGAGAGTGCCTTTTAATTTTGGACGTACATCTGATATTGAAGTCTGATATTAAAGATATTGAACCTAATCTCCAAGATTATCCCATAGCACATAAAAGTAATAAATCTCTTCCATAATCGCCTTATCATCCTCTGCCGCAACGCCGCCCTTGATCCGAGCAAGGGTGCCCAGAATATCATATATCGTTTCACGCTCTACACTGAACTGAATACGGTTTACGATTTTATCCCAGGCCTTCATTGCGTAATTAACTTGAGATGTGGCTTCAGTCCATTTTTTACCCTCAACCTGTTTCTCTAATGTTTGTATAGATTCAAGCAAACGATCATCGGTGCCAAAGGGCTTTTTGAGAAAAGCTCCGCTAGCCATAATGGCAACGAACACAAGAATGAGGAAGATCGGAAGCACATATAGCAGCCAGAAACGCGTTTTCATTCAACCGCCTCCTTGATGTAAAGAGTTTAGAAAGGCCCCTCATAATCGCCCATATCGATTTTTTCGGTGATCTTATCCTTGAACAGGTCAACATACAATTTGTCATTGGGTAATATGGCGGCAAAAGCGATATCCTGTATCGTGATGTTTTTCTTTTTCAGCTGCTCACTGAGCCAGTTAGTATCTTTGTTTCTTTCCTCCAGATTTTGCTTAATCAGCAGGCCATCAATGATAATCTCGGTCATCAGCTTGCTCTTGGGCGGGTGCATATGCATGTCTTTCGCGGTTACCGGTTGATTCTCAGGTTTCAAAACAACCGAGAGGCTACCGTCTGGTTCCAGAATCGCATAATCCAGCGTCGTAATATCAAATACATCCTTTTGCCGTAGCATCATGGTCAATTCATCAAATTTGACTCGCATCTTACTTAGGTTCTGTTCGAGAATTTTACCGTTCTGAATGATCAATGTGGGATCAGAGTCCATCAGTTTGGAGATGGTGCGATTCTTCAGCGTAATATACTGAAAGATGATCGTAATAATTGTGAAAATGGTCAAGGCTACAAAATGAATCCACGCCTTGGAGGAGAGATCCGTTGCAAACGTACCCGCAATGGAACCGATTGTGATGCCGTTAATGTAATCAAAATACGTCAAGTTACCCATTTGCTGCTTGCCCAGCACCCTTGTGTAGATGATCAGGGTTAGAAAGGCAATAATAGACCGTACGGCAACAACCCATGTTTCTTCCATCATATATGTATCACCTTCCTTTATTTCACGATAGCTCTATAAGAGGTTCTTTAAAAAGTTTGCTTTTGAACACGCATCATTATAACAAGCTTTTCCTACGCTGGATGATCTTATGCTTGAATACAAAAAACCGAAACCTGGGTAAGTATCCCAAGCTTCGGTTTCATTAACCACCTATATTAGTTGAACTGATTCATTTACACGTAACGGAGAGGAAAGAAAAAACCTGAAAAAGCGAAGCGCTCGCCTAAAAGCTTTTTGAAAGAAAGCTGCATCGGAATCATGTGCTATCACCGGATTTCCCCTTCTAAAAAGTGAATCGATAAAATCTGGGGATAACAGCGATTGGAAGGTTGTTCTTTCATCGGAGTGTCTGCGTAAGAAACCGTTAAACACCGGAATACGCCATAAATCCGCCATCTACGGGAATGACTGTGCCTGTGACGAAGCCGGATTGTCTTTCATCCGCAAGCCACATCAATGTGCCCAGCAGATCCTCAGGTTTGCCGAAGCGGCGCATAGGAGTATGCGCAATGATTTTACTCGAACGTTCCGTAGGTGAGCCATCTGGTTGCAGTAATAGATTGCGATTTTGTTCAGTCAAGAAGAACCCCGGTGCAATGGCGTTGACACGAATACCGGATTCAGCCAGATGAACGGCGAGCCACTGCGTGAAGTTGTTAATCGCTGCCTTCGCAGCGCTGTACGCAGGAACTTTAGTCATGGGCGATGGGGCACTCATGGAAGAAATATTAATGACCGTTGCCGGAACATCACGCTCAATCATATGTTTTGCAAAGATCTGAGTGGGGATGAGGGAACCGACAAAATTCAGATCCATGACCTGACGAAATCCCTCTACACTCACATCGAAAAACGTCGTAACGTCGCTCTGTGCCAGATCTTCCAATCTGAAAATTTCATTCGTAGTGTTGGCACTGGCGTTATTACCACCAGCGCCATTAATGAGAATATCACAGGGGCCAAGCTGTTCCAGCACAGCATCTGCCGCCGCTTGCACACTATCGGCCTGGGTTACATCACAAGCAATAGCAATCGCTCGGCCACCGGCAGCTTCAATCGTAGCTACAACTTCCTGACCCTTGGACACGGTGCGGTTCAGGATGGCTACACTTGCACCATGCCGAGCAAGTTCCTCAGCCATAGAGCGGCATAAAACCCCTGCACCTCCGGTGATTACAGCCGTTCTGCCTTCGAGACGAGATGAGCGTTCATATTGGCGTTCACTCATGCTTTTGCCCTCCTTTGCAAGGAATCCCAGACGCCCCACAGATACATGATTCCCAGAGCCCGGTCATAGAGCCCATAACCAGGTCGGCATTGTTCTCCCCAGAGATGACGACCGTGGTCGGGCCTCGCATAACCTTCATAACCGATATCGTGATAAGCCTCAACAACCCCTGCAATATCAACACTGCCATCCTGACTGCGATGTGAGGTTTCGATAAAGTCGCCGTTATCGTAGATTTTGACATTACGAATGTGGGCAAATGGAATCCGATCCTTGAACTCGTGTATCATCCCGATAATGTCGTTGTCAGCATTCGCTCCCAAAGAGCCACTGCATAGCGTCACGCTATTATAAGGGCTATGATATAGATTTAAATATTTTCGAACATTCTCCTGACTCGTAATAATCTTTGGTAATCCAAAGATTGGCCAAGGCGGATCATCCGGATGGATCGCCATTCGAATCCCCAGCCGTTCGGCTGTAGGAATAATCTCTTGCAGGAAATAACGTGCGTGCTCCCACATATGATCCTCGGTCACATCCTTGTAGGCTTCGAAAAGACCTGTTAAATACTGCAATCGCTCCGGTTCCCAACCTGGCATTGTGAGTTCAGAGTTTTCGGTAATGCGACGAACCAGTTCCAGGGGTTCTATATCTGCCAGTTTACTGTGCTCATAGAAGAGGGCCGTTGAGCCATCCTCCATTTCCTTGTGCATATCCGTGCGAAGCCAGTCGAAGATTGGCATGAAGTTGTAACAGATGACCTTCACACCCACCTGAGCCAGTTTCTCCATCGTTTTAATATAGTTCGCAATGTATATATCCCTTGATGGCAGGCCCAACTTGATATCCTCATGGATGTTCACACTCTCAACGACATCCAGATGTAACCCGGCCTTGTCTGCTGCCGCTTTGACAGCGAGTATTTTGTCCATCGGCCATTCCTCGCCAGCAGGAACATCGTGCAGCGCCCACACAATACCTTCGACACCCGGAATCTGCCGGATGTGGTCTAGTGTTACCGTATCATTGCCTTCGCCAAACCAGCGAAACACCATTCTCATCACGTTCACCTCATCATGAATAGTAGTAAGAAGAATTCAGTCATTGAAAATAGGAAGGATATGTATCCTGCAGGACAGCCAAATCGGTGACAGTTAAATGCAGGTGTTCCTGCATCAGTCGCTCTGCCGTCTGGGCATCATGCTCTTGAATAGCCTTGACCATGGATCTGTGCTGTTCGATCAGGTGATCCCACTGGTGATCCGAGGACAGGCGAAGCATGCGACTTCGATTCAAATGTACATTCATCTGCTGGATGACAGTCCAGGTGTTGCTTTTATTACAGCCTGCAAAAAGAGTGCTATGGAATTCCTCATCCAATTGGAACATTCGTTCATCATCCGGGTTGCCCCTGCATTCCTGTTGACGCGCAAGATTCTGTTCAAGTGCCATCATCTGTTCGTCCGGAAAATGCTCGCAGGCGAGTCTGATTACAGCTCGTTCGAGCTGTTCACGCATGAACCGTGCTTCCTCAACCAGATCGAGCTGGATCAGAGAGACGTATGTGCCACGTTGTGGATACACTTCCAGCAGACCTTCCTGGGCCAGTCTCACAAAACTTTCTCGAACTGGTGTCCGGCTGACCTGGAACTCCAACGAAATTTCCTTCTCAGAAATGGCTGTTCCCGGAGGCATTTTCAGGTTCAAAATGAGCTGCTTCAGCGTGACGTACACGGCATCTCGTGTCGAGTGAGATTGCTTGTTCATAGAAGATAGACTGTTCGCAGCAGGCGACAAGCCGGCTTTGGATGATAACTTTGGGGTATATTCCACAACTTCAACTCCTTCATTGACATACTACCATACTTGTATGGTAGTATGGAAGCGCTTTATCGTCATTATATTGAATTATTTGATGATTTACTTGCAGTTCAAGGGAGTAAGGAGTACAATTCAATCATTAGGTTCGAATGTTTAAACCAACAGACATCGAATAGAGAACAATATACGAAGAATAGTACAGAGGTGAACACCATGGGACAAAAAGCGATCAGCGTTTTTCAAACCTGTATCCCGTTATTTCAAGTGTTAAGTGACAATCATCGTCAAGCCATTTTGCTGACACTTACCGAGAAGGGCAGAATGACGGTGAATGAAATTACTGAACAATCAAGCCTATCCCGGCCAGCGATATCTCATCATCTTAAGCTGTTGTTAGAAAAGGGGCTTATATCTGTGGAACAGAAGGGCACACAGCGCTATTATTCGGCTTCATTGAATGCATCGGTGGAACTGCTGAAGGAACTGGTAGCTGCTTTGGAAGAAGAGTGTCTGTAGATTAGTGGTGATCAAACATGCTTTTGCATGTACCTTATAGGTTCGTAAGTTTAAACGTTTAATCAATAATCAATAATCAGTAGAGGAGTATGCGCATATGACAACGATGATACAGGAAGTAACCAGCCAGGAAGTTGAAGAGATTTTGGAGCAGCAACGGCAATTCTTTCGTTCGGGGGCCACAAGATCGGTAGAAGCTCGAATTGCCCGTCTTACCCAACTGAAGCAGGCGATTCAAAAGTATGAGTCCAGGCTGACACAAGCCCTCTATCAGGATTTGGGGAAAAGTGAGTTCGAATCCTACACGACCGAAATCGGATTTATGATGGACAGCATCACACACACCATTCGTAAAGTGAAAAAATGGGTGAAACCCGTTAAAGTCAAAACGCAAATGGCACTCCTGGGTTCCAAAAGTGTGATTATACCCGAACCCTATGGGTCCGTTCTGATCATTGGACCTTTCAATTATCCATTTCAACTCTTAATAGAACCATTGGTAGGCGCTATTGCGGCAGGCAACACAGCCGTGCTCAAAGCCTCAGAGAATACACCTGCGGTGTCCGCTGTTGTCCGTGAAATGATCGCGACCGTGTTCGAACCGGCATACGTACAGGTACTTGACGGTGCCAAAGATACAACGACAGCGCTGATTAACGCGCCGTTCGATTATATCTTTTTTACAGGCAGTGTACCGGTAGGCAAGATTGTGATGGAGGCAGCTGCCAAAAATCTGGTTCCCGTTACGTTGGAACTTGGCGGCAAGAGCCCAGTCATCGTGGATGAACAGGCCGATATCAAAGTAGCTGCGGAGCGCATCATATGGGGCAAACTGCTCAATACTGGACAGACCTGTATCGCACCTGATTATTTACTCGTGCATGAGCGCGTGAAGGAACCGTTAATTACGGAGATGAAAGCAGCGATCGTATCTTTCTTTGGATCGGATATCCAGCACAACAAGGACTATGGGCGCATCGTGAATAAGGGACATTTTAAACGTCTAACGACGCTGATTGAACGGGATCAGGCCAAAGTGATATATGGGGGAGCATCGGATGAGGAGGATCGATTCATTGAACCTACTTTGATTGATGCGGAGTCCTGGGATGCAGCAACGATGGAAGATGAGATTTTTGGACCGATTCTACCGATCATCAGCTACCGTAATCTGGATGAAGCCATTGTAAAGATCGTAAAGCGGCCCAAACCGCTCGCCTTGTATCTGTTTACTTCCGACACCCAAGTTCAGGACAAAGTGCTCCGCGAAGTTTCTTTTGGAGGCGGCTGCATTAACGATACCATTACGCATGTAGCGAATCCACGTCTGCCGTTTGGCGGTGTTGGTCATTCTGGTGTCGGCTCGTATCATGGGCAGTATAGCTTCGAGACTTTCTCCCACCTCAAAAGTGTCTTGAAAAAAAGCACCAAATTGAATCTGCCGATTCTGTATCCACCGTATGATAACAAGCTGAAGTTGATTAAGCGTTTGTTGAAATAACCCTTATATAGTACAGAGAACCTCTTGAATCGAATTAAGCGAAATGTTGAATTACACCCAACAGCCTGCTACTGGACCTTATTCCAAAGCAGGCTGTTCCTGTCTGTAACGGGATGGTGACATGCCGGACCAGCGCTTGAATTGACGACTGAAATGGGCAATATCCTTGTACCCAAGCATGACCGCAATATTTTGAACAGACAGCTTCGGATTGCCCAGAAGAAGCTTCGCTTCATGTAGAACCAACTGGGACAACACAGCACGGGGAGACTGACCGAATACCTGCTTGAAGACACGATTACAGTGAGAAGAACTGATGCCCAGCTCTGCTGCAATATCATCAATGCCATAGTGTCCTTCCGATTCGTGTCCATGTTTGAAATGTTGACTCATCAGGCCTTGCAATCGATTGCGAATCTGATGGGCGAGTTCGATCTTCTCGTGTCCATCCGTAAACCATTGCACTGCCTCTTGCGAGACCGCCTCCCATAGATGTCCGAATAGTTCAAATACTGCAGATTGCAACTTCATACGCTGCACCATCGTACTTGCTGCTTCATCATCCGCGGATGACATCAATTTGCGCAAAACGGGCTCAATCTGCTGCGTAACCGGACTATCCGCACTGAAAAGTACTTGTTTGATGCGCGCCAGCAACGATAGGAACAACGGATCATCTATGTCAAAATGCATGCAAAAATACGTGAATCCTTTGCCGTTATAGTTCTGGCTTGAATGAATGCTTCCCGGAGGAATCAGGAGCAGTTCGCCAGCCTTTTGAATATACAGTGTACCGTTCACCATCATGCGTTGCTCGCCTTCCGTGACATAATTCAATTCATATTGAGGGTGCTCATGCGCCGGGTAATCCCAGTCTGTACCGACACTTCGCAAATGAATGGCGAACAGATTGACCGTTGTTTGCACATCTGGGTAAAAAACTTCATGGACACTTTCTCCCAAATCGGGAGGCAAGAACGTTGATGACATGGAAGATCCCCCTTATAGAGGTTGCTAAAAGAAAGCCCGCTTGAAACGGCTCTTTCCGAACTCTCACTTTTATCAATGAAATGCTTGGTTTAGCTTATAAGAGAACTATTACTATTAATAAATGCTTTTTTGTAACCGCTTTAATTCATTATAGTCTATCAGCTTGATTTGGGTAAATATCCGATTGATTTGATCATGGTCTGAGGTGGAACCACGTGTTAGGATGGGGCTAATGAAAACGTATGCATACCATTCTGAGAGGGGTTATGATTCATGAGCACATCCAAATCCATCTTTTATAATGCACATCACGCACCGATTGGTGCTTTTGCCAGTTTTACACTGGGATACAAAGGAGCCAAGGGCGGGCTGGGTCTGGAACTCGGCAAGCCGGCAGACCAGAATGTATATATTGGATTACAATCTCGCGATGGAGACAATTATCAGGCATTTCCTTTTTATGAAGCTTCTGAGGATGAAAGTAGCCGCTATGATGTAGAGAAGTTAGAGAATGGGGATCAGGCACAGACATCCGTAGATATGGAGGTAAAGGGGGACACGGCCCCGTCGACGACTGCGTCAAAGGTTCCACAACCTCTTATTACAGCTTTTCGTGATGAAGATATTACGCGTGAATTTACCTCAGGTACGGATACGTGGACTGCGGGAGATCTGACGTTCCGTATCTACTCGCCTGTACGTCCAGTACCTGATCCAACGAGTGGGGATCGTGAAGCCTTAATGGATGCACTCGTACCTGCCGTATTGGTGGAGATGACGATTGACAACACGCGAGGTCAACAATCTCGCAAAGCTTACTTTGGCTATCAGGGTAATGATCCTTACTCTGCGATGCGTCTGATTGGAGGACCAGAAGGTGGCTCCATCACAGGTGTTGGACAAGGTCGGCTTACAGCCATTATGTCGGCAGATGATGGACTATGGCCTGCGCGCGGGTTTACGTTGGAGAAGCTGCTACAGGAGGAGCATCGGGAGAATCTGGCTTTTGGACTTGGCGGAACTGCGGCATTACTGATGGAGGTACCGGCTGGAGAGAAACGTACATATCAATTCGCAGTATGTTTCTATCGTGGGGGCATTGTGACCGCTGGAATGGACACGACTTATTGGTATACGCGGTATTTTGCTGATATCCAGTCCGCAGGAGAATATGCACTACAACGTTTCAGTGAGTTGACTGCATCCTGTGAAGAGGTTGAACAGCGCCTTGGAACGGCTGCTTTGAGCGAAGATCAATCATTCATGCTTGCTCATTCCATCCACAGCTATTATGCCAGCACTCAACTGCTGGATGCCGATGGCGAGCCACTCTGGGTGGTGAACGAAGGGGAGTATCGGATGATGAACACACTTGATCTGACGGCTGATCAGTTGTACTTCGAGCTTGCCTTGAATCCCTGGACGGTGCGGAATGAGCTGGAGTGGTTTGTAAAACGGTACAGTTACACGGATCAGGTTCGTTTTCCGGGGGAAGAGAAGTTATATCCGGGCGGAATTACGTTTACCCATGACATTGGTGTAGCCAATGTGTTCTCACGTCCTGGACACTCAGCGTATGAGTTAGTTGGTATTGACGACTGCTTCTCACAGATGAGCCACGAGGAACTGGTGAACTGGCTCTGTTGTGCGACGGTGTACATCGAACAGACACAGGATCAAGCGTTTGTGAAAGACATGCTGCCTGTTATTCGCGATTGCTTCGAGAGCATGCTTAATCGGGACCATCCCGACGCAGAACAGCGTAACGGTCTGATGGGTCTAGATAGCAGCCGCACCCAGGGTGGAGCGGAGATTACAACCTACGATAGTCTGGATGTGTCACTTGGGCAGTCTCGCAATAATATCTATCTGGCGGGCAAATGCTGGGCGGTCTATGTTGCCTTGGAGAAGCTGTTCGCGACTGAGAAGTTGGCGGATCTGTCACATCAAGCAGGGCTTCAGGCCGATCGCTGTGCTGCCAGTATCGCTGCACAGTTGACTGATGGTGGCTACATACCGGCTGTGATTGCAGAAAATAATGATTCCCGAATTATTCCGGCGATTGAAGGTCTGGTGTTCCCTTACTTTACAGGCTGTGAAGCAGCACTGGATGTGAATGGTCGTTTTGGAGCTTACCTGAAGGCACTCCAAACCCATCTGAAAACGGTTCTTGTACCGGGAACATGTCTGTTCGAAGATGGAGGCTGGAAACTGTCCTCAACAAGCAATAACTCGTGGCTGAGCAAAATCTATCTGTCCCAATTTATCACTAGAGAACTGCTGGGTGTGGAATGGGATGAGACAGGCAAGGTAGCAGATGCGGCTCATGTAAACTGGTTGCTGCATCCGGAAGAATCCTACTGGTGCTGGAGTGACCAGATCCTATCTGGTGTGGCGGTTGGCAGCAAGTATTATCCGCGTGGTGTAACGTCCATTCTATGGCTACTCGAAGGCAAAGGAAATCAACTTGCGCAGATCTATGCCAGCAAGGAGGCGGTACAATGAGTCAATCTGTCGTTCAATCTGGTCTGTCAGGTCCACAATACGATGCATGGCTGGGGTACCACTCCACATTGTCAGGAGCGAATGGGTTTGCGAAGAAGACGGCTCCACTATGGAGCAGGCTGATCTTGGCCGAAGAGAACCATCAGATCATTACGACAGCTCTGACCGAACTTTCACAGGGATTGGAGAAGTTATATGGCGTGAAACCGTCGATCAGTCAGCTGACTGCTTCTCAGGCTAGTGAGCGGAACGAGCATGCTCCTGCAATACGGATCGGTACATGGACAGGGAGCGATGCCGTGGCAGGCTCGTTCAGCGAAACCGAGCGTTCTGCTGTGCGAGGGGAAGGGTATATCGTTCGCAAAGACGAGGCAGAAGGTGTACTGGTCATTGGATCAGAGACTCCCCAAGGAGTGCTGTATGGTACATTCCATCTGCTTCGGGAGCTGACACTTGATTCAGGAATTGCAAGTGAAACGGAAGAAGCGGCAGACAAGTGGAGCTTTATCACCGAGCAGCCAACCAATGCGCTACGGATGATTAATCAGTGGGATAACGTGGACGGCAGCATTGAGCGTGGTTATGCAGGGAACTCCATTTTCTATGATGACGGGGAATTCACGCAGGACCTGGGACGTATCCGGGATTACGCAAGATTGCTCGCTTCTACGGGGATCAATGCCATATCGATCAACAACGTCAACGTACACCGGCATGAGAGTCTGTTCCTGACAGAACGTTATCTGGGTGATGTGGCGAAGGTTGCCGCTGAATTCAGAGCCTATGGCATTCGACTGTTCCTGAGCGCTAACTACGCTAGTCCAATGGAGATTGGTGGTTTGCATACGGCAGATCCGCTGGATGCGCAGGTCCGGGAATGGTGGAACATTCAAACGGCCAAGGTGTATGCAGCCATTCCGGATTTTGGCGGATACCTGATCAAGGCAGACTCTGAGAATCGTCCAGGGCCGTTCACGTATAACCGGGATCATGCCGATGGTGCCAACATGCTGGCCGAAGCGCTTCGGCCATTCGGTGGCTTGGTGATCTGGCGTTGCTTCGTCTATAACTGCAAGCAGGACTGGCGGGATCGCTCCACAGACCGTGCGCGGGCAGCGTATGACCACTTTACGCCGCTGGATGGGCGGTTTGCCGACAATGTCATTTTGCAGATTAAGAACGGGCCGATGGACTTTCAGGTGAGAGAAGCGGTATCCCCGCTCTTCGGCGCCATGGAAAATACGAATCAGGTCATTGAGTTTCAGATTACGCAAGAGTATACCGGGCAGCAGCGTCACCTGTGTTATCTGGTTCCCCAGTGGAAAGAAGTATTGGACTTTGACACTTACGCCAAAGGCGAAGGTTCAGAGATCAAACGAATCGCGGACGGTTCTCTGTATAAACGACCTTATAGTGGCTTCGCCGCAGTATCCAATATTGGTGCAGATGCCTGCTGGACAGGACATCCGCTCGCGCAGGCGAATCTGTACGGATACGGCAGACTTGCGTGGAATCCAGAGCTATCCGCGGAAGAGATTGCCGATGAGTGGGTGAGACTGACGTTTGGACATGAGGACGAAGTCGTGCGGCAGGTTACGGGTATGCTTTTGAATTCGCTAGATATCTATGAAAATTATACTGCACCTCTCGGTGTAGGGTGGATGGTTAACCCGGAGCATCATTATGGGCCGAATGTAGATGGTTATGAGTATTCCAAATGGGGAACGTATCACTTTGCCGATTGTCATGGCATTGGTGTAGATCGAACCGTTAAAAGCGGCACAGGGTATACCTCGCAGTATCACCCTGAGAATGCTGATCGTTATGAAACTTTGGACACCTGTCCGGATGAGTTAATCTTATTTTTCCATCACGTGCCGTATACCCATGTTCTGCATTCGGGTAAGACAGTCATTCAGCATATTTATGATACACACTTTGAAGGTGCTGCGCAGGCAGAGGCGTTAGCCGAGACATGGAGACAGCTGGAGGGAAAAGTGGACCCGGTTATCTTCAGCAAAGTTGCTTCATTACAAGACAATCAGGCCGAACATGCGAAGGAATGGCGGGACATGATCAATACGTACTTCTATCGCAAGAGCGGCATAGCGGATGACCAGGGTCGAATAATCTATTGATTGGGATTGCGGATGCAGATGAACTTGGTAATTAGGAAGTAAGAAGATACCTTGTTTTCTTTGATGTACAGTAGACAGCATGGACATACATGAGGAGGAGATACGTATGGGACAACATCAATTGCCCGAGACCATGAAAGCTGCTGTCATGACAGAGCCAGGACATATCATTATTGAAGAACAACCCGTCCCGCAACCAGCTGCGGATGAAGTGTTAATTCAAGTGATGGCCGTAGGGGTGTGCGGATCGGATGTACATTATTTTGAACATGGACGCATCGGCAGATTTGTGGTGGAGAAACCGATCATTCTGGGACATGAGTGTGCCGGAATCATTGCTGCTGTGGGCTCGAAGGTATCACGTCTGAAAACAGGGGATCGGGTTGCTATTGAGCCTGGGGTGACTTGCGGACGTTGCACAGCATGCAAGGAAGGTCGCTATAACCTGTGTCCGGATGTACAATTTCTGGCGACTCCTCCGGTGGACGGGGCATTTGTACAATACATGGTGATGCGCGAAGATATGGTATTCCCAATTCCTGACCATCTGACCTATGAGGAAGCGGCCATGAACGAGCCATTTTCCGTTGGGATTCACGCGGCTCGCCGGAGTAAGCTGGCTCCGGGTACGAATCTTGCGATTATGGGGATGGGGCCCGTTGGTCTGATGGCCGTAGCTGCTGCAAAATCTTTCGGCGTAGAGAAGATCATTGTTACGGATCTGGAGGAAGTTAGGCTGGAAGCGGCTCGCCGAATGGGTGCCACCCATACCATTAATGTGCGGAATGAAGATGCGCTGGCTGTGATTCGCGAGTTAACCGGTGGCGTGGGTGTCGATACTGCATGGGAAACAGCGGGGAATCCGAAGGCATTGCAGTCGGCTCTGTATTCACTTCGACGTGGAGGCAAGCTTGCGATTGTTGGCCTGCCGGCACAGGACGAGATTGCACTTAATGTTCCCTTTATCGCAGACAATGAAGTTGATATCTATGGTATATTCCGTTATGCCAACACGTATCCGGCAGGAATTGAGTTCCTGAGCTCTGGCCAGCATGACGTAATGTCCCTGATTACAGATCGTTATTCTCTGGAAGAGACACAGCAGGCGATGGAGCGTGCTTTGCACAATAAGAGTGGCAGTCTGAAGGTTATGGTATATCCGAACGGCAGATAAGACCATACTGGGAGAGTCCTGGAGTTCAGGACTCTTTTTTGTTTTTTTTTGCAAAATAAAGGGATAGACAAGTTCCCATAACATGGTATAATTCATGAAGATTTTAATATATAAAATGATACACACCTCTTAGGTGAACAAGTACTTAGCGAAAGGAACTGAAGGTTGTGAGAGTACATGAATTTATGATTCACGCTGATTTTCATCGGGATGATCTGATGTCGGTATCTTCTCAAGCGTCACGTTTTTCCTCGGATATTATTTTGTCGTATATGGAGTCTGAGCATGAACATCGAGTAGATGTTAAAAGCCTGCTTGGAATGGCGTTACTTCCCATTCGATATGGTAGTGTTGTCAGATTACAGACAAGAGGCAGGGATGAGCTGGAGGCACTGGAGTACATGCTGAATGTACTGGAGAAAGGGACGGCATGATACCTGATTGGGTGCAAAAATCACAGAAATCATAATTTTTTTAGCTATTCCTCAAATCCTGCTGGTACTTTGTACAAAAAAAGAGTATAATAAAATTTAGTTTGATTCTAAAGAAGTACCCATATTAAAGGAGTGTAAATAGATTATGCCAAAAGTTGACATCCATCCAAAGACACAACTCGTAATTTTTTACGATGCAAGTGCTGATTTCAAATTCCTGAGTTCTTCCACGAAGTTCTCTAACGAAACTATGGAATGGGAAGACGGTAACTCTTACCCAGTAATCCGTGTGGACACTAGTTCCGCATCCCACCCGTTCTTCACTGGTAAACAAAGAAACGTGGATATCGGTGGCCGTGTTGATAAATTTAACCGTAAATACAACATCAACAAATAGTTTGACCATACATTACATGAAAACCTCGGGATTTGTCCTGAGGTTTTTTTGTGTACATATTCAGGGTAAAGGCTTGTGAATTTTACTTGAAATTAATATTTGTAACTATATAAATTGAGATAAACATTTACACAAAACGGAGAGGACAGAAAGAAGCTGAAGAAGCGGAGCTAAAAGCTTTCTATGGAAAGCTACTTCGTAAGCATAAACTCGCCTTTATCCCCGGATTTAACCTTTATAGAAGGAATCGAAAAAATCTGGGGATAACAGCGATCGGAAGGTTGTTCTGTCATCGAAGTGACCAGGTGTAAATATTCCTTAGTTCAATTTATATAGAAATATCCAGTTTCATTTAAAATTAATTCAACCAATTATTGCGCTTACAACACATTCGGATGTACACTAGGAAACAGAGTAAGAACATATTGGAGGAGGAAATAGAGATGAGTAGCATCACACATATGGTAACGTTTACACTTTACGCGGGTAAAGATACGCCGGAGGCTGAAGCCTTTCTGAAGGAAAGTTCAGATGCACTCGCAGTCATTCCTGGGGTAGAGCAGTTTCAGGTTCTGAGACAGGTAAGTGAGAAAAATGAGTTCGATTACAGCTTCTCGATGGTCTTTGCGGATCAGGCTTCGTATGATGCATACAACAATCACCCGGTTCACCGTCAATATGTAGAAGAGCGTTGGGAAAAGGAAGTCAGTCGCTTCCAGGAAATTGATCTCATTCAACATAATAATAAATAATCGCCTCTTATATTGGGATTAAGTTTGAACTGACATATACAGCATTGAATAATGCTGTATATCCCTCTAGATGAAGTTAATTCGGGTTGAAAAACACACAACTTCGAAATCGTTTTCGATAAAATGAATTCAAGGAGGTTTTCACGTGCATTTGGATCTCACAGGAAAAAACGCTCTGGTTACAGGCGCAACCGGTCAACTGGGGAGAGTGATTGCCCGCACGTTGGCAGCCTGTGGCGCCAATCTGGCTCTACATTACATAAATAATGATACGAAGGCTCGGGAGCTTCAGGGTGAGATTGAAGCACTTGGTCGTCAGGCTGTTATTGTACAGGGAGATATTACGAAGCAGGATACGGCATTTCGGATGCGTGATGAAATTCAGCCCGTCCTCGGTGGAGTGGATATCGTTGTTGCCAATGCGGTCATTCAATATGAATGGACAACAGTGTTGGAACAATCTCCTGAAGATTACTTGAGCCAGTTCGAATCCTGTGTCATGCAGAGTGTATATCTTGCCAAAGCTTTCATACCGCATATGCAAAACGTCAGAGCCGGTCGCTTCATTGGCATCAATACAGAATGTGCGATGCAAAATTTCGCTCATCAGTCTGCTTACACCGCTGGTAAGCGTGGAATGGATGGTGTATATCGAGTGCTTGCCAAAGAGGTTGGCGAGTATCAGATTACCGTGAACCAGGTTGCACCTGGATGGACGGTTAGTGAACGTGATCGCTCCAGTGAGCCTGGGCATGATGAGGCATATACTCGCAGCGTGCCGCTGAAGCGCAGGGGTGAAGATCAGGAAATCGCCAATGCGGTGGCTTTTCTTGCTTCGGATCTGTCCTCATTTATCACGGGTGCCTATATCCCGGTAAGTGGCGGTAACGTGATGCCTGCCATCTAGTGTACTCCTTAGATTCAGGAATCCACATGAAATTCGAATAAAATTAGTTTAACGTAATCCGTTTGTCATTCGACAAGCGGATTTTTTGACATTTTGCTAACGGTTTAAGGGGCAGGTTTTTGTTTCATATATCCAGAAATACATATGATTTGGTTCGAATTTCAGAAGATTGGGGTATAAGAATAGGTATATTAACTGAGTGGAAACATAATCAAAATGAGCAATTAAAGGAGACCCTTCACTTATGAAAAAAACAGTCGCGGACGTTCTGGTTGAATCCTTATTGAACGCTGGCATCAAACGCATATATGGCATTGTTGGAGACTCCTTGAATGCGGTACTTGACTCCATCCGTCGTTCGGGCAAGATCGAGTGGATTCATGTACGACATGAAGAAGTGGCGGCATTTGCTGCTGGGGCAGACGCTGAGGTCAGTGGAAGTATCGCTGTCTGCGCAGGTAGCAGTGGTCCTGGTAACATGCATCTGATTAACGGTCTGTACGACTGTCACCGCAATCGTGTTCCTGTACTCGCTATCGCTGCACATATCCCAAGTGATGAGATTGGCAGTGAATATTTTCAAGCGACACATCCGGAATATCTGTTCCAGGAATGCAGTGATTATTGTGAAGTCATTACGACAGCGAAACAGATGCCGCGTTCCCTCACGATGGCCATCCAGACTGCAGTCGCACGTTCAGGTGTGTCTGTCGTTGTATTGCCGGGGGATGTAGCAGGACTTGAAGCGGCGGATCTGCCTGTGCCCGAGCATGTGTATCATGCAACCAATCCAGTGGTACATCCTTCTGAGCCAGAACTTGTGAAACTGGCGGAATATCTGAATCAAGGAAAAAAAATTACGTTGTTGTGCGGTGCAGGTTGCGCGGGCGCTCGGGAACCCCTCATGCAACTCTGTGATCGCTTGAAATCCCCGATGGTTATTGCGCTACGAGGCAAGGAATATTTGGAGTATGACAACCCCTATTCCGTGGGCCTTACGGGTCTAATCGGGTATTCGTCCGGTTATCATGCGATGATGGACTGTGACGTACTGCTGATGCTGGGAACGGATTTCCCATATCGTCAGTTCTATCCCGAAGATGCGACTGTTCTTCAGGTCGACATTCAATCTTCCCATCTGGGTCGGCGCACGAAGCTGGAGTACGGCGTGTGTGGAGATGTGAAAGCGACCATAGAAGCCTTGCTTCCTTATCTAACAGAAGAACACAGTGACAAACATCTGCGTAAGAGTGTGGATCGTTATGTGAAAGTACGCAAAGATCTGGACGAGCTTGCCGTTGGCAAACCGGGTAAAAAGCCCATCCATCCACAGTATCTAACCAAGATCATTAGTGATGCCGCAGCCGAAAATGCAATCTTCACCTGTGATGTCGGTACTCCGACAGTGTGGGCGGCCCGTTATATCGAGATGTCCCGCAATCGCAGGCTGCTCGGTTCATTCAGTCACGGTACGATGGCAAACGCTTTGCCACAGGCGATTGGCGCTCAGGTCGCTGATCCGGGTAGACAAGTCATCTCATTGTCGGGTGATGGCGGTATTACGATGCTGATGGGTGATCTGTTGACATTGAAACAGCATAATCTGCCGATTAAAGTTGTAGTGTTTAATAATGGAGCACTCGGTTTTGTTGAGCTGGAGATGAAAGCTGCCGGATTCCTGGAGTCGGGAACAGAGCTTGTAAATCCTAACTTTGCGATGGTTGCTCAAGCCATGGGCATGGAAGGTATTCGGGTCGAGGATCCGGATGAACTGGAAGGGGCTGTGCAGCGTGCGCTTCTGCATGATGGTCCTGTGCTGATTGACGTGGTGGTGAATCGTCAGGAATTGTCCTTACCTCCGAAGATCGATATCAAACAGGCGGAAGGATTCACGCTATGGATGATGAAAGCCGTGTTGAATGGACGCGGGGACGAGATTATTGAATTGGCCAAAACTAATTTGCTAAGATAGGCGTTTCGATAAGCGGAAATGCACCGTTCGAAGTTATTAAGATAATCGACGTAAGTAGCGTCTAGCATCCAAAGGAGGAGTTGGCAGAAGTCATTAGGATTGCCTACTCTTCCAACTTACTACTGAATGTGTGACATATGATATAGTATGAATCCATATTATATGAATTGTTTTTATGTCGAAAGTCTATTAGAATAGGTAAAGTCAGGAAGGTCTTATGCCATTTTTGACCTACATATTGCATCATTACATGTACGAACGTTTCATATCGTATTCATCGATCCAATCACAAGATGACACACACACATGGAGGAGATCAACATGAGTCACGCACGAAAAGTAGCCATTATTACTGGAGCAGGTAGTGGATTGGGCCAAGCAGCAGCATTGAAGCTGGCTGAGAAGGGCGCATCCATTGTCGTTGTGGATCTTGTCGAAGAGACAGGTCTTGAAACGGTTAAGCAGATTGAGAAGCTGGGAAGTAAAGCAATTTTTGTACAAGCGGATGTGAGTAAAGCACCTGAAGTTGAGAATTACGTGAAAAAAGCAGTCGAAGAGTTCGGACGAATCGACATGTTCTTTAATAATGCAGGCATTGCAGGTCCTGGGATTAAGTTGATCGAACATACAATCGAGCAGTTTGACCAGATTATTGATATCAACCTGAGAAGTGTATTCTACGGGTTGAAGTACGTGATTACAGAAATGCTCAAAACAGGTGGGGGTTCCATTCTGAACACGGCCTCCACAGCCGGTATTGTTGGTGTACCCGCAGTTGCGCCTTACGCTGCAACCAAACATGGCGTGGTGGGCTTGACCCGTACAGCTGCGATTGAATATGGTAAGGACAATATTCGTGTAAATGCAATCGCGCCAGGTACAATTGAGACACCGATGGTTGTTCAGTTCGGTAAAGACAACCCTGAAGTGTTCAAGGCAACCGTTGACAGCATTCCATCTGGACGTCTGGGCAGACCGGAAGAGATCGCGAACCTGGTTTCCTTCCTGCTGGGAGATGAAGCGCCATATATCAATGGTGCAGTATATCCGATCGATGGTGCAGTTACGGCCCAATAAGAGTTCTGCTTATCGGGAATAGAATAGCTGTTAAAATGGTTAAAGAGAGGTCACTGTATGCGTACAGTGCCTCTCTTTTTAGTTTGTTTTTTTGTACTACGAACCCATATTAGGCAGCGTTATGCGATGTATCGGTGTGTGTACTTTTCGCAGATGTTGAACGATATGAGCTTATAACGATGAGGATGGCAACAGCGACTCCGACAGCTCCAATCCAGGTAATCGATGACAATGAAACGCTGCTGACCGCGATTCCGCCAATACCTGCTCCGGCAGCCATTGCCAGTTGCATCACCGAACTATTCAGACTAAGCATGATGCCTGAGGATTCCGGAGCCATGGTAACAAGGTTATACTGCTGAGTTGGACCCGAAGACCAGGCGGCAAAAGACCACAAAATCAGAACAAGGAAGATAGCAAGATGAGAGCTTGCCGTTATATTCAACAGGACCAGACTCACGATATGCAATGTCATGCCTGTGATCAGCGTTCGTTTGACACCCAATCTATCCGCACTGAAGCCTCCAACTTTCGAACCGATTAGACTTGCTATGCCAAATGCGAGTAAAGCTGAACTGAGTAGTGCTTCGCTCATTCCTGCTACGGATACAAGGTAAGGTGAAATATACGTGTAGGCAATGGAATACCCACCTAACCAGAAAAATGTCACCAGCAGTGCCAAAACAATTCGTGGCTGTTTGAGCAAAGACAGTTGTTTCTTCAGCGGAACAGGTGCTTCTGCTTTGGAAGGCGGAATAGCAACCGCGATCACCAGCATGGCGAGAACGCCAAGAACGGCTATGCCGGCAAAAACAAGCTTCCAATCCCAAGATGTAGCCACAAGCCTTCCGAGCGGAACGCCAACAATCAAAGAAGCTGTAAAACCAGTGATTACTGTGGCGATTGCACTAGCTTGTTTGCCCTCAGCCGTTATTTGGGAAGCGACCGTTAATGCCGTGACAACAACAACGCCCGCGCCTAAAGCCATCAACACGCGTGCTGCGACGAACAGTCCATAACCCGGCAACAGGTAGGCAAGAACATTAGCCACAACAAATAGACCGAGGAAGTATAGCAACAGCTTGCGACGGTCCCAGCGCGAAGTCAGTGCAATAATGATAGGTGTACCGAGCGCATATACGAGCGAAAAAATCGTAATGAGCTGCCCGGCAGCAATTAAAGAAATATTCATGGTATCTGCAATACGATCCAAAATGCCGGCAATGACATATTCGGACGTTCCTACAAGGAAGCTGACCAAGGCAAGAACATAGATTTTGAGCGTAGAAGACATGGAAACATAACCTCTTTCTGATTATAATTATTATATTTTTAGAAATATAGAAATAAAGACAAGAGAACAAGACATGGTTGCTGTAAATGCATCCCATCTGCGTGAATGGTAATGTTACAACCTAGATCATGAATATTGGTATAAGCGTAAACTTATGTGACCTAGTTCTACTATCAAATATTGAACGTTGTTTCAATATTTCTAATTATATAGAAATATAACTCAAATTTTTTATTTATTTAGCAGATAGGGAACAAACTTTTGTGCAGTTTCCGTGTTCAGGCTGTAGTAGATATACGTACCTTTCTTCTGCGATGTGAGCAGGCCGCAATCGGACAGCTGTTTCAGGTGATGAGACAGAGTCGATAGGGCAACGGTAACAAGGCGGCTCTCCAGATCAGCAGGACACAGGTTGCTTTCGCCCGATAGAATCTGAATGATTTTGTAGCGTGTTTGCTCACCCAGTGCTTTATGAATTTTGACGACGTGTTCAAGTTCATTCGAGTTTGGTTGCATCATGTTCTGTCCTTTCGTCTTTATTTCTTATTTCTAGTAATATAGAAATAACAGTATCATATGTCGTTTGAAAAGTAAACTCTCGATGAAGATTCCACCTTTCTTCTAGCTTAAGGGCCAAAAGTCTGGAGTAACTTCCTCGAGAGTTATGTGGGTTGTATATTATTGATCTAGGGAATCAACATAGTCTTTGGCTTCCTTCAACGAGAGACCTTTGGCTTCACGCAGTCGTTTGATCGCCATAATTTTTTTCCCTTGTTGTATAAGTGCAAGTAGCTCCTGATCCAGATCCGTTAGGGCTGATTGGTTTGTATGGGAAGGGGATGCTTCCTTTGGCGACAATGTGTAATTGAAGTCGGAGCGGGCGCTTCCGGTCGAACCGTTCTCCAGACGCTCGACATCTCTTTTCAATTCATTCAATTGGCGTTGCAGGCTGGTGACTCTGACCAGTAACACAAGGATCAGAAGCAGCAAAACGATCCATACCAAGGTGTTCATTTCCATGATGTCATGTGCCTCACTTTCTTTTATTCATGTTAAGCCAAGCCATTATTTAAGCTGAACCGGGATCTCCTTGACACCACGAACAATCATGCCGGGTCTCCATTCGAGTTCATTCACGTCAGCCTGTAGCTGCATATTGGGAAAACGATTCAGAAGTGTACTGACTGCAATCTCGCCTTCCAGACGTGCAAGCGGTGCTCCGAGGCAGAGGTGAATGCCTGTGCCAAAGGCCAGATGCGAACTCTTCTCGCGGGTAATGTCAAAGACATCAGAATCCTTGAACTGTTGTTCGTCCCGATTAGCCGAATCAAGCGCAACGATGACAAGTTCACCTTGAGCGATATGCTGTCCACGGAATTCGATATCTTCCAGAGCCCATCGAGATGTACTGAACTCCACGGGTCCATTGTAGCGCAACATCTCTTCAATGGCGTTGTGAATAAGCTCGGGTTGCTTAATGAGCAGTTCGCGTTGCTCCGGATGCTCCAGCAGGGCAAGGATTCCATTGCCGATGAGATTAACCGTCGTTTCATGGCCCGCGATGATTAACAAGGAGACTACGCCAAGCAATTCATTTTCAGACAGTTGTTGCCCGGAATCCTCTGCTGTTACGAGCTGACTGATCAGGTCGTTCCCCGGATCTTTGCGTACTTTGGCGAACCAGACATTCAGGTATTCGGTGAATTCCCTGGCATGCTGTTCAAACATTTCGGCGTGTTCCGAGCTGGATGCATCAATGATGGAATTGGACCACATACGGAACTTGTCCTGATCTTCCAGCGGCACGCCGAGTATCTCACTAATAACGATGATCGGCAATGGAAAAGCAAAGTCGTCAATCAGATTCATTTTCTCTTGGGACGCAAGGTTATCCAGTAGATCATCCGCGATTTCTTGAATATGGCTTCTCATGTCTGCAATCAACTTAGGAGTGAACGCTTTCTGTACAAGTCCCCGCAGACGGCGATGATCCGGTGGATCGGAGAACAGCATGTTATTGACAAAGATACTTTGATTTTCAGGTCCATAACGTTTGGCGATATCTTTAGTGAAGCGAGGATCTTTCATGATCTGGACTGCATCCTCGTAACGGGTAATGATCCAGCCGAACTCCCCGTGAGGAAACATAACTCTGAAAACAGGCTCCTCTTTTCTTAACTTTTCATACACCGGGTAAGGGTTATGCGTGAATTCTTTCGTGAAAAACGCTGGCTTTGAGGACTCGTTGGTTTCATTCGGGTTCAAATGCAAAATCTCCTCTCATCTTCCTGCATAATACCTGCACCCTCTATATATTCAATACACAAGCTTTTGAAACCTTGTTTTTGAGCCGTGTGGATGGTTGAGCAGGAAAATAGAGGAAGATAGAAGAACACATGTAGAGAGATTAATCATTGTGCTTCGTAAAAATGAAAATGAGGTGAATGCTGATATGTCTTACGCACAACTTCCCTTGCATCACCGCCAGATTCCGGCAAGTCGAATAGTTCTTGGCTGTATGCGATTCGGGGGTGAATGGAATGGTCTTCCCATTACTTCAGATCTTGTAGTGGAAGGTCATCGGGCGGTAGAAGCTGCTATCGAAATAGGCATTAATCATTTTGATCTGGCGGATATATACACACGAGGTAAGGCAGAGCATGTCTTGGGGCGAGTTTTATCTGAATCTCCTGGTTTGCGTGAACAGATCATTATACAGTCGAAGTGTGGTATACGTCTTGTGGGTGATGATGAAGGACCGCAGCGTTATGACACCTCAGGTGCACATATCCTGGCGAGTGTGGACGGGATTCTGGAACGACTCGGCGTCGATTATCTGGATATTTTACTGCTGCACCGTCCTGATCCGCTCGCCCATCCACAAGAGATTGGGGAAGCACTGGTTGAGCTGCATCATTCCGGTAAAGTGCGCCATTTTGGTGTGTCCAACATGGGTTCTGAACAGATTCGCCTCCTTCAGCTCCACAGTAAAGTGCCTTTGATTGTGAATCAGTTGGAGATGAGTCTGGATAAAATCGGATTCGTGGAAGCTGGTGTTACGGTGAATCGCCCCCAAGCCAGAGATAACGTGTTTCCCTATGGCACGATGGAATATTGTCAGGCAGAGCATATTCAATTGCAAGCTTGGGGTCCCCTTGCTCAAGGGCGTTTTACTGGTAGGGTAGTTGAGGGGCAACGCCTGGAAATTGAGCATACGGCTCAATTGGTTGATCGCATGGCCAAGGAGCATGGTGTTACACCGGAATCCATCGTATTGGCTTGGTTAATGAAGCATCCAGCAGGTATTCAGCCCGTGATTGGTTCAATTCGACCAGAGCGGATTCTGGCCTGCCGTGATGCGACAAAGGTTGAGCTAACTCGATATGAGTGGTACGAGCTGTATTCCGCTTCGTGTGGGCGCAGAATGTAATTAGGAATGTCAGTTGGTAGTAAATTGAACATATAAGAAAACACAGGCTGCTATGGCCCGTGTTTTCTTTGTGATATTCAGCTTCATGTGGTTGAAACACAATATGGAGCGTGTAATGATTCATAAGGTCATACGGCCCACGACACAAATCCATTTGTGAAAAGCAACATACTGATTCACGGCCGATACCAGTGTGTTGGCACGGTTGTAAGGATATTTCACCTTCATATTTGTGCTATACACTATGTCCAAGGACTTAGAAGAAGTGCTGATAAGAAGGACGTTTCAACCATTTTTATCGTTTTACCGGGTAGTTGCTGGACTGCTGTGATAAAATGATAGGAATAAGAACATACGATCTGTTTATGCGAGAGGAGACACCTTGACGATGGAGATGCTTAAACCACCTGCCGAGATATTATACGAGGTTGAATTACGTGCATTGCGAGAGGAAGATCAGGGGAAACGTCCCCCAAACTGGCTGTTATCTCCTGCCTATGTGCGCGATTTTATTATTGGCAGGGATAAGCCGGCGTTATTGAATGGAGAAGAGATCCCGATTACCCGTAAATTCTATGGCAATGACGTGCTGATTGAACGCGCAGTGGTTACTCTGGCAGGCAATCGAGGCTTAATGCTCGTGGGAGAACCCGGGACAGCCAAGACCATGCTTAGTGAACTGCTGACCGCAGCGATCTCCGGAACTAGTCTGAATACGATTCAGGGTACAGCAGGCACAACGGAAGATATGATCAAGTATTCCTGGAATTACGCCATGTTGCTCGATAAAGGCCCTTCGGAAGCCGCGCTTGTGCCATCGCCGTTATATAACGGAATGAAGAAGGGGATTCTTACCCGTTTTGAAGAAATTACACGTTGTCCCGCCGAAGCGCAGGATAGTCTGATCAGTATTCTCAGTGACAAGGTCATGAGCATTCCTGAACTGGATGGCGGTGTACTGTTTGCCCAACCTGGATTTAACGTCATTGCTACAGCCAATATTCGGGATAAAGGTGTAAACGAAATGAGCGGTGCATTGAAACGTCGGTTCAATTTTGAAACGATCAAGCCCATTCATAACGTGAAGATGGAAGCCAAAATAATTGAATCCCAGGCAAGAAGCCTGTTATTACATAGCGGAATTGATATTGAAATTAACCCGGACGTGGTTGAATTGCTGGCTACAACATTCATGGAACTGCGCACCGGCATGACACGGGAAGGATACAAGCTCGACACCCCTCAAGCATCCATGAGCACGGCGGAGGCGGTGTCTGTCTATGTCCAGAGTGCGATGACTTCCTATTATTACGAAGATAAGGCTATTGCGCTGGATCGGTTGGTGCAGAACATGCTGGGGACCATTGCGAAGGAAAACGACAAGGATCTGTCCATTCTCAAAACCTACTTCTCCAAGGTCGTAAAAGAGCGTTCCAGAGAAGAGGGAATGTGGAAGGACTATTATGAGGAGAGAAAATGGATCGGTTAGCAGCAGTACTGGACCCTGATGTTGATCAGTTACAATCCTTGTTCGAGTCCCAGGTATATAACCTGAGTAATCAAACGGTTTATTATCCAATACGACATCATAGCCCTGCATGTTCATATCACTTGTTACGATTAATCGGGGAGTACAAGCCGAATATCATTCTGATCGAAGGACCGGAAAGCGGTAATCCATTAATTTCGGTGCTGAGTGATGAAGCAACCGTACCGCCTGTCAGTCTGTACTACACCTATGAGAGTGAACTGGAGAGAGAAGCCTGCTATTATCCGATGCTTCGTTATTCGCCTGAATATGTCGCTTTGAAAGAAGCAAAACGCCTGGACATTCCAGCAAAGTTTATTGACCTGGACTATCGTCACTTCTCCACACGTGCATCCAAGTCCGGTCAGACAGAACAGAAGGAAATCTCCATCCAGGACGAAACCTTGCTTGCGGGGTCTGATTTCATTAACCGGTTATGCCAAAAAACAAACTGCCGCAGTTTTGATGAATTGTGGGAAAAGGTGTTTGAAATTGGCGGTCTGGAAAAATCAACTCAGGCATTCGTGCAGGATGTATTCACGTATTGCACCTTATCCCGAATGTGCTATTCCACGGAACAATTACAATCTACAGGTGATCTGGCAAGAGAAGCACATATGAGACAACGTATTAAACAAGCAGTAGAGGAGCATGACCGTGTGCTTGTCATTACGGGTGGATTTCATACGTATGGACTGTTGATGTCAGAGAAACATGAATCCGAATTGAAACATCCAGAAATGGATAAACAGCATGCAGACCAACATTTGGATGGACGAGGTAAACCAGGTACGTCTCAACAAAGTGCGGTTGATCCAGATACGGTTCACCAACAAATGTACCCGATGGTCTATACCTTTGCTGAAGCGGATCGGCTCAATGGATATGCGAGCGGCATGCCTTATGTGAATTATTACGATCAGATCTGGAACCAGCTGCTTCGCAAGAAGAATACACCGTATAATCTAACGGCTCTGGACTTGTTATCCCGGCTGATGCGCAAATTACGGGATGGTCACGAACATGTATCAACCAGTGATGCGATTGAGGCATACAGCATGATTCAGGGTCTCGCCGGGCTTCGGGGTAAAAGGGAAGGCGGCGTCAATGAGTTGATGGATGCAGCACTCTCTTCCTTTGTGAAGGGGGAGCTTACCTTGGCCACCGATAAACCCCTACAAGAGCTGCAGCAGTTATTGACAGGAGACGTCATTGGAAGCGTGGCTCCCAATTCATTCAGTATTCCCATCGTGGAGGACTTCAAGGCACGTTGTACAGGGTACAAACTGCAGATCCGTACAACAGGACAGCACAAGAAAGTACTGGATTTGTATGCGAAACCGGAGCACCGTCAGATAAGTCAATTGATTCAGTGCATCACGTATCTGGTTCCGGAATTCGCGAAACGGCAATCCGGGCCGGACTGGATCGCCGAACGTGACATGAATCTCGTACGCGAAACCTGGGTTTATATGTACTCATCCCGCATTGAAGCCAGATTGATAGAGAACTCTCTCTATGGCGGAACGCTTGCTGGAGCGGCTACACGCAAAATGGAAGAACAGATGCAAGAAATACCGGATCATCATAGCGGTGAACTTGCCCGACTAATGCTTCAAGCACTGCTCATGGGGCTTCAGGACACAGCGATAAAACTCTATGAACAGGTGCGCTCAGCACTGAGAACCGACGGGAATTTCCTTTCCTTATGTAACAGTCTGCATGTCTTGAACCGAATTCATCAGCACCGCAGGCTACTGGGACTATCTGACGAGCAACAACTCCCTGAGCTGGTATCCGAGGCTTACAGGAATGCCGTAGACAAGCTGCTACAGCTCTCCAGAGCCAACCCGGATGAACATGAAGCCATTATTCAGGGATTGAAACTACTAGCCATGCTCGCGGAGTCATCGGAGGAGCATTTTCAGGATGAGACATTCCGAATTCACCTGAATGAGCTTTTGTCTGATCATCAGCTTCCGGCTCAGCTGGAGGGTGTGTGTGTTGCTATTTCCTCAGGGCTCGGAGACAGGCCCAGGGAAGAAATTGTTGATCGTGCACGTGGGTATATCCATGGTACACCCGATCAGACCCGTCAAACGGCACTTTTTTTACAGGGAGTATTCTCTGTAGCGCGTGACGCTTTTTTATATGAAGATCAGCTGTTGTCCGAGTTAAATTATATGATTGAACAGCTATCATACGACGACTTCATCAGTATGGTACCGGAATTGCGGTTGGCATTCACCTACTTTACACCGATGGAGACGGGATTGATTGCTGAACGGGTGGCGAGTCTGCATCAGGTTGAACCGGAAGAGATGTTAAGGCCTGCGGTTGATGAACAGATGCTGATTCAATCCAAAGCATGGGATGAAGCGCTTCGAAAGGAGTTTGCCGCATGGAAGCTAATATGAATGAAGGGAATCGAATAACAGAAGAAACCGGAGAAACGGATAAAACCTCCAATCCGGGTGGAAGCAACCGAGGGGATCATCATTCTGCTGAAACCTTGAATCGATGGCGTCTGATTCTCGGTGAATCCGCCGAAGAAGGGTTGTGTAATACAGACCAATACACTTCGGATGAATTTCAATATACGGAAATCGATGAGATTCTGGGTTATCTGTATAACCGTGAATACGGTGAAGAACAAGGTTACCGAAAAGAGGGAGGACGCGGTGCGTCTAACCTGACTGTACCGAAATGGTTGCACAAAGTCAGGGACCTATTTCCCAAACCAACAGTAGAAATATTGGAGAAACAGGCGCTTGACCGCTATGGGCTGACAGAATTGTTAACGGACAAAAAGTTGCTTGAATCCCTTGAACCGAACATGAATCTGCTCAAGAATATTATGCAGTTCAAAGGACGGATGAAGGGTGAGGTGTTAAAGAGCGCCAAGGAGATCGTGCGAACCGTAGTTGAAGAGCTGCGTAGCAAGCTGGAATCTCAGACCCGAGCCAGTATCATGGGCAAGCGCAGTCGCTATACCTCCAGTTCAGTACGATCCTTGCGCAATCTGAATTTCAAGCGAACCATCACCAAGAATTTGAAGAATTACGATAAAAACAAGCGCAGGTTTGTAATTGATCGTCTGTATTTCGACGGGAATATCCAGCCCCATAACAAGTGGAACATCATCATTGGTGTGGACGAGAGTGGCAGTATGCTGGATTCAGTCATCTACAGTTCGGTGATGGCCAGCATCTTCTACCGCTTGAATGCGCTGCGCACGAAATTATTCATATTTGATACGCAGGTTGTTGATCTGAGCGATAGACTGGAAGACCCCGTAGACGTGCTCATGAATGTACAGCTCGGTGGGGGGACACATATTACGAAAGCGTTGCGATATGGCGAGACGTTAATCGATAATCCAGGCAAAACCATCTTTATTCTGGTCAGTGATCTGGAGGAAGGGTACCCGATCGCGCAAATGTATAAAGCCTGTAAAGATATTATCGATGCAGGATGCAAGCTACTGGTTCTCACCGCGCTCGATTTTAACGGGGATTCAGTCTATAACAAACATGCCGCACAGACATTAACCAATATGGGGGCACATGTAGCAGCAATTACGCCTAACGAACTCGCGGATTGGATTGGCGAGATCATCACTTAAATTCAAGGAGGAATGTGTAATGCTTACCGCAGACCGCGCAGTTGAAACTTTGGTGGAGAAATTCGCAGTAACTTGTTCAAACGAGTATTCATTAAAAACAGATCGAAGCTCCGAAATTATTGATTACGTCTTGGGAACGACAGACAAGTTCCCGGATATGTTGGGAAATTCGAGTCATTATGTGTATCAAACAATTGATCTGCTCATGAAGCTTGCCAAAAAAGACGACGGAGATATATTTTACCGGGCCGGGGCTATTGTGATATATCTGGAATCCAATTATTCCAAAAGAAGTTCATGGAGAACGGATGCTTTTACTGTCTGCATGGGAAATGACTCAGAAGCCTACGGATTGAGCGGGAAGAGCAAAAGCGCTGATCGCATGGGTGGGTTGTTGGCCCGGTTGGAGAAGATCAAACAGTTTGCCGGTAAAGAGGAGATCCTTTCTGAATTAAAGAGCAAATTAAAGCGTGCCCAGTGGCTTTTTGATTCCAAAAAGGCCGACACCCAGGGGGATTATCGAGATGTAATCAATGCGTTGATGCTACTGCAACTATATTCAAAGCTCAGTGACACGGCTTCTCATCTTACAGAGGTTCAATCTTCTGTTCAATCGTTACCCGTGTTGTTTCAACATGTGATGGCAAATGATCCAGATAAGTTGCGGGACGAGCTACATACGTTGATTGAACCTGTCGTGGTTAGTAATATTCAAGGGAAGCATAACGGATCTTCCCAAGAATTGAAGGATGAATTCCTCAAGGAGAAGCGTAGTCAACTCATAGCTGAGCTTTATCCCAATACGTCTTTCTCTCCAAAAGAGCAATGTTCACACACTGTATTCCATCAAACTATGGTACTTGTGAGTGGTGCCTTGTTGTACCTGATTAACATTTGCGGAGGTAAACAACGGTTCCTTGATACGAATAGTGAGATTGGACATGTTTTGCTTCACACAATACATCAATTACATGAGATTTATCCACTCGAAGTTCGCCGTTACTTGCTGAGTATGGACCCTAGAGCAAAGAGTCCCAATGATCTACTTGCTGGACTTGTGCCTCTAGATGAGCCATACCAGTTGGTTGAAATGTTGCGGGACGAGCTTAATTCGTACACGATCTCCTGGAACATGCTACAATCTGCGATCGCGAATCATCCTGAACAAGCGATTCGAGCATACGAGATTATCAAACCGCCATTCCTCAAATTATGCATTCAGAAATTCATGGTTGATCAAGGATTGACATTGCCTAATGCGGAGGGGTCCCTGGAGCAAGCGGTATTCAACGCTCTTCGGCATCCTTTGGATGGGGGACGTCAAGGACTTACGATTGCAAGATACTTAAGCGGGGAGAACTCCCTTGAGGAATATTGGGAGGACCCGAATAGTCGTGGGCTGTTTAATAACTTGAATCGGGACAAGAAGCGTATTCACAATCTGATAAGCATCAGTTTCCTGCCCTTGGAGTCGGAGGCAATGCGCAGGTTCACAATTCTGACCACCCATCCCGATTGGACGCTGGATATTGTCTCAGACATGTACAATTCATACGCGTTTAGTGGAGAGAAACTGCTTCAACGTTATGGGCAAGATCCTGAGGTTCAACGAGAGAAATTGCTAACCAGTCTGCTCTCTCTCAATGGCATGACCGACTACAGATACAAATCCATGCCACATGACGAATACCGCCGAATCATTCAGCAGCATCTGGACTATGCGCTGACACAGTACAAGAAACTGCCAACGGATACGCGCATTTTAATTCTGGAGCTTACCTTTGAACAGCGTGATGAGCTAACGAAGAAACAACTGGCTGAAGCGATTCGTGCCGGATTGCAGGATTCGTCCAAAAAGGCCAATGGTGTGGCCTTAGCCGAATTCAACCGAATTCCTGATCAGGACTTGTATACACTCGTATACCTCTCGGAGAAAAAAGTCGCGATCAAAGAGATGGCTCTGACCGCGATCCGTAGTCTGGAAAACAGCAAGGAACTGTACGGTGAGCTTTTGAAGAAAGAGAAGTCCGATGAGTGGAAGAGCTTGATCCAAATTCTGCTGGATACCGCAGATTTAAGTCCAGAGTATGCCCATGCTGCACTCGCTGATCAGGCAGATGCCAAAAAATTGTCGAGACTGAGCTGGTTGTCTCTAAAAGATCTCCCTTCACTGATACGTATTGAAGACAATCAGCCTTTAGATGAACGGATTAAGCAGTATGCTTTGGTCCAATCATTGGATCATACATCCGGTCCTAATGAACGGTTGAATGAATTACGGGATTACGTAAGTGAGGCATCGCTCGCTCGTTTTGCAAGTGAACTGCTCCAGGTCTGGATTCAGGAAGGTGCTCCTGCAAAAGAGAAGTGGGTGATGTATGTATCAGCACTCTTTGGTGATATTCAGATTGTAAATATCCTGGCTCCGCAAATTAAGGAATGGACAGAAAATAGCCGCGGCGCGATTGCAGCAGATGCTGTGAAAGTGCTCGCTTACCTGAAAGATCCATCTGCTCTTATGGCGATTGACAAGATCAAACGTGGCGTGAAGAACCGTCAGGTGAAAGGTGCAGCAGAAGAAGCGTTGCAGCTTGCGGCCGATAATATGGGACTTACCTCGGAACAATTGGAGGATCGGCTGGTCACCACACTTGGTTTTGATGAAAAAGGAACCATGCAGCTTAGCTATGGCGAGCGTTCATTCCTGATTAAGGTGAATGGAGACTTGCAAGTCGTTGTCTTAAATGAAGAAACGGGCAAATCGGTCAAGAGCTTGCCTGCTCCTGCACAGAAAGACGATGCTGAACTAGCGGCACAGTCCAAGGCACGTTTCACGCAACTGAAAAAAGATCTCAAATCCATGGTTAACATTCAGGCGCAGCGTCTGGAAGAGTCGTTGTCCAAGCAACGTTTATGGTCTGCCGATGAGTGGAAAGCACTGTTTGTACAAAATGTAATCATGCAAAAATTTGCTGTTGGTCTGATCTGGGGAACGTATGAGGATGGCGCTCTGATCAGCACGTTCCGTTATATGGAGGATGGCACATTCAATACCGTGGATGAGGATGAGGTTGATCTGCCTTCAGGTGCGCAGGTGGGACTTATACACCCGTTGGAATTGGATCAGGCTATCCTTGAAGGTTGGACAACGCAGTTGGAGGATTACGAGATCAAGCAGCCATTCGAGCAATTGAATCGTGAGATTCACCAGCCAGAAGATGAGGATAAAACGAAGCATGAATACGATCATCTGCCCGAGTCTGATTTCTCGCCAACGGCATTCCCTAAAGCACTGGAGAAATACGGCTGGATCAAAGGACCGGCACAGGACGGCGGCTGGTATCATGAATTTTATAAAGAGTACGGAGATCTTGTTGCAGAATTGCAATTCAGCGGTACGAGCATCACGTATTACGAGGGATTGGATGACATTACACTGGAATCCCTACATTTCTTCAAACCGAGTAACAAGCAATATTATTACTATGGTGATAACAAATCCATTGCTCTTGGCAACGTTCCAGGTCGGGTATTCAGTGAAACGATCTACGACATTCTAAGAGCAACGGGGCGTTGATGGCGTGAGTGGATTCAAGGAGAAATTCCGACGTTTTTCGAAGCTGTGTACGGAGGATTATTTGATTCGGTATGCCAACAAGGGGTTGTACAAAAGGTCTTTGAAAGAGTTGGACAATGGTGTAAGTGTAACGTACACATGGAATGCATCATCTGTGAGTTGTCAGCTCAGTGACGGGACACAATGTACGCTTGAAAATACGCTGGATCATTGGGAATGCTCCTGCCCGGCCGATCATATCTGCAAGCATGTGCTTATTGCAATTCTGTATGATCAACGGGAATATACGGCAGAGGATTCAATGAATGCAGACGAGAAGCATGCGCTGGATAAGGACTCAGGGATATCGGATAATGATCCGTTGGACGTACCAAAAAACGTATCAGTAACAGAATCAGCATCAATCTTAGTATCAAATGTGGACGATCCAAGCGAAATTCCGCATCCGGTGTCACGTGAGATCGAGTCTCGCTTCCGCTGGATAACGGAGTCTGACCTTCCCGTGTTAATTAAATCGTATAGTTCTTCCATGATTGAGGAAGTTGTTTTCCGACTGAGATACCCAGAGGAAATTAAGATCTTTGAAGATTCACTTCTTACGGTTCATCTGACCACCCAGAATATCGAGGTGTCTTTTACTGAGGAACCGAACCTTGCAAAAGCACTATGTAAGGTGAAGCAGACAGCCGGGAAAATGGCCAAGCTCGAAGCTTTGTTACGGTACCGGAACTTTAAAGGTCTGGATGATAGGGATGCATTAAGTGGACGGGTGTACGAAGCCAAGTTCTCTCTTCAGACAGTGCAGGAATGTCGGGTTATGCTGGCAGGATTGTTGAAGACGGGACTGGCCCGCCTTCCTCAGTCCTATATGGCACAACTGGAGACATTGGCAATTGCAGCTCATAGTGGCAACCTGCCTGACATAGAACGCAGTTTACGAGGGATTCAAGGAGAACTACAGTTGTTTTTCAACAGACATATACGTTTCTCCATGCAATCCATGTTGGATCGGGTAAGCAAGCTGTATCTTGCACTCCAGGTTCTTGAAGAAGAAAAGGTGTCTGCCATTCAGCAGAGTCAGCTCATTGGCAGTTTTCGAAGTAAATACTATACGGTGCCTTCACTTCATCTGTATGGACTGGGAGCTGACGCGTGGGAGACACGATCCGGTTTCCGTGGAATCACCTATTATTTCTATTGTTTCGATGATGAGGAAATCTACACCTATAGCGATGTACGTGCTGTATATTATGATGATCAGCAGTTCTCGTATACAGAGCATTATGGTGCATTCACACCATGGCTGCCTAATCTGACCTTTCGCCAGTTCGTCGGTGAAGAAGTTAAATTCCATTCAGTTAAAGTGAATGAAGAACGCCGGATCTCTTCCGGGGAAGGTGCCAAGCTTGCGATTTTGCCACGAACGGGTGTGGAAACGTTGAATCTGGGCAAAACCATGCAAGATGTAACGACTGTACTTCAAGAGGAATCGCGGTCGTTCGACTTGTTTGCTGCTCCCAAAGAACGACTGGCTGTGATCAAAGTTGCTCGAATCGTGGACCATAACTTTGTCAAACAAACGCAGGATCTGATCCTGACGGTTGAGAGTGCCGAAGGAGAACGATTGGCACTTACTCTCCCGTATTCAACTGATTGGCAAACGATGATCCAAAGACTGGAGTCAGGATATGGTGCTCAATCGCTCGAGCACTTCTATGCCTTTGTTCGTGTGGAATCAAAGCGGATTAGCCCGATCAGTTTCCTGAAGGGTCAAACGGTGCTCAGTCTGAAACTGGATATCGGCAATGGAAGGATGGGAAGACTTGGAAGAGCATAATCAGTTCATGCAGAAAATTAGTGGATGGTCTGAAGAGTTGCTACTGCGAGGGTTATCCCAGTTTACGATCCGAGATATTGAGGTACTTGAGCAGCTCGCAGTGGAATCCTTACGGTTGCAGAAAAGTTTTCTTCATGAATTGCTGAATCACGTCATCAAGGAAGGTCGTAGCGTGGCTCTTGGACAAGGTGATGAAGAGCTGCTGTTATCTAAGTATTGTCGTCTTACCCAATATGTACAGCTCAGTGTGCAAGAAGAGGCGTGATATTGGTTAGTAATCGAAGCTAAGGTACATGAAGCGATATGATGTAGTAAATAAGATGTATTATAGAATATAAGAAGATTTGCAGAAGGCTACAAGGCCATTGCAAATCTTTTTTTATCGTGGAGTAAGTAAAAGTCATTTGCCAAACGAATATAGGTAGGAAGCACGGATCAACACGAGCATTCGTGATTATATGAGCATGGAAGGGAGGGGGCATGTAATCGTGGAAGAAGAACAAATACGGAAGGCAGTAGCGGATCGTGATCCTGAGGCCATGGAATGGGTGATGAACCACTACGCAGGTTTGCTATGGAAGATAGCTTATTCCATCCTATATCATGCATCGGCAGAAGAGATTGAAGAATGCGTAGCAGATACATTTTTTGCTTTCTGGCAGAATCCGGATGCATTTCAATCCGGGCGAAGTAGCCTGAAAAACTACCTTGCAACAATCACAAAACATAAAGCGATTGATCGCTACCGGAAACTCAATCGAAGATCTGAGCTTACATATGAAGAGGAGATTCATTCGGTGCAAACGGAGGATTTGTTGGTCCAGATGATCAGTAAAGAGACGTATACGGAACTTAATCACATGATTGAATCTTTTCCAGAACCGGAACGGGAGATTATGAAACGTCGGTTTTACGAAGGACAGAGACCCCATGAGATTTCGGAGGCATTGTCCCTGCACGTTAGGCAAGTCCATAATAAGCTTTATCGTTCCAGACAACGATTGAGGACATGGTGGATGAACAGGAAATAAAGGAGGCGATCATATGGGAGAATCCGAAAAAGAATTCACTGAGCAGAACCTCTTTAACATTAAGAAGTTGTTCTATGATAAATTGGCGATGAATGAACCACCGACCATTACGAGATCAGATTCATCATTATATCCACCTGTATTATATCCATCCACACAGACCAAGAAGTCCGTGAATAAGAGAAGAAGGTATCGCAAAGCCATCTATATTCCTGTAACCGCTGCGTTATCGTTATGTCTGGTTACAGGGGCAGCTGCATCAGTTGGGATCATTGATCTGTCTACTGTTCTTCATTTTATAGGTGCAGATCGGATTGGTATTCTTCAGCCTGTTCACCAGGTGAGTGAAGATCAAGGGATTCGAATGGAGGTTATAGGTGCTGTCAGGGACGGAGATACAACGGAAATCTATGTTTCATTATCGGATCTGACGGGTCATCGCATTGACGATACACTGGATGTATATGATTACAGGGTAACCGGTGGTAATGCAAACAACGCTCAGATTATTCATTATGATGATGCTAACAAAACGGCTATTGTCCGATTCCTCATTCAAGGAAAAGTCAGCAAAAATCGAATTACCGTTCAGATCAATACGCTGATGTCAGGTACATCTCTTCAAGATGGTTACAACGTACAAGTGGACTGGGAGAAGTTGCTACAAGAAAAGCAAATCAATAGCTATGATATCCTGGATCGAGATCGTATAAGTGGCTGGGGAGGTGAAACTGATATTCAAATGGAAACCGATCCAATTCCGGTATTGCATCAGGATGTAACGAATAGCCCTGTTGAGGGTATTGATTGGATGCATATTTCCAATATGGGTTTTGTGGATGGCAAGTTACACATTCAGATTAATCCGGATAATGAGATTGGCGAGTATAATCATGGATACTTCTACTTCACGGATGAGCAAGGTCAAAAGCTCGATATTCCCCAATATTCCATTAGCTACGGGAGATACATGAAAAATGGAGTAGACATTGGTGGGGATTACGTTGAGTATGTGTATGATCTGTCCACTGTTGACCAATTAGATACGCTTAGACTTCAAGGCAGCTTTACGAGCATTAGTGAAGTTGTGCAGGGGAATTGGAAAACGACCTTTAACTTGAGTCAAAATACTTTGAGTAAAACGGGAAACATCCAGCTTGATGCAAGTGGAGTTTTACAGACAAATGTAACTCTTTCCTCAATTGGCGTTACCCTTAAAGGTGAGGCACTGAGCAAGATTCGTACGGAGGACCTGCGTATTGAAGTGCATCTGAAGGATGGGACTACATTAACCGCTGCATCAGGTTTCCTCCAGTTGGATCAGGATCTCATTAAGTGGATATCGCCTAAAACCATTCCGGTGAATGATGTGAGCTACCTGCTACTCAATGGAGAGAAAGTGATTTTGCAAGATAAATAATATAAAAAGTGAATCAAAAAATCTGGGGATCACAGCGATCGGAAGGCTGCTCTGTCATCGGAGTGGTACGTGTGAATATTCTGTAGTTCAACTTATATAAAATGAATTACATGTCATATCCCGATTTATGACGCATACCATTAGGCGAATGCGGTCATAAGGGAGGAAACTGAGATGTCCATGAGCGAACCGCTGTTAACGCAAATTGTGAATCAACATATTCCGGCTGGTGCAACGGTCGTCACTATTGATAAACCTGTTCAACATCCAGCGATCTACGCGGCTGATCTTACCGGTGACGGTATGCCGGAGATTGCTGCAGTCTACCAGTTGAATGGTGAGCTGTACCTGCTCATTCTGAAATTTGTTCAAGGACATTGGATCAAGATGGCACTAATCAAGGGATTGGGGTATGGGGTGACTTTAATGACTGCAGCCCCTGTAACTTCAACAGCAAGGAACAATCTCATCATCGGTTGGCGGATCGGTGCGATATGGTCTAAGCTCGCTGTATATGAGTGGACCGAATCAGGGCTCAAAGATCTGGCCCCTGACGATCTATATTATAGCTATGCAGAAATTATAGATATGCCTGGTCCACATGGTCGAGATGGGAAAGTGGAGATTGCACTCTGGATTCATGACACAGGTGAAGCCTATCGTGTGGAGATTATCCGGTGGCAGAATGGGAAATGGGTTCCTGCACCGGACGTATATGCAACCTATTATCCCAAAGTGGTGCAATATTACGAGCAACTAACCCAGCAATATCCTGATTATATCTTTTATTGGTATTACCTTGCGGATGCTCAGTACCATGCGGGCCAGTATCCGGCAGCACTCGCTTCAGTTCAGAAGGCACTCAGTTTCCCGGAAGCGTATCCTTCCAGAGAAGTACTACAAGAGCTGGAAAAGAAAATTAAACAGGCGATGGTCCCTATAAGTCATGCCCGGGTTGCGACATGGTTATATCCGATCTCTGTTCGAACCACGATTGGGACTCGTTGGGGGTATATGGATGCACAGGGACATGTTCGGCTAGAGCCGGTTCTGGATGACGCACAAGCGTTTCAGCCCAATGGATTGGCTGTGGTTGTGAAGGACGGCCATGCCGGTGTGATTAATCTTCAAGGGCAGTATGTCGTTCAACCTGTATACGATTCCATCAATTCCTTTTCTGAAGAACGGGCGATGGTGATTGATTCTCAAGGATTTAAGATGATTAATGAACAAGGCACGGTACTGACCAAACGCGCATACTCGTATATCTCGAATATGAATGACGGCCGAGCTTTGTTTTACGATTCTAATCCTAGTCAGGCAGATGGATCGGTAAGTCTGTATGGTTATCTGGATGCCTCAGGCAATGAGGTGATTCCGGCACAGTTCGTGTCAGCGAACGATTTTCAAGATGGCAAAGCGGTTGTGCAGATCAAGGACAATGAATATGCACTCATTAATCGCAATGGACATCGGCTCGCGACGTATCCATTTGCTTATGTGGGACCATTAGGAGATGGACTACTCGCTTTTCAAAAAGAGGCCTCGGGCAAATACGGGTACATCGACGAACGGGGTAATATTCGTATTCAGCCCAAATTTTCATCGGCATTTCCTTTTAACGACGGGCAAGCGATTGTTAATACAGCAGAGGATTACAAATCGAACTATGGTGTCATTAATACGCAAGGATCGTTTATCATTCAACCTGGCTATAATGACATTCGCGAACTAGGCGAGCATCGTTATGCGCTGGGGCAAGCGATTAACCCGGAGCAGCCTTATATCGGCTCTGTGTATGCGATTGCAGATACCAACGGTAGAAGGCTTACAGAGTTCGTTTATCGTGATGTGGGCAATTACAAAAACGGCCTTGCTTCCGCATCGGATGGCAGACAGACCTATCTGCTGGATCTGAGTGGCAGACTTGCCGCTGGGTATCCCCATGTAGAAGGTTCGGGTACGCTAGAAGTTGTGGCACCAGATTTAATTAAGGCGTATGTAGACCAGCGCTTATCTTATGTGAACCGCGCCGGACAGGTCATCTGGCGGCAAAATACAATCGTTCCACTTCATCCGCCGTACCGTGTACGCGAAGAGAAATATAAGCCGAACAGGGACTATCTCGTATATTATCCGCAGGTGGAGGGATTAACGAACCAAGCGGAGCAAATTGCGCTGAATGCCAAGTTGAAGCAACTCTCCCAAGTTAAACCGATCCCTGCCGATCAGCAGCTGGATTACACGTATACAGGGGATTTTGATATTACGTTCTATCAGCAGCAATTGCTTCAACTGCAACTCACAGGTTATAACTACCCGGCGGGTGCAGCGCATGGTATGCCTACGATGATCTATGCGATCATTAATCTGACGAATGGTCAGTTGTATGAGCTGAAGGACTTATTTAAGCCAAATAGTGACTATGTAAAAGTGTTGAGCCAGATTGTGGGGGATCAGATCAAAAATGATCCTCAATACTCGTATGTGTTTCCGGACACCTATAAGGGGATTAGTGCGGATCAGCCGTTCTTTGTTACAGCGGATGCTCTGCATCTCTACTTCAATCCATATGATATCGCTCCTTATGCAGCAGGATTTCCAACGTTTACGATTCCTTTCGTCCAGATCAAGGATATCATTAATACAGAAGGTTCGTTCTGGAGAGCTTTTCATAATTGAGTGTCCATTCACAGGTTAAGCGATGAAGCCATATATCCAATATGGCTTCCTTTTGAATTCAATAGGCGACAGTTTAATGATGTAAGTAACTCCTTCACATATTTATCCATACTAAATGGAAAATATTACGGGAGTTACAGATCAAAGAAGTCATATTTATCTATACAAGTAAAAAACGAAAACTTTCTCCAACAACACTTCTTTTGCTTGGCGAGAATGTAAATACTTCACCAGTCATTCTCAAGTTACGCGACGAGGTCATATGTCCAATAGGGCTTATAAGATGCTGTGAGACAATAATAATCCGTGATGAGGTAGTATTGCTCCGTGAAGAGGTAGTGATCATTCAGGGCTCTATGAGATATTAATGTGCGTATATAGCACTGAGCTATATTGAGAATGATTATTAATATCAGGAGGAGTGAGATGAACAACACATCTGAAGTGTCCGGACTAATGCAAGTAACGAAGGAGCGCAAGGGTCTGCTGATTACAGCAAGTATCTTCTCGACCCTGTCGAGTCTGTTGCAGATTGTTCCTTTTGTCGGAGTGTATAAGATCGTCGAGGAACTGCTAACTCATGCGGGGCAACCCTCTGCCATGGACAAAGATTTGTTGATCTATTGGGGGATCGTCGCATCCGTAGCCCTCATTGCAGGGCTTGTTGCGCTCTATATCGGAGGGATGTGCTCACACATCGCTGCGTTCAACATTTTGTACCAGCTCAGAGTGAGACTTGCGGAACATGTTGCCAAAGTACCCATGGGGTATCACACCCGGACGGCAACCGGTGAGCTGAAGAAGATCATCGAAGTCAGTGTGGAGAAAATTGAGAAGTTTATCGCTCATCAGTTGCCGGATCTGGTCAGTGCGATCGTTATTCCACTGATGCTCTTGGGATATATGTTCTGGCTCGATTATCGCATGGCGCTGACGCTTTTGGTTCCGATTGGAATAGGGTTCTGGCTCCAAAGTCGCCTTTTCCGCAGCGAAAAAGGCCGTCAGGCTTATCGTGATTTTCAACTTGCCATCGAAGAGATGAATGCGACGGGTGTTGAATACGTGAGAGGTATGCCGGCGGTGAAAGTATTTGGCATTACAGCTGATTCGTTTCTGACCTTCAAACAGGCGGTGACGCGGTACCGGGATATTTCGTTGAAAATAACCGATTTATGTAAAACATCTTACGGGCTGTTTTTTGTGATCATGATCTCGTTATTTACCTTCATTGTTCCGGTGGGTATTCTGCTGTCGAGTGGAAATGCGGGGAATCAGTCGTTTGCGATCACGTTTATTCTGTTTCTGATCATTACCCCGAGTCTATCTGCTCCGTTATTGAAGTTAATGTATCTGGGTAGTGGGATGCGAGAGATTGTGGAAGGACAGAAACGGATTGAATCGGTGTTTGCCGAGCCGATTGTACAAGAACCTGAATTGCCTAAAGTTCCGGATACATATGAGGTTGCCTTTCGTCAGGTATCGTTTGCTTATGAGCGTAAGGAGAGCGAAGCATATAAACCCGTACTTGAACAGATTGATTTTGTAGCCAAGGCAGGAGAGATGACCGCACTTGTGGGACCTTCTGGAGGAGGAAAATCAACCATTGCGAATCTATTGCTCCGTTTCTGGGATGTACAGGAAGGTGAGATTACGATTGGTGGTATTCCGATTCAGGAGATGCGGACAGAGAAGCTGATGCATACCGTGTCCTTTGTATTTCAGGATGTACATCTGTTCTACGATACGATTGAAGAAAATATTCGGATGGGCAATACATCAGCTTCATTACAAGACGTTATAGCTGCGGCTCAAACTGCTTGCTGTCATGAGTTTATTGAGAAGCTGGATGCCGGATATGACACCAAAATCGGAGAAGGCGGCACGTACCTGTCCGGCGGTGAAGCACAGCGAATTGCGATTGCACGGGCGTTGCTCAAAAAGGCGCCCATTTTGGTCCTGGATGAAGCGACAGCCTACGCGGATGCAGAGAATGAACGCAAGATCCAGCAAGGTCTGGCCCAATTGGTTCAAGGCAAAACGGTACTGATTATTGCTCATCGTCTAACAACGATTCGTGCAGCTGAGCAAATACTCGTGATCCGAAAGGGAACAATTGCCGAGCGTGGGACACATGATCAATTGCGTGCATTAGGCGGAGTATATGAGCACATGTGGCAGGCCCATATCAGTGCTGCTTCCTGGAAGCTTGGAGGTACAGTGCGATGAAGAATTATTTATACAATATATCTGGCGGTAACCCTCGTAGTCTGCTTCCTTCGGTAATTGCAGCGATTCTGGACGGGATTGCGAAGATCGTTCCTGCGGCGCTGCTTGTGGACATATTCAATACGATCTATAAGTCTTTCGCTACTCCGGACAAAGGACTTGATATCAACCGAATGTGGATTGTATGCAGCATTCTGTTTGCCTGGCTTCTGGTGGAGTATGCGGCTTACGCATCACTCTATGACAAGACCTATCGGGCAGCATACAGCCTCGCGGCCTCAGGAAGATTGAAGCTGGCAGAACATATTCGGCATTTGTCACTAGGATTTTTCGGAAAACGTGATCCTGGGGATCTGACGAACCTGATCCTGAGTGATTATGGTCAGGTCGAGCATACGATCTCTCACAATCTGTCGCAGCTGATCAGCGCGATTGTGCTTCCGGTACTTGCTTTTGGCGGACTTCTGTTGGTGGATTGGAGAATGGCCGTAGCCATGTTTGTTGCGGTTCCCTTTGGTGTGGCGCTGTTATGGCTTACGGATTCGATTCAGGCACGACTGAGTGAGAACCATGTTCGAGCCAAAAACGAAGCCGCCAGTCGGCTGCAGGAGTATCTGAGTGGCATTCGTGAGATTAAGGCCCACAATATGGGGGGCAAACGTTTTGAACGGCTGCGTCGTTCTTTTGACGAATTGAAATCAGCTTCCATTCAGTTGGAAGGCATTATGGGACCGATGATCATGGGCGCGATGTTGCTCGCGCGATCAGGGATGACATGGATGATTCTGGTGGGCAGTTATTTGCTTGCGGGCGGTGAGTTGTCCTTGCCGGTATTTCTGTTATTTTTGCTGGTAGGTACGAAGGTATTTGAACCGTTGACGGTTGTACTGATGAGTTATGGGGAGATGCGGTACTCCGCGTGTAGTGCAAGACGCATTATGGATGTGCAGCAGGAGGACCCGATGGCAGGAAAGGGAGATGTACAGCCCAATCAGGCGATTTCATTTGACCAGGTGACCTTTGGATATGATGACCAGCAGCCGGTGTTGAAAGACTTATCATTTACGATTGAGCCGCATACCATTACTGCTCTGGTTGGCCCATCCGGTAGTGGTAAGAGTACAGTCACACGTCTCATTGCCCGTTTCTGGGATGTACAGCAAGGAACCATTCGCATTGGTGACAGACCCGTTGATCAGATGGACCCGGAGAAGATTTTGCAGGATATCTCTGTGGTCTTCCAGGACGTGTATCTGTTCCAGGATACGATCGGCAACAACATTCGTGTAGGGAAGAAAGACGCTACGCAATTCGAGATTGAAGAGGCGGCACGCAGAGCTTGTTGTCATAAGTTTATCTCCAGTCTGCCTCAAGGGTACGATACGCTGGTTGGCGAGGGTGGATCGACGTTATCTGGTGGGGAGAAGCAACGGATCTCTATTGCACGTGCCTTGTTGAAAAATGCATCGATCGTATTGCTTGACGAAGCTACCGCTTCACTTGATCCAGAGAACGAAGCCGCGGTGCAGCAAGCGATTAATGAGCTAGTCGTGGACAAGACGGTTATTTTGATTGCGCACCGATTAAAGACCATTCAAAATGCCGATCAGATTATTGTATTGGACCAAGGTCAGCTCGTAGAGCAAGGGACTCATGCGCATTTGTTAGATTGCTCGGGCATCTACGCTCGTCTATGGCAATTACAACAGGATGCGGAAGGCTGGCAGGTAAAAGTGAACGGATCATGAGTTCGATGAGATTACTGAAGTAAATAGGCCTGATGTGGTAAATGAACTGACATAAAAGGAGAATGAAGGCGATGTTTAAACGAATTCCTGTATGGATTGCACTATGCTGTATGCTCACCTTGGCGGCCTGTGGAACGACCCAGACCACCAGTGAAGTGGCCAGCTCCTCAGAGGGGACTGCACAAGCAACGACCAAATTGATTTCCAACCCAAATGGAGAAGAGATTACGATCCCTTTGAATCCAGAGCGCATTGTTGATCTATCCGGCTCTACAGAAGAGCTGTTGATCATAGGGAAAACACCTGTGGCCACGATGAGCGCGGATTATGGTAACCCGGAGGAGCTCACACCAACCATTAAGGAGCAGCTGAGTGCAGATACCGTTAATCTGGGCTGGTATGGTTTCCCGTTTAGCATTGAAGCTATAGCAGGTGCCAACCCGGATCTGATTATCCTGGGTAAGGATTTTAACATGGATCAGTATGAAACTTTATCTAAAATTTCGCCTACGATTGCATTGCCATACTCCTACTATGATTGGAGAGAACGCCTGACGTTCCTGGCAGATACGTTTGGAGAAGAAAGCAAGAAAGATGAATATCTGGCCAAATATGATGCGAAATCTGCAGAGTGGAAACAAAAGCTGGAGGCGGCTGTAAACGGGGAATCATTTGCCGTAATTGAGACATATCCAAACAATCTGGTCATCTATTCCAATAAAGGTGCAGCTGAGATGTTATATGGTGAATGGGGCCTGAAGCGTACAGAAGGTATCCCTGATCCAGAGGGCTGGGGCGGCAAACAGATTGCGCTGGAGGCTTTGGCTTCGGTCAATCCGGATCGTCTGCTGCTGATGGAGAATAGTGAGAACAAGATGGTTGATAGCAAGGTGTGGAATAACATGAACGCCGTGAAGAATGGCAAGATCTATAAAATCTCCAATGTCGATAATTACAACTACTCGTACACAGCGATGGGAAGAATGGAGCTTATGGACCGCCTGGGTACGATGATTCTGGAAGGGCAAAAGTAAAGTAGGTGGATTAGAGTATTCACTATGGATTAACTTTAACTTTCAACAGAACGAATGGCGCCTATGTGTGATTGTGTAATTTGTTCGAAATCATGTAACTTGAGCGGTTCTGGCTACGTTTAGACATAGGGGTGATCTAATGTTGGTGAACGCGGTTCAACGGTACATGGTATTAGGACTTATATTTATAGGGATAAGCTTAACGGCATATCTCGTTCTTGAAAGGATTGAAGGATACCAAATTACAACGACAGAGTATTACGGCTTACGTAATGCAGGGGGAGTAATATATATTTTATCGCTCATCCTGGGCTTCGGTCACTATTTACTCGCTTTTTACATTGTTATTCTTAGCCCGATCGCATGGCTGTTGCGGAAATATGTACAATTTCCTATGGTGAGAACCGTCATCTATATGGTTGGGTTTGGATGGGGCGGGCTGTGGATTTTTGATCTCATGTACAGTCCATATTTCGTGAATGGATACCATCTGAATCGAAAGACATCGATATGGATATTTGCCATCGCTGGGTTAGTCTATGCTATTGTAGAGAATAAGATTTGGCGAAGAGGGCAGATGCAGAACGAACAGAAGGCTACTTAACAAATGTTGAGTAGCTTTTTTGGTTTACATAATTATTATGTTGTTTTTCATTGGAGACTCAGAAGCTAAATAGAATATTAGAAAGGATTATGTAAGGGTAAGTAGTGAACATTAACAGCGGTTAAGATAAATTCGATAGTTTGTTAAAAAAATCACAAAGGGTGCGAGTTAAAAGAAATAGGAGTTATATCGTAAATAGGTAAAATTTTCTGTTATACTATCTGAGTTGTGTACATAAAGTTAGATATTTTATGAAGGGAGTTCACGAAGTTAATTAGCCTTTTAGTTTAAAATTGTAGTTTGGAGGAAAGTATTTTGTATAAAGCAGGTTTTTGGATTAGATTAGGAGCTAGTGTGTTGGATAGTCTTATTATTTCGATTCCGTTAGTGATTATTGCGGGTGTGCTTACGGGGAACTTTGATGCGGATGAGCCGATTGCCAAGCTGCTTAGTGCGTTATACTCAATTTTATTACCAGTTTACTGGTATGGTCGAACCATCGGAAAACGTATATGTGGAATTCGAATACGCCAATACGATACACACGAACCGCCAAAAATTGGTACGATGCTGATGCGAGTTGTTGTGGCTGGACTTGTGTACGTATTAACTTTGGGTATCGGAGTTATAGTGAGTGCTTTTATGGTCGGTTTGCGTGAGGATCGACGTGCGATTCATGACTTCGTAGCAGGAACAGAAGTAGTTTGGGATTAACTCGAAGATTATAAAGAATTGGCTGTACAGGAGTAAAAATCACTGTGCAGCTTTTAAATCATTAGTACTGTTTCACAAAACTCGTATTTTGTACATATGTATTAATATTGATATTGTTAAACAATATTCCGGATTATTTGTACATTGACATGTACATTGACACAAAGTTCCCTACGAACCCCTTCATAATTTATGAATGGTCGTTTTCCTTTTTCTATATTCCCACTCACTCTTCTTTTAGTTTGAATCATAAAAAAAATGGCGTCTTTTCTTTTTTCTGGTTCAAGTACTCTTGGTTCCATCCCTCTTTCAATTCGTTGTTTCATCAATTGAAGAGGAGAAAAGTTTCTAATTCCACTATGGGGAATACCATTATAATCAGAAACTAGAATATGAGTTAACTCCTCTAGTTCTGATAAAGAAATATCAAACTTTTTTGCTTGTTGTTCTGGATTTTTACGAAGAGGATCAGAAGGATTGCTTCCAGTGGTACTCACTAATTTATGGTATCCAAGCACTTCAAGGGAACGGAATAATCTTTCAATAATGCCTCTTACTTCTGGAGCCTCGACCGGCCCAGGATTTAGAGTACAACGAACTACTTCATAAAGACGATCGGTTACGATATTTGATAAATTTGCTTTACCGTTGTCATAGCTGAATTCATCCCAAAGAGCCCATGCCGTTTCTGGAATTTCAGCCGAAGGTATACCACCTTTAGGATCATAATCGATACCAGGTATCGAGAATTTTCTTTTTTCATAAGGGGTTACTGTATTGCGAATACAATGCAAAACATCGTCTTTGTTATATTCTTTATTTACACAGAGGTGATGACCTAATATTGCTCGAGTTGCTACATCAACTATTACAAGAAGCCATACCCGCTCCACAACTTCTGTAAATAAGTCTCCTTCAGGGGTTTTAAATGTGATAGTAAACATCGCATCAATCTTATGCCCATCAAACTGAACGCGTTGAAAAGGCTTTTGTAATATCAATTCATGTTTTGGAGATGTTCCCATCCGTGATTGCCTGGCTGCTTCTTTTCCGTAACGCTTTGCACCTTCTGAAAAATGATTATTCTCAATTTTTTTAAAGAAACGGTATAATGATCGATATCCTTTATCATTTGTATTAAACGGATAGTCATGTATTCCTATACCATTCTTTTTGCACAAACTTAGGAATAATCTATGGATCCCATCAGTCGAGATTGTGGGCATTGTAGAATTTTTTCCTTTTCGTCTTAAATATGCTGAAGTGATCTTCTCTCTAATTTCTGGATATTGTTCAAGGAGTTGATTGAAGGCCCCACTTAATTTGGGCTGTTCCTGTTGTGGGAGAAAAGTTGTGGTTGCACTTCTATCATACTTTTTGGTTCTCTTATGAGGGATTAATGCTCTAAATCCCCAGATAGCTTCAGTTATTGGATCAAATTCTAAACACTTCTTTATGAAAATAATTAATTCTTTTTTACTTACGCCTGTTTGTTCTGTGATTTTTTCTAAAGTTACTTCTTCGTGAAGCATGTATAGGTTCACTGCAGCTTCTCGTTTTTTGAATATCTCTCTATCTTCAGGTTGAAGTTGCATGATATTAACAATTGGCCATTTTGAGATGTCTTTATGTTTCGGATCAATATTTATACTATCTAAGATACGTCTTCTCGACATTCAACTGCACCTCCGTCAATCCACAGAGTAAATCCTGTTCTTTATTAAAAGTAAGTATCTCATGGAGGATTAATGCAAATATAGAATTCCTAATTATGACAGGATGATATTTAGATTGAATAGATTTTTCTAAATCACGAATTGTCATAGGGCCGTTTAAAGCTGATCTATAAATCAGCTCATATACTTCTGGTTTTATTTCAGAAAGTGGAGTGAAAAATGGAATCAACGTTTTTTTATTTGTAATAATAGTGGGATTTTGTCGTATATCTTCTTCTGTTAGAACACAATGTGTCTTGTTATTATCTGCGCACCATATTTTTTGAGCATACATTTCATTAATTGCTTGTTCGCTTGAACGTTTGTTATCCGGATCTATTTCATAGGAGTAACGTATAAACACAAACTTTTCTTCACTTTCTGATTTAATCCACATATCAAAAACTGTTTCGACAACTTTACCTGCAATAGATACATTTATTTTCAACGGTCTTTCACAGTAACTCATTACGGAAATATCGGATTCCGTCAGAACCCAGTGATCATATTGAAGTGAATTGTATAGTCTAACCTCTCTATTTAACCTTCTACTAAATACAAAAAATCTATTCCTACCCATTTCATTTTTTATCTTATTAATCGGTGAATACAAGTGCAACAATCCTCCAAAATTTGTATTTTGAGCACTATATTTTATATTCAACCTCATATACTGTACTCCTTTGTCTATAAAACACTTTTTTTGTCGAACAATACATAAATTTATCTATATAAGAGCGAGCCATGGAATTGTACATGTCCATAGCTCGCTCTCTTAACATTTAAAACAATATTATCTTCCTCTTATTTCTGACTGGCGTCATATGCTTCCTGAATAATCTGTGAGTAACGCTCCAACCCCATTTGGTTCATTGTATCTACATAAGTGCCCCATTCGCTTTCCAGGTCAGCATCCCCTGTGATGAATCTGGCTAGCATTTCTTTTTTATAATCAATAATGGTCTTCTCTAGATTCACCAGTTCGGCAGCCTGCTCTTCGTCATAGAACAGTGGAGGAATGACTAGACTGCTGTCAGCTTTGTAAGGTTCGTATTGCTTAGCAGCCTCAAAGAGGATAACCTCCAGTGGAAATTCGTCGTTTCGTTTTTCTCCGAGTCGTAGATCTGCTGGATAGTAACGGGGTGCACGGGTCTGCCAGCCAACATTGCTGTCTGCCGTTTTTTCCTTTAATTTCTCCCAGACTGCTGGCTTGCCATTGATTCCCGTTCCCTCTTCAGCCCAGTCCCAATACTCGCCCATCGTTCCTGTGTCTGAGCGAAGACTGACCTCACCTCCATCTAATAGGCCATCTGCCCATCGGAACGCAACTTCAGGATATTTGGAGTTGTTTGTAATCACGATGCGTCCCGAAGTGATTCCTTCATACGGATTCGTCCATGCGATGCGCGTCCCGTCAGGGCCAGCTAGGGGTGGAAGAGCAACGTACTCTTTATATCGCTCCTGCCCGTATGCTGTGCAACCATATAAACCGCCAGGACAGCTTCCAACTCTAGGAGCATCTCCTCCCTCACCCATCTGTCTGTACTGCGCATTATCCTGCGTAAACGTTTCTGGAGCAATCAATCCCTCCGAATATAGGCGCTTCATGTAAGCCAATCCTTCTTTCCATGGGTCTTGTATGAAAGCAGCGACAACCTTGCCTTGATCCAGCATCATACCTGTCTGGGTACTTCCCATTGGGTTATAAATAAAAGAGTTCATCAGGAAACCTTCAATTTCGGTATTCCATCCTCCAACAGCGCCCGCAAGTGGAATTTCGTCGGCTTTCCCGTTTCCATTGGGGTCTTGTGTCTTAAAAGCTTTCAACACGTTATAATATTCTTCAGTTGTCGTTGGCATTTTAAGGCCCAGATTATCCAGCCATGTTTTGTTGATCCACATCCGTTTGGCATAATCACAATGAAAACATTCCCCGATGTCTGGAACGCTGTATATATTCCCGTCAGGAGCAGTAATGACTTGCTGCACTAACGGTTTTTCATCAAAGATCTTCTTCATGTTGACGCCATATTTTTCAATCATATCGTTTAGAGGCAAAAATGTACCGGATTTTCCATATAACATCTCGGTAGCTGGCTTGATCTCCATGCCGATAATCATATCCGGATAGTTGCCACTGGCAAGGGCTAGATTAAGCGTCTCTTCGAAGCCATTCTCGGGAGCAACCTCAAATTGAATGTGTACATTGGTTTTTTCTTCGTACCATTTCGTAAATGTATTTGTATCAAAATCAACCCCCGATGCTCCGCGGATAAGTACCTTGAGCGTCACTTTTTCTTTGACGATAGGAAAACTTCCTGGTTCGGTCATATTTTCCTCAACAGTTACAATTCCCTCGTTCTGCGAGGACTCAGTATTGTTCCCGGCAGGTGAGCAAGCGCTTGTAAGGAAGACGAAAACCAACATTAACATCCAGAACAACCGTACATTTCTTCTCATCCTCTGACCCCTCTCTTCCGATTCCTGATGGAATGTATATCAGGGCAAAAGCGCAAAACGTTATGCTTCAGCCTTTTAATGAACCGATCATCATACCTTTGACAAAATACCTCTGCACAAAAGGATACACAACCATAAGTGGCAACGTAGATACCACGATAAGCGAATATTTCAGCAATTCTCGAATCCCTTCTCGCTTGACGAGCTCCTCTGTGCTACTCATGGTGGAAAAATCAATCTGATTCTGGATCAGGATGTCTCGCAGCACTAATTGCAACGGAAACAGTTGTGGATCGCGCAAATAGATCATCGCACTGAAATACTGATTCCAGTGGCCAACCGCATAAAACAACGAGATGACCGCTACAATCGGACCGGATAAGGGCAGAACAATTTTCCATAAAAACTTGTAGTCATTGCATCCGTCCATCTGTCCTGCTTCCAGAAGTTCTCTGGATATGGTTGTCTGAAAATACGTTCTCGTAATGAGCATGTTCCAGACTGACAGGGCCGCAGGCAAAATCAGCGCCAACCGGGTATCAAGCAACCCCAAGTCCCGGACAACGAGATACGTGGGGATCAGTCCCCCGGAAAACATCATTGTGAACACAAACAGAAAAGTAAATATGCCTCTGCCTTTTAAGTCATGACGGGATAACGGATACGCCGCCAATATCGTAAACATCACATTGATAAAAGTACCTGCAACCGCATAAACCAATGAATTCATAAATCCTGTCCAGATCATACCGTTGGCAAAAACAGCCTTGTATCCGTCCAATGTTGGTTTGACAGGCCATAGCCAGACCTTTCCGGATACAACCGATTCGCTTGCACTAAATGATGCGCTGACGATATACACCAGAGGATAGAGCACAGCCAGAAGCAGGATGATCAACACACTGTGATTGATTATGTCAAAGATGAGATCTCCTTTACTTTTGCGAATGGATATGTTTGACATCGTTCTCCCTCCCCTATGCTTACCACAGACTGTTGCCTGTACGTCGTGCCATCCTATTCGCAATGACCAGCAGAATAAGCGCAACCACATTTTTAAATAAACCGATGGCCGCGGCTGCCGAATACTGCGGAACAGCTCCTTTAAGGCCGATATTGTACACGTACGTATCAATAATTTCTGATGTACGCATATTTAGTGGATTTTGCATCAAAAGCACCTTCTCAAATCCCAAATCCATGAAATTACCCATTTGCAAAATAAAGAGCACGGTAATGACTGGGATGATGCCTGGCAGATCCACATGCCACATTCGTCTTACTTTTGAGGCTCCGTCCATCAATGCGGCCTCATGAAGCGTGGGATCGATGGCTGACAAGGCAGCCAGATAAATAATGCAGGAAAAACCAATATTTTGCCATAAGCCGGACAATACGTAGATCGTTTTGAAATATTCTGGTTTGGCCATAAAGTGAACAGAATCAACCCCAAAAAAACCTAAAATAACGTTTAACGCTCCGGTTCCAGGCTGCAAAAATTGCATTGTAATTCCGACGAGTACCACAACTGATATAAAGTGCGGAGCATAGGTTATCATCTGTACACTCTTTTTGAAAAACGTGTTTCGGACATAGTTAAGTCCCAGCGCCAGCAGAATCGGCAACGGGAATCCCACCGCCAATTCATACAGCGCCAAGGAGAGCGTATTTTTCAGTATTCTTACAAATTGATACGAGTTCAAAAAACGTTCGAAATGCAGCAGGCCAACCCAATCACTTCCCCATATTCCTTTGGTTGGAACATAATTTTTGAATGCAATTAGCGTTCCATACATAGGGACATACTTGAAAATAATCAGGTACGCCAAAGGAAAAATCAATAAGCTGTACAATTGCCAGCTTTTGATCCAGGGTCTCCCACGATGCTCGGATTCAGTCATCTCTTTTGATGGTCTGGTTGTAACCTGTACTTGCGGCTTCTGCATTCATTTTCTCCCCCCTTATGCCATATTTGGATATGCAACGAATACACAACAAACATAATGAAAACGCTTAAATTCGTAAAGTTTCATTTTTCAGATTCATGTACAATCTTTAAGATTTACATAATTTAGTTCTTCTAACAACGAATTATATATAAAAAACTTGGCACTCTGCATGTGCGCCAAGTTTTTGAATCATAATGTGAAATCTTCCGCAGCTTCGTTGCTAGTCTATATTTGCACTCTATCTGTGCTGTAGATTTGCCTCCATTACGCTTGTCGGTACTCTGAAGGTGTTCTTCCTTCACTCCGCTTAAAGGCTCGAATGAAGGAATTCGAAGAATTATAACCAATGGAAACGGCTATTTCTTGGACGTTGCTATCCGTTCCATTCAAAAGCTCCTTGGCGCGGGCTATGCGCAGTTGCTCCAGATATGTGGAAAAATTGCTTCCTACCTGTTCCTTGAAAAATTGTGAAAAATATGCCGATGATATATTGAATTCCCTGGCCACCTTGGAGGCACTAAGATCGGAATCGAAGGCGTTCTTCTGAATAAAGGTAGTCAATCGATCGCGCAATTCTATGTTATGGCTCCGTTTATTTAGGTGAATGAGCGAACCGAGCGACAGGAAACGGTCATGAATTTGTCCATAATAGTTTACAGCATCTTTGACACAACGAATCTGAACATATTCTTCCGGACTGGTCTGCATATTTTTCAATTCGATCAAAACTTTAGCCAACGTGCCAAGAAGTTCATTGAGGAACAATTGCAACATGGACAAGCTCAGTTTGCGGTTTACCATATTTTCTTGATACAGACCGTGCAGCAAGTCCTGCATTCGTTCTATGTCCCCCGTCAATGTGCATTGGACAAGCATCGCTTCGAGTTCGGGAGGATAGTATGCAAATGATTGGTTTTCAGGCTGGCCGTCGTACCAAACAAAACGATGGCGTGGGTCCCAAACATACTGGCGAAATGCTGTCATAGCCTCCTGATACGCATGTGGAAGCTCCCATAGATTTGTTACCATACTGCTCGCGGTGACAACCACATCGAGCTCTTCTTCCAGGTAGAGAGAATGATTTCCTAAAATATGAAGTAGAATTTGTTCCACTAAACGAAGATCTTGAATTTCTTCGTCGCCACAACAGTAAATGATGGACAGATGATATGTATCCCAATCGTGCACGTGGATGCTCTTTGCGGCATCGCTGAAGCGCAGCGCCTCTTTGACGATTATTTTTTTGCCCTCGACTTCCCTCAATATATCCGCATCAACGCCATCTCCATATCCTGTGAAATGAATGGTGAGTACAAGATAACCATTACTGTCGAATTCGAGCCCCGCGTGTTTCATCAGTGATTGAAGATGGGCCTCAGAACCGAAATACCCTTTGATCAGCTGTTCATAAAAAGTGGTTTGAAGGATCGGAAGCTGCTCCTTGTGCAACTTCTCCATAATATGCTGCCGTTCTGACAAGCCGCCTACCTTTTGCTCAATCCACGTATACGCATTTCCGAAAAACAGCTTCGGTTCGCTCTGTTCGGTAAAGTGGCGGGTCAGCCTGTGAAGGGAAAGGCTGTGGCGATGTGCCAGTCCGATGGAGATAACAAGTCCTAGCAATACAAAGATCAGTAACACGTAGAGAATGGACTGTGTAATCTCCAGCGAACGCTCGGCGACAATTGCTTGGGGATGAGCAGTTACAAAGGTCCAGCCAAGTTGATGGGACGTGGAGGATGCCGTGATCATATCCTCAAGATGTACATCTTTGACCAGGGATGGAACAAGGCCTTCTACACCGGAACCGGACACGTAACTAATGATCTGCCCCTTCTGATCTGCAATATAAGACAGGCTGCCTTCCGATAACTGCATGCTGCCCAGCAGCTCATGAATTTTCCGATTATCCATAAGAACTAGCAGAGCCCCCTGGACCTCCCTCCCGTTGCTCATCGGACGAATGAAGGGCATGCCGGAGACATTTTTCCCACCCAGGGTCAGTTGCATAGCAGGTTGAAATTTTCCATTCAGTTGAAGGAAACGGTCCTGCCAATGATCCCGTGTACTCTGATCGTATTGGAAGTATAATTCGTACAATTGTGGAAAGGTATATATTTTTTCACTGTTCACAGCCATACTACTGCGCTTGAAAAGCACAAAATAATCCAGAATGAAGTCATTACTCAAAGATAATTGCTTCAGCGAACTGCTTACGCTTTTAAAACGGTATGGGTTGGCCTGCTCGAAAGGTTCGCGAATAATCAGCGCCCGACGAACGGAGGGAAGCGAAACGATATCCCACATTGTCTGCTCCATCTCAGAAATACGAATCTCTAGCGTTCGCCTAGTTTGTTCAAGAGCCATATCGTTTGCATACAAAATATCTTTTTTAACGATCTTTAAAGATTTACTATAGGTAAAACCGAGGCAAGAAGCCAGTAAGATAACAACAGCAATATAGGGAATCACTAAACGAAAGAATAGCGGTCTATTATCAATCCATTTTCTTACCACGGCAAAGTTCATTCTCTCACCTCTCCTCTGTTGATAACGGTTACAATTGTGATCATCAGGTTTACTTACTTAAATGCGTTTTAGCTTTTCGCTGCTGTGTTCCTTCAGTTAGTTGGAATAGCACAGGTGCCATTCCAATTATAGCCTCCTTCCCATCTCTCTTATTCCGAATGCATTAAAAGCTATCAGTCTTCATCCCTTTAGAAAAATGTCCGATGCATTCCTAATTCCCAATGCTTATAAATAATGTCAGCTACTTTAGCTGCAGATGTGGTCGGCGCTACTTCATACCACCATTTCAAAATGCTCATCGTTGTGGAGGCGTACAAACGCGCAAAAAGCTCTTTTCTTTCTGAGAATTCCTCCTCATCTTTTTGGTTAAATATGTTCCTAATTTTATTCTCCAGTAAGGACTGCATATCCTCAAAAACATGAAGTTCCAGATTTTTATTCCACAAATGAAGATACCATTCTTTCTGACTCCATAAATGCTCAAGATGTTGGACAATAACACTACGAGTCTGGCAGGGACTTTGATCGTCAAACGTAATAAACTTCAGGTCAATAGCATGATCAAGGTCTTGAAGAGTCGCTTTAACCAGTTCATCACGAAGATGGTATTTGTCGGTGTAATATGTATAAAATGTCGAGCGATTGACTTTCGCAGCGGTTGAAATGTCTTTAATTGTGATTGATTTAAATGTTTTTTGACTGACACATAACGAAAATCCACTTTTTATGTGTTCGAGTGTTTTAAGTACTCTTAGGTCTTGTTCCGTTTTCATTTCGTAACACCTTTCTCTAATCCAACAAATGAAGGGCCATCTGTAGGTTATCCTACAAATTGGACAAACTCTGCTTATATTAATTTAATTTTTAAACTTTTATAATTGACATGTGACAGAATTATGAATTTATTTGTTGGGAAAATCAAGTTAATTATGGACAAAGATTAATCTGTGTACAATAAAGAAATTCATTCGCTTAAAAATTATAAGCACACAACACAGCGTTATTCAACCTAAGAAAAGGATTTCCCCAGACATAAAGAATTCAACACAAAAATTAACATATTGCAGGAGGATAACAATGTATAACTTAATGGAAAAAAAGGCAGGGTTCGTAACGGGAGCAGGCTCAGGTATTGGCCGAGCTAGTGCAATTGCATTTGCTCAAGCAGGTGCAAAGGTAATGGTAGCTGATATCAACGAAGAGGCAGGTCTTGAAACTGTACAACTAATTAAGGGCTTTGGAGGCGTTGCAAGCTTTGTTAGAACGAATGTAGCTGTTGAAGAAGATATTATTAGACTTGTACAAGCAACGGTATCGGAATTAGGGCAACTGGATTTTGCTCACAATAATGCTGGAATCACACTGCCCCCGGCCCCCATGGCTGATTCTTCTTCGGAAGACTTTGACCGTGTGGTCAAAATAAATTTGTATGGAACTTATTATGCCATCAAACATGAAATTCAAGCTATGTTGAAAACGGGCGGAGGAGCAATTGTTAACACCTCTTCTGGTTTTGGTCTAATCGGCGGTCAGAATCAGGCAATCTATTCTGCTACTAAATTTGCAATAAACGGAATTACAAAAAGTGTAGCTATGGAATATGCTGAAAAAGGTATTCGTGTCAACGCTATTTGTCCGGGAATGACGGCGACTCCAATTCTTAGCTGGTTAGACAATGCACCAGAACAAGCCGCAGCGTTTAGATCAACAATTCCATCCGGTAAGTTGCAAACTGCCGAGGATCAAGCCAATGCAGCTGTTTTTTTGTGTTCAAACCTTGCAGGTCAGATTACAGGCGTTAACTTGCCTGTTGATGGCGGTTATACGGCTGGCAGATAAGCAGCAGAAGCAGCAAGAAGTCAAATCTATACGCGATAACTAGCTACTCCAAGTTATTTCATCTTGTTCAACGTCGCTCTTGAAAGATGGATGATTATTTATTCTGGTCGTTGCCGCATTCAATCGTGTATTGTGCTCTTGAGACGTATATCGGAAGCCTGAACCCAATTGGAAAAGGTTTCCGATACACGTTTCTTTGTTTTATCCAGTGCTCGTTCTTATAGCTTATATGAATGGATAACCGTGGCTTGTTTATTTTAAGATAATTGGAAAATTTAATTTTACACACTTTTCAGTCTTCCATAAGATTTAAACATCAAAATGAATCATCGTTCATTTCCTTTTGCGCCGACCTCGGCTCATTATACTGAAAAAACAATATTTACGTCCGCGTCGGCCTGCAAGCTCAGCGATACATAACGTTCGCCTGCTTTGCAAACAGGTTGTGCTTTCACGCCATCCACCGTTACCATAGTCCATGGCACACCAGCCATCAGGCGAATATCTCTGTCTTCACTTTGCGCAAGAAGCAAAACGGAAATATGACCGGTTTCCAGATTCCAGGCTAGTTCCTGGACATGCACACGGCTTCTACTCATTAGTCCATTAATCGAGCCTCTCAACCAGGCAGATGGCAGGGCAGGAAGAACTTCAATAATGTCGGTTCCGGAAAATAGCAAGGCTTCATGAACAGCCCCGATCGTACCAAACAACGTATCCGTACAATACGTACTACATCTTCTGTTCGTATCGTGATCTGTCATAAATGAGTCATAGTATCCGTCCTCAATCATCATCGGGAGCAAAGAGGCCACCACACCGTCTCCATCCTTCAGACGTGCGGTTACCAGTGCCTTGTGCATCCACCCATGACCTGCCGTTGCATCACCTGTGTTGTATTTATTTCGGTTTTTCAGTGCGATGAGGGCTGCACGGGCTAGCGTGGAATCAGTTTGTGTTTCATAAGCAGGCCACGCGGGATAGAGATGGCTTAAATGGCGATGATTGTTGTTCTCCATATACTCTTTCATAGCCCATTCCCTTAATGCGCCATCCACATCAACCTGGTATGATGGCAACTTTTTCAGTATTGTCTCCCATTTGGAAACAGCCTTTTCGTACCCCTTCCGTTGAACCGCTTGCTCCAACGCAATTACCATATACAGTCCGTCCCGAGCCGCTGAGATATCCATCGTTGCATTCGCAGTAATTGTGCTGTTATAGCCTATCGGATGGTTCTCTGGAGAATATGCAGGAATAATCATATATTTTTCTCCAGATTCAAGCGATTGTTTTCCACGCTCGTAACAGGCGTTGCCATTTACATCCGTATAATACTCCGGAGTACAGATCTGGTCCCAGAAGTTGGCCTGTTTGGTCAACAGGGGAAGTAAAATATCTTTTTCTAAATCCAGATAGCCTTTGTGGATTAATGTAGCGAATTGTTCATCGTTCAACCCGCCGTCCTGAACCCCGAGAAGCGATTGCAGTTCATGAATTCGCATGTTTTCATGGATCGGAATATTTTGGTTACCATAACATTGCCAATACTCATAGATCGGCAGCAAACACCAGCTTGCTCCAGCGTTCCAGTATTCAAAAGGATAATCATTGTCGTATTCCACATGCATGGCGCGATCCCCATCCGAGTTGACCGATACCTGAAGTGCATCATGCATGCCGTATGCCATGCGTGCATTGGCTTCAAAATCGGGTGCATTCCGCAGAAAAAACGTAATGTAACCCAGCGGCATATGCTGGAGGTTCCCTGTATTCATGCCGGAAACCTGCAAATTAACGTTTGCATCCAGTGTGTAAATACCTCTCCAGCCGGGATCCCACTCCCCCGTCCACATCCCGCACAAACGAGGCGCACTCGACCCTCCACAGCAAATCATAGCATAACGGCCTTGATCATAGACCCGCTCGATAAAGGCATGGTTAATTTGGGTTTGAAATGCCTGTTGGGCCATAATAAGCTGCTCATTATCCATATCCTTGTACTCTTCATCACCTTCTAAAACGAAACGTACGGCGTTAAATTCAGAAGCATGCTTGCGAGCATGCGGTGCAAGAGCAGCAGCATAATCAAAGCATCCGCTGTTGTCTTTATACTTTTCGGCTACTGTATTCGTATACGTCGAAAGCATCTGAATCATTTCAAATTCCTTCTTCTCCAGAAAGGCTTTGATTTCACCCATGTCTTCCGTCCGGGCGGATTGGGTTATAAAATAAACCGCATCGGCGTCTATAATCTCAATCGCCGGATTCTGGTGCATACCAACATTCATTGTTTCGTTTGTATCCGGGAGCAAGATTCGTCTTTTGGTACCATTGACAACGATTACACGGGTAAGCCCTCCATATCCACCATTCATAAGTTCGCTTCCAGGATAAGACGGATAATGAACAACTTGAGCAATATACTCAGCTTTGGAATCAACCTGCTTTTGATATTGAATCGCCGTCACCTCAGATTGGCTATTCCGGGCCCCGCTCATACTCATTATGTCATCAATAGAAATAATCATATTGATTTTGGCGTTGGTGGACGATTTCGAAATGCTGGTAATCGAAACATTGTCTTCACGAGAAGTAAAAGACGTTCGTGTCCACGTTCCCAATGAATCCGTATAGCGCACTCCATTCTCCGCAGTTTCATAATTGGTCCACCTCTCATAGGAGGAAATGTCATCCTTGGTTGTCATGTTCAGCCTGAGCTGATGCCCGGGATGATAGCTGTAGAAAAATGTTCGGACTCTCTTTCTGCCATCCGCAATAGTGATGTTCCATGCATCATTCTGATGAAAGACATTCCATCTGGCATCGTCAACTTGATTCGTCAATTCCTCGGGAATAAACCTTGGATCTGCTGAGGGGAAATTAAACCACATATTTTGAAAGATGAAGGTATCTGAGTAGGGTGAACCCGCAGTGACATAACCGTTTTCCCCATTCCCGCTTACCATTCCATCCCGCCACTCGTGTTTGGCATCTAACATAGGGAGCTCGGTAAAAGTTTTTGCATAGTTTCCTTTCTTATATGGACGCATAATTCACCTCTATCGTTAATTTTCAAGTATAATTATACCGACAAGTAAACGTGAAAAGTTATCCACTCAGCCGACAAATCACATAGAAGCCTTGTCGCATTTAGCAGAAGGAGAAGGGAAATGAATCCACTCCCCCATTATTATTGGAAATATGGATATCAAGCTCTCATTCGGCAACCTTGTGCTTAGAGATGATCATCATCCGTTTAGTGCGGCAATACACCGAAAATCACTTTATTCCTAACCTTGTCCAATGAAGACTCCTGATGATCTCAGGCTACTCAGTATAGAGAACTGCTTTTTTGTATGATTACGCTTCCATATCACTCAAAGAGCTTTCCTCCCAGTTTGGGCTAAGTACGACATTGCAGCAGTTCAGCTACGCCTTTAAAAAGTATTTTGGCAAGACCGCGACACAGTATAAGAAATTAGCATTGGGCAAACGATGAATTCATAGACACCATACTCATCACAACCAGAATTATGATTTTTTTCCGGCCCCCTCTGCAATGCTCCGATATTCGCCAGGTGTCTGTCCCGCATATTTACGGAATACCTTGTAGAAGGTTCGGCTATTATCAAATCCAACACAAGCAGCAATTTTATCCAGTGGAATGCTCGTATCGCTGATGACCAGCTTCTTCGCCTTCTCGACCCTTAACCGATTAATGTACGCCACAAAATTCTCACCGGTTTCTTGCTTGAACAGCTTTCCCACATAAACCGGATGAAGATTCAGATACCGGGAAGCAGCGGGTAGAGAAACATCCTTCAAATAATTAGCATGAATAAAGGCTTTCAGTTGCTTGATATGCTCATTATTTTCTTCTCCCTCACCGGAACATGATAGCTCCCCGAAATCCTCGCTGCTTCTTTTTTGCTCCAGCACCTCAATGGCCATTCTCTTTAACAAATCCGTCAAATACCGTTCATCGATAGGCTTCAATACGTATTCCGCTACCTGAAGTCGGATCGCGTTCTGAGCATATGAAAACAGATCATAGCCCGAAAGGATAATGAAACGCTTCACCTGCTTCATCTTGGCTTGCCGAATCAATTCAAGTCCGTCCATCTCCGGCATCTGAATATCGGTAATCAACAGGTCCGGCTGGAAATAGTCCATCATCTCTAGTGCCTCAAAAGCGTCACTCGCAGTCATAATGCGTGTAAATGCGGTATTCGCGTTATCAATCATATCCCGAATACCCGAGAGCAGGATCGGCTCGTCATCCACAATCATCAGCTTTAGCATAGCTACCATCCTTCATGATCAGTTTCAGTGAAACAGTCGTCTCGGCACCCGGTTTGCTGTTCATCAGCACCACTGTACCTGGACCGAAATAAGCGCGTACCCGGGCCGCTACATTGCTAAGCCCGATGCCCAGCCCCTTTGGCTCCAGCCGTTCTTCAATAGCCGTACCACTTGCCAAAAGCTGCTGTAGGGTCAATAATCGGCCATGTTCAATACCTGCTCCGTTGTCGGTCACTTCTATTCGAACCCCATCCTCTTCACGCTTCATGGAAAGAGAGATGCGCCCGCTTCCACGCTTGCGTGAAAGGCCATGAAGAATGCTATTCTCTACTAGCGGTTGCAGGATAAAACGTGGACAAGGAATAGATAGCACACTTTCGTCCACATCCAGATGTAACTGAAGGTCCTTCATTCGAATCTGGTGAATTTTCATATATGAGCATACATGCTCGTACTCCTCTCGTAGAATGGCATCACTTTTAGAGGAGAGGCTGTATCGAAGCATATTACCAAGAGCAAGCGCCATATCAGCTACGACGGGCCCACGGCCTGACCGGGCAAGCATTCGTATCGTTTCAAGCGTGTTGTACAAAAAGTGAGGCTGTATCTGTGCTTGCAGCATCCGAAATTCCGCTTCCCTTTTCAGCAATTCCACATTCTGAACTTTGTTCACTAATTCGTCCATTCGCAGAATCATTGCATTATAGCTCGTAATCATGTCACCGATCTCGTCTGATCCCGCCGCACCTGTATAAGGCGAACCCAGTGTATCCAGGCCAACCTTTCGCATATGTCGCGACAGCTTGATGACACGTTTGGTCAGAGAGGCGACAATCAGGTAGTACAGCGCAGATAAAATGCCAAGCATGATCAGCCCTGCTGCCACCCATAACAGCTTGACTTGAAGAAAATCAAATACCACCTTTCGTTTAGACACTTCTACGACTGTCAGCCCTAACCTCGATAACTCGATCCGGTTCACGAGCAGCTCACCTCGTTCGAAATCGAAAGCGTTCCTCGTTTGCCTGGACACTTCCTGTTCTAGCGTTATCACATCAGCGGATGAAATAGTGGCGCCCGCAGGCTCTCCAATTAGCTTTCCATCCTCATCCAACACGAGTAACGTGTTTTCAGAATGATTATCGAGAATCTGGTTCAGTAAGTTGTCTAGGAAGGCCGGATGCACCACAATTTCGAGCATACCCAGATCGGTAGAATAAAGGTCGCTATAGATTTTTTGAAAGTAAATCAAGCTAGTGCCTTTCTCGCCAGAAACATGCTTCCACTGTCCCTTAAGCGGACGCAATGCACTAATATCCGCAGCAGTCAGCTTGCCGTCCAGTTCTTCATACGGGAGGAACCCCGGGAGGTTCAGAAGACGTTGCTGGAGCTTGGGATAAATGGCGATGGACTGCACGCTTGATTCAGCAAGCGTAGCAAAAGAAAACGCGGGACTGATGTCTCGAAGATAGTAATAGATCATGTCCCGATCTTCCATGTTAGTATCGCGCAAATAATCGATTAGAGCCGCGTTATTCTGGTAGATGGTTTGAAGAGATTCAATTTTGCCTAGGGTTGCCTCTGCATTCCCACCAATCTGTTCGAGATTTTTCTGGTTTGCCTGCTGATATTGTGTCAGTAGCTTGTCATACAGCTGTACATATAGAAAGATGAAAAAAAACAAAAAGGGCAATACTATCAGAAGGACATATCCAATAAACATTTTGGTACTGATACGCATCTTCATCGTCCTTCCTCCACCTCAAGTGATCGCGACACAAGTGAAAAAAGATATGGCCCGGAGGTCCACTATTCATGGACCCGCGGGCTAATCAATGCTTTCTAAAGGTTATTTCTTGGTCAAGCTGTCATACTTCTCTTTGTAAGGTCCGTACTGCGCATTTGCCCAGCTTTCCAGTTTATCGATTCCCATTTTATCAGCTTTCATCAGTAGATCATCGAATGCCTGATTCGCTTCATTCTCATCCTTTGCCAGATATACTTTGGTAATCTCCGTTTTGATCATATTATCTATATTCGTTTTAATAATTTGCTCTGGAGAATCAGTATCGGGAGCAATCATGCCGATGGCAGGGTTGAACGAAATAATTTTGTCATACTCCTCGCCCTGTCTCGTCGTTTCGGACCCCTCCTTATACGATGTGAGCGCCATGCCTACACCAGATTCCCAAGGTACTCCCCACCAGTAAACCCCTTTATTCTTAATGGATTCAAGATCATTGTTATCATATTTGAATTCTGGATAACCTTTGTCATTCCACGTCCAGTCCTGGTTCTCTATGCCCCACTCACCCAGTCTCCAACCTTCCTCTGTAAACATATATTCGAGCAGCCGTACCGAAGCTTCAACATCTTTGTTATTCTTCGTTACATAGACTCCCAGACCACCGGTGCCCGTACTGACAATCTTCGCTTCAGGCCCAAGAGGCTCGGCAAGCTGCACGAACGGGTACTTGCCCTTGCCATCCGCATTCAAGCGATCTGCTGCAGCATAGGTCCAGGTATAAGCAAATCCTTTATTTGCAAGCATCATTTGTTCTGTTTCCGATTCATTCTTATAGGCAAAGTTCTCGCTTGATACGAAACCATTGCGGTAGAGACTATTCATATACAGGGCGGATTTACGCAAAGCATCCTGTTTCAAGTAATAAACAAGCTTACCCCCTTCATCTACAAACCCGCCTTGGGCTCCAAATTGTGTATCAAAATAGGGTCGCAGCCAGTTTGGATTCAGGATCAGAGGCGTCATCTCCGGGTGCTTCTGCTTCACCTGCAAGAAGACACTGTTCAGGTCATCCAAAGAATGGATTGGAGGGTTACCGATTTCATCCAGAATATCTTTGCGCATAGCAAGTCCGGCCGTCATCATATGGGCGTATGGATCGGCCTTCCATTCCGCTTCGGTAGAAAAGTCATTGCGAATGGCGTAATAGTTTCCATCACTTACCGTATTAACAAATTCCTTTACCGGATCAAATTTTACATTCGGTGCATATTGAGGGAAGATTTCATTGTACGGAAGCGAGAGCTTACTGTCAGACATCAGCTTGAAATTGAAGGAGACCACAAGATCGGGCAGGCTGCCTGACGCTACCATTAGGGCAAGCTGCTTATCGTCGGTTGCAACGGTCACTTTTGGCTTTACGCATGTAGCCTTCGTAATAGCCTCGGGTATCTCGCCAGACCAGTCCTGGAAGGGATACCATGTAGCATCGACAAACATGTCAAGCTCAACCGGATTTGAACATTGTCCTGGTACGTTCCCTTCGCTATTGTTCGCAGAGGGACTGGTTCCTTCTTCCGCAACACTGCTGGTGCCGCCGTTGCTTTCGCTTGAGCTGCATGCCAGTGTGCCTCCAATCAGTAATAACGCGACTGCTAGAAGTGCTGACTTTCTATACCGTTTCACCATTGTTCATACCCCCATTAGATGTGATTATATCTAAAGCATCTTCAGGACAGATCAGCCTCTAAAATGCCCTAAAACCACGTAATACGCCATGACCATCCATTATCCCTTAACGGAGCCAAGCATCATGCCTGATACGAAATGCTTCTGTAAAAATGGATATACCCCCAGGATGGGCAAAATCGAAACGACCATTGCTGTCGCTTGAATAGAGAACGGCGTGACATGTGTTCGAGACATAGCAGCATTCGCAGCCTCGCTGGCTCCAGAGGCTACCATAGATTGGTTAATGACCTGCATCATTCGATAGGTGAGTGTACGCAGGTTCTCATTTTGAACAAAATAAGCCGAATCCAGCCAGGAATTCCAATGTCCGGAGCCAATAAAGAGACACATGGTTGCGATGAGCGGCATCGACACGGGAAGCATGATGCGAATAAAAATGCTCACCTCGCTCGCCCCGTCAATCCGTGCAGACTCGCCAATCTCCTCAGGAATCTCATTAAAAAACGAGATGGCGATGAGCAGGAAGAACAAGTTGAGCATACCCGGGATGACATAAACACCAAACGTATTCATGAGCCCAATGCTCCTCAGCACGACATAATAAGCAATCAGGCCGCCCGAAAAGTTCATGGCAAATATGATGATAAAAAAATAGGATTTCCGGAACATAAGCTCCTTGCGAGCCAAGCCGTAAGCGACCAGACAGGTGAACAACACGCCAAGCGTCGTTCCTACAACCGTTCGCAGGATGGACATGCCAAACGCCTTCAGCCACTTGGGATCATTCAAAAAATAGCTGTAGTTCTCAAAAGTAAATTGGCGTGGCCATAGATACATACCGCCGCTTGCCGTATCTGCCCCGGAATTGAAAGTAATGATAAGGATGTAATAAAACGGGTACAGCGTAAACAGAATAATGAGCATCAATAGAATGAAAATGACCGAATCCAGTACCCAGTCCTCCAAAGACCGCTTTTTTCCCTTCCGTATGATGATCCGCTCCTTTCTTTTTATCATCAGAACAATCCGGTTCCGGAAACACGTTTGGCGATATAGTTACTGGAGAAAATAAGAATCAGCGAAATAACGGATTGTGCCAAATCAATCGCGGTTGCAAAGGAAAAACGTCCTTGTGCAAGACCGACGTTAAACGCATAGGTCTGAATGATCTGTGAACGTTCTACATTGAGCGCATTTCCCAGAAGCATCGACTGCTCAAAGTTGGATCCCACCAGTCCGCCTCCAAGGATGCTGCCAATGGTAAGAATCAGAACGACAATCGCAGCCCCCTTCAAGCCCGGCAACGTAATGTGGAAAATCCGTTGCATTCTCCCCGCACCATCTATTTCTGCTGCCTCATAGAGTGCAGGATCAATTCCGGCAAGCGCGGCAAGAAAAATAATGGTCCACCAACCTGCTTCCTTCCAGATTGCCGTCGAAACGGCCAACGTATAGAAGGAGTCCGGATCAGTCAATACCTGAATCGGTTCCTTGATCACATGCAGAGCAAGCAAAAGATCGTTAAATATGCCATACCCGGAAGAAAAGAATGCGTATGCAATCCCCGTCACGACAACCCAGGAAACAAAGTGAGGCAAATAACTGACGGTCTGCACAAATCGTTTAAATACCACATTGCGAACTTCACTGAGCATGATTGCAAATAGAATCGGGATTGGATACGAGAAAAGCACCTTTAGAATGCTTAACCACAACGTGTTCCTGACAAGACTCGGAAAATTATAATCGTCCAGCAGTTCCTTGAAATGAGATAGTCCCGCCCAAGGGCTGCTGAATATCCCTTCGATGCCTGTCGAGATGTTGTAATCCTTGAATGCAATGATGATGCCGAACATCGGGATATAGCTGAAAACAAGCAAATACAGAATACCGGCTCCAACGAAGACATGAAAGGGAAACTGCTTTCGTAGCAATCTTGAATACGCTTTCTTTTGAATAAGGACCCCTCCTTCAACTCAACCTTATCGTTACTCCAATTATAAAGTTCGAATGAACCGCATGAAAACGGTCCATTTCCAATAAAGGAGGGTTCTTTTTCAAATGGAAAGTCAATCGCGATTTATAATAACATCCTTCTTGTCAAATCGGTTAAAAAGCAGCTAGTCTTACCTGCCTTCAAAGATGACGATCTGAAACGTCTCAAAACGCCCGGAAACGAGTTGATCAACGGAATTGTGTCGGGAACCGTCGCATAGTGATTTGCCAGTGTTGTACACCGTCAATCACATTATCACTGGGATCTGGTCCGTCAACTTCGGTCTAAGCTCATGCCTCACGCACTACAATTGAATATGCTCCGGTGTAGTAACGCCCATGTAAAACCCAAGAAAATAAGAAACAGTTTGTGCATATACATTGTTCCTAATTATTTGCATTATTTCAATGCGATCAACCCGTAATTAAGGGCTAATCGCCTCTAAGAATTGTGCATTACTAGCTTTTCTCAATCTTTCGGAACGTGGATGGTGAAACACCTTTCCAATTGCGAAAGGCCTTGCTGAAATGATATTCATCATGATACCCGCACTGTCTTGCGATTCTTTTAAACGTGTAGTTCGTATAAGTCAGATAACGTTCAGACTGACGTAGTCTCACCTCAGTTAAGTATTCCTTGGGAGATTGTCCAATATGACTCATAAACATTTTACGAAGATAAGATTCGGATATGGCATATTTGCTTGCTATTTCTCGGATGTATAATTGTTCCTCAAACCGTGTCTCTAGTTCTTCTTTTATCTTAAAAATAATGGAAGTTGTGTTTCCCGGTTCAGAAAAATGATCCGGGCGATGCAATATAGCAAGTAGTTTCAAAAGCAAAGCACAACTTTCCATCTCGCGATAGTGATTTCCCAATAACCACGATTCCGTGATTTCATTAAAAGCATGATCTAGTCGTAAGGCTCGCTCTGAATGATATCTGCTGAAAAATGGAATGTCCATCCGATGAATAGGTTGAGGTAACTGCCACTCGGGCGTTTGATATGAAACCGCACAACAGTCAAACAAAATCATACTAATGGTCAAAGGCGACTCCTTAGAACTTTCCATCTTCATCTGTGCGCCAGGTTCCATATAAAATAACATTCCCTGAAGTACCTCGTAAGTTTGATCTTCAGTATGGAACATTCCCTTACCTTCATGAATCCAATAAAAGGTGTGTACAGACGTATTGTTGCGAATATCCGACCAATCCATCGGTGTCTGCTTCCGTGAGTTCCATACGATTCGAACTACCAAATCTAAGGGATTATACATTTCGTTCAACCTCCTACCCAGACTATCCTACATTGTTTGTCGATGTAAATAAACTCAAATTTGGAGCGATTTATACATGCTTAAGATCGAATTGACCATGGATAACCTCTTCCCAATTCGTTAACTTAAATGTATTACCGCACATTGTATTGGACATGGGAGGATTTTAAAAAATGATTAGACTTTTTGATACGCATCATACTCGGATCAGCACTGAACTTGAAGGTCTGTGGGAGTTTTCTCCCGTAGATAACATAGGCGAACGACCTAAAGAATTTCCTTTTAAGCTACCTGTTCCAGGATGCTGGGAGAGTCACCCTCATTTTGGCACCTACAGAGGGAAAGCTGTATATCGAAGAGTAATTTCGGTATCCAGTCAGACCCATATCCGGTTGGAATTCAAAGGGGTGAGTCATACGGCGCATGTCTATTTTAATGGGGAGTTTGTTAAAACCCACTACAACGCTTATACATCATTCGAAGTTATAATCCCCAATGCTATTTCTGGAGAACATGAAATTTTAGTGTATGTTGACAACTCCTTTAGTGAGGCATCTGCGCTACATTTCCCTAATGACTATTACACTTATGGTGGACTTATTCGCCCTGTTGTTTTGGAAGAAATAAGCGATTTGTACATTGAGAATATAATGTTTACTCCCCTACGGCAAGAAAATCAGTGGAATGGACGATGGAAAGTGATGATTCGCAATATCAGCCAATTTCCCCAACAAGTTCAGGTTATTGGAGAACTTGCGGGAATAAAATCTATTCTAGGAAGCTGTGAGGTAGGGCCTGGGGGACAAGCAGAACTTATCCAAACGGTATCGTATCCGAATGTGTTGGAGTGGTCTCTTGACCATCCAAGTCTCTACCAGTTGCAAACCAAACTCATAACAAATGAACGACTAGTAGATGACTTGGTGGACAGGATTGGATTTAGAGAAATTACTATCTCAAACGGACAGTTACTTTTAAATGGGCATAAACTCAAGCTAAAAGGTGTTAATCGACACGAAGATCATCCCATGGTGGGATGCTCATTTCCTTTATCGCTCATGGTAAGAGATTTGGATCTAATTGAAGAAATGGGATGCAATGCAGTCCGGACGAGTCATTATCCGTATGACGAAAGGTTCCTTGATTTATGTGACGAGCGAGGGATTGTGATTTGGGAAGAGAACCACGCTAGAGGATTGAGTCTGGAACAAATGCGTAATCCCAATTTCGCGTGGCAGAGTGAGCAAGTAACTCGGGAAATGGTCGAACAACACTTTAATCATCCCTCCATCATCATTTGGGCTATATTAAATGAATGTGCCAGCAATACGGAGGAAGGCAAAGTCCATTATGCCAAACAACTGACCATCATTCGCGAATTAGATTCTAGTCGCCCGCGTTCTTTTGCATCTCATCACAGAGATCAGGAACTGTGCTTTGACCTTGCAGAAATCGTATCATTTAATCTTTATCCCGGTTGGTATACGGACGAAAAGCCTGAGGAATTAGCTTTGGAAGCCATTCAGTGGGCCAATAAACTGGGTGGTGCAGGCAAACCCATTATCATGAGTGAATTTGGTGCAGATGGGTTTTATGGCTCTCGAAGTAGTAACCGGGAAAAAGGCTCAGAAGAACGGCAAGCTGACATCCTGCGCAATTGCTTAAATGCTTATCAAGCATCAACAGATATTTGCGGCATGTTTATATGGCAATTTAGTGATTGCAGAGTGACTGAAGGAGAAGGGTGGTTGCTGACTCGCTCCTGCACACGGAATAGTAAAGGACTTGTGGATGAATATCGCAGGCCAAAGCTTGCGTATGACGTTGTGCGCTCCATTTATAAAAGCCAAGACAAAAAGTAAGATAACCATTATGTTTACAATGCAATAAACTTTGCTGGAATAGACAGGTGCTCTGGATCAACAGGAGAAAATAATCCCGATATATGATATTTGTAGCGCAGGCGTGATCCATCCTTCAATAATGCACTTTAAATATATAACATAGGGCTATTTTGCAGAATTGACACATTCCGTCCTGCAAAATAGCTTTCTTGTATGATTACTTTATTTTAAGCGATTGTAATTTACGTGTTAGAATTTGGAATCAATACGCGCAGTTGTCCGCCATCCAGTGATAACCTAATCTGGCCCTTTATATCCGGAATGATCTCCTTATTTCTTGTATCCATCAACGTGTGTTTATACCTCAGCTCAGTTGTTACACATTCGTCACTCGTGTTGACAACTAATATGGCCTCTACACGATCCAATTTCCTGATCTGGTAAGCTAACGCATGCTTTTCCGAGCACCGAATCGGTTTAATTTGCAGGCCTTCGCCACCTGTTGGATGAGCAAATAAAACAGTCAGTAGTGGTTCATTGCGTCCAGCTTTTATTCTCAGATAGTTCAGCTGTGACTTTCCTTCCACCAATGGTGCAATGGGATAACTTCTTCCCCACTCTTGGATGATATCAGCACACTGAGGAAGCAGACTGATTGTTTCTAAATCCATACCATAATGCCCGATGGATAAGGCACGCTGACCTTCAATGGACGTTGATTTAGCCGCTAAAGGCAGATTCATTCTCGTCCCTTCTTCCGCATTCCGGATCACATCCCATAAAATCAAAGCATCCAGTCCATTTTTCATATATGTAATATGACGAGTATGGTTGCCTGCTCCTGTTGGACTCTGAATACGTATCGTTATTTCATCCAGCAGATCTGATGTGAGTAGATGCTGGACTTCGCTCACCCGAGGCATATCCACGTAGTATCCATTGTGGCGGAACTGTACTACGCTATGGGATGAAGAGCCTTTATACCAGACGAATGTACTGTCAAAATAACTTTCTACCCCCGGATCGACCACCAGTGGAATCCCATTTACATACCAGATAAAGGAAGCTTGGTCATGGTGTCCATGCCCTACAGGTGTCCGGCTTGAGATCACCGACAGATACCCTTCATCCGGACAATTAAAGTTCTGGCGGAAAAGATATAAGCCAATATCTTCGAAACTTTGCGATATCAAATGTAGTGTTTTTGAATCTGAGGCCAAAGTATCGATGCTAGATGGCATGAAGAAGTTTTCCAGCATATTCGATTCCACGCCGAATCCGCATAACGGCTTTCCAGCTCTTATCCAGGTCTCATATACCTGTGCACCAAGTTCTGGATCAGATGAGATGATCTCATCCACATACAGCCCAAGAACGGCGAAGCCGCCTCCGTTATCGAGCGTGTGATCTCCGAAGTTAGGTGTGCTGATTTTGTTGTCAAAAAACACATAGGGCGGCGTTTGTACCGACAACGCATATTTGAAGGTACTGCTGAATCGAGTACCTTGAAACCAGTTCTCTCCGGTCATATGGCGAAGTGTCTTGGCGAATGTACCATAACGCTGGATGACAGCGAACAGATAACGGATTGACTCCGGCCAGGAGCCATCCTCGTTAATGTGATAGTCCAGCTGGCCCTTCAGGATTAACCTGGCATTATCCAGCCATTGTCTTGCATGTGGCATCTCCGGAAATGCCAGTGCGAGCATCGCCGCTCCTGCCGCCATGTCTGTATGCCAGTTACTGGTTCCCTGCTGGGCGCGATAAGCTCCAAGTTCTGTTCGATCACGCAGATCCATCAGATCACGGATCAGATAATCCAGTTGAGCCATCATCCGGTCGTATTCCTCCTGTAAGAATACATTCGCATCCCGGATCAGTGAATACGAGGTGGCAATCAGCGTAGTGACACGTCCGATCTGTACTGCACCGTATGCATCCAGCCCGTCAGGACGTACATTATGAACAAGCCAGGACTCCACTCCCTGACAATAATCATTAAGCAACCATAGTAGCTGCAGTTTTACTTTTTCTGCATAACTCCGCTCGCCAGTCATGGCATACATCAGCGCATCCGCCTGAAAAGATACCGTAAGCTTAAGCTCTGGATTGCCCGGTAGTGATTTCTTGTTATGAATGCCGTGGAAAGAACCCACTTCTCTGCCGACTGCATCCTTGAATGTGAGCACAGCCTGAACACCCTCTTTAAACTTTCCTTCGACCTTTGCAAAATACGTGAGTGTATGGTTCACTCCCCCTTGTAGCGGGATATCCTTGTCATAAATCCAGGCCCCCTCGTCTCCTGACGTCGGGTTTTCCAGATAAATGGAATGACTGCCATCCTGCACATATTCCTCGCGGTCTTCCCAGTGCAATACTGGTTTTCCCTTGATTGCCACAGGCGTCCAGTGGTTCGGAAGCTGGTTCCCTTCATTGAATCCACTATTTTCAATTTCCAAATTGGCATCATGTGCAGGCAGAATGCTTACACGATCAATCCAGACATGACCCAGTTTGTCATGCTCCTCGTTGTCTTCTGAAGGAAGAACGAAGGCAAGAGATGCCGATGCTGCATTTTCTGGCGGGGTGAAGGTAAGCAGTCGCGAGCGAGTCCACAAGCCGAATTGTTTATTCAGCAAAGTCCAGTCCGGTTCGTCCTGCATCACGGAAGCGTACGATTGCAGATCAGCCAGACTTCTCCGTTCAGACCATTCTCTGACCTTCTGAAATTCACGTTCGAGCTCGTCGTTGCGTACCGTTTTTTCGCGAAGTTCGGTCAATCCCTGAGTGGTGAAAAATAAATTCCACTTTCCGTGCAAATCGCTTCGTAAAACCCGGCTGTGCCTAAGATGACGCATAGCGTTGAGAAGACGAACCAGTGCACTGCCAGACTCAGACACCTCTTCTGTCTTTAGCTGTGAGAGGGCTAAGCATTCCGCATTGGACAATTCCTGCTGTACTTGCTGATAAGCTTCGGGGTCAACCTGTCCCAGTTCGCTACCGGGCTTTTCATTCGCCAGGATTTGCTTAGCTCGCTGGCATATTTCTCTTACTTTTTGCTGCCAAACATCCTCCTGCACCTCATCCCAGAACAGTTCAATCAGAGGTCTTTTCTGTTGTTCCGGGTGGTTACAGGTGTAGAATCCGCAAGGTAGCTCTCCCTCTCCCAGGGTCAGTGCCAGCTGCAGCTTTCCTCCCTTCTCCATGGAACGAATGACATACTCGGATAGATCGGCATAACTGAAACCTTCAGCGAAGCCTAGTTGGAACGAACGTAGATACTGATCCGCAGAGGGCTGCATCTTCGGTTGTCGTTCAATTTGGCGGTAAGTCAACTGCTCCAGTGTCTGGAAGTGATGATTTGAATGTTCTAAGGCATAAAGATCTACGTTTTTCCCATCGGTATGATGATTATCAAGTCGCAGACGGGCATGACGAAGCCTGCGTTGACCTAGAGAAGGCAAATCGAATGTCAAATAGGCTATGCTGCCTGACTCCAATTCTACAGCTAGGAGGTCACCCTGTGACAGATCTGCTGTACTCTCGTTTACACATCCAATGGAAGATGCGTATACCTTCTCCGTCTCATAACAGTCTGCCATAATATGCTGATAGGTGTACCATTCTATAGCAGGTCTGAGCCCATAGGTGCCCATGTTATAGCTGGGTGCCATCGTACAATGTTCGGTCACGGCCTGTATATCCTCATCCGGTCGTGGCTCAATAAAAGCGCGATTACGGACAAATGGTGCCGTATACGTCCCATTCAATGCCGCCTCTGCTAGTGTAATCTGATCCGTCAGGGCTACCTTTGCACCTTCTGTGTATTGCTCTGCGTCTATTAGCAGTGTCACCCGGGCTTTGAATACAAGACGGGTAAGCTCTCGTCGATACGTTGAATATTCAAGCAGGTTATTCTCTTCATTGATGACTCGGTTCGAACAATGTACCCTGCTCAGGAATTGGTCCATTCCTTCGAGTAGATGGTAGATGTTATTCTTCTCTCGCTGTGTTTGTTCTTCTGCCTCCACCAGTGTGACAATGGTTTTCCAATCGTTTTCAGCATATTGTCCCGGTTCAGTTCCCACCACCGCGCGTTCTACCCAATCTTTGGCCAATGTCAGCACAGAGCCGGTTTCCTGCGTTTTCACCATGATTACTAATTCCTTCCCTTAAACATATTTGCCGTTACACCTCTTCGGACAATAAGGCAATAGCCCAAGGCCCGATGTTAAAATCGAGTGTTAGTCTACCGTTGCTGTCAGCCGTAAATTGCCTCTCGTTCAATTGATCTGCATAGGCAATCAGCTGTTCGGTCTGCTCTCTGCTCGGGGAATTTGGACTACCCATCTCATTCCACAACTGCACAGCAACGCCATGGTCGCGATCGACGGTTCTCAATACATATTGCGCCCCCGGAGTAACTTGCTCCACGACCACATTAAACGATCTGCTGCTCCCAAAAGACTGTGCTGTTTGCGCTACGGTCTGATCAGGATATACGGACATGGGTACCGTCCCTTTATAGTCTTCGGGATAGTTGTAAAACAACCCGCGAAGTTCTCCGTTATCTGTGCGAGTAATCACCGTACCTTCACTTCGTGCAAGTTCATGCTCTCCAAGTTGATTCAGAAATGAATAAGCATGGAAGGTTGGTTTCGGTATACCTTGCAGGTTCAGCATTCCGAATCCGCCATGAAAAGCCGCCGGCCCTGCGCCAACTTCTTCAAAGACATCTGTGAATACCCAGTAAGACAAGGAGTCGATCAGGTTAGACACTTCAAGATTCGTCTTGACCACATACGCGGCTGCGGGCAAATAGTCATGACTGCAATCTCGCGAAGAAGGACTGCTGCTCCATTCGGTGAGATGGATTTCGACATCTGGATAAGCGCTGCTTGCGATCACACGTTTCAGCCATTCAATATCATCTCTGGTGGAACTGGCATGTCGGGACCTTCCTTGAAACTCACCATGTCCATCCAGAGCAAAGTCTGTAGGGTATGGATGAGTTGATATAAAATCAACCGGAAGTTTCTTTCGCTCACAAAAAGCGAGGAAATCCTCGATCCAGACCCCTTTCCATTCAAGCGAGTCCAGGTCTTCCGTCACCAGTGTTAAATGGGTGGAGATATCTTCTAATTCGCCATCGAATCTAGCATCCGGAACAAAATTGCTCGTAGCCGGTCCACCGACACGAAGACGGTCATCTATAGCCTTGATTGCTGCGACAGACACTTGATACAACCTGAAATATTGCTCCTTCGTTCCATCCCAGAATGCACTCAGGTTCGGCTCGTTCCAGACCTCGAAGTACCAGTTCTTTACTTCCTCAAGACCATATCGCTGGGTCCAATGTTCAACCAGTTTTGAGATTAAATTTGCCCATTTGGCATAATCATTCGGAGGTGAAATATTACCTTTCCACCAAAATTGAGTTCGTTCCGTGGACGCTAGATCTATTGGCATAAAGCCAAATTCAACAAAAGGACGAATCCCCTGATCCAGCATCGCATCAAAAAGTGCGTCAACATACTGGAAATTGAACACTTCCTGTCCATCAACGATCTTGTATACATGCATATCATCGTGAAGCAAACCATGGAATCGTAAGTATCGGAATCCCCCATGCTTCACTGCCTTGAACAAGTGGCTCTGCCAGTCTGCACGAAGCCCTTCATTGGCTCTGCCTGCCCCAACACACGCAGACCATATATGATTTAGTGGTTTTGATTTTCCCTGAAAATTAATATTCATTCATACCCCTCCGTTATCTATTCGTTTTCGTATTGTAATCATGCGTATTGTCCAGTGTAATCAGATACGGTATCTACCGAACAGCTCATAAGTGTATCCTGCTTCCAGTTCCAACGTTATCGGCTCGCCGTTTGTGTTTATATCGTCGGACAGGTTAGCCCCAGCTCGCTGCTGCTTGATCTCGTTAATCTGATGTGCCTGAATACTGCACATCCCGGTCTGTGTAGCTGTAATGCTGCCGTTTAGACGTCCGTCTGCAAACCATTCGATGTTCACGGTATAGCCACCACGCGCCTTCAGCCCCTTTACTTTCCCCTCAGACCACGCCGGAGGCAGAGCCGGGAGAATCGACAACGTTCCGGTGTGACTTTGCAATAACGCTTCAGCAATACCTGCTGTCGCACCAAAATTGCCATCAATCTGGAATGGCGGATGATTATCCAGCAGATTCGGTAACGTAGAGTGTTTTAACAGAGATATCAGGTTTTGATAGACTTGTTCTCCATCAAGCAACCGGGCCCAGAAATTAATCAACCATGCTCGGCTCCACCCGGTGTGACCTCCTCCGTTCTCCAGGCGACGTTCGAGTGTTACACGTGCAGCACGACTTAGCTCCGGCGTATTCGTAGGTGTAATACGATTACCAGGATACAGGGCAAACAGATGAGACATATGGCGGTGTCCCGGTTCTGCTTCCTCGTGATCCTCCAGCCATTCCATGATCTGTCCATGCTTCCCGATCTCGATCCCGGGAAGGCGATCTCGTACCGAAACCAGCTGATTTCGGAACTCCTGATCCTTGTTCAATTGAATCGATGCCTCGATACAACCTGTAAATAACTCGTGTAGAATCTGGTTGTCCATGGCCGGACCGTAACATAACGTCCCCTTTTCCCCACTCGGTAGCATGTAGGTATTTTCCGGAGAAACAGACGGATTCGTCACCAGTCTCCCATCCGGAAGTTCACTCAGATAGTCGAGGAAAAAGACAGCAGACTCTTTCATCGTTTCATAAGCCCGTCCCAGAAATGGCAAATCGCCACTGTACAGATAATGCTCCCACATATGAAGACATAGCCAGGCCGCGCCCATCGGCCAATGTGTAGCTGGCATATACGTATCCTGTGGAGCGGTGTCTGCCCAGATGTCCGTATTATGATGAGCGACGAACCCTTCACATCCATACATGACTTTGGCCGTGTGTCGCCCAGGCTCTCGCATCCGTTCAATCAGATCGAACAGAGGTTCGTGGCATTCAGACAGGTTGCATAATTCGGCTGGCCAATAGTTCATCTGGGTATTGATATTTATCGTATACTTACTATCCCATGGCGGCGTAAGATGTTCATTCCATATACCCTGCAAGTTGGCGGGCAATGATCCGGGCCGACTGCTCGCTACGAGAAGATAGCGACCGAATTGAAAATACAGACCCACCAACCCATGATCCGATTCTCCCGCCTGTACACGTTCCAGTCGTGCGTTGGCAGGCAGATGCTCCAATTCCTTATCTACTGGACCTAACTGGAGTGACATCCGATGGTATAATGCCTGATAATCCTTCCGATGCCGTTCTTTTAACGTATCTATGGAATACTTAGTAAGCTGTAGCAGACGCGTATCACATTCCTCTAGCGGTTGATCGTAGCGAAATGATGTTGCCGCGGTAAGTGATATGAAGACTTCATCCGCGTCTTTCACCAGCAAGGTTTCCCCCAGGATCTGTACTGAACCTCCAACCGTCTGTACCTGTATGGCTGCCGCGTAGTTGACTCCGCCCCCGCCTGTACTTCCATGCATCGCCATAGAGTTGTCTCTTAGGCGAATCATTCCATCCATATGACGTTTGCGTACACCTCCGGACAGCTGCACATCCACATGGATGCTTCCTGGCTGTTCAGCTGTCAGATGAATCATCATTGCATTGTCAGGATAACTAGTGAATATTTCCCGCCGATGTGATATTCCGTTCTGAATATAAGTTACCGCAACATGTCCTTCCTCCAGATTCAACTCACGGCGGTAAGACTGAGGTGCATTAATCTTCCCTGGCAATGCATTTCGAAAGGTTAACGTCAGTTCACCCAAAGGCAGATAGTGACGCTGGGATTCAGGAACTCCCGAAAGGGAAAGCAATGCAAGACGTTCAGCTTCCTGAAGATGCCCCTCCATAAGTAAGTCACGAATATTTCCCAGATGTGCAGCAGCATCCGGATTGTTCCGATCCGTAGGCCCGCCATACCATAAGCTATCCTCATTCAATTGAATAACTTCCTTCGTGATGCCACCATAGACCATTCCCCCCAACGTACCGTTACCAATGGGCAGACATTCGTTCCATTCTTTCGCTGGCTCGTCGAACCATATCGCAGATTGATTACTGTAGGCGTTTTCCATGACCATGCTCATTTTCCAGCTCCTCTCCATATGTTGTGACTATCATGCCTATTCATCTTCTTTGAAGATCGGTTTCAGCCACAGTTCGAAGGTGAATGCTTTGTCATCCAATCGATAAACATCCAGCAATTGCGGACCAACGGACGATGAACCCACGCCACTCATTTTATAATCCAGCTGAACGACCGTTTCCTGTCTCGGTTCAAGATCATACGTATGTGAAGCAGTAGCTAGATCTTCAGGTGTATAGTGTGATGCATTGAAAGAGAAGGGCTGGGAAGAAGCAAATTTCATACCCATACCGAGCAAATTTGTAACCATCGCCCATTCCGTTCCAAAGCGAGACCCATTCTCCTGTGGCATTACATAATCATCCGCGAAGAGATCATTTACGCGTGTAAGATATCTGCCTTTGCGTGCGCTCCGATGTTTATCCAGATAGCTTTCATGTGGTCCATACCCGTAATATTCAACTTCCTCATTCCCGGCAGGCATGATCCATTCCAGTCCGAACCTCGGCAGATAAGGGAAATTCTCACGTACATTCACACGGGTTTGCAATTGGATTACACCGTTGTGTTGCACATTCCAGATCGCCTCACCATGCAGAATCGGATACCGATCTGAAGCGCCTATAGAGTACTTTACACTTAGGGACACACCGTTTTCCGTTTGCTCCCAAGTTGTTCCATATATTTTCGTTTTGGCACGGTCATACCCTTCTTCACGCCATTTGCCCAGAATATAGGTATCGTTATCAATCGGTGCACGCCAAATGTGGAAACGAAGCGGTTTCTCAAGCATCTCCAGCCCTTCCCGTGTAATACTGGAAAAAGCTCCTAGATGCAGATTGAATTCATACCGATATCCATGACCTGTCATCACTAATGTTCCTTGATGCTCATCCGCATGAACATGGCGATAATCTATGGGTTTGGTCGTAATCTCCTCCTGCATTCGGGCAAGGGATTGAGTTTCATGAATGATGAACTGGGCAAAAGCGACCTCATACCCCATACTCGCCCAAGTGGTCTCCTGATTGTTCCAGAAGGACAGGGTCAGCTCCGCCGCCTGACCGTTCAATGCGGTAAAGTCATACGGAAGCGAAATACGCTGCTCACTTCCGGCTTGTGCTTCAAGCTGCCAGATTTGTCCCTGCTTTACAGTGACGCCATCCGATGTGATTTTCCAGTGTAGTCCAATATGAGACAGGTCTACAAAGTCATGACGATTGATCACGCTGAATGACCCCTGCGTCAGATCTATAGCTTCTACACGAATTGGAGCATGAATCTGCTTCAGCTCGATCAGACCTGAGTGTGGCTTTCGATCTGGCGAGACCAGGCCATCAATACAGAAGTTGCTATCATGGGGAGAATCTCCGAAATCTCCACCATAGGAATAGTAGGATTGACCATCCACTGTCTTGGAAGCAATTCCGTGATCAGACCATTCCCATATGCATCCGCCCATGAGCTGCGGGTGTGCATAGATGAGATCCCAATAGTCCCCAAGATCCCCACAGCTGTTACCCATGGCATGGCTGTATTCACATAGGAACAACGGCTTGTGGCTGTTCTCATCTTCGATATACTTACGTACTTCATCGTAGGTAAAGTACATCTTGCTTTCTACATCCAGTGATTGGGTATTGGGATGTCCTCCAAATTGCGCAGCGGTTCCTTCGTAATGCACCAGTCTGGACTCATCGCGGCTTCGAATCCATTCGGCCATAGCGATATGATTATCGTGATATCCTGATTCATTACCCAGTGACCACATGATGACTGAGGCCTGATTCTTGTCACGCTCTACCATGCGAACCGCGCGTTCTAGGAATGCTTCTTTCCATGTTGGATCAGCTGAGAATTGTTGGTAACAGCCATCTTTGAAATTACCCGCTTGGCCAATGCCATGGCACTCCAGATCCGCTTCATCAATGACATACATACCGAACTCATTGCATAATTCCAGGAAACGTGGGTCATTGGGATAGTGAGCTGTCCGAATCGTGTTGATATTGTATTGCTTCATTAATTTGATATCCTCGATCATCGCTTCCATCGGAATGGTCTGCCCCAGCTCCGGGTGGGAATCATGCCGATTGACTCCCTTGAGCTTGACTGCTTTGCCATTGATCCGGAATACGCCTTCATGCACATCTACCGTTCGAAAACCTACAGAAGAGAGAATCACTTCATCCCCTGCTGTCAAATATAAATCGTACAGGACCGGATTCTCTGCACTCCACATCCCAGGTTTCTCCACGTCCAGTTTTAACGCACCTTTGTCTTCAATTACACCATCGGCTGCTGCAACCAGCCTGCCTGAGGCATCTTTAAGTTCAGCCTTCACGTACAAGCGGCCTGTGGTTTCAATCTCGGACACCAGCGTGACTTGATTACCCGCTGCTGCAAATTGCTGTTTATGAAAAACATCACGAATATGTGCTTTGTCCCGTGCCAATAGGTATACATCCCGATATATCCCTGAATAACGCCACATATCCTGATCTTCAATATAGGTTCCATCACACCATTTGAGTACCATCAAGGCCATACGGTTTAATCCAGGCTGAAGATATTCGGTTAGATTAAATTCTGCCGGTATCCGACTGCCCTGACTGTAACCTACGTATTGACCATTGACCCAAAGATAGAAACAGGAATTCACACCTTCAAAAACAACGAACCTTTCTTTTGTATCCCATTCTGAAGATATTTCAAAATCCCGAACATAAAGACCTGCCGGATTATCATTGGGTACGAATGGCGGATCACACGAAATCGGATAGTTATAATTAATATACTGAAGCTGATCGTATCCGTTTACTTGCCAACAGGAAGGGACTGTTAGATTGTCCCACTCTTTAACATCAAACTTCTTTTGATAAAAAGCTTCATGGACCTGAGCGACACTGGCATGAAACTGAAATTTCCATTGGCCGTTCAACGTCTGGAAATAGGGTGACTTGCCCCTCTTTCGTGTCTTGGCACTCACAGCATCATGATACGGGATGTAGTAGGCTCTTGCTGTCTCCCGATTTACGTGTAGAGTGGTTGGATCTTCCCAATGTTTTGTAATGTTCAGCATATCAACATTCCTCTCTATATGTTCTATGGGATCAACTAGCGATTTCACATTTCAGTTAAGAAGTAAAGCGTTTTCAACAAAATTTTATAAATGCTTGAGCTAAACTAGGGTATCTCAGCATTTTGCATCTTTCACTTCCTCGCAAAAACCTTATCTATGTGTATCCTATATATTTTCCAGTGGCATGAGAAGCCAAAATCCACTTGCAATGGTACCCAAAAACAACTGAATTCCAAAAAAGGCAGAACGCCAGGAGTTGGAATTTCTCCCTAGTGTTCTGCCTTTTTATGATATTGTATGATTCCAATGATTAATTTTGATATTGCTTCTTAAACTCGGAAGGTGTCATGCCTACTTTTTTCTTAAAGACGTCGCTGAAATACGATCGTTCTTCGTATCCAACTTCCATGGCGACTTCTTGAAGCGTTATTCCCTGTAAAATCAAAATTTTTGCCTTCTCAATTCGTTCTTGCACCACAAATTGCAATACCGATTGGTTGGTTACTTTTTTGAACAGGTTGGAGTAATAGCTGGTACTTAGGTGTACCTGTTTGGCATAATCCGCTACGGATGCATTCAGGTGCAGATGTTCTCGAATATAGGCGATAGACTCATTAATGACCACATGTGCAGTCTCTTTCTGCTTCTTGCCTATGTTCTCACAATACATATGACAAATTTCGGCCACGATGGACTGTAACTCGGTCAGTGAATCTGTATCATATGTCAGCTTATGAATCTTGCGATCGAAGAAATGTGGTTCAACTAACTCCAGATCTTCGTTGATGGCATTACGAACGTTGACCATTAACTCAATCCAGAACATTTTGACTTTATCGGGTGTAGGCATGGCCTGACTGTCTTTCCATTCACTAAAAATGCCATCCAGTACCTCATTAATTTTGCTCGTGGCCCCGGAACGAAGCAAGTATACCAACTCACGCTCTTTTTCCGACGAAAATTTCACATAAGTCGCGTGATTCTCAGCATAGATTGGATAAGCGAATACACTGTTACCTCCAGTGTAGAAGTTATAGGACAAGGCATACATGGCCTGCTGATACGTGATGGGTAATTCGTGAATATGCTCGACCTTGGTGCCGACGCCAATGGATATAGAGTAACGCGTGTATCTCTCCACATTCTCTCGGCAGGCTTCAGCGATTTTCAGCATTTCCTCATTGTCTGCATCCGCACGATCGTTCACAATACATACGAACCGGTTAATATCGTCCCTGAACACAACAGCCCCGGTAAATGTACGAATCGTCTCCTCCAAAATATTCTGTAATGAGAATCGCTGTAATTCAACATCACTTACACCGGCCTTATTCGTGTAATAATTATCCATCTCCACGGTAAATACCGTGAAATAATGGTCATTCATGTTGACATTCAGAAAATCCCACTTCTCCTTCACCGTTTCCGGATGGGAAGAATAACGCACCAGTAGATTCAGGTACTCCTGCCTCAACAAGGGCATACTCTCCCGCAATTTCCGTTCCACATCCATGAGATGATGACGACTTTCTTTTTCTTTTTCCAGCTGCACCTTGGCTCTGCATATGGTCTCCAACAATTCATTCGGTGTAAAAGGTTTCAAAATATAATCAAACCCGCCAAGATTGAGTACTTGCTGTGCGTAGCTAAAGTCTGAATATCCGCTGATGAAAATAAGTTTTGCACCCGATTGCTTCGCCTGCTCAATCATTTCAATGCCGCTCAGTTTCGGCATCCGGATATCTGTAACGATAATATCGGGTTGTTTCTCTTGAATGAGCTTTAATCCATCCAGACCATCATACGCGGTACCCACTACTTCTATGGCATAATCGTCCCAAGGCAAGTCATGTGCAATACCATCAACGACAGCAGGAATATCATCGACAATGACCAATGAAAATGTGTGCTTCATCTTAAGATGCCCCCTCGATTTCAAGCGGAATGAGAATTTCGATGCTAGTTTGTATATATGGTGTACTGGTTACATTGAATTCTGCTCTGCTTCCATAGTACAAGGAAAGCCGTTTACCAATATTTTTGAGCGCGAACCCTTCACAATCCGACACATCCAAATGCGGATTATCTGCCTCATGCTCCTGGACGTTGAAGCCTTGACCATTATCAATCACTTTCATCTGCAGGAACTCATTGACAACCGTAACCCTAATATGAATCCGTCCCTCATTTCGATAGTCTTTGAAACCATGCAGGATGCTGTTTTCTACCAACGGTTGCAACAACAATTTTAGCGTGGAAAGCTGCTTAATTTCCTCATCACATTCAATCGTGTATTCAAATAGGCTCGCATAACATAGCTTTTGAATTTTCAAATACTGAGTTACGTGCTCCAGCTCCTTCCCCACCGTTGTAAGCTCTTCCCCATTGTTTAATCCGACACGGAACAGAGCCGATAAGGACATAATCATCTCTCGGACTTCTTCTTGTTTGTTGGAGTGAGATTTCCACAGGATGGTATTTAACGTATTATACAAAAAATGCGGATTCATCTGAGCCTGCAACGCCTTCATCTCGGCGATTCGCTCGGCATGTTGTGCATCCAGTCGCTGCCTGGTAAGAAGTTCAATCTGATCCAGCATGCTGTTAAACCTGAAGCCGACATGAGTGAACTCATCTTTGTATTCCCCTTGAAAACGAACGGACCAATCGTTATGCTCGACCTTTTTCATGACGGATTGTAATTGATTTAATGGACGCAGCAGTAAACTTGTTAATTTTCGTGATACCAGCAATGCCAATAGACCGAATATAACGATGACACTGATCGTGACGAGTTGAATCAAACGGACATCTTTCAAAAGTACATTTCGTTCAGTAAGGTGCACAATTAACCAGTTATCCGGAAAAGCCACCGTGGAATAATTCACCAGATAGCGAATATGGTTGACCGTATATTCAAAATGTCCCTTATTATCCTTCAATCGGCTTCTGAAATTAGAGTCGGCGGCCAGTTGACTGGAGAGGGAATCGGCTTCAAATGCTAGTTTTCCGTTCTCGGTAAATACAACAGGAATGGCATCTCCACTGTTTTTGAGCAAGTACTCCTTCAAGGCACTCTCACTCACATCAACGACTATATGTGTATCTGCCGGTGCATTCTGTACGATAGGCACAAACATCAAACTGAGTACGTTCTGACCAGTTCTAAACAGATCATCTGGATGTGATTCCACCCATCCTGGAAGATGTCCCTTTTCTAAAAAAGGATAAACGTTGCTCTCTGAGAATGGAATTCCCCCAGTGCGATTATCCGGGTTAGAAAAGTACTCGCCAACAGGAGTGTTAACCAAGATAGACGTGATGCCTGGCTCAATGAGCTTCATTTGAAAAATAGGCGTTTGCAGTGACTGATTCAACTTGAAATGATCATAATAGCTGAGTTCTCCGCCCTTTGCCGTTTCCTTAAGCAACTGATTAAACTGATCGCTGGACATAAAAGTCAGCACGGCAAGCCGAATTTTGCGCAGTTTTTCCTCCAAAGATTGCGCTGATTTATCGATAATCCCCTGATTAAGGGAATACGATTTGTTCTCCAGTACCCGGGAGGCAATAAGATAAGATGTTCCTCCGCAGACAACTACAGCAATCATCGTAAACAAAATTAGTGATAATTGTATGCGCTCTCGGAATGTAGTTGAATATAGCCATTTTTTCATATTCATTCTCCCGATAATCAATAATTCATAGTATACCGTACTAACCGCATAAGAATATATAGCAATAGAGAAGCCGTTTGGCTTCTCCATTGCTGCTACACTGTTATGTCACTATTGGATACTTAGGTAACGAGCGTAAGCATCGTTGTAGATTTGGATATATTCTTCTACACCGAGATTTTTCAGTTGAGTTTTGTACGCCTCAAATCCGGCCTCCACATTTTCACCACCCATGACCCAGGTCTGGGCTTTCTCTGCAAAATACGTATCAATCTGGCCTTTCAACGCATCTAGACGTTTTTGCTCCTCTTTTGTGAAGTTCAATGTTGGCAGTACATAGTTATCAGAGATAATTTTTTTATCCTGGTATTCCTTAATGCCTTTCAAAGCAATTTCATTCGTCCATTGTTCTTCATAAGAGAAGTCCTGCCATGCCCCCATTTTCGGCAATTGTGCGCCAAAGGCTTCTACCAAATAGCCATTAACCGCCGGTTGGCTTAAGACTTCCTCTGTGAATTTCGGCTTGCCATCAACCATGGTGTAGGACTCGCCTTCAATCCCGAAGTTGAACAATCGACGTCCTTCTTCACTCCACCAAAAGTCAAAATATTTTACTGCATCTTCGATATGCTTGCTTTGTGCCGTAACGCCCCAACCGAATCCGCTAAGCTGAGCACGCTTGCCTACTTCATACACATTTCCAGAAATACTTGCAGGCGGAGCAAACGGGATAAAGTCGAGATTTGGAACATCTTTGCTCAGAGATTGATTAAAGTTGGCTGTACTCGCAAACCAGTCATGTGTGGAACCTGCGGTATTGTTGCCCAGCAAAACCTCCCGTGCTTTGGAGCGAGTATAGATCTCCTTATCGATCAAGCCCTCTTTATACCACTTGGCAATGTTCTCGATCCCTGTTTTGAATTGATCCTCATAAGGGCCATATACGATTTTTCCATCTTTAATGTAGAAAGAATGATAGGCATCCCATAGAGGTAACAAGCTATACGCTCCGACTACATTGTCCCGCTGCATGAAAGGTACTTCATCCTTCTTCCCGTTTCCGTTCGGGTCCTGATCACGGAAGGCTTTCAATACATCGTAATATTCGTCGACTGTTTTCGGTGTTTCCAGCTTTAATTTGTCCAGCCAATCCTGACGGATAAACCAACCAGTGGAAGCGCTACCATCAGCAACAAAAGGAATAGCATATATATTTCCGTCAGCAGCGGTAATTGTTTTTCTCACTTCTTCATGTTCATCAAGGAACTTCTTGAAGTTCGGCGCCAGTTTATCGATATAGTCATTCAGTGGTTCCAATGCACCCTCGGCTCCAATAGAGTTCAGGTCCGCCGTGTAATAACTAACGATATCCGGCAGTGTTCCAGAAGCTAGCATCAGGTTATAGGCCTGCTTCTCTTCTCCGCCAGCAGAAGCCACGTTGTTCAAGGTTACCCCGGTGAGTTCAGCTGCTTTTTTCAGAACAGGTGAGTCCATCTTGACTACACCCGCATCATCAAAATAGAAGATGCTCAGATTTGCCGATTCTTGGCTTGATGAACTTTGGGATGGAGTTTGAGTATTGCTCCCGGTTTTGTCTGAGCTACACGCTCCGAGTACGGATGCACTCAACAATAGAGATGCCATTAATAATGCTGCTTTCTTTTTCACACAAATGCCCCCTCTGTGATAGTCAAACTTCTATATCAAAATGCAGTCGGATGGGACAACATTCGGATATTCCTTATCCCTTTAACGAGCCAATCATGACACCCTTAACAAAATATTTCTGAATAAATGGATACACCGCAATAATCGGAATAATGGCAACCACGATAGTAGCATATATGACAGTTTCTCCAGTTGTAAAGGATACATCGTTCATCATGTTCTCCGATGGTTTCATCTGTACAACGAGTCTGTTCAGCAAAACCTGTAACGGAAACTTGCTTTCATCGCGCAGCATGATCATTGACCAGAAGTAACCGTTCCATCTACTTACGGCGTAAAACAAACCAATTGTAGCCAGCGGAGCTTTCGAAAGTGGAATGACAATACGCATCATCACACCTATATCTCCCGCACCATCAATGCGTGCTGCCTCTTCGATCTCTTCAGGAAGTGATTGAAAGAATGTACGCAGAATAACAAAGTTAAATGTACTTATCGCAAAACCGATAATTATGCCAAAACGATTATCCAGCAAACCAAGACTCTGGAAGTTCAGGTACATCGGAATCATACCAGCATTGAAAATCAGTGTGAAAGAAATGATCAAATTAATCGTTGTCCTGCCTTTCAACCTTTTCTTCGCCAGTGGATATGCACCACAGATCGTCAAAATCATACTTGTTAATGTGCCGACAACCGTGTAAAAAATCGTATTGCCGTAACCGGTCCAAATCCCTTTCTCACCCAGCACTGAAGTGTAAGCTTCCCACGTAATTCCTTTTGGAAACAGAAGAACCTCTCCTGACACTACTGCCTGTGGGGAACTTATAGACGCAGACAGGACATATAAGAACGGATACAGGGTCAGACAGGCGAACAACCCCAGAATAATATAGTTGAATACATAGAATACTTTTTCTCCACGACTCTCCATCATAAGCTATCACCTACCATAGTCCAGATTCTGTATATTTCTTGCTCAGTTTATTTGCAGCGATGATGAGAATAAATCCAACGACTGAGTTAAATAATCCTACTGCCGCAGCCATATCATACCTTCCATTTACGATACCCTCACGATAGACATAGGTACTAATAACATCCGCAGTTGCGTAAGTTACCGGTTGGTAGAGAAGAATTATGGCTTCATACCCTACTTCGAGCAAGCTACCGATCTGCAGTATGAGCATGATCATGATCGTTGGAAGTATTCCTGGGATCGTAACGTGAAGCGTACGTTTCCATTTGCTTGCTCCATCAATAACAGCAGCTTCATACAATTCCGAATTAACACCGGATAACGCAGCAATATAAATGATGGCAGCAAACCCGGTACCCTGCCAAATGTTCATGGAGTTCAGTATGGTTCGGAAGAAACTCGCATCAGCCAGGAAGTAAATTTTATCGCCACCAAACTTTTCAATAATCAGGTTGACTATACCGTTTCCGGGAGCCAGGAAATTAGTAACAATTCCCGCTACGATAACAACCGATATAAAGTGGGGCATATAAGTAAACGTTTGCACAACTTTTTTGAATTTGGAACTCTTGACCTCATTGAGAAGTAGAGCAAAAATAATTGGTGCTGGAAATACAAATAGCAATGCGTACAAGCTGATAATTAGTGTATTCTTTAACACCCTGTAGAAATATTCACTTTGTAAAAATTCCTGAAAGTGTTGAAGACCCACCCATTCGCTACCCTGAATTCCTCTGAATATGCTATAGTCCTTGAATGCAATCTGTATGCCGTACATCGGCTTGAATGCAAACATGACATACCATAATAAAAAGGGAACTAGTAGCAGATAAAGGAACCAGTCTCGTTTAATCAAAGCCCATAATGTAGATGTCCTCTTTACGCTCTTGGCATTGTACGTTTGAATTTTCGTGTTTGTCGTCACCTTGTCTAAGGCCTCCTCCAGATCCTCGTCTATGTGTTTGTTTGTTGTGAAATCATCTTAACATGGAATACAAATGACCCATGAGGTAAAATCCAACGCCGTTAGTACGGAAAAACAACTTTGTTTTGTAATAAAAATGTTAACCAAAAACGAGGACTCGCTATGTAAGCAAGCCCTCGTTTGTATTCTCAGCGGAATATAATTAAATGCATAATTTAAACAGTTCACCAGAAATACAAGTCAGTTCCTTTTAACTTATATAACGCTTCTATAAAGTAGTAATCTCCATAAATAATAGATTGATGATGCTCTTTGGCATGATACGCAGCTGATCCATTTTTGAGGATACAATCGCATTCTGTGGTCCAGTCTGCTCTGTCTTCATCCAATGTTTTCAGCAATTTAAGGGCAGGTTTCAGATATAGATCCCTCTCATGAAGTTCGACTGCCTTTGAAATCTCAATAAGTCCGCAAGCTGCAATTGCTGCAGCCGTTGAATCTTCATATGCTGGCTCCTTCGGTTGTCTAAAGTCAATAGGAATAATTCCATTATCCGGAATGTTGGCGATAAAGTAGTGAGCAATGCGCTTCGCCGTATCGAGATATTCCTTTTTGCCTGTATGAATGTAGCTCATCATAAAACCGTACAATCCCCACGTCTGACCCCTCGTCCAAGATGAGCCTTCACCATACCCTTGCCCACCATATGATTTTATAACACCCCCTGTAAACGGGTCGAATTCTACAATATGATTGACGGAACCATCAGGACGTACAAATGTGTTCATGACCGTATCCGCATGTTTAAGGGCAATTTGCATGAATCGTGGGTCTCCGGTTTCTTCCGTTGCCCAATAGAGTAAGGGAATGTTAAACATACAGTCAATTATGGCCCATCCTCTAGTATCTTCTCCGCTGATATCGTTCCATGCGCGAATAAACTCTCCCATCGGATTATAACGTCCTGCCAACAAGTTGGCAGCATGAAGCGCCCGTTTGCGAGATTCAGGGTTTTTGGTCACTTTATAGTTTGCGACACTAGTTGGCAGCCACATAAATCCCACGTCATGATGCAGACCGTAATACTGCTGAAGGCCCGCATCGAGCTTGTCTTCTGAGATGTTTGCAATATTTTTGTATTTCTCTTGACCCGTATTGTAGTACATCTGCCACATCATTCCACCCCAGAAACCATTGGTCCACCAGTTAATCCCGTCTGCATGTGTACCACTAGGATTTTCGACAGATCGGTCATCATGAACCCCATTAACAGTAGTGTATGGTATTTTATTTTTGGATTTTTCGCTCACCCAGTCTAATTTTTGAATAATCCGTTGCTCAATATCTTGCAACCAGATACTCTGTTTTTCTATGTTTAACATCCCAATTCCCGCTTTCCTGTTTTAGATTCACATTCATTTTCTAATGAGAACAACATCAGTCTAACATGCTAAAACCCGTGAAAGTTATGCTATGTTTAAAGAAAATAACGTTCTGTTGTACTTTTGACAAACGAGAAAGCAATGCTACAATTTAGTAAAAATGGTGTGGAGTGATTGTCATGGAAGTTGGTTTTGAATCCGTTCCATTTCATGGACAACCTTTGATCTGGACAGACCGTCATCGAACAAGTAAAACAAATAGCAGTTTTTATCATTGGCACCAGTGCTGCGAGTTTTTGATCGTATTTGAAGGTAAGGGCACAGTGGTCATGAATAACAAGACCTATCCAATTAAGCCGGGGATGCTCTATGTATTCCAGCCATTCGAAATACACAAAGTCTTTGCTAAAGTAACTCATGAAAGTCATTACGAAAGAGCAGTGATCCATTTAGATCATGTGGTTATAGATCAGTATTTAAAAGACTATCCACGTCGCAGAGAATGGTTTGACCGTTTGTGCTATTCCAGTGGGATTGAGCGCGCATTTGACTTAAGCAGAGATATGGATCTCTTTAGCTACTGTATGGAAGATTACGGACAATTTGCTCACATGGAACAAGGTGAATCCCGGGAGGAAATTACCGTATTCGTTCTTCAGTTTCTTAGTGCTATGGCAAGGATCTTCCCTATAGATCAATCGGAACCCAGTCTTACTCGGCGCAAGAAAGAACATTCTGAGCTTATTATGCAGTGGTTGGATGAACATTATATGGAATCTAACATTCTCAACAAGCTGGCAGACCAACTACATTTCACAAGATCCTATGTATCCCGGCTTTTCAAGAATGAAACTGGAAGCAATTTGAGCGAGTATCTTACTGCCAAACGAATTAAAGTAGCAGCTCATATGCTGGAAACGACAACTATGTCGGTGGAATACATAAGTCATCACGTAGGCTTCCAGAATGTTTCACATTTTATCTCGTGTTTCAAAAAAACGTATCAGGTCACACCTTTGAAGTATAAGTTAAATCAAAAAAACAGCGGATTGGAGAGCCATGAAATATAGCATTCAAAACCTGCTCAACGAAGAAACCTCCAGACCCGCAGCGAAAGCGGAAATTTGGAGGTTTTTCATTTGAAATAAGATTTACAGAAATGAATTTGGCTAGCTTTAGATCAACTGTTCCTACTGAACACTTACATTGTCAAATGTAGCAGTTGTAAGCGTCGTGTTTGCATGAGACGTCACCGCAAGTCCTACATAGGCTGTACTTGCAGCAGAAATGGATGACGTACCTGTCTGAGTCCATGTCACACCATTCACAGAAATGTAGGTCGTTACGGTGTTCCCCGATCTGGTCGCTCTGACCCAATACGGTGCACTCACGGTTGCGGACGTCGTAGAATTCGTGATTGCGCCAGGTGCCGTCCGATTTTGGAATACGGCGAGTCCTGGTTTCATAGCAGCATACACATTGCTGGCATCCTCAAACAGAGATTCCCGAATCATGACTCCTGCCTTTGCAGATGAATGGGTATTCGTCAAACTGGCAACGCGAGCTGTAATCGTCCGGTCTCCCTTTAACGGCACATAAGCAAATCTAAACTGATCTGATTTATCCCAGATATCACTTCCGGCCCCTTTAATTGTATAGGTCCCGGCACTATAACTGTAACTTCCAGCGACACCTACACTACCAATATCCTGAGAAGAAAATGGGATCTGTGCATTCGCAGATGACAGTGTTGTAGCACTTACCGTGCTGCTTGTTGTAGATGTGTTTGACTTCGCATCATAAGCACTTACTTGATAGTTGTAAGCTGTAGAAGCAGTCAGTCCAGCGTCGGTATAGTCCGAAGTTGGTGAATATCCCACAATGGTCCCATTCCTGTAAATTTTGTAACCACTCACAGCAACATTATCCGTTGAAGGTGTCCAGCTCAAATTAATGACTTTGTCAGACAACGGTTTAACAGTTAAACCCGTCGGTGCGGATGGCTTTGTTGAATCGGTAGTGGTACCCAGTCTGTACGCAAATGTGAGCAGAGCTGCATCCGTATTTGTAGCAGGCATTCCATTCATGTAACTGGTTGTGAACGGAGCAGTCAATCCTTTGCGTGTTACATAATGAGCATATATTATTTCATTTTGAGCCCATCCGATGGTATCACTTCTTCCCGTTCCATTAATGCCACTCCAAGGCCCCATGGTACAACGTCCGTATGTTGAATCCCATGAAGTTGGTTCATTGCCCAGATTATAATTGGACCAATATTCCGAGCCAGCTAAGAGTCGATTATCTCCATCTCCAAACAAATCAACACCCTGCTTCCAGGCGATTTCTGCCACAACCGTTAAGTTGCCAAGTCCACCAAGAGCGTGAACCTGATCTCGGCCCGATTCGGAGATCTGCCCTGTAGACATAACATTTCTCGTCACAGAAGCACAAGCATTCGTTCTGAAATTAGATATTGCAGAATCAAACATCGTCTGATTGTTCGTAAATATCGCAATTGAAATCATGGATTTCATTGCGGATCCACCCCAGTTTGCATCCCCGGGGGATTGAATATGAGGATAAAAAACGTTGGTCAACATATTTTCCAGTTGTGTGATATTTGCTGCAGCCCAGCCTGAGTTGCTATATCGTAACAATTCGCCTGCATTGGCAAGAAAAATGCCATTATCACCTGCAGCAAGCTGTGCATCTGTTCCAGCAATGCTAGTTAATGTGCTCGACCAAGCATTCAGAATCTCAATGGCTTTATTAGCATACGCCTGTGTTCCGGTCACATTCCATAGGAGAGCGTTATAATAAGCTGCTCTCGCATCGTTCTCTAAGGCACTATTTCCATAATTTGTACTCGTACATGTTGAAGTAGAATCGTTCCTGCAAACCGTACTATAAGGTCCTTGTTTTGCATAAGATGAGGATGCTTTGCTATCTGTTTTGAAATTTGCTAATGCTGACTTCCAAGGTTCGGTGTTCTGATTGGCAGACATTCTAGTGAGATCCGTAGCATTATGCATAATTCCAGGATGAGTAAATGTTGCTGCTTCTGCCGTTTCCGATGAAAGTACACTATACGCAGGGATCAGAAGCATGATGATGACTAGCATAATACTCATGAGCTTTGCTTTTGTAGACCGTTGTGGCATAAAATCACTCCTTTAATCTGGATGTGGAAAAAATAAAATTGTAATCGCTTACAAATGTATTCTACTTGTTAATTTCCAGATAAAAACAGGCAAAATCTGATGAAATAAGAGGGTAAATCCAACTTTCTTCACATTTTTCCTTTATCCTGTGACCAATTCAATTCCTTAACACATTTAAGATCACGGTAACTGCCTCTGCGCGGGTCACATTCGTGTTTGGCGAGAAACGATCGTTCCCTATCCCCTGCATAATGCTTGATTCTACAGCCTCATGAATGAAAGGTTTCGCCCAAGAAGAAAAATCGCCCGCATCAGTAAATTCATTCACGTAAGTCACATCATGTTGTGTCTTACCAAGTGCGCGAACAGCAACCGATGCCATCTCGGCACGACTCATCTTCGCGTTTGGTCGGAAGGTGTGGTCGACATAACCGGTAATAAGTTGCTTCTTCACTGCTGCTTGCACATGAGAGGAAGCCCAAGCCGGGATCTGGTTCACATCGGCAAAAGTTGCATCTGATTCATTCACATCAAGTTTAAGTGCTCTGCTAAACATAACAGCAAATTCGGCGCGCGTGACCTCATGCTTGGGACGGAACGTGCCGTCAGTATACCCGTCGATAAATCCGGCCTCCACCGCCTTTAGAATGGAAGCCTCTGCCCAATGCCCCGTTATGTCACTAAAGCTGGTCGCTGATTCCGCCTGTATGGTCTCCTGCAGTGCAGGTGTCATGTTAGACATATTTAGCTTTGAGTCCACCAGCTTGATATTCTGAAGTGTAATCTTGCTGTTACCGGCACGCTGCACATTAAACTGCAGGGTCGTCAATAGTTGATCCCCACTATCACCTTTTACGCTGCCCACTTTGGTATGGGCAATCTTGAGATAATTCCCCTCCGCTTTCGGCACGACCGTATATCCAACACTTCCTGCGCTTGCTTTCGAAAAAATAAGTCTATCTGCATCAAACTCCAGATTCATTTCATAGGCGTACAGATCCTCAAGGTCATGCCCGATGACCGATACTTCAACGAGTTTGTTGTTAACAGACTTCAGCTTTAACTCAAAGCTTGGACGCGCTAACTGCTCTATTGTGGCTGCATTCACACTCGTTGTACAGATCGTCAGTAACACCAAGAAACTTGTCCATACCTTCCTCATTTCCATTTTCTTCACGTTTGTCTTCGATCTCAATAGAGACCCTCCCTGTCACATGAATGATCAGAAGGAAGGCGACAAGGTGCGCCCTCCCTTGCTCATACCTATTTATTTTGCAGCCAGTCACCAACAATCATCTGAGCAACAGCAGCCAACTCACGAATGGTGATCTCACCCCCATCGAACAGATCTGCTTTCTCAATATCGGACCAGCTTGCATCTGTTGATTTTGTTCCATAATACTTCGCAATGATAGAGAGATCTTTGATACTGACTTGAGTCTGGCCTGGTACAAGAGTAATCATCTGAGCAGCAAATGTACTTGCAGCAGATTGTAAATTTGCTAATGCTTCATCAACACTTGATTGTGTTGCTGCCGTATTGTTTTTCACCTCATTTGCCGTATTCAGAGCAGCTTTCAGGATCGAAATGGCTTGTTGAGGGTACTGCCCAATTTTTGTTCCAGCAACAGCTTTGTCCAGTTGTTTTTGAACGGATTGGATCTGAACTGCCAACCCAGTATGGTCTGTCGGCTGAGGGGTTGCAGTATAAATGCTGTTCCTGAATGTGGTGATGGCCGTTTGTAACGCAATGACGGCTTTGTCGACTTCCGCCTGAGTGGTTCCACTATTGTCGCGAACGGTCACCGCATTTTGAATTGCGGCATCAAATGCATTTTTGGCATCAAACGGGTACTGCCCCTGTGAAGATCCTACAACAGCTGCTGCTGAAAACCACTGTGCTTGCAGGATCGTCTGTTGCAGTTCAGCTTTGCTAACACCAATGACAAGTTCTGTGAAAGATTCTACTGCCTGATTCAGTTCTACAACTTTTGCATCTACTTCAGCTTGGGTTGGCGTCTCATTCGCTGCTACCGCACTTGCATGTTCTATCGCTGTGAGGAGCACTGCTTTGGAACCAATCGGATACTGTCCTGTATCGCTTCCTTCCACTGCCATGTCATGCAGGGATTGTGCGGACTGGATTGCAGCTGTTAGCTGTGTCTTATCGACTTGAATCTGAATAGCGATTGATGCTGTCGAGGTATCCAACATGTTAGAATTCCCGTCTGCGGAAACTTCGAAATCACTTAAGCTGACTTGTGCTTTCCCAGTGGTAGCGTCTACCTTCACTTGCCCATGCAGGGCGATAAGATTGCTCGAATCGGTAATCTGATTCTGGTTCGTGTTAGCCACAATAAGGAGAATTTCACCGGATTCCGGTTTCACCCCTGTCCCGATGATTTGCAAGCCTTCTTCTGAAGAAGACACAGCTCCATCAGCCAGAACAGTAAGTCCTTGTTCGTCCTCGGTTGTTGGAAATTGCAACTTGTACGTATCGTAAGTTACGGTCAATTGTGCCGTTGTGAAACCATCCGTGACGCCATTTACACCGATGTTCAAGTCCACCGGTTGTCCCGGTGCAACTGTTAATGGTCCGCGTAGCGTAGCCGAATTTTCCGTTCCTGGCTGTGGTTCTGCTATTTCTTTTACCGTGATGGTCCATGTAGCAACGGTTGCTGCTCCTTTAGCATCAGTCGCTTTGAATTGGAGCACATAGCTCCCTGCTGCTTCTGGTATCCAGCTGAATTCACCTGTAGCTGCATCCAGCTGCGCTCTTTCTGGCAGATCTATACCCGCATACGTGATGGAATCCCCTTCCGGGTCCGTAGCGACAAGCGTCTGCTTCACCTCTTGACCTGCCGTCACCGTCACTGGAGCCAAATCGGCAAAAACGGGGGCTTGGTTAGGCGCGGGTACGTCTACTGCTTTTTGGTAGAATTCAAGCTCTGCTACATTGGCATTGCCCTTAGGTGTGTAATACCGAAGATATCGATATCCCTTATCCTTCGTCATTCCTACAAAATACCACTTAGCAGTAGAGATGGTCCCAATAGTGTACAGATTCTCAAATGTTGTACCATCATTCGAACCTTGAATCACTGCATCCTTCATCCGATTAAGATGTGTACTGCGCGGATAAAATTTCACACCGCCCAAGATCGGTGCATTGTTTTGACCTAAATCAATCAGAATCCAGCTTGGGTTGGTCAACGCATCAGGTGCCGTTTCTATATTGCCATCAAATGCCCGCCATCCATTACTCTCGGGAGTTCCAATTCCTGTTGAGTCACTTGCATCCCACTGTTTGGATGAAGCCTTGACCATCGATTGCGTAACCTGAATCGCAGAAAGGGTTGTTATATCTATAGGACTGCTTTTTTCCGTTTCTCCGGCATTGCCTCCAGCTGCTACCTGGTAAGCATACAACGTACCGGATTTCAGATCAGCATCGCTCAAATCAGTCGAAGTGGTTTCTTTCCACTTGGTATAGGTGCCCCCAGCTCCTTGCTTGCGATAGATGGTGTAGTAAGTTGCTCCTTTGACTTCCTGCCAGTTCAAAAGTACGGAAGTCGGCCCCGTTAAAGCTGCGGTCAATCCTTCAGGGGCCTTATTCTCCTCTTCAGGGTATATGGACAACTTCACTTCCTTATCGACGTAATTGGATGTATCATCCTCCGCATAGATATGGAAGACATATTCACCTGGCGCAAGTCCGGCTGGTTTAACAATTAACGTTCCGCCTGCCTTGCCATTCAGTCCACTACTGTCAATATAATCCTGATTATCCGTCGATAAAGATACATTCACAGAGTCTAGATCTTCAACGGATACCTTCAAATTCATATCTGCGCCATTCTCGTAGGCCGCTACGCTTGTAAGTTCAAACCCTTGTTCACTTGTCAACTTGATTACTGGCGAGGTATCGGCTGGATCAAGCGTGTAGCTGCCCAGCTTGACTTCCGTGTCTTCCTTGTCCGTCTCGATGGAAACAAAAAGACTTTTCAAATAGGTTGGGTAGTCATCCGACTTCACATATTTATTTGATATGTTAGTGCTTACCCGAAGCCAATCGCCCTTAGTATCCGGTACTCGGATTGTAGCAAAAGGGGGAGTGGATGAATCTCTTTGCAGCTGCAATTTGGCCACTCCATTAGTTCTGACCGTAAAGGAAACAATGCTGTCTTTGGTACGATCCACTTGAAGCGCGGCCTTGCTCAAATAAACAATGCTTTCGTTCTTTGTCAGAATATAAGAGCGGGTGCCTTCGCTACCTATCTCAAATGTACCGGAAATCGGAATAGCCTGATCGGCAATGAAGTTGGCTTGACTGCCAGTTGTCTCTACGTTCGCCAAGCGATTCCGTTCAATATTCCGGTATGTCTTAAGTGTAATTGGCGAGTTGCCTCTATACCTTAGAGTGATGTCATGAATGCCCTTGATCTTAGCCAAGTCTGCTGATGCAACTTCAGAAGTGAATTTGACCATGGCATTGCTCGTATTTGGCAGTTTGTAAGATGCTACCAGCGTTTCCCCGCTGTATAACAGCAGTTTGCCATTCGGATCTGTTGTTTTGGCCTGTAATTCAATACTATTGTTACCACTATCAAAATTCATTTTGCCGAATGTGATTGCCCCTCCTTCACTCAGATTCACACCATCTGAAGCTTTAGTAGCTTCTCCGGAGAGGACACCTGACAGAGCTGGATGTTCATCGCCTGCATAGCCATCCGAGAATGCGAACCAGTCAAACGCAATCTGATATGATAGTGCGTTTGCGCTGCCATAATACTTGAATGCGATCAGATGCTTACCTGACAAAGGCTTACTCAGCTTGCTTGAGACCGTCGCATAATTGGTCCACCATCCGGTATTCGGTACCTGCAAGGTAGTTAGTACTTCACCTTTGGCAAGATCAGCTGTCGTAACATTAGTGCGGTCAAGTCCGTCTACACCATCCAACAAGATTACGTCCACCTTGGTGCCCACACTCGAATTGCTTGCAGCCCGAATCGTAATTTCGTTGTAACTGTCGTCTAGATCAAGGTCATACCATGTATACTGATTCTCATAGCGAACGTCATACAGTACGGAACGCATGCCGTCCATATCCTGAAACGTACTCGTGCTGGTGGTTTCGCTCCTACCTATATAATCGAACGCCTGCAAGCGGTCATATGCTGCTGTCACTTCTATATACGGGGGATTGCTTAGTGGCTTTGGTGGACCAACCACCTCACCTGTCGCCAAGTCACTGGTCCCCTGTAACAGAACATAAGATGGAATCGCTTTTAATCCACCTTGCTTTTCAATAGCTTGTGCCAGATATTTAATCCGTTCATCGCCAGGATCCAGTGGCTGAGTCGAATGATGCATGTAGTATCCGTATGTGACCTCGGACGCGTACCCCAATCCTCTGCCGTTATCACTGACGGTATCAGCGTAATTGCCTGTTGGATCGCCAACAACAGCATTGCTAATGTTAACTGGTGTATACAAGATATCGTAACCCAGATTATATTTGGCAAGTTCATTCGCTCCAGCCAATATCCGATTATCGAGGAATTCGAAAATTCCTACACCATCCGAAGCATCCGTCACTTCTCCGAATGTTGGTGAAGCCGGGTCCGGGTTGACCTTAGTACCCTGGATTTCAGTCATGTAGGCAATCATGGATAATGTGGACGTATTTCCTGAAGCGTGGCCCATGTCGCGGAACATTTCCACAAGTTGTACATGGGGCTCGACAGGTGCACCCGTTCTTTCATTTTGTGTGACATAGCGAATCTGATGAAAAATATCACCGGATTGCCCCTTGAACGTTGCGGTTTTGTTGGCTGTTGCCCACTCCACTGCCTCTTGGTACCATTGCTGATTATCCGAAAAAATAGCAGCCATCATATAGGCCTGAGTGATAATACCATGCTGGTTCATCCAGCGACCATTGTTATGATAGAAGTTGCCATCGTAGAAGGCCATCAGATAGTTCTGCGTAAAATTCGTCGTATCCGTTTCCGTCCACGCCCATTCCCCGCTGCCCTCCGTATACCGCAACAATTCGGCAGCTCTAACCATGTTAACCATGGCATCACCGATACTAATGTGCGAATCTGTAAATCCTTTTGGATTGCCCGGATCAATTTGGGACCAAAGACGAACAATGGTCATTGCTTTCTCACGGTAACGAACATCACCTGTAGCAGCCCATATAACTGCGTGGGTAAATGCCGCTTCTGCATCCACCTTGGCTTCCTTGGCTTTTGCATCATTGTCAATCTTGGTATATGCGGGTTTCGTTTTATCCAGCTTGCTTTGATTCCGAATATCATAATCCAGTGATCCACTGCGACTGTTCCTGAAGTCCTCGAATGCACTCGCCCACGGCTCTGCGCCAATGGCAACCTTCTCCTGCATCAGCTTCAGTGCATCACCAGTGAAACCTATAGAAGGATGAACGAATCCCTCTTGGCTTACCGTCTCCAAGATTGCAGGCTGGGTATGGATAACCGAATCATCAGCGGATACCCTGCTTGGAACGGTAGTTATAAATAAACAGAGACTTACTACTAACACACGAATAACCATCCATTTTATAATTTTGCAGCACTGCTTCATTTCACAGCCTCCTGATTCAATAAAATGTCGAATTAAAAGTAAACGCTTCCATAAATAAAAATGATATCTCCTTCCCTTAGAATGTTTTCTTCATGAAGATATAGATAAATTGGTTAGAAGTGTACCCAAAATCCGATGATAAAAGTGGGCAAATACTATTTTTTTCACATTCTCCGTTAAATTGGGAAATTTCTCTTGTGAGTTTATGAGACGAGTGCTACAATTTTGAAAAAATATGGATTATGAGTAGATTGTACATACGAATCGCGGATCTTCGCGGGAGGAAATCACCGTATTTATGCTTCGGCAGCTCTTTAATCCATAGAGGTTACTCAACTTAATTCGCGTAATAGAACGTTGTTTTTGTTAGACGCATCCTGATATTTGGGACCCGTCCCATAGTGTCATGAAAGCTGTTTACATCCTTAAAGTTAATGTCATTCCTAATCTTACAAACCGAGGTGTATTTATGATTCATTTAACGATTGAAGTACAGCGTGAAGATGGAACTATCCTTGCCGAACATACCGATACGAACCATACTCATCTGGTATATGATCAACCGTATCAACCAGGAGATTCTATTGTGCTCAGAAGCTCCAGGGACGGCGTCTATTTGTATATCCAGCTGGATGATGCTTTGAATCCGGATTTTGTATATCTGTCTGGGCAAGAGTACCGTCTAAGCATCCCTTTTAATGAGAAGAAAACCTCATATTCTCCCAAGTCATTTACGGGTCAACTACATTTGCTGACTGTACGGGTTGCATCCAATGAGGAAATTAGTTCCTACAAAAACCTTGCCGCAAATTCACATGATCATCATACCAACTCAACGTTGTACCCCCATGCTTCGGCTAATGTTGAGACGCGTGGTGAGGCCGTGTTTGCTGCCCGAAATGCAATCAATGGCAATACGGTAACCTATTCACATGGAGAGTGGCCATTTGAATCATGGGGAATTAATCAACGACTAGATGCAGAATTCACACTTCATTTTGGACGGCTTGTTGAAATTGATAAGATCGTATTGTACCTGAGAGCTGACTTCCCCCATGATAATTACTGGAAGCAGGTTACCTTGTCTTTTTCTGATGGCAGTACTATAACTTCATCTCTTGAGAAATCCGGAAAAGCACAGGCTATTCTCTTGGAACCAAGACAAGTGGAATGGGTGAAACTTAGCGAATTAATTCAATCTAATGATCCTGCACTATTCCCAGCACTTACACAGTTCGAGGCATACGGACGAGAAATTTAAGCAGTAGTAACGGATAAAGAAATAATTATTGAAGAGTCAGATCCTGATTCAAACCATCGAATCGTAGTAAGTCAAAGTTTTTATTCACCAAATATAAATACCCGCCTGTCCCTATCTATAGGACAAGCGGGTATTTAATTCGCCGGATTATAAATCTTCACCATTTGATTCAATGACTTTTTTGTACCAGTGAAAGCTCTTCTTCGGTGTTCTACTCAGGTCACCTTTACCATCATTGTCTTTGTTGACATGAATGAAGCCATAACGCTTCTTCATCTCTCCTGTGGATGCGCTGACTAGGTCGATACATCCCCACATCGTGTAGGCAATGAGATCTACGCCGTCAGCCACCGCTTCTTTCATTTGTTCGATGTGATTTCTAAGATAATCAATCCGATAGTCATCTTGAATGGAGCCATCATTCTCTATCACATCGACTGCACCGAGACCATTCTCAACAATCATCAATGGTACTTGGTAACGATCATACAGATGGTTCAGCGTATAACGTAATCCTTTCGGATCAATCTGCCAGCCCCAGTCGGAGGAATCCAGATATGGATTTTTAAGGCCGCCTATGAGATTACCGCCATCTGCCTTTTCAAGCGAATTATCTGCACTTTCGACCATCGACATATAGTAACTGAAGGAATAGAAGTCAACACACCCTTCACGCAGTGTCTTTTCATCTTCGGGATTCATATCAATCTGGATCCCTTGCTCTGCGAAGAAACGTTTGGCAAAACCAGGATATGCTCCCCGAACCTGTACATCACCGCAGATCATATTGGATATTTGGTCTTTCTTCTGTGCAAGCAATATATCATCCGGATTGCAAGTATTTGGATATGTGGTCAAAAAAGCAACCATACAGCCAATCTGGAAATCGGGATTAATTTCATGTCCAACCTTAACCGCTTTGGCACTTGCTACGAATTGGTGATGCAGCGCCTGAAAGCGCGTCTGTGGATCATCCACTCCATCAACCAGTGTCTCTTTGCCTTCAAACAAAATTCCTGCTGACATATAAGCACCCAGTGGCATCGTTAAACAGTTGATCTCGTTAAACGTCAGCCAGTATTTCACCTTATCTTTGTACCGATTGAAGATGGTTGTACAATATCGGACATAACAATCGATAACTTCACGGGAAGCCCAGCCATTGTACTTCTGTGTCAGGCCGAACGGAGTTTCGTAATGGGAGATCGTGACGAGCGGCTCAATATTGTACTTTTTCAACTCGGCAAAGACATTATCGTAAAACTGCAATCCCTCTTCGTTTGGCTCCAGATCGTATCCATTCGGGTAGATTCTGGACCAGTTGATGGACATGCGAAACATTTTGAAGCCCATCTCTGCCATCATTGCGATATCTTCCTTATAATGTCCATAAAAATCAACCGCTTCATGGCTCGGGTAATATGTGTCCTCTTCCAATATAGGTGTAATCCTGCGCGGTGTCGTGTGGGTTCCACCTGTCATCATATCCGATGTACTAGGCCCCTTGCCACCTTGGTTCCAACCGCCTTCGAATTGATTAGCAGCAGTCGCGCCGCCCCAAAAGAATCCGTCTTTCATTTTCATAATCTGTTCCTCCTCTAATCATGACACCTCGTTAAGCAAATCTGTTTTCTTGGTAAACTTTATAATCAAAGTATAGCATCCATACCCTGACAATGGTTGTCAGGGTATAATCTTGCCTCGGAACATAATCAAATATTCAGAATATTGTTATTATCTTTTATATACTTTTACCTCGAGAACCTAAGAAAACTCCTCTAAACAAAAGAAGTCGCCAAATTAACGACTTCCAATGGAACAATATTCATAATTTCAGAATTCAGAAAGTTCAAAAGTTTAATATTGTTTATCATAATCAGTGGCGAATAACATCAGTGGAATAATCGACCATTTCAAATAATCCGTTAAACCCTGACTAATTATGTCAAGGTTTATATGATATAATGAGCTCTTCTAAACCATGAAGGTTATAGTTCAGTACTAAATATAGCCTTGCCTGTTCGAAAATCTGTCGGTAATGATACATGTTGATGGATCAATTTCCATTCACCATTTTCTTTTATATATCCATCTGTTTGTCGGGTAAGAAATTCGGTGGAGGAGGCCCCATCTACATTGTCACATTGAAAGTGTTGGATACTTTGGACAAAGCCAACACTGCCATCAACATATGCCTCAATTTCAAGAAATCCGGTGCGTACATTTGTAATTTTGGCAAATTGTTCACGAAATTCGTTTCTGCAGTTTTCAAATCCCTTTTTACTATAGAACTGCAGATCAAACCATGTTGCGTTTTTGTGCCAAAATTCTGTGATTTCATCGCCCGTCTGCGCCTCTCCCATTTTTTTAGTAATCCCAGTGATAATCTCTTGATCTGTTTTTGTCACTGTAATAACCTCCTTTATATTGATATGAAAACTTTAGCACACAAACCTTGACATCGAATGTCATAATTATTTTTAAAGAACAAATTAATAAAAAATAGTCAAATGGGTCATTAACTCCAAGGTGAAAGTCAGAATAGTTTACCAAATTGTGAGCTGAACTTTAAAGTCTATAGGTTTCTCAAAACCTAACTACATCAGTTCAAGGGGGAAAAAATGTATAGCAGCAGATTGCTGGAAATATTGTTTATGCTAACGGAAACAAAACGAGTAACAGCTGCCCAATTAGCCACACACTTCAATGTCTCAGTCCGTACTATTTATAGAGATGTTGATGCCTTAAGTGCTTCTGGCGTTCCGATCTATGCTACTACCGGACGAAAGGGTGGGATACATCTGATGGATAACTTTATATTGAATAAATTACTATTAACTGAGTCTGAACAAAAAGAAATATTACTTGGTCTTCAAACGATTAAAGCTGTTCCTATAATAGAGGATAGTGGTGTGATGAGGAAGATAAGCCAGCTATTTCAGTTAAATGACAGTTGGATTGATGTCGACTTTTCCCGATGGGGGAATCATGATTCTGATAAGCTTAAATTTAACCAAATCAAACAATCCATTCTAGAAAATAAAACTCTGTCATTTTTGTATATAAGCTCTTCTGGAGATAAAAAGTATAGGACTATTAATCCAAGTAAATTACGTTATAAGCATAAAGATTGGTATTTGTACGGATATTGTCATGATAAAAGGGATCACCGCTTGTTTAAGATAACCAGAATTACACAATTAAATATTCAATCCAAGATATTTGAACAGGACGATAATAAGGCTATTGCTCCCCATGTTATTAATGATGATTGGACTGAAAATAAAGCAAGCATTAAACTGTTATTTCCTAATGAAGTTGCTTACCGAGTATACGATGTGTTCCAAGAATCTCTTATCACACATGAACAGAATGGACTTGTGGTAACAGCCGAATTGGAATTTGATGAATGGTTATATTCCTATCTTTTGTCATTTGGTCCCGATGTTACAGTAATCAGTCCACAATGCGTCCGAGAAGAATTGGTTCGGAGACATAAACTATCTATTCATCAACTTGAGACGTACATTTGATGGCGAATAGAGTGCATGTTATCCATCAAATTTGGGGATTAATTTTCTGGAAACGAGCAAAAGCGAATAGTCTGTTGTCTGTTATGAAATTGGACTCCGACAAAATCCTGCTCATTTACTTTTAGAAATTTTCTTTTGGTACTGGGGATGATTCGTCTTAATTCTTTCCGCCGCGTATATCCTGTAGGAAAATGAGAATCGTCTAGAATCCAGACTTTCATGTTCCGACTACGTGCCTCACCCATAATGATGTCCAGATATTTCCACTAACGTGGACCAACAAAATCCGGGTGAGGTCGCGATTCCACACAAACTTCCAACTGACCTTATTTTCCCTGTCATCTATGATTTTCATATGCTCACGAAGGATATGTTCCTCCACACCATAATGGAATGATTACATAAAGGTACCCCTTGCATCTGTCACCGGCTTCCCTCTCGGGCGAAAAAAACAAAGAGACAGGCATCAACTAATACCTGTCTCTATCTTAAGTTCATCATAATTTCAATATTATCCTTAAATAAAGGGCCTACGGTCCAATACTTTATTCAAGAGTCGGTCACTGATTACCCGTTCGGAAAGCACGGATTGAACAAGTGCCAAGGCACATACGGCACCGCATAAACTATGCAAATCTCCATAAGGTCCTTCCTCAGTGGATTTACGCAAAACGAACTGAATAAATTGTTCGGAGACCTGGCTAATCATCGCCGTTGCCTCCTCCGCTCGGTGTTCTGTTTGCTCCTTGGCACTGATGAAGGTATACAGCCAGTCCAGTTCATTGAAGGAAAACTCCTGCTCCGACAAAGGGAATTGTTGACTATTAAACATATCCAGACAGGTATTGATTAATTGTTCAGGGTAACGGACTTTCTTTTTCCGGTAGTCTAGGTTGAATAAATAGTGAAACGAACCCGCAACATGGTGAAAGAGCGGTGCCCCAATAGGATGACCATTCAGGTCAACAATAGCTCCTTTTTTCCATAAGCCGGTCGCGGGGTCAGTATGCTCCCAGAGCCAGTCAAAATACCAATTCTCCCATTCTTCGTCTACCATTCCGCTTAATACCATAGAAGCAAAGATACCCGACCCCTGTTGGGAATCTCCCCATGGCTGATTCTGCCAATCCAATCCGCATAGAAATGCTTCAAGTTTGTTCCGATCCTTCAAAGACTCTAATGCGGTCAAGAGATACTTCGGTTTAGCATCAAACAGTTGTAGAGCAGAGATAGCAAAGGCAGTACCATGTATAGGGTGATGGCCAATTCCATGAAATAAACCGTCATTACTAGACTGGAAGCTTTGTAGTGATTCCACCCATTGTTTGCAGGCTGACTTTTCTTTTGGTAATTCTCCTAGTGTATACAAAATAATAGCGGCATCTGCCGTTCCATAAAGGTCTGGAGTTTGATTGCTTACAAGATCTCGGGTATACCCCCATTGTTCTTTTACACTGTGAGCTTCAATTGTCTCAATAACTCGATGAATAAACGGAGTAATATTCACTTTGAGATGGTCACCTCTCTGCATTTTATTTATTAACTCTTGATTTTCCAATCCTAAACTCGTATTGAGTTCAACTTAAATATATCAGCTTAAGCCGCTTACACATTCATTCAAAGTAGGATCCAATCCAATATAAATTTCTCAGCCATTTGACATTTCAGGTCTGCAATAATCAGGGTTTTCAGATCACCTGTACATATTCTTGCATGCTGAACAAGAACTCGAAATACTCTAAGCCAATGCATGAATATTTGGCAAACTCAAGGCAGAGCCTCTAATCATGAAGAGGAATTACCAGTCTGCCCTTCAGTATGTACCAAATATGAATGTCAAATCTACTGCTGGCAACAACATGATATCTAGTACCAACGTTCGCTTGAAGATTTTGTAATCGGGAACGGCTAGGACTAGGAAGATTCATTTCGACAATAAAAAAAAGGATATGAAAAGAAAAAATGTCCAATTCCACAATAAAAGAGCGGGTAAATTCTTAAAAAAAGCACAACTGTTAGAAAACAGAGAGCAACATCCAGTTTAGGTTTATGGACGCTGCTCTCTAATAAAACTAACTGTGTGTCCTCTTCTCACGACAGTAGAGAACGGTCCTGAATAAGGAGTCGATTTCTTATGAAGTTACTATTCATATGGGATTACTACACGAACATCGTCTAATGCAGGCTTCGTCTTAATTAGCCCCTCTGATTGTAGCCAATCTATGTTTTCCTGCCAGCGGGAATCATCCTGGCTCAGGAATTCAGCCTTATCATTCTCCATCAAAGGAAGAAGGATGTCTAAGCTTTGACGCTCAACATCTTCAGATAACGGAAAATGATCTGCACTCTGATGATCTAACAGGATTTGTAATGCAGCCTCCGGATCGGCCTTCACATCCTCAAATCCTTTTTTTGAAGCACGCAGAAATTTAGTCAGCATATCAGAATCAGATGCAATCAGGGTATCATTTGCAACAAAAATGCCTTCATAATAGGATGGTACACCGTATTTCTCCAACGTAAACCAATTAACATCGAAGCCCTCCTCCTGAAGCTGAGGAACCTCATGATTAATCAAGCCACCAATGGTAGCATCCACATTATTTGTGGTCATCGAACTCATAAGCTCAAAGCCGACATCAACCATTTTTACATCACTGTTGTCTGTACCTGCATGTTTCATGATACTACGAATGAGAGCTTCAGATAACTCAGTACCCGAATAACCAATCGTTTTGCCTTTTAAATCTTGTGGAGAAGTTATGTTCTTCTCCGCTAAAGAAATTATTGCATTCAGTGGAGCTTGTACAACAGCGCCGATAGATTTAACTGGCACTTGCTGATTCGCTCTTGTGATAATGACATCCTGCTGATAATACAGTCCAACATCCGCTTTTCCGGCTGCTACAAGTGAAATTGCATCATTGCTGTTAGAAGGGAATTGCAGGTTTACCTTCAAGCCTTCTTGTTCGAAGTATCCCTTCTCCATGGCGACATAGAGAAACGCATGCAAAGCGTTTGGATACCAATCCAGGACCACATTAACCTCCTGTAACTTCTGAAGAGATGAGGATAAAGGTGGAGCTGTGTTTCGAGGTGTACAAGCAGTAACTGCTAATAAGATAAATGTTAAAGTAAGAATGATCCCTGTTTTTCTCATAAATTCGTGCCTCCATATCTGTTTATGACTCACCGCGCCAGCGAACGAAACGGCGCTCTAACAATGTAATTAGTGCGACCGAAACCATAGCAAGGACTGATAATAATACAATGGGTGCAAACACACCAGCACCGTCAAGCTGAGTCATCATTCGGCGCGAAAAATATCCCAGACCACTCTGCGCGCCTAGCCATTCTCCAATGGCTGCCCCAATGACACTAATCGGAATTGCCATTTTGATGGCTGAAAAGAAATAGGGCAGTGCAAAAGGAATCTTGAGTTTGAGAAAAATATCCCGTTGCGTGGCACCATATGTAAGGAGAAGTTTCTTCATATCCGTACGGGCACTGCGTAAGCCATCATATACCGTAATCGTAATTGGGAAGAATGTTATTAAAATAGCGACCAGCACCTTGCTCCATATGCCATAACCAAACCATAGAACAAATAATGGAGCAATCGCAGTAGTTGGTATGGTCTGAGAACCTACAACAATCGGATACAGACATTTACGCAAAAACACACTGACATCCATTAGTATTGCTAGCGCGACACCCAGGATGATAGACAACACGAGACCTAAGCTCGTAATTAGAAGAGTAGCAGGCAGATGAACCGTGAATAAGGGTTCACGGAGCTCCCATATTTTTTGAAATATTTGAACCGGGCTTGGTAAAATATAAGCAGCATTCAGATCCATCGCTCCCAGTTGCCAGATCATCAATAGTGCAAATACAACAATAATTGCAGGTAAATTATGATTATAGAATGATTTTTTCATAGGATCACATTATTCCTTAACGTCTGGATCAAGTTTTCTCGCAATGCTGCGATTTCTGGTGTAGCAATAGATTCTCTTGATCTGGGATAACCACTAGGAACATCTATTGATGTTAATTGATATATAGGAGTGCTTGTGACAGCTAATACTCTTTGCGAAAGATATAAAGCTTCATCCACATTGTGGGTAATGAAGATAATTGTTTTTTTGTGCTGCTCCCATTGCTCAAGGAGCCATTCCTGCATCGTAATACCCGTTAAGAAATCCAGGGCAGAGAACGGCTCATCTAGCAATAGCAAGTCGGAACCCGTCAGCATTGTCCGGGCGAAAGCAGCCCGCTGGCGCATCCCACCTGAAAGTTCATGGGGCATCTTGTCATGACAATGATATAAGCCCACGTTATTCAACGATTCAGCAATAAGCTCCCTGCACTGTGCCTTGGTGTATCCACCTATAATTTCCAAGGGTAACGCAAGATTCTCTCCTACTGTTCTCCACGGGAACAGCAGATCTTTTTGTGGCATATAGCCACAGTAATGCTTTTTAGTTCCGATTGGTGACCCATCAATCAGGATAGAACCAGATTTTGGCGAAAGCAGCCCGTTAATGAGATGGAATATCGTACTTTTACCACAACCAGAGGCGCCAACGATACACTGGAAGGAGCCTGACTCAATCGTAAAAGACAACCTGTCAATAATGTCTACAGACTCACCATCATAATGATAGGACACATTCTGAAATGTCAGTGAACTCAAGACTCTAGCCTCCATGACATCTCCCAAAAATCAAGCTCAAAGCGACTGCACATCACAAAAACATCTTCCATCCGTTGGTACGTTTCCTCGCTACAGCCTTCTAATAACTTATCCGTTAACGTCACAAGGGATTGATTGCTGCTGTTGTATTCAGAAGAAGCATATCCTGTAATCCACTCTCCATAAAAGTGATGATCAGCTGCACCTGGTTTTTGGGCAAGGATTTGACCAATCTCTGCATAGCTCCATGAGCAGGCCAGAATGGATACAAGTACTTCTGCTATGCCGCCCGCATGGGAAACAGAGAGCATATAGTTAGTATAGGCTACATTTTTCAGTGCAGGTTTTACCTGAAAAACGTGATCCTCTGTAATTCCTAATCGCTCCATATAAGAACGATGAATTTTCATCTCACCATTTAGGATGTTGTCTACGTTTTTACTAAAAAACTGCATCAATTTGGGGTCCTGTGACTTGACGATGCCTAGTGCAAATACACGGGCATAATCGTACAGGTATAAGTAATCTTGTAGCAAATAATAACGAAATCGTTCAACAGTTAAGGAGCCATCCCCGATTCCTTTCACAAAGGGATGCTCAAGACATTCTTTCCACACAGGCTGTGCTGCTTGGTAGAGTCGCTCTGAAATAGTCAATATCTGTTCCTCCAGTCCAAAGTTAAGTATATCTGTTTTATTTTTTCATTCGTTCTCAATTTTCTTTATGAATTATTCCCTACACGGCCGTGGCATGAGTATTTGTATTATCTAATCGTTTGCTCTGTGCGAATAAGGTTCTCCATGGATCAGAAGAAGGTGATCCGCATCGTTGAGGCTAATGCCCGCCTTTTAAGGCATAGGCACCTTTTACCTGCTATGGCCCTGATAATGGCTCCATTAGACACCATTCCAATTTTGGACGGCATCCGGTATTGTGTCTGTAAATACACAATCTGTTTGTTGTTCCACAAACCGCGGGTCAGATTCGAAGATACCCACCACAGCTGTCGTTTTTTTTGGGATTTTTTCTGTAAATGACACTCATCCCATAAAAGCCCAAACAAGTCTTCGTTTTAGGTCGGCTTGTATTCCTGCACCACCACCTGGATCAGAGCCAGCTATTGTCAAAACTGTTTTCGTAACTAGTGCACCTCTTTCTCTATTTAATAACATAAAAAAAAGAAACATCCATTAGGATGTTTCGCAGACAAATACACTAAAATAAGGGGATACGCATTAGCTACCCAGTTACAGTGTTTCATCGTTGCATCCCTACGTTGGCATTATCCAAATCAGGTAAGGTCGGTTTAACACCCTCTCAGCCAGTTAAGGCTCCCTCGCAAACGGTTGTATGTAATTGATTTGTTTCTTATTTGCTTGAAACAATAAGTTTGAATTCCGTTTAGTATATCAATCGCTCTTAAAAATAGTCAAGACAGATTAATAGCTACTTATCAATTTCGGTTACTTGTTTAAACTATTTTATCCATTGTTATGATGACTTCAATCCTTACTGCTACTGAAGATCATTTTACTTTTCATGCTTGCTATTCCTCACAAAAGTGAGCATTTCATACTAAGGAAGTGTTTCTCCAATTATCATTGTTCGTATCATCAATGATTTGAAAACGCTAAGCTTACTTCCGATCCTAGTTAATTGTAACTTCAATCAAGATACGAATAACATAGCTATCGAGATTTTGTTCAGAAAAATAGTTGATTAAGCCCATTGTATAGGAATTTCAGCATACCTTCATTCCCTTACGTTGAATTCCCAGGCTGGGGAGAATTATCTGTAACTTTTGTTTTCGTATACGATTGAACAAAAAAAGATTTAATCTTTTAAACCTTCTCTCCAGGGCAGTAGGGAACTTTGTGTCAAATTCCAGCCTGGTAGGGAACTTTATGTCACTAAAAATTGACACAAAATTCCTTACCAAAAAATAAAAAAACCTTATTATATAAGGGATTTCATGGTTGGTAACTTTATGTCATTCTACATCTTCTTCGTTACATTCACTAAGTTCATAAAATTATCCAAACTATAAAAAAACCGTGAATTCGTTCCCATTTGAATAATCGGGTAGCTGTACCCAAGTGTCAATCTCTTTAGAATGAAGTTGTTGTATTGCTCGTTCGACCACTCACCTTACGCTGACGCGCCTCGAACGTTTTATTACGATGAGGCTTATGTTCTGACACAAGTGCTATAACTCATTCACTAAGCTGGAAAGCAACGCTCTTCAACGACTACTAAAATAATGATAAAGGGACGTTGTCATTGTGTATGACAACGTCCCTTTATCAAAAGAGATAATATTAACTGTTATTTGCTTCATACATATTCTTCAGCATATTACGCATTTCAGGCTTGATTGAAATGTCCGGACGTCTCTCCATGGCCAGCTTTTCGGCTTCTTCAACCGTACTAGCTTCACCCAAATTCATCAAAAGAGCTGTAGCTACTGTACCCGTACGGTTCCGGCCACCGGCACAATGAAAGAATACTTTTTTACCTTCCTGAACAGCTTCAGTCACGGCTTGAATGGCGGACTTGATGGATTCTTCCTGATCATTCCGATTTTCAACAATTGGATAATGATGTCGGTGTACTGAATCAGGAAATCCTTCTTGTGCTTTACCATCATCTCGAAGATCAAATACATCAGTTACCTCTTGCTCCTTGATCGCACTTAGAGCAGCATCTGCTCCCCCAATATATACTTTACCTTTAACCAGTTCATGATAATTAGACATCGTTATTCTCCCCTTCTCTAGTTGTTCCTAACAGTAGCTTGAGCCTCCGCTAACGACGAGTTCAAATCCAGCAGCATATGGAAAAGCCGGGAAAGAACTCTCCCGGCAGGTTTATATTATTTGCCGGTTTCAGCGAAGGTTTTAATGCGCTCCCCAATCTGGTCACGAACCCTTTGGAATACAGCCCATTTCTCTTCATCTGTCCCTTGCGCTTTGGCAGGATCATCGAATCCCCAGTGTTCCCGCTTGACATGTGGTGGTGTCATTGGACATTTATCCGCGGCGTCTCCACACAATGTGACTACAAAATCAGCATTGTTCAACAACTCTGAATCAATGATATCGGAAGTTTGAGTTGAAATATCTAGGTCAACTTCTTTCATGGCTTCCACTGCTTTTGGATTCAGACCGTGTGCTTCGATGCCTGCACTATAGATGTTCCAGTCCTCACTTAGATATTTCTTGGCCCAGCCTTCGGCCATTTGGCTCCGGCAAGAATTGCCTGTGCATAGGAAGTACAGTGTTTTTTTACTCATGTTCATCGTCTCCTCGTTATTTGAATTATAGAATGCTTAACCACAGATACAGACCCAATAGCGTAATAAGCAGAGTCGGAACGGTGATCATGATACCTGTCTTAAAGTAAGTGCCCCATGAGATTTTGACGCCTTTCGTGCTAAGCACATGAAGCCAGAGCAGCGTCGCAAGTGAACCGATCGGGGTAATCTTTGGCCCCAGGTCTGATCCAATAATATTGGCGTAGATGAGCGCCTCCCGAACCGTTCCCGTAGCCGTTGTTGCATCAATGGCAAGTGCATCAATTAGCACGGTAGGCATATTGTTCATCAAGGATGAAATAATTGCTGCGATAAAGCCCATACCAATCGTTGCAGCAAACAATCCTTGATCAGCCACAGCCTGAATGACCACGGCCAGGAGATCCGTTAAACCCACGTTACGTAGACCATAAACTACGACATACATGCCGATGGAGAAGAATACGATGGCCCACGGCGCTTCTCTGACAACCAATGTAGTCGGTACAGCAGAACTGCGGGAAGCCATGATCAGGAAGAATATCGCGACAACACCGGCCACAAGGGATACGGGAATACCAACGAATTCACTGGTGAAGTATCCAATGAGCAGAACTCCCAAGACCACCCACGACAATCGAAACATTTTCATATCTTTAATGGCAGATACCGGAGGTTTCAATTCACTGGCATCAAAACGTTTGGGAATACTCTTTCGGAAGAAGAGATACAATACGCTGATACTCGCAACCAGTGAGAACAGATTCGGAACAAACATCCTTCCTGCGTACTCCATGAAGGTAATGCCAAAGAAGTCAGCAGATACAATGTTGACCAGGTTACTTACAACCAGTGGCAAAGAGGTCGTATCCGCAATAAATCCGCTGGCGATAATGAATGGAAATACTTTTTTCTCATCGAAATTCAGTGCACGTACCATGGCTAGAACAATCGGTGTCAGAATCAGTGCGCCTCCGTCATTGGCAAAGAAGGCAGAAACCACAGCACCCAAGATCGAGACGTAAACAAACATCCGGACACCATTGCCATGAGCAGCCTTGGCCATATGTAAGGCAGCCCACTCGAAAAATCCGATACGATCCAGAATTAACGAAATCAGAATGATCGCGACAAACGCAAGCGTGGCATTCCAAACAATTTGCGTCACATCCCAGACGTCTTGGAGATTGACCACACCCACAAGTAAAGCAAGAATTGCTCCGCCGCAAGCTGACCAACCAATGGACAGGTTTTTAGGCTGCCAGATGACGAGGACTAACGTAATTAAAAAGATAATGCAGGCTAACAGCGTGGAAAACAAAACCCTCCCCCTCTTTCAGTTCCTCTAAATTTATATTTGTATATAACAATATACTTATATAATGAATAAAAATTAATTACAAACGGATGTAAAGTTCTCTTTATTTAAGGACTTAAGGATCGTTGCCGTGTCCGGCATTAGTTCCAAGACAGATTTAATATAGGGTGTATTCTCTACATTTAAAGAGTAGTATACCCATTGACCACGTTTATTCTCTTTAACCAGGCCTTGATCCTTCAGCTTGCGCAAATGCTGACTAATTCCAGGTTGTGACATGTCTAAAATCTCTACAAATTCACATACGCACCATTCACGTTCTTTGAGGAGTGTAAGTATAGTAAGACGTGTTTTATCGCCCAGCAATTTAATCTTATCCGCTGCTTCTTGAATAGAATCCATATCACTTCCTCCTTCCGTTAATATAAGTGCATGCTTATATTATAATATAAAAAAATTGAAGTCAACGTTTAATTCGAATTAACCATAAAAAGCGTTGATTCAAATTAGACCAACGCTTCGGGTGTTCGTAAGCTCTCTTCCATTTTCAATTAGTACAAGAAGTACTGCAATCAACCTTTTCCTCAGCTACCACCTTCACTTGCTGACGATTGACACTGCATACACCGGTCTCCGGTAGATGCAGCTCTACTTTTAAAGCGGCTTCTAGATCACCGACTAAAAAGGCCACCACGGATCGAACCTGTTCATATCCTGTAGCCATCAGGAAAGTAGGTGCACGTCCATAACTCTTCATACCTACAATATACAACCCTTGTTCCATATGACGAAGCTCTTTCTCACCATGTGGACGAACGGTGCCGCAGCTATGAACATTCGGATCAATTAATGGTGCCAGGGTTTCGACACTTTCGGTAATCTGGTCAATACTAAGCCTCAACTCTCTTAAGAAGGTAAAGTCGGGTCTGCTACCTGTATTCACAATGATCTCATCCACTTCAGGTATTTCCTGAATAACACCACGTTGCTCTCCAATGATGGTAACTTGATCGCCATTCTGCTGAAGTTCCTGAATATGAAATGGCGTTATCACGTTGACCTTTCCTGCATCAACGAGTTGATGAATTCGACTTCCTAGCTCACCTCTGGCTTCCAGTTGATCATTCGCTTCTCCACCATAAGCTTCCTCTACTTGATCTCTTCTCATCAACCAGGTCAGTTTTGTACCTGAATCCATTTCTTGCAGACTGGATAGATCAAGTAACGTATTCAAGGCCGAATGTCCACCCCCTACAACGGCAACATGTTTATTCATGTAACGCTCCCGCGCTTCCCCTAGTACATCCGGAATGCCATAGAATATACGGTCATGAAGAGCTTTCTCTTCAAGAGTGAGTACACCACTAGAAAGCACAGGGTTAGCGTGTTCCCACGTTCCTGAAGCATCGATCACAGCTCTAGCTTCATAGCGTCTATTCTTCCCCCCCTCTTCAACATAGATCATAAAGGGTTGTTTCTCGCGGCCTACGGTTTTCATTTTATCTGTATTTTTGCGACTAATCCCCACAACACGTGTATTTAAATGAAGAGCAGTTTGAATTTTCGGAAGTGTTGCGAGCGGAAGTAAATACAGATCACACAGCTCATGTCCCGTCGGTAATTCGTCTGGAGATGGGGCAATCCACCCATTCTTCGTCAACAACCTCTCTGCTGCTTTATCTAGGTTATACTGCCATGGCGAAAATAGACGAACATGGCCCCACTTGGAGATATTCTCACCTACTTTACTCCCCGCTTCAAAAATGATAAAGGATTGGCTAGCTTCAATCAGATGTGCTGCTGCTGCCAGACCAATAGGCCCAGCACCAATGATGGCTACAGGTAAATGAGATAGCTCTCCTTGGTGTACAGGCTCTTGAAGAGAGATCTGGTTTTCCGTGAGCGTAGGTGCACAACAGGACTCGACTTGTTTGAAATCAATGTTTTTCATTTCAAAACCTCCAGTAGTTAGTTAAATATATTTGCAAATTACAAGTATTAGAGAAATGTAACGGGGGTATACTGCTCATTACCCCACTGGCGTACAGCACATTTTCGATTTTAACATACTCTCATTAAGCAGTTTAACAGATTGCATAACGATTGCTTTTTCTGTATCGGTCATGAAAGAAAAAACTTCTTCCAAATGTGTATTCATCCGATGATCTATAGCTGTCGCTACAAACTTTCCCTCTACCGTCAATCTCAGAATGTATACTCTACGATCTTCAGGATGAGGTGTTTTTAAGACCAGGTTTTTCTTAATCAACGTCTGTATTTGACGACTAAAGGTTGTAATATCCATGGCTAGCGTTTCGGCAATTTGTTGCATGGATGGCTTATGTTGATGGTCAATTTCATATAGGATATGACTTTGGATTAAAGATATTTCCTGCTCTCCAACCGTACAACAATTTTTATCCAGCAAGCCGAAGCGACGTACCATGATCTGTAATAACTCTCTTGGGTTTTGGTTATCCGGCAACATGATCACCTCTTGGTGTCTATTATAATCATATTATTTGTATATTGCAACTATTTTAAATTATTCTGCTTTTCTAAATTGTTTTGGATATGCTTAACGACATACTCAGCATCTGGCCCCACACCCCGAAGAGTTGCTGATGCAAAGGAGCGCTGTCCAGATAAACCTACAAAATAAAGTCCGGGAATCTTCTTGCTGATCCCGTTCTTTTGCTCGGGTTCGCCTTGACCATCCAGTCCACCTAATGCATCAATATAAGAAACGTTAGAACGATATCCTGTCGCGAAAATGACGGTTTGGACCTCTTCTCGTGTTCCATCAGACCAGATCACCCCACTGTCATAAAATGCGGTGAACATTTTCTTTTGTTTCGGGTTTCCCGCTTTAAGCCGCTGCTTATATCCCTCCAAATCTAGAACGGATGAACCGTTTGCAAATGACTTCCCAAATTTCCAAAACGAATCGATCCCCGTTAACTTAAACCAGAAGTGAATATCCTGGCCCAAAAGACGCTGTGGAATTAGTGCTACTGGTTCTCTCACAGCAAGTGTTGTTTCAGCTACTTCGGATAGTTCCATCGCAATCTGAACCGCGGAATTTCCTCTCCCTACAACAATGACCGATTGATTATGAAAAGGGGCCGGTGTTCGATACGTCGCGGAATGTAAGATTTCCCCCTCAAATTGTTCGTGATTTGGAATCGAAGGGGTATAGGGCCTGCTAAACGATCCTGTTGCCGAAATCAGATTGCGAGCCACATATTTCTCTCCACTTGAAGTTGTTACTGTAAAAACGCCAGGTTCTTTGGATACCTGATCTACACGGTTGTTATAAACCAAAGGCAAGTCAAAATGAGTAGCATAGTCCTTCAAGTATTGAATAACTTCATCACGTTGTGGGTATCGATCCCCTGGAGAATCTATCGAAAGCCCAGGCAGAGAAGAGTACTTGGCAGGTGAGAATAACTTCAAATTATCGTAATACTGTGGCCACGCCCCTACCGCTTCTCCTCCTGCCTCCAGAATCAAAAAAGACAGCCCTCTCTTTTTCAAATGATAACCGGAAGCAAGTCCTGCCTGACCTCCACCAATAACAATGACATCCCAGAGTGTTGGCTCCATAACACATCTCCTTCAAATATAGTTAGAGTAATTTCCTTCTTACAAGATATGTACTCGTTTAGTATAATTATTTATTTGCAAATTGCAAGTATATTTATGAGGGGAATAGCTATCTCATCTAAAAAGCCACCCTGTAAGTGTTCATGTAGGCTTATGCCCATTATTGCAGATGTTGTATACCTTTCTATAGGCGGATGCATAGAGTGTGAGTAGATATTTCACCAAAGAAGGAGAATGAGCATGTACTCTAAATTATTTCATCAAAATCAATGGCATAATCCAATGCCTAACATCCAGAATAACAATGGACAGGGCCTAACCCCTCCGTATTGCCATGGAAATGTGAACCTTAGTCACCCTGGTGGAAATATAGAATTAAGAGATTATGGACAACAACCACTTGTAATCAATATTGATCAAGCCGCAAAGTATAATCAGAATTATCGCACCGCGCTATGGACGGGAAAGCATTTTCAAGTGACTCTAATGAGTATCCCTGTTGGCGAAGATATCGGATTGGAAGTCCATCCGACAACCGATCAATTCATTCGTATTGAAGAAGGTCAGGGACTTGTGCAAATGGGTGACGAGAAAGACATCTTGAATTTTCAAACGATGGCCTGTAAGGACTATGCCGTTATGGTGCCTGCTGGAAAATGGCACAATATCACCAACATAGGAAGCGTACCTCTTAAAGTGTACGTCATCTACGCACCGCCTGAGCATCCTTATGGAACAGTTCATGAAACAAAAGCCATTGCCATGTCTTCTGAAAGTTAGTTGATCGTTTTCTAATGTAAACAAATTTTAATACAAAAGCCTGATTTCTCTTCATTCGTCGTGGAGAAAAATCAGGCTATTTATTAATTTAATTAGTTATCGAGGTATCGATACAGCGTTGTTTTGCTAATACCTGTTTCTTCACGAATTTCAGCAAGACTGTACTCTTTACTTTCATACATTTGTATCGCCTTCATCACATTTCCATCTAATTTACGAGGACGACCTAACTTCATCCCCTTTTCCTTCGCTTCATCCATTCCTTTTTTCGTGCTTTCACTAGTTAAATCTCCTTGGAAATCAAGTAAAGCCTTCACATGCTCCAGAAAAATACGACCAGAACTGTCATGGGTATTCAAATTTTCATTCAGAGAATACAGATGAGCCTCTCGCTTTTGAAATTCCTTCAGCAGATCGACAAGATGTTTTGTAGAGTCAGCTAAGGAGAACAATCGAGTAACAACGACGACATCTCCTGCCTGGAGCTCGTTCATCATAACTTCTAGTTGAGTTCTTTGCTTAGTAGACGAATGTTCTTCCTTTAACAAACGATCACAGGATTTTCGTTTTAAAATTTCATATTGATTTTGACATTTCGGGTCATCCTGTGAAGGTCTCATATAGCCAATAATCATGTTAAAACTCCTAACTGCAACTGACATTATAAAATTATAACACAAAATAAGAACCAAAATGGTTCCTTTTTGGAACTCCCTGTGATAAGATCAATATACTTCAACCGGATATGACTTTTAGTCGAGTAAGAGTCATAAAAAAAAGATAAGGAGTGGAAGTACACGTGATTGAACGGATTAAGACAGATTGGTTCTCTAATATTCGAGGGGACATTTTAGCAGGGATTGTAGTGGCATTGGCACTCATTCCCGAAGCCATTGCATTTTCTATTATTGCTGGTGTAGATCCCATGGTGGGTCTGTATGCATCGTTTTGTATTGCTGTTATCATTTCATTTATTGGCGGCCGGCCTGGGATGATTTCGGCTGCTACTGGAGCCATGGCCTTACTTATGGTTCCTTTGGTCAAGGAACATGGCCTTCAGTATTTACTGGCTGCCACCATTCTCACTGGCGTTATCCAATTGCTTTTTGGCGTATTCAAAATCGGGAAACTCATGAAATTCATCCCGAGGGCTGTCATGATCGGCTTTGTGAATGCTCTCGCTATTCTGATATTCATGGCACAAGTTCCCCATTTTGTAGGCATATCTACGCTGACCTACATCTTCGTTGCAGTTACCTTACTTATTGTATATGTTTTGCCCCGATTCTTCAAAGCCGTTCCAGCACCTCTTATTGCCATTGTGGTTCTAACCGCAGCTGCCATTTGGGGGAACCTGGATTTGGGAACGGTTGGAGAGCTAGGTATTATCACACAATCTCTTCCTTCATTCTTTATTCCCGATATTCCTTTTAATATCGAAACATTGCAAATTATATTCCCTTATTCTATTTCACTGGCTATTGTCGGATTGGTTGAATCTCTATTAACGGCTTCCATCGTGGATGATATGACGGGAACGAACAGTAACAAAAACAAAGAAGCTCGCGGACAAGGAATTGCCAACGTCATTACCGGATTCTTCGGCGGTATGGCAGGCTGCGCCATGATTGGACAGTCTGTGATCAACGTCAAGTCTGGCGGACGAGGAAGGTTATCTACACTCGTAGCTGGCGTATTCCTCATGTTCCTTATCATTGTACTTGGCGGTGTCGTTGTTCAGATCCCTATGCCTGTACTCGCCGGGATCATGATCATGGTAGCCGTTGGAACATTTGACTGGTCTTCCTTCTCTTATCTCCGTAAGGCACCTAAAAGTGATGCACTTGTGATGCTAGTCACCGTTATTGTCGTTGTGGCAACAGATAACCTTGCACTAGGTGTCATTGTCGGCGTCATTCTTAGTGCTATATTCTTCGCTTCCAAAATCTCAAAGGTTAAAGTGAGGCATCTCTCCACGGAGAAAAACGTAAGATTTGATGTGACGGGTCAATTATTCTTTGCATCCGTGGAAGGGTTTATCGAGGCTTTTGACTTCGAGATTGCGGATTCGGAAATTGTCATTGATTTCTCGAATGCACACATTTGGGATGATTCAGGTGTAGGCGCTGTCGATAAAGTGGTCATTAGATATCGGGAGAATCATAATAGTGTCACGATTAAAGGACTGAATACGTCAAGTGAAAAACTCATAAATAAGTTAGCGGTGTATCAGGATCCAAATGTACAATTAAAATCACATTAAGGTAGGAGTGATGAACATGTATCAACATATTCTACTTGCTGCAGATGGTTCTAACAATGCCATTCGGGCAGCGAAAGAAGCCGCTTATATTGCATCCTTAATCCCTGATGCTGAGGTCGAGATTCTATTTGTTGTAGACCTATCCAAGGTCAAAGAGGAAGTGCTCCATTCTCAGAATCATGAGGAAATTGAACTGAAACGTAAACAGAAACTTATGCCTGTTCAGCAAGAACTTACAGAGAAACATGTGAACTGTCGAGTTACCTTCGTAAATGGAGATCCTGGTCCTACGATTGTTGATTACGTGAATAAGAACAGCGTTGATCTGCTTATTATCGGTAGCCGGGGACTGAACTCCTTACAGGAATTCGTACTTGGAAGTGTGAGTCATAAAGTTGTTAAGAGGGCTCATTGTCCAGTTATGATTGTGAAATAGATGATGGGTATGAAGCATGGGGCCTCTGCAATTGCAGAGGTCTCGCTTCTTTTTCTAAAGGAATTAGATTAGATCATTTAAACGTTGACTGGAGGAGAGAAAATCTTGGAACACTCCAAATTAAAGACTCAAAAACCACAAAAAACATCACGCTATCTTCCTCCTGCTGTACGTATTTTTGCGCTTGGAGGTCTCGGGGAAATTGGAAAGAACATGTATGGGATCGAATATAAAAATGAAATCATTTTGATTGACGCAGGTTTGAAATTCCCCGATGCTCATATGAACGGTGTAGATTACATTATTCCTGATATACGTTACTTGCTGAACAAGCCTCAACAGATTAAAGCTCTTTTCCTTACTCATGGACATGAAGATCATATTGGCGCTATCCCCTATTTACTCAGACATCTTTCGTTTCCAATCTATGGCGGTGCATTAACAATCGGTTTGGTCAAAGCCAAGTTGGAAGAGCACAAGTTAACGAATTCAGTGGATTTTCATATCATTCAGGATCACGAACGTGTATCATTCCAACATCTTTCAGTTCATTTTTTCCGAACAATACACAGCATACCCGATGCCTTTGGTATCGTTGTAGATACACCCTATGGTTCTATTGTGCACACAGGTGACTTCAAATTTGATATGACACCTGAAGGAAAGACAGCAGACCTTCATAAAATGATGCAATTAGGTGAAAAAGGTGTGCTTGCTTTGCTGTCTGATAGTACCAACAGTGAACGCGAAGGTCAGTCTCTTTCAGAACATACAGTGGGTAAATCTGTTTTGGAATTAATCCAGCAATGTGAAGGTCGAGTTTTGTTTGCGACTTTTGCGTCCAATGTCCACAGGTTACAACAAGTTATTCATGCTGCTTCGGAGTGTAATCGGAGAATTTTAATACAGGGCCGCAGCATGGAAAAAATATTCTCCATTGGTCAAGAACTTGGACACCTTCATATACCTCAAGGTATGCTAATGGATATGAAGGAAATCCACACCACTCCACATCATCAAGTCATCATTTTATGCACGGGTAGTCAAGGAGAGCCTAATGCAACTTTAACCCGTATTGCAGCCGGCTCCCACCGTCATGTACAAATATTCCCAGGAGATACGGTCGTCTTTTCTTCTTCTCCGATTCCTGGTAACGTCATTCAAGTCAATCGAAGCATAGATATGCTGATGCGTTCTGGAGCCGCTATCCTCTACGGAGCGGAGTATGACATTCATACTTCCGGGCATGGATCACGTGAGGATTTAAAACTGATGATACGGACCATGCGCCCGAAATATTTCATACCGATCCATGGAGAATATCGAATGCTGGTAAGTCATCAAAAACTAGCTGAGCAAGTTGGAATACCTTCTAACAGAATCTATGTATTGAACAATGGAGAGCCTCTCCTCATTACTAAATATCATGCTCGAAAAGGAAGGAATCTCCCTTCGGGATCGTCATTTGTGATACGTGGTAAAGTTGAGAGGCATGAGCCTGAACTCATTGAGGAACGCAATAGATTGGCTAAGGATGGTGCACTTATTGTCGCACTTGCCTTAAACAATGAGACATGCCATATGATATCAGGGCCTGACCTCATTAGCCGAGGGTTTGTCTGTGTACGAGATGCTAACGAACTGATGAAAACAGCAGAATCACATTTGAAATCCGCACTATATGGACTAGAGCAGAAAAAAGAAGCCCGCTGTGAGATCTGGGAACATAAAATCTCAGAAGTACTCCAGAACTTCTTTTATTCACAATTAAAACGTACTCCTGTGATTTTCTCTTCCATTCATAGCGTTTCACATCCTACTCAAGTAAAGGAAGACTAAACAATGAGAATGATTCAAAAATTAATTCATCCCGATACACCTGCCCTAAATGGACGAATGTTTGAACGAAAAGCAGCACGTGGCATTATTATGCGTGGTTCTGAGATTCTTCTACTCTATACCCGTAGATATAACGACTACAGTTTTCCCGGAGGTGGTGTGGAAGCGGATGAGGACCTACTTCGTGGGCTAAGAAGAGAAATTGCTGAAGAAACCGGAGCTACCCAGGTGGAGGTGACAAGCGAGTTCGGCTACATTGAAGAGTATCGTCCCCATTACAAACCCGAATATGATCTGATCCATATGTTATCTTATTACTATGTTTGCAACATTCATGAACAACTTGGAGAAGCCAAACTCGAAGATTATGAGATGAATAATGGCATGTCTGCCGTTTGGGTCGACATTCACCAGGCCATTTTGCATAACCGGCAGGTAATAAAGAATAAAGAGGCTTCCATGGGATTTTCCATTGAAAGAGAGACGATTATTTTAGAGTTGATTGTATCCGAATTAATCTTTTAGATTAGAATATTAGATTCGCAATGTAATTTGTAATGGCCCCACATTCATGTCCTCAACCAGGACATGAACATGGGGCCATAAAATTAAACTAACCTGTCTATAACGAACTATCTAATGAAAGTCCGATAAAATTATTTAGAGTTGAAGCCATCTAGTTACATCTTCAGATATAAGACCATTCTGACGATGTGTGACAGGCATTTCACTAATTTGTAGCAAAAAATAACTATCGTGTGTGCGTAGACACTCAAGAAGGTACTTATCTAACAAATCAATATCATCAGCTGTTTTAATTAAATACACTCTGTCATGAAGATGTTTGACCTCAAACAGATGTTCAAGATGAAAGTTAATACACTCCTCGGTCCATCCTACATTTTTAGGCTTGTAAGAAAACAAGTAGAGTTTAGACATGATAATCAGCCCCCTTTTACTCTTATAGTCCGCCTTCTTTTGAAGCAGTTTCCTTACGTGGCTTAAATAACACCTTTAACATTGGTGGCGCTATTAAAGTTGTAAGTATGACCATTATAACAACTGAAGTGAAGTATTCAGGTAATAGAAGCCCTGCTTGTAAACCAGTTGAAGCAATAATCAATGCAACTTCTCCTCTTGATACCATCCCAGCTCCTATAGCAAAAGAAGATACATTGCTGAATCCTGTAATCTTTGCTCCCAATGCACCACCGAGTAATTTAGTCAAAACAGCAGCAACAGTTAGAACGATAAGGAATCCTATCTGTTGACCTACACCTTCAAATGAAACATTGAGGCCAATGCTCACAAAAAATACGGGAACAAAAATTGAATATGCAATCGGCTCGACCTTTTTTTCAACAACATTCTTAAAATTCGTTTGTGAGATTGCAATACCGGCAGCAAATGAACCGATTATACCGGCCATCCCCATCAAATCAGCAAAGTACGCAAATCCAAAGCAAATGAAGAGTGCGATAGATATTATGGGTTCTGTTACCTTAAGAGTGGAGAGCCACTTCATAACGCGAGGAACTATAAACACCCCTGCAACAGATACGCCTATGAAAAATAACACTTTCTTTCCTACTAGGAGTCCTAAAGATACATCCTGACCTGTACCCAAGAAACTCATCATAAATGCCAAAAGGATAACGACTAAAATATCATCTACTACGGCAGCTCCAAGGATAGTTGTGCCTTCCCTTGAACTTAAACGATCCATATCCTTCAGTACTTGTACTGAAATGCTTACAGATGTTGCGCTGAACAAAACACCCATAAAAAGTGCATAGTTCGTGGATAGTCCAAATAGATCTGCTACTCCAAATCCACCTACAAAAGGTAAGATAATTCCACCAAGAGCTACGGCAACTGCTGATCTCCAGTTTTTCTTTAATTGGTCTATATCTGTTTCTAATCCAGCAATAAACATAAGTAATAAGACACCTATCTCCGAGACGTAATGAATGAATTCATTATTATCAATCCACCCGAGAATTGCAGGTCCTAAAATAATGCCGACAACCAGTTTTCCGAGCACAGAAGGTTGCCCCAATTTCACTGATACATGTCCTGCTATTTTTGTACTGAGAATTATTAAAGCCAAATACCATATAAATTCCATTACGCCTACTCCTCAACAACATGTAAAACAACTTGAATGCGTTCCTGAACATAATAATTGACCTAAAACCTTAGGTCAATATAGCATTTAAACCAACGAAATAGAGTTGTAATAATTATGATATCCCTTGATAATCCCTGATACGTATTTTTAATTAAAAGCCTAAAAACAAGCATTAGGGTCGATTTTTAATATGTACAAAAGAACATAATTACTGAGAAGGGGAACCCCTCAGTAATACTCTACTTGCATACGCATCTTGCCTGAAATAATGAAATCAACTTCATCACCATAGTCCAAATAGCTTGACTGAAGGATCTTCTTTGAAATGATCGGTACAAGTTCTTGTCTTTTGCTCGGGACACGAACTTGTACCGATAAAATAAAAAAGCCGCTAAAATAGCGACTTCAATGGGTCTATGTTCTTGTCCCTCGACAGCGTTTCGTGTCTGAAGACAAGAACATTGTTCCATTGCCACACCCCACCATTTTTATTCCAATAAAAAAACCCGTTAATCTCATCATATCACACAAGATTAACGGGTATTAAAAAAACTAAGTTTTTTGACGTAAGCGTCAACTGATTTTTGGAGTGTTTTATTTTTAACATCTTTGTCACCTCTGATCAGTATTGCGACCGCTTGAGGTGTATAAGACTTCATAGTATAAGTATTACGTATGGCATTTTCGTGTTGATATGGGCAAACATATTTGTAAGTCGGCATTTCTTCATTTTCTAAGTGGTGATACTCAACACAACTTGATGAGCTTTTCTCAATAAAATTATATTTAAAAGCTATTATTGGAAAAGACCGATTTCTCATCTCATTTATTTCATTCCAAGAAGGTGCGCTAATTTTTTTACTTCTCTCCCCTGCTATCTCCAGCCAAGCATTGAAAAAATTCTCACTAAATTGGATAATGATCTTTTCCAAAATCCAATAAAGAATCTTTGTATCAATACATTTTTGAGTTTTCATTTGAAGACTTACAATTTGTTCAGAGAAATACTCCAAGTGCTCCTCGATTAGTAAAGGTACTTCCTCAGACGAATCACCTTTCCCATTCTCATCATAGAAATATTCCTTCTTCAGAAGAGCTTTTCTCCAAAAAACATATGCATAAGCGTAAGGGCATATCTCAGGAAATTCAGCTATATCATTCATTTTTCTGAGTTCCATCAATTGAGTTATGCAATGTTGATGTTTTCTAAGGAGATTCTTTAATAACTTGTCCTCGACTTGTCTGAACGTCTGCAATTTGAATGGAACAATGTTCTTGTCCCTCGACATTCAAGATCAGATTTTGTAGTTTCCCATTCATTTACCAATGTTAGCACATCTTTTATTCACTCTTGTTCAACTAACCTGCCCAGTAGGTGAACAAAAGCAGTCGATCACTTTGATTTGCCCTATTGCCGTTAAAACCATCTTGATGAAACGTCATCTGAACTGTTTCTGGCTACTCTCCTTCCATCTCCCTCATTCACCAATAAACTTAAACTCCAGAGTGTCTGAACCTTGAATCAGGCATGGTGGGCCTTGTTACGGTATTTAATCTTTTTTAGCGGCCTGAATAAAAGTAAAGACTAGCAGATAAATAACTCAAACAAAGGTTTGGGTGGTTTCAAGGAGGTTGTTTATGAAAAGATTAATAATGAAGTGCTTATTAGTACTTATTGGGCTTGGGATAACAGGGATAATCCCGTCTTTTTGTGCTTATTCTGATGCTGTATTACCTAAAGTTGATAAGGATGGTCACTTATCCGATCACGTATTTTGATTCACTAAATGAAGCAGTTAGAGAATATCATATTTTAACATCGACAAATCCTGTATTCTAGAGCAAATTGTGGAGCAAATACGGACAGGGTGTTAAATCATTTTATTGTAATAATTTTCATTAAGATAATACATACTATGTTGACTGAAATAAAACGCATTATTCGCGATTGTTCTTTTGATTCCATATAGGGGTGACAAGTGAATGTTAAAAAAAGAACAAATCTCGAACAAACAAATGACTGCACTCGTTTTAATGCTAATTTTTGGGGACATGTTACTTGTCTATCCATCCGTTATCACATCCTATGCTAAAAAAGATGCTTGGATTTGTAGTTTGCTTGGTATACCACTCGGCATGCTACTCATGCTGCTTTTTTTAAAAATTTCAGTAAAAAATCCTAATCAGAATATAATACAAATATGCCGAAATAACTTTGGATCTGGCTTTGGCACCTTCATTTCATGCATGTACCTATACTATTTTGCTATGAGCGCATCTTGGATCGTTCGTGGTGTGGGGGATTTTGTTAATACACAATTATATCCTTATACACCCGTTCAAATTATAATGCTGTTATTAATGCTTCCCATGGTTTGGACCCTCCTTCAAGGGATTGAGAATTTAGGAAGAATATGCGAATTTCTTACACCTATTGTATTTTTTTGTGTTATTATTTTTATTCTTAGTTTGATTCCCCAATTTAAAATTGACAATATGTTACCAATGTTAACTGGTAACAAGTACATCTCGTTAGCTGAAGGCATAATTATAGCTGCACTCTATCCAGTTGGAGAAATAATACCTATATTAATGCTTATTCCTTATATGAGTATGAAGGGACATTACAAGAAGGATATCATCTTAATTTCTGGGCTGGGAACTTTGATCCTTTCACTAGTGGTTATGATTTCTTTGTCTGTTTTGGGACCATTTTTAACTCAACATAACAACTATCCCACATTTGCTTTAGCACAGAAAATTAATATAGGCGGTTTTTTTAACCGAATTGAAGCAATTATAGCCTGTGCCTGGATCATTTCCACCTATATTAAAGCCATAGTCTATCTTTTTGCATTTATTGTTGGGATCTCTGAACTCTTTGGATTACGGCAATACAAGTTCCTTATACTTCCTTCTTCTCTGTTTATATTCGGTCTGGGGGGCTTTATTATCCCTAATATGATATTCAGCACTAAGACAATAGGCCCATATTGGGTGGAATTCGATGCCACAATATGTATTGTGATTCCAATCATACTCTTTGTAATTGATAAATTGAGAACAAAGAATAAGATTAAACAAGAAAACGAGTAAACATTAAAAGGAACCCAATCCACATCGAACCGATCCTGCTTCACTTTTCTTACGGTTTAGAGGTTCCGTTTATCTTCTCGAATGTTGATTATTATTTATCATCTGTTTTTTCATAAAATTCTTGAGATTTACAAAAATGAAAATATGCATTTATACTGACCGAAACGGAATATAGTGCTTGTATACACGGCTAAGCCAGTGTTAATGCCCCCAGAATGAATACCAATCTGATTAGACAACGTCTATAACTATAATTCTCGGTATCTATTTCACCAAGAACATACTTCAAAATTCCAGCATAGGCTAACAATTCTTCTGGGATGTTCCCCAGATCAAACAATAGTCGCAAGTATCCGATGCCGTTTTGCTCCTGATGTAATATCAATGTATTATCCACATACTCTCATGCTGTGTGATATGGTTGGTATAGGATGCGATCTCATCCCTGGTCAACATAGGTATCTTCTCCAATTGCTCTTTCGTTGACGGTGTACTCTGGTTTCTCCTTCAACGCCGCTGTCCGCTCAGATGTTGAATCTCAAACAGAAATGATACGTAGCCCATTCCAACTATTCTGTGGTATCAAGTTTGCAATAACCACGTTAGAATTCTTCCCGTCCATGACAGCTTCAAAGCTGCATTCTCTTTGCGACAACATATTGCTCCCAGCATGCACTTCCGTGAGGTTTTTGCCGTAAAGATTTGGCCGGTTGGTTATGAAGATCAGTGAAAGTTTACTTTTAAGCTTGATGTTATTTAATATTCGAATAAAACGCATAGCAAGATCCTCTTTCCTAAATTTTGTTCTGATCTTGATGTTCATGTGTTTATAAATTATAGGATGATATTTCCTTTTAACATAAAACCAAATGTACTCTTTTATTTGGATAGTCAATGAAAGATTATTTTAAAAATTGTAATAGCCCGAAATTTATTAGATACAAGTCTAATCGGAAATAGGAACATGTTCTTGTCCATTCCGACAATGGGTAAAGTTCTTGTCCTTGGCTCGGGACACGAACTTGTACCGATAAAATCAGGACCACCCGTCCAACGGGTGGTTTGCTCTTGGGGTATAACCCCCTGTTGCCAAACTGCGCCTAAAGACGCTAGCCTGACAGCAGGGCTGTTCAGGCTCAGTGTTATTTGTCACTTTCACTTACCAGTTAAACTGGTTTTACTTCTTTTTGCTCCGATTACTGCTGAATGGATCTTCGTATTCTTTTACACTCAGCTTATCTAACGCTTGATCATGTGCCTCTTGCTCACGAATATACTTCTTTACCGCGGCTTCATTTAACCCCACTGTAACTTACATAGTATCCTTCTGCCCAGAACTTTCGATTTCCGTATTTATACTTGAGCTGGGCATGCTTCTCAAATAGCATTAGCGAACTTTTTCCCTTTAGATATCCCATGAACGTTGAGACAGCAATCTTCGGTGGAATCGCTACCAACATGTGAACATGATCGGGCATCATGTGACCTTCTATAATTTCTACTCCCTTGTACTTACATAGACGTTTGAATATTTCGATTAAATCTTTTCTGACTTGATTATAGATTTCTTTCCGTCTATACTTCGGGGTGAATACAATGTGGTATTTGCACATCCACTTTGTGTGAGCTAGGCTGTAGCTCTTGTTTGCCATTGAAGACCATTCCTTTCTTTGAGCCTGAACATCTCAATTTTATCGGAATGGTCTTGGTGGTCAAACCTCAGTTCCCTCCACCCGCATAGCGGGTGTTTTTTTGTTTCGCGCGTTTCACGCACTCAACTGGCTAAAGCCATAATAAAAAAGTCGCTAAACTAGCGACTTTCAATGGAACTGTATTCTTGTCTCTCGAGGCTTCACTTTAATCGATTAATTCAAAGTTCCTACTGTGTAATTCCGTCGAATTAGGTCCAATAAATACTGTAAATTCTCCTTCTTCTGCCACAAAATCGCCCTTTTGATCATAGAATTTCAAAATCGCCTCATTAATTTTGAATTCAACGGTTTGACTCTCACCAGGTTTAAGTCTAATCTTAACGAATCCTTTTAATTCTTTCACAGGTCTGACAACACTTCCTGTGATGTCTTGAACATACATCTGCACAATCTCTTCACCTTCAGATGAGCCAACATTCCGCACAATAATCGTAACTGTGAGTTCTTCATTCCGACACAAACGTGTTGTATTGAGACTAATATCTGAATACTCGTATGAGGTATAGCTCATGCCATAACCGAAACTGTAGAGTGGATCATTCGGTGTATCCAAATACTTGGAAGCATATTTCCCTTGGCGAACACTAACCGGTCTCCCTGTGTTGAAATGATTATAATATACCGGGATTTGTCCCTCGTTCCGTGGAAAACTCATCGTTAATTTTCCGGAAGGGTTGTAATCGCCAAATAATACATCCGCAATAGCATGGCCTGCCTGTGATCCAAGGTACCATGTCTCAACAATGGCAGCAGCCTGTTCTTCCAATTCCTTAAGCACAAGAGGACGTCCGTTGGTCAGTAGTATAATGACTGGCTTACCTGTCTTTATCACTTCTCGCGCCAAATGAAGCTGTGCTTCAGGCAACGTAAGCTGTGATTTTGAAGCGGCTTCTCCGGATTCATCGCTACCTTCACCCAATGACAAGATCACAATGTCACTCTTAATAGCCGCTTGGATTGCCTGGTCTACTCCCCCTTCTAAAACCTGATCGACATCGCATCCTTTGACGATCCGTAGTTTTTCGGGATTGATCAGCTTGCTAGATATCCCTTCTCGAATCGTAACCGTCTGATCTGAGTAATTCGAAAATTGCCATGAACCTAACAAATCCTTACTATTACCAAAGGGGCCAATGAGAGCAATGGTTGAGTCTTGGCTTCGTGATAATGGAAGAATTTGATTGTTTTTAAGGAGTACAATCGATTTGCGTGCAAGATCAAGGCTTACACGGAGATGCTCGTCAGACATATACAGTTGCTCCGCCTCTTCAGGACGGATATAACGATAGGGATCATCCATAATACCCGTTCTATACTTAAGGGTGAGTATTCGTTTCACAGCCTCATCCAGTTGTGATTCCTGCACCAGCCCCTCTTCAACCAATTGCGGCAATACTTCAGCATAGACAGATGTGACCATTTCAATATCCAATGTAGCATCAATTGCCTGCTGCGCTGCCTGCTTCCTGTCCTTGGCTACGCCGTGCAGGATTAACTCGGAGATCGATCCATAATCGGATATAACTATGCCTTCGAAGCCAAGGTCTTCGCGAAGCAATGTCTTCAGTATATCTTTATTCCCTGCTACAGGCACACCATTAATCGTGTTAAACGAATTCATGACCGAACCTGCGCCTGCCTCCACCCCCGCTTGGAAAGGTGGCAAGTACACTTCTCTTAAACGTTGTTCGGACACATCGACGGTGTTGTAATCGCGTCCTGCCTCAACTGCACCATAGGCCACAAAATGTTTTAGACAAGCGATGATTGTGTTTGGATCTGAGAGCGATTTCCCTTGATAACCCTCCACCAAAGCTTTTGCAATCGCTGATCCCAAAAATGGATCTTCCCCCGCTCCTTCGACGACACGCCCCCATCGCGGATCACGCGTGACATCGACCATGGGTCCATGATTGTACGTGACGCCAGATGCTGCGGCTTCTTTGGCCGATATGGAGGCTGCTTCCCTGATCGTATCCAGATCCCAGCTGCATGACCATGCCAGAGGAACCGGGAAAATGGTCTGATAGCCGTGGATAACGTCAGCGTTGAAGAATAGCGGAATGCCGAGAGGCGATTTTTCGACCGCTATGCGCTGCAACTCGTATACTTTATTCATGTCGAATGCACCCAAAATGGAGCCCACACGGCCCTCTTCTACCATCTTCTGAGGAGAGTCTGCAAGAACGGTATTTCCAAAGGAGAAAGCGGAAGCCATCGTTTGACTCATCTGACCGATCTTGTCTTTTAGGGTCATGCGGGCAAGCAGTGCGTCGACTTCATTTGCAATCTCTTCATCAATGCGCTCCTTCATTTCCCTTGGGGGCAATTGTCGAATTTCTTCTTTTAGTTCAGCCAGCAAGGAAGGCCCTTCTCCCCTGGAGCCTTGAAGTTCCAATCGTCCAATTTTCGGAAAAAGAATACAACCTTCAAACTCTTCTTCTACAGAAAAGAATAACTCTAACTCAATCGGCCTTTCTCCAAAAAAGTGTGAAAAACCTGTTGCTTTCAGTTGATTTTGTTCAAATGAAGTCTGTTTGAATTGCACATGGAAGTCGAACGGTTCCATTCGCATTTTTATACTCGGTTGAGTCGAGGGCTCTTTCGCTCTTGTCATCTCAAAAACAAACTTCATATTTAAGACATCGGTCCTAGCGATACTACTCCATACGCCTTGAGTCATTATGCCTTCACCTCTATTTCATCTCGTACCGCCTGTTTATCCATCGATTTGAAGAATGGATAGTAGGTGACAAGAGAGATTGCGATCAGAACGACTTGGAAAGCTGCTACACGCCATCCGCCTGACAAAAAACCATTAATGATTGGTGGCAATCCCATAGGTACCTGCAGACCAAGACGAGGAAGAATGTCGACCACCGTTAGGAAATATGCCAGAGAATAACTGATGATTGGACTAATAATAAAAGGTACTGCGAGAACCGGATTCAGAATTATGGGTGCACCGAAAATAGTGGGTTCACTGATTCCGAACACAGCTGACGGCGCAGTGATTTTTCCAAGTTGCTTGTAGCGCTTGCTTTTGGCAACCAGGAACAAGAATGCAAGACCGATGGAACATCCTGCCCCAATTCCATACACAAACATAAAGTTCATGCCGACAATATTGGGAAGTGGTAGTCCTGCTGAGTAGGCAGATAGATTCTCAATATCGAGTGCCATGAAAATGGGCATCATTACCGATAACGTAACCATGGCACCGTGGATACCGATAACCCAAAAAATTTGGCTAAGAAATCCTATGGTGAGTAGGAATGCCCAGTACGTTCCACCCAAACTTTGTAACGGTGTTTGAAGTAATTCATATACAAAATTATGAACGCTTTCATAATGTGTCATTTTGAATAATACGTTGATGATTACAACCACTGCCACTATAAGAATACCCGGAATGAGTCCAGCGAATGACTTGGCTACGGAAGGAGGAACCCCGTCAGGCATCTTGATGGCAACACCTTTAGAAACTAATATTGCATATAATCTTCCGACCAGTAAGCCGATTAAGATGGAGATAAAGAGTCCTGTTGCTCCCAACCATTGAAAAGTCAAAACGTACTCTCCACTCTCTTCAATAGTAATCGGTGTTAGGAGCAAAAAACTGAGCAAAGCAAGCAATCCGGCGTTCAGGCCATCTTGCTTGAAATTGCGGGACATCGCGTAAGCAATGCTGAATACGGCGTAGAGCGCAATCATATCTGTTGTTAATTTCCCGATTAAGGTAAGATAATCTATGATTCCACTGTGCGATAAAAAATTCTGATAAACCTGGATCGGTAAACCTTTTAGGAGGGCAGCTATCGAGCCAATAAAGATGACAGGCATGATCCCCATTAATCCTTTGGTAATTGAATCGAAATATTTGTTTTCCTGCAAAATTCCAGCAAACTGTTGGAGTTTATCTGTTACCGCTTCCATACGAATTGCCATCTGTTACTCCCTCTTTCTCAACCAATGTTCTTGTTATGTGTGGAGATCACTAAATACTTCAATTAATTCTTCAATCAAATCTATCGTAAGTAACGATTTCATCAAATGGTCTTGTGCATGAACAACCAAAAGACTCATTTCAAGCTTTTCCTCACTCGCTGCATCCTGTTGAATCAACTTGGTTTGAATTTTATGTGCTTTAACGGATTCGACAGAAGCTTCTTTGATCAGAGTTCTTGCTTGTTCAAAATCCCTTTTTCGCACTTCAGCCAGAGCGGCAAACGCTTTTTTGTTCGCTTCTCCCGAGTGCAAAATAATACTCATTATATGTTGTTCAGTATTGATTTCCATATATCTATCCCTCTTTATCTATGAATTATTTAATTACTCTTAAGATCCATTGCAAAACGAAGAACTTTATCACCATTCCCCATACCATAGTCGAGGCTGTTAATCACAGCAATAGGCTTACCTGTTGGGCCAAACTCTTTCTCTACACTTTTTAGCTTGTGGGATACTTGTGGTCCGAGCAGAACAACGTCAAACCGATCGATGTACTCGGACAATTCTCCGATCGGGTGTGCTTCAATATTCCAATCCTGTTGTTCCGGCGCCAAAGCTTTCTTCATTTTTGTTACCAAAATGCTTGTAGACATTCCGCCAGCACATACTAATATAATATTCATCCTAATATTCTCTCCTTTTTAGTCTATATATTGAATGAACTGTTCAAAATTACTTGCCCGTGAGAGGTCTCTGATATCCTCGCGGTCAAGAATATGTTCAATCATCTTGTATAGTTGCTTTAATTTGTCTTTTTCTTTTGGATTAATAGCCACCAAGAGAACGACTTTGATTTTTTTTCCTGCATGTCTGATACCTTCTTTTAGGACACCAATGGAGACCAATGTATACTCTGCCTGGTAATCCATGGCATGCGGCATTGCGATGGCGTTGCCAAAGACTGTGGATTGCATCCGTTCTCGTACCAACACCGAAGTAATGAACTCATCAATATCCTCGATGGCTTGTTGTTCTAACAAGCTGTGAGCCATTTGCTTCATTATGGATACGTAATCCAGACTTTCCTCAAAGTAGTGGAAACAATGTTCATTGAAAAAGGAGGTGTCTGTGATTTCCTCATTCAATGGTAGTTGCGTCATCATAGATCCCGTTAAATAGCCTTCCACTTGAGCCATGTCTGATTTGGACAATAAAGGGTTGACCAAAAGTAAAGGGATATCCACTTCTTGTTCTATCGGAATGGTAGTGATCAACAGATCTACTTTGCCGAATTCTCCGCGAAGCAAAGCGTCCAACTGGTAGACAGAATACCACCCAATCAAATCGACGCGTTCTCCATAGTAGGACATGACACGACGGTACAGGATTTGAGCCGTTGCTAATCCAGACCCGCACAATATGGCTACAGAAGGCTTCTCGAAGACTTCTTCCAATGCGACGGCAAGATGCAATGCAATAAACGCAAGCTCGGATTCGTTAAGAATAAGCCCGTATTGGTTATGAATGATTGGCACTAACACATTAGACATCTCAAACGCAAAAGGATATTTGCGCCTTGTCTCTTCCTTCAAAGGATTAAACTCAAAGGTATGGGTCCTTAAGCGATAAATTAGCGGGTAAATATGTTGAATAAGATTATTTTTAAGCACCGTATTTTCACTGAAAATAATACCAAATCTTTGATGAATGTCATCTAATAAACGATCAACTATATATGCTGCTTCATCACCAGAACCATGCAACTGTCCACTCTGTTTGTTTAAAAGCCGCTTGGAACGTAATCGCTGTTGTAGATAACCTATCTCATTGTCATCTATCCATTGAGTAATCCCTGTCAGCCCTTTTTTTAATATGGAAGTCAGTTCCATATCTAAGTTTTCGTTAACCGGAGTTACGATACCGAAGCCCTGCTCGATACGCTTAAACGTAATATAAAAGTCAAAGGATAAAGAAACAACTTCATGATCCGTTAAGAAAAATCCCCCTGTGTTCAGCATATTAATAATTAATTTTTGTAGATCTAGCAAACTATCGTTTAAGTTTTCTGTAGGCAAAGCAATCCTGAGCCTACTCGTCATCTCCATCTTTTTATGGGTCAATTCCAGCTGTAGAACGTAAAACATTAGTGCCCTTTTGGAAATTTCACTACCAACGAGCAGCAATCCCTTCGTTGCTGAGACCTTTAATTCCAGCTCAGGAATTTGTTCAATAATTTCTTGTAGTCGCTTCACATCCGAGCTAATTGTCGTTTTGGATACGTAAATATCTTCTGCCATTTTTTCCATACTTAGGTACCTGGTTGAAAAAGAGAGTGCAAATACGATGTAAGTAATTCTTTCAATGGGAGTGTCAGGTAAAACAGATATTGATTCTTCTTCCCATAACCGATTGAGCAATTTACGAACTTCCGACTTGGACCAATCTTCGATGTAGTACCCCCATTGTTTGGATGATTGGATCTCCATATTTTGTCTATGAAGCTCTGCATTAATGGCCCGTATATCTGACCGAATCGTGCGATCACTCACATTAAATAACTGAGCTAGTGCACTCCCTTTGACTGGGCTATTTGTATCTAACAAATGGAGAAGTATATCCAGATGCCTTTTGTTCATAATGGTCTCCTCCTGTTTGTTGCCACCTCCTCCTGACGGCTAGCATAAAATACATTCCGCACTGGATTGGGATAATTGTAAGCGAAATCATCCACATTAGAGAAGCAAACGTTTTTCCTAATCATATAGGAAATTCATATCCATTCATCTTGTATGACATACATTTCAACACCAATTGAACGAAAGTTAGACCAATGAAATAATCAAGCAAAGAAGCGAATCATTCGGCATGCGTGAAGTTTTCCAGTAGCATTTTTTGCAGTAGTTCTTTTTTTATTGTCATGGTTGAAGTTATTGGACGCTTGAAATGTTCCTTTACAAGTGCAGATTGTTGCTTTATGTAGAGCATGTACAAAAAGTGGCGAATAACAAAAAGGATGATCGGTGAATGCCGTCATCCTTCATACAGGTAGCGCGTCCTCCATCTCGGACAGTTTCATGAATAGGGTTCTTATCTGTGAGGGAATACTGTCTGCTAATTCAACTTCATATATTTCTTTGAAGTGCAAGCTACTGGGAGAAGTGTCGTCTGTTGAAGATAATTATTAATTAATGAGTACCTCCGCAACTGCGTTCCATCCCTTCTGCTAGGTTATTCCCGTCTGATAGCACCTTATCATTCGATAAATTACTCGACTTCACCTGCATTCCGGAGCTCAAGTTTGGCATTTTGATTAGACGCTCACCTCTGAATAAGGTTTTATTTACCTATGTGGATGATTGCTTCGTAGGACGTTCACTGTTTTTGTAGACTTGTTATACGTAGTGATCTTGGTGTTGTTCCATAATATTTTTTGAACATTCGACTAAAATACCCAACGTTTTCAAAGCCTGTATGTGAGGCGATTTCAGTAACATTTTTTTCTGAATTTAAGAGTAATTCTTTTGCTTTTGATAATCGATACTGTATTAAGTACTCAACTGGGGTGATATCAGCACCAAGTTTAAAACAACGTAATGCCTCACTTTTACTGACTTTCGCTGCATCTGCAATATCAGTAAGACGAACTTTCCTTTCATAATTTTTATAAATGAAATCTAACATCAGTTGTAGCCTGGTTTGAAGAATATAATAATTTGAAGAATGTGGTGAATTTTCATAAGATTCTTGATGCAAGTAAAGCGTCTTCCATATGGAAGACATTAATACCTGAAGATCAAGTTCTTTTGTCTTATCCTTAGAATTCATCAATTCAAACACTATGTTTAAAGAATGAAGAATCTCGTCTTGCCATTTCACTTTTCTAGATAAGAAAAGTCCTGAAATCGTTGAAAACGTTATGGGTTGCACAAATTTCTGAAAGACAAGATGATTTCCACCTGATATGAATTCCGGAGAAAAAACGATATTTGGAACCAACGCCCTTTCTATAGCTTCATAACCATGAATTACTCGAGTATTGACGAAAACCCCATCCCCTGCTTTAAGCGTTCGTTTGTTCCCGCCTATCCAATAATCAACCATCCCTTCTTGAATGAGAGCAAACTCTAACTCAGGATGCCAATGACGGTTAATCGTTTGATTATGAAAATATAACGTATCGTCTAGATAATATTGAATAGGGAAATTGATTGAACCGTGAGTGGCAACTTCCCTATATTGTTCGTTAGTTAATATGACCCCCTGCAATCCAAACACCTCCTGAAATTCGGCGATATTGTACTACAATTTCATTTTATACTGCAAGTATGTAGCGAAAAATAGAGATAAATTAATAAAAAGAGTTTAGAGAAAACAATAATTCTAATTATAAATGAAACGGAGGAAGTAAAAAGCTAAAGATAGATCAGTAGCAAATATCAAATCTAAAAAATAATAAAGATGAGGTACTCTTGTGGGACAAAATAATGATATAACAGTAATTCTTAATATTAACAAGTGGAAAATTTCTTTGTTTATTTTCTTTGCTCTGTCGGGAATGGCTTTTTCTTCGTGGACTTCGAGAACACCTGAGGTAAGAGATATTCTTCATGCTTCTACTTCAATGATGGGCTGGATCATTTTTGGAATTGCTGCTGGCGCAATTGTTGGTCTTGTATCTGCAAGTTGGGTGATCCGTCATATAGGAGCACGAAAAGCAATTGCCTTAAGCGTTATCATTTTGTCCTTAGGATTGCTTATAGCGGGTTTTAGCATTCTATTGGCTATAAAGCTACTAGTTTTCTCAGGTCTTGTTGTTTTCGGGCTTGGTTATGGAATTATAGACGTAGCTCAAAATGTGGAGGGAGCAGCACTTGAGCGAAGTACCAATAAAACATTACTTCCCGCTCTTCATGCTTCATTTAGTGGAGGCACTCTCTTAGGAGTAGGCTTAGGGTCACTTGCCATATCACTAAAAGTTCCTGTCTTTATACATTTTATAATTATCGCTTTTATGATTATCTTGTTTGGAGTTATTTGTATAAAGTATTTACCGACGGCAACAGGAAAAGTCGATCTAATAACTGATCATTCACTCACTTCTCCACAAACCAAGGTTAGCATTTTCAAAGAATCAAGACTATTTTACATTGGTATTATTGTTATGGGAATGGCTTTGGCAGAAGGTACGGCAAATGATTGGTTACCCATTTTATTTGTAGATGCTTACCAGGTGACTCATGTTACAGGTACGATTGTATATGGTATTTTTTTATTAGCTATGCTAATTGGCCGTATATCCGGTGGCTTCTTACTAGACCGCTTTGGCCGAGTTTCAATATTGGTATCAGCTGCAATATTAGCCGTATTGGGATTAGCAGTTGTGATACTTGATATTAATTTCTACTTTGCTGCAGCTGGAGTTTTTTTATGGGGAATTGGTGCATCTTTAGGATTTCCCGTAGGTTTGTCCGCTGCTGGGGATAATGCCAATGGTGCAACGGAGAGAGTTGCTTTCGTTTCCACATTAGGTTATTTATCTTTTTTGGTTGGTCCCCCTTTCATTGGACTTTTAGGAGAATCAGTAGGACTGCTATATGCCCTAATTGTAGTAATAATTGCAGTAATGATCGCTGGATTGTTCTCCCCAGCTGCTAAGAAAATTGAAAGTACACCCTCTTAAAAGTTCAAGAATTAGATGACGTCTCAAATTGTCAATAGTAGAATGTTGTATCCCTTCGGCAAAGGAACCATGTTCTTGTACTCATGAAGAGACATGATCATGGTCCCTTAAAAAAGCGGTATATTGTGCGGGATAAATCTAATCGAGATGATTATTTTTCGTCTTTTTCCTCAAAGAGCTCTAGAATATCTTTTGCCGATTCTTGCATTCCTCTTGCAAACCATTCATTTATCCAACCAAATAAACCATAAGTGAGATATGCATATACGTAAGCATCCTTATTAGTTTGGTTCTCTCTTGCTCCCCATATGGTTTGAATATCTTCCAAAATCAAATAAGAAAAACCTCTTTTATAAAGAAGAAGATAAAAATCATTATGCTCCTTATAATGTTCGAAAAGGTCGGCAATAACTATTTTAAAATTAGATTCCTTCACCAAATCGGTTGTGTGTCTCCATTCACTCATTTTTTGGTGGATATAATAACGCAAGATATCTTCCTTGGTTTCGAAATTTCGGTAAAATGAGACACGACTAACTTGAGCTCTTATAGTGATTTCTTTGATAGATATTTCCGCAAACTCTTTTTCATCAAACAGTTGAAAAAATGCACTTGAGATTTTTTCTTTTACATAACTAGCATTATCTTTATTTTTCATGTTACACAATTGCCTTTCTGTTTCATTTTCCCCATAGTAATTGACCTAATAAAAACGATACTCTAAGATCAATGATACATATGTAACATGTAAATATCAAATAGACAAAAAGGAGTACTTTGCTGATGAAGAAAAAAAATAGAAAATGGTTGAAGAAACTAGGTATTGGTTTTGGAGTTTTAACATTCCTAGTTGCTGCAACAGCCATATTTTTTGTAACAAATCCTGTACAACTTGCTCGGTTAGTAGCAAGAGATGCAGCTGAAGATAGAGCCCAGTGGGTGAAGTCAGATGATGAGTTGTTGGGAACGCGATTTACTGTACCACGAGAAGGTATTGATGATGTAGAAACCATTCTATATCGTCCAGAGGGGAGTGAAGATAAAAAATTACCTGTTATATTCATGGTGCATGGTGGTGGATTTTTCGGTGGAGCAGCAGACATGCTAGATACATTTAATGCTAGAGTTATGGAAAAATGGCAGGCGATGATTGTCTCGATTAACTATAAAAAACTGGACGAAAAATTTATTCCTTATCCTGCTGAAGAAATTAGAGACACCATCTATTATTTTGCTGCGCATGAAGATGAGTATAATATTGATTCCAGTAAATTTGCGACTATGGGTTTTAGTGCGGGTAGTTATCATGTGGCAAATACCTCCCTGTTATTGCAATCAGAAAATTTTAAATTGGCTGGACAAGTCCTAGTAGTTCCTTATCTAATGTCTGTTATTCCTGTACTTACGCCAAACTTGATGGATGAAGAGATCCCAACTGATGCACAAGTACCTCTTGCCTCCACAGTTTTTGTCCTAGGCGGTCAAGATGAGATATCTAATTCGGCTAAGCCATACATAGATATTTTGAATAAGGCAGGCGTACCGACTCAGGTATTCTCTTACGAGAAGGCATTCCATCCTTTTATGGATACGTCAGAGGTAATGAAACCTCAAAATGATGAGGAACTAAAATATACAACTGAAGAGCAAAAACAACTCGGGCTTCAAGCGGAGGACGATTTGATAGAAGTATTTCATTCGTTCTTTTCTAATTCAAATTAAATAATAATTTAGATATAGACAATAAAAAACTTCATATTAAGCGGCGACCTTTTCCCTGAATACACTTGGGAAAAGGCCGCCGCTGTTGGTTTATCAAACGAAATACTTCGTCTTTAGGTGAGAAATGAGAGGTTTCTGGTTATGAAATAGCATTCACAATCTCGTCTATAACTTGTTTACATGTTTTAATTTCTTTGATCCCTCCTGCCGATGGAGAGATGGAAATTGTACCAACCTCCAGATTACCGTCAAGTAATCCAGTTTTAAACCCATTTTTTATATAAGTTCCAGCTTCAGCGTGTTTTCCTTCTTTAATGAGTTGAAACGCTCTCTTTCCTCCAATTGTAGGAACGGTTCGTTCATTAGCTCCTTCAAGTCTAAGGAATTCGTCACTAGTAACTTGAAGAATTGCTTGCTTGGCCGCATCACTGGCTGGATTCTCATGAGTCGCTACAAAACGAGTGCCCATGTATACTCCTTCTGCGCCTAGATTCATTACAGCTTGTACTCCTCTGCCATCGATAATTCCTCCTGCTGCAATAAAGGGGATATTTAAAGAATCTGCAGCTTGAGGAACAAGTGTGAACAGACTAATTTCATACTGGCTAATATGACCTCCTGCTTCATTCCCAGTTACAATGAGGGCGTCTACTCCTGCAGTCTCAGCTTCAATCAAATTTTGAACTGTGGGGTTAATTGGGCGATAAATTACTGTGAAATCGTGTTTTTTTAGTTTCTCTATTTCGTTTTGATGCATTATAGTTCCAATAACTACAACAATTTTTACATTCTCTTCAACTAAAACATCAAACAACGCGTTAGTGAATAAACTTGTCCCATTAACATCGAAGGGTAAAATGTAATTGACTGCAAACGGTTTATCCGTCAACTCCCTTACTTTCCTGATCTCACTTCGTACACCTTCTATAAATTCATCTAAACTTTTCGCCGAGTTGTGTTGACCAGCATTTGGCCCAAGAACTCCCATCCCTCCAGCGTTTGAAACTGCAGCAACAAATGTAGCCGAGGTAACCCAGCTCATAGCTGCCGATATAATGGGATATTTAATCCCCAGTAATTTGGTTACTCTATTCATAAAAAGACTCCCTTCATATCATCGAAATAGTGATTGAGTTAGTAATGGATGTCTCATATAATAAACAGATCTCTTTGACATTGGAAGTAGGCAAAAAAATGTGACCAAGTCACTTTTTTAGTACTAATGAAGCGAAAGGAAGATAGATTATGGGCCGAATCTGCAAGGATGGCATCAACACTGATTTGATCAATGGAGACTCCATTGTATATGGAATAATTCACACCCAACATGTCCTTTCAGGAAGATGGAAAATTATGATTCTTTGGCTTCTTTCAAAACAAACACGACGTTTTGGTGAGATTAAGTCCATTTTCACTGACATTTCACAAGGTTCGTTAACTAAACAATTAAGGGAATTAGAGCAAGATGGATTTATTGAGCGCCATGTTTTCTCAGAGATTCCTCCCAGAGTTGAATATTCACTAACCGAAAAAGGAATAGACTTTCTTCCTATACTAGACAGTATGGAACAATTCGGAAATAAACATGGTCAAGATTCTCTAAACAAACAAAAATTCACTGACTAAACCTCTGTCAAGTAATAGGTTTAATAAAACAAAATGACCGAACTACTCAGTATCTTTAAAAGATACCAAAGAAAGTCGCCAACTCAATTAGCGACTTTCTTTGGTATTTATCTATTCTTCATTATGTTTAAATAAGGTTTAGACTAGTCCTGATTTCTCAAGTATTCTTTGAACGATAGTGACAGCTTCAGCTCTGGTTAGAAACGTATCCGCTGCCAGTAACGAAAGGCTTCTCCCATTCACAATACCATTATTTAGGCGAAATTCAACGGATTCCTTGGACCAATCGGATACCTTACCTGCATCGGAATACTGTTCTAGAATCACTATTTTTGTCTTAGTAGAGAAATTCGGCTTTAAACCGGTTACTTCAATGGCTCTCAAAATCCAAACCATCGCCTGCTCACGTGTAATTGCTTCGTTTGGACGGAAGACGGGATGATTTTTAATCATTGTTGTTTCCTCTTCAATTTGCAGTCCCAATCCACGGGCAAGGATAGCAACGAATTCAGCGCCAGAAACAACACGGTCCGGATTAAATTGAGTTTGGTCTGTCCCAAGGGTCACCATCCGTGATCCCATTTGATGGATTGACTTCTCCGCCCAATGGTTGACAATATCTACGAACTTAATCGGATACCATATAAGAGCATAAGTGCCGTTAGCCATACTTTTGATTTGAGCATAATGTTTCCCGTGCTTCTCCAGAATTTTAGTCGGTACGGAACGAGCCTGCCCATCTTCTCCGACGATTACACCTGTCATGATCTTGTTTGGGTTAACGTTATCGGGGAGGCTGAACGTCCGCTCCACATATTCGTTGAATTTTGATATTTCAAGGATCTTCTCTCCTTGAGTGAGCTTTAATGTGAAATCCATTGGTGAAACAATTAGAGAAAAACCGTCTTCTTGCGCTACAGTTTCTAAATGTTTAGTCTTGTCAGACATTGTTGCCGAAAGATCAATTTCTGCCTTAAGGTTATCCATGCTAATGAAATCTCCCAATGGACTGGAGACTGCAGAATTATGAATTAGCTTTGCCGGAAGCCGATAAGTTACTTGTTCTGTTTGAATCTCCAATATCGCCTTCTTGTTCTCCATTGCCAAAATTACTGGACCGCTTAATTCAACGGAAAACACATCAGATTTCGTCTGCATTGAAATGGGAACAATTGAACCCTCTCTCTTCGAAGATAAATAGTCAGTCATCTTTTTAGAATCGACAGAGAACGTTTCGATGGTTTGACCATTTCGGTTAACCGCTTTAAGATATCAGGAATTCGTTTCCGGCTTTTAGTCGGTTAATATACATTTCGTAAAGCCCCAGTCCACATATAGACACGAGCTGAAGCAACGCGCTCTTTCAGCAGTATTAATTTTTCCAAAACCGGGTGAATCATCTTATTGAATATGAGATAGCCGAGCTCCTTCATTCCAAATTTTAATACTATGTCACCGCACCATTTTTCTAAACGGTAAGCTTTTTAACGGTATTAAGAAGCCTCGCTGACCACTTGATGTCATGGACTCCAAATGATTCTATCGAGCAATCAAGCAAACAGGTCCAAGAAGACCGCTTGGTTCATGCTGTGCTACGCGGGAACAGAAATCCGTAATCTCTTTCGAAAGCGTATTAGTCACTTCAACAGCGATGTTATTTTCTCCTGATTGAATAAGCTTACTTACGTCAAAACGGTAGGGTGCGCTGATCCGGACACCAGCGGATGTGCCATTTATGAATACTTCGGCTGTTTCAAATACTTCCCCAAGATCAAGAATAAGTTGTTTTTCATTATGTCCATCGTACTTCAAAAATGTTTCATATCGAAACGTCCCTGAGAAGTGCGGAAGAAGATCAGGCACACTTAAATCGGTCAACTTTTGATGTTCAGCCCATAGGGTAAATTGAGGATATTGTTCAGAGATTGCCGTCGAGATAGACCACAATGATTCAATGAAAACTTCCTCAACATCTTCTTTCAAGTCTTGCGCTGTCTCGAATGATTCGAAGCAATCACTCGACAGTACAGTGATAGACTCAAATGGGGACAACTGGAGCGAGATTCGCGTAGAATTTCCTTCCTGAACACTGCCCATATGGATAACCTTGTTGGAATAAGCATCATAAAAGACAAGTGAATCCTTAACCGGTAGAATCACTTCCGTACATATATCCTGAATCGGGTGTTCATTAAAGAACATAAATACATCCATATCCTGATGACGCACATGATAGTATCGCAAAAATGGGTGACTTCCGTCTGTGAGGATATCTGTAAAACTCAAGTCTCTTAACTCCTGTGCCATATCTTCAAGAGCAATTCCTTTTACATGTGTGCATCGTTTTAATTGCTCGACAAGTTCTCTTTTCCCACCTTCGCTCGTTCTTACTGGCAGACCGCCCACAAAAAAAATCGGCAAACCTTTCTCCGTAAGTTCAATAAACCGCTGCAATACCTTACTCGGAAGTGCTTCACTATAAGGAACAATTAAACAGTCATAAGTTTCGTTCGCCAACGTCAGTTTTTCGTTTTGAACTGCTGCATCCGTAATGATCGAATCACACGGCACCACATCGCAGTCAATCTGCGCACGCATCAGTTCCTTTACTGGTTTGTGAAAGTACATATACTGTCCTGACCATTCTGCCTCCGCATGGTACAAAACAGCAGCCGATGCGATATGCAATCCGCCAGTCAGCAGATGGGACATGCGATTAGTATACTGATTTAAATATTTATAATAGCGATACTGCGGATTTTTCCCTCGCGCATACATATGCGGAGGACAATCTGGATCAGGAAATTCCTTTGGAGAGAACGCATGCGGGACGAAGTAATTGACCCCACGCACGAGCATGTGGTCAGTCATCCACTTCATCAGCTTCAAACCTTCCGCCCAACCATATGCGCCGAATACTTCAGCCATGGTTCTTCCTTGCTTTTTCGGATCGAGATGGGCCAGAGAAGCAGCCATCTTAGCAAGACCATAATTGAAAAATTCGTTATCCGCTTCTCCTGCAATCCATGCCGAGGGAATCTCGTCAAAGCCAGGATTAAGTTGCCACAGCACGACATCCACCCCCGACATATCCTGCCCTCCCAATGCTCTATAGAAATGTCCACTTCCGACACCCAAACGTGAATGTGTATTGTTGTCTTCAATTACATGACCAATATATTCGATTTTTCGTTCTCTACACCAATCGCCAATTTGGACGGTAAAATGTTCGGCATATAACTTGCTTACCAGATTCATATAAGTATAGCGCGCTCTCGAAGTTGCCTCTTTGCCTCCGTCTTGCCAGAGAAGGGGTAAAAATGTTTTATAGTCAGGTCCTAATTCTTGTTCAAGTAACTGTTCCATCTCATGACACCATGGCAAATCAATCTTATCTTGCCCGACTGTAATTTGGTAATCGGTAATGATGGCATTCTTCCCACTATAGAAGCCCGGTTCATCCGAAAAGAATCCAGCAAATGTGTTCCCAAAGTATTCCTGGTAACGTGAGTAAAAGGCTTCATACACGGTATCGATCAAGACTCTGGTTGAATCCTTTATAAGTGGATTCAAGTAATCCCGCTTGGAAGGGTCTCCTCCGATGGCATTCTCAAAAACCGTAAATATTCTCCAGTATCCTTCAGGTACATCCCAATACAATCTGCCGTTCACCACCCGTGAAGTCAAATCAATAGCCTCGTCTAATAATTCGCCTGTAACAGAGTTCCGCTGAACCGCAATGACAGTCAGGTTGGACGAGGCGGCTTCATAAAATCCGGGAAGATTGGGAACGGCCACAGCAAATGATGAGCTCGCCTTTGGTCCTAGAGCATCAATATGCAGTTTGGATAGAAAAACGCGGCGCAATTCTTCCGGCGCGTTCTTTAACCGGCCGGCAGCGTGACCTGTTGGAAAGTGATCGTCATCGAGAACCCATACTCGCATTCCTAGTGTCTTGGCTTCTTCTATAATTATATCCATGTCTCTCCACCAGTTCGGTCCAAGAAAGTCGGGGTGCGGACGTGCTTCAACACATACCGCACCTATGCCCGATTCGTGAATCCGGGCCATTTCTTCCCGAAGAACCTCTTCATCTTCCCCATGCTGCCAAAAAAACGGCAAGATATAGTTAGCTTCTCTTCCGGATAGAACATCATTTAATTTATTTGGCACTACAAGACCCTTCCCTTCTATCTTTAACTCAGTTGATTTGGATTTGATGTAAATAGGTGATGATCGTGCTATGTTCTTTTTCTGAAAATCGCAGTAGAGCAAGTTTTACGGTTTTACAGCCAGAACCTACTTGACAGACAATCTACTGAATTACCTCCTACAAAAATTTCAAATTATCCTTCTTCAATAACATAATTCATACTCATGTCATAGTAGCCCATTGCCTGATAGGGCACTAGAAAGACGACTTCGCTTTCCATTCCTGCCTGCAATGGAATCTTCGTAAAATCGACCAGCTGCTTTACAGGCCGGACACGTTTCGCCACGATATCGCGGATATAACACTGAATAATCTCAGTTCCATCGCGATCTCCGGTATTCCTTACCTTAACGGACACTCTGATTCCTCCCTGCTCTTTCCTCACCTGCAGATCCGAATATAGGAATGTTGTATAGCTTAAGCCATATCCAAACGGATAAACCGGCTCAAGCGGTGTGTCTAAATATTTTGAAGTGAATTTACTCTTTCCTCCCGGGCGACCGGTATTAATATGTGCATAGTAAACCGGGCATTGCCCGCTGGAATAAGGAAAGGTTGTGGTTAATTTAGCGGATGGATTTATTATCCCGAACAGTATATTTAGAATGGCATTCCCTGCTTCTACACCCGGATGCCATGCCTCGACAATTGCATGTACGTTGTCCGCTACCCACGGGATTGCTAGAGGCCTTCCATTAAACAGAACGGCAATCACCGGTTTACCTGTTTCTATTAATCTCTTCAATAAATCGATCTGTTCTGTGGGCAGCTTAATAGAAGCACAACTGGCCGTTTCACCACTCTGATTTTTGAATTCTCCAATAGCAGCGACATAAACATCGCACTCTTCAGGAATCACTGTATCTTCAGCCATGTAAATAAAGTTAATTCCTTGAGCCTTGCAAGCATCGACAAGGCTTACACAGTCTTGTCCGTCTGCTTTGATGGCCCAGGCTCCTGTCATTTCTTCTCGGTTATTGGCCAGCTCGCCCATTAACCCCAGCTTCACCCCATTCTTTAAAGGCAGCACATTATCGTTTTTCAGCAGAACGATGGATTTCTCTGCAGCTTCTCTTGCCAGGGAACGGTAGGCTGACTTCAATATAGCAGCCTTCTCGCGTTCTTCCGAAGTACGGTACGGTCGTTCAAATAATCCCAGTTCAAACTTAATCCGCAGGATATCAGCCACAGCTCTATCCAGCACTTGCTCTTCCACGTAATCAGTTCGGCCAGCGTTTCACTGTAAGCATTCGAGGTCATATCCATATCAAGCCCGGCTTCGAGCGCTTGCTTGGCAGCATCTGCAGTATCCACGGCAATTCCATGGGTTACACATTCAGCGATGGCATTCGCATCGCTGATGGTCATACCATCAAATCCCCATTGTTTACGAAGTACATCAGTAAGCAGCTATGAATTCACTGTGCACGGGATTCCGTTAATATCATTAAAAGCAGGCATAATTGCTCTTGCTCCTGCTTTGATACAAGCCTCAAATGGCGGAAGATATTCTTCGAATAAGCGTTGTATCGACATATCCACCCGGTTGTAATCTTTTCCCGCCTCTGCTGCACCATAACCGGTAAAATGTTTAACACAGGCCACCATCGCGTCTTCGTTTGTCAAATCATCCCCTTGGAATCCCTTCACCTTAGCAGCACCATACATGGAAGACAGCAAAGTATCTTCCCCTGCGCCTTCACTCACTCGGCCCCATCTGGCATCTCTGGATACATCCACCATTGGAGCAAAAGTCATATGAACCCCACCCGCAGTTGCTTCTTCGGCCGCGATTCTTGCTGTTCTTTCCCAAAGCTCTGGCTCCCATGCACAGCTTTCCGCCAGCGGGATAGCCGTAACAGTGCGGTAACCATGAATGACATCGTATCCAAATAAAAGAGGGATTCCCAAACGGGTTTCCGTTACCGCTATTTTCTGCAAATCATTCGCCGTTTTCGCATTGTTTAGTCCATTGTAAGAACCGATTCTCCCTGCTTTCAAGTCTTCCTCATGAAAGTCCTGTTTCGCAGTACTCATCATATTTTGGAAGTCGGCTTTACTGATTCTCCCGTCGTATACCATGTTAACCAATTCTTCAAAGCTTACCTCAAAAGCTCCTACCAAAGAAGGCCCGCACTGTTGCAGTTGACCTACCTTCTCTTCAATAGTCATCTTCGTCAATAAGGTTTGAATTTCATTTTCATAATTTTTCTCCAATTGGGTTCCTCCGAAAGATATGAAATATATTAAGCACCTACTGAAAAACGGTAATCGCCGCTTCCTATGGAAATGCATTGTCCATCCGGCAAATACACCCTAGCTCTTGTATTTACAGGCACACTGCATTCATAGATCAAACCATTTTTCGTTTTTTTCCACCTGGAACGAATGGTTCCATAAAGGCATTCATAACTGGCTTCGGCGTGTGTTAGCGTGCCACCAATAATTGGTCGAAGTTCAAACTCCCGATACCCAGGCGCCTCGAACAATGGAGTAATTCCTGCCACCCTACTGAATAAAAAGTCGCAGACAGCACCATAGCTATAATGATTATAAGAACCATGATGCTGATCCATCCCGTCCCAGTTTTCAAGAATGGTCGTGCTGCCGAGCAGGACTGCATGTAGCCAGCTTGGATTTTCAGTTTGTTCTAAAATCCGGAAAGCAATCTCTGAATATCCGTAATCCACCAGTACATGAAGTAAAAAAGGCGTGGATAGAAAGCCGGTATTCAGACGATAGTTATTATTTTCTATTTCCTTTAGGAGCTGCTTTACAACACTCTCGCGCTTTTCTTCTGAACAGAGATCCATAGCAAGTACCCGAACATAAGCCGCCTGATGGCCTGGTTCGATAACCCCGTCATCTCCGATCAAGTACCTATCATAAACTTTACGGATTTTGTCCGCGATCTTCTTGTATTTCGTACAGTCCTCTTGATTGCCCAAGATCTGCGCCATATGTGCCACATTTTCAGCAGAACGGAACATATAGGCAGTAGCTACACGGGGATTTCCGTGTGTTCTCATCCTAGTGATTGCTTCTACGAAAGACTCCCCGATATTCTCTTTCGGGATAGGCTCCAGCCATTCCCCGTAATGCATCTTTGTGTCAAAAATATAATCAGCATCTAATTCTCCTTCTTCATAATTTAGATACTGCGATTCCTGTGCATACAGCGGATTATGCTCTTTTGCACAGGCAAGCATATAATCGACCCATTTTCTGGCTGTTTCATATTGATTAACGAGAATTTGTTTGTCACCATAACATAGATAAATCATGTAAGGAATCCACACCGCTGCGTCTCCCCAGCCGGCACAGTCCTCACCTATGCTGCCATTTCCGCTAGGACCGGCTAACGCCCATAAAGGGTTGTCCTTTATGTTCCGTTCCAGTTCCACCGGATTGTGAACACTACTGGTAGAAGGGAAAGTGATGCCGACTTTTCCACTCGCATATTGCTCCAGCGATAGATCTTTAAGCCATTTTTCAAAGAAGGAATATACATTCATAAAATCAGCAGCGGTCCGTACATAAATCTGGGCATCACCAGTCCAGGCATTCCGCTCACGGGTCGGGCAATCCACCGGGACATCCATGAAATTCCCTTTCTGACTCCAGAAGCTATTCAGTACGAGCTTGTTAATTAGCAGGTTGGAGCAAATAAAGCTGCCTGTCTCTTCCATATCGGAATAAACGGCGATTGCCGTAAAGTCTCCTTCGTTGATGTCTTCATTGTAGCCTTCCACAAGAACATACCGGAAACCGAAAATAGAAAATAACGGACAGTATTCCTCTTCAGCATTTCCGGAACAATAATAAATCACTTCCTGGAATTCAGAGGACTGCAGGACGCCATGCTTAATGTTGTCGAGCGAAAAACACCCGTCCTTGAGATCTTCCCCATGGACTAATCTTATTTTCTGGCCCGCTTTGCAGTTTTTCAGCTTCATTTTTACATATCCGGCAATATTTTGGCCAAAATCAAGTACCAGCTGTCCCGCTGCATCCCGGAACGGCTGTGCAGTGAACTGCTCTTTTTCTCTGACCGGGACACTGCTGCTGGCAATTAATCGGACATCTGCATGCTCGGTTGTACAGTGCACGTTCATCCATGAATTGTCATCGAACACGGCCAATTTCCAATCCACAAATTCCTTTCTAGCATCAAAAATGTCGCCCATGAGCATATCGGAAGCCAGCATGCCCCCCGTAGCGTATTTAAAGCGCTCATCTGTACCTATTACTTCCCTTTCACCGTTTTCATAGGTTAATTCGATCTGTCCAAAATAGTGTAGCTTATAGCCAAAGTTATTCTTAACGGTTCCGCCGGTCATTCCCCGCCACCAGCCATCGCCAAGCATGACCACCCAGGCATTTGAACCTTCCTTCAGCAGCTTAGTGATGTCGTACGCCTGAATCTGAATTCTGGCATAATAGCTTGTCAGTCCAGGCTTAAATTTATCCTCCGTACTGGTATGTCCATTGATCCAGAACTCATAAAGCCCATGCGCTGTCTGGTAAATACGCGCCTGCTTAAGTCCAGGCTTCACATTAAATGTTCGTCTTAAATAGGGAGCTGGCTTTCGCGCGTCGATATCGATCTCCAACTCAGGTTCAATCCATTTCGCCTGCCAGTCCGCCGGATGAAGCAATCCCATCTCCAATCGTGCAAATTCGCTATGAGCGTTTTCTTGGATACCAGTTTCGTCGACTGTTGTCACCGATACCTTCCAGACCACTTGTTGTCTGCTTACCAATTCTGCTCCATCATAGCGGATGAACTGACTTTCACTGCTAGTAACCATTCCGCTATTCCAAATTATCTTTCCGTTAGAATAAGCAATAATCTGGTAATTGGACTGTATCACTCCAATATTGTCACTTTTCAATTTCCACGAGAACCGCGGCCGCGGCTCGTCAAGTCCCAATGGATTACAAAGATATTCAGTCCTTAGGTCATATATATGAAGCAAATTAATCTCCGTCCTTTCATCAGCCGTTGTTTTCACGCCACTGAGTTACATGTATATTGATCTTTTTAGATTCTTTATAAATAAAGACAACACATCCGTTTCCGTAGCATCCATTAGAGCAAGAATAGATAATGCTGCTTTCATTTTTTTCTTCATATGAATCTTGACCTCCCATTCCTGATCAGTCTTGTCGTCCTACTCCTTCACTGCCCCAATCACTATACCTTTCGCAAAGAATTTTTGGAGGAAGGGATAGATCAGCAAGATCGGCAAAGCTCCGATGAAGATTTGGGCAGAATTCAAGGACAATGCATTGAATTTTGCTGCGGCTTCTGCATTCTTGATATCAATATTTGGCATCGATATAGCAGCCTTCAAGAACGTACTCAGCGGGGCGTTTTCCGGCTTCATATAGATTTGACCCGCCAACCATTCATTCCATTCTCCTACCACTGTGAACAGCCCTACTGTTGCCATGACCGGCAACGACAAGGGTAACATCACTCTCAGATACACTTTCCAGTGCCCGGCACCATCTATAAATGCTGCTTCTTCCAGCTCCTGCGGTAATGCCTTGAAAAAATTCATAATCAGGATGATATTAAATACATTGACCATCGTCGGCAGGATCAGCGCCCATATGGTGTTATACAGACCCATTTTGGTCACCACCAGATACGTCGGAATCATCCCTCCGTTGAAAAGCATGGCTACAATAAAAAATCCGACAAACCACTTGTAGCCCGCAATCCCTTTCTGTCCTCCGCCTTTGGACAGTACATAAGCTGCCATACTGGTCACCGTCAGCCCCAACGTTACACTTAACAAGGTCCGTTCCACCGAAATCCAGAGGGAACGAAGCAATTGGGTATCTTCCAGTGCCCTGCTGTAAGAGTTCAAATTCAACCCAATCGGCCAAAAGGTTACTTTATTGGCAGATACGGCTGCACTGGAACTTAAGGATACAGACAAAACATGAAGAAACGGCAGGATGCAGATCACGGCCAGCATGACCATGATGATATTGTTGATGAGTTGAAATGTACTGAATTTGGCTGTTCTACGCATAAGTCCACTCCTTAGAAAATCTTATAACCTGCAACTTTGTAGGCGAGCCGGTATCCGCCTAGAATCAGGATCAGACCCACTACAGACTTGAACAATCCGATTGCTGTACCGAAACTGAAATTCCCGCCGATCAAACCGATACGGAACACGAAGGTATCGATGATATCGCCGCTCTCATAGACCAGTGGATTGTACAAGTTGAAGATTTGGTCAAAGCCTGCATTGAGCACACCGCCCAGGGAGATCGTCAGCATGACACAGATAGTAGGGATCAGGCTGGGAAGGGTAATATTCAACATTTGTTTCAGCTTGCTCGCTCCGTCAAGCTGAGCAGCTTCATAGAGAGCCGGATTAATGCCCACCAGGGCCGCCAGATAAATGATAGACCCGTAACCGAATTCTTTCCATGCATCCGTCAAGAGCACGATTGGCACAAACCAGTGGTTGCTGCCTAGAAAGAACACGGGCTCGTGACCCAAGGCTTTCAGCAGTTGGTTCACTAATCCATATTCCGGATTCAACAGCTGAATGAAAATACCGCCGAGCACCACCCAGGAAATGAAGTGAGGCAGAAACACAAAGGTTTGAACCGAGGTGCGCAGAAATTTGTGTTTCACCTCATTGATCAGCAGTGCAAACGCAAGGGTACTGAACATGCCAATGGCTAATTTGAGAAACGAAATTTTCAGCGTGTTCCAAATGACCTGCATGCTGTCGGGATATTCAAATAAAAACTTGAATTGGTCCAACCCGACCCAGGGAGATTTGGAAATCCCCAGAGAGGGCTTATAATCCTGAAAGGCCATTAACAGGCCGCTCATGGGTATGTAGACAAAAATTGCGGTCAGTACCACAGCGGGCAGGAGCATAAGGTATAAGCCCCAGCTACCTTTTTGTCTAGTGTATTTCTTTTTTTTTGCCGGTACAGCAGGTACAGCAGTATTCATGCCCATTGTCTAAATCCTCCCACCTGATTCTTGTAATCTATTTTTTATTATAGTGATGGGCATTTCGGCTTGATATAAAGCAATGCGAATACCAATAACGCATTCTAAATATTATAATTATGGAGGCCGGCTCCAAAAAAAAAAGAGCGGTCTTGATGCGTGAATCCACATCAAGACCGCTGATCAATAATAGGTTATTTGACGGAATCGTACCATTCATTCACTTCTTTTGTAATGGTATCACCGCCCGAAGACTTCCATTTCTCTACAAATTGATCAAACGCATCCACCGGAGACTGTCCATAGATGATCTTCGAGAATGTCTCCATTTGCATTTTTTGCAGCAACTCATTTCTGGACGACATGGTGGACGTTACCGGACCCATGTAATGTTCCCTTACGCGCGAGGATTCTTCATCCATGGATATAAGCATCGCATCGTACACGATTCTTTGTAATGGATTGGTGTCGTCTGCAATCCCAAGAGCTTGCATAAAGGCACGATCTTTCTCTGTGAGTTCTTCTTTCTTTGCCACTTTTAATGTTATTTCCTTCATCTTTGAGGAAACATCCGGCATGCTTCCAAAAATGTAATCGTTCGAATTAATCTTTCCACCGGGAATCTCTTTCTCATCGGTTACAATCTTTCCATCTTTGACAACATATTGGTAGCCCTCCTGAAATCCTTTGAAATATTCAAGAGGATTATCGGATTCGTAGACAGCATACATCGAGTTCATATAATGAAAGTAGGCTTGAAGCGCTTCATCCGAAATATCTTTATTGATCACGGTCCCACCGGATATCGTAAAATAGGTGTGCAAAGCTGGGCCATTGACCCCATGAGGCAGCGGATAGGGTTTGAACATCGCCGTAGGGTTGGTCGCGAGCAGCATGGAACCAGGATATTGGATGAAGAAAGAAGGCGCTGCGACAATCCCAACCTTATTAGATGTGACCGCAGTGACAATTGTATTGGGGTCATGTAACGCAATATCGCTCGCAAAATACCCTTTATCCTTCCACTCTTTCATCTTCATTAGGCCCTGCTTGACCCCCGGTAGAATTGAACCATTTTGAAGCTTGCCGTCTTCTCCTGGATACCATCTTCCCGGCATGGCCCCGTAAAGTCCAAAGATCCAGGATCCGTCTCCAAGGGTGCTGCCAGTCATCTTATCCTTCATGGCAAAATCCAGGGCAAACGTATCTTTCTGCCCATTACCGTCTGGATCCTGATTGACGAAGGCATCCATGACCGTTTCCAGCTCTTCAATTGTAGTAGGTGCTTTCAACTTGAGCTTGTCCAGCCAGTCCTGACGGATCCATAAAACGTTGTTTGATTGCCCATATTCTGTAGAAGTTCCTGGAATCGCCATCTTTTTGCCGTCTCGAGTGACCGGTAACCAGGGATCTTTAATATCGGCTAATGCACGTTTCCAAGTTGGAGAAGCGTATTTCTCGAACACTTCTTCCACTTCCATAAACTTGCCCGACTCGATGAGAAGATTGGTGTTATCGGGATTAGCCGAGATGATAATATCCGGCAATTCGTCGTTCGCGGAAAGCATGAGTTTCAATTTCGTATTATATGAACCATCCGTGCCGCCGCCTGTCCATAAAGTTTTAATTTGTACGCCAAATTTGTCCTCGGCCCAGCGGGTGAATACATTATCCGTAATGGATTCCCCTTCTCTATATTTAAAGCTCGGATTTACTCCCATAACGGTGGTAAACGACGCTGCCGGTTCAATCTTGCCATTCACGATATTCAGCTTCTTCGTTGCATCTGGTCCTGCCTCGCCCTTCTCGGCCCCGTCGCTGTTATTTCCATTGTTACAACCGATTAGTACAGCAGTGAGTAACCCAACAGAAAGAACGGTAGCTAGCCATTTTGATTTCATTTTCATTCAAACCCCCAAATATTTTTTGGTTACGCTTTCATTATAGAAACATATTCCCGGCCATGAAATAACGGATAAGCAACATTCGATATCTCAATCCAAACCACAATTCGAAAAGTGCTAACTGTAACTTGTCAACTGATCTGAATCTTCTTCCCCTGATATTAACTTGCAAATATCCACACCTGCGTACCCCTGGATACTTAATTGAAACAGATTGAACGAACAACAAAAAGCTGACGTCGTCTATCGTCAACGTCAGCCATAAAGGTTCTATTTTAATCATTTCAATAGAAATTATTCACATCTAGCCTTCAAGTAGGTCCAGACCTGCATCGTACACATTTCCATTCACGGCACTCCACAGCCAATCCCGTAGGCTGGTGCCATGTTTGACCGGACGATAAAATTCGGGGTCGTGAATTAGGGTATGCGTTGTACCCATAGATTCCGAGTACATCTTCCCAATCGGGTTATCGAATAAGAAGATGCCGATGCCGGGAATTTCGGACTTCAAGGCATCGACCATCTCCTTGAGATCCTTCTCGAATTGCAGACACTGTTCCCGCTTCACTTCTAAGGTGCCGTGATCAATATAGTGTTGATACATGGCAAAAGCAGTATCTCTAATGGAGTTGATATAAAGATATCGAACGTCATTCCCCTTCTCGGCATAGAGGGTACGCATCCAGTCAAGGCAGATATTTGGACCCTGGAGTGGCTCCCATATCCGTTCGCTCGCCTGCCAGATGTTCTGTGCTATTGTCTTCCACTGGTCATTAAGTAACAAAGCGCTATCCGGGCAGCAGGTTACATCACGGCACTCCGGAAAATAACTCATGACATCCGAAGTTAAGGCTGCAGCACCGAATGCGCCGCCACTTGTTCCCGTAATCAACAGTTTTGTCGGTGTAGATAGATGTTTCGTCGCTTGCTCCATAAGCCCGCTGTAGTTGGAGTACCCATGATGGTGCAGCACCGCAGGAGAGCCGTCTCTTGCTGTATAATGATAATCGCCATTTCCCACATGAAAATCTCCTGTAGCGTAGCTGACGAAGATGAAACTCCAGTTCCTAAAAGGATTATCCGGTGTGTCATCAAAGATTCCGCGATTAAATACCAAATCGTTAAATTGCAATGCCTTATCGTCAACATAAAAATTCTCTTCTTGCGCACCTAACCGAGTTGGCCGTGCGGCTGTATAAGCATTCAATGATACGCCTCCCCCCAAAAAGAAGACGATAAGCCCTGGCTCTGTTCCTTTACGCAGGTAGCCCCAGTAAGGCGAGCCTCCTGCACAAATGGCTCCAGGAACAGGAACTCTATACCACTGTCCTTTATCCGGCACTCCCTCTAACACAGGTAACTGATGCTCTTGGAGATATTTTTTATACTCTTCTACATTATCAAACATTAGGTTTCGCTCCTTTAAAGTTTTGGGCCTTTTCAACGTCGCAGCCCTATACTAGAAATAGTTCCATTGACGGCATTCCACAGCCATTCCCGAAGACTGACGCCATTACTGACAGGCTGGAAAAACTCTGGGGTGTGAAGGAAGGTATGCTGTGTACCTATGAGCTCCGAATCAAGCCCCGTTTCGGGGGTATCCAGCAGGAATATTCCAATGCCGGGGATTTCGGCCTTCATCACATCGGTCATATCCCTAAGATCCTTTTCGAATTGCAGACTCTGTTCCCTCGTAAGCTCCATAGTACCGTGATCAATAAAATGTTGATACGTGGCCAATGCACTATCCCTAATGGAGCATATATAAAGATACCGTACACTGTCACCCTTCTCAGTATAGAGGTCGCGCATCCAGTCAAGGCAAATATTTGGACTGTGCAGCGGTTTCCATATCCGTTCAGAAAACGCCCGCACTGCCGCCGGTGATCAACAGTTTCGCTGGTATAGATATAAATTTAATCGCTTGCTCCATAAGCCCCCGATAGTTCCGATACCCATGATGATGCAGCACAGCAGGCGAACCGTCTATTGCTGTATAAGGGTAGTCGCCATTCCCCACATGGAAGTCACCTGTCGTATAGCTTACCAAGATGCAGCTCCAATTTCGGAACGGATTATCTTGGGAAGGGTCAAAGATGCCTCGCTTTGCGAATGCATCGATGTACGGCAACGCTTTGCCGTCAAAATAAAATGTCTCCAATGTCTCATTTAACTTATTGGGACGGCCGCCATATATGCATTCAGCGATACACCTCCACCGGAGAAATAAACGATAAGGCCCGGCTCTGTTCCTTTCCGCAGGAATCCCCAGTAAGGCAAGCGATCTGCACTTATTGCTCCGGGAACCATTGTCCGGCTTCCGGCTCCCCCTCTAATACCGGGAATTGCTCGGGAAAATATTCTCTTAACTCTTCGTCATTTTTAACCATATGACAGCGCTCCTTATTAGATTAATAGCCGGCCTTGGATCTCATCCAGTACATCCGCAAGTTCCGGTTTTGCAGCCATTGCTGCACAGAATGTATCGACTAATTCCTCACGATGGTGTTCGCCAAACTCTGACAGCTCCTCAAGAACCTCCTGACGGTTCATAGCAACCGATCCATAGACGATATCATCGATGCCAGCCTTCCCGGGAATCAGGAATCCTTTCCCCGCATACCGCTCAGCCATGAGCGCCAACTTCCCGACGGTCAGCCAGTTTGTTTCCCTGGACGACCTCTGAAGCTGTGCATGTATGTAATCGGTGGCGTCAATGGGCCCGAGATCCATTTTTTTGAAATGTCCCCCTTCTGCTTCGGCATTGCCTTCATCAAATACAACGATGTTGAAACGTTTGGTTCTATCGAAGGAGAGCTTGAAATTTTCACCTGATGTTTGCGGTGCCGGACAGAGATGCTCAAATAAATCATCTGCAGGAAGCATTTCAGCCATTGATCGCTGCACCTTTTCTTGAAGCGGAAACTCCGACATACGGATACGGAATCCCTCGGGAAGGGACTCGTCCAGATCAGCATATGTAAATCGTTTTGTCAATTGATCAACGGGTACCAATAAGTCAGAGGTAAAATGAGAAAATAATATCGGATCGGTAAAACATCCAGCCATGAAGGATGGAGACATAGCGTTCCAAATCTCACTATTGGGATTCTCCTCGATCTTTGCCAGAATTGGAGCAAACTGTCCGAAAATGGCACCAACTATAGGCACAGGAATCACTTCCAGGCAGCGGATGAAGTCTTTTCGTTCCTCTTCAGTTAGCGTTTCCAGAACATCCTTGTTATGATTGTTTGCTGACTGAAGATACTTCATGTTAAACAATATATTTGTAATACCACTGAAGGAAATGGAGCAGCAGATTCCAAGATGCAGAACAGACAACATCTGCGTCATATAGCCGCCGGCGCTTCCGCCGCTGACTACGATACGCGTCCGGTCGATGCCAGGCTGCTTCCTGACTGCTGATAATGCGGCGCTATTGAATATCAGGTCGTCGTCCACCAGGCTTCCGTTATACTCTGGCTTAAAATCAATCGGTGTCGATACAGCCCAGCCGTTCATCAAATAAAGGTTCAACGTGGTGTCATTCTCGGGCATTTCGTAATGCGCGATGAACACCAGCGGCTTTGGTTCAGGTGCCGGTTCCGGTAGATAGATACGGATATAACGCCGGCATACGGTGCCGTCTTTTGAAATGAAAGGAATTTCAATATCCCGTTTCTCAACGGAGAAAGGCAGTTCCTGCTCTTTAACATTTGCTTCCGATAAAAGAGCCATCACTTTTCGGATATCACGTTTCATACATGTTCCTCCTCCGCTCCAGGATTAATCATAGTCTTCGATGTGCCACTCGTCTTTCCAGTCCAGGTAGGCCATCTTCCCGTCGAACCGGAAGGGCAGCCATACATAATCCGCTTTATGTGTATTCTCATTCACATTAAAAGTGGAAGCGGTGAACGTAACAGGTTCATCCTGACGGTCCGGATTGAAGTACCGGTCATAAGCGTCCGAAAGAATGTCATACGTAACCATTCCTTCTTCATCGGTAATCCAACGATCAGCCAAAGCGATATAAAGATCTTTTTTCTTCGGATGCTTGAATATCGAAGATACCTGGGAACAGAACGAGGTATTCGTAGGATCATTCACATGCGGATTACCCAGAATTTCAAATGGGCCGTGGAAGGTCCGTGAACATGCAACTTCTGATGGATTCGGATTGTAACTTGTCGTACCAGAGGTCACCAAATAATGCAGGTTTTTTCTTGTAAAATATGCCGGTGCTTCGCGGACGTAAGGCGGATAAAGATTTGGGAAATGAGTTGAATAATATCCCGTTACACCCGTATAATCTGCGGTCAAATCTGCACAAATCAATTCACTGTGAACCCTTTCGAAGTAATAATACGCTTTCCCGTCCCGTGCAACCGCCAGGTCGAAATCACCGGCGCTCATATTTAATGGGCGGTACTTGGTTTTCAATATAATATAGGGCCCCAGCAATCGATCTGCGGACATAATGGTCAGGGTCTGAGTGCTATCCTTCTCCATAATCTTAAGGAAGCAAATATATTTCCCGGTATTCTTGTTGAAAATAATATGTGGGCGATCCATATAACTGGCTGGATGAAGAGAAGACGCAGGATCATTTTCCACAGGGGGAATAATCAACCCCTCATCTTGCCAATTGTAAAGGTCCTTGGACGAATAACAACGGACTCCCCAGTGCCAGATTCCGCTGCCCGGTGTTGTCTTCTCCTTGTTCTCACCGTACCAATAGAACGTATCATTTTCGTAAAAGATGGAACCTGCGTGAGCTTGAATTCGGTTGCCTTCGGTATCCAGCCAAATTTGCCCTGGTCTAATTGAGGTTTGCATAGATGTTTGGATCCTTTCTTGATATCAGATTTTTGTCATGTGTTGACAAATTCTATACTTTACTTACAACTTAATTATAGGTTCCTGTATTTAGCCGTTGATATAAAGGAATCCAAACATACATATCTCATTTCTAATCTAAGACCGAATTCCAGCCTATAGACATTGCCAGCCGGCCAACAGATTCATATAATAGGGTTACCTCAAGCACAAATGGGAGATCAGCAACCAACCGGAGGAATCAAATTATGTACCAACTGCTTATCGTTGACGACGAAACCTCTGTCGTAGATAGTCTGGCAATGACTGTGCAATGGAAGGATTATGGAATAGAAGAGGTTCATTGTGCATACTCGGCGCAAGAAGCACTGCTCATTGCGGCCAAACATTCGATAGACATTATGATTACAGACATTCAGATGCCAGAAATGTCCGGATTGGAATTAATCGAAGTGATGCAGCATTATTCTCGCAAAATCCGCTGTATCATCCTCTCGGGCCATGATGAGTTTGAATACGCCAAAAAAGCCTTGGCTCTCCAGACACTGGATTACTTGCTAAAGCCAATCGATTATAATGAGTTAATTAACTCTGTTAAGAAAGCAATTCACAAACTGGAAGACGAATGGAAAGAAATTATTTCCTTCCAGCGTATTAAGCAAACGCTAGAGGCCAATCTCCCGCTACTGCGGTCACAGCTGCTTAACGACCTGCTCAAGAACAAGATCATCCGCCATGAGGTTTTGGAAGAGAGACTTGCTCTGGTAGGCGTTCCCTTCCGGTTCGATGACCCCTACATGATGATGGTTGTTCGCATGGAGGAGGACTTCTCAGGGTACGACCTTCAATCCTTATCGCTCCTTGAATATGCCGTAACAAACATTGCTGATGAAGTGTTCCAAAAACTGTTCAGTTTATGGCATTGTGTCACCGAGCAGGGATATTTAGTTTTTCTCATCAAAGGCAACCAGCAAGACGCTTTGCATTTGGTGGATTCGTTCGCAGTAAAGCTGCAGAATCATGTCCAAAAATTCCTGAAAGGCTCACTCTCAATCTGCCTAAGCAATATCGCCAAGTTTCCTGGCAACCTGCAAAACTTATATCTGGCTGCAATCAACGCCATTAACCGGAATATCGGAAATAATAAAAGCTTCTTCCTGACCATTAATGAAAAAAATGAGCAGCCTCAGAGCTCCATCATCAAAAAAATATATGCTCCGCCTGCACTTTCAACGCTGCTGGACTCAGGCAACTGGGACGAGGCGATTGCCAAGATCGATGAATTGCTCGTTGTCGGCGGCAATGCAGACGAACAATCTCACGATCTTTCACAGGATCAATTATTTACGGTGCTGCTATATCTCTCATCCTCATTCACGATGTGTTTCCAACCCAATGGGTCCAGTCTATATGATCAGATGGGACCAGAGTTCGATTTGTTGCTCCGCAAGAAGGGACATCTTTCAAGACAACGAATCTATGACTGGGCCAGTAAAATTATAGCAGCACTAAAAGCTAAGACGTCGACTCAAATGGAGAATGCGCAACAGCAGATTGCCGCTAAAGTCCGGACATTTATTCATGAACATTTGTCCGAAGGAATTTCACTGCAAATCATTGCCGACCATGTGGGGCTGCATCCTGTTTATCTCTCCAAAATTTACAAGACGGTTATGAATGAAACGATTGGTGATTATATTTTTCAATTTCGAATGGAAAGAGCCATACATCTCCTGCGAAATACCGACTTAAAAATAGCTGAAATCAGCGATCAGCTGGGCTTTCAGGCCACCCCCCATTTCATTAAAATTTTCAAAGAACATTTTGGCACGACGCCGCAGGACTACCGTAATCGTTAAGCTTATACTTATTGATCAATTACACGCGTACACGCGAAAAGGCTCCCTGGTAATTTTCAACAATTACCGGGAGCCTTTTTGGCTAGGTTACACCATTTACTGAAGCTGACTGCCTGGGGCAGCCATTGCTTGAAGAATACGTTCTTCCAAAGAACTTGTCATAATGATCTTGAACCCCTTCACTTCCATTCCGCTTTGACCAAAGACCAACCTGAAATGTACAGTTTTTTGTAATATTGGCTGCTGGATATCAAAGGATATAGTTTTCCATTCCGTATCCTCTCCTGTCAACGTAAGGGTTAGAAGGATGTCATTATCATGAAAGATGCTCACAGGGATTTGGGCAAGTTGACTGTTCCCGGCCGCCGCGCGGCAAGTCAACTCCACTCGATAAAGTCCACGCTCCTGCAAGATAGCTCGAAGATACGTACTCTGTCCTCTTGAGGTATCAAATATCTCCCCTGGCACAATAGCCTCCTTCTCCACAGGAACCGAAATCATCTCCAGGACTACATCGCCTTCCTCTTTCCGGTATGCAGTCAATGCCTTGTCCAGCTCTGTTTCCAATCCCTGCATCCGGTTAAAGGCTGTTGTTCCCATCAAATAGCGACAAATATTCATTGCTGAGCGCTGATATTCACCGCGTGTTACCGTTCCCTTTTGCATAGCTTCTGCGGAGTTATCTCCTCTGGCGTTCTGCTCGGGGTCGCTTACTACCATGAACAAGTCATTCTGTGCCCTTATCATTGCTGCCACATTCTGGACACTGCCTTCTTCTCCTTCGTCATTTCCCATTGCCCACCAATCGGTCATTACAATCCCTCTGAAGCCCCACTCTCCCCGCAGAATTGTGGTTGTAAGATCATAGTTGCTGGCAGACCAATAGCCATTGATCGGGTTATATGAGGTCATAACCGAAATCGCATTGCCCTCTTTGACCGCCATTTCAAACCCGCGCAGATAAATCTCCCGCAGGGCCCGTTCCGAAACTACTGCCTCCACTGTGTTACGATGGGCCTCCTGGCTGTTGCACGCAAAATGTTTGATGGTGCCCGTCACATCATATGGATTCATACCTTGCAGTTGGGCAACCACCATCCGGCCTGTCAGGAACGGGTCCTCACTAAAATATTCAAAATTCCGGCCATTCAGAGGATTACGGTGGATGTTCATTCCCGGTCCAAGCAAAGTGTCTACATGGTTTTTCCGCAGTTCCAAACCTTCGTACATATACAGTTCTTTCAGCAATTCTTCGTTAAAAGTACAGCCCAAGCAGGTTCCATTGGGCATGGAAAATGCTAAATTGCCACAGTCCATTCGAATACCGCTCGGACCATCTGCTGAGCAGGCAACGGGGATTCCGAAAGCTTCCAGCCTCTTTGTAACACCGCCGAATGCACCGGCTGTGCCCGGTGTAACCTTTGGACTACTCATGCCTTCGCCGCGAACAATACAGCATAAATCTTCATCCGAAAGTTGAGCAATATAATCCTCCATGCTGACTATGCTCGATTTCACATCTGTCAGCTTATATCCTTTGTCACCAGTATAAGGGATTTCTTCTGGAAGAGTTTCCTCGCGGCGCGCCTTCGGTTCTATGGTCCGTAATGGAACCGGTTCATAGATCAGACTACCGTCAGGGGCACAGCGCATTCGCTCAAATGCAGCAACCGGTGCCATGGCCTCTTGTAACTGCTCCAGTACCTGAAGCTTGTCTATGGCAATGTTGCCGCAAGATTTCGCCTCCCTCACATGATCCCCCACATGGAAGATGTAGCTTCCAGCCTCCAGTACCCAAGCCGATTTACAGCCCGTGATTCCTGAATCATCATAGGACGCTATTGCTTTATGGGGAATTTCAATTTCAACGGATTGTTTCCCGCCCGGAAGCAGCTCTTTGGTTTTCGCAAAGCCGGCGAGTACGCGGGCTGACTTACCCAGCTTGCCTTGCGGAGCTTGACAGTAGACCTGGATGACCTGTTTCCCCGGTCTGTTTCCGGTATTGGTGATTGTAACATTAATCTGGACACTGTCGTTCAATTGCTCTATCCGTTCTGTCCGTGTTACAAATGTGGTGTAGGACAGGCCGAAGCCAAATGGATACAAGACACGGTCTTTGGCAAAAGTCTCAAAGTAGCGGTATCCAACATAGATATCTTCCTGGTAAAAATTGCGTTTTGATCCCCCGTGATTAGCCGTGGACGGATAATCCTCAATGTCCCTTGCTATGGTGTTCGTCATTCTCCCGCTCGGACTTACCCTTCCAGTCAATACATCGAGAACACCGTTTCCACCTTCCTGTCCACCTTGCCAGACATACATCACAGCAGAAGGATTATATTTCTCCACCCACTTCATATCTATGATATTGCCCACATTCAGCAGCACCACGGTCCGTTCAAATCCATTGCATACCATTTCCAACATAGCTTCCTCGGCTTCTGTCAGTAAATAGCTACCGGCTTCCGGCTTGTTATCCTGATCTTCCCCGGCTGTGCGGCCAAGCAAGACGATTGCCGTTTCTGACTCCTTAGCCGCTTGCATAACCAGATCAGCATCAAGCAGCATTTCTTCTTGGAACCACGGTTCCTTACCCCAACCCGCACCTTTCTCAAACGGATGCTCTTTCACCCAATCGAGATAAAACTGCTTGACCGCCTGATTGATCTCATAGCCTTCTTTACTTTCCAAAGCCTCTGCGATGCCAACAACGTATTTGGTATTGACCATCCCCCCGGAACCGGTACCGCTTTTGTAATAGTTAAACTGTGATCGGCCAAACAGCGCGACTTTTCTCCCTGGTGCAAGCGGCAAAACATTGCAGTCATTTTTAAGCAGTACAACACCTTCTGCTACGGCTTGCCGCGCTTTCACAGCGTAGCGTTGCAAGTCAAAGTTTGTCTTACTCATCTCATTCATCCTCCTATTAGAGCTTGGTCAGTTCGTTCACAATTTCAGTAACACACGCTTTACCTGCCGGAAAAATCCCGAAGTAAGCTAGTGAATCGTGGCTAGGTCCACTGCTGATAAGTTAAATTTAAACATTTAAATTATATTTTTTCAGATTACCTACATAACGTTCCGCTTCCAGCCGCAGGCCATCCAGCTCAGCAGTAACGACCAGCGCAGGCGGCAGCCCGCTAAGATCATCCGCCAACATGGGTGAAAAGTATATATTACTTTGGGCTCTTTGCCCATATAATTCTGAGCCATCATGTACAAGCCCCAATCTATGGTGCGATCATTCTTCTTCTTGAATAACTGTATTTTTATCAGTCTTGTCGTCCTACTCCTTCACTGCCCCAATCACTATACCTTTCGCAAAGAATTTTTGGAGGAAGGGATAGATCAGCAAGATCGGCAAAGCTCCGATGAAGATTTGGGCAGAATTCAAGGACAATGCATTGAATTTTGCTGCGGCTTCTGCATTCTTGATATCAATATTTGGCATCGATATAGCAGCCTTCAAGAACGTACTCAGCGGGGCGTTTTCCGGCTTCATATAGATTTGACCCGCCAACCATTCATTCCATTCTCCTACCACTGTGAACAGCCCTACTGTTGCCATGACCGGCAACGACAAGGGTAACATCACTCTCAGATACACTTTCCAGTGCCCGGCACCATCTATAAATGCTGCTTCTTCCAGCTCCTGCGGTAATGCCTTGAAAAAATTCATAATCAGGATGATATTAAATACATTGACCATCGTCGGCAGGATCAGCGCCCATATGGTGTTATACAGACCCATTTTGGTCACCACCAGATACGTCGGAATCATCCCTCCGTTGAAAAGCATGGCTACAATAAAAAATCCGACAAACCACTTGTAGCCCGCAATCCCTTTCTGTCCTCCGCCTTTGGACAGTACATAAGCTGCCATACTGGTCACCGTCAGCCCCAACGTTACACTTAACAAGGTCCGTTCCACCGAAATCCAGAGGGAACGAAGCAATTGGGTATCTTCCAGTGCCCTGCTGTAAGAGTTCAAATTCAACCCAATCGGCCAAAAGGTTACTTTATTGGCAGATACGGCTGCACTGGAACTTAAGGATACAGACAAAACATGAAGAAACGGCAGGATGCAGATCACGGCCAGCATGACCATGATGATATTGTTGATGAGTTGAAATGTACTGAATTTGGCTGTTCTACGCATAAGTCCACTCCTTAGAAAATCTTATAACCTGCAACTTTGTAGGCGAGCCGGTATCCGCCTAGAATCAGGATCAGACCCACTACAGACTTGAACAATCCGATTGCTGTACCGAAACTGAAATTCCCGCCGATCAAACCGATACGGAACACGAAGGTATCGATGATATCGCCGCTCTCATAGACCAGTGGATTGTACAAGTTGAAGATTTGGTCAAAGCCTGCATTGAGCACACCGCCCAGGGAGATCGTCAGCATGACACAGATAGTAGGGATCAGGCTGGGAAGGGTAATATTCAACATTTGTTTCAGCTTGCTCGCTCCGTCAAGCTGAGCAGCTTCATAGAGAGCCGGATTAATGCCCACCAGGGCCGCCAGATAAATGATAGACCCGTAACCGAATTCTTTCCATGCATCCGTCAAGAGCACGATTGGCACAAACCAGTGGTTGCTGCCTAGAAAGAACACGGGCTCGTGACCCAAGGCTTTCAGCAGTTGGTTCACTAATCCATATTCCGGATTCAACAGCTGAATGAAAATACCGCCGAGCACCACCCAGGAAATGAAGTGAGGCAGAAACACAAAGGTTTGAACCGAGGTGCGCAGAAATTTGTGTTTCACCTCATTGATCAGCAGTGCAAACGCAAGGGTACTGAACATGCCAATGGCTAATTTGAGAAACGAAATTTTCAGCGTGTTCCAAATGACCTGCATGCTGTCGGGATATTCAAATAAAAACTTGAATTGGTCCAACCCGACCCAGGGAGATTTGGAAATCCCCAGAGAGGGCTTATAATCCTGAAAGGCCATTAACAGGCCGCTCATGGGTATGTAGACAAAAATTGCGGTCAGTACCACAGCGGGCAGGAGCATAAGGTATAAGCCCCAGCTACCTTTTTGTCTAGTGTATTTCTTTTTTTTTGCCGGTACAGCAGGTACAGCAGTATTCATGCCCATTGTCTAAATCCTCCCACCTGATTCTTGTAATCTATTTTTTATTATAGTGATGGGCATTTCGGCTTGATATAAAGCAATGCGAATACCAATAACGCATTCTAAATATTATAATTATGGAGGCCGGCTCCAAAAAAAAAAGAGCGGTCTTGATGCGTGAATCCACATCAAGACCGCTGATCAATAATAGGTTATTTGACGGAATCGTACCATTCATTCACTTCTTTTGTAATGGTATCACCGCCCGAAGACTTCCATTTCTCTACAAATTGATCAAACGCATCCACCGGAGACTGTCCATAGATGATCTTCGAGAATGTCTCCATTTGCATTTTTTGCAGCAACTCATTTCTGGACGACATGGTGGACGTTACCGGACCCATGTAATGTTCCCTTACGCGCGAGGATTCTTCATCCATGGATATAAGCATCGCATCGTACACGATTCTTTGTAATGGATTGGTGTCGTCTGCAATCCCAAGAGCTTGCATAAAGGCACGATCTTTCTCTGTGAGTTCTTCTTTCTTTGCCACTTTTAATGTTATTTCCTTCATCTTTGAGGAAACATCCGGCATGCTTCCAAAAATGTAATCGTTCGAATTAATCTTTCCACCGGGAATCTCTTTCTCATCGGTTACAATCTTTCCATCTTTGACAACATATTGGTAGCCCTCCTGAAATCCTTTGAAATATTCAAGAGGATTATCGGATTCGTAGACAGCATACATCGAGTTCATATAATGAAAGTAGGCTTGAAGCGCTTCATCCGAAATATCTTTATTGATCACGGTCCCACCGGATATCGTAAAATAGGTGTGCAAAGCTGGGCCATTGACCCCATGAGGCAGCGGATAGGGTTTGAACATCGCCGTAGGGTTGGTCGCGAGCAGCATGGAACCAGGATATTGGATGAAGAAAGAAGGCGCTGCGACAATCCCAACCTTATTAGATGTGACCGCAGTGACAATTGTATTGGGGTCATGTAACGCAATATCGCTCGCAAAATACCCTTTATCCTTCCACTCTTTCATCTTCATTAGGCCCTGCTTGACCCCCGGTAGAATTGAACCATTTTGAAGCTTGCCGTCTTCTCCTGGATACCATCTTCCCGGCATGGCCCCGTAAAGTCCAAAGATCCAGGATCCGTCTCCAAGGGTGCTGCCAGTCATCTTATCCTTCATGGCAAAATCCAGGGCAAACGTATCTTTCTGCCCATTACCGTCTGGATCCTGATTGACGAAGGCATCCATGACCGTTTCCAGCTCTTCAATTGTAGTAGGTGCTTTCAACTTGAGCTTGTCCAGCCAGTCCTGACGGATCCATAAAACGTTGTTTGATTGCCCATATTCTGTAGAAGTTCCTGGAATCGCCATCTTTTTGCCGTCTCGAGTGACCGGTAACCAGGGATCTTTAATATCGGCTAATGCACGTTTCCAAGTTGGAGAAGCGTATTTCTCGAACACTTCTTCCACTTCCATAAACTTGCCCGATTCGATGAGAAGATTGGTGTTATCGGGATTAGCCGAGATGATAATATCCGGCAATTCGTCGTTCGCAGAGAGCATGAGTTTCAATTTCGTATCATACGAACCATCCGTAGCGCCGCCTGTCCATAAAGTTTTAATCTGTACGCCAAATTTGTCCTCGGCCCAGCGGGTGAATACATTGTCCGTAACGGATTCTCCTTCTCTATATTTATAGCCCGGATTTTCTCCCCTAACGGTGGTAAACGACGCTGCCGGTTCAATTTTTCCATTCACGACATTTAGTGTTTTTGTTTGCGTGTTCGCATTTTTATTTTCGCCGCTGCCCTGATTATTGGTATTACTGCAACCCAGTATCCCTGTCGTTAGCAGCGTTGCAGTAAGTGCTGTGGTCAGCACTCTCGTTTTCATATTCATGTAGAACCCCCTGATAATGTTTTTTGAATTCACTTTAATTATAAAAATTCGCATACGGTTATTAAATAACGCTTTCGCAACATCACATATCGTATTCTAAACAGGCGTGATAGAGGAATTTAAACATCAATATCGCATTCCAAAGTTATGTTCATATTCCAAGTGATACGCATTGCCATTGGAATCACAAATTCATATAATGGGGTTACCTCTTTGCAAAGGATTGTTGTCATGTTAAAGCAATATCGAACCTTTCTCAGCGCGGTAATTATTATTTTATTTTCAACGATAGTTGTCTTGATGATGTATTCTTACACCGTGGAGACTAGTTTAAGCACTGTGAAAAAGGATATTGAAACGAACAACCTGAACCGACTGCGTATCTTGGTCAATTCCTTAGATTACAATGTTGAGCAGCTTGACATGCTGTCTGTTGCTCTAAATGCGGACTCCAAAATGGGGCTGCTGAAATCTGTGGACCTGATGGATAATTACGATCAGGATCAGCTTATGCTTGATCTCTCGGACAAAATGAAACTGCAAAGCTTTACACAGGGCTGGAATGTCCAAATTGACATTTACTCAACCCTGCTGAACAAATGGGTAGGTTCATCTCAAAACCAGTCCCCCCCACCAGATGACTTGGCAGAAGGGCAATGGATATTGGATAGGTCACAAAAGTTATTCTCCATGTACAGGAAATATGATCAGTTTACGGTTCGGGTAACCTTTCCTAAGGCTAATTTGGAAAATTTGCTAGACTCGGCCAAGTTAGAAAATAATGATCCCTTTTTTTATTACTCTGATTCCATCATCATAGCAAACCGTTCCTTTCATACCACTCAAGTCCAGGACCTGGTCTCCAAAATGTCACCAAAGATGCGGGATAAAAACGAAGGAACCGAGTTAATAACAACCGGTAATATAGATTATATGGTCAGTTTTTTGAAAGCGGAAACATTAGGTTGGTACATGGTGGATTTTGTTCCTCTGGACAAAGCGCTCCAACCCATTGTAAGGACACAAGTCTTCTTTTACATCACCTGTGTTCTGTTATTTTTGTCCGGAATGGTAACGGTCATTTTTTTCTACAGAAAAGTACAAGTCCCCATTCTCACCTTGCTGAGAGGTGTCCGTCATCTACAAAAGGGCGACTTCTCGCACCGGATCAGCAGAACGTCCAATGCTGAGTTTGCTATTCTTTATCACAATTTCAACCATATGGCACAGCAAATCGAAGACTTGATTGAAAATGTATACAAAGAAAAAATCATTTCAAGAGAAGCATTGGTTAAACAACTGCAGGCTCAAATTAACCCGCATTTTTTATATAATTGCCTGTTCTTTATCAACAATATGAACCGTATGGGAAATGACGAAGCTGTGAATGCCATGACCCAGAACCTGGCTGAATATTTCAGATATACAACGCGGATCAACGATCCGCTTACCACCCTTGAAAAAGAAATTGGCGTTGTCCGTAATTATCTTAATATCCAGAGTTTGCGAATCAACCGCCTGCATACGCAAATCAATATTCCGGAATCCATGATGTCCTTGCTTGTTCCCAAGCTGCTTATTCAACCGTTGGTAGAGAACAGCGTAATTCACGGAATTGAGAAGAAGCAAAGTGCTGTGCTTATCCACATATCCGGTACTGACATTGGAGACCGGTACTCTTTGGTTGTAGAAGACGACGGGAGTGGCATGCAGCCGGAAGAGATCCAGAGCCTGCTGCACCGTATTGAACAACCGCTGGATGAGACAATGGGCTGCGCCTTATGGAACATACGGCAACGAATGCTTATTCAGCTAGGCTCCAAAGCGAGCTTAAATATTGCTCAGAGTAAGCTAGGTGGAATTCGCATTGAGCTGATCTGGGATAACAGCAGCCAACCAGAGGAATAGTCTCCCATTGTCAAGTTGATGAAACTATATAGAGTTCCAAAGGATAAGGCAGTAGATGATCTGGATTGTATCACAATCAAGATCATCTACTGCCTTTCTATTTTGTCCGTTTGGACATGCCATCCATGTGATCAGGGAAGTTTGGTTACTTAGCTAATTCATTGCCCTTTTCGATCATAAACCTGCTCCAATTGGGCATAAGTGATCCCTTTAAATACTGTGTAAGTCGGATTTCCGCAAGGTATTCCCTCCACCAGACCTGCCAGGGTTTGAACTTTTCGAAACTTCATTATTGCAATCTTCTTTTATATCATTGGCTGGGATAATCCTAATCTTATCTGCTTACTCGCTGTGTGGTCAAGCACACAAAATAGGTTCTCATTTACCCGAGAACCTATCCGCTCATTATTTAACGAAATGACCTTAATTTTCTTAACTATATATAATTTCAAGACTCGCATCCTAACGGTTCTATTCACTCAGAATCATTAAAGAACACAGATATTGCAAATTTTCATACCCACAGATCTGTCATGCCTCTCGATACTTGAGAACGACCTTGATTAGATCAACCAGGTTCTTCTGCACCCGGGCCCGAGATAGATCACCGGATTTCAGTGCTGCTTCGATTGGCGTAACCAGGGTGTCATCAGGACTTCCCGGTGCCAACCAACTTACTCCGGCGGCAAGTGGGGCTGCCATCCCTTCATCGCCATAGCCGTTCCAGTCTGTCATGACATAACCCGTAAAGCCAAATTCCTCCCGCAGGATGCCGCGGAGCAGCTCCTCGTCATTTGAGCAGTAGGCACCGTTTGCCGCGTTGTAGCCGGTCATCACCGTGTCCGGTTTATTTACTTCAAAAGCGGTTTCAAATGCAGCCAGATACAACTCCCTGGCAGTACGTTCACTCATAATGCTGTGGTTGGTGTTACGCATAGTCTCGGCGTTGTTGGCGAAGAAATGTTTCATGCAGCTGGAGATACCAGATTCTTCAAATCCACGGCTCTCCTGGCCAGCCATACGACCGGCGAGGAACGGATCTTCACTGAAGTACTCCGTATGCCGTCCACAAAGTGGATTACGCTGCAGGTTGAGAGCTGGAGCCAGCAGACAATGCAGATTCATATCTTTGGCTTCCCGGGCAATGGCGACACCCTCGGCATAAGATAGCTCCTCGTTGAAGCTGGCGCATACCGTAGTGGAGACTGGGAAGCCAATGTTGACCTCGAACATGTTGAGACCATTGTTTCCGTCGGCAAAGAAATAGTCCGGTATCTCATATTTGTCCAGGGCTTCTTCATTGAAAAGAGTTCCCGCATAGCCGTTATCCTCGATGCCCCAGCCGGTTTGGCCGCCAATACTCAAGCGGGCTAACTCGTAGTCGGTCATCTGGGCCACAAACTGTTCTACCAGCACAGGATCTTTCACAAGTTCGGGGAAACGGATCACACGTTCCACAGTATGCTCGATAGGAATATCACCATCGCCACCAACAGCGGCACGGCTATTTTTGAAAGGAAGCTTCCCCCCGCTCTCCTCCGCCGTATACACTTTGGTCATTTCGCCTTGAGGATAGGTCCCGTTAGAGTTTTTGGCGGACAGCTCCTTGATTGGGAAGGGAGGTGCTACCCTGTTCTTGACCTGGGATACTATGATCTTGTCTGCAACGTCCACTGACCAGACCAGCGTTGTCCTATTGGGGGCTCCGCCAAGAAGAAAACTTATTCTTCCCGGTTCGATGATCCACGCTGCCTCAGCTTCGCTGTAGGATTTCAGACGCTTCTCACTGACCTCTAGGCAGAGAATCTGAGCCTCGCCAGGGAGCAATTCCTTAGTCTTGGCGAAGGCCACCAAACGCTTGTCCGGTTGCTCCAGTTCCCCGCCTTCAAAGTGGGCATAAAGCATAACGACTTCCTTGCCTGCTCTGGTGCCGGTATTTGTAACTTCAATGTCCATCTGCGTACCGCAGGCATCCGTTTTGGCGGTTGACTTCAGTTTGGTATCAAAAGTCGTATAACTGAGACCATGACCGAACAGGTAGGCAGCGGGCTTTTGGAAGGTATCGAAGTAGCGGTACCCGACATACAACCCTTCTTCATACACCGTGGTGGCGTATTGAATTGGGGATCCTACGGATTTCTTTGCGATCTGATCTTTGGTCAGGAAGTTCGGAGCACTCGGATAATCGTGGTAGTCGTAGGCCCAGGTGTTAGGCAGCTTGCCGGAGGGATTGACTGTTCCATCGAGAATTTCGGCCAAGGCGCGGCCGCCAGCCATGCCGGAAAGTCCAGTCAGCAGGACGGCGTCTACATCGTATTCCTCAATCCATTTTGTTTCAATGGGATGAGCCACATTCAAAATTGCAACCGTTTTCCCAAAGGTAGCAGTGACTTTTCGAATCAGTTCCCGTTCTTGATCGGTCAGGTAATAACCGCCCTTATCCATAGGAACATCATGGGCTTCACTGCTACCTCGGGTGATGAAAACAACAGCGGTTCCACTGTGGTCCTTGGCTCGAGTAACCATATCCCCCGGTGGAAAGACATCCCTCTCTTCGGTATAGAAATCATACAGCTCCTGGTTGAGCTTCAAGGAGGAGTACTTCTCAATACCTTCCTTCACCCGGATACCGTAACGGGGATTAATTTTACCAGCACCCAGACAGCCTAGCCGGAAGACCACTGCGGCAGCGCCGAAAACGTTCACACAGCTACCGTATGACAGGGGAAGCGTATTATTGTTCTTCAACAAAACTGCGCCTTCACGGGCTGCCTGCAGCACGATGGCGTCATGCTCCGGGTACTTGACGCCGGGCTCGATCCGGGGCAGTGTCTTAAGCTTGAAGGTGAATTCCGAAATCTCTATACCATCGGTGTCATAAGCACCTGCATAGCGGACTTCATGTTCCTTGTTGTATTCAAGCAGGTATTTCCGGACAATGATACCGACCAACTGCCCGAACATCGCCGTGGGCTTTTCGATCAATGGAGCTTCAGTGGCCTCGCCGTCGATATAAACCATGCCGGGTTGCTGGGGATCGATGTGCTTGGAAGACTTGATACAGAAACAGCCAGAATAGACCAAGGAGATCATAGACTCCCGGCGATCCATTTCGTCAAGATTGTAGACAGGCTTCTGGAGAAAAGACATAGCTGCCTGGTTGTCGTCATGCAGTCCAGCAAGTAATTCAAATGTTCCGTCGATTGGCATGAAATTCCCTCTTTTCTTAGTCATGGAGCATCCGGCTGTCGCCGGATCACACATTCATTTTCTTCGCACAAGTAAGTTAATCATGTAATTTAAAAGTGCATCATGACCGCTCTCCTGTGCGCTTATCTATTTAATTATAGGTCCCCCCAATTATTCGATGATATAAAGGAATTCAAACATTCGTATCGCATTTTAAGTTCTGCAACATATATATAAGCCGCTCATTACCTTGGCAAATGGTCTTAAGCATGGTTGCCTTCTTGTCGCAACGAGCGTTCAGAGTCCGATGGTTTGACGCGCGACTGAGCAGATTACCGATCTCTTCAAACGTATGTCCTTCCAGACGAAGATGGACAGGTACCTTTCATAGAGTCGTTTGTCCGAAGTTTGTTTCATCACTGCATTCAACCGCTCGATTTCTTAGTATCTCATGTTCATCGAAAGAGGGATTACTTGTTTGAATACATAACTTTATTGTGAAGTTCCTGATGCGAAGCCGTGAGTAATGGATTTGCAGCATTCCCATTCACTGCACCCCACATCCACTCCTGGAGGCTGACGCTATTCTTTGCCAGTTAGGAAACTCAGGGGCTAGAATAAACGTATGCTGTGTAGCCAGGAAATCCGGATCAGAACCAGCATCTGGGGTGTCTAGTAGGTAGATGCCCATACTGGGGATCTGGGTTTCATAGGCGTATAGGGCTCGCAGCCAGTCCAAACGCCCAAGTAAGGCAAGCCTTCTGCACTAATTGCTCCAAGAAACGGAAGCCTGTACCATTGTACTGTCTCAGGCTCTCACTTTAACACCGGTAACTGATGCTTTAAAAGAAGTTCTTCAATATGTCCAAACATGCACCAGCGCTCCTTTGGGGCTAATATAAAATTCTTTCTGTTTGCAGCAGATCAGCGCACATTGGAGCGCTGCTGGAGCGCTGCATCTATCTGTTCAATGGCACTTTCCGGCTGGCCGATCATTGTCATCAAATCCCTAAGCTTGATATTCTTGAAAAACGGGGTCATATTCGACCCTTTTCCCGTTTTCTGCGCTACAATCGCGTCCAGAACCTCAATGACCTCGGTCAGCAGCTGCTGCACTTCAACCGGCTGCTTCCGCAAATGGGTCATGGTGCAGTCTGCAGACAACATCTCATCCCAGTCTCCGCTAACTTTACCAGAACAAGCAGGGGCACCGAGGCCGTCCGCCTGCAGTGTGCCGAACACATCTTTCAGCCATTCGATACTGTCCTGTACCCAATGCGAGACACGATTGCAATTTTTATTAGGATTCAAGTAGCTTTCACCGGTGCTAAATCCATGCATACCATAGGCATAGATATGAGACTCAAACATAATTCCATTGTCAAGCAGCGCCTTTTCAAAGTCCACCGTATCCTGCACTGGCACGATACTGTCGTCCCGAGTGGCGAACAGGAAAAAGGGACAGGTATCTTTGTCGACATCATTAATCGGCGAAGGCATTCCCGGCTGGCACATATCTGCTGTTTCTTGTGATAGAGCCGCGTAACCGAGGATTGCTGCATTAGGCCGGTGCTTACCTTTAGTGGCTGCACAAGCGGCCAGATGTCCGCCAGCTGAAAATCCGAGAACCGCGATCTTGTCCGTCTGCACATGCCATTCATCCTCCTTGCTAAGGATCAGCTCCATAGCCTGCTCGTAATCATTGAGTGGATTGGGCCAATCCTTGTGCTCTCCCGTAGAATAACGAAGAATGAAGGCTTGAAATCCGGCCTTCATATAAGGAGCAGCGACAACCTCCGCTTCCCGGTCAGAGCAGAAGCTATATCCACCGCCAGGCAGAATCAGAATGGCTGGGCGCTTCTCCAGCTTTCCAAATTCGCCGCCTACATCTTGAATCCAAGCCGAAAACTTTACATTTCGTGTTTCATTCAAAATCAATTCATGTACTTTCATATCATTCAGACTCCCATTCCATTAATGATAGATGGCTCTGTTTGGGCTTCCGTCAGTCTGAGCGCTATATGGATAATGCGTGCGGCACAATCCTGAACTTCCTTACGTGTTAGTGTGACAGCTTTGTTCGTGCCAGCAAGGGCCGTCAGCACATCCGTGTAATCCGCCTCGCCGCCGGGCATCATCACATCGTTGCCAGCCTTAATGCTCTTTGCTGCCGTAGCGTAAGGATACTTTTTAACCCCATGTTGAACACCGCCAACGACCCAGTCCGAAATGACTATCCCGTCAAAGCCCCATTCCTCGCGTAAAACACCGTCGATAATGTCTTTACGCTCAGAGGTGTGAACCCCGTTGAGTAAATTATAGGAGGTCATTAAGGTGTGGGGCTGTGATTCTTCGATGCAGATTTTGAACCCGCGCATATAGATGTCCCGCAGAGCTCGTTCGCTGACGACACTATTAGTGCGGAAACGGTTGGTTTCCTGATTGTTAGCTACGTAGTGCTTAATTGTTACACCACAGCCGGGATGACGCTGCACACCCAGCGTAATGGCTGCAGCCACTCTGCCACTGATAAGCGGATCTTCGGAGAAATATTCATAATTCCGGCCGCATAGCGGACTACGGTGTATGTTAAATGCCGGAGCAAGCCACAGATGCACACCAAAGCGCTCCATCTCATCACCTACGATATCACCACAGGCTCGGCAGAAATCCAGATTCCAGCTTTGAGCTAGAGCCGTACCGATAGGTAATGCGGTACAATACTGGTCGAAAATCCTGCCACTCCGCTCCGCTCCGCCCGATTTTTGCAATCCGAGAGCCTGCATCACCGTATCATCCATAAAATCAAGAAGTGCCGACGGAATTGAATCTCCTACAGCGTAAACGCCTGATTCATCCACACCGTACTGACGGCTGAGCCGCAGACCGGCCGGACCATCTGACATGACAAGAGAAGGAACGCCCTTTTCTTTCAGCCGCGTGGTGGTCTCCCCAGCCGCACCTGCTACCGCAAAGGCTGCATTGCCGATGACACTGCCGCTCTCGTTGCCGGAGCGATAATGCCCTACACAGAGCCAGGCCAATTCACTGTCTGATAGGCCTTCGACCAGATCCCGTACGGCTGAGTCGATTTCCGGCACAACAGGCTTCAACACTGCGGCAAAAGCATTTGCACTAAGATTCAATACCGGAGCATTGGCTCTTTCATCGGCTTCCCCGGCATAAGTCCATTGCTGCGCTTCCGGCTTCCAGTCGTCGAAATCCGGCGTGCCACCTGCGTGGGACAGCTGCCGTATAATTAACTCTTGGTCCATCCGAATGATGCCGCAAATACGGGTGTCCCGGCTGCTGTTTCCTTCGCGCAGCAGATAATCACCCGCTTCCAGCACATCGACGGCCCGCTCTGTGTCGAATGAGGACAACTCTTCCATTGCAAAGCTCAAGGTAACCTGCTGAGACTGCGCTGCAGCCAGCTCTTTGGTCTTGGTAAAGGCCGCGAGCATCTGGAATGGCTGGTCCAGTTTACCTGAAGGAACCGAGACGTACAGTTGAACTACCTCCTTCCCAGAAGTAGAACCCATGTTTTTAACAGTTACGGTAACATTGACATGGCTGCCGTCCAATGAGACAACTGACTCAACAATACTGAATTGCGTATAGCCCAGACCGTAGCCAAAGGGGAAAAGCGGTGTTTTGGCTGCGCTGTCAAAATAGCGGTAGCCTACATATACGCCCTCGCGGTAGCGGGTATCGTCCTGTTGGCCGAAATCTCCTATCTGGGAATAATCACCCCAGGCAGACCAGGTGGCAGTCAGCTTGCCGGAGGGATAGCTTTGGCCGAGAAGCACATCCGCGAGCGCATCGCCGGTAACCACGCCCAACTGGGACAAAATCAGGATATTTGGCACCTCTAACACCGGTGTCAGGTCGACCACACCGCCCACATTCAGCACCAGCATGAAGTGCTTGTAGGTTTTTGCAAGATTCAAAATATCACGAATCTCAGTCTGGGTCAGCTTCAAATCACCGTCTACAGCATTACGATCCGATCCTTCCCCTGAAATGCGCGAAAGCACGTAAATCGCCGTATCACCCACTGCCTCAAATGGCAGTTCGTATTCCGGTTCCGGCATCACCGCGCCCATACCCAGCATGATCGCTGGAACGCCGGTGGCCTGAGCCTTGGACTTGATGCCAGCAACAAACTCCTGATGAGCCTGCTTCTGCACACAATCGTAACGATCCATCCAGTCCTTGGTGGTGATAGTAAACCCAGCATTCTCCAAGCCTTGCTCCACGGTGACATAGAACCTGGAGTTCACGTCACCTGATCCGGTACCGCCTTTGATCGTCTGGCGCGAGCCACTGCCGAACAGGGCGATCTCACCAGTATTTCTAAGTGGGAAGTCGCCGTTTGTCTTCAGCAGAACCATACATTCTGATGCATTACTCCGTAAGGTCTTCATATGCTCCAATTCATAGGGGTATAATTCCATTAATATCATTCTCCTTTATCTTAGTGCTCTTTGTTAGCTTGGATACCAATTCAGCTATTAAGGCACTTTATGATCACGAAGCGCTTATGGTTATGCTTATATTTAATTTTAGGTGAGCGCATTTTGACGAAATATAGAGGGATTAAAGCATTGTACCGAACTCTTAAATTGACTTAAGAGACCGGTTCCACCCAGCAGCCTAATACGCTTAATAGAAAAATACGACTAAAGTACCAAGGCAGGTATCACTATTTACAGTGTATGAAAAAGTCGCAATGGAGTATACAGGAGCAAATCTCACCCTATTACTTTTTCTCGGATAATACTCCATCCTGTATCACTAAGCCCAATTGTCCGAGTATCATTTTTATGAATTGAACTTGACATTATAGCAACCATTTCATTTTATTTAAAAGTATGGTGGCGTAAAAATATTTATGCGTCAAGAAGTTCCATACCTACATCGGAAACCGTATCATTCACGGCACTCCATAGCCAATCCCGCAGGCTGATGCCGCCTTTGACTGGACGGGAAAATTCGGGATCGTGGATCAGCGTATGCATTGTCCCCATTAATTCTGGTTGTAAATTCTCAGTCGGGTTCTCGAACAGAAAAAAATTAATGCCGGGAATCTCATTCTTCAGCGTATCAACCATCTCTTTGAGATCCTTCTGGAATTTCAGGCAGTGTTCCCTCGTAATTTCCATAGTGCCACTATCAATATAGTGTTGATACATTGCGAAAGCACTATCTCTTATGGAATTAACATATAGATACCGTACATCATCCCCCTTTTCGGCATAGAGGGCGCGCAACCAATCAAGAGTAATATTTGGACCCTGAATCTGCTTCAAAATTTTCTCGTTCGACTGCCAGACATTTTGGGCTATTGTATTCCATTGGTTATAAAGAAGCAAAGCACTGTCAGGGCATACAGTTACATCACGGCAATTAGGAAAATAACTCATGACGTCTGAGGCCAGAGCCGAAGCACCGAAGGCGCCCCCGCTTGTGCCGGTAATTAGCAGTTTTGCGGGTGTTGAAAGATGCTTTACTGCTTGCTGCATAAGCCCGCTGTAATTGGTGTAGCCATGATGATGCAGCACAGCTGGAGATCCGTCCGGTGCTGTATAGTGATAATCGCCATTTCCCACATGAAAATCACCTGTAGCATAGCTGACAAAGATGCAGCTCCAGTTCCGGAAAGGATTCTCCGGCGCATCATCAAATATTCCCCGGTCAAATGCCGCATCGTTAAACGGTAATGAATGCTCGTCAAAATAAAAATTCTCACCCGGTACACTTAGTCGTGTTGGCCGCGCTGCCGTATATGCATTAAGTGATACGCCTCCACCTAAGAAGAACACAATGAGGCCTGACTCTGTTCCTTTTCTCAGATATCCCCAGTAAGGAGATCCTCCTGCACAAGTAGCTCCTGGAACCGGGACTCTATACCACTTTCCTGAATCTGGTACACCCTCTAATACTGGTAACTGATGCTCTTGCAGATACTTTTTATATGCTTCAATACTATTTTCCAACATAAGCTTCGCTCCTTTAAAGTAATTCTCCAATACAAAAAAGCGTGTTCATAATTGGCCCTAAGATAGAGTTAGTCATTTCGCTCTAACTACACTCTCCCTTTTCCTAATAACGCTCCCATCCATACAACAACTTTCCAACCATGAAATATCAATATAATTAAAGCATAACAAAAGACAATATAAATTCCTTAATGGTTGAATTAACTTCATTATAGTTCTACATATTTAAGCTTCGAAATAATGGAATCTAAACATGCATATCGCATTTGAAATTTGCAGCCGATTTCCACTCTATAGACATTGCCAGCCGTTTCACGGATTCTTATAATGGGGTTTATCTCAACTGAAATGGGAGTCTAGCTACCAACCGAAGGAACCAAATTATTAAATTGTGAAACAGCTGCTAATCGTTTACGGCAAATGTCGTAGGGGGCTTGGATATGACTGTTTCATGGCAGGATTATGAAGTTCATTGTGCATACTCCG